>Ga0209162_1000007_pt1 | contig 254172 bp, 217 predicted proteins | sample YNPNPMetaG_FD_187121 | JGI IMG/M metagenome (GOLD analysis project Ga0209162, IMG submission 187121) | Anoxygenic and chlorotrophic microbial mat microbial communities from Yellowstone National Park, USA - YNP NP MetaG (SPAdes) (version 2) ...
AATCAATAATCTTTTTTTTCTGAGACCTTTCAATTCTGAGTCCAACTGGATTTTTTTAGTCTCAGAAATGAAAGGTCGCAGAATGGAAAATCAAAAATTTTCTTTCTGAGACCTTTCAATTCTGAGTCCAACTGGATTTTTTTGGTCTCAGAAATGAAAGGTCGCAGAATTGAAAATCAATAGTCTTTTTTTTCTGAGACCTTTAAATTCTGAGACCAACTAATTTTTTTTGGTCTCAGAAGCGAAAGGTTTCAGAATTGAAAATCAAAAATCTTTTTTTTCTGAGACCTTTCAATTCTGAGTCCAACTAATTTTTTGGTCTCAGAACCGCCAGTTGCCGCTGCGCCCTTCAGCAGCATAAAGTGCCCCAGAAAATTTCTTAAATCCATTTCTGTGGGACAATATTTCTGCGGGAGAAAATATCGGCAGATTCAATTTTCGATTTTGACTTAAAAAGCGTCAATTGGTTATCGCCAGTTCGAGCAGCTTAGCGATAGTGGAAGTCGCCAATCCCACACTTGTATCCGCCGCCCCATAATAAATCAAAACTCGACTATCTAATTTAGCAAAGCCATCAGCATCGACTTCTGCCACAATGGCGCCACTGGGAAAAACCACATTCGGCACCTGGCCTATCAGTTCGTACAGCTCCCGTGGCTCCAGAATATTGTAGCGGCTGCGGCCAATCACCTGTAACGGATTTTTCAGATCGAGCAACATGACGCCCGCTTGATAGATATTGGCGCTGCCGAAATGGGTGGCCACGCCGTGATAGATTTGCAGCCAACCCTGCCTGGTCTTGATGGGCGGCGGACCTGCGCCGATCAATTCATCCCAATAATGAAACCTGCCGCTGACAACGACGCCTGCGGTCTGCCAATGCACAAGATCATCGGACTCCGAAAGACAGATGGCGCTGCCCGAAATGGGCCCGCCTGCCAACTGAACTTTGTTGGGCCGATCCAGACGGAGATATTTGCCATTGATTTTTTCGGGAAACAGGACGCCATTGCGATTGTCATCATCGGAGACGATGCCCAGAAAATCGAATTTTTCGAAATCCACTGTCTGCGCCAATCCGAGACGGCAGCCGTCATCCAGATCCATGGCGAACATAATGTAATAAACATCATCGATACGGGTGATTCGGGGGTCATAGCAGTGGTAAATTTTCTCCCGAGCCCGTTCGATGCCATTGAAATGGACGATATGATTTGAAATGTGGAAGTGAATGCCATCATCGCTCGTGGCTGTAAGCAGAAATGTTTCCCGCCCCCGATTCTGGACACGGAGCATCAGCAAAAACTGGTCACCAAATTTAACCGCCCCAGGATTGAATACCGAAGAGACATCCACCAGATGGGGCGGAATATGGGGAATGTCTTTTCGAGTGATGATGGGATTGTTGGAGTGTCGTTGCATGATTTTCTCCTTGTAGGACAGGTTGCCAACCTCTCCTACAGTTTCGTCACAAATCCATCGTCTTGATCATCCCGCTGCATCGTTCCCAGGCGACGGAACAGCGCTCGCACATCCCGCACCCCGCCGATGGTGAACCAGACCATCACGCCGATGGCCATGGCAATATTGATCCCCAGATACCAGTACCAGAACTTCATCCAGAGCAGATCGGCCACATCGTGGGTCAAGTTGTAGATCGTGCCGATGACAAAAACTCCCGCCCAGAGCAAAATCCAGACGTAGGTGGCAATATAAATAATTTTATCAGTACGGCTGAATTCCTGGCCCATGCCCAGCATTCGCAAGCCACGGACAGGTTGGGCGTTCACAACCTGATATTCTTCTTTGATCAAATATTTACCCCGATGCAGCAATTTATCCATATCAAAAATCTTTTTGCCGCCCAACAGCGAAACCGCAATGTAAACCACCACGGCGCTGACCATAGCGATGAACCAGAACCATTGTCCATTGATGGGGAAATTTTTGATCAGTTGCTGCAGCACAATTCCGCCCACAGCGATGGACGACCCAGTGATCATAGCGGCCCAGGCCGCTGCCGTGGTGCCTCGCTTCCAATAAAGTCCCCCAATGATCACCGAGCCTGAGCCTCCCGCATAGATGGCGCCAGTGATAGCAAAGAACATGAGGATGTATTCGCTCTGCTGAAATAGCAGACTGAACAGAAAGATGAACACTGCCACCCCGAAGATCGACAGCCGCAGCGCTCGGATATGCTGCTCTTTGGGAAGCGGTTTCTTCCGCAACGGCAGGATCACATCCTGGATGAAAATGCTGCCCCAGGAGTGCAGATAGGTATCGATGCAGCCGATGGAAGCGGCCAGCATGACGGCAGTGAAAGCGCCCATCAGGCCGATGGGGAACAGATTGGTCAGCACCAGCGGCACAGTCAGTTGGCTCTGGATGGCTCGGGAATCCACCGTACTCAAAACGGCATTGACCGCTGTGGCGTGCTTCCCAAATTCGGGATGATGCATGACGGTATAGGCGCAAACGGGCACGAACAGAAACAGCAGCGCCATGGGAATTCCCCGCCAGTTGGAGAGGACACTGCCCATTTTGGCTTCGTGGGCACTTTTGGCGGAAGCGTTGTAGGCCATGGTCCCCTGCCAGGACAGGGTGCTGTAAATGGCCCCGAACACGCCGATCAAAAAATACCAGATATTGAATCCCTCGACCTGACTGGTTTTGAAGGGATTGATGAGCGACCGATCCATGGGGGCGCTTTGCAGCGCTTCAAAAATTTTCGAGAAATCGATAGTGAACAGCAAATACACAATGACCACGATAAATACGATGTTGACGAACGTGCCTTGCAGAAAATCGGTGATCATCACGGCAATTTGTCCGCCCGAGAAAACAAAAAACAATGCCAGGCCAAGGATAATGATCATGATCAAGGCAAAAGTGGAGATCTCGATTCCGAACAGGGGGATGGTCTGTGGCAAGCCGCAGAAATAGATGAAGAACCGAGCCCCTACTGCGGGGAAGATGCCGAAATTGATGATGCCCGATAGAAAGGCGAGTATTCCTGCAAAGATCCTGAAATTGCGGCTGTAGCGCATTTCAAAGAACTGCGCCATGGTGAGGGCACGGGTCTGGCGAAAGCGATAGACCACCCAGCCCGAGACCGTGAGAATCAAAACCACCACGCCCATAATAAATCCCCACCAGGTCATGGCGAAGCCTGCGATGTAGTTCATCTCGAAATTGGCCACGATAGTGATGGAGCCGAGCCCTGCCATGTATTGCCCCACACTCACCAGATAGCGGCCTGCCGAGCGACCCGCCGACAGGAAATCGGCCACGCTCTGCATGTATTTTTTGCTGATGATTACGAAGCTGATCAGAAAAGTCAACACGAATGCCACAATTCCCCAGTCCAACCAGGTCAGGTTCAAGGCTGCCTCCTGCATTATTGATTGATATTTTTTTGGTCTCAGAACCGCCAGTGGGCGCTCCGCCTTTCGGCATCATGAAGTGCCCCAAAAATTTCTTAAATCCCTTTCTGTGGGAGATCAATTACCAAAAATCTTCTCCCACAGAAATGAAATCTCACAGAATTGAAAATGAAAATCTTTTTTTCTGAGACCTTTCAATTCTGAGTTCAACTGGATTTTTTTGGTCTCAGAAGCGAAAGGTCACAGAATTGAAAGTGAAAAATCTTTTTTCTGAGACCTTTCAATTCTGAGTCCAACTAATTTTTTTTGGTTTCAGAACCGCCAGCGGGCGCTCCGCCTTTCGGCATCATGAAGTGCCCTAAAAATTTCTTAAATCCATTTCTGTGGGATAACAATTCTGTGGGAGATCAATTACCAATAATCTTCTCCCACAGAAATGAAATCCCACAGAATTGAAAATCAAAAATCTTCTTTCTGAGACCTTTCAATTCTGAGTCCAACTGACTTTTTGGGTCTCGATTCGCCCATCCTGAATAATGACCAGTTTTTGGTTTCCAATTATAACGCTCGCTTCAAACAAATTCGGCGTCGTATCAATGATGATTGGCAGATTCAGGTCATCATTGTTCAAATTCAATTTCGACCGCTCAGCGGTGTAGCTACCAAACTGCTCAAAATAATTCCGCTCCCGATAGTACACCTGTCTCAAGACCCATCGGACTTTTTCCTCGGGATGGAATTGAAATTCATCCTTTCCCTCGCCAGCGACTTTATCAGAAAATTGCACAAAACCCCACATCTCGGGATAGTGCATATTGATCAATCCCTGCGGCGACCAGACCCAATTGTCTTCAGGCAAAGGCTTGCCCGTGGCTGGATCCATGACCTTGCTATATTGGCCGTCTTTCACTTCTATCCGCCATTCGACCCGTGAAAAATTGACCCGCCACTGATCGCCGTTTTGCGGCGGCGCCGCTCGATGGGCACACTCCTGCAACACCTTCCAGGGCATGGCGATCTCCACGGAGCAGGATTGATCTTGATCTCCAGGCCGATTGATCGTGCCATCGATAAAGACGCCTGTCTTCAATCCCTGAATATCCCAGGCATTCACGGCAGGCCCGCCATCCCGATAGGGTTTGATCAACAGCAAATCCCAAACGGTATTGAAGGCGTTCATCTCGAACTCGTAGTACTCATGGCTATCGCCATCGGGATCGATGAAAACTTCAAAATCATTGTCATAAAAAATCACAGCATCCCGTTGGGTCAAATTAGCCCAGATATCGGGCTCTTGCAGTTCGGCGCCAATGTACAAATAGTCGGCATCCCACAGCATTTTGGCTCGGGTGCGAAATCGCGGCTGGGGCTTCAGCTCGCCTTCGATGTCGACAAAGTCATCGGTCCAATCGGCGCTCTGCCAGATGGGTTCATCGAGCTGACCGTCGATGGTGGGAGGTTGCTTGGTTTGGTAGCAAAGGTAATGTTTGGGACTGAACGGGATTTTGGGGATCGGAAAATTCGGAATCGGTTGTGAATAACCAATATTTCCAACGCATAGCAAAACCCAGATGGCAAATTTTCGAACGAATGAGGGTGTCAATTTTTTCTCCTTGCTTCGCTTTGGCAATCCAAAAAATTATGAGAAATTATCCTCCAGCACGGATCCCTGATTCTGCCTTAGTATTCACCAAAGATAAAAAAATAAAGTTTAAATGTCAATCAGTTTATGGGTTGATTGCGAATATAATGGATGAACTGTGAGGTCAGGCGAGAAAAAAATCGGTTGGAAATGATCGCTAAATTTAGTAATATAGAACGTGATGCAGATTATTGACGGCCGAGCTTGTTAATGAAAACATAACAAAGGCCAGTCGATTATTATCGTTTTTAAAATTGAAAGGAAGATTTGATGAATATTTTGGTTTTCAATGGCAGCCCCCGGATCCATGGTAATACCTCGGCGTTGTTAGAAGAGCTGATTCGTGGGGCAAAAGAGGCTGGAGCAAAGGTGGAGCAGATTATTGCTCATCAGGTCAAATTGAAATATTGTACAGGTTGCTTGAAATGCAATTTGCTAAAACAATGTGCCATTCGAAATGATGATTGGCGCCATTTGAGCCAGCAGATTCTAAATGCGGATGTGTTGGTATTTGGTTCTCCAGTTTATTTTCATCATCTGACGAGTGGATTAAAAAAAATATTGGATCGTTTTCGGTCGTTTCTGCAGGTTCAGATTACGGAGGATGGATTGCAGCACACACCATTTCATTCATGGCGCAAACATTTTATTCTGGTTTTGAGCTTGGGCTCTTCGGTGGCAGATGATGCTCGACCGATCATCGATTTGTTTCAGTTTATGATCGAAGTTTTGGGTCCCGATAATAAGCTATCGGTGGTTATTGGCACGCGCTTGGCAGTGGCCAATCAGGTTCGAATGTCGCTGGATGCGCTCCAGGCGCTTTATACAAAGATGAAATTGCCCAGCGAATGGGCGTTAGTGGATTATCAACGAAATCAAGCGCTGCTGGAACAATGCTATTTGCTGGGGAAAAACATCCGACAAAATGACTGAAATTTTTCAAAAAAACCGTTGCATCTTTAAAAAAAAAATTGTATGTTATCTCCCGTGATTCGCCTAATAATGTTCTTCCGGATGAAAAGAACTCATAATATTGAAAGGGTGATTCATGGATACGGCGAAATTGGATGAGATAATGATGGCCTATGGAAACACCCGGGCCGGTATCATTTCGATTTTGCATGAGATTCAAGCGCATTACAATTACCTTCCTGAAGAGCCGCTTCGTTACGTCGCCAAGAAATTAAATATTCCTTTGATTGAACTTTACAGTATCGCTTCATTTTACCATGCCTTTAGCTTGCAGCCGCGGGGAAAACACTTGATCCAATGCTGCCTGGGAACCGCCTGTCATGTTCGAGGTTCCCATCGCGTTTTGGATGAGTTGGAACGTCGACTGGGCATCAAAGCGGGCGAGACCACCCCCGATCAGCAATTTACTCTTAAGACGGTGAACTGCCTTGGTGCTTGCGCTTTGGGGCCCATAGTGGTAGTTGATCAAGATTATCATGGCAATACCCGGGTACAAAAGGTTGGGGCCATTCTATCGAAATACAGCAAAAATGGGAAGGCAGAGACACCATAATCGAATTTTCAAATCCAACAATTCGGCTTGCCCATCATTGGTGCATCTTAGGATTGGAATGAATCGAAGGTGGGAGATCTGGCTTTGGAAAATAAATTTTCGTCGCGGTCTGCTGGTGACACAGGGTTAAAAATTCTCCGGCTGTCTGGTAGATGGACAAAGTGAAAATAGATGAATTCGTTCGAGCGTCATTCAGCTCATGATGGACTGCAGGTTGTTTCAAGCCCACCATTTATCATATAACTTTTTTTGTTTGATTAGTTGCTATGATAAAATGCTGTTGTGGATATGAATCTAAGGAGTGAACCATGCCCAAGTTAACCATTGAAGATCTGAAGAAAATCCGCGAACAAGCTCGCGGCACGGTCATCCTTCGGGAGGGTGTTGGTAGAGCAAAAATTACTGTTCACATGGGCACGTGTGGAATTGCCTCTGGCGCCCGAGAAATTATGGATGCCGTGATGAATGAGATTGCGGCGCGGGATCTGAAAGATGTTATCGTGACGACCAGTGGCTGCGCTGGACTTTGCAGCCGTGAACCGATGGCGACCGTCGAGCTGCTGGGCAAGCCGCCGGTGAAGTACGTAGATCTCACCAGAGAAAAAGTGAAAAAGATTTTTGATGAGCATATTTTGGGTGGCAATATTGTTACAAAGTATGCGCTGGCCATCGGAAGTGAAAGAACATATTGATTGCTTTTGAAGTTCGAGGCTCAACGCACGAACATCCTAAAATAAATCCTGTCAATCCAGTCAGAAAAAAGATTGCTTTTCAATTTACAAAATCAGATGAGGAGATGAACTTGGGACACTATCGAGCTCATGTGCTGGTCTGCGCTGGAACAGGCTGCGTTTCGAATCAATCCTTTAAAATTAAAGCGGCATTAGAGCAAGAATTAAAAAAACAGGGACTGGATCAGGAGATCCAGGTGATTACCACCGGCTGCAATGGATTCTGTGAACGCGGACCCATTGCCGTTGTCCAGCCAGAGGGCATTTTTTATCAGCGATTGAAAGAAGAGGATATCCCTTACCTGGTTTCCGAGCATTTTCTAAAAGGCCGTCCTGCCAAGAAATTTATGTACCTCCCACCCGCCGAACGAGAGCCGGTCCCCACCATGAGTGAAATTGATTTTTTCAAGCATCAGCGATTGATCGTATTGCAGAATCGGGGGCGGATTGATCCAGAAAAGATCGATGAGTACATTGCATTTGGCGGGTATGAGGCATTGGCCAAGGCCTTGACTCAAATGTCACCTGAACAAATTATTGCTGAGATCAAGAACTCCGGTTTGAGAGGCCGCGGTGGCGCTGGCTTTCCCACCGGATTGAAATGGGAATTGTGTCGGAAATCTCCTGGCAATAAAAAATATATCATTTGCAATGCGGACGAAGGCGACCCTGGCGCATTCATGGATCGCAGCGTTTTAGAAGCCGATCCCCACTCCGTGTTGGAAGGTATGATCATCGGCGCGTATGCCATCGGGGCCGATGAGGGCTACATCTACGTCCGAATGGAATATCCATTAGCTGTAAAACGAATCAATATTGCGATTAAACAGGCGGAAGATTACGGTTTGCTTGGCGAAGATATTTTGGGCAGTGGATTTACCTTCAAGCTGCATGTCGTTTGTGGGGCTGGCGCCTTTGTTTGTGGCGAGGAAACCGCGCTAATTGCCTCCATTGAAGGCCGAGTGGGCGAGCCCAGGCAACGGCCGCCATTCCCGATCCAACGGGGATTATGGGGCAAGCCGACCACCATCAATAATGTCGAAACCTGGGCCAATGTGCCGCACATCATCAACCGCGGTGCCGAATGGTTTGCCAGCCTGGGCACCGAAAAAAGCAAAGGGACCAAGATTTTCTCCCTGGTCGGCAAAATCAATAACACCGGATTGGTGGAAGTGCCCATGGGGATTCCGCTGGGGGACATTATTTTCAATATTGGTGGTGGCATTCCCAATAATAAAAAGTTCAAAGCAGTGCAGACGGGCGGGCCATCGGGTGGCTGTTTGCCTATTGAGCTGCTGAATTTGCCTGTTGATTATGAGAAATTGGCCGAGGCTGGCTCGATCATGGGCTCAGGCGGGATGGTGGTGATGGATGAGGATACCTGCATGGTGGATGTGGCTAAATATTTCCTCACCTTTTTGCAGGATGAATCCTGCGGCAAATGCTCCACCTGTCGCTGGGGCATCCAGCGCATGCTGGAAATTGTCACCGACATCACTGAGGGCAAAGGCACCATGGACCAATTGGCCCTGCTGGAAGAATTAGCGCAGGTGGTGAAGGATACCACGCAGTGCGGATTGGGGCAAACTGCCGCCAACCCGGTGCTCAGCACGCTGCGCTATTTCCGAAACGAATATATCGAACATATTGTGGATAAACACTGTTCTGCCAGTGTGTGTCGCTCGCTCTATGTTTCTCCCTGCCAAAATGTTTGTCCTGCGGGCACTAATGCCCCAGCTTATATCGCTTATATTGCAGCGAAACGCTATGAAGACGCTTATCTGGAAATATTAAACACCAATCCCTTTGTTTCGGTATGTGGCCGAGTCTGCGATCATCCCTGCCAATTCAAATGCCGACGCAACCAGATTGACGAAACAGTGGCGATTCGGGCGTTGAAGCGTTTTGCCGGGGATTATATATACCAGCACGCGAAAACCATTCCCAAAATTCCAGTGGCCGCAACCAAGCAACCTCATAAAGTCGCGGTGATTGGTGGTGGGCCAGCAGGGTTGAGCGCTGCCTATTTCTTAGCGCGCCTGGGGTATCCCGTCACCGTGTTCGAGGCCCACGAAGTGGCTGGCGGCATGTTAGCCGAGACCATTCCTGCCAGCCGATTGCCCAAGGATGTGCTCCAGCGAGAGATTCAAGCCATTCAGGATCTTGGTGTCGAAATAAAGCTCAATACCAAAGTCGGTGTCGATATCCCGTTCAAAAAATTAATGGAGGATGGCTATTCTGCCTTTTTTGTGGCGGTGGGAATGTATGGCGATCGATCGCTGGGCATTGAAGGTGAGGATTTGCTGGGCGTGTTTCAGGGGGTTGATTTCTTGCGCGATGTCAAGCTTGGCCGGCCAACATTTGTCAAGGACAAACGGGTGGCGATTATCGGGGGCGGCAATACCGCGATCGATTCGGCTCGAACCTGTGTGCGGCTCGGTGCAAAAGAAGTCACCATTATCTATCGCCGAACACGCGATGAAATGCCGGCATTTCGTGATGAAATCGAAGATAGCCTGGAAGAGGGAATTAAATTGGAGGTATTGACCGCCCCGGTGCGGATCATTGGAGAGAATGGCAAGGTCAAAGCCATTCAGTGCATCCGTATGGATCTGGACATATTTGGCAAAGATGGCCGGCGCAAACCAGTGCCGAGGAAGGGCTCGGAATTTACCGTTGATGTCGATGTGGTTATCCCAGCCATCGGGGAATTCGCGGATGTGAAAGAGTTGTTTGCTGGGCTGGAAGTTGAAACCTGGGAGGATGGGACAATCAAAGTGAATAAAAAAGGCCAGACCAGCATTCCCAATGTGTTTGCTGGGGGGGATGTGACAAGCGGGCCAGCCACGGTTATTAAAGCCGTAGGGGCGGGGCAGCGAATTGCCGAATCAATCGATCAATTTTTGACCGGGGAAAACGGCAAAGTTTATCCCTGGCGAATTCACAAACCAGCGGATGTCCCATTTGACCCAGATGCAGAGCCAGTGGATCTTCGACTCATCAAGCCGCAGCGGATCCCGTTGGAAAAACGGATCAAAAGCTTCGAAGAGGTAGAGCAGGTCTATACGGAAGAAATGGCCGTTAAAGAGGCCAGTCGCTGCCTCAGGTGTGACATGGAAGTGTATTTAATGAACGAAAAATAGATCGTGGGTATTCGATGGTTCATTCCCAAACCATACCATTCTTCTCCCAAAGGGGAAGTAAAGACATTTGCGAAGGAAAAGAATGACTATGATAAATTTAATGATCAATGGCATCAGCGTCCAGGTTGAATCTGGTACCACGCTGCTGGAAACCGCCCGATTTTTGGGCATTCATATTCCCACTCTATGCTATCATGAAGGTCTTAGCCCTTACGGCGCCTGTCGGCTTTGCGTCGTTGAGATTGGTGAGCGACCCAACACAAAACTGGTCACGTCTTGCACTTATCCAGCGACCGACGGGCTCAAGGTTTATACTCATTCCGAGCGGGTATTGAAGGCCAGGAAGATGATCATCGAGCTACACCTTGCTGCTTGCCCGACCTCAAAAATCATTCAAGACTTGGCCTCGAAGCATGGTGTGCATCAGGTTCGGTTTAAGCAAGAATATAATGATTGTATCAATTGTGGGCTCTGCGTTCGCATGTGCGCCGAGCAGATGAGGGGGAAGGCGATTGGATTCGTGAGTCGAGGCAACAAGCGACACATTACCACGCCGTTTGATATCAAGTCGGAGGAATGTCGTTTGTGCGGTGGCTGTATGTATATCTGTCCTGCCTGCCAAACCCGATGTATTGGGCCAAATGCCAGAGAAAGCGGCGTGATTTGTAATGCTTGTGCCAATCTCGAACCCCCCTGTGTCGAGTATTTTGATGATCAAATGTGTTATATGGATCCTTGCGTGGCCTGTGAAAAGGATGCCAAGCGAGTGCCGAAAAAAGGGAGAGAAGTGGTTATTCAGTGATCAGTAGAGAAAAATATCTTGATCATTCAAATAAAAAATTTAAGGAGAGTTGCGATGCCTTCGTTAACCAAAATTAATCGATCTGCGGCAACTTTGACCAAAAATAGAACCGAAGATTCCATTGTTCCACCCAGCGGGATGTGTGTTACCTGCGTGGATGGCTGTATTGGCATGTGCGAAATCGGGAAATCGGCCTATCGCGGGCATGAAGTGATTTACCCTCAGCCATTCGGGATTATCACCACGGCTTCGGAGAAGGAATATCCGGTGGATTATTCGCACTTCACCATACTGGGAACGATTGTCGGAGCGCACGGCATCGAGCCAGATAGCGATAAGGCCATCTTCCCGAATGTGAAATTGGAGCAGCACATCAATGGCTTGAAATTCAAATTGCCGATCATTATTCCTGGACTGGGCTCCACCAATGTGGCTCATAATAATTGGGAAGGACTTGCCATAGGATCCGCGCTAGCTGGAACCGGGCTGACGATCGGCGAAAACGTCGTTGGAATGGATGTCGATGCCGAAATCGTTAACGGCAAAGTCAAGCGGTCGCCCGAGCTTGAGCGACGGGTGAAGCTGTATCAGAAATGGCAACGGGACGGTTATGGAGTCATTGTGTTGCAGGCCAATGTGGAAGATAGCCGATTGGGCGTGCAGGAATACGGCATTCGGGAACTAGGCGTGAAAGCGGTCGAATTGAAATGGGGACAGGGTGCCAAAGATATCGGCGGTGAAGTGAAAATCAAAAATTTAGCCAAAGCCCAATTGCTGAAAAAACGCGGTTATATTGTTCTGCCCGATCCATTGGATGAAAAAGTGATCAAAGCGTTTGAGGCGGGCGCCTTCAAAGAATTTGAGCGTCACTCCCGCGTGGGTATGGTTACTGAAGAAGGATTTTTGCAGCGCGTGCAGGAATTGCGCGATGCCGGCGCCAAATATGTCTTTCTGAAAACCGGAGCCTATCGACCGGCGGATCTGGCGCGCGCCGTCAAATTCGCCTCCAAAGCGAAGATCGATTTGTTGACGGTGGATGGTGCGGGCGGCGGCACCGGCATGAGCCCCTGGCGCATGATGAACGAATGGGGCATTCCCGCCGTGGAGTTGCATTCTTTGCTCTATCAATATGTGGATCGGCTGGCTAAGAAAGGCGAATACATTCCAGCCATTGCGGCGGCCAGCGGTATTACTTTTGAAGATCAAATATACAAGGCTCTGGCGTTGGGTGCGCCGTATGTGAAGCTGGTGGGCATGGCCCGTGGTCCATTAGCGGCAGCCATGGTCGGGAAAACCATTGGCCGAGCCATTAACGAAGGGATGATCCCTGTATACGTGGAACGCTTCGGCTCCACCGTGGAGGAGATCTTTGTCACTGCTACGGATCTCAAACATGAATTGGGCGCGGATACCTTCAAAGAAATCCCCACCGGCGCTCTGGGGCTCTACACCTATTTTGAACGACTGGCTCAAGGCTTGCGCCAACTCATGGCTGGTAACCGCAAGTTCACGTTGGATCACATCGAACGGGATGATATTGCCTCGCTGACCCGAGAGGCAGCAGATATCAGTGGCATCACCTACGTGATGGATGTGGATAAAGAAGAGGTGGAGAAGATATTGGAGAGTTAAATTGACTTTTGTTCAGATAATTGTTGTGAGAATACCAAGCCCCATTTAAGAGATGGGGCTTTTTTTATTAATTGTATTTTATGGTGACTGACCGCTCGCTTTGGAGCGACCAGTCAGTCGTAAGGCCCGATAAGGCAACTGGCGACTGACCAGTCGCTGGCCGCGACCGGTCAGTGGGTGCTCTTATAATCGAGGGATTGCAAAGCAGGCATCAAAAAACCGCTGACTTTTTTCCGCCATTGAGCGGAAATTGTATCTGCCATAGCTCAACCACGAAACCTCATTTTAATGAGCACTATTATTAAACACTCGCGCACCTAAACCTGAGATGAATGCCGTAGACCGTTTCCCCATGGCTCCGAGGCGAGGCGGCTTGGTGTCATTTTCCTGGCGCCCCGCTAGTGAATCGAACAACCAAACCATTATTGAACCAACGAAAGGCGCCTCTACCAAGAAAAAATTCATCTCTATCTTTTCGCTGATCACGATCTTTTCACTGATTACTGATCACTCCGCCTTTTGCCAGGGTATCTGGCAGACCCACCCAATCCATTCAATTCCGAAACCGAAATCCGTTACCAGATTCCCGAAGCGACTCACGTGCCGTTGGCGATTTACAATTTGTTGGTCAGGAGGTCAAAAGGCTGGAGGATCAGGATCAGGCGGCGGGTGATTATGCAGTGAGTTGGGACGGCAAAGACCAGTACGGATCCAATTTGGCTATCGGAATTTACCTTTATCGCAACTAAGCCGGCTCATGTATCGCCACAAAGAAGCTCATGCTGATCCGATTGCAATGGGACGTGATCTAGACTGCTGACCAGCCAGTGACAAAAATGTGGACAATGTCTCATCGATTCTAGATGCTTATTTCGAAGCCTGGAGCCGATAGCTGGCAATGACAAATTGACTCTGGAACACATCGAGCAATGTTATATTGTCTCCTTTAGCAAAGAAACTGCGCAGATCAATACCATTCTGGATACGATGGCGCCAAAGAAAAATAGTGGGCAAGATATTGCCAAGCGAAACAAATTTATTTTATCGCACGTCACCGAAACGCGCATTCAATGAGTGGACTTCTTTATCGATCAATCGCTTCGCTGAGAGCGACCACGAGTTTGATTCGCCATAGCTAATTCCCAGGAATGACGGTTGGATAGCATTTATTTTGTGGCCAATAAAATTTGCTTGATATTTTGGAATATACTTTTATATTTACAATGAGATTTTTGATAGATTTTTGTTGAAAAATTTCGGTAGCAGGTTGAAATGTGATGCCTGTGAAGAGAGGTCTCCATTTTTGATTGAATAGGTGACTTTTCAAGAAATTCCTGTAGCCGAAGAAGTGAGCTGGTGCAGTTGTATTCCGCATTTTGAAGCCAGAACTTGTCCGATAGGCTCGTTACTTCAATACATCTGTGGAATGGTGGTGAGTCACCCTAAAAATTACGAGTTCGATGCCGACGAGGCTATTGAATTTGCCGAGGTGGCATACATAGATAGATTTATGTTCGGTGCGTTTTGTAGCCCTGATGGGATTATCAGTGTCTCGGCAATTTCAAAGTTTACAGCATAAAGCTGCAGATTAATATAAGAGGATTGGAGTTATCAAATTTATCTGTTTCGTCGCTTGACATGAGCGTTTCCATTGTCGAAAAAGTGGGCGATGTTAAAATCTATGGCAACGGCCAATTGGGTGGGAAAGGCCAGGGGTTAGTGAAGATCAATGAATGCAACATCGCCCGTGCGCACAAATTGAGCACGCGGATCCTGACCACGACCTTTTATGATCGCTATCTTGATCGCGGCGGAAAATTCGATGAGGAAGAGCTGGCTCGAATCCGCAGCATTCTCGAGGCCATGGGCACTATGCCTATCAGCGTACGTTCCTCAGCGACCAATGAGGCCTGGGTCACGCCGGGCAGTCCCGGCTCGGTCCATGCCGGGGAAAATGCATCGTTCATGCTGCCCAATAATCACCCGGATTTCTCGGTGCGGTTCGAGCAGCTGGTTCAGGCGATTGGGTTCATCTACCAAGATTTCATCGAAAAGCAGCCGGAAAATAGCAGCGAAAAGATGGCGATTGTGATCAATCCAATCCCAGGGCTGTACGACCAGTCCGATGCTGGTGAAATTTATTACCCGTTGGTCTCCGGCGTTGCAAACTCCTTTTTTCCGTATGCATTGAAAACCCAAAACCCTCACGAAGGATTCGCTCGAATTGCACTGGGGCATGGCTATGCCACAGTGCTTGACGATTTTCCGGTGATCTCCATAGCGACGATTAAAAAACCGATCCCGCTGAAGCTATTGGGCCCGGGCCAGAGCTTTTTTTATGCCATCGACATGACCAAGAACCAGGGGCTGCGCGGCGAAGAATTGGAGACAATGAAGAAACTCCACGTTCGTTTCGCCCGAAGCGATTATTGTCAATTTTTGGGAATGGAGAAAAATTTCGTGACCCTGGAGGCGCTGGTGCAACATGATCGATTCGGCTTTCGGCAGGGATTAATTGAAATCATGAATACCATTGCCAACCGCATTGCCTCGCATTTTCAAATCGAATTTGTGTTCAATATTGTTCCAGGCGGTGATCGCCAGCTCACTGGGCAATTTCATGTCGTCCAGTTGACCCAGCTCCCGGCGATGAAGTTCGAGACCATTGAAATCCCTGACCAGGCGACGAAGCGTTACCTCTCCATCGCCAATTTGCAGGGCCATGGGATCTTCCCGGAGATCCGATATGCGGTGGTTGTTTCCCCGTTCCTTTATTCCGTTGATCAGCACGACCAAGTGCGTCGGCAGATGTTTGAGTTGAATCGAAAGCTGAAGGCGGAGCGAGCGCGGTATATCGTCATCGCACCAGGCCGATTGGGCAGCAAAAACCGACAATGGGGCATTCAGGTGGACTACAAGGATGTCGATGGCGCAGTAGGATTATTCGAGTATGGCGTGGATATTGCAGGTCGCTCTGAACCGCTTCCCGAATCGGACGATCTGACCGGGGGAATCTATGGGAGCCACTTTCTTTACATGCTTCATGGCGGCCATGATGAACAGCAGCGCCGACTGCAAACGCGGATGTATGGCACTCAGGGCACGCATTTTCTAACCAATCTGGTCGCCAATAATATTATCTATGGTTTTATTGCCCCAACCCAAGATTATATCGATCCCTGGTTTTTTGCTGGTCCAGATGGAGCTACACCAATTTATCAGTTGGATTTCCCGACGCCGGTTACCCTCTATGCGGATTCGCTCAATCAGCGCGGCGTCATTTTGGCGGCATCAAGAGATGCATGATCATGTTGCTGAACTATTGTCCCGTGTCATGATGATATATGATGGATGGCATAAGCGTTGGATCCTCAGTGGTTATTGGTGCAAAATTTTCATTAAGTTTGTCTGAAAAGGGATAATTTATGCTTCAAACTGTCATTGCGAGCAACGAAGCGAGGAAGCAATCACCATTTTTGTAATGATTGCTTCGCCAGAAAACGTTTCGCAATGACTGCAAAGCTTGAAATTTGGTAGCTTGCAGACTGAGTAATTAGTTCCGGTTGCAAAATTCCAATAACGGGCTGAAATGTCATGCGATCTGCTAATTAGCGGATACCAATGACATGACTTAGTTGAATTTTGCATTTTGCAACAGAAATAGATCGAGCCAAGCACGATTATCACATGTCATGATGGGAAGGTGGATGGAGGCATTGCGATTTCAGATCAATCCCAATCGAAAGCGCGAGTTTGAATTTGTCCCGCGGATTATTAATCCGGTCAAGATTCATCAGGCAGCAATTTTTTCAGCCGATGAACAGCTCCGCAACGCCGGGATCCCGCTTCAAGAGAATATGCCATGGGTCAACGTGATCCGATTGCCCGATCCAATTGCTGCATCGAATTACCATTCCGATTCTCCTTCGGTATTGATTTTCGATGATGTGGGGATGAACCTTGTCAATACCCAACAAATTCGGCAAAATGAAGATCATTGTGTTGTGGTGTTGCTCTCTGCCAATGCCACGCTTCATTGTTCCCCGCCCTCTGTGGCAGGGGAAAAATTTCCCTATTCGACCAAAGCTGATCTGGTTTTCGCCTATAATCAGACCGATTTGAGGCCGGAGACCATTTTACCTGCTATTGTGAGGTGCGCTGAGGATAAATTGAACATCGAAAGATATTCCAAAGCGCGACGATTTATTTTCCTGATTGTCGACGATGAACCTCGCTGGTTTTCGCAGTTCTTGCCAGTGCTATACGAGATCATCGGTCAGCGTGCTGATGTGATGTTGACTCGCACCTACGAGGAAACGCTGAAATTTCTATTTGGCGTGGAGCACGAGGCTGAGATCTACAATAGCAACTATCCCATCCATGGGCATGGCGATGATGTGGTCTGTGTTATCTCGGATTTCTTTTTCCCCAAAGGGGAAGATCTCAATGCGGAAGCTGGCCGGGACCTTTGTCATCTGCTGAAGCGCTATTATCCGCGCATCCCGATTATTATCGCTTCTAAAGCTGAGGAAGGTGAGGAATTGAGAAACTGGGCTTTGATCATGCCCAAAGGGGATATCGGCAGCCTTGATATTTTGAAAGAGTATATCCATGATTATACTGGCTTGGGAGACTTCGTCATCCAAAACGAGCAACGGACAATTTACTATCGCGTGAAAAATATTCATGAATTATATGATATATTGGTCAAGGCCGAAACGGATGGTCAATTAAGAAGCCTTTTGGAAATTTATGGGGAGAAGGATTTTTTTTCCACATGGCTTTATATGCACGGTTTTCGGGAGTTAGGAGATAAATTGCGTCCAAAACGGGACCGCGGTCTGCGATTGGTCTCCATCCTTCAACGGTACATCCGAAGGGAGATCATGCGCATGCAATTTACCCCGCTGCTCATCGACGACGCAAAAATATTTACGTTATCCGATCTGCTTCACACACTTCGAACTGTGAGCCCGGAGAAGATCCAGTATTTTTCCGATAACGATTTTTTTTCCATTTGGCTGGATCGGAAAGGCTTTAATGAGTTGGCGGAAGAATTCAGGCCAATCCATGGCAGTGGTCCTAAATTAGCCCAAAAGCTCGCCAGCTTGGTGGAGAAATGGATTGATATTTATCGAGTCCAGGGGAAAAACGGAGTGTAGATGGGTCGCGCTTCAACTCGATGGCGCCAGCAACGGGAATCATCGCTCCGTTTTTCTCAAACGTTGGACAATCGACCCGAAGGATATTGCTGATTCCAGCCGATGCTTTGCTTTGGCCCCAGCAAATGCCACAAGTCCGCTAAAACAGCTTTTCAAGATGATATTCTCCGCTCTCGAAATAGATCTCAGCCGAATAATCACTGTAAAACGAGAATAAAATCAAAATTCCGCGCCGAGCCGTGTTCTTCGATTGGTTGAGCGATACTGGAGGAACGAATAATTTCTGCAAGTAGACCCGCTCAATCCCTTGCTGGGTATTTTCGAAAATGGCCACGAAATAAGGGGCTTTTTCTCCTCGCTCCAGCATGGTCCTTGATACGCCGCAAATGATATACTCCGGGATCTTGTTGCCATTGAGATCAAATAATAGCTGAAGTTTGCCTCCCGCCTCATCAAAAAACTCCCGCGAATGCTCGGGGATATCTGCCTTTGTCATCAACCGGGCGTTCGGAAACTCTGGAACATGAATTGCAAAGAACTCATCATTGAATTGTTCTAATTTTTTCTCAGCCGATTGATGACAATTAATTGCAGCAAGCAATAGAACGAACATAATTAACGGGATAAAATGGACAATGCGCATGAAAACTCCACTTAATGAATCCGAACTGACAGGCAAGCAGTTACTATCATGAAATGGCCATCAACATAAATGTTATTGCCGAATGGCTTATTTTTCACCCAGTAAGATAATAAAACCTGGGACAAAAGTCAAAACATTTATTCAATCCTTCATTAAAATATTTTTATCTGGATCGGAAATTTTAAGCAATATGATCACTTTGCAGCTATTTATTAGTGCAAATTTGTAAGCCAAAGACCTCAGCGAAATGAATAGAAAAGAGCAAAAGGTTAGTATCCTTACTCTCGCTTTTTGCCGCTGCGAACCCATTCATTGGGACATTTTCGTTTAGCGTAGGAACGATTGACTCGTTCTGCTTGACGAAAGGGCAATATGATTCAATACGCATCACGAACTAGCAACCGGGGTGATTCATCATGGACGACAACAAAGGGATTTTCGAAACAATTGTCGATGTGCTGCGAAAAGCCAACATCGGCTTCTCGATCAATGAAGTGAAGGATATTTTGATCGATCAAAACAAAGATGATCAGAAACCAAAGACGGATAGTCAGGACGATCATACACCGAAAAAATATGACTATTAGCTGGAAACAACCATCTGATCGAAGAGGCAGTTATCAGTGATCCGTGGGGATTTCCTGTACAGGTGACCTATGTATTTTTGCCGCAATGCAGGAGACCACGAGATGATCACTGATGACTGGCCCTACCATTGGTTAATCCTTCCGATTTTTTGCTTCAGTTATTTGCATTTCCACCTTTTTTGCTGCCCCCTATTCGAATTCTTATGGAATTTTGATCGTTGCAGAAGAAATGTTGCGACGCGACATCGCGCTTTTCTGCTGCAACATGCCGAATTCGTTGAAGCTGTATCATTTCTGTGAATGCCGAAATCTGCTGTTGAACGGATTATTAGGTGAGGCGAATAAGAACATGACGGCATCCGCATGCACGATATGTCAGCCTATTATTAGACTTTTGCAACTGCAAATAACTCGAGCTATTGGTTTTCATCTGAAACGGTTATATGTCTGGTTTGTCTTGCTATTTACCTTGCTGCGCGAGCCTGACCGTTCAAGCAATTTTCCTGCGACAAAAAATAATCGTTGCATTTTAAAAACGATTTGATTAGATTATTTCCAAGGTTTAAAATTTTTTATGGACGCCTGCTGGCAGTTAGGGCTTGTGGCCTGCAAAATTAAATAGTCCTACGCCAGTATAGTCTTGGACTTAAGTGGCAGCTTCGGTGATGAGATGCGAAAGATCTCTTGTGAGTGTTGGATCATTCCCGCATTCAGAGATTTCAAGATGGTTGGGGCATTTGATCTCACCCGCTTTCGATCGATCACCGATGCCATTTACAGTTGAGGGGAATTCTATGAAAAGGATAATGATATCGATCATGTTTCTGTTGCTAAGCGTAAGCATGAACTTTGCGCAGCTCAATCGGCCGTATGAGCCAATGGTGATCAAGGCTGAGGCTTTGTCCCAATTTTTGAACCATGAAATTGGGAAACTTTACTTATATCGGTATGAGGCAAGCAGCGGCCAGTGGCAGATGATGCCATTCCAGATCGATGAAGTGAATCCCAAAGATCAAGATTCGATGTATTTTAAGCCGGATGATTCCTTCGGCTGGCTTGACGGGGATGACGAATTGGTTTTTATGTTGAACGATCTGGGCGAGCGGGCGCCTGTGACATCGTGGCTGGCCGGTGCCGATTCCCAGCGCTGCGAGATCAGCATTGTTGATCCGTTAGATGGCAAACGCGGTTTTGCGTATCTTTATTCCGTCCCATCGATATCAGAGGCAGTCCCTGAGCCCTATCAGATGCGCTATGACGCAGCTTTGGATCGGGTGCATTCATTCAATTACGAAGTTGGCTTCAATCAGACGGGTCAATTGGCTGACGTTTTGATCAAGTCGGGCAGTTATACAGATATTTTCGATCGGCTCAAGATTCGGGTCTTGGGATGGTTTCTGGTTGTTCCCGTTTTCTTGCACGAAGATTACGTAGAAATGCAATATGCCTATGCCAAAGTTGGGCCGGTTCGAGTCATTCGAAATTTATATGGGCGCTTTTATTGGAAACAGTTGAATGTGGACGAGAAGTTTACCCAGACCTCGTTTTTTTATCCCTGGAACGGTTCGTTCACCTTGGTGGAGATCCCGATCGATGATGCGATCGATGTCGGAGCCAAGGTCGATCTGATTCGTATTTCTTGGGATTTCAATAGCAATAGCTCTGGAATGAAATTCTATAGCGAGAATAATCGCGCGGGCGTGGTGATCGATGCCACGCTGGATGATATCGACGATTCCTGTACGCCTGATGCGCTGAATTGGAGCATGGGCACTGGCGATCCCGGCACGATGCTGAACATCTTCTACGTCCCGCCGCTTGGGGATAAGATTCGGCTCTACTATTACGATAATGACGATGGGAAGACAGCGGATCCCGGCTTAAAGGTGGATACTGGTGACAGTTTGTCGTATGGGGATAATGGCTTTTCGCTGGAACAGCATCTTGAGCAATATGCCGTTGCGGAATCGACCATGGATATCATCTATTACAACTTCTTTCTGCCACCAAATTTCAGCCCGAATGCTGCTTCCACTCTGTGCGCTCAGCTTCAAGCATCGGTGCAGGTCGTGACAAGGTTTGATACGCTTGGCCATCCAACTCGTACTGCTCAGGACGAAATTTTCAGCCCGGATCAGTTCTTCCTGGCGCAAAATTATCCCAACCCGTTCAATGCGTCCACCGCGATCCGAGTTCATGTCCCCCAGACAGCAAAGATTCGGTTGCAAATTTTCGATGCGATGGGGAGATTAGTATCCACCTTGGTGGACAAGCAGCTTTCTTCCGGTCAATACGAATTCTTCTGGCATGGTACCGATCTTCGGGGAGCGCCGCTTCCCTCCGGGGTTTATTTCTGCCAGATTACGGCCCGGGATTTCCGTTCAATGATTAAAATGCTATTGATTAAATAATATGTCAAATGATGAAGAGAATCATTATTGCCATTGGAATTCTTTCGCTATTGCTTTCGCTCTGGCTTGGGTGTGACATCGACCATGGGCTTTATCCGATCCGCTACGCCATCAAAGGCAAAGTGATCTTCTTGAAAGGAGAGCCGCCTGCCAATACGGATCGGGTGGAGGTATTTGCACTAAAAGAATTTCCGCCCAAGGATCCTCAGAACTTTCTCTATCTTGGACAATCAGGGCCGCTGGATTTTCATCGCGGGAACGAAATTGAATATGAAATTCAAGTATCTCGCACCACGTATCAATTGATCGGCGTGCTTTGGAAAGAAAAGGGCCAGGACTGGAGCTTGACCGGCCTGCTTGGATTTTACACCGGCGGATTTCAATCGATTTTCCCTGATTCCGTGGTCATCAGCAAAGAGCATCCGGTGGCGGAAAATGTGGATATTTATGCCAATTGGGAGGTGGTTTCGAAAGATGCGAGCATTTCGGGCAACATCCATTATGCCGGCGATTGGCCAGAGGATACGCAACTGCTATTATTGGCCATTTATCCGAAAAAGCCATCAAGCGAATTTCAATATTTGCTGTTCGAAAATGTGGATTATAGCCAGCCAATTGGGGTGGAATCCTCTTCTTACCGCCTCGTGGTGAATGGGGGGATTTACAATTATGTGGTGCTGTATTGGGTGGGCAAACAGATCAAAAAATTGACCGATCTGGTGGAACTTGGATTTTACGAATCACCGCAAAATCCAGGTCAACCAGGCCGAGTCGAAGTGAGCTCTGGGGGACACGTCGAGAACATCGACATCCATGTTGATTTCAATAAAATCCAATTTCCAAAACCATAAGAACGAAAATCTATGCGGATCCAATTGAGTCAAAAGATAGCCGTCCTATTCATGGGGCTTTATTGTCTGGTCTCCACATCGGTTGCGGCTGACAAAGGGAAGATCGTGGGGGTGGTGTCCGAGGCCAATTCTGGAAAGAAATTGCCAGGAGTCAATGTCCAGATTGAGGGGACGGTCTTGGGGGCGAGTACCGATATTCATGGAAATTTTGTTATCCGAAATGTACCGGTAGGGCGCTATGTGGTGCGGGCGACTATGATTGGGCATCGGGCTGGCCGCCTCACCGATGTATTGGTTCTTCCCCAACAGGAGACAAGAATTGAATTTCAATTAGAGGAAATTCCGATCAACTTCGATCCGCTGGTCGTTACCGCGAATAAGACCCAAAAGGAATTAGACCTGACGGCGAACAGCATTTCCGTGGTCTCGGCCCCAGAGATTCGAACGCGAAATGCGCTGCGGGTCGATCAGGTGCTTGAGGCGGTTCCCGGGGTGAATTTCATTCGGGAACAGGTCAATATCCGCGGATCTACAGGCTTTACCATTGGTGCAGCCAATCGGACTTTGTTATTGCTGGACGGCGTTCCGGTCATGGCCAGCGACACCGGCGAGTTCAATTGGGATCTACTGCCAGTGTTGGATATCGAACAGATTGAAGTAGTGAAAGGGGCGGGATCTGCGCTATGGGGGACAGCCGCGCTGGGTGGTGTGATTAACATCATTACCAAAGCGCCGACCGAAAAGGGTAAGACGCTGGTCCGAATTCTGGCTGGGGAGTACGATGAGCCGCGCTATGAGGAATGGCGTTGGACCAAGGCTCCCCAAGGCTATGGCCGGGTCGATATCAGCCACAGCCGAAAGATTGGTCCCCTTGGCTTCCGTTTCTCTTTGGGACGACACGTCTCTACCGGCTATACGGAAGTCGATGATTTTAAACGGTTCAATGCGACTGGCAAGTTGGTCTACTATTTTAAAAATGGCTCGAATTGGACCCTCTACTCGGCCTATAACTATAACGCTGGCGGCATCTTCGTGGGTTGGGATGATCCCCAAAAGCCGTTTCAAGTGCGGCCATCGAACCGAAATAGCCGCGGCGAGATCAAAATGGCCAATTTTTATACCAATTACAACTGGCTATTGTCCACCAAAGCTGCGCTCAAATTTCGATTGTCTTATTTGATGACGCTGATGGGCAATCAATTCGTGCGGTCTGCCGACTTCAACCCAGCGCGTGGCCTCGGCGCTGAGGTACAGGGATTGCTGATCCCCTCATCGAAAGCAGAAATCACCTACGGTTGCGAATTCAAATGGGATACTGGCAGCACCAAATATTTCGGCGATCATCAGGGCTATACCATCGGGTTGTACAGCCAACTCGAATATAAAATACGATCGAACCTGCGCCTCACTCCGGGACTCCGCTATGATCGTTATAAGCTAATTGGCGGGTTGTCCCAAGACCTCCTCAGCCCCAGATTCGGGATCAATTATAAGCCATTCGAGAGCACGGTGTTGCGGTCCTCTGCTGGCAGCGGCTTTCGCGCCGCCACCATCGCCGAACGGTATCTCGATTTCGAAAATCGCAGCGTTATCATCGAGGCCAACCCCGAACTGAAGGCCGAGACATCCTGGTCGTATGACATCGGCTGGCGTCAATATGTGACCCCACATTGGTACGTCGAACTCGGTGCCTTCCGCAACGATTTCGATAATCTGATCGAAATTGACCTCCGCCAGAGCGAAATTCAATTCGCCAAAGATATCCGCGTCGCTGTAAAATTCAAAAATCTGTTGCAGGCCCGAATTCAAGGCGTTGAGTTGGCCACGTCCGGGCATTGGTGGCACGATCGCTTGCGGTTCCAGGCTTCCGCGACGGTCATTGACCCTAAAGACCTGACCACCGGGGCGACGCTCACCTATCGTCCTCGAGTGATCGCCTATTTGAATCCATCTGTCCAGCTTGGCCATTGGGAACTCCATGCCGATTATCGCTACGCCAGTCGGATTGAATCCGTCAAATTGTTCCAATACGACGAGCGGGTACCGCAGAAGGTCTGGAACTTTCGACTTATTTACCATCATAACAACCTGGACTTCCAATTGGCGGTCAACAATGCGCTGGATTATTACTACACCCAGATCGAGCGAACTCTGGGAGAGATCCGAAATTACAGCTTTGGTGTAACTGGGGAGTTTTAGCTGAGTCGAAATTGGCGTCGTTCTGGAAAAATGGCAGGATCGATGGCGCGGCGAACGTCGCCAGCGGCAAAGCATAAGCGTAGCAGGAGAACTCTCGCCGAACTGCTTTCGTGCCATGGGACGAGGCAATTATTTATGCTATGAAACCAGAAAAAATTATCTTGAGTGCCCTAGCCATAAATCTGAAGTCGGCTGAAGGATCAGTTGCGAATTTTCGGCCATGGGCAGAATCAGGGGCTTGCAGCGTGGTCGCTATAAGATTTTAGTTGAAACTTATGACGGAGGAATTCAAGTTTTCAGCCGAACTCGATGTGAGGATCAGCGATATTAATTACGGGGGACATCTGGGCAATGATCGGTATCTGTCGCTGTTTCACGAGGCGCGGCTGCGCTATCTGAAGCAATTTGGCTACTCGGAGCTGGATATTGGTGATCAGACCAGTCTGATCATGAGCCAGGCCCATATCGATCTGACAGCGCAAGCGTTCTGGGGGGATCGCCTGATCGTCTTCGTTCGGATTGCCCAGATCACGCCTATTAAATTTCGGATGGAATATCGGATGGTCTCCAGGGATGATCCGACGAAGCAGATCGCCTCTGGCTACACCATTCTGGTTGGCTTTGATTATCAAAATCAAAAGTTGAAAAGACTTCCGACGAACTTCATTCAGCACATCCAGCAGTTCGAACAGCTTGAGATGCGAAGGGACTGAAATACCGAAAGAGGGAGAAATATGAGTAAATTTGAATTCAAGCCGGTGACGCTGGCCTTTGTTTTTATGATTATCTTCATCTTGATTTTCTTAATCGAAATGACGCTCGAGGCTAAACATCACGGAACGCTTCTGGTTTCGCTGCTATTTTGGCTGGCCTTGGTTCAGGGCTGCATCACCTTGGTGGCAGCAGCGGACCTGGCCAAAGGTCAATGGATCGTGCCGCTGAAAAAATATCTGCTGTCGGTCTATCCTTTCATCCTGTTTATAGCGATAGTGTTTCTTCTTATCGGGCGTCACATGCACATTTATCACTGGACAGAGGAAAAGAGCGGATTGTGGTTCAATGAATGGTCCTTTTTGGCGCGCAATTTCGTGTTGTTGGTCGCCTCGTTTCTCTTAGCGAACAAATTTGTCATTGCCTCCCTGGCCGAACATCCGAAAAAAAACCTCTGGGCGGCGCTCTATGTGCTAAGCTTCGTCATCTCCCAATCGCTGGTGGGCTTCGACTGGGTGATGTCGCTGGAGTATCCTTGGATCAGCACGCTATTTGGCGGTTACTTTTTCATTGAAGCCACCTATTTGGGATTGGCCACGGCCGCCATCATCTGTTTCTTCTTAGCGCGCCGAGTCAATGCGACAGACGCCGATACAATGAAAAAAACGCAACGCGATGTTGCCACCTTCATGTTCGGTTTCAGCTTGTTCTGGGTGGGCATGTTCTTCGCCCAGTTTCTTACCATTTGGTATGGCAATATTCCTGAGGAAGTCTCTTTCACGACGCGACGATTAGCCTCCCCGGTGCTCAAACAAATGGCGCGTTATGTCCTGGGCGCGCTATTTTTTGTCCCATTCATTACGCTCTTGTCTCGAAAAATCAAAACCAATACAGTTTTTGTCGCGGTTCTTGGCCTGATCGTCATGTCCGGGGTGCTGGTCGAACGCTTATTTTTTCTGATGCCGCATATTTCGATCCACCCTGGCATTGCGGTGCTCGAATTTATGTTGCTTTTGGGATTGGTCCTGCTGCTGATTCGGCAACGGGACACTGTTTTTATGATCAAAATCTAAATGCACTCGGATGCCATTCCAAGCAATGGAGGCAATCCAACCATCTGCTGATCGATTTTCGCGTTATGGTCAGAGGTGGACAAATGGGCTTGGCCTGCGTATCTGAATCATGTTTTTGTTCTGATGCGAACATGCAACGGCAATGAAGGATTCGGAGTCCGACCGAAGGGGAGGACAAGCAGTGAATTTATGGCATTGATTTTGTTGCTGGTGGTAGTTGATAAGGACAAAGGGATCAAACCGAGATATGAGGTCTTCGGTTTTTCGCTATTTCAAAAAACAATTGGGAGTGGAAATGCAACCGATCTACCGATCTTCAGCGCTGACGGTGGGTGTCCTGGTGCTGCTGTTTGTCTTGCGATCGATGAATATAGAATCACAGCGGGTGGTTCATCAGTTTTTTATCCTTGTTTCGATTGCAATGGCAACTATCATATTGGGCTATTGGGCCATTCAATATTTGGCTTCGATTTTAGGGTCAAAAAAAGCGAAACGGAAGCGCGATATATTTTTAGAGAGGTGATATTGCCGTGCCATCTCTCAGGAAACGATATTTGGTCTCGTCAGCGGCCGTCATCCTGGCGATATCGCTATTTGTCGTCCTATTCCTGCTGACGAGGCATAGAGATATTTTTAAAGAAGATGCCCCTATTATTGGCAACTTTATTGAGTGGTTCGGCGTGCTGTATGGCGTGCTGCTGGCGCTGGTGGTCGTGGAGGTATGGCAAAAAAATTCGATAATGAATAATGAGATCGATCGAGAGGCGGATGCGCTGGTATTGTTGCTAAAGACGGCAAGATTTTTGGATGATAAGCCAAAAGTGAAGCATCTCGCTGAGATGGTTGACCAATACGCCGAAATGATTCTGGAAAAAAAGAATGCCGAAACCTTTGAAAGTGAGAAGGCATCCGATCAATTGGATAAAATTCATTGCGCTGTCGGCCAGTTGATCATCGCCGGCCATCCATGTCCACTGCCTTTTGCCCAACAATTGATCTATCAAATTAACGATGCTTTTGATACCCGTGGGGATTGGATTGCTCGGGCAAAAGTTCGTATGCCGGTCGCGATGCAATTTTTGGTGATTTTTGCGTCACTCGTGTGGGTGTTAGGGTTTTTTGGTTTGAATGTCAAAAGCGATTTATTAGCCGCCGTTCTATGCGGCTCGGCAACGCTGACCGTCTCAACCATTCTGTTTATCATCATTGATCTCGACGATCCGAAAAGTGGGGTCTGGAAGGCAGAATTCGAATCGTTCGAGGTGCTGAAAAAGACGGCCAAGGCAATTCTTGAGGAAGGCTCAAAGGAAACAGATTCGGGATATCCATCGTGAGAGAATTTTTGATCATATTCACCTGTTGTTTGATTGCATATTTGATTCTGTTTGGAATGCATTCCACCGGCCAGCCGGTGGCCACTGTTTGGAAATTGCCCTTGTATACCTCAGATCGACAGGATTGGGCGACGGTATTTTTTGAGCCAGATGCCCATTTCAAAGCTCTTCGAGCGCCATTTGGACCAGTAAAATTGCATTATCATACTGGTATCGACCTACAGAACTGCCATCCGCAACATCCCAGCGAGCCAATTTACGCCATTGCCACTGGCAAGGTGATAGCGATTGAAGATCCTTTGCCCCATCGCAGAATCACTATCGAACATTACTTGTCTGATGGCAGCAAAGTCTGGAGCGTTTATATTCACATCAGCAACGAACAAGTGGCCGTGGGGGATCGAGTGGACAGCGAAACGGTTATTGCCTATCTCATGTCCCAAGCCGAACTGGAAATCTACGGCAGAGAATTCGATCATGTGCATTTGGAAATTATGAAGCAGCCGCCAGAATATGCCGCTGAATATCATCAGAGAAAGACCTTCACCTGCTATACCGAGCAAGAGGTCGATGCATATTATTATGATCCAATGAAATTTCTGCAAGCTCGAATTAGCCCATAATTGCAGCGCCACAAGAGGAACGCCTCGCTGCTGACACAGGTCCGTGGTCAGCTTGACCAGATGCTCGGCATAATCAAATTTGAGGCCCACTAAAATAATTGTTCAAAATGATGCAATCGGTGAACCTGTTAAACCAACACTCGTTAAAGTAACATCGTGAGTGTCCTACCAAACAAAATCTTTCTGGAGGATGTTATGAGAAAATTCATATCGCTGTTGATTGTACTTTTCCTGCTTTTTTCCATCACCAATGGGGATGCGAAGCTTCGCGGCAATATCGGAGATAATCCCAAATACGTCCCAGGAGTGCTATTGGTAAAATTTCGAGATCTGGGGCTAGATATTCAATTGACTGATGCGTTCAGCGAAGTGATGCGAGCCATCCAGGCTCAAAAAGCTGAGCCGCTATTTGTCGATCATGGCAAGTTTAAAAGCCGGGACCTTGGTTACGATCTCTCGAGTATTTATGAATTTTATGTGGACGAATCGGCTGACATCGAGGCGCTCTGCAAAAATTTAAATCGCCTGCCAACAATCGTTTATGCCGAGCCAGTCCATATATTTCCGATTGAGCGGCTGATAGAACCGAATGATCGATATTACAACAGTCAGTCCTATCTGCCGCAGATCAAAATGCCACAGGCCTGGGATGTGATGATAGGTGATTCTACCGTGATTGTCGCCATCATGGATTCTGGGGTGGATTGGGATCATCCGGATCTGGCGGCCAATATTTGGCGCAATAAGAAAGAGACTCTTGATGGTGTGGATAATGATGGCAATGGCAAGATCGATGATATTCGCGGCTGGGATTGGGTTACTGGGGTTACCGATGTAGCTCCTGGTGAGGATGGAAATGGGGAAGATAACAATCCCATGGATTTCGATGGTCACGGCACCCATTTGGCTGGGATCATCGCAGCGGTGACCAATAACACGACTGGGATCGCCTCAATCACCTGGCGCTGCAAGATCATGCCGCTGCGGGTTGGCTGGCGGGGGAAAGATAATAATGGTTATATCCGCATGGACTGGCTAGCGAAGGCGATGAAATACGCCGCCGACAATGGCGCTTCGGTTGGCAATATCAGTACTGGCTCAAACCAAACCGTGGTGGAGGCGGCTCGCTATGCCATGGCTGCCGGGATGATAATTACCAAGAGCGCCGGTAATGCCAATAACGAAGAAGCTGATCCCTTAGAACTGGAACCAGGGATCCTTACGGTTGCTGCCGTGGATGATCGTGACCTAAAAGCCAGCTACTCCACGTACGGCATCTGGGTGAAGATCTCAGCTCCCGGCGGAGATGTGAACCGGGGGCGACCGGGTATCCTGAGTACCTATTTTAACGATACCTATGCCTCATTGCAGGGCACTTCTTTCTCCGCGCCCATTGCCGCCGGCGTGGCTGCCTTGCTCAAATCGCAGCATCCCGATTGGCGGCCGTCTCAAATCCTCCGGCAGCTCGCTTTAACTGCCGATCCCATCGATGATATCAACCCCTTCTATGCTGGCAAGCTTGGGACCGGTCGGGTGAACGCCTATCGCGCTCTCACCGAGACTAACCTGGCCGAAGTCGCACCCAAAATTAAATTGCTCAGTGGCGGTGCAATCGTCGATGCCGATGGCGATCACTTGTTTGCGCGCGGTGAATCTGGCAAGGCAGAGGGCAACTTCACTTATCGCAATTATTCGGTTAGCCCAGGCTTTAACGTGAAATTCTTTATCTCCAGCCATGATACCGATCTGACCATTCTCAATGGGGTTTATGATTTCGGCTATTTCCCACCCGACACAATCATCGAAATCCCCATTTCATTCACCTATAAAATCAATGACAATGCCCGCGGCAAAATGGTCGGCCTCTCCTTGGGCTGGCAGGCCGATGGCGGCTATAGCGATATTGATACCACATTCCAGATCATTGTGGGAAAGCTGCCGATCTTGATTGTGGACGATGATTCGGATGACGATGATAACAGTTTTCCGCTGGCAGAAAAGTTCTACTCCAATATCTTGGATCAGATGAACCTCAATTACGCCGTTTGGGACCGCTATCGGCTGGGCAAGTTGGATCCAAATGCCATCACTAATTTCCCCATCGTTATCTGGCTCACTGCCTGGTGCTTCCCCTCCCTCGATCCTGACGACCAGCAAGCCATCGCCAGATTGCTGGATAATGGTGGCAACCTGTTCATCAGCGGCCAGGATATTGGATGGGACTTCAATGATCCGACTGGCTTCGGTTATCAGCAACGGGATTTTTACAAGAAATATCTCCATGCGGTCTATTACAGCGATGATAGCCCAGTGAATCAGGTGATCGGAATCACTGGCGATCCGATCGGCGATGGATTAAAATTTCAGGCCTGGCAACCTGGCCTGCCGGAAGACAACCAATATCCAGATGAGATCGAGCCGACCGAAGGGGCAACGGCCATCTTTGAGTATGCAGGTGGCGCAAATCACAAGTTCGGCATCAAGTATCAGGGGAGCTACAAGGTCGTCTATTTCGGCATGGGACTGGAGGCCATCGACTCCCAAGAACAGACCCCCCCAGATCATCTTTCGCCGATCCGGACCGAAGTATTGCGCCGCGTATTGCATTGGCTCAGTTTTGTGGATCATCCCCCCATTACCGACACCGAGAATTTCACGAATCCCATTCCAGTCACCGCGCGGATCACCAATAGCTCAATTCGCGGCGATCTCGTCGCTATGGAACTGCACTGGCGCAAGCAGGGTGACCCGTTATTCGTGATCGTCCCAATGACGCTAGGGGCCGACTTCATCTATCGAGCTGAAATTCCCAATCCAGGACAAAACGCCACCATCGAATATTTCTTGAAAGCGGTCAATTCGTATTATGATTGGACCATTCCACCCATGGTACCCAAAAATCTTTATAGTTTCAAGGTCGGTTCAGATCTCATTGCACCGACGTTCAGTCATCTGCCGCTGAAATCGACATTTACCGAGAAGCAGCCGCGAATTGTGACGGTCGCGGTAAGCGACAATATAGCCGTTGATGTCAATTCGGTATTTGTCCATTATCAAACCCGAACTGTTTCAGATAGCAGCCAATTGGCATTGGATATGAGCGGGGAGCGATTCGTGGGGTATTTACCAGCGAAATTTGCCTACGGAGACACGGTTCGTTATTATTTTACGGCCCGGGACCTGGCCAATGTCCCGAATTTGGGGAAATCTCCCAGCTACTGGTACGTGCTGGGCATTGAGGATTTTGAATCTGGGCTGGGGCAATGGACGGTCACTCAAGATGGCTGGGGACTTGATATGGCCAAGCCATATTCGGGGCTGTACGCCATCAATGATAGCCCCAATCAATCTCCCTATCCCAATAATCGGGATGTGAGCATTAGTACGGTTTCTGGCTTTGATCTATCCATGGCGACCAGCGCAACGTTGAAATTTTATACCCGCATCTTTTTAGAGACAAACCGCGATTTCGGTTATGTGGAAGTCAGCAACGATGGGGCAAAGACGTGGAATATGGTAGGAAAACCAGTAACTGGGTTTTTTGGTACCTGGGCGGTGCAAACGGTTTCATTGAATTCCTACTGCGGGCCAGGCAACAGCGATGTGCGATTGCGATTTCGCATGACCTCGGATGACCATCAAGGGCCGCCAGTGCCAGGTTGGTTCATCGATGATGTGCAAATGATCGAAGGCTTGGATGTGTCCGACGTGCTGGAGGCAAATAGCACCGCTGTTCCCAGCCAATATGTCTTGTATCAAAATTACCCCAATCCGTTCAATCCAACGACCACGATTCGATTTGATCTCCCGAAGGATGGACGCGTGACGTTGAAAATTTTTAATGTTAACGGAGAATTGGTCTGCACCATGGTTGAATCGCAGATGCCGGCCGGGAGCTATGCGGTACAATGGGATGGCAAAGATGATCGCGGTATGCCTCTGGCGTCAGGATTATATTTTTATCAGTTGGCGGTTGATCAGTTCTCCGCGACGCGAAAACTCCTCATGCTAAAGTAGCATTGGATCAAAGAATTGGGGCGTTGACCGGTCAGCGAAATCGATCGGTCAACGCCTCGATTCGCATCATCTATTCCAACCTGATCGACAAGATCCCTCCAAGAATAAATCCTCTCTTTGATCAATAGCCATTTCATGACGTATTATTGTGCGCCCCCACGTTGCCCTTTGGTTACAATCATAGTGAACGGATAAGTGCCGCTTGATAAAGCATTTTTTAATGACTGCCGCCATCTAAAAATAGAGGGATAATAACCACCCAAGGGATTTTTATCAGCAATTAATTAGCGGAAAAGTGAAATCCACGCGAGAAATTTTGTTATCTCCCGCTTAGCACCATCTTGAAGGTCAATTGCTTACGGCTGAAGGAAAGCCGACCGACATAGAGGCCACTGGGCAAGGTGACCCCCTGATCATTGGTGCCGTTCCAGCTCACCTCATGGAAGCCAGCATGTTGATGACCGGTAATTAATTTTTTCACCAATTGGCCTTTGGTGTTATAGATCTCCAGGGTTACTTCGCCCTCCTGATCGATTTTATAGCTGATCATCGTGTTTCGATGGAAAGGATTGGGATAGTTTTGAGGCAATAGAAATTGGGTGACTGGAGGGACCAAGACGTCCAGAATTTTCGAATAGCTGAATCGACCGTCCAGATCAATTTGCTTGAGACGATAATAATATTGGCCTGGAACCAACGCTTGATCATGAAATTCATAGCGCTGAGCCTGTTGGGAGGTCCCTGCGCCTGGAATAAAACCGATGCGATCGAAGGTGAGTTTATCTGAGCTTCGTTCGATGTCAAAGCCATAATTATTCCGTTCCGAGGCCGTATACCAGATCAGCATCACGTGATTTGCCGTCCGTTCGAAAGAGAACGACGTGAGTTCAACTGGGTGAGCCACGTGACGCGGCCCGAGGCGAAACGCATCGCGCAGTCCCCCATCGGGTTGAAAGATTTGAACGCGAACGCTATCAGTCCCGACGATGAAATTGGCGATGGAAATGTGATGGTCAAGTTCTCCGCATTGTGCGAGGTTGATCTGCAAGACGTTTTGGATATATTGTTTGAGATAGGAATGGGTATGGCCGCAGATATATGCGGTTACCTGATATTGGGCCAGCACCTCCCAGAATCGATCGCGATCCTCTGGTGCGCGATCCAGGCAATCGCCATAATTCCGCTGCCAGCTTTGCGGATAGGCTGGTTCATGACCGATCACAAACACGAATGGATAAGGGTTATGCTTGAGCTGATCCTCCAGCCATTGCAATTGTTGGTCAACTACCCTGCCGTAATTGCGATAAGGAACGTGATAATACTGATCTAGCACAATGAAATAGCAATTGTTATAGGCGAATGAATAAAAGAGCGCTTCTGGACCATACGGCTCAATAAAACTGGAGTCCACCAGATTGATGAGCCGATGATTTTTATAATATGTCTGATAAAAGTAAGCTCGATCAGGATCTTTGTCGTGATTGCCCATGGAAGGGAAAAACGGCTTATCGAAATATTGGGTGACGATCTGGGCTGTCCGTTCCATTGGTTCTTGATCTCCAGCATGAATGAGAAACGATGGTGCAGGGTTCACCAAATTGGCCGAGGCCCATTGCATCATGGTTGCGAATCCTTCCCCGGTATGCGTATCGGAAACACCGATGAACGACCACTCTCCTGCGCTGGATTGACCAATGACTGGATTCCATAGCAAAAAAAGCCAGGTAAGGCTGAACAACATTTCCTTTCTCATGTCGCTTTCTCCGCAATACTACCCTAATATTTGTAATTACCTTTGACCCGATTCTATCATCAAGAGGCAAGTGCAAAATCGAATTTCAATTTTGAAGATCCAGACCCGAAAAATATTGTTCAATCGACCTGGAAAAGAACGATTTTTGCAAATCATTTCCTTGAAAAATGAACAGATTACACCTGGCGCATAGCAGCCCGAAAGGGTTATCGCCCGAAACAATAACATAAATTTTTTTGACCACAGAGAATGATACGTACAATTCCCATGCCGATCCAATGATGCAAAGAAATTATGAAAAAGTCCACATCATCGCTGTGATATTTGACACAGATTCATGCGAAACGGTGTGTCATTAATGATGGCTTCGGTGACTAAGTATCGCGCGCTCGCTAGAGCATAGCCGCTCTTGGTTTTTGTCCCTGAGTATTAGGATTCCAATGGCACACCTGGCTCATGCATAACCATTGATGGCTTTCTGAAGCAATGGTCGTGATGTTTTTCTGTTATCCCCTGATATTCTGAACCAAAAACTTTATTCCATAATGAACCACGAAACAATTAAAAGCATCAACCAAACAGATTCGCTCTTGGCGTTTTGCATAGCGTTTTGATTCTTGTGTCAGAGTATGTTAATTTTTCGTTGTGGGAGTTCATTTTGGAAATTGGGTATTAGAAAATTTTAAGTGAGAGATATAAATTAACTAAGGAATGTAGCATGAAGGAAATAAATTTGCAAGGGAAAATTGGGCCTCAACCAAATGAAAATAGAGCGATATCCCTCCATCTGCTAATTTGTTTGGTGATATTATTGCTGGACATGAATTCCTTGATCGCCCAATTCGGTTGCCAGACGGAGATGCCCAATTTCTCCCATCCCAGCGGCTTCTATGCCGATTCGCTCGTGTTGACGCTTGATTTGGCTGCTCCCGATGGCATCATTCGCTATACCTTGGATTGCTCAGAGCCGACGACATCCAGCCCGATCTATTCCCATCCCATTGTGATCCGCACGACAACCGTCGTTCGTGCCCGAGGATTCCGTTCCAACTGCCAACCGAGCCGAATTGTTTCGCATAGCTATTTTGTGAATCAAAATTTTTCTTTGCCCACACTTTCTGTTATCACCGCCCCATCGAATTTGTGGGGGGATCAGGGGATCTACACGAATTATGATCAGCGGGGAATCGAGTGGGAGCGACCTGCGACGATCGAATTCTTTGAAGCCGATGGGGTATTCGCCTTCGCTGCGGATGTGGGAATCAGAGTGCATGGCGGCACTAGCCGAGCATTCGCTAAAAAGTCGCTGCGCTACTATTTCCGAAGCGAGTACGGCCAGAGCGCTTTAAATTACCGCTTGTTTCCCTCAAAGCCGGTCGATCATTTCAAATGTTTTGTGACCGCTGCCATGTTTCAGGATGCCCCGGGCAACAGCGCCTATGGCAATGGGACATTGTTGCGGGATGCCCTGATTCATCGCCTGGGCAGACAAATTGAACCTGAAATCGCTTTGGGAACCAGGCCGGTTGTGCTATTTTTGTCTGGAAAACTATGGGGGATCTATAACTTGATCGAACGGATTGACGGGAGCTTTTTGGAGGCGAATTTTGGCATAAAAGCAGCCGATATTATAGAGAATTCCTCCGAAGCCAGGGAGGGGACGGTGAGTCGCTGGGATCAATTGATGGCGTTCTTTCACTCCAATGATTTCAGCCAGCCAGCTCCATATCAAATGGCGCAAAATTTAATCGACCTTCAGAACTTCACGCGCTATCATCTGCTCGAAATTTATAGTGGCAATATGGATTGGCCCGATTACAATAATTTTGCCTTCTGCGGCCACGAGCAAGGAGAGCGATGGCGTTGGTTGCTGTGGGATCTGGATAACGCGTTCGCGTTCGTCACTGCGAATACCCTCGAATTAGCCACTGATGATACCATTCGCGGCACGCTCATCCTGCGAAAGCTGCTACAAAACGATCAATATCGAACCTATTTTTTGAACGAATGTGCCGATCTATTTAATACGGCTTTTCGTGCAGACCGGGTCTGTGCCATGATCGATTCGTTGGCCAATATCCTTCGGCCCGATATCGACCTCGAGATCCAGCGCTGGGGCGGCAGTCGCGAAGAGTGGGAAGACGGAGTGAACTATCTCAAGTTTTTCGCCAATCAGCGGCTGGAGAGGCTTTGGCAGTATGTTTTATGGGAGCTGGACGTCGACGGAACGCATTGGCTTACGGTACCATCTCCAGCGAGCGGGATGGGGTGGGTGAAAGTCAACAGCGTTCTGGTCACCTCTTACCCCTGGGAAGGGCGGTACTTTCATGACATTCCAATCACGCTGCAAGCAATTCCACATCAGGGCTTTCAGTTCGATCGATGGAGCCACGACTTCAGTGCCACGCATGAAAAAATGATCCTGCGGCTAACGGCTGATCAGTCGATCTGCCCGCTTTTTGTTGCTGATAATGAGCCGGTGGAACTCGTCATCAATGAGATCAACTATCACAGCGGTCCTGGTATCGATCCAGAGGATTGGGTGGAGTTGTATAATCCAACGAATCGGATGTTAGACCTCAGCGGCTGGCATTTTAAAGATGAACAAGATTTGCACGACTTTCAATTGCCGGCTGGCACTCGGATCGACGCCAAGGGTTTTTTGATTTTAAGCCGTGATCAAGCAGCGTTTCGGCGTTGCTTTCCAGCTGTAACCAATGTGATTGGAGATTTTCCATTCGGCCTGAGCAGTGAAGGAGATGCGGTGCGCATCTATCATCTCGATGGAAGCTTAGTCGATTCGGTCCGATATGAAAGTCGGCCACCTTGGCCAACTCGGGCGAATGGATTTGGGGCAAGTTTGGAGCTGATCGATCCGCTGATGGATAATTGCCTGCCGGAGCATTGGCGTGCCAGTCCTGAATATGGTTCGCCCGGAAGGCCCAATCGGTATCTGCCACACGTGACCAGCCTGGTGATTAAAACGAAAAACGATTCAACCGGCTATAGCACCAGCCGCGAAGTTGGGATCGAAATGTCGGAATACGATCCGGACGGCCAGGTTGTCAGGTGGTTGCTCAACGAAAGCCCTGAGCCGCCTCGCGCGGAAGATTTTCGCATGACCGAGCGCCCCACCAAATATTTCATCCAGGGAGAACCGGGTATGGTAGCGATCTATGCCTGGGTGCAGGATAACGATGGCCAAGTGAGTGAACTGACAGACTGTTCTCATGCGACACTCAAATTGGAATTATTTGAGCCGCAACAATTGCAATCGCCGCAGGCGGAACAAGCTCGAGCAGCTCGTGAGGTGACGGCGATGTGTTATCCGAATCCCTTTAACCACAACACGACTATCTGGATCAAATCATTTCACCCCGGGCCAATTGATGTGAGTATTTTTAATTTGGCCGGTGAACTCGTCAAGAAACTGGTGGTCGAGCAAGAGAATCCAGGGCCGCATCCCATTGCATGGGAGGGTACCGATACAAGTGGCCGAATGCTGCCGTCTGGTGTTTATTTGGTCCAGATCCGTTCGAAATCGGGTCAGCGGATGATCAAAGCTGTTATGGTCAGATAGGTTGGCGTCGATGCAAGCGACATCAGAATTTTCTTTGAAGGAGATTGATTGATTCCGCATCATTTCCGACCAGGAACGCCTTCAGCCATTTGGTTCAAGATTCATCGGAATGCCATTTTCATTTCGCAAGGATAAAAAATCTCTGTGTGTAGCACCATTCGTGGATAACATGAAATTGTCCTTGTTTAGACCGATATTTATGCCATTTTTTCAAAATTTATTCTTGACATTCTGTCAGAAGAATGCTATATTTGTTCGATATAGTAAAAAATGGTGCAGAAAAAATGGCGCAGTTTGAATTAGTATCAAATTATAAACCGACTGGGGATCAGCCTCAAGCGATCCGAGAATTGACAGAAGGGGTCTTACGCGGAGATCGGTTTCAAACCCTGCTGGGAGTCACTGGAAGCGGGAAGACATATACGATGGCCAATGTGATCGCCAACGTCCAGAAACCGACGTTGGTGCTGTCGCACAATAAAACGCTGGCGGCGCAACTGTATGGCGAATTCAAAGGATTTTTTCCCAACAATGCTGTGGAATATTTCATCAGCTATTACGATTATTATCAACCTGAGGCGTATGTTCCGACGACCGACACGTACATCGCCAAAGATACGTCTATCAATGATGAGATCGATCGCCTTCGGCTCAAGGCTACCAGTTCGCTGCTCGAACGCGATGATGTCATTATCGTCGCATCGGTATCGTGCATCTATGGATTGGGATCGCCGGAGGATTACAAGCAATTGTTGTTAATCCTCCGCAAAGGGGAGCGAATTGATCGCCATCGTATCTTGCAGAAGCTGGTCGATATTCATTATAGCCGAAACGATTTTGAATTCACCCGGGGCACCTTTCGGGTGCGCGGCGACGTGATCGAAGTGATCCCGGCTTATGAGGAAGAGGGTGTTCGGATCGAGCTGTTTGGCAATGAAATTGAGAGCATCTCAATCATCGATACGCTGACTGGGAAGGTCAAATCCCAACGGGATACCATTGCTATCTATCCGGCCAAGCACTATGTTACGACGCAACCTCGGTTAGAGGAGGCGATTCGAAATATCAAAATCGAGCTCGAAGAACGATTGGCGTGGTTTCGGAAGCACAACAAGCTGCTGGAAGCGCAGCGGCTGGAGATGCGAACCAATTATGACCTGGAAATGATGCAGGAGATTGGGTATTGCTCTGGCATTGAGAATTATTCCCGGCATCTGACTGGTCGCAAGCCTGGAGAGCGTCCGTTTACGTTGCTGGATTTCTTTCCCAAAGATTATTTGATGTTCATTGATGAGTCCCATCAGACCATTCCCCAAGTTCAAGGTATGTATCACGGCGATCGGGCGCGCAAGGAAACGCTGGTGGAGTATGGTTTTCGGCTGCCTTCAGCGCTGGATAACCGGCCGCTCAATTTTCAAGAATTTGAATCCATGATCAATCAAGTGATCTTCGTCTCCGCTACCCCAGGTCCTTATGAATTAGAGAAATGCGGTGGAGTCGTCGTGGAACAGATTATTCGGCCCACAGGCTTGATGGATCCTGAGATCGAAGTTCGGCCGATCAAAGGTCAGATCGATGATCTTATTGGGGAGATCCGACAGCGGGTGGAACGAGGGGAGCGCACCCTAGTGACCACGCTGACCAAGCGCATGGCAGAGGATCTGAGTGATTACCTATCGGAGATGGGGATTAAGGTCCGATATTTGCACTCAGAGATCGCCGCGCTGGATCGGGTTGAGATTCTCCGCGATCTGCGTTTGGCAGAGTTCGATGTGCTGGTGGGGATTAATCTCTTGCGGGAGGGATTGGATCTACCCGAGGTATCGCTAGTGGCCGTATTGGATGCCGATAAAGAGGGCTTTTTGCGATCGGAAACGTCACTCATGCAGATCGCTGGTCGCGCGGCGAGAAATGTGAGCGGAAAAGTTATTTTCTATGCGGATCATATCACCCAATCGATGCAAAAGACCATCGATGAGACTAATCGCCGGCGCAAGGTTCAACAGAAATACAATGAAGAGCATGGTATCACCCCAATGACCATTTACAAATCGGTCGAAGATGTGTTGCGGACGACCCGAGTGGCCGATGAGAAAGTGGAGAAGTGGGGGACGAAAAAGAAACGTCGCGACAAGCGGGAATTGCGGCTATCTCGATTGGAGCGAGAGGAATTGATCGAACAGTATGAACGAGAGATGTTGGCCGCTGCGAAAAATCTCGAATTCGAGCGAGCGGCTGAGTTGCGCGATGAAATCGAATGGCTGAGAAACAGTTGATCAAATGGATGAAAGAAGCGAAGATGGATCGAATCAATGTATTGGTGGTTGGTGGCGGGGGACGAGAACACACCCTGGTATGGAAAATCGCCCAGAGTCCCCTGGTCGAAAAGATCTATTGCGCTCCTGGAAATGCTGGCATCAGCCGGTTGGCGGAGTGTATCCCGATCAACGATGTTGCGATTGATGAATTGCTCAATTTTGCTGATCGCAAGCGAATTGATCTTACCGTAGTTGGCCCGGAAGCACCGCTGGCCGCAGGAATTGTGGATGCATTTCAGAGCCAGGGGCTTGCGATTTTTGGGCCAACCAGAAAAGCGGCTGAGATCGAGAGCAGTAAGATCTTCTCGAAATATTTGATGCAGAAGTATCAGATTCCCACCGCGCATTATCGTGCATTTGATCAATATGACGAGGCGAAGAGCTACCTGGCGTCCCTTGCGGCGCCGATGGTTATCAAGGCCGATGGCTTGGCTGCTGGCAAGGGTGCGATTGTCTGCGTTAGCCAGGAAGAAGCCCAGGAAGCGCTGCATAAGATGATGGTGCAAGGTGTTTTTGGCGCGGCTGGAAAAAAGGTCGTCATTGAGGAATACCTGAGAGGTCAGGAGGCGTCGGTGTTGGCATTAACCGACGGCGAAAACCTGCTGGTTTTGCCTCCCGCGCAGGATCATAAACCGATCTTTGATGACGATAAGGGGCCGAACACCGGCGGCATGGGCGCCTATGCCCCCGCGGTCCAGATCGATGCTGATCTGCTCCAACAAATTCGGCAACAAATCTTAGAACCAGCGGTCAAGGGCATGGCCCTGGAAAATCGACCCTATCGCGGCGTGCTTTACGCTGGATTAATGCTCACGCGCCAGGGGCCTAAGGTGATCGAATTTAATTGTCGGTTCGGGGACCCAGAAACGCAGGTGATCTTGCCATTGCTCGATGGCGATCTCGTGCCGCTGTTGATGGGATGTAGTCAGGGGAAATTAGATCAAAAGACGCTCAATTTTAAAAATAAATTTGCAGTATGTGTGGTGATGGCTTCTGGGGGCTATCCGGGTAAATATGAAAAAGGCAAAGAGATCATCGGGCTGGAGCGAAATTTCGGACCTGAGGTGATCATTTTTCATGCAGGCACTCGGCTGGCCAATGGCAAACTCGTGACCAATGGAGGCCGGGTTTTAGGGATCACTGCGCTGGGAAGCGATGTCGCAGAGGCGATCAAGCGTGCATACACTGCTGTTGGAAAAATCACATTCGATGGCGCTTATTATCGAAAGGATATCGGTTATAAGGCGTTGTGAAACAACTGGGGAACTACAACTGAGGAGAACAACGACATGAAGATTTTGGTGACAGGCGGAGCTGGATTTATCGGATCGCATGTAGCAGATGCTTATATCAAGATGGGACATGAGGTCGTGATCGTTGACAATTTATCCATGGGCAATATCGCCAATGTTAATCCCAACGCGCGATTTGTCAAGATGGATATTCAAGATGAACAAATCTTAGACCTTTTTCAGAGTGAGCGGTTTGATGTGGTGAATCATCATGCGGCGCAAATGGATGTTCGGCTTTCGGTTGCCGACCCGATTTACGATGCGAATAACAACATCATTGGCACGATCAATCTTCTGCAAGCGGCTGTGAAGACTGGGGTGAAGAAATTTATTTTCATCTCTAGTGGTGGCGCAATTTACGGAGAGCAGGATTATTTTCCGGCCGATGAAGATCATCCAACGCGCCCTATTTCCCCCTATGGAATTACAAAATTAAGCGGGGAAAAATATCTTTATTTCTATCATCATGTGTATGGGATTCAATTCGTCGTCCTCCGCTATAGCAATGTCTATGGTCCCCGGCAGAATCCGAAGGGCGAAGCCGGGGTGGTCGCGATCTTTACCAGTCGGCTGCTGAACGGCGGACAGCCGATCATTAATGGCGATGGATTGCAGACTCGGGACTATGTATTTGTTGGAGACGTGGTATCCGCCAATATCAAGGCGCTGAGCTATAATCACTGCGATTGTTTTAATATTGGAACCGGCATCGAAACCAATGTGAATGAACTTTTTGCCAAATTGCGTCATTTAACCAATGCCAATGTCGAAGAGGTCCATGGACCTGCCCAACCTGGAGAGCAATTGCGGAGCGTCTTGAATATTGCGAAGGCTCAACGGCTGCTGCAATGGCGTCCCCAGGTTTCTTTAGAGGAAGGGCTGGCGAGAACCGTGGAATATTTCAGAAACTATTACCAAAAATTATGAGAGCAAGACTACCAGATCACTTATCGGATAAAAGTTTTGAGGAGTTTCAGCTTGAATCCGGGCTGATCGGCACTTCGCCGGCATTGCGGCAGATTTTTGAAACCATTCAACAGGTCGCCCCAGTGGATATTTCGGTTTTAATCATCGGTGAAAGTGGTACTGGCAAAGAACTCATTGCTCGTGCCATTCATCGGCGCAGTCGGCGCGCTGCCAAACCGTTGATTATCGTCAATTGTGGTGCGATTCCCGAAGGGATCATGGAATCGGAGTTGTTTGGTCATGAGCGGGGGGCATTTACTGGCGCCATTAGCCAGCGCAAAGGATTTTTTGAAATGGCTGATGGCGGCACAATTTTTCTCGATGAGATCGGTGAAATGCCGTTGAACGCCCAGGTGAAAATCCTCCGCGTATTGGAGGGCAAGGAGTTCTCCAGAATTGGCAGCGCCGAGCCCAAAAAGGTCGACGTCCGAATTATCGCTGCCACCAATCGGGAACTGGATCAGGAAGTACAGAACGGCAGCTTTCGCCAGGATCTGTATTTTCGCCTTCACGCCGTAACAATCTATGTGCCGCCGCTTCGTGCCAGAAAGGAGGATATTCCGCTGCTGGCGAAAAGCTTTGCTGACCAATTTTGCGCGGCAAACCATATCGACTTTCGTGGATTCGACGATTCAGGCTTGCAGGCATTGATGGAATATCATTGGCCTGGCAACATCCGAGAGCTAAAAAATATGATCGAAAGTATGATCATTCTCGAAAAAGGGGGCAAGATCGATCGCAGTGCTGTAATGAGATACCTGGATCTGGGAAATAATATGTCTCGCAATCTCCCAGTGGCGTTGCATCGGCCGACGGAGCAAGTCGAACGCGAATTCATTTATCGGGCATTATTAGACCTGAAATCCGAGATCGCGCAATTGCGAGAGATCATCCTCACCCGACTTTTTCCGCCGCGCCGACTGAAAGGCTGGGAACCGGAAGAGACCATTGTCATCCCACCAGAAAACGGCGAAGTCGTTTATAACGAACCAACCGTTGATTCACGGAATTTCCCATCCCTGGAAGAGATGGAGAAAAAATTGATCGAAGAGACGCTGAATCGCTTCGATGGCAATAAGCGAAAAACCGCTAAAAGCCTGAAGATCAGCGAACGCACGCTGTATCGAAAAATCAAAGAATATAATTTGCCCTATTGATTATGAACACGCCTCATCCGTTGCGAAATCCGTTGCGGCATCTGGTCATTGCGCTGATAGCCCTAATGTTCACGCGCTGCGGCTATTATTCATTTTCTGGCTCAGCGTTGCCGCCCCATTTGAGAACCGTGGCGATCCCCACTTTTAGCAATAATACAACCGAATTCGGTGTACCAGAGGACCTGACCGATGCGCTGATTTATGAGTTTACACGCGATAATACCCTAAAAATTGTGGACCGACGCGTGGCTGATGCGATGATTGAAGGGACCATCCTCAATATTCGGGATCAGGCCGGGGCATACAATCAGCAAGAACAGGTCCGAGAGATTCGTGTCTATGTCCGCGTCAAGGCCAAATTTGAAGATTTAAAGAAGAACAAAGTAATCTGGGAGGAAGATATCACCCAGTGGGGGACTTACAGCCCAGATGCCACTGGGGAAGTAAATACCACCAGACAGCAAGCGATCGATGAGGCAGTTAAAAAAATTGTGACCGATATTTTCAACAAAACCATTTCTAATTGGTGAACGATAGCGAATTTTTTTTTGATTTTAAAAATAAGCGTTGAATATTAGCGAAAAAAATATTATAATTCTTCAGAAGATTTGAAATGTGGTGGGTTGAAATAGCATCCCACGATTGCCCATGGTCAGCTCGATCCGGCAGTTTCTTGGATACCTTAGCGGAAAAAGTCATGGCTGGTTCTGGTTAAAAAAGCAACGGGACCGATGTACCATGCGGGTGATGTGGTTTGTGTTGAAGCAAGAATGATAGGGAGCAGAGACAATGCAAAGATCAATCAAAGAAGAAATAAAGTATCTGGAAGGCAAATTGAGCAAAAATGAGAATTCGATGTTGTTCGCTCGCCTTGCAGATGCCTATCTTCAAATGGATCGCGTGGATGAGGCCATCGCTTTGTGCGAAAAAGGTATCAAAAAACATCCCTATTATGTGACTGGACATTATGTATTAGGCAAATGCTACTTCAGAAAAAAGCTCTTCGATCAGGCTGAGAAGGAGCTGAAACGAGTTTTGCTCTTTGATCCCAAATATCTTGCTGCGCATCGCGACTATGCCGAGCTGATGGCCCAGATTGGCTGGATCAATACCAGCGAAATGAGCTATCAGGAGATTGTTCGCATCGATCCATTAAACCAAGCCGCAAAGCAGCGATTGGAGGAATTGCGGTCCCGAATGGATCGCGCACCAGAAAGACCCACAGCCGCGGATGAAAAAGAGTTGCAAGCGGTCGAGGCAGATTTGATAAGTGAACTGGAAGCTGAGTCAGAAGCTGATCTCTCCAAAACTGCAGCGTCTAAGTCCGATCGCCAGGTTGACGCTTCGCATTCAACTGACCGTTCGTTCATGCCCGAATTAGATGTTGCCCCAGAAACTGAGAATGAATTTGGACCTGAGTCGCCTCACGGAGTTGTGCCAGATGTGCCGTCGGCAGCGCAAGCAGCACCCCGGGAAATTCCAACACCACCTCAAACTCGTGAATCGAGACGCCATCCTGGACAACAGGCCTATTTTTCCGAGAACGAGCCGTTGTTCGAAGACGACAATGCCAATCTCGATCTGCTGGAAGACATTTTTCGTGATGACGAATTAAGCGATTTATTGGGAGAGGAAGATGATTTGGTCAGTCAAATCGAGCAACCAGATTTCGACGCATTGGATACGGCTCCTGACGAGGCGGGGCTTGGAGATCAATTCAGCAAACGATCTGAATTTGAGGACCACGGCGACTTCGAGACCAGCGAGATGGATGGCCTGGCAGATGAAGATGTATTTGCATTGATGACTGGTGATGAAGATCGAATTTCACCAGCTCCACCATCGCGAGAAAGCCACGAGCCATCGTGGCGACGCGAAACGCCATCTAAGCCTGAACCGAAAGCAAAGAGAGCCGAGTCAGAGGCCAAACCTCAACCGAAAGCTGACGTTGAATCGCCGCTGAAAAAAACGCTGGAAACGATTCAGCGCCAGACGCGACCGAGATTTGAGCCGCCATCTGAGGCACCACGTGCGACGGAGCAACAAACGGCAGATTCCGATAGTTCTGAGCCAAGTGACAAAAATGATCTCCTTCGAAAAAAAGAAAAAATTGTCACTCCAACGCTTGGCGAAATTTATGCAGCACAACATCAATACGCCAAGGCGATCGGTGTCTATGAAATTCTGAGAAAAAAGGATCCTAATAACGAGTTCTATAAGCAAAAGATCGAATACCTGCAAAAGAAGCTGGAGGAATCTCAATCTGAGTCATGATCTTTGGTTCCCGCGTCGCATTTTGTCTGAAGATTATGTCCCATCGGACAGTAGCGTGGCAGTTGCTATGAATTCAGAAATCGGTCTGCATCAATAAAATCCCATTCGAGATGAACTGCTTGAACGGTTCAATGATCAGCGCGACGCGCGGCAAAACGAACGAATGACTGAAAAATCTATCTCATCACTGATAGTGACTGCAACGCACCAGATTTTCGCTATGCCCAGGCGCGCTGGAAAAACAACCCACCGTTGGTAGTCGGCAGATATACGATTGCCAGGCTAAAATCCACGCCTATGCCCCGCACCTTGATCCATAATTGCACTGAGCGAGCAAGACGTCGCCACAATCTTTGTCGGTGCAAATTTCCATCTTCGGTGTTTTGTATGGACACCAAATATGAGGGCTTGATTTTCCATAAGGATCGAGCATTTATCCCCGGGGATGCCGACATGCGGGATAAGCCCCAGCGCGCATGAGAAACGGAGATGGCCCCGAATCGTTCGAGCAACTGCGCGGCTTCGCCTCGTTTATTCTCCAGCCCAATAAACTTCAGCGCATTACCATAACGGTAATTGGTATTCGGGACAATGAGGCGTTCAGGGGAACATTTATGAAATAGACTACGAGAGGGAGATAAGTGGAGTGGCGTCAAGAGTTGAAAACAGACATTTTGTCCTAAGACTGCAAAGTGATTTTGAGGACTTTCTGTATGACACCAATCCGTAGTGGCAAAACAAGCCCATGCGTCCCCTACCGCCATTTCGGCGATGGCTGTTTGAGCCTGCTTTGCAGCATCTTAAAATTGGCCTGTCGCCGGTAGCGGTGCTTCGTGGTCCACGACAGGTAGGCAAAACCACCTTGCAGGAGCATATCATCGACCACTTGCTGCATCGAGAAGATGTCAATCCCAGGCGCATTTTTCGTGTGCAGTTCGATGAGCTTCCTTCCTTCAGAGGTCTGGTTGACCCCATCCTCGATCTGTGCCGTTGGTTTGAAAGCCGCATTCTGGGCGGAACCTTTAATGAATGGGCGCACAAAGGGGAACCTGTATTCTTGTTCTTTGACGAGGTACAGAATCTAGCCGATTGGGCACCTCAAGTGAAGGCTCTTGTGGACCATCATGCCGTACGGGTGCTCTTGACAGGCAGCTCGGCACTTCGAATTGAACATGGGCGAGATAGCCTTGCTGGGCGGATTTCGACTTTAGAGCTGGGGACATTGTTGTTACGTGAAATCGTGGCGCTGCGCGGCTGGGGAGAACTGAGTTCTTTGCTTTCGTCCAACGGGTTAAAAGCCTTAAAAGAGCGTGAGTTTTGGAGAGAACTACGACAACACGGCGAGCGTCATCGCCGGGAGCGCGACCTTGCCTTTGAGGCCTTTTCGGAACGAGGCGGTTATCCTGTCGCTCAAGCACGTTCCGACCGTCCGTGGGAGGAGATCGCAGACCAACTGAACGAAACAGTGATTCGTCGAGTGATTCAACATGATTTGCGCTTAGGCGAAGTGGGGCGCAAGCGCGACCAAAACTTGTTAGAAGAACTTTTCCGCCTCTGCTGCCGATATGCAGGACAATCGCTGGGACAAGCGACGTATGTGCAGGAGCTGCGGATGGCATTGTCCGCCAACATAGGTTGGCAGCGCGTGCTGGCTTATCTCCGCTTTCTGAATGATACTCTACTTATTCGCCTTATGCAGCCGCTTGAGCGACGATTAAAGCGGCGTAAAGGACACCCAAAGATTTGCTTGTGCGATCACTTGCTGCGAGCCAGTTGGTTGCAAGAGATAATCCCGCTCACGCATGATGGCTTACAAAAGGCTCCTCACCTCAGTGATCTGGCAGGGCATATTGCGGAGAGCATTGTTGGATATTTTCTCGGCGCCATCCCCGGATTGGATCTCGCCTGGTTTCCAGAACGCGGCATTGAGCCAGAGGTGGATTTTGTCATCACAGTGGGCGAACACCGCATCCCACTGGAAGTGAAGTATCGGCACCGTATTGACGAATATCGCGATACTTTGGGACTAAGGGCATTTATTGAAAAGACAGTTTACAATGCACCATTTGGAATCCTTGTAACCCTCTCTGATGAAGTGGTAGTCGCCGACCCCCGCATTGTCTGTTTACCTCTGGCTTCGCTTTTGTTAATGAGATGAGACCTGGATTTCCATCCTCCTCGACAGCTCGCTCATTAGCGTATTCTATCCATAGCCAATGTACAATTGGGACAATAAGGAACCCAGTCAATGCAATCGAATGGTTAGCATCCAGCAGACAGCTACCCCCAAGCGATCATCGCTCAACAAGCGATGTTCAAACAGAATTTCGTTCCGCTGTTCCTCTCTTCGTAGAAAAAAAGCATCATTCGTTAATCTTATGGCTAAACTGGGACGGTCATCAAAAATTTACCTGCTCCTTCGGGTGCCCATCTTCATTTTTTCTTGCAAATACGCCCTTCCAACAACGGTTGCTCTCCTGGATCGCTCACTGATGCCAATTTGTGGAATAAAATAAAAGGCCCCCTATCCGGTGCGACAGAGGGCCTTCCGAGGAGATTGTATGGATCGTTTCCTTCCCAAAATATGGGAAAGTGAACCATAAGGAAAAGTATGGATTATTGTTAACCGTTGTAGAGAAAAAAATCACGCCGCCGCTTTGGTGGTATTTTGCTGGTCGGTCAGTTCCTCGATGCGATTTTCCAAGATCTCTTGGATCTCGATCATCTCCATTGACATCAGAACTCGACCGAGAGAATTGCGCACTTCCTCATAGAGTTTATCAATATGATTGAGATAGCGTTTTAGAGCAATCAGATCATTGGATTGTTTGAGTTGCTTTTTCCATTCCGCAAAGTTTTTGATTTGCCTTTTCATAATTTGTTCTCCTTGCATCGGGTAATTTTGTACCCTATTTAAAATTTATGAAAGACGGCAATGACCTTTCCCAGGATCTTGAAATAGAGGTCGTTTTTGCTGATAATGATTGGCGGATAAGCTGGATTTTCGGGCTGGAGACGGATGTGATCTTTCTCCAGAAAGTATCTTTTTACCGTTGCCTCCTCATCAAGCAAGGCCACGATGATATCGTTATTATTGGGGAAGTTCAATTTTTTGACAAAAATCAGGTCATTGTCGTTAATAAAAGCATCTTTCATGCTATCCCCAGAGACCCGCAGAATGAAATCCGCCTGCACACCAGCAATTCCTGGATCAAAACTCAGGTAACCCTCGATGTTTTCTTCGGCTAATAGCGGTGTTCCAGCAGCGACTTTGCCCAAAATTGGTATCTTTTGGTGACCGTTCAGCGCTATTTGCGCTGGTTTGACCAATTCGATGCACCGCGCACCCCCTCGGATATTTCGATTGATATATCCCTTCGCTTCTAAAACGTTGAGGATGCGCTGCACGTTATAAACCGAGGAATAGCCCATTAGATTCATAATTTCTCGAATCGTGGGCGGATATCCTCGTTCTTCGACAAAATTGATAATGGCCTGATAAACCTTTCGCTGGATATCTGTAATTGCCGCGCGCATTGAGAACCTGTCATGGGTATTTATGTACCCTAAATATAAGAAAAAAATTCGGACTTGTCAAGCATTTTTACCAACTATTCAAAAATAAGTGTGAAAAATAACAATTCCAATAACAACATGTTCGGCAGGATGGAGGCTGATGGAATGCCCTCCAACGATGGAATATCTAATTTGGGGGTGAATGCTAAATTGAATTCCCCTATGCCGATATTCGATTGGCCTAACAAGCAAAAACATAAATTAAGATTCAGGCTTTGGAGATGTGGAAATGTCTGAGCCAAGCGAGCCATTATGCCATAGCATCTTTTCGCTTGCCATAAAAAAGGGTACATCCATCTCATTCTGAGCAATCCCGAGCCAGAGCGTCGAGAAAATAAAGCATAATCCTTTGTGGACAGATGATGTTTAACGCATCAGGGCCACATCAAAAAATACCACCGCGCTGGTTCCGAAATCGGCCTTCATATCTGGCCTCGCCAATGGTCCTTTGAAAAATAAACTGGCAGATCGCCGTTCCTGGATGAATGCGGAGCGGCATTGGGCTGAAATTGGTCATCTCCAGCACCTGTTGGTTGTTGATCCCCGGATGCATGAAGCTGGCGGAAATATGGACCAACAGTCCAAGTCGGGCAAATCGACTCCGTCCTTCCAACCAGCCGCAGATATTCGGCGATAATTTGATCGTTTCAACCGTAATGCCCAGCACCGTTTCGCCCGGCATTAACACGATGCCATGTGAGGCATGGATCAACTCGGTCACCAGTTCATAATTCACTTCATCATCGACATCTACAATATCATGTACCTTCTTGAAAATGCGGAAGTCTTCGCCCAAATGGAGATCAACGGATCCAGGACCAACTTTTGATGGATCAAAAGGAGTAATTACAATTTCTCCTGCTGCGATCGCGCGGAGAATTTCATCTCTGGTTAGAATACTCATACCTGCTCCTCGCTTCATTGGTGTTTTTGGAATAACCTTCAGCAAAATTGGGGTGAAAAAATAATGAATTCTTTTTTCGCATGCAAGAAAAATTGATATCCTGTTGCGATCTTTGCTGGGCTATGGAAAAGTGCTTGATTTATTAACCAGTTTTAGCTATATTGTGAGGGCAAAAATCCGTTGAACAGGGCGGGCGCGACGATCGGTCCAATAAAAGGCGGGGCGAACTAATCTGGCGTGCGCCGCAATGAGATGTTTGATCCAGTACTTTGTTCTACTTCGTAGCTATCTCATTGGCTCGAAATTTTAAAGGCAAAATGGGTCGGATTGAGATGAGCGAATTTGAATCAAAATCTGCAAAATAATAAATGCTGCGGCATTCAAAGATCAGCCAGTGGACAGCAGTCAGGCAATTATCAATCTGTCAGCGCGTCGCCGGATCTTTTCTTAGTGATCGGCCGATTGGAGCGACAAATTCATTCTCCCTTCCCGAATTATTTAATAGAAGATTGATAAGGAGAGGCAATGGAGACTAAAAATCAATCAACAAGATGCTGTTTTCGTTTTTGTCGTCTTCTTTTCGTGGTGTCGCTAATTTTCATTTTCGGTTTAGTTAGTTGTCAGAGGATCCAACGAATGAAACCACATCAACAAATCCCTATTGAAGCGCCGAAGATTGAGGAGGTAATTCAGCGTCTGACTGACAAACATGGGGCTCATGCGGCGGAGCGAATTCGACGCGGCGTGCAACAAGTAGCTAATTTATGGACCGAGGCAGATGGAAACGCTGACGCTTTCGCCCAATTTTGTGAGGAACAATTCATTGCTGATTCAGCCAAGTTGCATGAGACGCTCATGCGATACGAGAAGAACCTGGAACAGATTTATGGTTTGAACAACAGGATGCAGATGGCCTTGCAGGAAGCAATCCAGGTCGACATCGGTCCGATCTTGCCAGTGGATCTGCTGTTTGCCAATTTTGATCCGTTCGCCCATTTGGATGATGATTTTTTTAAGACGAAATTAGCGATGACGGCGCTGCTCAATTTCCCGCTGTATACCCTGGAGCAGCGATTGCAGCTTGGCAAGGGGTGGAGCCGTGAACAATGGGCAGAGGCGCGATTGGTGCAGCGTTTTGCCCAACGGGTGCCCGCTGACATTCAGCAACAGATCTCAGAAGCTTTCGTGGCAGCTGATCATTACATTAGCAATTATAACATCCACATGCATCAACTTGTCAGCCCAGAAGGGGAACAATTATTTCCCGAGGGTCTCAAATTGATCAGTCATTGGGGCATTCGGGATGAGCTCAAAGCCCAATATGCCAACCCAGATGGCTATCGCCGGCAGAAAATGATCCAAACGGTGATGGAGCGGATTATCCAGCAGGAGATTCCGCAGATAGTGATCGATAATCCTGAAGTTTTGTGGGACCCCGTAAGCAATACGGTGAAACCGGTGCAAGGGGATGCTTCGAAAATCAGCCATGCGCCAGAGCCAAACACGCGCTATGCGCACTTGTTGCGGATTTTTCAGGCGGAGAAATTGGCTGATGCCTATTGTCCCAATTTCCCTACTTATATCGATCGAAAATTCAACCAGCAGCGTGAGATCCCTGAGAAAAAATTTGAGCAGCTTTTGATCTCCGTTCTCTCCAGCCCGGTGGCAAAACAAGTTGCCCAGCTAATTGAGCAGCGCTTGGGCCGCAAGTTGGAGCCGTTCGACATCTGGTACAATGGATTTAAGCCGCGCGGCAAATACGATGAGGCATTGTTAGATTCGATCGTGATGAAGCGATATCCGAATGTGGCTGCCTTCCAAAAGGATCTGCCCAATATTTTGAAGCAATTGGGATTTTCAGCCGAAAAGGCAGCTTTCCTTAGCCAGAAGATCACCATTGATCCTGCTCGGGGGTCAGGACATGCGGCAGGGGCAGCCATGCGATCCGATAATGCCCATCTGCGAACCCGGTTTACACCAAAGGGGATGAACTATAAAGGCTTCAATATCGCGATTCATGAATTGGGCCACAATGTCGAGCAGGTATTTTCATTGAATGAAATTGATTACACGCTGCTCCAAGGAGTGCCCAATACGGCTTTTACTGAGGCATTCGCCTTTAGTTTTCAATCACGAGACCTATCGCTGTTAGGGCTCAAATCCGAAGACCCAACTGCCGAGCACCTGAAAGCGCTGGATACCTTCTGGTCAACCTTCGAAATTGCCGGAGTAGCATTGGTAGATATGTACATCTGGCGATGGATGTACGAGCATCCTTCGGCGACCCCGGAACAATTGAATGCGGCGATGCAAGTGATCGCCAAAGAAGTGTGGAATAAATACTATGGCCCCGTGTTGGGAATGAACGACCAAATCTTATTAGCCATTTATTCCCATATCATTGATGCTGGGCTATATGTGCCAGATTATCCTTTGGGACACCTGATTTCATTTCAGATCGAGCAGTATTTAAAGGACAAGAATCTGGCGACGGAGATGGAGCGCATGTGTCGGCTGGGTGCCATTACGCCCGAGGCATGGATGATGGCCGCGGTTGGGCAACCCATCTCAGCTGAGCCCCTGATCCGTGCCACTGAATTCGCGCTGAAAGCTCTCAAATAAGTCAGTTGGTGTTATCCAACCCATTGCAGCAATGATGTTGCGCCAAGCTTCGTTGAGAGGCATTCCAGCGCATGGTTGAGTGAACCTTGAACCTCGTCGTCACAAATCTATAATCATAACCGGATCGTTGCTTGGCAAATTTGACTGGAAGATCTTTATCGATTGGAGCCAAATAAATCCACTGATGAGACTGTTGAACTGACGTTAAAGACTGGAGGAGCAAAAATGGCAGGTTTTGAGGGGATCAAATGGGCGAATACCCAGATGCGATACAAATTAGCGGATAAAAGTTTTGATACCATGGGGACAGATGGTAAGGTCTTTGCGGTTTCTCGATCGATCCATTATGGATTGTTTTTGGCCTTCGAGGGCATTCGATTTTTCTGCAAAAAAAATGATCGCGGCAAATATGAGGTTATTTTTTTGAATTGGCATAAGAATCTGGAGCGATTCCAGCGCGGCATTGCGTTCAATTTAGGTCGAAAGCAACAATGGATGGTCCCCCAGATTGAGGAAATGGTCGAAGTGTTTATGCGATATTTTCGAACGCCCGAACTGGCGGAGTTCTTCGAGGAAATGGCTACGCTAAACGCGCAGGGCTATCTCCGGCCATTCACGGTGGATGAAGAGCAATCCATTGGCGTCACTTTTCCAGGTGACCCTTCCATTCGGGCTGTGGTTTGTCGCTACGATCGCTATTTGGGGGAGCCATTCAGCGGAGTCGTGGTGCCAAATTTCGTTCGTGCTTGCCAAATAAATGGTACTGGTTGCTTGAAGTTAGGAATCAATTATTTGATCAGTGTGAAAGCGGTCGATGAGGCAAAAAAGATCTTGCCGGAAGCGGGAACGGCTTTGTTTTTGGACGATCGGCCCCAGGATCCCCTTGAGACTCGCAAGATTACAGAGTGGGACTCATCCTGCTGCTTGTTTGCCCTACGGGATGGTACGGTCATCAAAATTCCAGAGAGCAATTTGATCCTGCCATCGGTGACAATTCAGGGCATCACTGCGATCCTGCGCCAGATGGGCGTGCCAGTGATAGAGCGCGATATGACCTATGGTGAGTTGATCGATCGCTCCCGAAAAAACGAAGTGGTGGCCATTTGCAGCATTGGTACAGCGGGTATCCTCAATCGCGCCAAACGGCTGGTGCTGGTTGACCAATCTGGCAAGATAATTGCAAAACAACATGCCGACGAATCCCATGCTATCTACCAGAAATTGGGTGAGGCAAAGCGATATTATTGGGAGATCTATCAAGAAAAGGTCCCAGTGCCAGAAGGCTTGCGATTGGATAAGTATGAAATTTAGCCAGTGATCGTCAAAAACTGATCATCGAAGCTGGAGCAGTGGGATCATGGCGTGGCAGCGAATTATCAACTACATGGTTTGAATCATATCAAAAGCATCTTAGGAGAATATGCATGAATAAGCAGGGAGCGATTCTGACACTATTAAACGTTACAGCCATGGCTGATGGCAAAGTGACGGAAGAAGAAAAAAAGATGATGTTCGATGTGCTTCAAAATGAACTGGATTTGACAGAGGAGGAAGTGCGGCGTGGTTTAGAAGAAAATACCAGGCTGCTTAAAGAAAATACCACGAAAATGGTAAAAGAGGCGGTCATGGTGTTGCGGAACCAGTGCACGGTCAATGAGATGAAAAAGATCATCAAATTGGTGAAGGAGATGACCATGGCCGATAAGGAACTGGATTCGCGCGAGGTTCTGATCGTGGAGCTGCTAACTCAGCTTACCTCTTGATTTAATGGCTCGATTCAATGTGCTCAGCGATCAGGAAACAAATTGGTGATGCATAAAGAATTTTGAGAGCAACTAGCATGGGCAATAGTTTTGGTACTTTATTTCGGATCACGACCTGGGGGGAGTCGCATGGCAATAGCATTGGCGTGGTCATTGATGGGTGTCCCCCAGGCATCGCGATCCCATTAGATTACATTCAACAGGAGCTGAATCGCCGAAGGCCTGGTCAGAGCGCCGTATCGACCGCCCGGAACGAGCGGGATCGGGTGCATCTGCGCTCCGGGGTGATCAACGGGATCTCGACCGGTATGCCGATCACATTAGAGCTGTTTAATGAAGATGTGGATAGTTCCAGCTATGAGTCGTTCAAACACAAATGGCGGCCGGGGCATGCCGACTTCACGTATGAGATGAAATATGGGATTCGCGATTATCGGGGATCTGGACGGGCATCTGGCCGAGAAACAGCGGCTCGCGTGGCGGCTGGCGCAGTCGCCAAATTGATCCTGCAACGATTTGACATTGATATCTATGCCTTTACCCGGGCTATTGGTCATGTGGTCGCCCAAAAAGTAGATCGCACCCTCATCGAAACGAATGTCGTTCGCTCGCCAGACCCGGACGTAACGGATAAAATGATCCAATTGATCCAGCAGGTGAAGGAAAAAAATGACTCGATCGGTGGCATTGTTGAATTGCGCATCATAAATCTGCCCCCGGGCCTGGGCGAACCAGTGTTCGAAAAATTTCATGCGGTGATGGCGTTCGCAATTATGGGACTTGGGGCTGTGAGAGGGGTCGAGATCGGCGACGGGTTTGCCGTGGCCGGTTATACTGGCTCTTACAATAACGATATTTTCGAAAAGAGACAAGATAAGATCGGGACGCAGACCAATCACTGCGGCGGTGTGCTGGGCGGAATTACCACGGGTGAGGAATTTATCCTTCGTGCCGCCATCAAACCGCCAGCGTCCATTGGTATCGAACAACCCACCGTGGATGATCATGGTAATCCCACGACCATTAAAATCGAAGGACGGCATGACCCGACGATCGTCCCGCGCATTGTGCCAGTCGTCGAGGCCATGGCCGCAATCGTGACCGTGGATTTCTTATTGCGTCAGAAAAGCGTCAGGCTGCTCGAGAAATAGCTGCTCTGTCATTCAAGCTGTTTCAAGCAGAGGGAATACCATCATAGGCCAACTTGTTTTCATATGACACGCTCATTTTTAGATATTTTATGTCTGACCCGTAGATTTTTCCACCTATATTCATCTCGCTGATTGGTTATCGTCGTTTCTTGTTATTTCCCTTGAATATTCCCTTCATATTGCGCCCATGGCGCTCTGAAGTTGTCGGCTTATTTTGGCACTGAAAAAATTAGCACTTGACTTTTAGCAAAAATTGGTTTACCTTAAGCTAAAAATTTTTTGGCAATTGGGCGTGCATTGGAACTTTTGTCAGTTCCTTCGATGCCCCCATTTTTGGGTTTCGGGAGATATGGGTTGCTATTCCATGCAAGGACCAAGCCAATAGTCGCCTGAAACTGGATAACGCTACGGATCAGTTAACCCGAAGTTGAAAAATGAAAGATGGAGGCAGTAAGTGATGCGACAGCACATCGTGGAATTTATGAAGCTATTGCTGAAGATCTTCCTTGGCTTGGGCATTTCAGTCACGTTTGGTTTAGCCCAATTACACACCGCACCAAGCAGCGATGGTGACGATTGGGTTGATGGCCGTCCTGATGGCTGCACGACGATTACGGTTGGCAAGAAGGCATCGGCTGACGGCTGGGTCACCACATCCCACACCTGTGATAGTCATCGCAGCCGTTCCTGGGTGGACATTATGCCCGCCAAAAGGCATCAGAAAGGGGAGCTGGTGACCATGTTGAAGCGCGTCAATGAGGATTCATTGGCCATGCCCGCCTACAAATATGTTCCCACCGGTGAAATTCCTCAAATCGAATATACCTATGGCTACATCAATACGGCCTATCCGTGCATGAACGATCAGCAATTAGCCATTGGGGAATCCACTTTTGGTGGTCGGCCGTCGTTGCGATCAGACAAAGGGCTCATTGATTGTCAGCAATTGGTGCGATTGATGATCGAACGTTGTCGCACTGCGCGCCAGGCAATTCAGTTGGCAGCGGAATTGACCAAGCGGTACGGATATAACGACGCTGGGGAGTGTCTCACCATCGCCGATACCCGTGAGGTATGGCATCTGGAAATCGTAGGGCCAGGCAAGGGGCAGGTCGGTTCAATTTGGGTGGCTCAGCGAGTGCCAGATGATCATGTTTCAGTCAATGCCAATGCCAGCCGGATTCGCCAGATCGATGTGAACAACCGCGATTATTTTATGGCGTCCGAAAATGTGTTCAAGGTGGCCCAGGACAGTGGCTGGTGGAATCCCAAGCAAGGGCCTTTCGAGTTCTGCTATGCCTATGATCCTGAGGGTCGGACCTCACTGGCGGCACGCCGACGCGAATGGCGGGTATTGGACCTGCTGGCACCATCATTAAAACTCAATCCCGAGTCAGAAAATTACCCGTTTTCGGTCAAGCCAGATACGCTGGTGACCTTGTCGAAATTGGTTTCGATCTTTCAAGATTATTACGAAGGCACGGACTACAATTTTATCAAGAACATCACCACCACGGATGCCCAGGGCAAAACGGTCATTTCGCCTCTGGCCAACCCATTCATGCCGTATGATATGAATTTAATCTTCAAAATTAACGGCGGGTGGGGCTGGCGCGGCGAACGAACGATTGCCCGATGGTATACGATGTATGCGACGATCACCCAATCTCGGGATAATTTGCCCAACCCCATTGGCGGCGTGGTGTGGCTGGCGTTGGATAACGTCGCCACTTCCATCTATGTGCCGTTTTATTGCGGCATCACCGATGTGCCCGCCTCTTACAAAGTAGATGGAAGGACCACTGGTTTCAATCGCGATTGCGCCTGGTGGGCGTTCAATTACACTGGCACGCTGGCCGCCCAGCGCTGGGGCGATATGCGCAAGGACGTGGCCAATGTCTGGCAGCCGCTCCAAAATGAACTGTTTCGACAGCAAAAGGATATCGAAGCGCAAGCACTGGCTCTGTTCAAGGAAAATCCCGAGCAAGCCCGGCAGTTTTTGACACAGTACAGCATGAACTGGGGTGAGCGGGTGGTCAAAACTGCCTGGAAATTGGGCGATGATCTTTGGACCAAATATGATGAGAAGTTTTGAACAAGGCCAAACAGAGAGACGCCCCTGCTGTGACTTACCCTTAAAGCAAAATTGAATGGACGAGGATGACTCGGCTAAATCTCTGTTTCGTGCAACGTCATCGCACCGCGTGATTTTTCGGGTAAGCAGGATGTGTCGCTCAGAAATTCTGTGAGCAAATGGCTCGATGGAAACGACGGTCGATACAGGAACTACTAGTTTTAGATTTTGTGATAATCATTCATCAGACATGTGAAGGAGAAACAAATGAAAAAAATAATGGCGCTCATTTCGCTGATGCTAATCCTGGGCATGGCAAGCCGAGCGATTGCCCAAGAACAGCAGATCATTATCCCGCAACCAATTCCGGGGAGCCCTTTTGTGGTGGACGACAAAGATGATCTGTTCGGCAAATCCTGGCGATTCTACCGGGATGGCTACGCTGGTTGGGCAGCCGACAGCCTGAGGAAGTTACTAGACCTCTCTGGCTTCGTGATGTCCAAGAACAACTACTACATCGTCGTTGCTAACTATAATGTGGCGGAAACCGTCATTGGCATGTTCCATGGCGATGATTCGTTCCTTTCAACCCGTCTTTATGGGCTGAAAACCGATTCGCTGTTTTATATTTTTATCAGCCGTGATGATACCGCCCGACACTATCTTTCCACTGTGATCACTCGAAAAGGCTCCTATTTTGAGGAAAATCTGCTCAATTTTCTGTTGCTGTTTCCCATCATCGGCGCCAGAGCAGAAGTAAAGGGTGAAAATCTTACCTGGATCGATGTCCGCAAATTTGAAATCCCCAAAAAATTTCAGAAATATTGCGACATCTCCATCATCGTCAAAAAGAATTTTTATGATGATCGATTTCTGGCCCGAGCGGTGTTCGATAATTCATCATTGGAAAAATGGAGCTATGGCATTGCCACCGCAATTACCACAATCAATGATGTGGATATTATCGTGGATGGTGGCAGAATTGTGGTGCGACCTAAGCCCCGGGGCGATTTGGCCACGTTCGGCGTGATCAACTACCATTTTAAACCAGTTGACACCAAGGCCAAATCTTTGGCCACCTCATTCCATCTGCTGGGCGGACTACGCATTTCGACCACCATTGAGCCGATTCTTGGCCTCGGGTTTGGCCTGCCAGCAGGGTTTATCGATGTGCATTTCTTTGGCGGCTACAGCGTGGAATTCGCGCAGACGTTGAAGGCTGGCTATGCCATTGGGCAAAGCATTGCCAGCGATGTGGATCCGTTCAAACTAAAAATTCGAGGAAGGCCAAGATTGGGCATTGAAATAAAATTTCCATGAACAGTTTCATGTAACCAAACTGTCAATGAAAGATTCGCCCACAGCGATGGAACTAATTGGCAATGGATCTCATCGCTGTGGGCGATGGTCGTTTCTGCCCTGCAACAATCAGGCTATCTTGTGTCTCACCGACAATGGAATTATTTGACCTCGCCCACTCGGAAAAATAGAGACGAGCCTTCTTTCTTCCAGGCACAGTGCCCGCAGGGTAAGAGGCGGGGTAGCGAATGATATATAAAAAGCAAAGTCGGCAGACTCAAATTTAGAATATCAAAACGAATTACGTTATTCAAGATATTTAACATCGTCCTAAATCCCGCCTTTGAAGTGGGGCAAGGGGGGATGTGTGGATCAAATCTGACGGGGTAGTTCATGTTGCAAAAATCAGCCCCAGAAAAAACGCTGGCATGCCATCAGCCAGCCAGTTGGCGGACGGCATGACAATTGAGTTTATTTTGATAATTTTGCGACAAGAACTAGGTAGTACCAAACGATCCTCCCAGTTTCAATTTTTGTTTTCCCGGTTTAGATGCTACATTGGACAGGGGAACAGTTGATTTAATAGGCCAGGTCCTTGAAATTCGAAGTGATCTGGGCGATCTCTTCAAATTTGGATTTCACTTTGCTCAATTCCTCCCCACGGCGATAGATATCTTTATCCAATCGGCCCGATGGGTTCAATTCGCTTAGCACATTGGGCTGGTTGAAATTCGGCTGTTCTTTGGCATAGGGCCAGAGCCGCAACGATCCCCCTGTGATCTCATCGATGACCAGTATCTCACCATCCACGATCCCATATTCCAATTTGAAATCGACCAACTGAATTTTAAATTGAGCAAAGGCTTGCTCCAGCAGTCGAAAAACGTGTTCGTTTGTAGCTCGCATCACAGCAAATTCACGACTGCCCTTGTCACGAATCAGGTGATCGATAAAGCCATTGTCCAGCATTGGGTCATGCAAAAAATCATCCTTGTAATAAAATTGAGTGATTGGGGGATCAAACCATGTGCCCTCGGTCACGGTGCTCCACTTAAGAATCGAACCAGCCGCTACTCGTCGGGTGACAACTTCGAGATTGATCTTGATATCGAGCTTTCTCACCAGGCAAACCTTTTCCTGAGGGCTGGAAATGTAATGAGTGGGCACCTGTCGACGATGAAGATATTCAAAAATATCCCGATTGGTCTGCCAATCCAGCAGCGCCTTACCTTCCAAGACATCGTGCTTGGCCCCATCGCCAGCCGTTATATCGTCCTTGAATACCATAAATACTGTCTTGGGATCGGCCGGATTTTCATAAATGATCTTTGTCTTGCCCTCGGCTAATTTTTTTAATCGAAAAAAATTCATTGCTATGCTCCTTTACAGAATAGGTTTGAACTCTTTTTCGTGGCGCATTCATTGATGATGCCTTTAGCCATCGCTGTTCATGATTGTCGATGGCTGGGGAATGATCATTTTTCCAACGCGCTTTCATTTTAATCAATTTTCCTTGAAAATGCAAACTAAAAATTCACATTAAAAAAATATGTGAGGTAACAATGGATTCTCCAGCGTTTAACATAGTGCCTGGGGATAGAACTGCCTCTTTGGCGATGCAACGGGGATGATCTCTCATGAAAATCACGGATACGAAACTGGGCCATCGGCAAGCATGGGGAATCGACCAGATGATGCAAAATCATTTTCTGGCCAGAGAAATATGGCTATCATTTTCTTGGTAGTTCAAAAGTACGAGTTGGTTTAGGGATGACATGCTCAAGCTCTGGGGGCCTATATTGACCCTAGCGCTAAAAGTTATTGCCACGATATGAGAACAAAGCTTTGAGACGCAATTTTACACCGGGAGATTTCAAGGAATTTTGTCTGGGAGGATCTATGTGCTCGAAGTTTGGAAGATGGATGAGGAGAAATTTGCTATTGATCATGCTTGGATGTATGGTTGTTCTTGTCGTATTTATTGATGCGATGGGAATTTTTCGGTTGGCAACCAATCGGCTGACCATTTGGGTGGCGATTGGTATTTTGGGCCTGCTGGTGATTGCGGCGCTCCGTGAACGCGGTATGCTGTCGCGGCGCAGGATGGCGTCTGGCAAGGAGGTGATTCAGCTTGTTGAGCAACGAACAAATGACGAGGGAAGCATCGCGTTGATTCGGGTTACCAGCCTGCCCTCGCAGCTTCATCAGCGGTTGTCCGAGATGGTTCGCGCGCAGGGAGGCTGGGAATTGGTCCTTTATGCGACATCCAACCCTTCGTCCGATCGGCAGCGCCTCGTTGAAGAGATCGATCAACTGTATCTATCACGCCCGATTTCGCGCACAATTTTGGGGATCATACCATCGGGCTGGGCGTGGCAAAAAGATGTCATCCTGGTGGCTGAATTCAACTCGAAAAATGAAGAGCTGATCTTCCAGTCCTGGCCTTGGCAGAAATTGGAATCGCAAGGCAATATGCCGATGCGGATTCTCGTGGCGTTTGAGTTGAGTTGGCCAAGCCAGCAAGGTCATGGCGTTGATGATGGAAAGCAGGCCTGGAAGGTCTATGAAACGAGCCAAGAAGCCACGCGTCTGTGGGATAAGCTGGCTAAGGAACTGCGCCATGCCACAATCATAACCTGGTCTGTTTTTTCCGAGGCGGATTGGCATGCCCTGGATCTTCCCAAAATTCAAACTTCGATTGCGGATCATTTATCAGCCAGGTTTGGGAGGATATTTCGAAAATTCAGCTTCGAGGGTCTGCGCCAATGGCTTCGTTCGGCGGATAAGCTTGCCATTGCCGTAGGATTCATCGGTTACATGCTTTCGCCATTCTCCCCATACAATGACCTGATTGTAAATGTGCTGCCATCGTTCATTCTCGCGTCGATCACGGTGTATTTCATCCCTGTGTCGTTGACGACCGCGATGCTTGTTTATTATATCTCCAGCAATTTGATCGGCATTTTATTGCTGATGTGGGCCGTTAAGCGGTTATCGCTGGATTTTACTGCCCGACTATCGAAAATGCAGAAGATTGCCATCGCCGCTTATATTGTTGGGATCACCCTGATCTTGTCGCTTTTGGATATCGAGGCCAGCGTCCAAAAATTTCTCGGCCGATAGCAATGGATGGACAGCGAAGTGCCAAATTTGGTTGCGAACGAGAATTTCGCCACGCCAGCGACGCATTGACAGATTGTCTAAATCGGGCGCGCCGGGTTCAAAGGAGCAGTGCGGGGAAGCTGTTCTGACGTCTTATGCTGAAAGATCGATGAGTGGGATGCACTTGTTTCGTTATTGGATGAGCAATTGGAGACCCAGAGAGCTTTTGAAATGAAAAAGGTTTTCCCGAAAGGTTTGATCAATTTCGGGAATTGAAAAAATTGGAGGTGAGCCTTGGCTTCATCGAACCCAAACTCTGAGGAGCCGCAATGCAATCATGGTACGCCGCATCGGGTTGAGCAATTAGGCGCGCCACTTGCCGCTGAGACCGAAGACCGCCGCCATGATTTGGGGGTTTTTCAATCGGAAGAAGCAGGCCAAAATGGTCAAGCGGAATCAATTCGAATGCTGGACCGATGCATACGATCAATCAGAATATGTGCTTTGGAAATTTCCAATTCATTTGGCATTATTGAAGCTAACCGTCGGATAAACGGGATCGAATATGGAAATTGGAATTTCAAAAAAATATTCCCCCCGCCTCCTTTTTCTCAAACAACCCTTTAATCTTGCAGCTCAAACTGCCCCACTAATTGAATATTCCGAGATGATGACCCGATCATTACCTCGAATATTCCTGGCTCGGTTACCCAATCTTTGGTCACGATATCATAGAACGCGAGCGCGGAAGGATCCAGCTCAAAAACAATGCGCTGTTGTTCTCTGGGCTGGAGGAAAACCTTTTTGAACCCTTTCAATTCCTTCAATGGTCGCGGCACGCTACATTCCAGATCCTTGACATAGAGCTGTACCACTTCAGCACCGGCGCGGGAACCTGTGTTTTGCACCGTTAAGCCAACGCTAATTTTTCCGTTAGTCCTTAAGGATGCTGGTTCCACAGTTAAATCACGATACGAAAACGTGGTGTAGGATAATCCATAGCCGAACGGGAAAAGGGGCTCGATATCATTTTTATCGAAATGGCGATAGCCCACGAAAATGCCTTCAGCGTAATGGACGGTCCCGTCGCGGCCGGGATAATTGCCATAGGCAGCGGCATCCTCCCATCGCTTCGGAAACGTGGTGGGCAATTTGCCGGATGGATTGACGTCACCGAACAGTACATCGGCCAGGGCATTGCCGCCCTCTTGACCAGGGAACCACGCCTCCAGTAGCGCTGGCACCTGGTCGATCCATTCATTCATTAACACCGCGGCACCAGAATTCAATACTACAATGGTTCTTGGATTGACTTGGCAGACCGCTGAAATCAATTCTGCCTGACCTTCTGGTAAGTTTAGGTTGTCTCGATCTTTGCCCTCGGTCTCAATTTCAGGTGTGTTGCCGACACAGATCACGACTACGTCCGAGTTTTGAGCCAACGAGAGGACCTTCTGGCGCTCAGCCGTGGTGCGTCTGGCGAATTCAGCGACATCGATCTTTTCCCAGCCCAGGATCGCCGCCGCACCGCCCCCATTCTCATAAAATTCCACGCGCAGATCGTATTCCCTTCCAGCTTCCAATTGCAACGTATCTGTCTTGGTGATAATGCCGTGATCGCCCCAGTTATCCACCCGCAACTGGCCATCCAGATACAGCCGTGTTCCATCATCGCTGCTCAGGCCAATGGCGTAAAGCCCGCTTTCTTTGGGAACCAGCCGACCCGTCCAACGGATAGAGATCTTGTCAGCATTCAACCGTTCGTCCACTTTGCCGTCACCGACATTAAAATTGATCTGCGGATCAATGCGCCGGATGACTGGTTCGTCGGAGAAGCTCATATTGTTGAAATACTCGGCCAAAAGACCATGGAGGCCATCGACGCCAACGGGCGGGCGCAAACATTCGGAGGAGATCGGGATCAGGCTCGATTTTATGGGTATGCCTCGGGCGTAACGGACAGCGACTTTATTGCCGACTTTTGCCCGAATACCCTCCAATGGGCTGACGGCATAGAAGGGATTGACGAATGAACTGCCGCCGCCACCAGTGACCGCGACCTCAGCATTGGGCCCAATAATAGCAATCGATTTGATCTTTTTTCTATCCAATGGCAATAGATTATTCTGATTCTTCAGCAAAACGATCCCCTGTTGGGCCACGGTACGAGCTAACTGGCGATGGGCTGGCGTATCCACTGCTCCGAGATCATTCTGCTTTTGATCAAAAAAGCCCATGGCGAACATAGCGCGGAGCATGCGGCGCACCTTATCGTCCAGTTGGGACGGCCGAATAAATCCCTCATGCACGGCAGCGATCACTTGTTGAGGTTCAAAATAGCGGCCTAATGGCATCTCGATATCCGTTCCAGCAAATAGATCAGGAATCGTGCTATGCACCGCGCCCCAATCGGACATGACAAATCCCTTAAATCCCCAACGCCCCTTCAGGATGTCTGTAAGCAGGTATGTGTTGCCGCTGCAATAGTGGCCGTTAAGTCGGTTATAAGCGGACATCACTGCCCAGGCGCCGCCTTGCTCGATCGCAGCTTTGAAAGCTGGCAGATAGATCTCATGCAAACTTCGCTCGTCGATCCGGACATCGATGCTCATGCGCTCGAATTCTTGATTGTTGACGGCAAAGTGCTTCGCGGTAGCTATCACTTTTTCGCGCTGGACGCCCTGAATATAAGCAGCGGCGATCTGACCAGCTAAGAACGGGTCTTCGCCGAAACTCTCAAAATTGCGGCCACCATGCGGGACGCGATGGATGTTGATGCAGGGGCCCAACAAAACATTTTTGCCTTTGGCCTTCGCCTCTCGGCCCAATACGTGGCCGACTTGTTCGATTAAATCTGGATCCCAGGTTGCCGCCATCGCGACGCTGGCCGGAAAGGCTGTAGACTGGAAATAGCGAACCCCCACTGGCCCATCGGTCATTCTCAAGGCCGGAATACCCAAGCGCTCTACCGGCTTAGAATCGAAGTCCGTTCCACTCAGCAATTCGGCCTTTTCTTTCAAAGTCATTTGCAGGATCAAAGCATCGATTTTCGCCTCGATGGTTGGATCAAGGTTGAGGTTCGGCCTGAAATTATATGGCTGACTAACGATCGGTGATTGGATAAGCAACGCGAAATAGATCATCGTGCAGAATAAAAAAGATATTTTCATCTGAAAGCTCCCTCCAAAATGATGATTGCATTACCCCTATTTTTAATGAAAATGATCGACCGGTAAATTTTTCGGTTTCACGTCGGATGAAAATGACCTTTCACGCGATTCAAAATAGACTTGGAATTCAATGCTGGAATTTTTCTTTTACCATTGCTTCACGGCCAAAATGTGAATGTACCGGGCTTTTTCTCTTGCATCTGGTGATTCGTTCCGCGGATTTTGAGCAGCCCTTCCAATGATTCGTGACCATGGTTTAACCTGAAAATTTGAGATAACCTTCAATTGATCTCTGGAGCAGAAACATGAAGCGATGGTTGTTGCACTGGATTTGAGCTGCCAGCAGCAACTGCAAAAAAGCAATGAATCTATTCCTGCGGCTAATGCTCGTAGAGGCATTTTCTGGCTTCATCTGCGTATGCGTGGATCAGCTCGATATCGGCATCGAAGAAGTGATCCGACGGGCAGAGGATGTAGCCGCCATTGGTGCCAGCCGCTTCGAAACAGCGCCGAACCTCGGCGCGTGTTTGTTCTGGGGTACAGTCTTTGAAGAAGTGAAACTGGTCAAAACCGCCAATCATGCAGACCTTATCGCCGATCCGGCGTTTGGCTTCTGCTAAATCCACATCTGCTCCCATGCCCGGTGGGGTAAAGGTCTCCATGGCATCTGGCCCCATGGCTACGATGTCTTCCAGGATTGGCATCATTCCGCCGCAGGTATGATAAACGATCCGTTGACCGACTTCATGGGCTAATCGGATCAGTTCGCTATCGTAAGGGGCGACAAATTCGTTGAACAATCTCGGCGAAATGACGGTCGTCGAAGCATCGCCGCCACCCAATTCTAGAATATCGTATTTGGCACCTTTTAATGATTGGATGAAAATCTGCTTCCGTTGCTGGAGGATTTTTAAAAACGAATGCACCCACGCTGGATCGTCATACGCTTCCATGATCATATTCTCGGTCCCATAGAGGCAACAGGCATCCTGCCAGCACCCTGGCTGACCATAGATGTCGAAACAGCAGATATGTCCCCGCACCAATCCGCGTTCACCGAAATCCGCTGCAATCTGATTGACCGCATCAACATCGCAGAGCGGGGCTGTGGCGAATTCAGCGATGATGTCGATATCGGATTTTTCTTTGACCAGATGCTCGGCCACCCAGGTTGTATGCACATTGGATTGGGTCACCATGGTCAACGTCTTTTTGGGCGTTTTGATGAAATAGCGGATTGTCTGGTACTGGTCATTTGGCAAGGGCTGTGACGTGATTTGCCATTGATCGGAGATAATCCGCCGGCTGTCCCAAAAATCAACCTGGGGCTGGTGACTGTCATAATAATGACCCTTGCTTTCATCTGGCTTATGCGGCACGGCCCACCGAATGGGATCTAATCCAAAGTAGTCGAAGAACTCGTCATACGAGATGCCATTCATATAACGGTCTAAAAAGTATTGCATGACATGATGTGTGGTCACTGGAAGACGATCCGGGATCTGTCGGTTGATGGCAGCTAACATGCGCTGTTTTGATGTCATGGCTCATCTGCTATTTAAGTGATCGACTTTATATGCTGAATTACAAAAATTAGAAGTTGAAATAATCGCGTCATCCCGACCGCCTGCCAACGGATCGGAGTCTGATCGGGCAAACTGCTGGTGCGCTTGGCGAATCATAAGGGTCGCCTTCGCCACTCAGCAATCTGTCTAATGATAGAGCCGGTTTGTGGCATGTTGCAGAGATCTCACGAATCTGCGTTGCTCAATTCCTATACATCGCTAAAATGCCATGCCGGGGAAGGCAGGATGACACGGCTCAATTCCATTCCGCATTTCGCACCAGAAACGAACTATCGAATTTGGCATGAATGAATGCCTTCGGGGCGGCTGAACAAGCGCGCATCCCGCACGCAAGTCAATCAAAAAGGAGCGATGCACTGTTTCTCACCGCGCCGAATTGTTTCGTGGGCTAAGATAGCAAAAAATTCAACAAAATGCAAGCTCAAAGAGAGGAACTCACGCAGGAAAATCCCACATGGATCGACTGATGAAGGAATGAAATAGGCGAAGTTGTAGCTGAATGAAGGGAGTGATTCCTGCTGATATGACTAAAAACCGGCAAGCGAAATTTTTGGTAATGACGAAAGCGAAGTTTCTCTCTCAGAGGATCGAATTGTGGTCCAAATTGAAGGAACTGAGGCCCCTATTGTGGAGCGAGAACATCGAAGCCTTCTTGATCGAAGTGATGTCTGGGTGGTTCGAGGCCCTCAATTCACTATCACAACTATATGCTTGTTTTTTAGCAAAAAATATTTTATTTTCTGTGGAACGAATTCTTGTTGTTGATAGAATAACAGGCAGTTCTTTTTGGATGGACTTCGCGGATCTGGTCGTCTGATGACCGGTTCAATTTGCTGACAACAACATGACCGTTTCAATCATCGCTAATTGACGTAGAACAAAAGCCACAGTGGACGTCGTCGTTATGATTATTTTTCCATCTGATTTTACTTGGGGCTGCGCTACATCCAGCTACCAGATTGAAGGCGCCTGGCTGCAAGACGGCAAAGGGCTTTCCATCTGGGATGCATTTTGCCATACGTCTGGGAAGATCGTGCAGGGCCATACTGGCGACATCGCCTGCGATCATTATCATCGCTATAAAGAGGATATCGAGCTAATGGCGGCCATGGGATTGCCAGCGTATCGCTTTTCTATCTCCTGGCCTCGCATTCAACCGAGCGGGTATGGAAAGCCCAATTCTTCGGGAATTCGGTTCTATTCGGATTTGATCGATGAGCTGCTGGACCATCAGATCACTCCCTGGGTGACGCTGTATCATTGGGATCTGCCCCTGGCGTTGCAATTAGAGTTTGATGGCTGGCTTAATCCCAAAATCGTCGATTTCTTTGTCGCGTATGCCGATATTTGCTTCTCGAATTTTGGTGATCGGGTGAAAAACTGGATTACCTTTAACGAGCCTTGGGTCACTGCGGTGTTGGGATATGGCCAAGGAGTTTTTGCCCCAGGAAGGATTTCCAATCGTGAGCCCTACCAGGCAGGGCATCAGATGCTGCGCAGTCATGGGAGGGTGGTTGAATTGTATCGGAACAAATACCATCACCAAAACGGTCGAATTGGTATGACCAATAATTGTGATTGGCGAGAGCCAAAGACGGACAGCGAGGAGGATCGCGCAGCAGCGCAGCGATCGCTGGAGTTTTTTCTCGGATGGTTTGCCGATCCCATTTATTTTGGCGATTATCCAGAGGTCATGCGCCAGCGGGTCAACGATCGGCTGCCGACATTCTCTGAAGACGATCGACGTTTGATCCAGGGCAGTAATGATTTCTTTGGATTAAATCATTATACGACGATGTATGCCAGTCACACACCAGAAGCATCGAGCTCGCGGGACGTATATCAGAACGGAGGACTTGCCGAAGATCAGGGGGTTGATCTCTCTCTGGATCCGAGCTGGCCGAAAACCGAGATGGGCTGGGCCATTGTCCCTTGGGGGTGTCGCAAGCTGCTGCAGTGGATTGATGCCCGATACCATCATCCAGAGGTCATTTTGACCGAAAACGGCTGCGCCTGTGATGATCGATTGATCGACGGAAAAGTTCATGATCCACAACGGATCGATTTTCTCCAGAGCTACCTTTATGAATGTCATCAGGCGATCCAGCAGGGGGTGAAGTTAACAGGATATTTTCTATGGTCATTTATGGACAATTTCGAATGGTCATCGGGGTATACGAAGCGCTTTGGCATCCACTATGTCGATTTTTCGACCCTGCAACGGGTCCCGAAAAGTTCAGCCCGATGGTATCAACAGGTCATCCAGCATAACGGCTTCTGAACGCTTGAACCCAGGATCCGTCAATCATTGGGTTCAATTTGATTATATCATTCGTCCGTCTTGTGGGACCGATGCATCGCTGAATTGGCGCGTTGACCGTGTCGCATCATAAACCAGGAGGAACACATGGCTTGGAAAAGCGAATCCATCACCCGGAGGGAATTCTTGCATGTTGGAGCATTTATGGCAGCGGCCTTTGTGCGCACCATCGATCAGCCATTTGGACAACAGAACAGCTCAGCAGATTTCGATGCGAAAAAGATCTTGAACTATCAGCCAGGGATGCGCTATCGAAGGCTTGGCAACAGTGATATCTATCTTTCTGTAATCAGCCTTGGTGGAATTGGCTTGAAAAGGGAAATCGCCCTTTATGCTATCGATCATGGCGTCAATTTAATCCACATGTCGTCCACCTATAACTTTGGGAGCTCGATAAAAGTGCTGGGAAATATTCTGAAGGATCGCCGCGATAAGGTCTATATTGCGCTGAAAGATTCTTTCTATCGCGGTTCGATCCATGATATTGACAAACCGTTGAAGACGATGAACACGGATTACGTGGACTTTCTGATGTTCAATCGCCATGATGCTTCGAAGGTGGATGATCCAAGGATCTATGAAATATTTGAAAAATGGCGTGCCCAGGGAAAAGTGCGACTACCGGGCCTAACCACCCACGAAGATGTCAAAGCCTGCGTCGCCGTCGCCCTTCAAGGCAACTTTTATCGAATCGTACAGCCAGCACTCAATCAGCCCAATTTAGAATTGCTTCAGCCAGAACTGCAACAAGCTCAACAACGAGGCATCGGCATCATGGCGATGAAAACCATGAAGGGCATCTCCAATGAATTGCAGGCATCGCTGCTGAAAAAAATCCTGCTGAACCCTGCGATAACGACGGTGAACAAAGGGTTCGATCGATTCGATAAATTCGATCTTTTCTTAAAAGCCGCCCAAGAATCATTTGGACACCAGGAGGATATCGAGCTTTATCGCTATGCTCAATCGAATCGTACCCAAAACTGCATGATGTGCGGTCATTGCAAACGGGTCTGCCCACAGCGCATTGAAATTCCCACTTTACTGCGATGCAAGGAATATTATTACGATCAATTGGGTGAAACCGAGCTGGCTATGGAGGTGTACCGATCCATCCCAGTCGACAGACGCTTCGTTAGCTGCGATCGATGTGGTAACTGTGAACGGGCCTGTCCCAATGCCATTCCTATTCTGCAGCGTCTGGATCAGGCGTTTATCACCTTGGAGGGGCTCATGGCATAACTTCCGACAAAGTCAGACGCATACTTATCTGCAAGGATGATGATTTCTCAATCAATTCAGGCAGCACAGCAGTTCAAATGTGCGGCAAAATCGTGAAGCCAAAGCCTCACGATTCAACTGTTCCGGTGATAGAACCAACTTCGTGCTGAAAAAACAAAGAAAACAGATCCAAAACTGATCATCGAATGGATCATAGCTTTTTGTTGATCAATCGGAACTTGGCAATGATTGAAATATTACAACAGTAAGGATTTTCATGAGAGAAATGGGGGAGAAATTACCGGCAATTTGGAACCATGATGAAGAAACCGCTTACTGCCATCATCGTGGATGATGAATGGCTGGTTCGAGAGGAGCTGAAAATTCTGCTTGCCGATTATCGAGAGCTTGTGGTGATCGGCGAGGCCGCCAATGTGCCGCAGGCCATCGAGCTGATTCACAACGCAGCGCCGGAGGTGATCTTTTTGGACATCCAAATGCCTGGTGCCAGCGGCTTCGATCTGCTGGAACAGGCAGAAATCAATGCAAAGATTATCTTCGTCACCGCCTACGATCAATATGCCCTAAAGGCATTCGAGGTCAATGCCCTTGATTATCTGCTGAAACCGATCCGAAAGGAGCGCTTGACCAAAGCCATTCAGCGGCTATTTGCCGCCGAAAGCACGATCACCAGAACGAATAAAAGGCTGGACTATGATGATGTCCTTTATGTGCTGGTGAACGGATCAATGAAATTTCTCAAGCTGCCGCTGTTGCGTTGTATTGTGGCCGAAGGAAATTATTCTTACATCTATTACAAAGGACGGACCAAAGATTTGGTTAGCAAAACATTACAAGAATGGGAAGAAATCCTTCCCGATAAATATTTCGTCCGCATTCATCGTTCTACCATTGTGAATTTTGAGCATGTAGAACAGGTTAAAAAATGCCGAAACTACACCCACTTAGTGTACATCCGCGATATTGAAAAGCCGTTTGTGATGAGCCGGAGGTATGCGGCGAAGCTGAAAAAGACGATGGTGTGGTAGTGGCGAGCGAAAAAAGGTGAAAAGGATTTCTGCTTCCCATCTGCACTGAAAAATTCGCTCTACGGTAGATTATGGTGATTTCAATGGGCTGCAATTTTAGTCGTCGATGAATCCCATGACGCGTCATGGGGACAATTTTGGATATGTATGGGTATGAATGATTATTTCAAGAGACTTACTTTTTTTATTGTGCTGATCACCATCTTTCGTTTGGTCTATATCAACTTTGTTCCCCTTGTTCCTCAGGAGGCCTACTATTGGAAATACGCCAAACACCTGGCCCTGAGCTATTTCGATCATCCGCCGATGACGGCTTATATCATCGCACTTTTCACGGCCATTGGCGGGGACAATGTATTTTTTATTCGACTGGGCAGCATTGTTTTTTCCATTGGATTGATGCTGGTGCTCTATGCTATCACCAAGCGACTGTTCGGCAACGAGCGCTGGGCGCTGCTTGGGGTCTTTGCCATCAATTGCACCGTCATGTTTTCCATCGGCTCGATGATCATTACGCCCGATGTGCCGTTCCTGTTTTTCTGGGCGTTAATCGCTTACAGCCTGGTGCGATTGCGAGAATCGGATCATTGGCAGTGGTGGTACCTGGCAGGAGCAGCTCTGGGATTTGGATTGCTGAGCAAATACACGGCTATTTTGATCGTCCCTGGAATTTTTATGTACTTGCTTTTCTCCGCTTCCCAAAGAAAATGGTTGCTCTCGGTGCATCCCTATCTGGGATTGGTGCTGGCATTGCTCATTTTTAGCCCTGTCATCATCTGGAATTGGCAGCATGACTGGGCATCGTTCATGTTTCAGTCGTCCAGCCGATTGGCGCAGATGCGGCGGCTGCGATTGGATTATTTCTTCCAGCTCATCGGTTCGCAATTAGGGATGCTGACGCCCTATATTTTCATCCTCGTCCTGATCGGCTGGGCCCAAAGCGGCTGGCGGGGCTTCAAAGAGAAAAATGACAGCTACTCGTTGCTGTTCTGGATCGCACTGCCCGTTTATCTGGTTTTTACGCTGTCGAGTTTTCGCAGCCTGGTCAAGATGAACTGGCTGGCGCCTGCTTATATCACTTCGATCATCGCCAGCATCGCCTGGGTGAATTCGGCACAGACCAGATGGTCGGAGCGATTCAAAAAATGGTTCACGCCTGGTTTGATCCTGGGATTGGTTATCGTCTTATTCATGCACGTGATGCCGCTTGTTCCCATGTTCCCCAGTCGCAAGGGCGATACCTGGACGGGCTGGAAGGAGCTGTCGGCGAAGGTGATGTCGCTCAAGCAAGAGATGGGGGAGGGCACTTTTATTTTCGGGCATGAATATAAAATTCCCAGCGAGATTACGTTTTACACGCCCCATCACGAGCCGACCCATTGCGGTGAGGTGATCGGTGAGAAGGGGCTGCAGTACACCTATTGGACGAATCTCGATGAACTTATCGGCAGGAACGCCATTTTCATCACCAGCGATGCCCAGCGCTACCGCAATATGGATAATGTCAAGAAATATTTTGATTCGGTCGTCGAGGAGCCGCCATTGCAAATTGTCCATCGTGGGCGGGTGTTCAGGGTGTTCTATATTTATCGCTGTTACAACTATAAAGGGCCAGCTTCATGAACTCGGTGCTCACAAAAATTTCTGACAAGACGGGCTTCGATATCGTTCGGTTCGTGAAATTTGGGATCGTGGGCGGCAGCGGCATCTTCGTCAATATGGGTGGGCTCTGGTTTTTCACCGAAGTGGTGGGATTTTATTATTTGATTTCCAGTGTGCTTGCCATTGCGCTGGCCATGATCAGCAATTTCATCTGGAACGATTTATGGACCTGGCGGGATCGGGGCGAACCAGGGGTGAAGGCTTATCTGACACGAATGGCAAAATTTATTGTGGTGAGCAGTATTGCCGCTTATATTGGGAACTTAGGTATCCTCTGGATTCTCACTCATTTTTTTCATATCTATTATTTGATTTCGAATTTGGTCGGCATTGGTGTGGGGACGGTTTTGAATTATTCGGTGAATAATATTTGGACTTTCAGGGCGAGGAACTCTGCAAAGTAGTCTTGGTCTTCCCACAGAAGTAGAGTCCCACAGAAATGAAAAAATGAATGATTTGCACTCAGAAGCATTTTCTGAGACCTTTCATTTCTGAGACCGATTATTTTTAACTTCAATTCTGTGGCATTCCAATTCTGTGGGATAAAAAATTCCTCCCACAGAAATGGAATCGCACAGAAATGAAAAAATGAATGATTTGCACTCAGAAGCATTTTCTGAGACTTTTCATTTCTGAACGCAGATTTTCTTTTATGGATATTCGATTTTTAATATTGGCAGCTTCGAAAGAGGACAAGATAACTTGAAATAAAAAATCCCCAGATTGGGGATTTTGTTTTTTGATGCTGTTTAAAGAGATTGCCTCGTTATGCTCGCAATGACCAGGATTTTTTATGAAGAAATCCTATTTAAAAAGGCATTGATCACTAATTTCGCCAATTTAGACTAATGAATTTTATTAAAATTCAAATCAGCGCAATTGGGATAATTGGCGTAAATGGCGGTTTTGAGAATGACATCATTAATTCGGTTCTAAAACAGTGCTTCCGCCCACTGCAGCGACCAATTCAATAAGGGCGATGGCAGCACGCCCAGGATGATCACAAAGATGGCGGCCAATCCCAATGAAATCCACATCGGGATCAAGCCCTGCTGGCCGACGGGTTCAATTTCCTTTTCGGGCTCCCGCATGTACATGACCACCAAAACATTGATGTAGAAATACAGCGCCACCAGGCTGAAAATCAAGGCGATGACCGCCGTGACGTACATCTGTCCCTCCAACAACTGCAAGAAGATCTGCACTTTTCCCACGAAGCCGACTGCAGGGGGCAGGCCCGCCAGCGAGAACATCGCCACCACCATCATGGCAGCAGCGCCAGGATATTTTCGGGCCACGCCCTTCAAATCTTCCAGCGTCTCGCAGTATTGGTTCTTGTGCGTGAGATAAACCAGCACGCCAAAGGCCAGCATGTTCATAGCGATATAGCCGATGCCATAGAACAACACGGCTTGCACTGCCTCGATTTTATGGCTCATGGGCGCCAATGCCAATCCCATGTAGCCAGCATGAGCAATGGAAGAGTACGCCAGCATGCGTTTGACGTTTTTCTGAACGATAGCAACGGAATTGCCATAAATCACCGTAATGAGAGAAAAGAATCCAAATATGACTTGAAAGACAGAATCAAAATTTCCGAAAGTAGCCGAGCCAGCAAAGATTTTTAAAATAATAGCAAATGCAGCCAATTTTATGGCCACGCTCATGAAAGCCGTGATTGGCGTGGCAGCGCCTTCATAAACATCAGGAGTCCAGGCGTGGAACGGCACCATGGAGACCTTGAACGCCAGTCCGATGAACAGGAAAATCAAGCCCAGACCTGAAAGCAAGGAATCGGTATTAGCTGTGGTGAATGAGAGATTATTGAGCACCTCGGAGACGACCAGGCTGCCCGTGGTGCCATAGAGGAAAGAAATGCCCAGTAGCAGAAACGCCGATGAGAATCCGCCCAGCAGCAGATATTTCATGGCCGATTCGCCCGCACGGGGATTAAATTTTTTCAATCCAACCAGGGCGTAGATGGGAATGGACATCATTTCCAGGCAGAGGAAGATCATCAGAAAATTTTCGGCAGCGATCAGCGTCAATGCGCCCAACAGCGAGAAGCACAGCAATAAATAATAATCGATGGCAGGGATGGCCTGGCTCAAGGTGTATCGGGCCGACATAAGAATGGCCAATAGACCTGCGCCGATCAATGCTAACTTGCCGATATAAATGCCCCCGCCTGCCTTTAAAGATTGGCTCAATAAAATCACCTGTTCACCTGACGTGGCTCGGCCATAAATAAAGTACAATATAGCAACCAGGATCAGACCCAGGCCCGCCAGCCAGCTCGATTGCCTATTTCGATTCTCCAGCTCGATGGTGGGCTGGTGCTCTTTGAACAGGGCAAAGATGGGGCGCTGCAGGGCATCGACCAGGGTTAAGATGACAATCAGGATGACCAGGCTGATTTCTCCAATGAGAAAGCTAAGGTTAAAGGCCGTTTCAATCATAATTATTTCCAGTCTTCATTACCTCGTGATTAAATCGATAGCTGCTAAACTCGGATTTACGTTCATATCTTTAAGCGTATGCTTTCGATGGCATTTCAATATAGCGATCGGGCTGCTCAATGTTTTGATGAATGGCGAAAAAACGGCGTTCGATCTCTTTAAGCACGGCCGCATCATAATAAACCATGCCACAATTCAGGCACACCTCTATAGGAGTGTTAGGAACTAACAAATATTTTCCTTTATAGCTATAAAGATAGTCGATTCTACGCTCTTCGTAATCACTGCTTCCACAAAAATTGCATTTTACTTTTCGCATATTACTTTTCTCGTCTTGTCCAAGGATCAATAAATTTTGGTAGACGGGGGATATAAACAGTAATAAGAGCTACTTTATCCCCTCGCCATCCACAGACAATATGGATGGGCAAATCACCTGCAAAGCCAACAATAAGGCAACTTTCTCCACGTCCTGTATCAGGATATTGTTCCAATATCTCTCCATTCAGCAAGGCCTCTTCTATTTCACTAAATTTTAGCTCGTCAACTCTTCGTTCAATCTCTGCATGATGCGTGTAAACATACTGATTCGTTTTAATTTTAGCCTTGATTTCTTCAATATCCATGTTATGTTCAGCAAATCCGCTTATTCGTGCTGTATATGTTCGATGTCGGGATTCTCTAATGATCTTTCATCCTGGTGAGGAACTTTAACCAGTTCTTTTTTCAGAACCTCTGGCTGATATTGCTCCACATAATGCGCCACCGAAGCGTGCATTTTGTTCAAATAGGTCTTCGGATAGACGCCGATCCAGAACACGAAAATAATGAACGGCAACAGCACGATCATTTCTCTAAGGCTAAGGTCTTTTAGATTTTTGTTCTTCTCGTTTTTCAAAGGCCCAAAGAAAACCCGCTGCACCATCCAGAGCATGTAGTATGCGCCAAGGATCACGCCTGAGGTGGCAAACACCATCAGCACCAATCGAAATGCCCCCTGGTTGGCCACAAAATGCGCCCAGGCACTCTTGAAACTACCGAGGAGAATCAAAAATTCACCAACAAATCCGTTCGTGCCTGGCAACGCCACCGAAGAAAGCGTGATGATCATAAAAGCCACGGCGAACAACGGCAGTTGATAAGCCAGACCACCGAATTCGGCAATTTCACGGGTGTGACGACGTTCATAAATAATTCCCACCAGAATAAAGAGTGCGCCAGTGGACACGCCATGGTTGACCATTTGCAGGATCGAGCCCTCGATCGCTTCTGGCGTGAGGGCGAACAGACCCAACATGACATAGCCCAGATGGCTAATCGAGGAATAGGCGACTAATTTCTTCAAATCGGACTGAGCTAAGGCCAGGCAAGCGCCATAGACAATACCGATTACCGCCAGGGTTTGCATCAGCGGAGCGGCTTTAATGGCCGCTTCGCCGAACAAGGGAATTCCCAATCGCACAAAGCCGTAGCCGCCCATTTTTAGCAAGACGCCCGCTAGGATCACTGAGCCAGCCGTGGGCGCTTCCACGTGGGCATCGGGCAGCCAGGTATGGAACGGGAACATAGGAACTTTTATGGCGAAAGCCAGTGCAAAGGCGGCAAATAACCAGAGCTGAGTTTGGACGGGAATATTTAATTGCAATAATTGTTCGAATTCAAATGTAAATGACCCAAAGTTTTGCTTGGCAAGAATCGCTAAATAGATGATTCCCGCCAGCATCATCAATGAGCCGACGACGGTGAACAGCACGAATTTGATGGTGGCATAGATTCGCCGTGGCCCGCCCCAAATGCCGATCAAAAAGAACATCGGGATTAACATCAATTCCCAGAAAATATAAAAGATGAACAGATTGAGCGCCACAAAAGCGCCGAGCATGGAGAACTCCAGCAGCAGCAGCCAGATGTAATATTCTTTTTTCCGCTTCTCGATGTATTTATAGGAGCTCAAAACCGTGAACGGCATCATGATGGTGGTCAGCATAAACAGCAGGATGGAAATGCCATCGATGCCGACGTGATAGTTCAAACCAAATTGGGGGATCCACTCGGCTTCTTCGATAAATTGATAGCCGATAAGCGAATTATCGAATCCCGCCACGATGAAGAACGAGACGATCATGGCGAGGGAAGAAACGACGAGAGCGAACCAGCCGAATTTGGAGGCGCCGCTTTTTTCGTCCGCTTTGCTGCTCGGAATGAACATCATCAGAATTGCGCCGAGCAGGGGAATGAAGAGTGTCCAGGAGATTAAACCCATTTATGACTCCGAAAGTTGATCATCACAATTGTTGTAAAATACGTTGCACCGATTCTAAAACACCCTCAGCAATAGCGATAGCCTAGTTACAAATTTTTTGATCAGGTTGATAATATGGCAGCACGCTGGCTATTGGATATTTCGAGGGCAGATAAATTGAATCCAAAAAATCACAGTCGTCTTCAGAAATTTCGATATGGATTTTTTTATCATGTAAAATTTTTTTTAGCTGAGCAATGCTGTGTATCTTTTTCAGCTTGATCGAATTTTCGATTATCAACGCCTTTAATGCTTTCTAAACACACTGCTGAACGTTTTGCAGACAGGGGGTTAAATAGCCCACTGGCTGACAAAATCTTTGCTGATTGAAAATTCTCCTTCGCATAATCCAATCAGATTTTTGTTTCATCTTTCATAGATCAATTCTCCAGCCTCGATTTCAGAAAGAAAGGAAGTATGTGGAGCATTTGATCGGATCGGGATAATGTCTAATGGAATTTTTTGAGCGATCATACGTGTCAATTTTCGATATTTCTTTGCTAGCGAAAGATAGGGTTCATCGCTATCCTGAAAGACAGCAACATCGATGTCATTCGGATATGTAGAAGTCAAAAAAGAACCGAAAAGAATTATCCTCTGGACTTCCTTTTCTGGACTGAGACAGGCTTTTAATTCATTTTTTAGTCTGTCTCGTATCTCTTTGGACAATTTCATCAGTCTCCTCTTTCTCAGCAACTCTGATACTGATGCAATCGCTCGGAGCAATGGCATTAATATGTGTAAAGTTTTTTAACAGTTAATGATCAGCTACTTTTAGCACAGGTTCCTCTTCGTGTTCCATCCAGGCAGGTGTTAGACCATGATAGAGAACATCGGGATCGAGATCCGCACCATTGTCCCAGACAATCGTACCCATGCGAGGATCCACTCTTACTGATCGAAACATCAGCGGATTATTCTTTATCTGCTGAAAAATCGGGCCATGTAAAAATGGTTCCAGGTCAATTTCCTTTTGAGTGCCATCGGTGAACTCTAATCGAACCCAAAAATCTTTCAATACAACCACAGATTTGATACGAATTAATTTATCAAATTTTACCATTTTTTATCCCTATTCAAGTGGTTCTATCTCGGTCAAGGGTAATCCTCTACGAGCTCTCTGCCAATTTTCCGCTAATTCGTAACGATGCAGATCAGCCCACTCGATGACGAGGTTATGAGCTCGGCGTGGAAGTGTTCCTGCATAAATGCGCAGCGTCTCAATTTCGTATAAAGCTTCATTGCCACCATATTCGGCATGAAAATGAGGCGGTTTGTGGTCGTTAAAATGCATATAAATGGCGATTCCAAAAAATTGGCTGACGCAAGGCATTTAACCTTCCTATATAATTTTCATACTAGCATCATTCAATCTAGTTTTAGCCTCTGCTAACTTGTTTCGGGTAAATCTGCATAAAGACTACACTAAAATTCAAATTAAAAAATATACGTCGCAAGGATCACCGCCACCGCAATTCCCACAATCATATAAAACCCATACGCCTGTGCATTCCCCGTTTGCAGCTTGGCAAACAAGCTGGAGACTTTGCGCCAGCCCGAAGCTGAGCCATCGGCAGCGCCGTCGATAATTTTTTTGTCAGAAATGTTCAAAAAGATATTGGTCGATAAGTATTTCAACGGTCGAACGACCAGGGCATCGTAGATCTCGTCCACCCAGTATTTGTTCCACAGCAGTTTTGGCACGCCAGTATAGGTGCTGGGATCGGGCAGTTCTCGTTTGAGGTCACGAAAGATGGCCTGTGCCAGGTACCAGCCAACGATAGCGATCAAAACCGAGAGCCCCATCAGCGAAAATTCCGTGGCATGGCTGTAATGGCCGACTTCGACATGGCCGTATTTGGTGACGGCGGGTTCCAAAAAGTCATGGAAGAAATTGGGAATGGCGCCGCCAGTTAATAATTTGGGAATGCCGATCCAGCCGCCGACCAGGGACAGAGCGCCCAAAATCATCAGCGGAACAGTCATGGTTTTCGGCGATTCGTGGAGATGGTGCTCCTGCTCGTGCGTGCCCCTGAATTTGCCAAAGAAAGTGAGATAGACCAATCGGAACATGTAGAACGCCGTGCACAGCGCTGCGATGGCTCCGATGATCCAGACCAGTTTATTGCCATGATGCGAGGCAAAGACATTCCAGAGAATTTCGTCTTTGGAAAAAAAGCCTGCAAACGGCGGAAAACCTGCGATTGCCAGCGTTGCCAGCAAAAAGGTCGTATAGGTCACGGGCATGTGCTTTTTCAAGCCGCCCATGAAGCGAATATCCTGCTGACCCCCCATGGCGTGAATGACGCTGCCCGAACCTAAAAAGAGACAGGCTTTAAAAAATGCGTGCGTCATCAAATGAAAAATGGCGATCACAAAGGCGCCTGCGCCAGCGGCCATGAACATGAATCCCAACTGGCTGACCGTGGAATAGGCCAGCACTTTTTTGATATCGTTCTGATAAAGGGCGATCGTTGCCGAAAAAATTGCCGTAAGTCCGCCCACCCATAACACCACGTTCATGGCAATGGGAGCAGCGAGATACAATCCATGAAAACGACAGACCATGTACACGCCCGCCGTGACCATGGTGGCAGCGTGAATCAGCGCCGAGACTGGAGTGGGACCTGCCATGGCATCGGGCAGCCAGACATAGAGCGGCAGTTGCGCCGATTTGCCCGTGGCGCCGATGAATAGGCAGATGGCCGCTACATTGGTCCAGAAAAAGTTGAGTGAATTGTGATGATGAAAAAATTCATTCACATCGGCAATGGTTAAGGAACCGACATTGGCAAAAATCAAAAACATTCCCAATAAAAACCCAAAATCACCGATACGATTAACGATGAACGCTTTCTTGCCCGCAATGGCTTTTTCTTCATCTTTGTACCAGAAGCCGATCAACAGATAGCTGCACAGGCCGACGCCTTCCCAGCCGACGAACATCACGGGCATGGAGTTGCCCAGAATCAATACCAGCATGGCGAACACGAACAGGTTCAAATAGGAGAAATAGCGCACGCTGGACTCATCGCCATGCATGTAGCCGATGGAATAAAAATGGATGACCGCACTCACGCCCGTAACCACCAGCAGCATGACGGCGGAGAGATGGTCGATCAGAAAGGTCAGGCTAATTTTCAATCCACCCGAGACGACCCATTGGTACGGTGTGCAACTGATCGCTTCGGCACCAGCCATTTTCACGAATACAGCATAGAGCGAAAGGACGAATGAAGTGGCCACGGTAGAAAAGGCCAGATAGCCAGCGAATTTTTCGCCCCAAATTTGTTTTTTTCTATACGCATTGGTCGCTGCCACGATGCCATTCAAGGCAGCGCCGATAAGCGGCAATATTACGATCACAAGAATCAGGCTGTTGTCCATAAAATATTAGCCCCTTTCTGAAGTATATGCGTCAACACTGATCGTGCCTGTTCGCTTGAACAGGTGCACGATGATGGCGATGCCCAGCGCTACTTCGCAGGCCGCCACCACAAAGATCATCAACGAGAAAATCTGGCCGTCATGATTTTGATGGACTCGGGAAAAATAGATCAGGCTCAAATTGACGGCGTTCAGCATCAGTTCCACGGCCATCAGCATGTGCAGCAGGGTGCGTCGAAAAATAAACGTGATGCTGCCGATGGCAAACAGTAAAATCACAATCGAGAGGGTAAAAAATCCTCCAGCTCCGAATATAAAATCAGTCAGCGGATTACTCATTCTTGCGGCCTTTCCAATCCAGTTGAACAATGGAAATCACTGCGACGATGGCAGCGAACAATAATGTCGAGACATATTCAAAGGCGAACAGAAATTTGGTCATCAAATTTTTCGAAAAGATCTTGATGCCGCCGAAATCCTGGGCTGATTGCTCGGGCACCAGGCTGGGATTCAAATTGGCGAAGGCATTGTGCTCGCCGCCAAGGGCAGTGTATAATTTATAAATGAAAAAGATGGCCAGCAGAGCGAGCAACGGAGCGCCGATCCAGAACAGCCTGGAAAACGGGCGCAAATAATCTTCGCTTTTGATATCCAGCAGCATGATGAAATAGATGATCAAGACCATAATGGCGCCAGCATAGATGATCAGTTGAAAGATGGCGATGCTGTGCGCCTGGAGGATGGCGTACATGCCCGCCAGCGCCACCATGGTCGCCAATAGCCCCATAGCCCCACGGATGGGATGTTTGGCGAACAGCAGCACCAGCCCGCCTGCGATGGCAACAATTCCGAAAGCATAGTACATGAGTATGTTGAAATCCATTTAGAGTTCCTTTGAATTATTCTTCGCCCTCAAGAAAAGGTATCTTTGCCTTAACTCAGCCAATCTGAATTAATTTTGAATCGAATGGCATTTTTTATTTTCGAATTCTTAGCTTACCATCTTTAAAGACACAAAATTTATTTAGTATTATATCGGAGTATTCTGATAGAATCCATTTCAGAACATTGACTTTTTCATCCGAAGTTGCATCATCTAACCTTAGCAGCAGAACGCCTGCATGTGCCTGTCCCGAATTGTATACCAATTCCCCAAAATCTTTATCCATGGTAATCACCATTCATTTCTCTGTTGCAGCAATTTTTAATATCTCCTCATCTGGCAGCCGAGGATCAATCGCTCTGACACCTTTGGTATTATAACCTTCATTTTGAAGCCAGTCTTCAACTATCTTGCTCACTCCAACATCAACCAGGAATTTCAATTGTTCTTTTTGCATCATCAAAATTCTTCGGCCATTCTAAAAACCTGTTCTTCACTGACCAGTTCTGCTGCATAAAGCAACGCCGCTTGAATATCTTCTGGTTCGAGTTCGGGATAATCCTCGATAAGCTGCTGCGGAGTAATTCCCGCTGCTAATGCTTTTAAAATTTGATCCACGCTAATCCTTAATCCTCTGATCGTGGGTTTGCCCACCAGAACATGAGGATTTATTGTGATCCGTTGTAATAACGTTTGAGTGGTCATTTTTTGATACCATGTGTTTTGTAAAAGAAATTAAAACTATTTGGGATTATACCCATGCACCACATCATCACTCACCACGGGATGCCAATTCAATAACGTATCTCGATCATAAATCATTTTGAACCGATTGTAACCGACCAGCTTCTCCGTCGTCGGCAACATGCGGATCGCATCCACGGGACAGGCTTCCACGCAGAAGCCACAAAAGATACAGCGGCTGACATCGATATTGAAAATCCTGGGCCGCTTTTGAATGATCGGATCATCGCTCTCCTCCGCCTCGATGGTGATGCAGGAGGCGGGACAGATGGTGGCGCACATCTGGCAGGCGACGCAGCGGGGCGAGCCATTGGTACGTTGCACCAGAACGTGCCGTCCCCGATTGTTCGGCGATAAATCGGGCCGCTGTTCCTCGGGGTAATAGACGACCACGCCGCCTTTGCGGAATGTGAACCACTTGAACAAATTGCGAAATAGATGCTTCGATGTGATCCAGACGCCTCGACCAATCTCCTTCACGTAAAGCTGATCCAGCAGCGTGCGTTTCTTGCGATCGTAATATTTCATATCGGGCAAGTCTGGCAATTGATAACTCATATTAAAAATCTCCTTGTATCGGTAATTAGGCGATTGGGTAATTGGGTAATAGGGGGAATTCATCGTTACATGCTAAAAACCGCCTAATGCCACAACGATGATTGTCACAATCAAATTTAAAATGGACAGCGGCAATAAAATTTTCCACCCCAAATTCATCAATTGATCATAGCGAAAACGGGGCAAGCTCCAGCGCATCTGCTGCAACAGCCAGCAGAAGAAAAAGACCTTCAACGTGAACGAGAGCAATTCCAGAATCACCACGGTCGCATGGGACAGCGGCGTGAATCCGCCCCAGGGCCAGTGGAAGCCATCGGCCATGAGATAGGGAACGGAATAGCCACCGAAAAATAGTGTCGTAACAATTACTGCCACAAAGGCGATAGTAATGAACTCGGCGAACATGAAGAGCAACATTTTGAAGCCAGAGTATTCGGTGAAATAACCCGAGATAATTTCGGATTCGGCCTCTGGCAAATCGAATGGAATCCGTTTATTCTCGGCAATAGCGGCAAACAAAAACAGGAAAAAGGCGATGGGCTGCAAGAAGATGCCCCATTTGGGCAGCCAGCCCCAGGCCAATTGCCGCTGCGCCTGAACCAGTTCCCAGATATCGACTTGTTGGTAAATGAAAATCAAGCCCAATAATGACAGCCCCATGCTGATTTCATACGAGATCATCTGCGAGGCGCCCCGCATGCCACCCATCATGGAAAATTTATTATTCGATGACCAACCAGCCAGGATGGCGCCGAAGATGTTCAAGCCGCTGATGGCAAAAATGTAAAGCAAGCCCACGTTCAAATCCGCCACCTGCACCCGAAAGCTGAAATCGGGCAGATGGGTGGCGAAATATTCTGGTAGCCAGGGGATCCATTTCAGATACCAGGCTTGAAAAAATTCGGCTGGCCTTAGTTCGCCCGCAAATGGAACCACCGCCGCCGTGATCGTAGCGGGAACGAAGGCGAAAAAGATGGCCAGATTGTACATCAGCAAATCATAAGCACGAGGCTTGAAATCTTCTTTCACCAACGTCTTGATGGCATCTGCCAGGTTGTTGATGAATCCCCACAGCGCCAGCTTTTTGCCGCCAGGCAGCGGGATTGCCGCCCGATTCGCCCCGATCCGATCCTGCAACACAGCCGATTGCTTCCGCTCCGACCAGCTCATCAAAGCGCCCATGGTGAACATGAACAGAAATACGGCGGTAGCTAATAATAAGCTGGTGATAAAATTGACGGTATTGATTCCTAAGAAAGTGGATTCCATTTAATCTGCCTCAGTAATTAAATAGGTCTGTTTTCATCAAACAATTTCATAAAAAACGCCCAACGGATTGAAACAACCCAACGGATGCAATCTTTAATATCTTTAATATCAGTTGGGTTGTTTCTATCCGTTGGAAAAAAATAAATAAAATCCTTCATCACATCACTTTCCGCACTTCCTCAACCGTCCGCCCAATCGGCTGAACCCCAAGTTCCTTCAGCACATCCACAAAGAACGTGACTTCATCAAAATTATCTTCGCCCTTGATCGCTCGCCGAAATGATTGCACATAGCCATCGACATTGGTGAACGAGCCGTGCTTTTCGGTCGAAATTCGTCCTGCAATCGACCACTTCGCTTTTTCATGAATTTGATCTTTGATGGCGGAAAGCGAAATGAGCTGCAAGCCCGCCAGTTTTTCCATCGGAGCATTTTGTCCCCAGACAAAGGCATATTGATAATCGCTGAGCACCAGCTTTGAAATATCCTGGGCCTGGGGAAATGTCTTTTTTACGCCAGCCATATTGGGTGTTTTATCTTCGGTCACCAGAATGTCATCGCTTTTTACTTCGCAGGTCTTTTCATCCCAGACCCGATCGGCTTTGAAGAAAACGCCCTTGATCCCCATGGCGTCGACCAACTGTTTGGCCAGCGCCAGTTCCTCATTGGTCGCATACGAGGAAGCGACAAATGCCATCTGCTGGCCATGATCTTTGAATAGTCCAGCGACCTCCTTGATAAATTCTTTGTAATCGACCGCTTTGTGATTGATCCGCACACCCGCTGCTCGATTCTTGATCGGGTTCGTATAATAGATCCTGGCGAAATCGCACATCCAGGACTTGTTGACATTGGGATTTTCTCGAGGCCGCACCCGATAGATCTTGTTGTTTTTAGTTTCGATGATGATGTTGCAGCCCCTGGAGCAGCCCGCACAGATGGAATCGGTTTTGTGCAAATTCCAGACTCGTTCTTTGAATCGGAACTGCCTGCTGGTCAAAGCCCCAACAGGGCAGATATCAGTGACGCAATAGCTGTATGGATCGTCAAAGGTATCGCCTGGCGCCAAAGACACATAGGTTTTATCGCCCCGTTCCACCAGTCCTAATTTGTTGGTCCTGGACACTTCTCTGGTGAACCGAACGCAGCGACCGCAGGTGATGCAGCGTTCGGCATCATAAATAATGCGATCGCTGAAAATATAGAGCTTTTCTTTGGCCACCTTTTCTTCATTGAAACGAGATTTATCCCCTGAGAACATCATATACTGATCCTGCAGCATGCACTCGCCCGCTTTATCGCAGATGGGGCAGTCCAGCGGATGGTTGATCAGGATGAACTCCAGCATGGCCTTGCGCATCTGGGCGATCTCGGGTGTGTTGGTGTAGACGATCATCCCGTCGGCCACAGGCGTCATGCACGAGGGCTGGGGTTTGGGATTGCGCTCGATCTTCACCAGGCACATGCGACAGTTGCCGCTTTTGGTGAGGTGTTTATGATAACAAAAGCGGGGGATGTAAATCCCGTTTTGCTCGCAAGCATCGATGATCAGAGTTCCCTCGGGAACGGTCAGCTTTTTTCCATCAACAGTTAGCGTCACTTCTTTCATAAGGTCTATTTTCTTCAGGTTCAGTTTCTAATTTATCCAGTTAAGTCGTTAAGTGGGTTAAGTCGTTGAGTGAGTTAACTCGTTACCGAATTACCCAATTGCCTAATTACCTCATCAACCAATTACCTTCTGGAGTCGTTCAAATTTCCCTCCGTAGGGACATGTGCCTTTTTTCACATGTTCTTCAAATTCTTCTCGGAACCGTTTAACAAAACTATCCACTGGCCCACAAGCGGCATCGCCCAGAGGACATATTGTATGAAAAGCGATGTGCTTGGTGATGCTGGTCAATAGGTCGATATCATCCATTTTGCCCTGACCCGCCTCAATTCGTTTTACGATTTTATAGAGCCAGCCAGTTCCTTCCCGACAGGGGGTGCATTGGCCGCAGGATTCGTGGTAATAAAAATGAGTGAGCACCTCCAGCAGCTTCACCATGCAGGTGCCTTCAGCGATGACAATGACAGCACCTGAGCCCAGGCTCGATCCCGCTGCTGCAATGGATTCATAGTCAATGGTCATCGTTTCACAATTTTCGGGTCGCAGCACGGGCGTGGAAGAGCCACCAGGAATAACCGCTTTGAGTTTTCTGCCGCCAAGAACGCCACCGCATTCTTTATTGAGAAACTCCATGAACGGATAGCCCATGACCACTTCATAAACACCAGGTTTTCGCACATGCCCGCTCACCGAAAGCAGCTTGGTGCCCGAAGACTTATCGGTGCCAATGGATTTGTAATGATCACCGCCATGCTCGACAATATACGGGATGGAGGCCAGGGTTTCGACGTTATTGATAATGGTCGGACAGCCATAAAGCCCTTCGATGGCTGGGAATGGCGGCTTGTTTCGGGTCTGCCCCTTTTTGCCTTCGATGGAATTCATCAAGCCTGTTTCATCGCCGACAACGTAGGCGCCAGCGCCCTTGTGAACCGTTATTTCGCAGATGTATTCCGTCCCTGGGATTTTCTTACCGAGATAGCCAGCCGCATAAGCCTCACGCACTGCTTCCTGCACTCGGCGGAGCGCAAAGCCATATTCGCCACGGATGTAAATATAGGCGTGTTTGGCCTGAATGGCGTAGGCACTGATGATAATTCCCTCGATGAGCTGATGCGGATTCTCTTCGAGGATCACCCGATCTTTGAACGTACCAGGCTCGCCTTCATCGCCGTTGCAGATCAAATAGATGGGCTTATCCGTTCCCTTGGGCAGGAACGACCATTTGATACCCGCAGGAAAGCCAGCGCCGCCACGACCCCGAATGCCGCTTTTTTTGACTTCGTCAACGACCTGTTCGGGTTTGTATTGCCCCAATTTTTGGGTGACGGTCTGGTAGCCGCCTCGCTTGAGATAGCTGTCTAAGGTATGGCTTTTGCCGTTTCGTTCGTAATTCAGTAAAATTTTTAGTTCCGACATATCGGTCTCTTTATTCTACCTGTAATCGTTATAGATAGCCTCTTTAAAAAATTTCTACTCGGTCTTCAGATGGAGAAATTAAAAGTGAATGGGGAAGGATTAATCCCATTCCCAAAAGTGCATTTTCTCCTGTTGTCGCTAAAACACCAACTTTAATATTTCTATTAAACCAATTTAGATTTGCAAAATAAAAAGTGGTATTAATGACATCGCCGCTTGCTGTTTTGTAGGATTCATCACCGACGCTTTTCAAGTTTAACTTTTCTATTGCAGATAGTGGCAGCATCAACTCGCCATTGAAACCTGTATCGACCAAAACATCTATTGGTTGGTTTTCTAAAGCGACAGTAATGATTGGATAATCATTTTTATTAACGAAGCCTTTATACACATTCTGCCCCGACAAAATGAGCCGCTTCTGCACCAATTCTGACAAAGACAAATTTGTGATCTGGGAATTTTTTAATAGCTAATTGATAGGCTTCCCATTCGGTGTTGCCAATAAAATAATCACCACTTTGAATCTCAACAGCGGCAAACTTGCCTTTATTTTTTTTGATAAAGCTTTCAGGCAAACTGTTTATGATATTGTTTGCTTTTTCAATTCGGTTATTAATGTCCATTTTGCTAATACCCAGCTAAACATCTAACATGAATTCTTACCAGGCATAATTTATGCGACGGACGCAGCTCAAAAGCTTTTGTCACGAAAAAGATACTAACATATAATATATCGGTTTCCAGTAAACCTGATATCTTCGCTCGCCAGTCTTTTCCGTTGAGGACTGGCGTGAGAGAAGGCAACCGAACCAGTAGCAACCCAGACATACTCACGAGTTAATGACAGCAACTCGGGTGCAGCATCTGCCGCCCAGGATTTTAGCCAGCGAAGTTTTGCTATTACAACATTGACTTCACCTGTCGAAGAAGCTGGATGCACCTCAATCCAGATTGTCCAATCAGTGGTTTGGTCATTTTTGATGCCCACTGCATAATCCCAGCGTGGCTCGTTAGGATAAATTTCGTATAGCGCCGAATCCACATCTACACTGCCCGCAAGAGTCCCAGGCTTAGTGCAGGTGATATGCTTGGCATCGGCACGTTTCAATGCTTGCAATCCAGGGCGATAGGCATTAACCAGCGCAGGTGTATTCTGGACAGCTTGTGTAAATTTCATTTGGCTGCTCCCTGAGCCACTGCCTGAGACACGACATCGGCGATTCGGCCGCTAAATTCGCTAATTCCGCCCCAACCTGATTCAAGTTCATTGCTTGAGCCAGGATCGAGCTGGGAGATGTCATGCGCAGAACCTTCACGGTCGAAGAAATATACCTGCATCGCTTTTTTGAGGGTCTCCTCTGCCACTGCTTGCATTTGCTGAGATGGTTTCGCTTTAAAAATCTCCAATACCAAACGAAAATCTGCCTGATGTTTCTTGATCGATTGCAGCGCCCACACCACATCTAAAACATGCGGGGAATGAGTGGACAGGCACACTCGATAACCCCGCCAGAGTAATTCCAACACCATCAGCATCGTAACTGAAATGGCCTGGGGATGCAGCCCCATTTCCAGTTCCTCGATAACTACCCATTCGATCTTTTCCCGTCGTGGCACTTTCGAGGGCGGCATTAGCCAATAAAAACCCAATAGCAATGGTACAAATTCACGCTGTCCAGCCGACCACACCATAAAAGGCAAATTTTCCTCAGAATTTCCTGCTTGAAGCACCAACCGACGTTGCGAGCGATAGCGAGCAATCTGCAAATCATGCCCAGGGAAAAAAGCCTGTGCCAATAAATCTCGCAGCTCTCTTTTAAGTCTCCGTTCCTGAGGAAAAAGTCCTTCCGTTGCGGTGAATTCCTGCTCCAGTAAAATGCGGAGTTTTTCACTGAATTCTCGAACTGCATAAGGATCACCTGGAGAATAGTCAGTAAACGGACGTGGCCAGCCATCACGCAACGTCAGTACTCGTTGAGCAGGAATATAAAACATATTTTCAAGTTTGGATTTTGGGACTCGCCTGACTAAATTCACCAGGTCTTTTTTTTCGTTTTGCCAGGTAATGGCACTCTCGCCTTCTCGCCAAATTCGGCGCATCCCCTCACCCAGATAAATATCGAGAAATTCATCCAGCTTTCTTGACCAATCCAAACCGTATTTTTTTAGTTCGGTAAATACATGACCTGTATCAATTATCAATTTTAACAATTGCAGAGCAATGCTCTTACCTGTGGCTTGAGGACCGACTAATACCGTCAGATCACCAAATGAAAGTTTCGCTTCAGCAATCTGGCCGATATTTTCAAGCTTCAATTCATATTTGGTCGCATCGCTCATTATGATACTACCTTGAAATGCAAATCATCGTCTGTGTTGCAAGCATAGGTAATCGCATATTTATTTGTACTCAGGGAATTGCAAGCATAGGTAATCGCATATTTATTTGTACTCAGGGAATTCCTGTGGCTCCTGCTCGTGTTCTTTCCCGTTTCTTAGATCATCTAAAATTTTATCAATTTTTTCCTCGGTCAATAACTCATAATAATTTTCCCCCACCTGCATCATCGGCCCTGTACCGCAGGAGCCCAGGCACTCGGCCGTTTTGAGGGTGAACATGCCATCAGCCGTTGTCTCGCCGACCTTGATGCCCAGTTTTTGGCAGAGATAGTCAATGATCGCCTGGCTCCCGAGTAGTGAACAGGAAATATTGTTACAGACTTCTAAGACATATTTGCCTTCTTTTTCTTTAGTAAACATCGAATACCAGGAACGCACTTCTTCCACCCAGATGGGAGGAATATTTAATTCTTTAGCAATCAGATAAACCGCTTCGTCTGATACGTATCCTTCACGTTTTTGAATCATCCACATGAGTGGTAAGGTCAGCGAACGCGAATCTGGATAGCGAGTTCGTAGGTATTCGATCTCTTTTCTTTCAGCCTGAGTAAATTCCATAACTTTCCTTAGAGCTTTAAGGTCATGTATGCTTTCGGATAAAATTGAGGATGACACAAAACAAAATACAAATAAATTTCAAGCTTAAATATTGAATCCGCTAATTCAAATTTCAAAATTCAAAAATGTATTCGAGGCACAACCGCCTTTGGCGTGACTTAAATTTCACAATTATCTATCGCATTCTCCCCCAACCATGTTTACAGTTCCGAAAATGGGGATGATATCCGCCAGTTGATGGCCGATAATAATTTTATCCAATACGCCCATAATCATGAAACTGGGTGCTCTGACATGGAGGCGATAAGCCGTGCCTGTACCGTCTGATACCAAAAAGAACCCTAATTCGCCGTTCGAGCCTTCGACGCAGTGATAAATGGTGCCTTTTGGTGGCTTGGGTCCCTCAATGATAATTTTGAAATGCTTAATCAGTCCTTCGATGGTTGTATAAACTTCCGACTTTTCTGGAAGATGGGCTTGATAGCCATCAGCGAATAACGGCCCGGTGCGTGGCATTTTTTCGATGCATTGAAAGCAAATTTTCATCGATTCTTCAATCTCCCGCATCCGCACATACCAGCGGTCATAATTGTCGCCATACTTGCCTACTGGCACTTCCCATTCTACCTCATCATATTTGAGATAAGGCATGGCTTTTCGGACATCATAAGCGACGCCGGTAGAGCGCAAGAATGGGCCAGTAATTCCCGCATTGATTGCATCCTCTTTGCTGATCTCGCCGACCCCCTGGGTTCGATCCAGGAAAATACGGTTTCGATCCATTAAGCCGTGAATGTCTTTTAATAGAGGGATATTGCTTTTCAAAATCTCCTTGCATTTGTCCAACCATTCTCCAGGAATATCCCTGGCCAAGCCGCCGATGCGAGCAAAGCTATAGGTCTGCCTCGCCCCGGTTGCCCAGTTGAAATGCTCCCAGATCCAATCACGAGCCTGCATAAAGTACAAAAATGGCGTCATGGCACCAAGTTCACTGCAAATGGCGGCCTGGCAGGTATAATGATCGGTGATTCGGGATAATTCCGAAAGAAGTGTCCTTAGCCAGGCGCAGCGTTCAGTGATTTCGATGCCAAAAAGTTTTTCAATTGTAGCAACGTAGCCAAAATTATTGATAAAGGCCGATACGTAATTCAATCGATCCGTATAGGGAAGAGCTGCTGCATAAGTGTGGTTTTCCATCATTTTTTCGAAGCCCCGATGCAGAAATCCTGGTTCCACATCGATATTGACCACGGTTTCACCAACCAGCTCCGCAATCATTTTAATCGTCCCATGCATGGCTGGATGCGACGGGCCGAGGTTGACTTTGATTGGCTCGTCTCCAGGACTGGCGATAGGGAGTTCCAGAATTTCTTTGCGCTTCTTAACTTCTTCGACTTTATATTTTGCAGGAATTTCAAGCTCTGCCATTATCTTGCTCCACATTTCGTAAAGGTAATCGAGGTTGTTCGCCCAGGGCCGGGTAATCTTTTCTGAGCGGATGTCCTACAAATTCTTCGTATAGCAGCACGCGTCGCAGATCAGGATGACCTTTGAATTTGATGCCAAACATGTCCCAGACTTCTCGTTCTAAATAATGAGCTGCCTGCCACCAGGGGTAACTGCTAATCACTTCGGGCTGCTCGCCGCCGCAACTGGTGATCACTCGCACCCGTTTGTTAGTGGCTACCGAATAGAAGTGATACACCAGGTCGAATCGAGTAGGCGAAAACAGGTCTTCCTCCCGTCCCGTCATATTCGGTCGTTCCGCATAGTCGCTGCTGAGGTAATCAACCGCTGTAATATCCAGCAGCATATCCATGGGATATTTTTTGTGATTTTTAAAGAAATCGAACACCTTCGGGAGATCACTGGCAGGGATTCGAATATTGGGCTGCTCAAATTGCTCGTGATATTCCGCGTGGGGAAATTCTTCAAAAAAATCGTTCAGGTCGTCCTTCAATAACCAGTATTGTTTCATATTCGCTTCATTTCCTTTTCATCTCTCACTTGAATCTGGGAACCGCAAATTTTGCCAATGAAGCTAATGACGCGAATCAAGCAATTAAAAATTCGTGAAATTAGCTTACTTGGCGTAGTTCGCGGTTCAGGCATTTTCTTATAAATATTGTTTAGATTTTCGGATCTTTTCTTGCAATGCCATGATGCCATCGAGAATCATTTCAGGACGTGGTGGGCAGCCAGGGATATAAACATCCACCGGAATCACCCGATCGCATCCTTGCAAGGTTGCATAATTGCGATAGAAGCCACCACTCACGGCACAGGCGCCCACGGCCACCACATATTTGGGCTCGGCCATTTGCTCCCACACCCGTCGCAAAACCGGGGCATTTTTATGAGTAATCGTTCCAACGACCATCAACATATCCGCCTGCCGTGGCGAGTAACGAGGCATGGCCGCGCCAAAGCGATCGGTATCATAATGGGCCGCGCTGACGGACATAAACTCCATGGCGCAGCAGGCCGTGCCAAAGACGTATTGCCAGAGCGAATAACTTCTGGCCCAGCCAATGAATTGGTCTAATTTGGTCATTACGATATTGTTCGGAATTTCCAGTTCAGACATGCTCGATTTACCTCCAATCCAGCGCTTTTCTGCGATAGGCCCAGAAAAAGGCAACTACCAAAAAAAACAAAAACACCATTATTTCAATAAAGGCTAATCTGCCCAAGGATCTGCCAACAATTGCCCAGGGATAAAGCAAAATCCCCTCCAGGTCAAATAACACGAACAATAAGGCCAGCAAATAAAATCGAATGCTCACTCGTTTTTGATTGTCCTGCAGCAAATCGGAACCGCACTCAAACGGCGTATATTTCGACGGAAAATCTTTCCGATGTTTGGGCTTTGGTCCTAATAATGCATTCAATACAAGTATCAGCCCAGCAGTTGCTGTGGAAATCAAGACAATAAGCAGGATGGGTAGATACTGGTCAGTCATCGGTTCAAATCTCCATATTAACAAATAATTTTAAAAGGAATTGGAAGGGGAAATATGGTATCAGAAAAGTATGAAGAGTGTGAAGAGACGAAACTATAATGCTCCAATCCCGATTGGAGTTCATTCGTTTTGCCCTCTTGTGATTGAATGCTGTTATTGAATCCTCGGTTCTGGTGAATATCCCGATGAATGCAGGTTTTTTCCAAAACTAAGGCTTTAATAATATAAATAAAAATTAAAAAAGTCAAGGGAAAAAATTAAAAAAAATGACCTCGATGAGAAATAACTCCTCAACCTTAATAGCGTTTTATGGAGAATTTCCACATCGAGCATCGGATTTTTCACGACGTTCAGTTGCGTTCAAATTTGTATTCGCCGCATCATGCAGAATTGAAATTAAACCTGATGGAAGACCAGCGAAGATGAGCATATTTTATCAGAACTCCCATTCACATGCCATTTGGATAATCTCAGTGCCTCAGGTCTCCATTGCATAAATCATCGCAGAGTTTAAAAGCATAAAGCCATAAAAAAGAAAATTTCGCTTAGCAAAATGAATTCCTTCTGGATTTCACCTTCTCTCCTTTTTAAGATGCAACTATTGGGCTGATATTTAAGTCCTCCTGCCAGGAATGATGGCATCATCCACCAAAATGAACAAATTGGGTTTGATCCATTTTTCTAACTGAGAAAAAAATCGTTTATCTTGGTTGCAAGTCCGAGCAAGACGTCGCGAACTTTATTCCTTACATCAGGGAGATGACTCAGCCGAAAAATATGCCTATAAGGTCGAATAGATTTCGTCCCTCAATCGAAGCGTCGATAGCTGAAACATACGCCTGCGAAATGAATCTACTTCTACCTGTTTAGAATATAGCAGCAGAATGGGATGAAACTGCAAAATTTTTTATGAGCCTATAACAAAGTATGAGATAATGTACTTAGCTTCGCAAGTAGGAGGCCCCGTTTACATCGATGATGCAGCCAGTTAAAAAGTCAGTCTCTTCGGAAGCCAAGAATAGGGCTGTATTTGCAATTTCGCTGGGATAAGCGACACGACCGAGGGGACTTTGTTTCCGGATTTCGACTCCCCGTTCCCCTTGAAGTGTTGGCCGAGCCATTTCGGTCTCCACAAATCCAGGAGCAATGACGTAGACAAAAATGTTATAGGGCGCTAAGGCTTGAGCGAGGGATTGGCTCATGGCGTTCAGTCCTGCCTTGCTGGCGCCGTAACTTGGGGCGAGTGGTTCGCCTCGAAACGCCCCCCGACTGGAGATATTGATGATTTTGCCACCACCATGCTGCATCATATTTTTCGCCACCAAAAAGGTGATATTTGCAGCTCCGATGAGATTCGTCGCGAGGGTTCGTTGCCATGTGTCCTGCCACATTTCATAACTCTGCTCCGAAATCGGTGCCTCCTCGAAGATACCAGCATTATTAATCAGAATATCAATGCGTGGCGTTTGGTTCAGCACTGAGGCAATCATGGCCTCAATCGCCCGCGGATTAGCAATATCCGCCTGAACCATAACATGATTGCCCGGCTTGAGTTGTGAGAGCGTTTGCTCTGCTGCCTCACGATTTTTATGGTAATGGACGATCACTCGAGCATTCGCATCAGCAAATCTCAATGCAATGGCCCGACCAATGCCCCGAGAAGCCCCAGTGATGAGTGCGGTTTTCCCAGCGAGTTCAACTGTCATATTTCGTCCCTCCATCATTTCTTTTTTGTTTCACTTATTATGCATGTGACTGGATGTTCAGAGCAAAATTTCAAAAATGAGCGGAATAGCGTAATGGAGCCATAAAAATATTTGAGCCTCGGTAAAATAGTAGAATGGAATAAATGGGGTGCTTTGTTGGTCCTTCATTATCCGAAGCAACGGTTTGATGAAAAATAGGCGAATGCATTGTGATCGACACTGATTCTATTCGGTTCGATCGGATAGAATCAGTGTCATCCACGTATCGATTCTCAAATTACTTCGACCCCTGGGCAGCTTTGTTCACCAGTTTTTCAATAGCGGATACAATCATCAGTTCAGTCTCTCCACGAGGTGTTCGCGCCTGATCAATGGCTTTGAGGCTGGTGATGACCCAATTGCTGTCAGCAGGTTGCCCTGTTTCCAGATGGTAGAGGGCCTTCAGCCCGATGGTAGCGAGCTGAGACAAATCTTGCGACAGACTCTCAATTTCCCGGAGCACCGGGGATCGCTTAATTATCGGCTTAAGTTGTTCATGATTGTTTTGCCACACTGTTAAATCATGCTTGATGGTCTGCCAGAGTCCATTTGCAGCGTCAGGATTGGCAAGGAGACTGTCCACTCGATTACGGAAGACGCGGGCCACTTTGGCATCGGGTCGAGCTGCATCCACGACCCGAGTGAGTGGGGAAAAGGAGGTATATTGTCGCAGTTGCCCGCGCGCATAAATTTTCACTGGTTCGATGACGTCGACTAACGTCATCAATGGATGAAAATTGGTATTATTGGCTAAACGACGCAGCATCATCACATAATTTTTGTCATGGGTCAATCCGAGGTGCTCAAGTCGGAAACGCATGGTTTCCAGACGGCGGTACATGTCGTCCACATTGCGGATATGTTCTGGCGACCAGAGCCGTTCAGCGATTGCCGCGGTGCGCGGCCAGACACGCGAATCGATGGTTTCGGCCCAGACAAACTCCGACCACATCGTCGCCTCGCCGCCCAGGATGTAAGCCCGTTCCGCATCAGAGATGGGGGCATCGCTGGGGAGCGGATCGTTGATATAGTGGTAATCTGTCGGCTGGATTAAATCGATATAGTAACCATTCGATAGTAGACAGCGATAGCCTTTCTTGGCTGCCTCATACAGGCTCTGTCTCCCTCGCCAGGATTGAATCACAATATCCTTTGGCAATTCGGATTCAAATATTTCATCCCAGCCAACCATTTTTTTGCCATATTTAGTCAAAATCTTATGAATCCGACGATTGAAATATCCTTGAAGCTCGGCAGTCGTATGGAGGCTATGCTTTTTCATGAAAGCCTGGATATTTGCATTGGCGCTCCAGTGTTTCCCATTATTTTCATCGCCGCCAATGTGAACGTATTCATCGGGAAATAAGGTGGCCATCTCTTTGAAAAATTTATCTAAAAATTGGTAAGTCGATTCGCGAGTAGGATCCATCACAGGATCATGGATGCCCCAGGTGCGCATTATTTGGTAGGGTCCCGGCGCACTCGCCAATTCTGGATAGCCGACAAACCAACTGGTTGAATGGCCAGGCATGTCGAATTCTGGGATCACTCGAATGCCACGGTCGGCCGCATACGCCACGATTTCTTTGATCTGTTCATGGGTGTAATAGAAGCCGTCGGAACCAAGCTCGTGCAATTTGGGGAAGGTTTTGCATTCGATCCGAAAGCCTTGATCTTCGGTGAGATGCCAGTGCAGCACATTCATTTTTACCGCTGCCATGCCATCGAGATTCCGCTTGATGACATCAACTGGCATAAAGTGACGGCCGACATCGATCAATAGACCCCGCCAGGTGAATCGTGGCGCATCTTCAATTTCGACTGCTGGCAGATAATAGCCATTGGAATCTGCGGTGACCAATTGGAGCAATGTCTCCAGACCGCGTAAAACCCCTAAATCTGTTTCAGCACTTAGTTCGATCCGATGGCCGGTCACTACCAGTCGATAGCTTTCGTCCTCATGCAGCGTTAATTTGCCGGATCGCTGGCAACGAATAATCAAGCTGGCCCTACCATTATTTGAATCACCCAGCATTGAATCCACTGGGAAAAATAGGCCGGTGAGCCGAGATAATCGACTCATCGCCCTGGCCATGCCATGATGAAGTCGCGGACTACTGTGGCCATTAATTGCCACATAAAATGAATCCGACAAATTGAACCTATCTTCCATTAGCCTCATTTTTGCTGGCAATGGCATGAGATTCAGCCCTTCCGTCATCTTCACCTCACCAAAAAGCGTCATGACTTGAAAAACAAGCAGCACGACAACAAAGAGCATTCGTCGCTTAATCATTTTCTCCCTCCATGTTCATCCATCTGACAATGCTTTATTGCATCATACAATTATGAACGCCAATAATAAGCATTTTTTTTGAAATATTCAATACTTTCATCGAAAATTTAACAACCCAGGGACCACCCACCACCGCATCGAGTGGAATTCGTGATAGGATTTAAAAAAAACGCTTTGAGACAATCGACAAAATTTGTATATTTTGCCCATTGTATTAAATAGTGGTGGAAGAAGAGGTATTGTCCGACTCCTGCAGACCGGAAAGATTCATTGTTCTGAACGGTCTGCCGGAAGTGGGATGGCGCCTAAAAATAGCTCGGCGTACAAATTTGCATAAATGAGCCCGCGTTAAAGACCGAATCTTAAGTACCGGGATGGCAAGCGCCGAGAAAGGGTATGAAATCGAGGATGATCGTGGGAGTACAGTTCCTTCTGCCAGTGAAGATGGTGTCGGCATAAAACGCCTCGCAATGACTTTTATTCATTTTTAGTATTTTCACTTTAAAGTAGACTCATACATCCAAAACTATTAAGAAAGAGGAGAAATTATGGACCAGTCGCTCCAAGTTGAACAAGATTATGCGCGTGCTTCTCAACGATATGCCGAATTGGGGGTTGACACTGAAAGCGCGATGGAACAGCTCAGCCATGTTGCCATTTCGCTTCACTGTTGGCAAGCCGATGATGTTGGGGGATTTGAGACGAGTGATGCGTCTTTGGTCGGCAGCGGGCTGCAAGTCACTGGGAACTATCCCGGCAAAGCGCGAACTATCGAAGAACTTCGGATGGATTTGGAGCAGGCGCTGAAGTTGATTCCGGGAAATCATCGGATAAATCTCCATGCCATTTACGGGGAATTCGGTGGTCAGCGAGTGGATCGGGATGCCATTCGGCCAGAGCATTTTCAAGGTTGGGTCGATTGGGCTCGGCTGCATCATCTTAAATTGGATTTCAATGCCACCTGTTTTGCCCATCGCAATGCCAGCCAAGGATTTACGTTAAGCAGCAAAGATCCCGCGATTCGTGCGTTCTGGATTGAGCATGTAAAGCGCTGCCGTGACATTAGCGCCTTTATGGGGCGAGAGTTGAACAGCCCCTGCATTCACAATCTCTGGATTCCAGATGGCTCAAAGGACGTCCCAGTGGATCGTTGGGCGCATCGCGCCTTGTTAAAACAATCATTGGATGATATTTTTCACACTGAATACAGCAGCGAGTATATGAAAGACGCCGTTGAAAGCAAGCTCTTTGGGATTGGCAGTGAGTCCTATGTTGTCGGCTCCCATGAATTTTACCTTGGTTATGCGATAAGCCGAGGGAAAATGGTGTGTCTGGACTTGGGGCACTTTCATCCCACTGAATCTATAGCGGACAAAATTTCGGCCATCTTGCAATTTTCAGACGAGCTACTATTGCATGTCAGTCGTGGGATTCGTTGGGACAGTGATCATGTCGTCATCTTGAACGATGAGCTCAGAAGCGTGGCCGAAGAAATTGTCCGAGCCGAGGCATTGCAACGGGTCCATATTGCGCTGGACTTTTTCGATGCGAGTATTAATCGAGTTGCTGCATACGTGATTGGTACCCGAGCGACATTGAAGAGCCTGTTACTCGCTTTATTGCAGCCGAATGCGCTATTAAAAGAATACGAAAACAAAGGCGATTTTGGTCCTCGACTGGCGCTCATGGAGGAAGCCAAAGCATTACCATTCGGCGCCGTATGGGATTATTACTGTTTAAAAAATGACGTGCCGGTCGGAGCAAGCTGGTTGGAGATAGTAAAGCAATATGAACGCGATGTATTATTGAATCGGGTTTGACCATCTGAATCGGTCCTATGGGAAGCCCAAATTCTACATGAGGAGAAGTCCCAAGTTTGATGTATTTTATGCACCAGCATACCGCACGTTGGATAGGTGGATGCTGGTGAGGAAAAGCTATGGTGGCTTGTCCAGTAATGAAACGCATAATATGAAAGATGCTTGCATGAAAGGCATACGATCGATTTTTCTCAGGGGTTCTTAGATTGGAATGGCTAAGGATGGGAAAATTTAATTTTAAAAAAGCCAAATTTTTTGAAACTTTCATCGTCCTTCAGGCGTAACAGTTGGCAAATGTTCAGAGGACAACGGACCAGAAAATTTTTTTTTGCAAGCATTTTTACTTACCGTTAAGTAAAATTATGTGCTATGGAGCAGAACACAATCTTGAACATCGAAAATGACAATACCACCAAGACCACAATTTTCAGGGCTGCAGCCAAGCTGTTTGCGAAAAAAGGGTATAATGGGGTTTCAATGCGGGAGATTTCTGAGCTATCCAATGTGACCAAGCCGACCATTTATTATTATTTTGGCAATAAGGAAGGCATTTATAAGGCATTAATTCGCGAAGCGCTCAATTATCATACAGAAGATTTGAAGCAAATTGCCGCGCTTAAAATCCCAATGAAGCAAAAGCTGGTCGAACTGATGAAACGAAGATTCCGAGTCAGCCTTCAATATCCGGAACTGACAAAGTTTGTCCTGCAAGTTTTTGCCCATTATGAAAAGCTGCCATGTTTGGATGGATTCGAGGTGGAAGTGGCGGCTCATACCAAAATTTTCGCCGATATGATTCAAGAAGGAATTCGTTCCGGTGAATTCGGTCCCAGTGCCCGGCCAGATTTGGTCGCCCATATTATTGGCGCCGTGCTAATGCATTTTCTGATGATCCAATCAAATAGTAACGAGCAAGTTTTATCTGATCAGTTGGCCGAAGAGCTTGTGGAGATCTTGTTCAACGGATTAAATGAATAGCGAATAGAATTTATCGTCTTGGCACTATTGTTCGAGTGCCACTGGCGCACAATTGTATGGAATATTCATTGGGTGAATATTTTGAACTGCGAATGGTGCAATTCCCATCGCATGCTTTTGATTTTTGTTCTTCTTGATGATCAAGGATGAGTGTTATTGTCATGCCCGGACGTATCGGCATCTTTTCAATGATCTAATTTTAAGATCGATCTCCAACGGGAATTATCCCCGATAGTTGATTGATGGAATGGGATGGTGATTTTCAATTCCGATGATTGCGACAAAAATAGCTCCATTTGAATGAAGGAATCGCTAATGCAATTTATTTGGAAATGCATGACGGATGAAATAGTTTGGTAAATAAATTAGAATGGCAGATCTGCCAGGGGAGGTTGATATGAAATTCAAACAGAAGATGGCTTATTTAATGGTTCTGAGCGTTATGTTTTCTCCGATTATTGGTGATGCGCAGGAGATTCTTGTATTGGATTTAGAAAGAAGTGTAGATTTGGCGTTGAAAAACAATCCCAGCTTTCGAATGGCTGAGAAGGAGCTTTCCAAGGCACGAGCTGCGGTGTGGGAGTCGGTGTCGAATATTTTGCCCAAATTAGATGGTTCGGTCAGTTTTCAAAAAGCTTGGGCAATTCAAGAAACGGTGATCCCGAACTTTATTAAAATGATGCTCCCTCCAGGAACGCCTGGGCTGGAGTTGTACCCAGATTATGTTCGGGTCGCATTTGGGATCGAAAATACGTTTCGCTACGGTGCCAGCGTCACGCAGCCATTATTTTTAGGTGGCGCTGGAGTAGCGGGAATACAAATGGCAATGGCCGCAAAAGATGCCGCGATGCAAAACCTTGAGGAACAGCGTCAGCAGTTGATCTATCAAACGGCTGATGCTTTTTATCTTTGCTTGCTCACCAAAGAGCTGGTAAAGGTGCAAGAAGAGGCATTAGCCCAGGCCCAGGCCAATTTGGAAAATGTGATTAAAAAATACAATGTGGGCATGGCTTCTGGTTTCGATAAGATGCGAGCTGAGGTTGAAGCGGCTAATTTGCAACCGGAGTTGATTGCCGCTAAGAACAACTACCAAACGGCGCAGACGCAATTGAAAACGATTTTAGGATTAAAGCGTGAGACAGTGATTGAGGTGCAGGGACAACTGCAATTCGAGAACGATGAATTTGGAGAGCTGCCACTAGAGGAAATTCAACGCATGGCGTTAACACACCGGCCGGTCATTCGAGCGCTTTCCGAGCAGAAATATATGGCGCAAAAGGGGATCGCCTTAGCTCGAAGCAATTTTATCCCCAAGCTATTTTTCCAAACCGAATATTCGTATATGGCGATGCGAAATGACTATAAGTTTCGTCAGGACGATTTTAGCAAAGGTTTTACCTCGGCACTGAGCCTGCAAATTCCATTATTTAAAGGCTTCAAATCCGCAGCGCAGTATCAACAAGCGCAATTGGATTTTAAAAAGATGCTCGATTCTGAAAAGCAGGTTTATGATGGGATTGCTGCTGAAACCGAGGTAGTCTATAATAAATTTCAGGAGGCACGACAAAAGTATCTGTCTGCCCGTCAGACGGTTGAATTGGCCCAGGAGGCGTTGCGTTTGGCCAATTTAATGTATGATGAGGGAATGAATACCCAATTGGATATATTAAATTCACAATTGGCATTGACGCGAGCAAAATTGAATTATGCCAATTCGATCTATGAATATCAAAAAGCCCGGTATCAATTGCGAAAAGCAACGGGCAAATTGACTGGTGTATTATGAGCGAATCAAATTAAGGTGGAACCACAACTAAGGAGCTTATTATGAAAGTGAGACAGATAGGATTATTATTCATTGCGGTCGGGGGGCTATTTGCCCTGATTGCGGGCGGCTGCAGTCGCCCCAGTTCCAGTGCTAAAGAGGCAGAGGTGAAGATCCCGGTCGAAGTCATGACCGTCAAATTGGGGGAGGTTGTGCAATCTTTGACCTATAGTGGGGATATTAAAGCGGAAACGGAAGTCAAAGTGTTTTCCAAGATTCCAGACCGGATTGAGCGGTTTTATGTGGATGTTGGGGATGAGGTGAAGCGCGGCGCACCGATCGCAAAAGTTGTGGCGACGACCATCGAGCAGGCGGTGCGTCAAGCTGAGGCGGGTTTGGCTGCCGCTCGGGCTCAGGAGGCCAATTTGCGGGTGGAGTTCGAGCGTGCGCAGCGATTGACCAGCGAACAAGCCATGAGTCCCCAACAGTTCGATGCCATCAAAACTCAATATGAGGCGGTCAAGGCTCAGGTAGAGCAGGCAGAAGCAGCCGTGAAAACCGCCCATAGCCAATTGGCCGATGCCACCATCACCGCGCCCATCAGCGGAGTGATTGGTAACCGCTATTATGAAGTCGGAGATATGGCCAGTCCAGCAATGCCGGTGGTTACCATCGTGCAGATGGATCGCGTGAAGATCACGTTTTATGCCGCAGAGGAAGATTTGGGCAAGCTGGCGATCGGACAGGTGGGGAATGTGACAGTGAAAAGCTATGGGGATCGCGTCTTCGAAGGCAAAGTGACCAAAATTAGCCCAGTGCTCGATCCATTGACGCGCATGGCAGAGGTCGAAGTGCTCATCGATAATTCTCAGCGATTGCTGAAACCCGGCATGTACGCGCAGGTGAATGTCACGGTGGGCCTCATTAAGGACGTGATCGTGGTGCCGCGCTTTGCCGTGATCGAAAATACCAGTTTAGAGCGCATCGAGGGACAGGATCGCGTGATCAAAAACTATTACGTGTTTGTGGTGGATAGCAACAAGGCCTATCAGAAGAAATTAGATGTTCGTTACGCGAATCATCAATCGCTTGCCGTGAACGGTGGCATTGAAATTGGCAACAAGCTGGTGATCGCTGGGCAGAATAATCTCCGCGATGGCGTTGCCGTGACGATCATCAATGGTCAGGAGGAATGATTATGAAGATTACTCAATTTTCAATAAAGCGCGGTGTGACGGTATTTATGATTTACCTCATTGCCGTTGGCTTCGGATTGTTTTCGCTGATTCGATTAAAAATCGATCTTTATCCAAAATTGGATTTTCCGCTTTTGGCCGTGATCACGCAATATACCGGCGTGGGACCCTTTGATATTGAGACGGTCGTAACCCGTCCAATTGAGGAAGCCGTGGCTTCCGTGCAAAATGTTAAGAAAGTGAGCTCTACTTCGGCCCAGGGACTTTCGCTGGTGATGCTGGAGTTTGATTGGGGCACAGATATGAACCAGGCAGAGATTGATGTGCGCAATAATCTCGAGTTTATCAAGGACGTGCTTCCAAAGGACATTCGATCGCCAATGGTGTTCACGTTCGACCCCTCAGCTCAGCCCATTTTGTATTTGGCCGTGGAATCGGATCTGCACGGGCAAGCAGAGCTGCGGCGCATCTCAGAGCGGGATATTGAGCCGCGGATCGAACGGATCCCTGGTGTCGCTTCAGCCTTTACCATCGGCGGGATGAGGCGCGAGATCAAAGTTCTGGCAGACCCAATGCGGATGCGCGCTCATAATGTCTCCATTCAACACATCATCGGCGCGCTTCAGGCCAATAATCTCCAGCTTCCCTCCGGCTGGATCGACAATAATCGCCAGGAGTTCACCATTCAGACGGCCGGCGAATATTCATCCCTCGAGCAAATCGAGAATACCACGGTCAGCATGATGAATGGCACCAGTATCCGAGTAAAAGATGTTGCTATGGTGGTGGACGGCTTTGCAGAACAACGCCAGCAGGTGTGGAATAACGACAAGCCGGCGGTCAGCCTTATGGTGATGAAACAATCGGACGCAAATACGGTGCTGGTGGCCCGTGAAGTCACTAAACGTCTCGATCAAATTCAATCGGAGTTACCCCGAGGTGTTCATTTTCGAACAGTATTTGACATGTCCACCTTCATCACCCGCTCAATGTCCAACCTGGGGAATACTGCATACCAGGCCATCGCATTGACCTTTTTGGTGCTATTGTTTTTCCTTAGGAACATTCGGAGCTCTCTGATCGTTGCCATCTCGATTCCTATCTCGATGATCACCACCTTTGCGGTGATGGACCAAGCAGGTTTGACGTTGAACATCATTTCCATGGCAGGATTGGCTTTGGCGGTAGGCATGTTGGTGGACAACTCGATTGTGGTGTTAGAGAATATCTTCAGGCATCGCGAAGAGGGGGAAAGCCCGAAAGAAGCTGCCGACGTCGGCGCTTCTGAAGTTTCCATGGCGATTACGGCTTCCACGCTGACAACCCTGGCGGTCTTTGTCCCGGTGCTTTTTGTCCCTGGATTGGCCGGACAGTTGTTCAAAGATATGGTGATTACCATCGTCTTTTCCCTCTCCATCTCGTTAATTGTGGCATTGACGTTGGTCCCGTTATTGGCCTCACGATTCATGATCATCAACAAGCAGGTATCGCAGCGATCGAATTTCTTTACTTGGCTTGGCCAGCGATTGGGTGGTTGGTTGACCAGTTTGTCAGAGTTCTATCTCCGCGCTCTAAAGTGGTCTTTAAGCCATAAAAAAGTGATCTTATTTTCAACAGCAGCGGCCTTCATCATCGCTGTGATTATCCTGTTCAATTTAGGGGGCAACTTCCTGCCGAACAGTGATATGGGCTTTATGGCCATTGCAGTTGATCGCAGCCCCGGCACGAGTTTGGAAGCAATGGAAAAGAGCATGCACCAGATAAATGCTATTATCATGGAAAATGTGCCGGAGTTGGAAAACATCTATACCAATTTTGGTCAGGGAGAAGGGGTGATGGCGCTCTTTTCCTCCCAGGGATCAAGTGAAGGAGATATTACTATTCGATTAAAGAGCATCAAAGAGCGAAAACGCAGCGTATTTGAAATTCAGGATGCCCTTCGGGATAAATTCAAGAATTTGCCTGACGTCCGTGCGCGATTTGCTGATCGAGGTCAAGAAGCGATTATGGGGGGAGGATCCGATATTCGGATCGAAATAATTGGGCATGATCTCGATGTTGCGGAAGCATTGGCTTATGAAATTGAAACCAAGACGAAAACGATTAAAGGGGTTGTCAATGCCGAAAGCAGTGTGAGAGAATCTCTTCCAGAATTACGGATTAACCTCGATCGAAATCGCATTGCGGATTTGGGGTTGAGCACTGCCCAAATTGGACAAGTGATTAGCAGCAGCATTTTGGGTACTGTGGCAACCCGGTTTCGTGAGGGGGGCGATGAATTCGATATACGGGTTCAGTTGACCAAAGAGGCGCGAACCAATAAAACGGATATCGAAAATATCTTGTTGATGACCCCTATGGGCAAACAAATCCCGCTTCGAGCTATTGCAACGGTCGATTATTCCAAAGCTCCGAAGCAAATCATTCGTGAGGACCAAGAACGATTAGTGACTGTGGACATCGATGTCTCGGGAAGGGATTTGCGCAGTACTACCAGTGATATTAAAAAGGCATTAAAACAAATCCCAATCCCCAATGATTTTCGCATCGAGATTGGGGGGGTCGCCGAAGAACAGCAGGAATCGTTCATGTATTTGGGCTTAGCGCTCCTTGTTGCGGTTCTGCTAACGTATATGGTGATGGCCTCACAATTCGAGTCATTGCTGGATCCTTTTATCATCATGTTTACCATCCCGCTGTCTTTCATCGGCGTGGCGCTGGCACTCGTAGTCACTGGGACAGAGCTGAGCGTCATGGCGTTGGTTGGCTTGGTGATGCTTGTTGGCATTGTGGTGAACAATGGCATCGTTTTGGTTGATGTTATCAATCAACTGCGCGATCGGGGGATGGAACTCTATGAAGCCATCCTGCAAGGTGGCAAGCTCCGAATGCGTCCGGTATTGATGACCGCATTGACCACCATCTTCGGGATGCTGCCTTTAGCCTTGGGCTTAGGAGAAAGCGGCGAAAACTGGGCGCCAATGGCACGCTCGGTAATTGGCGGATTGATGGTGTCAACGATTTTAACGCTGATCGTTGTTCCTGTCATTTATGTGGTGGTTGAGACGATCGCCGAGCGGGTCCGGGTCAAACGAGAAGCCAGAGCGCGCGCAAAATATGGCGAGGCGATCGCAGAGCAGGTTTGATCCATTCCTTGACCAGCAGCTCAGCGATCAAAATTGTTATTCAACCTTCCGTCGACAATCGCCGGCCACTTGATGAGGTAAGTCGCAAATTGATCCAGCCAGTGTTTCCCAGTGGAGTGGTGGATGGATGGAACGATGGATTCCTTGATCCGATAATCCCATAGCGATCCATTAAGTGATCGCTGTGGGATTCTTTTATCTATCGTCAGTTACGTTGGCCCTATCACCAGGACGATTGGTAAACATAATTTTGTTTCATTGGTTTTGGTTGCAAAATTCCAATAGCGAACTGAAACGTTATATTGATGGCTGGCGTTTCAATTCCTGCATCCGAAGCAATGAGATATCGGAATTGAATGCTGGGGGTTTGCAACATAGATCTGGTAATTATTTTTTCAGGAGAATCGATTTCAGTTGTGGAATCAGTAGATTGAACCCTTAAGATATTCGCGCATACATTTGTGTTGTCATCAAAAATAGCGATCAAAACTAACGAAGTTCATCGACGTGGAAAGGAGATCCCATGGAGAATATCGAGCGCATAGGTATTTTATCGGACAGCCATGATAATTTGCCAGCAATTCGAGCTGCTGTACGATTGTTTAATGAACGAGAGGTCGACCTGGTAATTCATGCGGGTGATTTGGTTGCCCCATTTACGGCCAAAGAAATTAAGCAGCTCAAGTGTCCATATAAAATTGTCTTGGGCAATAATGATGGCGAAATTTTGGGCCTTTATCGTGTCTATGAAGGCAATGTTTACCACCCCCCTTACCAATTAAAGGTTAATCAGAAAAATGTGTTGGTGCTCCATGATCCCATATTGTTGTCTGCCTTGCAAGAGACGACAAAATTTGATCTCATCATTTATGGGCATGACCACACAGCATCGGTGATGAAAACGCCAGCAGGCACAATTGTTGTCAATCCTGGTGAATGCGGTGGTTGGCTGACCGGAAAACATACCGTTGCGATATGGCATGTGGTTTCCAATCAAGTAGAGCTCATTGAGCTCTCGCTATAAATTTTTGAAGAAATCCATATTTTTTGAAATAGATATTCAAAAAGGCCAGGTCATTCGATTGGATTGCATCGGATGACACAAATTCATGGGGATTGGGGGATCAGACATTCAACAATTCTTTACTTTTTTGAATTGCTCGTAGATTTTTGTTGACAATAAATTTTAAATGATTATATTAGCATATGGCGGAACAACGATGATAACGATCACTGCAAACCGATTGGAATGGTTCTTTGAACAATTCAAACAGAAAAAGATCATGGTCATTGGCGATTTGATGTTAGATCGCTATGTATGGGGGGTGGTGAACCGAATATCGCCAGAGGCGCCGGTGCCGGTTGTGGAGGTCACCAATGAATTTGTTCGGTTGGGTGGCGCTGCCAATGTCGCTAATAATCTTTATTCGTTGGGCGCCATGCCGATTCCGATCGGGATTGTGGGCAAGGATGCCGAGGGCAATGAGCTTATCGAGCTCATGCGGCAGTTGAATTTTCCAACGAATTGGATCTTGATCGATGAGGCTCGGCCTACCGTCGTGAAAACGCGGATTATCGCCAATGATCAACATGTGGTGCGAGCGGATCGGGAGAGTCGGACGCCTATTCGTCCAGAAATCATGACCAAGGCATTAGATTTTATCGCTTCGATCATTCATCAGGTAGACGCAATCATTATCGAAGATTATAATAAGGGCTTATTAACCAAAGAGCTCATCCGGCAGATCATTGAGTTGGCAAGAAGACACCAGAAGATTATTACAGTTGATCCGAAATTCGATAATTTTTTTGAGTACAGACACGTCACTTTATTCAAGCCGAATCGCAAAGAAGCCGAGGCCGCTTTGGGCCTGAAGATTAGTTCCATGGAACAAGTGGAACATGCCTGCCATTTGATGATGGATCGCTTGGAGTGCGAGATTGTGCTAATGACCTTGGGCGCCCAAGGCATGGGCCTCTTAAATTCGAAAAGAGAATTCAACCAGATTCCAACTAAGGCGAGAAAAGTCCATGATGTTTCTGGTGCAGGTGATACCGTGATTAGCACGCTCACGCTGTCGCTCGCTGCTGGCGGTGAACTGCGAGAAGCCGTTACCTTAGCGAATTATGCCGCTGGCGTGGTTTGTGGTGAAGTTGGCGTTGTGCCAATTGACCCGGAAAAGCTCAGAGAGTCATTGGCCGACCCAGATTGAATAGCGAGGCACAATTATGCCAAGGTTCTGGGGTGTAGATCCTTTAAAATTAGGAAGGCGTCCGTCAATTGAAAAGCATCAGCTTACATGTTTGGGCTCTATTATTGGCTATCTTTGCCTCACGCTGTTTTGGAGAGGACTACTGGCAGCAATACGTCCACTACAAAATAAATGCAAGTCTCGATTGCAATACCCACATTATTCATGCTGTTGAGTCATTGGAATATCACAATCAATCCCCAGATACACTCACTGAGCTTTTTTTTCATCTTTATCCCAATGCATTTCAAAAAAATTCTCTCATGGATCGAGAAGCTCGAGCCGCCTCGGTCAATCTTTTTCCAACGAATGCACACTTCGGGTGGATCAAGGTGGACTCGATTCGCATTCGAAATCTTTCAACCAATCAAAGCGTTGGGTTTGATGGACAGATCGATGATACCCTACAAAAATTGAAATTGCATGAGAAACTATTGCCCGGCGAGCGCTTGCTGATTACCATGGTATTCGCCACCAAGATCCGACAATTTACTCCTGCTGGGGGCAAAGGCGGCTATCAGGGTAATCTCTACGAAATCAGCCAGTGGTATCCCAAAATATGTGTCTATGATAAGCACGGATGGCACGCCACTCCCTACCATTGGTTAGGCGAGTTTTATGGTGAGCTTGGAACTTTTGAAGTCCAAATTGATGTGCCAGATTCGATGATTGTCGCCGCAACCGGGGAAGTGATCCATGGGGATCCGGGGTGGCGAACCGTGGCGATCGACTCCACCGGCCAGCCGATCGCGGCAGGTCCAAAAAGAATTTTAACTTTAGCCAAGCGCGGTGGAATGGTATCTCGACGGGTGGTTTCGTTTTACGCAGAAAATGTCCACGATTTCGTTTGGACAGCCAGCCCAGACTATTTGTACCAAGCAGGGAATTGGCAGGATGTGCCTATTCATGTGCTCTTTCAGAAAAATTCGCAGCAATTCTGGCTCAACACGGGACTCAAATACGCGAAATATGCGTTGAGCTGGTTAAACGATGTGGTCGGAAAGTATCCTTATCCCCAATTGACGCTGTGCGAAGGCGTCTTGCCTGGTGGCATGGAATATCCAATGGTTGCCATCTTGGGAACGATGGATTTGAGCCTGGTAGTGCATGAAATTTGTCATCATTATTTCTACGGGGCTCTGGTCAATAATGAAGCGAAGGAGGGATGGTTGGACGAAGGGATCGTGACGTATCTTAGTGAGCGGCTGGTGCGGGAGAACATCCCGTCCATCACGCAGAAGATCACACCATCCATCCCGATTCGCGCTGGGTTTATTCGAAAACAATTTGGCGAGTTTGAGCTCGAGAGCATCAAACTCAATTCGCTGTATTATTACTTTTACAGCGGCTTTCAACGACCGATTGCCACGCCCCCATGGGAATTGGGCAATATGTACCTTTACAGCTACAATACCTATGTCACGCCTGCTAAGATATTTGCCATGCTGGAATACTTGTTGGGCAAAGAAGCCTTTGTCCGAATGGTACAACGCTATTATGACCAATGGAAGTTTAAGCACGTCGATCAGGCGGCGTTGCAATCCGTCTGCGAACAAACTTACGGTCAGTCGCTGGACTGGTTTTTCGACCAATGGATCCACCAAACCACAAAAATCGATTATGCCTGCATTGATTTCACTTGTCGTCGATTGGACGATGAGAACTGGCGGACCGACATATTAATCAAGCGTCTTGGGCCAGGGATGATGCCTGTGGAATTGGCTGCTGTGACCCAAACTGGCGATACCTTGCGCCAGCGATGGCTGGGGCAGGTTAAAACAAGCGCGCTCTCATTTGTCTCCCGATCTCCTATTCGCGATTTCCTGTTGGATCCTGATGATGCGATTCTGGATCAAAATCGTCTGAACAATCGCCGTTTTCGCATCAAGCCGTTTCTTTATCCAGATTTCCCCAGCATGTATTATCTCCCGAGAGATGCCTACTCGGTGTTCTGTTGGCCTCAGCTCTGGTATAATGATCTGGACGGGCTCAAGCTGGGCTTAAAACTCTCGGCAGGCTATCTAAATCGCTATTACATCATCCGAAACCATTGGTGGTATAATGTCAGGTCCCATCGGGTGGATTTTGATTTTGGTTACACCATGCCCTGGGAGTGGCTGAGCAACAATTTGTGGCGGCATCTTTACCTCATCCGAGCTGAAGGCCGGGAACAAATCAGTCTCAGCGTGAATTATGTGAAGCCACATGAATTTTCCAGCGCCGAAAACCATAATTTTAAATTCGGGTTCACTCATCAACGCGTTTATGATGACCGCTATACCTATCGCGAGCAAACCGTGGCTGGCCAAGCGATCCGCATTCTAGAGTGGGAAAAAGGGTCGGTGAATCAGTTCTTTCTATCGTATAGCAATTCCACAAGCCTCAAAGTTTTTCCTCAATACCATTATGAATTTCAGACTCAGATCTCCAATGAACTCTGGCGCAGCGATTTCAATTTTTATTCTTTTTCTTTAGAGCAACGCTTCATTTTAGGCAGTATCCAACGCAATTGGAAAGTCAATATCCGAAACTTTTGTGGTTATGCTGCTTCACCCAATGATCGAATTCCACTTCAACAACAATTCGGAATTGCCGCAGCCGGGGCCAACCAGCGTTTTGAGCACTTTTATCTCCGATCTCCTGGTTCGCTCCCGGGATGGTTGAATTATTATCTTCCCGGTGATGGCAATTTGAGAGGCTATTTCGATAAATTGCCTGGTAATGGCCAGCCATTTGTTTCAGAGCGAATCGCCTCGCTAAACCTCGAGGTGATTCATCGCAATTTTCATTACCTTTTTCCCACGCCAATCCGGTCGATTGTACAAGGGATCGACTTCTACCTGTTTTTTGATGGGGGAAAAATATGGACGGACCAGCGAGAAGCAAAGTATTTATTTGATGCTGGGCTGGGATGGCGTTTTTATCAGATGATCTTGGGCAAGCAGCGAACGTTGATCCTCGAGTTTCCCCTTTGGATCAGCAACCCACGCATCGATCCAGCGGCTGCTGGTGAATCGCCGGGCAAATTCCGCTGGATGGTTAGCTTCGAATAATGCCAATTATTATCCAACCAAGTAAATGCCACATATTGCAACGAATTCATTCCTTCTTGGCATTCACCATCAGCATTGAACGGTCAATTTCACTCTCTCGGTTGAAATCGTCCCCAGCCCAGCATGGATCGGGCGCTCACAAGAGCTACTGCAACGACGCAATGAATTCGAGGTGACAAAGCAAAAGATCACCCATGTTGAAAAGGCAGCGGGACGACCGCAATCGCAATTTTCAGATCCGCTTTAGGCTTCTTTTAGTCCCCCTTGGTGATGATATCTTTGGGCTCAACCAGCAGGACCACCGTTTCATCATCTGCCTCGGATTGGTGAAGCGTCGCTCGCTTCACCAAAAAAGCTTCCCCAGGATCGATCACCACCTGGCGAATGGCAAGATTGATTTTCAATTGCCCTTTGAGGACGATGAACAATTCGTCCTGCAAGGTATGTTTATGCCAATGATATTTCCCTTTGATTTTTACCAATCGGACGATCGAATCATTTACCCGGAACAAATCCAAGGGTGTCCAATAATTGTCGATCATATTGGCCATCTTATCGAGCGAAACTTTTTCTGCACGATTTTCCATGGTCGATCATTCTCCTTCTGATCCAAGTTCTTCTAATAGCGGCAACAAAATGGGATTGACATCATACCAGACTTCATCTCCCCAACCATATTCCGTGTAGCTCAATTGAATAAACAGCTTTTTGGTCGCTTCGTAATTGATCAGTTTTTTGTTGAGCCGAATTTCCAGCAATTGTTCGAGTTCTTTTTTCGAATAGGCGACCTTGTAGAAACTTCGAATTCGACGTTCGGCTTCATCGACGACCTCTTCATCGATGAAATTGATTTTTTCCATGAGCGATACGATGCAGCATTGCCGGACCAATTTCACTAATTCAAAAACGATGCCACCGCTAAGGGTCACGATTTTCTCAATCGCGTCGTCATAGATCAATTTTGTTGGCATTCTTTTGGTGATGATCTCCTTAAGCTTGTCGCGATTTTTGTCGTTTGGATGGCCGAATTGGTCTTCGATCGCCAGATGGGGCAGATAATAGATGCCATTAAAATTATGAAAAAGAGTGATAAAATCAGGATCATACTTCAGCATCAATGGAAAGGTATACACCATAAAGCACGGCAGTCGAAGGAGATTGCGGAGCGATTTGGTGAACAGCTCCTTGGCGTTCTCTACGCTGATCTTATCCATATCCGGCACCAAAACCAATACATCCTTTTTGGTCTGGAGATCAATATCTTCGATCGCCTCGTTCAATAAGCCGATCATATCACCCACGCCCGGTTTGGAGCTTTGCTTTAACACTTCTTTATAGCTTTGTTCCTGTTGGGCATCTTTGGCGATTTTATCGAGCGTTGAGGTATCCAGCAAAATCTCGGTGGCTTTTCCGCCTTTTACTGTTACGGCGACCTCTCGACCGATCTCCCATCCATATCCATAGTTCAGAAATTTGTCGATTTTGTCCCCAATTGCCAAATTCTCCTTCTTTGCGATGGCGCCGACTTCCTTCAGGATTTTCGAAATGAGGCCTTCGAGATTAAATTCAAAATTACTGATGAAATTTTTGCCAGGCAAGAGAATTGCGTGAAAATCCTTTTTTAGATCCTGCTTCAGCTTCCCCAATTCTGTGCATTTCCCGCAGCCCGGCGGACCCGAGAGTAGCACCTTGGGAAAACCCGTATCGGTTTTTAGGATCGTCTTGATTTCGTTCAGTGGACTTGGATCGCGGTCCACATAATATGCCTTGATGTCATCCTCTTCGATCAATGGGTAATTGGGATCAAAAATTCGCAGCGCATCGTCAATGGTATTGGCTTTCATGGTATCCTCCTGCGGAATGTGCAGAACTCCCTATCCAATATCCAATAGGGCAGGTCATCGATTCATTTTTATGCCAGAATAAACCATTTTGGACTCAAGGACATGGCTATTTATCAGCCAAATCATCAAATCTGCTGCGGCCGATTTGGATGGATGCCGTGGATTCGGATGAGTCGCTTGCAGGCGGAAATCGCCGCGACGCATTTGCCAGCGGATCTTGGGACTGGCCCGAAGCAAAGCTATTGCTCCTACTTGTTGACCTCATCCACCTTCCCCTCAGAATATCCGACGACCACGGCGCAGACGGCATCCCCGGTGATATTGACCGTGGTGCGGCACATGTCCAGAATTCGATCCACGCCCAAAATGAGGGCAATTCCCTCCAGTGGAATGCCGATTTGTTTCAGTACCATCGTGAGCGTGATCATACCAACCCCTGGCACTCCAGCAGCGCCGATCGACGCCAGCGTTGCCATCAGCACGATGGTAATTTGTTGCCCAAACGTCAGATCCATGCCAAAGACTTGGGCGATAAATACAGAAGCCACTCCTTGATAAAGCGCTGTTCCATCCATATTAATGGTCGCACCTAACGGCAGCACAAAGCTGGAGATCTCTTTGGATACGCCGAGGTTCTCCTCCACGCATTCCATGGTGACCGGCAAAGTGGCGGAACTGGAGCTAGAGCTGAAAGCGATCAACTGCGCCGGCCGAATGCCGCGGAAAAACCGTGGGATGCTGGCCCTCGCGCGGGTGAGCAATTTTAGCGCCAGCCCGTAGATCAACGTGATATGGATTAGCAGGCCGATGATCACGACCAGCGAATATTTGATCAACGGCCTCAAAATTCCAAGGCCAAATTCCCCGATAATGGCGGCTATCAATGCAAATACGCCATAAGGCGCAAGGGCCATGATAATATGAACTAACTTAATCATCGCCTCGTTGATCCCATCAAAAAAACTGATCACCGGCGCTGCTTTTTCTGGCGGGATCATGGTAATGGCAATACCCAATACCAGCGCAAAGATGATTATCTGAAGCATATCGCCCTCACCGAGCGATTCAAAAGGATTCCGAGGGATGATATTGATCAGCGTCTCCGCAATGCTTGGCTTTTTTAAAGCAATATCGATTTTTGATAACGCTTCATCCGAGTAATTGGCCAACAATTGCTCCTGTGTCGCCTTCGAAAGACCAGATCCAGGTTTCAAAATATTGGCGAATATTAGACCAATGGTAATGGCGATAGCTGTCGTAAGAAGGTAATAGGCGATTGTTTTGCCCCCGATTCTCCCCAGTTTTCGAATGTCATTAAGGCTAGCAGTTCCCACAAACAATGATGCAAAGACCAGCGGAACTACCACCATCGTAATAAGCCGAATAAAGGCCGTTCCAATCGGCTTAATGTAATGGCTGATGAATGGAGCAAATCCAAGCTTATTGGCACCTATCCCAACCACGGCCCCAAGGATCAATCCCAGCATGATCTTGGTGTAGAGTTCGAACTTCGGCAGTTTCATTGCATCTCCTGATTGTTTTATTTGGATTAAAAATGCTTCCCTGTCTCTTTCCAGCCGCGCTATTTCTCGTGGAAATTGCTATCCATTTTTTCCTTGCCCCGGATAGCAAGTTTGATAGCAAAATCATAAGGATGGGAGGGTCAAGCCAAAGCGATCCATTCCAACGGCCAGCGCCACTGCTTTCCATCCGGCGTTTCGATGACGACGCGGCGCGAATGGCTCCGGATTGGCCGCATGACTGGGACAATTTGACCTTGATAATGACCTTTTGGATCATATTGGATGATCACCTTATCTCCGATCGATAACGACCGATAGCGTTTGAATGGATCTATCCAGCGGTAGGCCAATCGAAGCGCTGACCTTCTTTTAACCTGTGGCTGAACAAGCTTCATGCCAGTGACATGAAAATTCAGTTGACGTAATCGTTCTAATGCCCATCGATTGGCAGAATTTTCGCCTTCCCGTGGATGCAGACCGAGATGGTATCGGCGAAAATGATGCAACTCGTGGGCGAATAGAAATGCAATGTGATCGCGCAAGGAATGATAAGTTAATTTCCAACCATAGCGATCGAACTGGCACAGTGGGTAAGAAAGACTGCGAAGGCCTAATTGCAGTCGAATCAATTTGTATGCCCCAGGCAATCCGAATGGAATGCCGAATTGATGGGTGAATTTCCATCTGCCGTGATGGCTGATGAATTGATGCGGAGCAAGCCAATTGCGCGCATATGCAATTCCTCCGCTCCAGGAATATTTTTTGAGCATATAGGTTGAAAGAACCAAATCGCTGGTATCCGAGCCATCAGAAATACGATCAAACAGCTCTTTCAGCTCATATTCGGTCACGCCTGATCGTTGTTGCCAATCGGTATCTGAAAAATGAAATATGATCATAAGTTCGTTCTATTGCTGTTTCACCGTCGGTGGATTGATGGCAGAAAATAACAAAAAAATCGGATAATTGCAAACTAATTTATCAATCAATGGTGAAATGAGCATCATTATGTGCATCATCAGGAGGCAAGCATCCGTGTAACCATGCCAAATTTAGCCGAGATGCCATCGCCCAACCAAAGAATTTGTATTGATTTTGAAATTTATTATGCTTAATTTTGACTGAATTCATTGCGAGACCTATTCAATTAACCGACTTTGATTATGCTTGAATCTACTATCCTAAAGGTGATGATCTCTGGGGGTGGTACTGGTGGACATATCTATCCGGGTATAGCCATTGCCAACAAGCTCAAGGAGCTCCACCCCAACAGCCAAATTATCTTCGTTGGCGTCAAGCATCGGATTGAGACCAAAATTGTGCCCAAGGAAGGGTATTCTCTCAAAACTGTCTATATCAAAGCTTTTCCGAGGAAATTGGGACTCAAGACGGTAGCATTCGTTTTTTCGTTGCTGGTCGGATTGATTCAATCGTTCATCCTGCTGGTTAGATACAAGCCACAGGTCGTTGTTGGTACTGGCGGCTACGTCAGTTATCCAGTGGTTTATGCAGCGCATTTGCTCGGCATACCCACGCTCATTCAAGAGCAAAACAGCTATCCGGGGATCGCGACGAAGATGCTGGCTCCGAAGGTAAACGAAATTCATCTGGCTTTTGAGGAGGCGACGCGCTATTTAACAAAGGCCGATCCGAACAAATTCAGGATTACGGGCAACCCAATCCGGCTGAGGCCAGCTCGAATTGATCGCGCGAAGGCGTTGGAGCAATTTGGCCTGGATCAGAACAAACGCACGCTCTTGCTTTTTGGTGGCAGTCAGGGGGCAGCGCCTCTGAATCAGGCGCTGTTAAATGCTTTGCCTGAGCTGTCGACCGATATTCAAATTCTCTGGCAAACAGGGGAGCTGGAGTATGAGCGTATTCGCGCCGAGAGCCAACAATTTCCCCATCGACTGGTGATCCAGCCGTTCTTTTTCAATATGGCCGAGGCGTATGCCGCCGCCGATCTGGCAGTGTGTCGCGCTGGAGCCATTACTATAGCCGAATTGGTCCAGGTTGGGGTTCCAGCGATCTTCGTCCCATTGCCCCATGCGGCGGAAGGTCATCAGGAAAAGAACGCCCGGGTGCTGGTGGACGCCAATGCAAGCGCGATGATTTTGCAAAAGGACCTCACCGGGCCGCGGCTGAAAACGATGATCGAGCAAATGATTTTCGATAACACCACATTGGCGAAAATGCGGCGCAATCTCCAGAAATTTCATGCCCCGGATGCGGCCGGTCAAATCGCGCGCCGGGTCATCGCATTGGCAACACAGAAGGGATGATATGGAGATCAAGGGCATTTGCGCGATCATCCCCGGTTTCAATGTGGCGCCAACCATCGCTGAAGTGATTCGCAAAACCAGCCAGTACATCTCGACGCCCCATATCATTGTGATTGATGATGGATCTCGTGATGGTACTGGGGCAATAGCCGGGCACAGTGGGTGTGTTGTGCTGCAAAATGAGGTCAATCGCGGCAAGGGCTATTCCTTAAAAAGGGGATTTGAATTCGCCATTCAACATAACTTTCGGGCATTGATCACTCTGGATGGTGATTTGCAGCACGACCCCGATGACATACCAAATTTTATTGCCGCTTTTGAGTCAACGGGCGCCGATATTATTTTGGGCGACCGCACTCATGATTTTTCCCGTATGCCATTGGATCGTCAGTTCAGCAATAAAATGACCTCGCTGATAATTTCGATCCTAACTGGACAACGGGTCAGGGACAGCCAAACCGGGTACCGGTTGATTCGAACTGAAATTCTAAAACATCTTTCTTTGATCAGCAGCCGCTATGAGACCGAGTCCGAGCTGCTCGTCAAGGCCTTGCGCCGGCGCTACCGAATTGCCCATGTCCCCATCCGGACTATATATAACCAACAGCCCAGTCACATCCATCGGCTTATCGACACACTGAGATTCCTAAAGATCGTGCTGCACAGCTTGATCCAGCCGTAACCATCGATCATAAAATCATAGATGTTCATTCAAACATTCAGATGGTTTGAAATTTGAGTATGAAAAAGGAGTCGTCTCGGTGTGGTTCAAAATATTCTGAGCATAGCCAAAAAAGTCAATTTTTTTGTTGACTTGAAGATGAAAAATTGTTATATTCTGTGCCCCAAAAATGGGAATGAGAGGGTGTAGCTCAGCCGGTAGAGCAACGGCCTTTTAAGCCGTGGGCCCAGGGTTCGATTCCCTGCACCCTCACCACCATTCAGAAATCTCAGAGCGAAATGCTCTTTTATTTTGCGCCCATAGCTCAATCGGCAGAGCATCTGACTCTTAATCAGGGGGTTCCAGGTTCGATTCCTGGTGGGCGCACTCGCGACAAGCTCACATCCTCGTGGGCTTTTTTATTTCGATAAAATTGATTTCGATTGTGAATGCCTAAGAATCTTATTTACAATCATTGCCAACTCTGTCCCAGAAATTGCGGGGCCAATCGGTCCAATGGAAAATTGGGATATTGTGGCGAAAGCGATCAATTGCGCATCGCAACCATTGAAGCTCATTTTGGCGAAGAGCCACCGATCTCGGGTACTCATGGTTCTGGGACGGTATTTTTCTCCGGTTGTAGCCTGAAATGCATCTACTGCCAGAACTATCAAATTTCCCATCAGCATATCGGCCGGATCATGACGCTGGAAGAAGTGGTGGATCGGCTTATCCATCTGGTGGTCGAGCATCACGTGCACAATATTAACTTTGTTACGCCTGATCATTTTTTCCCCCATACCATCGAGATCGTTACCTCGCTGCGTCGCCATGGAGTTTCGATCCCGGTCGTTTACAATCTTTCCGGCTACCAATCGCTCGGATCATTGGCCATGATTGAGGATGTAGCAGATATTTACCTCCCGGATTTCAAATATGGCCAGGAGATGCTGGCGAAAACTCTCTCGAACTGCGAAGATTATCCGATCGTTGCTTTGACAGCTATAAGCGAGATGGTGCGTCAGAAAGGCTACCTCGATTGTTTTCTGGATGATTCGTCGGAGCCAAATTCGGTTGCCACTCGCGGCGTGTTGGTACGGCACCTCATGATTCCCGGCCAGGTGAAAAATTCTATTGAAGCTTTGACCATGCTATTTTTAGAGTTCGGCAAACGCCTTCCAATCAGTCTAATGTCGCAATACTGCCCGATCCGACGATTTTCCCTCGATTTTTTAAATCAAACGGTTTCGCCAACCGAGTTCCACCAGGTGTATCGCCATGCCCTCGAACTTGGGTTTGAAAATTTGTTCGTCCAATTCCCCGAGCCGTCCGTCACCTCGCGACCGTTTCTCCCCGATTTCAGCCAACCGATACCATTTCAGGGCAATATCATTATGCAGCGCCGTGCCCAATCGGCCAATAAGCCCAATTTTTGAGATAGGCGAATAATCATTCCTGCTGTGAGCAAGCTGCGGCAACTGGGATTCTGAGATGCCGGATATTAGATCATAAATCGGGTCAGCTTTTTGTATCCGGATCGGCTAACCGAAATTTCCTTGCCGTCTTTCAAATACAATTTATAGCGGCTGTTCGATAGCGCCACAATATCCCGAATCGCATCAATATTCACAATGTAGGATCGATGCACCCGCGCGAATTGATCGGGATTGAGTCGCTGTTCCAGATGGTTGAGTGACTGCTGGATGAGATAGGATTCGCGGGGAGTTCGGATTTCGGCATAGTCGTCCATCGCTTTGATCGAGCTAATTTCTCGGCAGCTAATGATCACAATCTTGCCCGCCTGTTTGATCAACAGTCGCTCCAAATAGGGCTGAGAGCCTCGGAGGGACTGCAACAACTGGTGCAATGAGTCATCTCGCTGCGTGGTCGACACAATTTGCTGGATTGCCCGTTCAACGGCCAGATTGAATCGCTCGGCGTCGTATGGCTTCAGCAGATAATCAATCGCATTGACCTCGAAGGCTTTGATGGCATATTGATCGTACGCTGTGGAAAAGATCACCCGGGGCGGTCGCTCCAGCATCTCCAGCAACTCAAAGCCGTTGATCTCGGGCATCTGGATATCGAGAAAAAGCAACTCGGGCTGATGACGATCGATCGCCGTTACTGCCTCATGGGCATCGCGGCATTCGGCGACAAGTTCGATTTGGGGATGATCGGCAAGATATTCTTTGATAATATCCCGCCCCAATTTTTCGTCGTCCACAATGATGGCCTTGATGGTTTGCATGGCTTCGATCCCATCGCTTAATCATGAGCTGATTCCATCGGTCCCAAAGATGGCACCCGTTTTATAATGGCAATCTAAATTCGACTTTAAATTTGTTCGCTTCGGATCGATCGATCAGCCAGACATATAGATCGCCGTACATCCGATCCAGCCGCTGGCGAATATTGTTGAGCGAAATGCCATTGCTGGTGAAAGCGGCCGGCTTGAGCGGCATCCCACTTCCACTCTCATTGGTAACGGTCCCCACGAGCTGATTGTTGATCTGCCTGATCGTCAACGAAATGGTTCCGCCAGTTCTCGAATTGGCGATCCCATGTTTTACTGCATTTTCAATCAATGGCTGGAGCAGCATGGCGGGGAATGGCCTGGTCAACAAATTGGGATCGATGGCCTCGGTGAAAATCATCTTGTCCCCGAATCGCATCTGCTCGATGGCTAAATAGGTGTGCACCAGGTCTAACTCCTCCTGGAGCGGAATCAACAATTTATCATGCGTCTCCAGCGACATCCGCAGCAGGTCCGATAATCGGGCGATCATTTTTCGTGCCGCTTCAGCATCTTTGGTGACCAGGGCATTGATGGAATTCAGCGTGTTGAATAGAAAATGGGGATTCATCTGCAATTTGAGTGCCTTGAGTTCGGCGTCTCGGGCAAGGATCTTGAGCTCCGCTTCTTCGATCTCTTTCTGTTTCAAATTGCGATGGTAATTGATGGTATAAAAAATTCCTGCCACGAAAAAGTACTGGATCATCCCAAATAAAAATTGCCAACCAATGATGCTCCTGATATCCACTTTTTCAAAAATTCGCTCGCCTTCGGAGAGATACCAGGAGCCATAGCTCAGTCCCAGCCACAGCACCGAACACAAAATGGCCGCCAGAAAATGGTAGCCGAAAAACAGCACCCGATAGGTTTGCTCGAACGGGATTTTTTTGCAGATGCGCCAGATGAGAGCGCTCACCAGAGCGAACAGGTAGTTATAATTGGCCGATGCAATGAGCGCTACCCAGAAAGGGATAATGCCGATCTGAATGTACATCACCAGCGCATAAAAAAGCACCCAGAGACTGCACAGCAATATGAGCCCGAGGACGGTTTTTAGCCTTGGTTTTTTCATTTCTTATTATGAATGGTTTTTTTGTTTACTCCCACAGAATTGAAATCCCACAGAAATCAATTATTGGTCTCAGAATTAAATGGTCATAGAAATAAATTCCAAAAGCTTTTTTCTGAGACCTTTCGCTTCTGAGACCAAATCTTTTCTTCTGCGACCTTTCATTTCTGAGACCAAATTCAGTCAAGCAAATGGCAAACCAGCGACTGGCGGTTCTGTGGCATTCCAGTTCTGTGGGAGAAAAAATTCCTCCCACCGAATTGAAATCCCACAGAAATCAATTATTCGTCTCAGAACCACCAATGGGAGGTCTGCCTCTTGGCAGTGTGAAAGGTCATAGAAATAAATTCCAAAAGCTTTTTTCTGAGTCCTTTCGCTTCTGAGACCAAATCCTTTCTTTTGAGACCTTTCATTTCTGAGACCAAATTCAGTCAAGCAAATGGCAAACCAGCAACTGGAGATTCTGTGGCACTTCAATTCTGTGGGAGAAAAAATTCCTCCCACCGAATTGGAGTCCCACGGAAATAGATTGTTGGTCTCAGAACCGCCAGTGAGCGGTCCGCCTTTTGGCAGATGGAAAGGTCATAGTAATAAATTCCAGAAGCTTTTTTCTGAGTCCTTTCGCTTCTGAGACCAAATCTTTTCTTCTGAGACCTTTCATTTCTGAGACCAAATTCAGTCACCAGCAACTGGCGGTTCTGTGGCATTCCATTTCTGTGGGAGAAAAAATTCCTCCCACCGAATTGGAATCCCACAGAAATCAATTATTGGTCTCAGAACCGCCAATGAGCGGTCTGCCTCTTGGCAGTGTGAAAGGTCATAGAAATAAATTCCAAAAGCTTTTTTCTGAGTCCTTTCGCTTCTGAGACCAAATCCTTTCTTTTGAGACCTTTCATTTCTGAGACCAAATTCAGTCAAGCAAATGGCAAACCAGCAACTGGCGGTTCTGTGGCATTCCAGTTCTGAGGGAGAAAAGGCTAGTCTTAATTTAACCTCATCGAACCACAAATTCAAGCAATTTATTTCCCAGCCGCCATTTTCTTTGCCAGATCAGGAAGCAACGCATATTTCACCCAGCGGTTCTCGGGATTAATCGCCAGCGCCTGATCGAAATTGGCTTTGGCCGCTTCAAAGGCCTGGTCTTCCATCTGCGCGATGCCCAGCCAGACATAGGCCTCATCTCGTCCCCAGTCGGGCATTAGCGGATCGCTCACTTTGAAGCTGTCGAAATAGGCAATGGCCTGCTCGAAATAAATTTTCGCCTTATCTTTGCCCCCGCCGAACATCTTCGGTGTAAAATAGGCCGACCAGCCAGCAATGAGCTGCGTGCGGGGATTTTTCGGCTCCAGTTCCAGCGCCTTTCCCATCTCCTTGCCCGATTTCGGCCCCAACGTCATGGCCGAAAATGGGCTGACGGCTATCTTGTTCCCATACAGGGCGCTCAGCAGACTGCGAGCCTCGGCGAAATTGCTCTGCTCTGCCACACATTGCTGCAACTGGTCGATCCCATCGTCGATAAAGGCTCTGGCCTGGTCTTTATTTTGTTTCGAAAAATAATAGGAGACCAGCCGATAATCCACTAATCCGATGTAATAGCGAACCAGCCAGGACCGCTGGCCATTCCCCAGCAATCGCTCGAAATAGGCTCGGGCCTGCAGCAAATCGGCATCGGTCCACTTATTGACCGCCTGCTGCAATTGCCCTTTGCCCTGAACGATCAACGAGTCGACGTTGGCTTCGCTCTGCGAAAAAGAGAGTAGCTGGATGATCCAAAATAGCAACAAGAATTTGATGATAATTTTCATTGAAACCTCCATATTGGGACACAGGTAATTTGGTAATTCGGTAATTGGGTGATTGGTACCTTTTTATTTTGATTCTTGCATAAATAGCTAAGGCGTTCTGATCGCAAATCTCACAGCACGCTAATTGATGAATTGTTGCAATCATTTGTATATTTGAAAAATTAGCAAGCCAGCATTTTGGTTCTGGCCTGTCACTGTTCGCTGGTAAATCATTAGCAAGAAATGGTTCATCCTCATTATTTTATCTACATCCGATGATTGGCAGCTTTTCTGGTTTGGAAATTGAGTTTTGGATATGGAAATTTATTTGAATTTTGTATTTTGAGAATTGGAAATTTCTGGTCTACATATTAAACGATACCCCAAAATAAACCGACCTACCAAAGGAGCTCTCCACCGCATCCCGGCGCTGATAATCCGGCGAATAGCGATAATCGAAAATATTGATCCGACCGTCCAGATTGGAGACGGATAGATAAAACACGGTCAAATTTTTTTCAAAAAAGCTGGTCAGATAAGAGAGCGTGAGATCCAGCTTCATATAGTCGGGGACTCGGGCCTGATGATATTGTCCAGGCGCTGGCGTATAGGGCTTGCCTGTGGCGTAGCGAAAGCTCAGCCCCACGGCCAAATTTTTCGGCAGACTGGCATTCAACACCATCGTCAGATTATGCGTGATATCGAAATAGGGCGAAGTGAGCGCTGGGGAATCCAGCCATTTGCGCCGAGCTTTCAGCCAGCTATAGGAAATCCAGCCTGAAAATCGGCCGTAGGAATTTTTGGCAAAGGCATCGATGCCAGTGGCGTAACCATGCCCGTCGTTGCTGTAATTCAATCTTTCGTCTTCCAGCAACAGATCGGAGTAATTCTTATAATAGCCTTCCAGCCGAAACATTTTATTTTGCTGCTGAAATGCATAGCCGATAATGTAGTGGTTGGAGTTCATGGCTGACAATTGCGGATTGCCCACAGACGGGTCATAATAGCTCGGCTCAGGGAATTGGTGATAGCGGCCCCAACTGGCCGTGAGATTGGAATTTGCTGTGAGCGAATAGATCAGCGACAGTCGGGGATCGAGAATATATCGTTGGGAGATGGATTCATACTCGCCTCGCAGCCCTGGCGTCACTCGAATTCCCAATGGCGCAAATAGCTCCACCTCGACAAACTGGGCGGTTCGGTCCGAGCTGTAATCCGTGTCCACCTGATCGGTTGGCGCTGTGGGGCTCAAGTCCAATTCTGCTTGCGTCACCCTTCCTGAAATTCGGGTTCGATTCCTGAACCACTCGATGCCCGCTCGGAAGGTGTAACCTTTGAATAGTTCACTCTCGCCAATGATTCGTGCCTGAACAAGACGATCCTCGAAATCCAGATTCATGACGCCCAGGCTCAATTCCCGCTGAAAATTGCTGAAGGCCAGGTTTGCCTGAATCAAAAATGTTTTCTGAAGCAAGTTGGTGTATTTCAAATTATAGAACTGATTGGCATTGTTGCCATGAAATTGTTCCGAATAATCAGGATCATCGATCTCCACGCCCACTTTATCGACCGCTCGATAGGCGAACAGTTTGAGCTGGCTCTGCGGATTGATCTTATACATCGAATTGAGGTTGAGATCATAAGAAAACGGATATTGCGAGAAATCCTTGCTGCACCGATTTAGCTCGAACATCATATCTGTATTGCTGTAATTGCCCGACAGAGTGACGCCGAATTTATCATCAATAATAGGCACGCCAAGATAAATGGATTCCGCTGCCAGTCCCAGGCCGAACCCCAGAGCTCGCTGGTCAGGCAGATCCAGACTCTCCATGACCAGCGCACCTGACAGGGCATTGCCATATTGCGCGGAGAAACCACCGCTGGAGAAAAATGTCCCTTTGAGCAGAAACGGATCGAAGGTGCCAAAAAAGCCACCCGTGGGCGATTCGTATTTATAGGGATGGTTGATCACGGCGCCATCCAGCAGCACCACGGTCTCCGAGACATCGCCGCCGCGGACAAATAAACCAGCGCCCTCCTCCACCTGCTGCAAGCCGGGCAAACTTTTGATCGCCCAGAACAGATCGGCGGCAGCGCCAGGCGTGCGCACCACATCCATGGCCGTGAGGGTCACTCCCTCGCCCTCCTCGGCAGCCGTAAACGCGCTGGCCGTAACCATCAGCGATTTGCCTTTAATCTCGGTCTGGTTCAATTTGATTTTGATCTCAATCATCGAGCCAGGCTTTAATTCCAGTTCTTTTTCGAACACACGATAGCCGATGAACGAAGCGATCAGAGTGACCTTGCCCACCGCTTTGGTTTTAAACGCAAACTTGCCCAAGCTATCCGATACGCTCCCTTCCATCCGTCCTTTGAGGAAAATGTTAGCAAACGGCAGGGGTTTGTTGTGGTCATCAAGGACAATGCCTTTGACGGTGACCAGTTTTTCCCACTGTTCTGCATGACCAATCAAGGGTGAAAAAATGATCTTTAAAAATGCTAGAATGATAATTGCTCGTTTCATTTCATTTCGCCTTATAAATATGATTTCTGGAGCGCTCTCTGTTTCTGGCTCAATTATAATGAAACGAAAACGAATTTCCAATCGATTATCTGTGAATTGCCAGATAAATCGGTGAGCCGACATAGGGTGCGGGGAATGAAAGGTAATTTTATATCATTTTCAATTTACTATCCCTCATTTGCCAATGTACCCGTTTACTTAATTACACAACAATCCAATTATCATAAATTTCTCTTGACATTTTTAATGAAAAATTGTATTATGGTGATGCAAATTTAAAGCATAAATAAAAAAAGGAGGACCAAAGGGCCAGTTGATGAAGCAAAATCAAACTTTGGAGGAAAGATATTCGATGATGAAAATGGATAGAAAACAAATTGCAATCTATAAAGGAAAAGTACCACATGATGATGAATATGTGAATTTACCTCCGAGTGAATGTATTTCCTTTGTCTGGGCGCTGACCGAAGAAATCTACGCTTTAACTGGAGTACACGATGTTAAATCAAGACTACAAAAAAATGTTGTCAATATTATTAGAAAACAAAGTTGAGTTTTTGATGGTCGGCGCCTAAGCCATGGAAGCCCACGGATTTCCTCGTGCCACAGCAGATTTAGTTATATTCATAAGACCTGATTTTGAAAATGCCAAAAAAGTATATAAAGCTTTAGCCGATTTCGGAGCACCAATGGATAGTGTTAACATAGAGGACTTTAAAAAGCCAGGCACTATTTTTCAAATCGGTGTTATCCCTCGTCGCATTGACATTATAAATGAAATAGATGGAGTGTCTTATGAAGAAGCAGATAGGGATAAAATAATTGTAGATATCGACGGTTTAAGTGTGCCAATAATATCAAAAACCAAACTTATTATCAATAAGAAAGCCTCGGGACGAGAAAAGGATAGGCTCGATGCAATTCGTCTCGAAAATTCACAATCATATCAGCTATCATTCAACTAAATCTCACTCATCTTCGGAAACAACTCCATCTGCGTCTCATACAACCCCACCTGCTTAATAATTTCATCGACTCGGGAGGTATCTTTTTCGATATCTAAATTATCGGTATCGACGATCAGCACGCGATTGCGCCGAGCATAGCGTTTGATCCACTCCTCGTAAGCTCGGTTCAATTGGGCCAAATATTCTTTGCTGATATTTCGTTCGTACTCCCGCCCTCGCTTGCGGATGCGGCTGATCAAGGTCCAGGTTGAAGCCCGCAAATAGATGATCAGATCTGGATAGCGGAGCGAATCGATGATCGTTTCATAAAGCTCTCGATAGCTTCGATAATCCTTCTCCGTCATCACCTGGTTCAGGTAAAGGTTCCTGGCAAATACTTCACCATCTTCGAAAATGGTGCGGTCCTGGATACAACTCATGGTAGTGCGTTGAATTTCCAGGTGGGCTTTGAATCGCTGGGTAAGAAAAAAGATCTGGGAATGAAAGCTCCAGCGTTCCATGTCGCGATAGAAATCGGCCAGGTATGGATTTTCTACGACTTTTTCATAATATGGCCGCCAGCCGAATTGTTCGCTCAACAGCCTGGTCCAGGTTGTCTTGCCCACTCCAATATTGCCAGCAAGGGCAAAGAAATAATTGCTATTGCTCAAATTTGACCTCTGTTTGATCCTACCCAGTTGTCAGTAATTCGTCACGCGCTTGATAGCTGACCACTGATCACTGCCCACTGATGACTGACCACTGGCTTTTTTACAAGAAGATCAACTTCCCATTCTGCTGGATCAAAATAGTATCCTTCAGCCAATGTTTATCATCCCGTTCGGGATAATCAGTGGTGTAATGCAATCCGCGGCTCTCTTTGCGATAGAGAGCGCAATTGATGATTAGCCGGGCGACCTGCACCAGATTTCGCAATTCAATCAATCCTGCAGTAATTTTGGTCTTTTTATAGAAATTTTCCACCTCTCTGGCGATCAAATTGATGCGACGCAGGGCGCGCTGCAGCCGCAGATTGGACCGGACAATACCGACATAATCCCACATTAAGCTCTGAACTTCCTCTTTATCATGCGATATGAGCACCCATTCTTCTTGGTTGAACGTGCCCTCATCGTTCCAGACTGGGATATTGGGGAAGCTGACTTCTGGAAGTTGCTGCTTTTTGCTGACCACAGATTCGTAGACCTGATGAGCGAAGACCACAGCCTCCAGCAAAGAATTTGAAGCCAACCGATTCGCGCCGTGAACCCCGGTGCAGGCCACTTCGCCGCAGGCATATAAATTTTCGATATTGGTTCGTCCTTGAATATCCGTCACCACGCCGCCACACATATAGTGCGCCGCAGGAACCACTGGGATTGGCTGGGCAGTAATATCGATATTAAATTTCAAACAGTTTTCGTAAATGTGGGGAAATCGGGATTTAATTTCTTCCGGGTTCTTATGGGTAATATCAAGATAGACAAATTCCTCGCCGCGCTTTTTCAATTCGGCGTCGATGGCGCGCGCCACAATATCGCGCGGGGCCAGTTCTGCCATGGGGTGATATTTCTCCATAAAGGTCGTGCCATTTTGCGTTTTGAGTTTCGCTCCGAAACCGCGGACCGCTTCGGAGATCAAAAAGGATTTCGCCTGGGGATGGTATAAGGTGGTTGGATGGAACTGCATGAATTCTAAATTGGCAATTTTAGCGCCAGCGCGATATGCCATAGCGATCCCATCGCCTGTGGCGATTTCGGGATTGGTGGTGTGTTGATAGACCTGTCCGCATCCACCAGTGGCCAGGACCGTTGCTCTTGCCAAGAACTGATGGATTTGCCGGCTGGTCTCATCCAGGACATACGCCCCCCAGCAGTGCAATGGTTGGTTTGGGCCGGTCGCTTTTTGTCCCAAATGATGTTCGGTGATCAAATCAATGGCCAGATTTTGTTCCAAGATCGTAATGTTCGGGTGTCTCTTGGTCGCTTCGAGCAATGATTGTTCAACGACTTTGCCGGTAAGATCCTTGGCATGAACGATCCGATTTCGGCTATGTCCACCTTCGCGTCCCAAATCGAACTGATGATTTTGGGGTGGATGTCGTCGCGAAAACTCGACCCCCCAGTCGATCAGTTCTCGAACCCGCGCCGGACCGTTGCGCACCAATAGCTCAACCACATCATCGTGGCACAATCCTGCTCCAGCTTTTTTGGTGTCTTCAATATGCAGTTCAAATGAATCATCGGGGGACAAAACCGCTGCCAGCCCACCCTGCGCATAGTTGGTATTGGATTCTGCACGCTCTTTTTTGGTGATGATCGTGACTGTTCCATATTGAGCGGCTTTGAGCGAGAAAGATAGTCCGGCAATACCACTGCCGATAACTAAAAAATCTGTTATGAATGTCATGGCATTTTAACGGAATGTGATTGTTGTCGTATCGATCGATTAAATCACCACCAGATGGAGTCGAATCAAATAGCTTTGTTCATACCATAGCAATTGGTTTTCAGCGATAAAGAATCTTCCGAAGCCACATATCAATGCCAATTCAGCAGATTGGACAGAACGAAATTGAATCGATAGATCCAAGTTGAAAAATATGCGCTGCTTTTCCTGGAAAGGCAAAGCGAACAGGCATCTCCCCGTCATCGGCAGAGGCTCCAGAAATGTGCTGGAGTGAATCATGTTTCATCAGATCAAAATTTCTTCTTTATTAGGCCTGTCGTGTGTCATGAAGTCCATTAATATTGGCGCCTGCCCCATGGATCTTCAGAATTCCGAACGAGAATGAAGTATCCTGATAACTCACCCATGATGAACGAATCAACTTTGACCAATAAGAGCCTCGCCGTTAAGCCACGTTCCGGGCAGTATTGGCAGAGACTAAACATAATATAATTTTGTTATAAAATCAAGAAGAATATTGCTCGGATTGGGCAAAAGGCGGAAGGTGATCCGTTCGCTGGATCCCATGTGGATGCTGGGAAAGGATCAATAGTTGGCTGCGCTACATCTAAAATAAAAAGGCCAGCACCGCGTTCCCAGTTCAGTGCTGGCCCCCCCCTAATCTCAGATGTGAATCAATGAACCTAAAGAGAGTTCCCAGTTCTCCTTTGGCAAATCAAATTGCTTAAATTTTTCACCCATACAATATAAGCAAGTCGGCGAGTTTGCGGAAAATATTTTTTGATTCAGGGGCATATTCGCTCGAGCGGCCAATTGGTTCCTATTGCAACATCGGCTATTCAATTCGGCCATACCATTCCTGCAATGCAGGAGTCTCGATAAAAGTCGGTTTTTAAGTCAAATCAAAATAGGAGAGCCTGCCAGCGCAGACATGACATTTCGATTTGTTATTGGAATTTTGCAACAGCAGCGAATGAATATCTGCTGAGACAGGCGGTATCCGATTGCCTCGTGTTATTCTTACCCATTCGCGAATCGTATTGGACAATAGGAGTCGGCAAACGCCGAAACCAAAATAGCCACCTCCGTCAGCATGACTTTTAGATTTTATTGAATTTTAAAATCTGACCAATTTATTTCGCCGGCGAATAGAGTTCCACCAGTCTGGTGCCTTTATAGTAATGCTGCAAAATTTTTTGATAGGGAATTTTTTTCATCGCCATAACCGTGGCACCAACCTGACAGAGCCCTACGCCATGGCCCCAACCAGCGCCTTTGAGAATGAACTGCTTAACTCGGCCATCGCGACCGAGTTGCTTTTTGACGTAAAAGCATGAGCTATAAAGGTGGCTCTTCGAAAGGACGCGACGGATTTGCAATTCTTTTCCAATTTTCAAGCGCTTTTTTGAGCCGACAAGCTCAATGTAAATTAATCTTCCAGAATCGCCGCGCTCCAGTGGGATAATATCCTGCAATTCTCCGATGTCCTCGCCAGTTTTTTGATTGATCAATTGCTCTAATTCCTCTCGCGAATAAGCCACCTCCCAGCGGAACAAATTTTGAGTGGAGTACAGGTTCGCTAATTTGGGGGGCAAGGGATGAAGGTGCGTGTTGCAATAGGCGGGCACTTCAGTATCGATCAACTGCCTAGCTTTCTCCTCGGTATTCGCAGGATGATCGATGGGTTGATCGCTATCCACTCCCATCACCATGTAGGGGATGAGACGGTTTTCCCAGACATGATGATATGCCTCCATAATGCCGCCACAGATTTTTGAATAGCGCGCATCACAGATTTCATCCTGATACATGATCACCTGCCCCCAGGTTTGCTCAACGGCCTGGCGTGACACCTGCTGCTCCCGCTTCTTCCCCTGATAACATTGGCAATGATCGTCGGAACAAAGATGAAAATTGGTGTTATAATGATGCTTTCCCATGGTGGCAAGCACGGTGTTGCGGGCCACCACAGTTTGCGCTTTCAGCAGATCCAGCGGACAGTCGGCCGTCATCTCTGATGAATTGACGCTCACCAGATAATTTTCAATATCCAATTCATTGATCACCACCAATTTTCCCTGATTATTCAACCCAACTTCGATGATTCCACGATAGTCCAGATCCTCAAACCGTTGCCAGTGAAATTCGATGCCGATTATGATGTCCCTCACCGTAATATGAGTATCCATATTTTGCCGATCGGGAATCACTCGGATAGGTGCTTCGAAGACCTGTTCATCGAGTTGGATGGATCCCTTTGCCGGGGAAAAAATCTGTTCGACCACGACAAATTCTCCAGGGTGCTCCTGTTGGTTGCGAAATGCCAGCGCCTCCTCGTGGCTGGCAAAATCCCCGAGGACGATCCAATGCTCTTGATTGTTGATCCGACGACCATTGATTTCAAAATCAATACCAACAGTGCGGACCGCCGCTGGCACCCCTTGGTGTCGCCACCCATTTGCCTGAGCTTCGGCGCGATCCAGATCCTTCTCGATGCCAGCCCGAACCTGATACCGAATGGTTGCTGGTTGGCTGGAATGAATGGTTACCACGTAATCATGATTTGCCTGCCCAGCAAAGAACTTTTCGCCGTGGATATTTTGTAGAGAAAAAGCTTCATTGCAGCGGAATGCTACTCGATCGGCAGATTGCAGAACCCCGATTCGAATGATGGGAATAGTGGTGGATGTACTCAAAACCTCCCTCCAATTGCATTTTGGTTCACCGCTAAAAACAAGGTCTAAAATTAAAATATGATAAGGTTTCACTCTGGTCCAAAACAGGATTTCTTATCGAGCATTGGGACAACAAACCATAATCCGCTAACTGGCTGATGGCATGACAGCGTTTTTTCTGGGGCAGATTTTTGCAACAAGAACCAATTATTTCGATGATCACCATCAATATGAATCAAAGCTGGCTGGTTCTGTAAATTCATAAAAGAACTTCATCCCCCAAAAAGTTGCGATGATCCCTGCCAGCACAATGGGAATTTGCACATGGCTTCCGTGCAGATACCACTTCAATTGTTCTGGTGGCAAATTGACAAAGACAACGGCCAGGCTATTGTTGATGAAATGCACGATAATGGGGGGGACGATGCTATTGCTTTTCCAAGCCATAACACCCAAAATTATGCCGATAATGATCACCTGAATAAGCCACCAGGGATTGAAATGAACCACCGCAAACAATAACGCGCTGGACATAACGGCTTTGGTGACATCGAAATGATATTCAAAGCTGGTTTGTACGAAGCCGCGGAATAGCAGTTCCTCGACAATTGCAGCGAAAACCACGGTGGATAGGACAATGATGATCAAATCCGTCGTGGATTCAATTTTTAATGCCGCCTCGATAGATTGGCGAATCGCATCGGGCATCGGGAAAAAAACTTGCACAATGCGATCAATTTCATCGGTGACCACAGCAATGCCCAAAGCGATAATGATGCTGATCAAAGCAACCCTGAAATTAACGCCTCGTAATCGAAACAGCGTCACTGCTGAAAAATTTTTTTTGATGGTGAATATCAGTGCTGGCAAGATAACAACGGCCTCTAACAGAAACAGTTCCTTTGCAGCACCAAACATGGTTCCAATCAAGCCCAAAACAAAAATGGCGCCAAGCGTTAATACAATGACAACGATCACCTGGCGGATCGAAGGATAGGTCGTGATTTCATGTTCTGTGTTCATCGTAATAGTCCAAGTCAATTGACGATTCGGCTAATGATCAGGGCGGCAGCGACTGCCATATTCAGCGATTCTGCTTTACCATAACAGGGAATTTTAACAAATTTGTCGATGTGACGACGGACAGGAGGTCCAATCCCGCGATTTTCATTGCCGATGACCACAATCAACGGGCGCGGATATTGGATTTGATGATACAGCTCGGGGCCGTTGACATCCGCTCCGTAAATGGAATAGCCAAGATTTTTCATCTCTGGCAGCCAATAAGACAATTCCACCTGCTCTAAAATTGGCAAATGAAAGATAGATCCCATGGTCGATCGAACCACCTTGGGATTGTATAGCTCGACAGATCCTTTGCCTAATATAACGGCAGAAACCCCAAACCAATCGCAGGTTCGAATCACGGTGCCCAGGTTGCCTGGGTCCTGTCCAGCATCAATGGCGATCCCCAGCTCGCATTTAGCATTGGCAAAAATCTCGGTTGTCGCATGGCTCTGCAGGACGATAGCAAAAATTCCCTGCGAATTGACCGTATCAGCTAATCGCTGGACATCCGAGGATGTGATCTCAATAACCTCTGCTGATTTGCGATGAGCCAGTTGGATCAATGTTGACGCTTTTTCTTCAGCTAAGAGCTCTGGTGCTATCAACAGCGTCTCAACACGGAAGCGCGACTGGAGTGCTTCATAGCAGAGATGATACCCTTCGATTAAAAATTTTCGAAATGCATCACGATATTTTTTGCGCTTCAAGGAGAGGATGCTGTTTAATCGAGTCTTTGAAAGCATGAGCTTAATTGAGATCAAAAAACTTCTCTTCTTCTTCTTTGATAATTTTAATGACCTCCTGGGGGGTTTTGGAGCTGATCAACCGATTTCGGAATTCTGGCCGATGCATTAATCGAGATATGCGGCTGAGCGCTTTTAAATGAGGCCCGGTTTTGTCCGGGGGCCCTATCAGCATAAAAATCAACCGCACTGGTTTGTCATCGATCGAATGAAAATCGACATCCGCATCCGTGATCCCTAATGAAGCCACGACGTCCTTCACGCCCTCAGCTTTGCCATGCGGAATCGCGACCTGATTGCCAACACCAGTACTCATTACCTGCTCTCTATCTAAAATCGCCTTTAAAATTCGATCCCGATTATCGATCTTTTTATGTCGTACTAAATGATCCACCATTTCCTCGATGATCTTTTGTTTCTCATGATGCTTCAAAGGAATAATCACATCATCATCGGACAGAATATCTATTAACTTCATGAAAACACCCTCCGGCAAACTCCTCATCCATATCAAAACCAAACTAGTAATCATCACATTCAATGGTATGCTGTTTAACCTCACCCAACGTTGGGGTTAATCATCGCTTCTTCTCACGTGCCCCGTATTCTCGATTAAAGTTCCACGTCACTGAATTCTCTTTGGGCCGATTCTTTATCCGCAAAGTCAAAGAATTCGCACAGAGATTGAGGTCGCTGCCAAAACCCAGCAAACCAAAAGTCCATCGTGCATTCTAAATTCGCTTAACCCAATTTAACTCGCAGGACGACCGAATGTTTCTTTTCATGCTGCGAGTCCTTGGTGCAGAATGAAATAAAAATCCTGACTTGCAAGCCAGGATCCGCTCATGAAACACCCAAATTTTTCGAAATTGCTCACCAAAACATCAGCAAACAATCGTCGTGTCCGTGCAAGAAAGTATTCCGTCTCGACCATAGCCCCATAGGTCAATGGCTCCTCACACTGCATTCCATTTATTGTTTTTTCAAAAGTTTTGCCTCGCCGATCTTGCGATGTCTTGCTATGTGGCTTGGTCGAACGGACTCTATCGAGAAGTTGGCAGGTTCTCACCTCCAATTCCAGCTACGATCATGATGCTTCGGATTTCTTCACGTGACGCGATCGCTAAGCCGATTTTTTCTATCGATTTTAACATAAATGAGCGTTCGGCGCGAACACTAAAGCTTATATCCGAACTTCCTCAGCAGGTTCTTGCGCTCTTTGATGTCTTCATCTTGCTCAATCCCGAGGGCTTTAAACCCATCAATAACACCCAAGACCCCGCGGCCTTGGTCTGATTCGACGATAACAACCTCCAATGGATTGGCAGTGGCGCAAAAGATGCGACAAACCTCTGGTACAGATTTCACTTCCTTTAAAACATTGATCGGGTACGCTTCCTTGATAAAAATGATAAACACATGTCCAGCAGCTAACTGCAAGGCATTCCGTTGCGCCAATTCAATCAGCTCAGGATCGTTGCCCGACCATCGGACCAGCCGCTTATCAGATGCTTCACAAAACGCTAGACCAAATTTTATCTGTGGGACAGAATTGGTCAATGCCTCGTGAAGGTCTTCGACTGTTTTGATGAAATGGGATTGGCCCAAAATGACGTTGTAATGTTGGGGGTTTTCAATTTTAATGAGTATCAATTCCATAGTCCCAGCTCCTGGCTTTTCATGCATCAATATTCAGCTAATCATCGCTACGTCGATCCATCAAGAAACTTTCAATTGATTGTATTCCCCATCCAGCATTCATTGTGATTTGGCAAGACGATCCCATGCGGTGAGCATTTCATTTAAATCCTAAGCGACCTCCATGTCGGAGGATGCGACTTAGAGCGATAGATAATTTATCGTCCGCATAAAACACTCTTTTCTCGCATGTCCGCATTTTTGTCCTGCTGAGTGAGAGGTGCAGTTTATCTGCCACCTCCAAACCCAAGGACCAAATCCACATATAACTCACCACCGGTTGGAAATTAAGATCAACATCACCAGGCGACAAGCGCGACTGAGCGACCAGAGCCTGCCCATTTCCGAATGAAGTTGAGCGGCAATTGCAAATCGGTATTAGGCTTTTATGTTTGAAATCTTAATCTGAAGTTAAGAGTGATTAGAAGAGATATTCGAACAAGAAAAGCTAAGATTAACCGCGTTGATTAGAGCGAACCATGCTTTGTGTATGGTTATCGAAAAATTTCATTGGTGGGCGATACTGGAATCGAACCAGTGACCCCCGGTATGTGAGACCGGTACTCTAACCATCTGAGCTAATCGCCCATTTTTTTCGCATATAAAATATGAAATTTATTTCTCAAAGTCAAGAAAATTATTCTTCATCTTTTACACTTAAAAGCAGATTCTAAAGCGCCAATTAGCGAGAACATGCTGGAGCATAAAATTTCGAGGCAAAATATTTGATCAGACCCAATGATCTTGCCCCGGCAAATAGGCGTTAGTCTGAAACGATTTGGATATCCCCTTATCTCGCAGCACAAAAAGCAGTTAAACGCTTTAAATTCCTTCTTTATGGAGGCAGATGGAACGTTTATTCGACGGATCTGGTCATTTATTGCTGAAGCCATGCCTTGATTTTCATTGGACAAAATGACCTGTCCATGCCCCGGGAAGCACCAAATTGAACTTTGTCAGATCGCTTAAAGGACCGCTGGCTCATCAACAGTGAGAACTTTTCGATCGGCGTCCAATGTGACAGTTATTCCGATTGGGAGCGTGGGTTTATCCGATTCATGACCCAGATGAAGGCCATATAATACGGGGCAATTCAGCTTTCCCAGCCGATCCTCTAAAACTTCTTCGAGGCTAAGGCTGTTGTAAAAAGCTGGCTTGTAATCGCTTGGCTTGCAATCTGGGCATTTGTCGAAGACCAGACCAGCGATCTGGTCCAATTTGCCAGCCAGCAGCAATTGGGTCAGCATACGATCCACATCATAGGGCTCTTCTCCAGTTTCCTCGAGAAATAGAACGGCTCCACGAGTATCGACTTCGTAGGGTGTGCCCAATAGTGCAGTAAATAGGGTCAAATTCCCGCCCACCAGTCTCCCAGTAGCCTTGCCAGGCCGAATCGTATTTAAATGGGCGGTCGGCCGCAGGGGATTGGTCGGATCGGGATGTGGAATTTCGCCGATAGCTTGGGATGAACTAACCATTTTCCAGAAAATGTCCCGGGTATATTTCGAAAAACTCGAGATCGCCACTGGCCCGTGGAAGGTGACCAGGCCTGTCTTTTGGTGGATGGCCAATAAAAGCGAGGTAATATCGCTATACCCGATCAGAATTTTCGGATGATTTTTGATCAGATCATAGTCGATTAAATTGAGCAATCGCATGCTGCCGTAGCCGCCTCGCAGGGCAAAAATGGCCTTCACCTCGCTATCCTGAACCATTTGATGCAAATCGGCCACGCGATTGGCATCGTTGCCCGCCAGATAGCCCCATTTCTCCCCAATATGAGCGCCCACTTTGACGATGAATCCCAGCGAACGCAAGGTTTCAATTCCCTCTCGGATAGTCATTGGTTCAAAGGCGCTGCTGGCAGGGGCAATAAGACCGACGGTATCCCCAGGTGCCAGGTGCATCGGCTTGATCACCGGATGAGCCATGTTATCATTCTTGAAAGAAGATGACACGATCTCAGGCACTGATGCCATAACCGCCAGGTGCGTCATGAACCGCCGGCGATCGAGCAAATGTGATAGCTGTGGATTCATCCTCAAAATCCGATTTTTTAAGTGAAAAATTGAAATCTGACCCCAATAGCCCGCCTTGATCGAGTGGGGCGAAAAGATAAAAATGGAATTGATGCCGGTCACTTCGAGCAAAGTGCTCTATTTCAGCATGACAATCAGTTCGATTTCAACAGGCGCTCCCAGCGGCAATTCAGCCACTCCGACCGCACTTCGGGCATGGGCACCATTTTCTCCGAATAGTTGCCGAAGCAAATCTGATGCACCATTGACGACAGCCGGCTGTTCTGTAAATCCCGGTGCGCTGGCAACATACCCAACGACTTTTACAGCCTTAGAGATACGATCGAGATCCCCGATGACGCTGACGATGGCGCTAAGCGCATTTAATGCGCAGATTTTGGCTGCCTCATAGCCCTGCTCTTTGGAAATTTCGCTTCCCAATTTACCTTGATACCGCAACTGGCCGTTCACAATGGGCAACTGTCCCGAGGTGAAGACAAAATTATCTGCCACCACGGCCGGCACGTAAGCGGCTATTGGCTTCGGTGGTGCCGGCAACGTAATCCCCAATGATTTCAGCCGTTCACTTAGTGTCATTTTCAAAATCCTTTCAAGTCAACTTTTTCAGTCTCTGAATTTTTGAATTGCAAAACCAGTTTCATCAAACCATCAGCCACATGCTAGCAACGAAACAATAAAATGATGCCGACGATCTTTTCGATGCGCCATAAGCGTTGCATCATATCCAGCCATTGCCTTTTTAACCGCATCAGATGGCATACGGCAAAAATGAACGCTTAACATTAGCAAAATTTTCATAAAGAATCAAGCGATTTTTGTTCTCGGGATTGCCGCAGAGCTCAAATGATATGACGAAAGTCGGCAAACTTGATGACTGATTACTGTTTTCCGGGCGCAAAACCAATTTGATCCGATCAAATGCTGGTGGCATAATTCCATTCTTTTGATGAAACCGTCAACGGGATGCAGCCGAATATGGCAGATAATTTTTGGTGATCATGAAGGCAAAAAACAAAACCGCGGTTTTAAGGTTGCCTGCGTGCTATGTTCTGGAAACCGCGGCTTTAAACGTTCATTGATGGAAAGCGAGCAATTATTTCGAGGCAGGTTTTGGCAGGGTGAAATAAAAGGTGGCGCCTTTATCGAGCTTCGATTCCACCCAAACGGTGCCGCCGTGATGCTCCACAATTTTCTTGACGATTGTTAAGCCTACCCCAGTGCCATTATTATCCTGAAGCTTTTTTTCGCATTTTTGGAATACTTCAAAGATGCGCTGATGATCGGCTGGATCAATGCCAATTCCATTATCCCGCACTGAAAATTGGTAATAATTATTTCGATCCACGCAATCGATTTCAATGAGTGGGGGGCGTTTATCAGAGATGAATTTGATGGCATTGCCAATAAGATTTTCAAATACGGTCTGAATTCGTTGTCGGTCGGCATGGATGATCGGTAGTGTTTTTGAAATCGAGAATTGTATTTGATGCTGGATAATTTGGGGGTAAAAGCACATATAGATTTCCTTCACCAGCCGATAGGTAGAAAAGCGACGTTTTGTACCGACGACCCTGCCCGCCCGCGACAGTTTCAGCAGATCGCTGATCATTTTATTCATATATTCCGCATGATAGACGATCCGGTCGAGATATTCCTGGCCAGTTTCGTCGATCAAATCCTGGAATTCCTCGCAAAACAGGCTGATATAGCCATGCAATGCGATCAGCGGGGTCTTCAAATCATGAGATACCGTAAACACGAATGAGCTTAGCTCTTTATTCTTGGCCTCGACCTCTTTCGTTTTCTCTTCCAGTTCCTTAAACAAAATTGCGTTTTCAATGTTGATGGATAATTGGCGACCGATGGCGGAGAGGAGCTCGCGTTTTTCTTGATCAAATTCAATCTGAGCTTTGCTCGCTAAGACTAACAATCCGAACGAGTTCATGCGAATGAACAGCGGAATAAATGCCAGTGACCGACAACGGGGCTGCTTGCCGAAAAGCTCCCAAATTTTGCCGTTCGGCGAGTTTAAATAGAGAACCTCTTTTTCCTTTTTCAGTTTTTTGATGCTCTGATAATGCTGGTCAAGCAATTTGCTGGCGTTTTCTGGCGTAATCCCCACGGTTGCGATTGGTTGCAGCGTATGGATAAACTGATTCCCCAGATAAATCACGCCTATTTCGATTCCCAATAACGCTCGAGTTTGATCCAATACCAGATTTAAGATTTGTTTTAGGTTCTTTGGTTGATTCATCAATCTGGATATCGTGTTCAGAACGGTCAATTCTTTGGTCCGTCGCAATAGTTCTTGTTCATATTCCTTACGCCAGGTAATGTCGTTCATCATGATCAGCAGATGAGGCTGACCTGCCACTTTTGCGCCAGAGAATTCCACATGCCGGGTGGACTTGTCGCTGCAAATGCACTGGACAGTGATATTTTCTGCGGGTTTTTCTGAGTTATTCGCTTCGAGATTTCTTAAAAACCGGTCAATTTTTTTGCGGTCTTTTTTATGAAAATATTCATAAAGATGCGCCGCGTTATCCAGATGGCAAGAGTCCTCTCCAATGAGACGAATGAAATTTTGATTCACCTTTTGAATGCGTCGATTTTCATCGATCAGCAGGATGGCGCTGGGAATATTTTCAAACAACGCCGTGAAGGTATTTTTAGCCGCTTGCTGGTCCTGAATGAGCTTTTTGATGCGAAAATCGAATTGATGGAGAATGTCGCTTGAAAAGGGACGCGGGATTTTTAGCTGCGCTGGTAAGTCCACGATTTTAACGGTAGGAGCGCCATCATCGTGCGGTTGCTCAGAGGGCAAATCGCTCGTTAATGATGGGTAGTCCTGGTACAAGAAGCAGAGATCACTGGTCTCCGCTTCCAATTTTGGTTCACCCCGAATATCCTTCACCATATATCACCTCCCCAGATCTCCCCCGACCTAATTATTAGCGCAATTCAATGAAAGTTAACTGACGATAGCATGATAATCAAGCAAAAAATATATTATTGCTGTTTTTTAACAGCATCTTTCATTTTTAACATTATTAAGCGATTCCAACATTAGAAACTTTTGGTTCATTTATCTGGTAATATGGATGTGAATCAAATTTGTTTAAGAAAATAATAATATCAAGTAACAAATTTTTTCGCCAAGATCTAACGCACTGAGCAAGGTTGATCTTTTTTGAGATGGTGATAATTTATGCTTGATTTTCCTCTAGAAAAAGCGTACATTATAATGCATTTTGAACTTGCCTTTCAGAAGGAGCACGTCAATGAGAAAATTGCTCAATTCATTGGTTGCTTTGCTGCTGGCGCCGGCAATAATCGCTCATGCTCAAACCTACCGAAGTCAACCCCAATACGAGGAAACCAGCACCTTTTTTGCACAGAACATCCGTCCCATAAATTTAATTGATATCCCGACCGCCAATTTTCTCTCAAGAAAGGCCTTCCAACTTCATTTGCGAGTGTACCATTTGGGTGGCATGATCGGCGGGTTAACCGTTTGTTTGACCAACCGATTGATGTTTGGGATCACCTATGGGGGACAGAATATTATCGGTCAGGGGCGGGTGCTCTGGAATGGAGCGCCTGGAGTGAATCTCCGATATCGCATCAGAATTGAAAATTATCAATTGCCATCTATCTCCATTGGATTTGACTCTCAGGGATATGGCACCTATTATCCTTCGCTTGATCGCTATCAGATCAAATCAAAGGGCTTTTATGTGGTGGTCAGCAAGAACTTCCTGATTCTGAGCGATTTTGGTATTCACGGTGGCATCAATTACAGCAATGAGAACAGAGGGGACGAGAAGGATATTAATTTCTTCTGCGGCGCGCATCTGGTGTTGGATCCTGAGCTAACGGTTCTTTGGGAGTATGATTTTGGTATCAATGATAATGACGACAAATCCCTGGGTTCGGGCAAGGGCTATATGAACGCTGCAGTGCGTTGGCATTTTTCAAATCAGATGGTCTTTGAGTTCGCAGTTAAGAATTTGCTAAAGAACAATCGCGAGTTCAACGGCGAAAAGATCCCAAATTTGAATCGGGAGCTCAAAATCATCTACTTCCAAAATCTCTGAAATCATCTTCATTGTCAAATTGAGGTAGATCATGAAATCGTTCAAGACCTTCAGGTTTTTTATCCTCATGACAGCAATCGTGGCATCGCTCGTTGGGATGCAATGCTACACCACATTTAAGCATCCACTCGTTTTTTCATCTTCAGATTCGATCGATGTGGCCGTAGCAAAACAAGTTGATTTTTTAGATGACTGCAGCAGTTGTCATGAGCGGAACAACCCAATCGATAATTCGCAGTGGCAATTGTACGATAGCCAACGCCTGCAAGATAATTACAATTGGCAATATTATTATGTGATCCCCTGGTGGGTGGATGCTTATTATTATGAAGATGGCAGAGGGCAACAAAATCAGCCTCTGCCAGCGACTCAGCGCCGAGATTTTGATCGACGCGAGCCAGCAGCATCCCAAGCTGTCCCAGCCAGTGGGGCTCCAGGCACCGGCTTGGCGCGACCTGCCGCAGGTACCTCCTCCAGCGAGACGCCACCACCTGAACCACCGCCTCCCAGAAGGAATGAGCGAAGGGAAATAGGCAGCAGGGAAGATCCTAATGCTGGACAGCCAGCCAATCCAACTCCGGAACGGAAGAAAAGGGAGGAGAATAAGCCATCGGGAACAAAAAAAGAAAAAGAATAAATTCCCAAAACGCCACCTGGCATAGCCAGGATCCAGAGCGCGCCATACAGTCACTTTTTGTTCATCGAAAGAAATAGGAGTGGTGCGCAGAGGCAAAGGATGTATTGAAAAGACAGTTTTGGTTGACTGCGGAGTATGCGCGATTGTTCGGCACTCTAAATAGTTCCTATTGCAAAATTATCAACAAAGGCTAAATTGTCATGCCTGCCCATGCAGGCATCTCCTTTTTTACATCACTTCGGCATCACTTTAGAAAGAGATTCCTGTCTCCCAGCTGGTGGACAAAAATGCCAAAGTTTCTTCGTATTCTGATTTTTGCAACACAAATTAAAGATCTGGCTGGAATACTCCTGTCTGCGGGACTAAGCTTGATGGCACAGCCCTGGCTTGCCACTGTATTTGGAATTTTGGCAGCAATGTTATTTTTTGCGGCTACCTGATCAGTAGGGAAAAAAGTGAACAAAGAAATTTGCGGAAGCCTACGAAGAACATAAAAGAGGACACTCGCGGGTAAACTTCGTGATCGGCATCATTCGATTATTTTGTCCCAGAAGAAACGAAGCCGGGAAGCGAGAGGCTCCAAGCTCGCGCTTGCCTCGCCATTTATTCTCACCAAGCGGCTCAAGCGCGAGCGGCAATCTCGGGTTTTAGGACAAAAAACCTGCCCATATTGCTGAAGTTTTGATTCCAATCCTAACACATCTCGGTGAGAGATGTTCAATAATGGTTAGTGGCGAAAACCAGGCGCGGATTCTTTTGCGCTTCAGGGATCGCAAGCCAGAGCAGAATTAATTCAATTTACCAGGATAGGCCGTTCCTTCCTGTTCGGCCAGAAATCGTTCTGCTTCCATTGCTGCGATACAGCCAGAGCCAGCCGACGTGACAGCCTGGCGATAAATAGCATCCTGAACATCGCCCGCCGCAAATACCCCAGGGATATTGGTCCTCTGGCGACGATCGGTAAGGATCACACCATTCTCATCTAATTCCAGTTGTCCAACGAATAACTGGGTATTCGGGATATGACCGATGAAGACAAACACTCCATCGGTCTCCAGAATGGTTTCCGATTCGGTCTTAAGATTTTTTAATCGCACGCCAGAGACCCCAGTTGCTGGATCCCCCACAATTTCCGTCACCACTGTATCCCAGATAAACCGCATTTTGTCGTTAGCCATGGCACGGCTCTGTAAATGAGCATGAGCTCTCAAACGATCACGACGATGAATGAGGGTGACCGACGTCGCGAAGCGCGTTAGAAATAGGCCCTCCTCCACGGCGCTGTCACCTCCGCCAACGACCACTACCTTTTTCCCACGGAAGAAAAAGCCATCGCAGGTGGCGCAATAGGAAACTCCTTTGCCAATAAATTCCTTTTCGCCAGGAACGTTCAGCTTGCGAGGATCAGATCCGGTCGCAATAATGACGGCTTTGCTCTGATAAAGTTGTTCATGGGTTTTTATCGAGAAGGGATTGGATTTGAAGTCGACTTCAATAGCTGTTTCGGCGACAACCTTGGCGCCGAATCGAATAGCTTGCTGTTCCATGGCCTGAAACAACTCATATCCAGAAATGCCATTTGGAAATCCCGGAAAATTATCGAGCGCTTCGGTGAGAGTGATCTGACCTCCTGGCTGGATGCCTCTTAGCACCAGCGGCGTCAGTTCAGCCCGGGCGGCATAAATGGCCGCTGTCAATCCTGCTGGGCCGGAACCCAGGATGATGACGTTCTCCATCTAAAACTCCTTTTCGATCTGCAACATAATTTGACCCGCCATGGAATTGGCAAAACACCGAATGTGAATGGATGCTTTGGCAGTTTGGTCTAAATTTTTATTATAGCGGACCGCCTGCCATGTTGCATGGACGGCACTGATCAGATGATTGGCAAATATGGCCCCGAATACATACGTAGCACGATTGCGTGCACGATCACTGGCAATCCGCAGGTTCTGAAATTTCTGGCGATGATCATCCTCGTCCCATGACCAGAAATATTCTGATTCCGAATAGACCTTTTCGTATTCACTGAATCGAAGTTTGGCTTCGTTGTATTGGTAGACATCGGAATAGTTGCCAATATCGACAAAAAATTGAGACGGCTTTCCCTTGATCATGGCACCAGAATGGGTGGCCGCGTACGCCAATGCATCTTTCCGCACCCACTTGCCATACTGCTGAAAGGCAAAGTGGCTCAACCATAGGGTCACCTCGGCCGCCAAAAATGTCTGACCAATTGTTCGCTTCTCAACATAATATTGGCCAGCTCCTGGCAAAATCAGCGAACGGAAGAACGCTGTTTTGCGGTCCTTATGGCGACGCGTTTGTTCGCTCGACAACTCCTTTTTTAAAAACAAAGTTGAATCGAACTTCTGTGAGGCCATTAGGCGGTTGAACGGCCGCATCTGTCCTCCCGTCGCCATAGCAGAGGAAAGCATCGGATGACCGGCCGATCGAGTGCCAATAAGGTCCTCAGCCTGGCAGGGTGCAGCGATGTTTAATGTGAAGTAAATAACAATTAAAAGCCCAAAAATTTTCATGCCATTTTACCATTTTAATTCGAGAGAGAGCACCGGCTTAAATTGATCGACAAAAAAGATCTGCTTTATATGAATCGAAGCTTCCAGCAATTTATTGTTGTGGCGCTTGGCCGTCCAAGCCGCATCGATGGCGCTGAGAATATGGTTGACAATCACATAATTGGTGGCGGTTCTGGCCACTCGAAATAGTTGATTGCTTTTGTCTCGCATGTCCATGTATTTGCCAATATCTGGCGAATTCTGTTGGATGGTCTCAATGGAGTCCATGGTGATGGTATTGAAGAACGATTGGTTCTCATAATATCTGGCAAAATCCCAACCGACATAAAATGCTGGATATTTACCAATCATCTCGTAATATTGCTGTTTAGTGGTGGCCGATTTATCGCCACTGAGATACTTCTCCATGGTGCTGGCATGGGCATCGTCCAATGGATTGGTGTAATTTTGTTTCCATTGCTGCCAAATCTCTGGATTCCAATGGGCATCCGCATATTGTTGATACTTCTTTTCCTGATTCTGGCCTTTCTTTGTGTAGCTGCCATAGATGGTCCAGGCAGCCACTTCCGCGAGGAAGAACGCTCCAGCTTTCAAATACGATTTGGTATAGAGCTCACCTGCCCCTGGGATCATTGCAGAGAAAAACAAAGCTCGCTTGGGCAATTTATACCCAGGCAGTTGGGCCAGTCGTTGCTCCTTGGTGAGCGTATCTTGAAAAACCAATGCTGCGATCGGATCGAAATATTGAGCCGCCAATTTCGACCGAGGCGCAGATAGCTCGATGCTCCCTGATTGGGATGGGTCAATGACCCGCGAAGGCTCTCCCGCATAGCCGAAGGTAATGCAAGCCAGAGCGAAACAGGCGATGAAAAGATGAATTGATTTGTTCATGACATATCTCCATAGATTTTAATTAATCAAAATATCCAAAACTGATCCCAAGATAGTAGCGCCACTCCTTGCCATAGGTTAGCAAGGTATTATTGGACTCCCGTTTGGTGAATTGATCCATTCCATAAGCGGCGTTGAAGAAGATCTTTATCGGAAAATTATAGAAAGAGATCAAATCTAACCGCAGCTCTGCCCCAGCGGTTTTTTTGAATTTGGAGAAATTTAGGGCATCTTCATGAAAGGCATTCCCATAATCGAAAAAAGCGCTGAGATACAGCTTGTCAAAATGGAGGTGGTGTAGTCGAACATTCATATTATTGAAAATTGGGAATCGATAACTCGTCCGAGTGACGAGCATCTTTGTCCCCTCAATGCTGTAATAGGGATAGCCCCGCAAGCCAACCAATCCGCCCGCGTAGAAGTTAAAAAATTCATGCACAGGGCGATCGATCCAGCCGGCCTGAAGATTGATATTCAACGCATGACGGCCGTGGTTAAACAGCGGAATGAATTCCTTCCAGTCCAACTCGAATTTGGCGTAGTTATAATCGTCGTAATCTTCCACCCAGGTTCCATATTTGGTGATGGTGAAATCGCGAATGAATTTATTGAATTCCTGGCTGTATTTCAATGAGAAGATCCGGCCAGCTGCGGGATTAATTTCTGATGAAATACTCGGCAATACGTTTTTATAGGTCCAATTCACCTGAATGGCACGGCCAATAAAGTAGTTGTAACCGGTCGATGGATATTCCTGTCCATTGGGATAGGTGTATAGGGGATGATAAGTTCCCCGATAGCGACTAAGCACAAACGCGGTTCGCAAGTTCTGTTCGTCGTTCAACTTGAAATCCAGGCCGGCGTCAACCTCGGTTAAATTGTACTTGAATTTGACCAACGTGGTGTCCGGCGGATTCGCTGTGGTATCCGCGCCAAATGGATAAAAGTGATTATCCATCTCCGCGTGATGAAGCAGTCGATTGTAGACCTCGAGGAATACGGTGGGACGAAATTTGCGATAATTCACCATGCCAAACAAATCGTAATCCCGATCGCGGTTCATGGCAAAGCTAGCAAAAATATCGTATTTGTTCAAAATGTCACTGGAATAGAGGTAGGTGCCGACTTTGACCGTCCCATAATCGATCATAATTCGAGGCAGAAATGCCAGGCTGCTATAAGTGAAAGTGTAAGGGGTCGTTGAATATCGAGGTACTTCCGCATCGTTGAAATTGACGGTCTTGTCACTGATGCCTTGATTGATCAAATAAATATCCTGATTCTCTCGCGAGGCCAATTGTGCATTGGTCGATCGATAAGCCAAATATTGGCTCTGATGCTCGTCCACTGGAGCTGGCCGCTCCATATAAGCAATGCGATAGCCCTGAGAATTGAAATCGCTGTACAGTAATTGCCCTTGTCGATTCACGGAGGGCATAAAGGCGCCACCAAGCACATTCGTCAATTGTTTGGTATTTTTGGTCGCCAATTCAAAAGAATAAATATTAAATATACCAGTTCGATCCCAACTGAAATAGATCTCTTTCCCATTCGGGGAGAACACTGGGTCACGGGCATCATGGTCATCTGCAATCAAAATTTTGAGCGTCTTACCATCGGAAGCGATCAGACCGATCTGGCGGCCTTCGCCCTTGCTATAGGAGAAGACGATGGCATTGCCGCTAGGGGCCCACCGGGGAGTGAAAATTTGCTGTCCATCTTTGAATTTTGTCAAATGGGCCATCTTGCGGGTTTTTAGATCCAGTACCGCGATATTTTGGGTGCCGTCCTTGATGGTTACAAATAACAATTTACTTCCATCAGGCGACCAGTCGGGGTGTTGCGCGCGCAAGTTCCGGGTGATGGGTCGCTCCCTTTTCTTTTTCAGGTCATAAATGTAGATATCCTGAAAATGGGATCCAGATTTGTTCGGTTTTGAAGTCCGCGAATAGGCGATTTTTTCGCCATCAGGCGACCAACTTAATGATGAGCTAACACCACTTTTAATTTTCTCCGTGGTGCCTTTTGCCAGATCATGGATGTATAATGATGATTGCGAGAGATAATCGTGGCCTCGATTCGAAACAAAGGCGAATTTGGTGCCATGGGGCGCCCAACATGGAAAAAGATTGGCGAAACCTTGGGCTTCAATAATTTTTCCGGTTCTGACGTTATTGACAATACGGCTGACTCGATAGTTGTACATTGTTTCGAGATGTCTTTTCCATTCCCGATAGAGCTGGCGTTCGGATTTGCCCAGCACGTCTTTGAGCGCATCGTTGACCGTATAATGGAACGGGCTCTGCAATTCTTGAAAAATACGTCGCAAGGATTCCACGCCGTACGTTTCGGCGATATAGATCACTAAGGCGTAACCGTGGTTATAAACTTTTTCATTGCCAAAACTATTTTTGCCAAATACGCCCATTTCCCGATGATTGAGCAATGTGCCTTCGAGCGCAGCGGTCCGAAGGATCATATCCCGATGGGTATCCCAATTGTCGTAATTCAATTTGGATAATTGATATTGCGCCACGCCCTCTGCTAACCAATTTGGTACCGTGGTCGTGGCGATCGGATAAGATACGATCCTATTCGGAAAGCCGTAGAGCACATAAGGGTTCTTTTCTGGTTCATAGCCCATATATTGAAAATAGAACGCAGGGATTTTTCGCGGCAGTTTTCGGGCGGCGCCCAAGGAGATCATGTGGGTGAACTCATGGGTGACCACATTGCGGAGCCAGTTATGATTGCCGCGCAGCACAAAATCCATTGGCGTCGCCCAGATCTCAATTTTGTTATCGTAATAATAGGTCGATCCATTAGAATAATCATCATGATCTCTGATGATGAAATGGATCTTGCCATCTGGCTGGTATAAATAGAGCGAGGTGATGGGTGCGTAAATCTCCTCGGCAATTTTAGCGACCAATGCGGCGGTCCGCTCCGCGCCTTTATGATAGTGAACTTGAAAATGCTCGGTATCGATCGTCAACCAGCTCAGTTCTGGATGATTGTATTCTACTAGCTGACCGTATAAATTGACTCCCCACACCCCACTGATTAGCAACAAGGATATGATGTAATGTACCCGTTTCACTGCTGTTCACCCACGTTACTCAGATTTTAGATTTGTTGTGAAAGTGAAATTTTCCCCCAACATCGTTCATCACGCGATTCTGAACAAGTTCTTCTTGCACGATCATCAAAACAAGTTTAATTACCATGCCGTCCGCCAACTGGTTAATGGCATGCCAGCGTTTTTTCTGAGGCTGATTTTCGCAACAGGAACAAGCTAAGTGCTCGTTCTTAAGGCATTGTGAACTCATTCGATTCGCTTATGAATTGGCTCGAATCATCCTTGCAATGCCCAAATTAAATTTGTCGTTGCCAAAAATATCAGCAAAACGCGTTTTCCTCAAGACCAGGGCGATGGATCAATGCGAGTTATTTGACGACAGCAATTTTAATCATCGCCGTGCTACTTTCGTTCGCCCCCTTAGCGCTCACGCGAGCGAGATAAATCCCACTCTGCACCCGAGTCACATCCCAGATCTGCTCATTTTCGACTCCCCCCGTTCCAGGCCCAGTCAATTGTTCGACCAGTTCCCCGGCCATATCATAGATGCGGATCGTCACCTCAGCCGCGTCTCTTAAATAATAGCGAATCGTTGTTGAATTGCCTTCAGTTGGATTGGGATAATTATACACCATTTTTTCGGGCATCAAAGCGCCGGTCCGTTCCGGGGTCGATTCGGGAGCCAGGGCAAATGCCGAATGCTGGGCATTGCTCAGAAATTGTCCCCAATAAATATGATCGCTATTGAACTGGTAATCCAATGGCCAGGCATGACAAAAATCATCCTCGGATCTGGCGATCAAACAAAAACGGCCACCGTTATTCAAATCGGTGATCACGGGCGTCGCATTGGCCGGTCGCGAAATCGAAAGGGGAAAGCCATTCACTTTCTGTCCATCATGATGAAATCCAGTCATCACATTATTTTTTGATGCAGCGATGATCTCAATTTTCTCATCACCATCGAGGTCGACTAAAATCGGATCCGGATAGGCCTCTTGTTCGGCATTGCGGTCGATGATGATCGGAAAATGGGTCAGCATCGCGCCATTAAAATGATACGCAAAAATCTTGCCACCCCCAACCAGCACGATGTCCAAATAGCCATCGCCATCAATATCGGCCAAGGCAGGATTGGAGAGAGGCGTCCCTGTGGTTACATTGGCGAACGATGGAACAACATCGCCATCCTGGTTGAGCACAATCAATCTTCCTTGGCTGGAGGAGATGACTATGTCGGGGTTGCCATCGCGGTCAATATCTCCAATCGCTGGGTAATTCAGTATCCCACCCCCAGCCAATGCTTTTTGCCATTTCGCGGCACCGCTTTCATCGACCGAAAAAATAGTGGCTCCCTCGTCAATCGCAATGAACTGGACCATATTGGCGTAGCGATACCCGATCACACGCTCTAAGCGACGGCTGGAAATTGGCTTTCGCCAAATCAATTGTCCTGTAGCGGCAATCACATGGATGCTGCCGGCTTCATCTCCAACAGCGATCTCGATGCCAGGTGTTGAAGAATGCCAATCTCCGATGATCGGGACGGTGGTAATTGGGCTGCCGCAATCAATCACGAAATGGAGATCGGCCTGTCCATCCCCATCCTGATCTGTTCCTTGCCAGGCATAGAGGGTTCCATCGGATGATCCAGCAATGACCTCCAAAACGCCATCGCCATTTAGATCGGCTAAAGCGGGAGCATGATGAAAATATCCATGAGCGATGCTGGCGAACACTGGTAGAGGGAGAAACGTGGTGTCGCCCAGCAGACTCACGCGAGCCGCCGTCGCTGCGTTGGGGATTAATTTTTCGCCATCGGCCTGCCATGCAAGGATTACTCCGTTTTCGGTGGCTGCCACGATGTCATGGCGACCATCGCCATTCACGTCACCAGCAAGCAACGAACTCTTGCCGGAATTTTCCCCCAGATAAACGGGGAACCCAGGCTGAAAGAGCTTGATTTCAAGTTTGAAATACATGATCGAATCAATTGGACTGAAATCGGTGATGTAGATGCCCGTATTGGCTCGGGCATAGGACTGGGTGCTTGGTCGCGTGAACGGCGTGAACATGACTTGCTGGGCAGCATTAACGAACAGATGGGCTGGGTTGGCATCCCACCACATATCTTCTGCATAGCCAGCGTGATAGCCGGTGAACCCGAAGAAATTGTAGTAATATCCCATATCTTGTGAGCCATCGGCTTCCACCAGATCCACGCCGCGATGGGTCATGTCAGTATTGACCCGGTTCTCCGCGTATTTTTGTTCGATAACGTTTTCATCGATATGCCAGATCAAAATGCCTGAGCCTGGCAGATCATAATCATACTCGGTGATCGACGTGATAACATCGATGCCGTCCAATGGGTTAATGACCGGAGAACCGTCACTGCCATAATAGAATTCCACGCGTTTGCCATTGGCATCAAATCCGACTGCGATATCGCGGGTTTCGTGGACGCGCCGCTGTCGGTTTTCTATAAGAAAATATTCCTTGGCATTGATGGGAATTTTATAGATCTTATTCGGATTGGCTGCCAGAGCCGCGGCTACTGGGATTTTCTCGCCGGCCGAGATGACGATCGGTTGCTCCCAGCCCAGGAAAATTTTGCTCCAGGCGCATGGCTGGGCCGGAATTGAGCCATAGAAATTGCCCGACCCCTGGTCCATTAATCCGAAGCGACCGATGCCAGGATGCCCAGTATCTGTGTCAAATAGCGCCGGCAAGCCCAGTTGAAACCCCATCATGAGCGCCGCAGTACCCAGCAGACCGAAGATTTTATAATCGCTTTGATTTTCTGTCTCGGGCAGGATGATCCCCTCCTGGACAAAAAAGGCCCCATGATTGACTGAAATTCCTTTGAAATCGGCTAAATTTTGTCCAATGGATTTTTTCAGATCGTTGAAATTCAGAAATACTGATGGGATATCACTGGGGGTAGTATCGAATTCCTGAGTAAACTCAGCGCCAACCCCGGCATGAAAAATGACGAACACATCGAATTTCGAAAAATCGATATATCCAGCGGCATCTGCGCTGGTAATGGCATCGCGAAATAGCTCGGCCAGCCGTTGATCCAATATATCTGGGGTTTGATTCGGATTATAATAGGCCATCGGATGGGGGAGGGTCCAGGCACTGTCCGAAGCGAGCGGATAGACAAAACCCTCGCCATTTTCATCCTCTACCTGGAGAATGAGCTTTCCCCCAGAAACGCTCTGGTAATAGTGCTTGAGCGCCCGAAGCTGATTGGCGAAATAGTGTCGATTATGGGGTGGAGGATTGATCATTCCCGTGGCGCGAGACAAATCGAACCAGCCGTCGCCGGTCGTATTGCGATCATTGTCCCGTTGGAATTGCACGCGGATGGCCATAACTTTTAGCGTTTTCGGAACCTCGGCGCGAATGCGTCCGGTTTGCTCAGGTGCTTCCATCACCGCGCTGGTTGGATGGAACGTCACATATCGGGTTGAAGGAGTGCTAGGGTGAAAGGAAGGGCGCTTAATTTTTTCGGCTGCGAAACTGGAACTGCATATCAACAATCCAATCGCAATTAGTTTTATCTGCAGAGTCTGTTTTGAAGTCATAATTCAAAAAATATCTCACCATGAATGATCCGATAATAATTGAATTCATCTCCAATGGAGAAAAAAATAGGAGTAGCAAGGCGGGGAAAACCGCGTCAGGCAATCTTCCAATTTGAGAACAACAACTCTTTTTGTCACATTTAGGGTTTGCCTCACTACCCCTGAGTCCATAATTATTCGAAGCAGGCGACGTCCGATAGACGAAAAATTAATCCATGGATTCGGCTCTCTGACCTACGGTGGTCTACCTATCAATTGGTGGCTCGCTGCCTATTTCCATCGTGCCAAGGCGGAACAATTAGAATCCAGCGGTCAACGAGAATCGCATGGTATCAGCTAATGGGTGACCTTTTTCAGCTGCGACATATCCGAAGTCGAACCCGTACGAAGCGTATTTGATGCCAGCGCCGAAGCTGAAATAGTGAACCTTGCCCTCTTTGTCGTGATAATAGCCGGTCCTTAGCGCAAACAGATCACTATACCAATACTCGACGCCAACGCTGCGGGTGATCTTGTCCAGTTCCGTTTGGCATGGATCATCATACCATGATGTGACGATGGCTTTCAGGAACGGATCAGCTTTACCGCCTTTGCGCGGAGTGACCAAAAGCTTATTGATATCCGCGGTGAGGGTGATCTTGTTATATTTTTGATCAACCAATTTAAACGCAAAACCTAATTTTAGGTTGGTCGGCAGCGGGTCAGCCTGATCTTCGTCGATATAGGCGATTTTAGGCCCCATATTGGACAGATTCATTCCGCAACTGAGTCGATTATTGAGAGACGGGAAATTATACAGCAAGCCGACATCGAACGCGAAGCCGCTGGCCGTGCCAGACCCGCGTTCAGTCCCAGCGCCATAAGGAGAGAGGCTGCTGTAAATGAAGCGTAATGTCAGGCCCATGGCAAGATTATCGGCAATGGTGGCGCCGTAGCTGGCTGATATCGCATACTCGCTGCTATTGAACTCGCCCAATTCTTGTCCTGTGGAACTGGTGCGCATTTGCTTGCCCAGGTTGAGATAGACAACATTAAAGCCGATCGTTCCAACGCCCTCGATACTCATCTTATAAGCTAAGAATTCATAGAACAGGTCATCGGTTAGACCAGGGAGCCAGTTAGCGTGCATAAAGGTGATTTCCCGGCCGGTTTGATAGGCCAATCCAGCGGGATTCCAAAATACGGCGGATGCGTCATTCGCAACGGCGACGAACGCTTCGCCCATGCCGGCGGGCCTCGCTCCAGGAGAAATTAATAAGAATAGCAGCGCTGCCTCGCTGACCGCCAGGGCTTGCTGAGTGAATACCACCAGGATGAGTAGCAATGATGCAATGGCAACATACTTTTTCATGAGATCGATCCTCCACGATTTTGCATCTGATAAAAACAAAAAAACCGAATGAAAAAGGTCAGCCCTTCCATAACTCACAAAGGTTCACCTCAACCATTCGGAATTTAACCTATTAAAGGAAAAATTCGGAAAAGGCGAAGAAGTACATATTCCCCCTTGTTCGTATTGTTCGATGCTGTTAATGAACAATTGTTAACCTCTTAACAAACCTTTAGCGAACTTTTCCTGATAGGCAGCCTCCACAAGTGATTCATCAATCGGATAACCAAAACGTTTCGCAGAAAATTCGATATATACAACTCATGCCATAGGCAAAAGTTCCTTGCTTTTTCCCTCCTGGCTGTTTTATTTCTTAAACATTTTCAATGCGTCCACGAAGGCGTCCATTTCCGCTTTGGTGCGCTTTTCTGTGACGGCAATGAGCAAACCATTCGTTTGGCCATAATCATAGCGCGATAGATCAATCCCAGCATAAATTCGCTGGAGCAGAAGTCGCTCAATGATTTGATGAGGAGGTACTGGAGTCGTCACGACGAACTCCTTGAAAAACGGGGCGGTATATGCCAATTGATAGCCGTCGAGCTGCTGAATTTGTTCGGCGAGATAATGACTATTTTGAAGGCAGAGATTGGCGACGTGCTGAATGCCCTGCTTGCCCATCAGGGCCAAATAGACTGTTGCCGCCAGGGCCACCAATGCCTGGTTGGTGCAGATATTGGATGTGGCTTTCTCGCGCCGAATATGTTGTTCGCGGGTTTGAAAGGTGAGCACATAGCCGCGCCGTCCCAGTCGATCCACGGTAGCGCCGACAATGCGGCCCGGCATCCGTCGGATCAGATCGAATTTGCACGCCATAATTCCCAAATAAGGGCCCCCGAAGTTGAGGCTATTGCCAAGGGATTGTCCTTCCCCAGTAGCAATGTCCACATCATAGCGGCCTGGCGGTTCTAATAAGCCCAATGAAATTGGATCGGTGGAACTAATGAGCAATGCACCGTGGTGGTGGCATTGTTCACTGATCGCAAAGACCTCTTCCAAATTTCCAAGAAAATTGGGATGCTGCACCATCACTGCAGCCGTGGTGGCATCGATTTTAGCGGCAAGGTCCGTCAAGCTGGTCATGCCGTTTTCCAGGTCAGCGAATTGGATATGAATGCGCTGTCCGTGACAATAGGTCTGCAGCACTTGACGATAATGGGGGTGCACGCCGCGGGACACCAGGATCTTTTTGCGGCCGGTTTCAGCGACCGCCATCAGCGCCGCCTCGGCCAGCGCGGAGCCACCATCGTACATCGAAGCGTTCGCCACCTCCATATCAAATAATTCGGCGATCATCGATTGATATTCGTAGATCGCCTGGAGTGTACCTTGGCTCACTTCAGGCTGATAAGGGGTGTAGGCGGTGTAAAATTCGCTGCGAGAGATGATAGCACCCACGGCGGCAGGAATAAAGTGATCGTACGCACCGCCGCCCAGAAAACTGATGGCATCTGCCACACTTTCATTGCAGCGAGTTTTATGATGAATTTCCCGAGCAATCTCCAATTCAGATACGGCCGGAGGTAGATTCAGCTCTTGGGTGAATCTGAGTTCCTTGGGAATATTGCCAATGAGGGTTTCAAAATCAGGGACACCGATCCGCTCCAACATCGCTTGCCGATCGGCATCTGTATTGGGAATGAAAGGCATAAATTGGCTCCGCAATCAAATGATAGATCAAAATAAAAATCGCCATGCGTCGAATTAGCTAATATGCTTGCGATAATCTTCAGGACTCATCAATGCTTCTAATTCGGCTGGGTTGGATATCTGAATCTTGATCATCCAGCCTTTGTCATAAGGATCTTGATTGATCAATTCGGGTTGATCCTGCAAGATCGTGTTCACTTCGATCACTGTGCCCGACACTGGGGAAAACAAGTCGGAGACTGCCTTGACCGCCTCGATGGTACCAAATGGTTCCATCTGCTTGACTTCCTGGTTCAGCTCAGGCAATTCCACAAACACAATATCACCCAGCTCACTCTGGGCGTAGTCGGTTATGCCCACCGTGGCAACGCCGCTCGTGTCGTCATACAAGACCCATTCGTGTTCTTCGGTATACAACAGTTCCTTCGGTATTTCCATGCTTCAGTTCTCCCTTAGTTTTGTTCATGACTCTTGAGGTGGATTTAAAAGCCGTTCGATATATTTGGTGTCGAATTGCCCAGATTGAAAGTTCTTATCCTGCATGACCCGTTGATGGAACGGAATAGTGGTCGCCACCCCTTCGATGATAAATTCCTCCAGGGCGCGTTGCATCCGCACCAAAGCTTCCGAGCGATCCTTGCCCCAGGTGATCAGCTTAGCGATCAACGAATCATAATAGCTGGGAATCTGATACTGCGCATAGGCATGGGTATCAACCCGCACGCCTGGCCCTCCTGGGACATGAAAGTGTTCAATTTTGCCCGGGCAGGGGCGGAAGTTCTTTTCCGGATCTTCGGCATTGATCCGGCACTCGATCGCATGCCCACGCAGTTTATAACCACGAATCACCGAATTAAGTTTCTCCCCAGCAGCAAGCAAAATCTGTTGTTTTAACAAATCCATACCAAATACTACTTCCGTCACCGGATGTTCCACTTGAATTCGGGTGTTCATCTCCATGAAGTAAAATTGGCCATTCTCGTCAAGCAAAAATTCGATCGTGCCGGCACTCTGATAATTGACCTGCTTGGCCCCTTTGATGGCCGTATCGATGAGTCGTTTCCGAAGCCGTTCAGTGACCACTGGCGACGGTGATTCTTCAATCAATTTCTGATGCTTGCGCTGAATAGAACATTCCCGTTCTCCGAGAGCGACAATGTTGCCATAACGATCGCCTAACAATTGTACTTCAATATGGCGCGGACGTTCAAAATATTTTTCGATATAAAGGTTTGGGTCTTTGAATGCGGCATTGGCCTCGGTTCGCGCTGTTACAAATGCCGCTTCCAATTCACTTCGTTCTCTCACCACGCGCATCCCTTTGCCGCCCCCGCCAGCCGTGGCCTTGAATATAATCGGATAGCCAATTTGTTCGGCTACAGCTTCTGCGGTCTTCAGATCGTTCACGATGCCATCGCTCCCTGGGATGGTGGGAATGCCCGCTTTCTTCATCGTCGCTTTGGCAAATGCCTTATCACCCATGCTCGCAATCATTTCGGAACTGGGGCCGATAAAATGAATTTTTGAAGATTCGCAAATCTCGGCAAATTGGGCGTTCTCGGCCAGAAAACCATAACCAGGATGAATGGCATCTGAATTGGTGATCACCGCTGCACTGATAATTCGGGGAATGTTCAGGTAGCTTTCGGTGCTGGGACCAGGACCAATTCGAACGCATTCATCGGCAAAGCGCACATGCAGCGAATATTCGTCCGCCTCGGAATAGACGGCTACCGTGGCGATGCCCAGCTCTTTGCAGGCTCGAATGATGCGCAGCGCAATTTCTCCGCGATTGGCGATGAGAATTTTCTTAAACAATCTTAGCCTCTCCAGTTTTCGTCTTCAGCCTTAAAGCTTCTCAATTTTGAACAGCACTTGATTGTATTCCACTGGTTGGCCATTTTCGACCAGAATCGCAATGATCCGACCACGCCACTCAGATTCAATCTCATTCATGAGCTTCATCGCTTCGATAATACATAATACCTGATTGGGAGCAACGATATCTCCTACCTCAACATAGGGAGGTGCATCCGGGGCGGGTGCACGATAAAAAGTTCCTACCATTGGAGACTTTACTTCGATGATGTTATCGGAACTTGGTTCAGGCGGGGCTGTTGCCAGAGCTGGAGGTGCTACCGGAGCAGTCGACACTGGCGCTGGTTCCGAAACCACCGGCAACGGTGCCGGGGATGGCACTGCAGAGGCCGAGGCAACTGTCACGGCCGGCATTGCCGGGTTTGAGCCTTTGATTATTCGGACTTTCTTCCCCCAGCGACTGACTTCGAGCTCGTTGATTTGGCTTTGCTCGACCAGCTCAATCAATTTTTTTATTTCTTTTGGTCTCATCCTGTTCTCCTGATTAGCAAACATAGCTTCGGCGCTCTCCTCAGCCTTTTTCCCAAGCTACTTTAAGTTTCACCGCCGACGCTGCCTCGATCATAATAAAAACTGCCACTGACGCCCCATTCTCATGGTGCTGAAAAGCAGAAATCCACTGGCCAGTGGATTCATGTCATGGGTTGCAAATCAGTTTGGCAAGAGTGATCAGCTATTGGGAGTATCGAAATCACGCCAACCACCGCCGGGATGCGCAAAAGGCGTGGATCAGGCATCGTGTTATCCAATAGGATTCAACGGATACATCATTGTCTACTTTCTATTGATGTCTCCAATTATAAAATAATGAGCTCAAATTTAACCGGAAAAGAAATAAAAGTCAAGATTTTTCTCGACCGATCCAAAATTAGAAAATCATTCTTAACCCAAACCAGCCACTCTTAATCATTGTGGCATTCAGGTGGATGATCATCGGCAACCCCAATTCGCTGCTCCATTTGAGAAAACCGTTCATGATTGGCTTGTCTTCCAATTTCTTGGTCGATTCGGAAGCCGTGAATCATCGCCTTAGCTATAGGTTTTTCAGCCGCGATGCAGCCATCCCATTGCGATCGGCCGTAAAATTCCGCATGCAAAATTCCCTGATTTTATTGCTTCTCCAATTGTTCTCGAAGCAATTGGCTCACCAGGTGAGGATCGGCGCGGTGCTGCGTTCGTTCCATAACCTGTCCCATGAAAAAGCCCCACAATTTGGTCTTTCCAGCGCGAAATTGGGCCACCAGGTCTGGGGAACTGTGGATTACCGCTGAAATGATTTCGATTAGATGGTCGCGATCAATAACTTGGGTTAGATCTTGATCGTGGATGATAGCTTGGGGAGATTGTCCCGTGACCAGCATCCGTCGAAAAATATCGCGCGCCGAAAGGTCGTTGACCGTTCCGTCGAGCAGAAGATTCAATAATTCGGCCAATGATTCGCTGGCAATCGGAACGTCCAGCATAGTTGCCGCATGCCGGATCTCTGGCCAGACAATTTCGAGCATCCAGCGGCTCACCAGGACCGGGTCTGGTACACGTTGCACAACCTGCTCAAAATAATCCGCCAAAAGTTTCTCGCCCGTTAATCGAGTGGCCCGGGAGCGATCAAGATGATAGTGCTCCATGAAACGATCGCGACGGGCCAGAGGCAGCTCCGGCAATTGCTGCTGCATTTCTTCAATTTTAACTTGATCAATTGAAAGCGGAACCAGATCCGGCTCTGGGAAATAGCGATAATCATGGGATGCTTCTTTGCGACGCATGGCGACACATCTCCGCGTGCGGACGTCCCAGAGCAACGTTTCGCCAGCAAGGCTGCCACCCTGCTCAAACAAGGCCGTTTGTCGCGTGATTTCAAACTCCAGCGCCTGTTTTAGGCTATGCATCGAATTGAGGTTTTTAATTTCTGTTTTTGCCCCCAAAGGCTCCAGGCCATTTCGCACGATCGAGATATTGGCATCGCACCGCATACTTCCTTGTTCCAAGCTCCCATCGCTGATTCCTAAATAGCGAACAAGTTGGCGCAATGCGGAAAAACAATCAACAGCTTCTTGCGCGGAATGTATTTCTGGATTCGTGACAATCTCAATCAGTGGAACGCCACATCGGTTAAAATCAACCAAGCTCTGTTGCTCAGGCACCCATGGTTCTTCGTGAATCAATTTGCCAGCATCTTCTTCCAAATGGATCCGGGCAATGCCGATCCGGCTCAAGGTCCCATGGGTTTCAAATTCAATATAGCCATTGCGACCTAATGGCGCGTCGTATTGTGAGATCTGATAGCCCTTGGGCAGGTCTGGATAGAAATAGTTTTTTCTGACAAAGAGCGAGCGTTGCGCGATCTGGCAATGGGTGGCAAGTGCTAATCGGATGGCAAAGTCCACGGCGGTGCGATTCAGTATGGGGAGTGTGCCGGGTAAGCCCAAACAAATGGGACAGACTTGTGAATTCGGTGAGGCGCCAAATTGTGTGCTGCAACGGCAGAACAGCTTCGAGGCCGTGAGCAACTGAGCGTGGATTTCCAAACCGATCTTTGGCTGATATTCGGATGAGGTACTAACCATAGTTCACTATACTAAGTGCTCGTTCCAATGTCGCTCCGACTTGAAACAGAGTAGGTTCGCCGAACGGTTTGGCCATCAGTTGGACCCCAATAGGCAGCCCCTGCGGATCGGAGCCAACTGGCAGCGACAAGCTGGGGATTCCAGCCAGATTGGCTGAAACAGTATAGATATCGGAGCAGTACATCGCCAGGGGATCCGTTGTTTTTTCACCGATTCGAAACGCCGGGGTCGCTGTAGTTGGCGCAATGAGGCAGTGGCATTGCTCGAAGGCGCGGTCGAAATCCTGCTTAATCAGGCTTCGGACCTGTTGGGCTTTTTGATAGTACTGATCGTAATATCCTGCCGAAAGCACATAATTGCCGAGCATTATCCGGCGCTTCACTTCTGGCCCAAAAGCTTCTGAGCGAGTTCGATAGTACATCTCATCCATGTCAATGGCAGAAGAGCTGCGATACCCAAAACGGACACCATCGAACCGCGCCAGATTCGATGCTGCCTCTGCACAGGCCAGAATATAATAACAAGCGACGGCGTAGGTGCTGGTGGGTAAAGACATGTCGACTATGGTGGCGCCATAGCGCTCCAATAGTTGGCAACAATGGTCGATCTGGCTCTTGATTGCCGGGTCGAGGCCGGCGCCGAAATATTCGATTGGGCGGCCAATTTTAAGCCCGGCGATGGACCCATCGCAATCGAGGCCATAGTTGGGTACCTCGATAGGGACAGAGGTGGCATCGCAGGGATCGTGGCCGGCAATGGTTTCGAGCAGGAGCGCGGCATCGACAATGCGGCGCGTCATGACGCCGATTTGATCGAGCGATGAAGCAAAGGCCACCAGCCCAAAGCGAGAGACTCGACCGTACGTGGGTTTCAGCCCAACCACACCGCAAAACGCCGCTGGCTGACGCACCGATCCACCCGTGTCCGAGCCCAGCGCTGCCATGGCAAGATCGGCTGCCACGGCTGCGGCGGATCCGCCTGAAGAGCCACCAGCCACTCGATCCAGCGCATGAGGATTTTTGGTCGGACCAAAAAAAGAATACTCATTGGAAGAACCCATGCCGAACTCATCCATATTGGTTTTGCCGATAATGATGGCATCTGCCTGCTCAATTCGTTCGATCACTGTCGCATCATAAGGGGATCGGTAGGTGCTCAGCAGTTTTGAGGCACAGGTCATCCGCTCATTTTTTATGCAAATATTGTCCTTGACCGCGACAATGAGGCCCGCCAGCCTGCCTGCCTTGCCCTTCTGCAATTTCGCGTCAACTTCTAAAGCTTTCTGGAGCGATCGCTTTTCAAATACCGTTATGAAGGCATTGTAATGATCGCTTTCCTTGATTTTGTTTAAATACCGTTCCGTCAGCTCACGGCAGGAATAGTCATGGTGCTCTAATGCGCGCCGGACGCTAAAAAAATCTAAGCTATCCCATTGCAATGATGATGGTCTCCGAATTGAATCTACCCCAATCGCAGATTGTGGTTTTGCATCATGGTGAGTTTCACCCGGAAAAAGATGAGGAGAGCTTCGCATCGGCATTGACTGGAGCGCAAAATGGATCGACCCTAAGCATCGGGTCCGCTGCGGAGCGATCAGACGTTCTCATTTTGTTTCGGCTGTTCGATTTTCTTCGGGGGCTCTTCATCCTTGCCCTGCGAGGCCTTTTTAAATTCCCGGATACCTTTGCCCAATCCGGCCGCTAACTCGGGTAATTTTTTGGCCCCAAAGAGCAATACAATGATAAAGAAGATCAACAGCAATTCTTGTATTCCTAATCCAAGCATTTTTTCCTCCACAATGGTCATTCGCCTAATGGCCTATGTTCTGCAACCCAACAAAGTACTTAGCGCCCTCTTGTTGCAACACACCATCAGGCAGTATAAAAAGATTGATAGGAATGATTTGTCTACCTTTTGATTTCCCGATCGATGTCGGTCAAATCGATTTCCTCTTTGACATCATCCATGGCTTTGCGAAATTGCCGAATGCCTTTACCAATTCCTTGAGCCAGCTCTGGCAGTCGCTTGGAGCCGAACAACAAGAGAATGACCAGCATGATCATTAGCAGTTCCGGCGTTCCAATGGTACCGAACATAATCCTTCACCTCCTGTAATGGGCGCCAACCATGCTATTGGCCGCGCCAAATGATGTTCTAAAATTAGTAACGATTTTGATGATACCACCGCAGCAAATAGGCGGTGAAAGCGATGCCAACGATGCCGATGACGTTCAGGACAAATTTAAAGCCAAAAGTAAAAGAGAAAAAGCCTAAATTTACCGTCAGGGGATCAAATCCGATGGTGGCAGATCGAATGAAGAACTGCTTCACAACGCCATCGGGTAAGAGCAATGCGATAAGGTTGCCCAGCGCCGATCCAATTATCGCACCCAGAATCAGAAAAACGATCAAAATTCCCAGCGGTCTTTTGCGCATTTCTCGTCCTATTTCTGATTTTTTTCATACAAAGTTGTGATGAAATATAATCAAAAAGAATGAAAAACTCAATCGTTTTTTTCAGCAAAATAGGTCATTCTGCTTTCTGGACCATTTTGGTGCCACGACTTTGGCGATAAATGTAGCGGATCACCCCCCATAAGATATAGGCCAGGGTTAATGGATAAAAGGTTTCATGCGTTCGCAATGCCAAAATAGTCAACAAAACGACAATGAGAATGATGCCGATCGAATTTTTGGTCCCCTGCCGAAACGAAAATTTCGGAAGCGTATAATATTCTACTGGGCTTACCATTAGTCCACAAACCAGAAGCAATTGCGGGATAAGGATTCGAGATAAATAAATATCGTCCCAAAAATGATAATTGAAAATAATGAATGAAGCCGTACACAGAGCGGAATAGGGGATCGGCAAGCCAATGAATTTGGTCTTTGGCTTGTTGCCGTAAAGCACATTGAATCGGGCCAAGCGAATCCCTCCAAACAGCAACGGGAGAAAACTGATGATAATGCCCAGCCGGCCATAATTGACCAGATAGATTTTGTACAACAAAAGAGCTGGTGCCACGCCAAAAGAAGTTAAATCGGCCAGGGAATCGAACTCAATGCCGAAGCTGCTGGTCGTTTTGGTCAATCTGGCGAATTGTCCATCTAACACATCGAAAACAGCAGCCAGCGAGATCAGCCAGCAGGCAGAGATGATTTTATCTTCCAGCACACTGATGATGGCGAGAAAGCCACAGAAGATATTGAGCGTGGTGAAGAGATTGGGAATGACGCTTTTAGTCGTTTTCATCGCGAATTTACTAAACAGTTCAACAGCGCGGTCATGGGATGGGCGCTGCGCAGTAATATCAATCGTAGCGGCCAATGATAGTTTCGCCAGCTCGTACTTTTTGATTCAGTTCGATGTGAAGCCGCACGTCGAGGGGCAAGTAGATATCGACCCGCGACCCAAATTTGATCATGCCAAATCGCTGACCGCGTGTCACTGTCCAGCCATCTCGAAGATTACAGACAATCCGTTTGGCGATGATGCCGGCGATCTGTTTGAATAACAGTTTGATCCTTTCGTTCTCGATGCCGATGATCGTTTGCTCATTTTCATAGGCGGCAGCGGATTGATAGGCTGGCAGAAATTTGCCTTTGTTATACCGCAAATAGGTGACGCGACCATCCAGAGGGATGCGATTGACATGGACATCAAATACGGACATAAAAATGCTGATGCGATGAACCCGCGAATTGAAAAAGTGGGGTTCAATAGCTTGTTCCAACAAAATCACCCGACCATCTGCCGGAGCAACAATGATGTTCGGCTCGGTTGGCACCTGACGCTCCGGATCTCGAAAGAAATAGATAGAGAATGCCACCATGATCCAGCCAATCACCGTGAAACCAGCAAAGAGCAGACTCTGATATTTCACTGCGCCAACGGTGATAGCGATAGCCATGGCGCTGAACACTCCAATGACCGGAATACCTTCTTTCGCCATTATTCTCTCGATGACTGTCCCGACTTTTTACTGAATGGTCACGCTGGCTGAAAAATCCGCTTTTTCAATTCCTCCAAATCCAATTCATTGGCAGGTTGTACCAATTGAAAATCGGATGGATGTGTTTCAACCACAGGATTGTGCGGACTCAGCCGAAATGTATTCAGCGAAATTTCATCCCCAAGAACGAGTTTATCTTTGGATCGGCCGAACTCCAACGCTAAATCGACCAACCGGAAATTTCTTCGCTGGAAAAATGATTTTAACACGGCATTGATTTTCGACGTCAGGCGTTCGATGGTCTGTATTTCCTCTAATGTCACCAATAGCAGCGCAATCGCGTGGCTCGGGTTGATCATGGGATTGCCGCGCTGCTCATCTTTCAGATAGAATTCAATGATTGGATAACTCAACTCTTTGCCAGCCTCGAGCCCAAAGCGCTGAGTGAGGCTCCCTGCCACGATATTCCGAATGGCCACTTCGATGGGAATCATCTCCAGCCGGCGCACCAACATTTCTCGTCCACCGAGATCTTTGATGAAATGGGTGGGGATATGAAATCCCTCTAAATAGTGAAACAAAAAGCAAGAGATCTCTTTATTGATAATTCCCTTCCCTTTGATGGGCTCTGAGCTGCTGGCCTCAAAACCCACGGCATCATCTTTAAATTCTTGAACCAATTGATCCGATTCTTCCAGAGAATATAATTTCTTGGTTCTGCCATCGTGCAATTTCTTTTTCTTTTTCAAATCCTTCATCTCCATTCCATCACTATAGCATTATGGTCACATCAATTTTGTATTGGACTCAATTGAATTCGCGTTGGAAACCATTGTGTCATCCAATTCGAGGTTTGTTAGATTTCATCAAAAGATCTTTTGCCTGAAAGCTTGATCGCATGACCGACCCACGGTTTCTATTTTTTAACGATATGGACGGCCGTTTGCCTGTAAAAACATTTGTTCACTTCATCCCGTCGTTTCGATGGGCCAGGAAGCGAAGTTCTCCAGAAATTTTAGCATGTTGATCTTCTCAAATACCGACGATGGCCGATCAGCTAAAGGATACCCACTCGCTCGAAAATGGTATGAATATTCCTGAGATGGATCGACAGATCGAAACAGGCCTCCAGTTCGGATGGTGAAAGCGCCTGCTGGATCTCGGGCTGCTGCATCAGCAGGTCTTTGAACGATCCTTTATTTTGCCACACTTGCATGGCGCAATCCTGGACCAGCCGATAGGCGGTCTCGCGCAACATCCCTTTGCGGGTCAGCGCCAATAGCACGGCCTGGGAGAAGATCAATCCCTTTGTCTTTTCCAGATTGGCCTTCATATTTTCCGGATAGACCAGCAATTGATCCATAATGGTGGTGAAACGATTGAGCATATAGTCGATCAATATGGTGCTATCCGGGATGATGATCCGTTCCACGGACGAATGGGTGATATCGCGTTCGTGCCAGAGCGCGACATTTTCCAGGCTGGCGATCGCATTCGCGCGCACGACGCGGCTCAGACCGGCAATTTGCTCGCAATTGACCGGGTTGCGTTTGTGGGGCATTGCCGACGACCCCTTTTGTCCCTTGGAGAAAAATTCTTCCACCTCAAGGATCTCGGTTCGTTGAAGATTTCTGATTTCGGTGGCGAATTTTTCTAATGAGCAACCGATCAGGGCCAGCGTGGTCAAGTAATGCGCATACCGATCGCGCTGCACAATCTGGGTGGAGGCAGGTGCCATTTTCAATTTTAGTTTCTCACCGACTCGCGCTTCGATTTCTGGATCAAGATGCGAAAACGTACCAACCGCCCCAGATAATTTCCCCACAGCGATCATGTCAATAGCATGGTCCAACCGCTCAAGATGACGACCGAGCTCGTCGTACCATACAGCCAATTTCAGGCCAAAGGTCGTTGGTTCGGCATGAACACCATGAGAACGACCAATGCAGAAACTCGAGCGATGCTCCAGCGCGCGGCGTTTGATCACTGCTCGGAGCTGGTGAAGATCATTGCGGATGATTTCCCCAGCGTCTCGCATGAGCAGGGCATTTGCGGTATCCAATAAATCCGATGATGTCATGCCCAGATGAATGTAGCGCGATGCTTCACCGACGTATTCGCCTACATTGGTCAAAAATGCGATCACGTCGTGCTTTACCACCCGCTCGATCTCTAAAATGCGTTGCGTATTAACCTGTGCTTTACTACGAATTTGTTCCATCGCCTCGGCCGGGATATATCCCAGCTCTGTCTGGACTTCACAGACGCAAAGCTCCACTTCCAGCCACTTGCGGAATTTATTTTCCTCGGTCCAAATCGCCCCCATCGTGGGGAGTGTATATCGTTGAATCACCAGATCGCCTCATCGGATTTCTTCTAATTTTAATGATAGCGAAAGATACCTCCCCCGGCGGATCACTCGCATCTCTAACACATCGCCCCCCTTCACATCGGAATTGTCGATCACCGCCCACACATCTTCTTTGCTGTGAATCTCTTGATCGTTAATGGCGACGATCACATCCCCGATTTTAAAACCAGCGCGACTGGCTGGGCTATTGTTCTCCACACCGGATACAATGACCCCATCGGTCGAGCGTAAGCCCAAATATCGGGCCAATGAATAGCTAATATCCTCGATCTCTAGACCAGTTCGAAATCTTCGATTCACGCGGCCAAACTGGCGCAACTCTTGGATGATCCGCTTGGCACGATTGATCGGAATGGCAAAACCAAGGCCAATGGATGTGCCCGTCCGCTCACTTCCAGAGAAAATAAAAGTATTGATCCCGATCACTTCACCGAGGCAATTGACCAGCGGCCCTCCGCTATTGCCACTATTGATCGCCGCGTCGGTCTGGATCATATCTTTATAGACGCGATTATCGCTTTGCTTGCCGAAATCTCGGTCGGTGGCGCTAATGATCCCCTGGGTAACCGATGGTTGCCCCATATCAAACAGGCCAAATGGGTTCCCAAAGGCGATAGCCCATTCCCCAATGATCAGATCGTCGGAATTGCCCAAAATGGCGTAAGGCAAAGGCTCGGTCGAATCAACTTTGAGCAGGGCAATGTCGGAGATATAATCCGACGCCACCACATTCGCCTGAAATTTTTTGCCATTGGGCAGAGTGACCACAATCTCGGCCGCCTGATTGACAACATGCTCATTGGTCACAATGTATCCCTCGGGCGAAATGATAAACCCCGAACCCAATCCCTTGACGATCTGTTGCGTCTCTGGGAAAAAATGTCGGAAGAAGGGATCATCGAACAGCCAGTCCCGAGAACGATATTGTTGAATCTGGAGCACATTGATCCCGACTACAGCCGGGCTTACCAATCGAACCGCTTCGGTAATGGCAGTATGACGGGAACGTTCAATTGTCATTTGCGCGGCATTCGATCCCGTCCCCAAGCTCTGACTTGTTGACACGTAGCTGGTCGGCATCGCCGTGGTCTGAAAAATGGGCGATGGATGACGCTGGGTGATTTTGGGAGCGATCATCAAACCGATCAAGCAGCCAGCTACCAGAACCAGCATGTGTGACAAAAGCTTTTTCATTTTATCATCTCTTTTGAGAAAAATTCATTGTTTTGGACATCAACTTTCTTCGGCATTACGGCTGAATGATATGCTGCAATGCATCGATTTTATCCCCATCTATTTTGTCAACGCCACAGAATTATTTTTTGTTCATCAGAGCCACTCGTAGAGCCATATTGCCCAATCAGAATCGGTATCGATTGTTTCGGCCAGTCCGATCCGCTTTATCCAAACGGACCTCATGGCTTCGCCATGTCTTGCATCATGATTTTCTGATCCAAGCTGAGCTGGTTGATGATATTTTACCGCGCTGGTTCACATCTCATTCGTCTTGATCGAGCAAAGGGATGCTCGTCGGAACCTATCGCGTCTTGACTTTTTCCCAGTCAGCAAGAAACCGCTCGATGCCGATATCGGTCAGTGGATGCTTGACCAATTGTTCAATGACCTTAAAGGGGATCGTGGCAATATGAGCGCCAGCCAGTGCCGCCTCAACCACATGGAGCGGATTGCGAATGCTTGCGACGATGATCTCGGTTTTAATCTGGTAGTTTTTAAAGATGGTCACAATATCGCGCACCAGGTCCATCCCCCAATTGCTGATATCATCAATCCGTCCCACGAACGGACTGACGTAGCTGGCCCCGGCTTTGGCTGCCAATAGCGCCTGGGAGGCACTGAAGATCAGCGTCACGTTCACCCTTATGCCGTCAGATTCCAGTTGTTTGATGGCGCGCAAACCTTCTTTCGTTATTGGGATTTTCACCACGATATTGGGATGGATTTTTGCCAGTTCGCGCCCCTCGCGGATCATGCCGTCAGCATCAAGACTGACGACCTCGGCGCTGACAGGGCCATTTACTACCTCGCAAATTGATCTCAAAATATCTTCGAATTTGCCCGGCACTTTGGAGATCAAGGAGGGGTTGGTGGTCACCCCATCCAATACGCCCAAGGTAGCAGCCTGCCGAATCTCGTCAATGTCCGCAGTGTCAATAAAGAACTTCATCGCAAGCAACCTCCAGTTCAGTTTCCATTTCAATAGTAAATTTTCTCAAGGCAGAGACCTTTGGCAGGGACCGTTGGCCCAGCTTGGCTTCGATCTCTGGATTCCAGAATCATCGGGATCTGCTCAATTGCGGTGAACCCTCGGCCGACACGAATCAACGTGCCGAGGATAATTCTCACCATGTGATGCAAAAAGCGATTAGCGATGATTGTTAAAATAATTCGTTCATCTTTTTGTTCCAGCGTGATGGATTCAACGAAACATCGATAGTGCTCCAGCGGCTGATCAACGTGACAGAACGCTCGAAAATCGTGTTCGCCCACTAGCAATTGGGCAGCCTGGTTCATTCGCAGCACGTCCAATTTGGCCTTAACACACCAAACATACCAGCGATCGATGGCTTTCTCCCGAGTGGTAATGGTGTAGGAATACTCTCGCTTGATCGCATCGAAGCGGGCATGGAAATTTTTAGCGGCTTCCTCAGCAGCGATGATTCTTACATCCCGCGGCAAATTTCCGTTAAGCGCAGCAGTGATAGTATTTACCGGCATAGTGTGGTGAATGAGAAAATTTGCCACCTGGCCGCGCGCATGGACGCCAGCGTCGGTGCGGCCAGCGCCATGCACTGTGACATCCTGGCCAAAAATCACCTTGAGCGCCCGCTGAATTTCGCCCTGTACGGTCCGCAGTCCCGGCTGAAACTGCCAGCCATGGAACCGTGTACCATCGTATTCAAGGAGCAATTTTATATTCCGCATGCCTGTGGAGCCATCGGTCATAGTGCATCACCTCGGTTGGAATAATCCCTCAAGAAGCTGCACGTGTATCTGAGAATCCGACTGTGCCGCCGCACGAGGATATCGTTTGCGAATTGGTCATCCGGAATGGTCAGCGACGCCTGCATTTCTAAATCGCTCCTGATGCAAAATTTTACAAACAAGATGAAATATCATGCGCGCGGATAGAATCATCTCCTGCATCCTATGTGAACGAAAACGCCACTGCTTCGATATCGGTCTTGTTTCGGGCGGAGCAAAGCAATCTCTCAACTTTCTTGGATTTAATGAGATCGTTTCGGCATCCGCCAACTGGCGGGCGCCTCGCAGTGCCAGCAAAACCAGTAATCAATGAGTTTTCGTTCCCGCACTGTTTCGTTTGAATGCGATTGCGACTTAAACAGCGATACCTCGATTCGCCCATGGGTGTCAATATAGTCAAACGACTGGAAAGTGGCAGTTTTTTGAGAAACGAACCAATGACGCATCCCCTCATTGGATGGAAATAATTTCATCAGATCAAGGCATGTTTCGCTTTCGATGTTCGGTCAGAATGTTATCTCACCCTGAGAGGGATGCCGATGCGCCTTGCCAAGGAAGACCCAATCGAATCCAATTGACCCGTGCATTTTGCCACAGAAAATATTTCATTGGCCCTACGGCAAAATACCTCTCAGGCCACTCTTGTCCAAAATAGGATCTCCCGTTTAGTAATTTGGACAACAAAATCCAGCAATAATCTAATAAGTTTAAGTCATTAGTGGATTCAGTTGGTTACTGAGATTAATCAGGTCCTCTGAATTGGTCTTGCATATCGGGCTGATTAAAATCTTAGCGTAATATGTAAAAATCCGCTATTGTAGAAAGCTTCTTACCTTATTCAAAGGCATTCTTGTCCAAAATAGGATTTCTAACTTTTCATTGTGGACAACAAAAAATAATCTGACAACTGGCCGACAGGTGGAAATGGAACCTCGTTTTAAAAAACGAATAAATCTGGTTTCAACGGCCGATTTTACAAGGACCGAATTTACAAATATAAATTATTTTGGACAGCAATGCTCCCAAGCGATGATCCAAAATTTCATCCAAGAAATAGAAAGACCCTGGACTCGGCATAGATGAATCCCAGGACCTTCGCCAAGCCGTCGGCAGCGCCATTGTGCAATATTGAAAACCACGTATTAAAATTTGACCACAACAAAAAAGATTATCAATAATACAAAAGTGGCCCCCAAAACCAGGTAATCGCTGTGTCGAAACTTTAGTTCTTTAAATGTTGATCGGCCTTTGCCTCCGCGATAGCATCGGGCGTCCATGGCCAGGGCCAGTTCATCGGCGCGACGAAACACCGAGACAAATAGCGGCAGAATGAGCGGGATGACACTTTTGATCCGCTGAATGACATGGCCATCGAACCTGGCGCCGCGGGACATTTGGGCCTTTTGGAGCCTATCCGCCTCTGCCAACAATGTCGGGATAAAACGGAGCGACAGCGTCATCATCAGGGTGAACTCATGGGTTGCAATCCCGAACTTCTGGAGAGGTCGTAGAACCCGATCCAACGCATCGGTAATTTCCATAGGCGAGGTGGTTAAGGTCAACAGTGCAGCAAAAGAGATCAAAATTGCCAAGCGAAATGAATAGATCAGGCCATTGCTTAAACCATCATCGGTAATGTTGATTTGAATCAACGGAAGAGACACTAACAATCGCCCTGATCGTGTCAGTAGAATTTGGAACAACAGCGTTAACGAGAATAACCAGAGGAATGGCCGAAGGTTTTTTAGCACCAGTTTGGCTGGGATTTTCGAGACGATAATGATGATGACCAATAAAATGGAGGCGATTGCTAATCTCGCAATGCTCAATGTGACCATAAAAGCGGTCATCATGGTCAAGATAAAGGCCAATTTGGTCCGAGGATCGAGTCGATGCACCGCAGAATCGGCTGGATAATACAGTCCAAGCGTAATATCTTGCAAAATGGCCATTCAAATTTCCGTTGCAAAGGTCATAGACGTCGACGATCTAACATCGGTTCACCGGCCAAGATGGAACTCTTGGCGAAAGCGGAGCGATTGAATAGTCGTTCGTTCATTGATGGCTCGCAATATAATAAATTTTATTCAAAAAATCAAGTGCGCCGAGTGGGCAAAGAAAATTTCTCTTGACTTTTTGGTGATTTTATTTTATGTTGTATGGCAATTTATAAAAAAACGTTAAAACATCATTTTACTATTGTCACCTCATTAACAACTCATCGTTTTGAACCAACCTCGGGAGGAAAACTTATGGCAGAAGCGAAGGCCTCTTCGGGAGTGTCCTACAAGCCTTATGTTCCGGCAGATCAGAGTCTGAAAGAATTTACTCTCAGGGCATTGCTCATTGGATTGGTGATGTGTGTGGTGCTGGGAGCTGCCAACGCTTATCTTGGTTTGAAGGCAGGGATGACGATCGCGGCTACTTATCCAGCAGCAGTCATCGGAATGGCCGTTCTTCGGATATTCAAGGGCAATATTCTGGAAGAGAATATGGCTCGAACGGTCGGATCCATTGGTGAGTCGGTTGCTGCTGGCGCCATCTTTACGTTGCCAGCTTTTTTTATTGCCAAAATCTGGTATCCTAATTTTTTCACAGTGAAAAATTACATTCTTTCCGCTGTAATCATGCTGATCGGCGGGATCCTAGGCATTATGTTTGTCGCCTTGTTGCGGCGCGTTATGGTGGAAGATACCGAATTGCCCTTCCCTGAATCGGTAGCCGCGGCTGAAATTCATAAAGCAGGCCGAGCCGGTGGCACCGGAGCGAAATTTCTATTCAGCGCCATGGGCATCGGTGCCGTCATTCAAGCCATGATTCAATTTAACATTTTCAAGAGTTCATGGGAACATTTCGTGAACTTTGCCAGAAAGGTCATCGATCTTAGAGGCACTGGGCAAGCGGTGGGACAAAGCGGCATACTTTTGAGTTCGCCTGGTATTAGCCCGGCTTATATCGGGGTGGGCTACATTATCGGTCCCAAGCTGGCATCGCTTAACTTCAGCGGCGGATTGCTGGCGTGGGGATTGTTCGTCCCCATTTTGACCTACTTCATTGGTCCGTCCTTAATCCCATCGGGTGAAGCTGACAGCGCCACCTGGATCCAGATGGCGACCAATGTCTGGAAATTTATTGTTCGGCCTATTGCCATCGGCGGAATGTTGATGAGCGCCGGCTACACGTTGTTCCGCATGCGCAACAGCTTGGCGGTGGGACTGAAGCGCTCGATCGGCGATGTAAAAAAGGCTGCGACCGGGGAAAATATCGTCATTAGAACCGAGAAGGACTTGAGCTTCTTGCAGGTGTTATTTGGCATTCTGTTAACCGCGGTTGCCACCTTTTTTATTTACCTTTACTTTGCAAAGGACCCGATTGCTGCGCTGGTAGCGATGGTGGTGATGATCATTGCCGGGTTCTTTTTTGCTGCGGTTTCTGGCTATCTGGTGGGGATCATCGGTTCCAGCAATAACCCAATCAGCGGATTGACCATCTCGACCCTGTTGGTGGCTGCCATTTTAATGGTGGTGTTAGGGATGAAAGAAGACACTGGCGTGGCTGCTGTCTTGGGCGTGGCGGCGGTCGTTTGTGTGGCCGCTGCCGTGGCAGGCGAAATGTTGCAAGATCTGAAGGTCGGACATATTCTTGGCGGAACGCCTTGGAAAATGCAGGTTGGCGATCTCTTTGGCGTCACACTGGCGGCTGCGGTGATGTTTCTGCCGATCATCATCCTCCACGAGGGCGATATTAAAACCGGAGGCACTGGACTGGGCGGAGCCAAATATCCAGCGCCGCAGGCCAGCCTGATGGCGTTGCTCTCCCAGGGCATTGTGAAAGGCGATATGGCCTGGCCGTTGATCATCGTCGGCATGCTGATGGGCTTCGGATTGATCCTGATGCAAGTGCGCAGCCCCATGTTGGTGAGCGTCGGCATGTACCTGCCCCTGGAAACCACCTTCGCTATTTTCATCGGCGGTTTGATCAAGGGGGTTGTGGAAAAAGTCAGTGCCGCACGCAATCATAATGCCGCCCAAAAGGCCCGTGTGGAAAATAACGGGGTGCTGTTGGCTGCTGGGCTAATTGCTGGCGAAGCGCTGATTGGATTGCTGTTCGCGCTGTTGGCTGTGCTCGAGATAAAATATGGCTCGATTTTGCCGACCATATTCAAATTTTTGCCATTGCCATTCTGGGTTAGCCTGCTATTGCTGGTGTTTATTGGATGGCTGCTGGTTCAGATTCCCATTGCAAATGCTGGCAAAGCCGATGAACCAGCTCCACCCAGTGCTGTGATGTAACAATAGCCATTTCGTGATTCGCATCAGAGGGGCGGATTTGCTTCTCTGATGCGAAAAATTGGCAAGCAGATGAATAAAACAAAAAGGCTGATAATATCCTAACAATTCACAACTGATCTCATCATCAATAGTCGGCCTGCAATGAAATCGGTCAATCTGATTATGGCTGGTGAAAAAATCAATCTGTTCCATCTCATCCCAGAAAGAAATATAAAATTTGAAGAATCCAGCGATGGATTCGTGATCCTTTTGAAACCCAAATTTGAGAATAAATGGCTGGTCAAATATGTTCTGCCGAGATTGAAGAAACCTCATTTTCGGATCAAATTGGACCGCTTGGGGAGTTTTGTCTGGCAGCAGTGCGATGGCAAAAACACGGTCGAACAAATTGCCAATTTGTTCAAACAAAAATTTCAAGAGGACATCGATCCAGTTTATGATCGGATCGCCATGTTTATTCAAACGCTTGCCAGACATAGATTCATTGTCTTTAAAGATCTCTCATCGTCTTTGAATCATAATGGAGCAAGCAAAGAAATTTAAGTAACAGGTGCAAAGCGATCTGATGATTGTTTCGAGGGAAAGATGAATTTACCATTAAATGAAACGAATGAACTTTTTGTGCGCATTCGATTCGAACAGCGGAGTGGTATTCATACGTTTCCCTTAAAGAGTGAAATGAACGAGGAGTTGGCTCGTCCTGAATATGATCTCCATTCAACATAACAAAACATTGTTAGCGATCGTGATGTTGCTAACAATTGTTATGAGCCGTGTTGGCGCTCAATCGCTAGAACGGGTCGAGGGGGACTCAACCGTTAGCTATTATCTCAAAATAGACGGGGAGATCAACCTGGGTCTGCCGAGTTATTTGGCCCGAGTCATCAGACAAGCCAATCGGCAACGAGCGGGCGCTGTGATTATTGAGCTCAATACCCCTGGCGGCCGGGTCGATGCCGCTTTGCAGCTTCGAGATGCCATTTTCGAAGCCGAAGTGCCAGTCGTCGCGTTTATTCATTACGAGGCGGCCTCGGCAGGGGCATTGATTTCTTTATCTTGCGATAGCATCTACATGACGCCAGGTAGCTCCATTGGTGCAGTTACTCCGGTGGACATGCAGGGCCAAAAAGCCTCGGAGAAAACCGTGTCCTATTTGAGGTCGGTGATGCGGGCCATTGCGCAGCGCAATCATCGGCCGGTGGATATTGCTGAGGCCATGGTGGACGAGGACGTGGCCATCCCGGGCGTGATCGAAAAAGGGAAGCTTTTAACTCTTACCGCCGAAGAGGCGGTGAGGCTCAAAGTGGCCGATGCCGTGGTGAATGATCTCGCTGAGGTGCTAGACCGATTGGGATTGAACGGCGAGCAGATGATCCGCACTCGGATCACTTGGTCCGAAAAATTGGTCTATTGGCTCACCAACCCCATCATCAGTTCGCTATTGTTGACGCTCGGGATCCTGGGGCTGATATTTGAACTCCGAACCCCGGGATGGGGGCTTGGCGGCACGCTATCGCTTGTGGCGCTGGCACTGTTTTTTGGAAGCCATTATCTGGTCAATCTGGCTCAATGGACCGAGATCCTCATCTTTTTGGCGGGACTGGCGCTGATTCTGCTGGAGATATTCATCATTCCAGGATTTGGTTTGACAGGGATTGTGGGAATCCTGTTGATTTTGGCGAGCTTTGTGCTGAGTCTCCTTCCCCGTTTGGAGGGCATCGGTTTCGAAGATATCCTGAACTCCCTCACCACCGTTGGAATCTCGTTTATTGTTGCCTTTGTGCTGGTTATCCCAATCATCAAATTGGTCCCCAAATCTCGGGTGTTTCGAAATTTGGTCCTGGAAACAAGCGAGAGAGGCTCTGAAGGCTATCGCTCCACGCCTGCGGTGTATGAGCAATTTTTAGGTGTCGAGGGCACTGCGCTTTCGCCGCTACGACCAGCTGGCATCGGCCTATTCCATGGCCAGCGCTTGAACGTGGTGGCAGATGGCGATTTCATCGAGCCAAATCAGAAGATTAAAATCATCAAGGTCGAAGGATACCGGGTGATCGTCAGGAAGATCTCTGGATCTGAAAATTGATGATTCACTGGCTGATTCGCCCCTCGAGGCATCAGCGCAGCAGCTATTTAAAAGCTGCCATGATCGCCATTCTAATCGCATGGCCAATTCGCGCTGCGTATGCACAATCCGGGATCGCATCCGGTGAGGCAATTCAATGAATCACGCCATTCGGATCGCAAAAGGATCGGTTGGTGAGAATGTTCCTTGGGTCGCATTGGAATTCAGTTTCGACCTCAAAACCAATGACTTTCTTTTTTGGGGGATGAAATTTTAAATTGAGCCGTGCACTATGCCAGTAGAAATTCTTGTGGGTGGGTTAATTATCATCGGCTTTTTATTGATTCTGATCGAGATTTTTCTCGTCCCTGGATTCAATATTTTTGGTGTGTTCGGGGCTGTGATGGTGGTTTTGGGGATCATCTTTGGCTATAGCAAATTGAGCCTGGCCGCAGCAAATCTGGTGCTGCTGGGTTCGCTGATCGCCGCAGGCGTGCTGGTTCGAATCATCGTCAAGTCAAAGAGCTGGCGCCGCATCATATTGGACGTTCAACAGGATAAGGCCCAGGGTTTTCATGCCTCCCCAGAACATCTCGCCCAATTGGTTGGCAAAACCGGGATCGCTTACACGCCGCTTCGTCCCGCTGGTATTGCCCTGATCGATGATCAGAAGGTCGATGTGATGACCGAAGGCAGCTTTGTTGAGCGCAATAAAGCTGTCGAAGTCATTTTGGTTGAGGGAAATCGAGTGGTCGTGCGAGAAATTGTTTAGTGGCCAGCTTGAGGATTCCATGCCTCTGGCATTGAAACGTGCGCTGCTTGGCTGATCAATGGCTTTCGTTCGAGTTTTATCGGTCAATTGGAAATATGCGCTCTTTGTTTGATCGGTGCCCAGTGGGAATGATTTGGCCATATATCTTAAACCAACGGCTTTGGCAAAGGGAAAAAAGAAGAATGCCATTGCTTAGATAATGGGAGAGCGGACCAATGGCATCGATTCGGTTCATAATCATCAGCCTGGTCATTCCAAAAGGGGTTGTATCGATATGCTGCTAATTTAATAAAAAATCAATGAACGCTTTATGAATGGTTATCATCGCTGGGAGGTAAAATTATGAGTCCAACTGCCTTGGTTGTTCTGATTGTTATTGCGATCATTATTTTTATGTCGCTTTTCTCGTACTTTATTCCGGTGGGATTGTGGATTACGGCGTATTTTTCAGGCGTAAAGGTTCGGATTTTGCGCGATCTAGTGGGGATGCGCCTGAGGAAGGTCAATCCGCATCTGATCATTCGACCGATGATCAGCGCCACCAAAGCGGGCATCGCCGTAGATATTAACAAATTGGAAGCGCACTATTTGGCGGGCGGCAATGTGGAGCGCGTGGTCAATGCGCTGATTTCGGCGGACAAGGCCAACATCAATCTTTCGTTTGAACGGGCGACCGCCATTGATCTGGCTGGGAGAGATGTACTGGAGGCGGTGAAGCTCAGTGTCAATCCCAAGGTCATTGAAACCCCATTAGTGGCCGCAGTGGCCAAGGATGGAATTCAGGTAAAAGCCACCAGCCGCGTGACGGTTCGCGCCAATATCGATCGGTTAGTCGGTGGTGCTGGCGAGGAGACGATTGTGGCGCGCGTGGGCGAGGGGATCGTGACGACCATTGGCTCGGCCGAATCCCATAAGCAGGTGCTCGAAAATCCCGATTTGATTTCCAAGACGGTGCTCAAAAAGGGATTGGACGCTGGGACCGCCTTTGAAATTCTATCGATTGATATTGCAGATGTCGATGTTGGCGACAATATTGGGGCGAAATTGCAAACTGACCAAGCGGAAGCGGATAAGCGTATTGCTCAAGCCAAAGCAGAAGAACGTCGGGCAATGGCTGTTGCGCGGGAACAGGAAATGAAGGCTCTGACGCAGGAGATGCAAGCGCGCGTGGTCGAAGCCGAGGCCGAAATTCCCAAGGCGATCGCCCAGGCGTTCCGCGAAGGAAACCTCGGCATCATGGATTATCTCCATTTAAAAAACATTCAGGCCGATACTAAAATGCGGGAGAGCATCGCCAGCCCAGGAACCCCAAAAAAGGCTGAATAACGCTTTAAGCTTTGAATCTTGAAGATAATTCATCAACCACTGGCATCGCTCGATCCGTCTTGAGCAAAGGAACACCTCCAGGTTTTCGTTTGGATTGGGCTGTTGATCAATTCTCCCCTGAAGCAGTTCGACATGGGCAGTGCTCAACTCGGAAATCCAATGACGATCAAAAATTCTGAGAACCCTGCGATCGGTCGCATGGACTTTGCATTGCAGTCTGATTAGCAGATTCAGAATTCCGAACAAAGTTCGTCGCTTGCAAAGCAGACTGCTGTGGCCTTGACTGTGCCCATGGTTGGCAACCAGCATGGGAATCTAAGCCTCCGTTGCTCCGAAGCCTTTGACCCGATAGGATTCGCGAGAGCATGAGGATGTGTTGTGGTGAATGAAGCTAATTCATGACATGAACGGATAAAAAGGTTTTCCGAGCCTAAGCTTTTAGAAACGGGGAATGGGGTCAATTTCTCCTAATAACGTTCATTTTGTCGATAGACCAAAGGTGGAAATATGAACGATCTGATTACCATATTGATCATTTTAGCGGCGCTGATTTCGTTTTTGAATAAAATTTTTGGGCAGAAAAAGGGGACTGGGAGCGCTGGTCGGAGGCAATCCGAGGGCGAAGCGCCGCTTCCGTCTTGGTTCCCGCCATGGCTGGAGACCACTGCCAAACAAGAGCCGGCGCGGCCGGTCCAGCGCAGGAAACCAGAGCCCACCAAACCGCCATCGCCAGAAAAAGAGATGCCCGATTCGGTGAAGGAGCGCACCACAGCGCCACTGCCAGCGAAACCCGCTCCTGAGATCAGAGCAGTCCAGCTGGATAATCAGCTATTGCGGTCCGTCAAGGCGGTCTTGAAATCTCAGGATGAATTGAAACGTGGTATCATCTTAGCTGAAATTTTGGCACCGTGTCTGGCGAAAAGGACTGGGTATCGGATTTTTTGATTTGGTGGCCTTCGCTGAATTGGTGATGGCTTCTGAATTTTAGTCTGGCCTGAGGATCCAGATTAAAATCTGAGATCCAATCATCACGGTCCGATTGTTGACGAATGGGTTATTACGTTCAAAATCATGACGCGGATAGAGAAAGCCATTTATAAAATCTTCTTTAGCTGCTTCAAATTGACGCCGAAGGATTCCTGTTTAATTGTGGTCGACGAAATCACACGACCCCTGGGACAGTTGCTTTTCAATCGTGTCAACAAGAGTCGGTCGCAGTCAGCTCTTTTGGAGGTCAAAGCGCGAAGTTTTCGATCCGGCGAGCCGGGGCCAGCGATTCTCAATATCATGAAGCAAATGACTGCGGTCTTGACATTCACCAGCTATCCGCTCATTCATTCGAAAGCATTAAAGCAATTATGCCATGTGGGTGCCCGGGTGCTATGCCTGCATCCGATCTCAGAAGAGGGATTGGCCCGAGCCGTCAACACCGATTATGAATTTATTGATAAGAAAAGTCGAAAATTGAGCGATCTGTTTTCCATTGGCCGGCGCATTCATTTGACCACAGCAGCCGGCACCGATGTGGTGATTCCTATCTCGCGGCATAACGGTGATGCCAATACTGGCATTGCCAGTTCTCCCGGAACGATGTGTTGCCTGCCATCCGGCGAAGCCAATATCATACCGAATCGTCGTGAAACGCAGGGGGTCGTTGTCGTCGATGGCTCTATTCCTGCAATCGGCTTGTTAGAACGCCCGGTGGTGATTCACATTCGCGATGGATACGCTTATCAGATCACTGGTGGACCAGAGATCGAGCCGCTTCGAAAAATGCTAAAAATCTTCGGGAAATCCGCCAGAAATATTGCTGAATTTGGCCTTGGAACCAATCCAGATGCCATCCTCACCGGCAATTCCATCGAGGACGAAAAGGTGTTGGGCACCGCCCATATCGCTTTGGGTTCTCCAGATTATGAAGGGGGAATCAGAAAGAAATATCTTCATCTCGATTTGGTGCTCCAAAAACCGACAGTGTCGATCGACAATCGGGTCATCGTCGAAAAGGGCAAAATCCTGGTTTGACCCACCCCTCAGTTATTCCGCGACAAAATGTTCCTTTCGAGATTTCGTGATCTGCATCATGCGGATCCCCATCGGTCTGATCCCTTCACGGATATTGGAATTGCGATGGATCCCATCACTACTAAAACATCATCGAATGGTAAATGGGCATGGCATATTTAGCCAGATTTTCCGACAATGGGAGATCCTGGCAATCTGTTTGGGATGGACTTGTGGGCTTAGGAAACGTGAAGCATACTGAAGCGATCGCTTTCATGCTAAGCTCTTGATAATGCCATTGTTGATTTTCGTGGGAAGATACAACCGAATGGACAAATTCAAGCGACAAAACCCATGGTGTGGCTCGCCATGGCTCACGATTGGATGAGTTTTGCCCTTTCAATGGATATCGGTGTTTTTGTCGGGCCAATATTGCTGGCAACGATCGCATTCGCCTCGTTGACAAAATAATTTATACAGATGGATGAGCCCTTGTTGCCGGGCAGCTGTGGTGATGAGGTGATTGAGGTTCGTAGCGCTGGGAAACAGCTTCTTTCCCATAGCTCGGATGATCGAATTCATGGCGAAACGAGGGTAGTTTTGGTAGAGGTTCATGACCGATTCGGCCAATGCCGGGTCTTCGATCTCGGCGGCGTATGCGATTAAGATGGGCAATATGACATTGATCACAACATCTCGGGCGCGATCTGGGCCGATAAGCGTGGCTGTTTTTTCTTCGATCAGATCCAGCCCGGGATCAACTACGCGATAATGGTTTGCCCAATAGCCCTCCGCTTGACAGATGAACAGATTTTCTAACTCCTTGATCAAATGTGGATGATCTTTGTTTCCATCGCGGAAAACCTGGAGAGTGGTCTCCAGAATACCAGTTTTGGCCAGCCGCTGCAGAATAAAGGCTGCTCCTGCCAGCCGTCGGGTGGGGAAATTGGCTGGTCGAAGCCGAAAGAATTGCCATTCTTCTTGTTGCATGGGTTTCAAGCCCAAACGAGTGGCATATTCGGCCCATACCTCCTCTAATTGCGCCACATAGGCTTGGGTGTCCTGATCCTTGATTTTCCGCCAATCGAAATATTTATTCTGGCTGGGCAACAAGCCAGCCGCCCCTAATAGCAGCCCTAACGCCCGCAGCGGCTCATGATGGGGGGTGAGTGGATTGAGTTCTCGTTTGATCGCCTCATAGGGTATTAATTGAGCCAGGCGACGGAACGGGATTTGATTTTTGGAGTAGCCCAGCGCCTCCATCAAGCCGAGATACAAAAGTTGGTTCCAAGAATTGGTCTCGCGTTGCTCAGCGAATCGATCTGCTTTGTCCTGCAATCGGTGCAGCGCAAAACGATCGATAACCGCCAATTTGAGCTCCTGGCTCATGGCGCTGAGTTGGCAATTGGACAAAGGGGCAGGGGCGAAATGATAGAGATGATACCGTTGCGCCAGTTGCTGAAATTGTTGCTCTCGAAGATCCACAAAAACCTGGACTGGCACGGGGTGACGATCGAGACGCACCGCAGCTTCTTTAAAGTGGGGAGGACCAATGACAAGATGCATGATGACCTGGTTATAGGAGGGATCGGCATGGTGGCTGTGCTGATACCAGTCTTCCGGTGCTCGATGGATCTCCAGATCGCCTTGATAGATTTGATCTCCCACTTTGACGCTGATGCTCTTAAAATCCGGGCCAGCATCGGTGTTTTTTATCCCGGTGGAGATGATCGTCACGGGCTGGCCGTGGATATCGTGGAGCGGAATCGTGGAGAAATAATTTAGTTCCCATAAATGAGCAATGAGATGCTCGGCAATGGGGCTGCGGTCGTCCACCTGCATGATTAGCCCTCCTTAAAACAGCACATGCGGTCGGTCGTTGAGGTGATGCGTTCCTTGCGATCGAGCCGTTCAATTGCAATGCCTTACTTCCGTTTGTCGGGTCCAAGTGCACTTCCGGCCAGCGGATGGGTGAAGGCGGATCCAAGCAATTGTTATTGGCTGGGCGCTGGAGCCAGCTTTCAATCGATAAATTGCTGAACCATCAAACTATCGCCAGGGGATAGCTCTCTTCCCCAAATATAGCCACGATCATCGATGATGTCGGTGGAATTGAGCGGTTGAGAGAATTGCTTCAGATGTTCAATGACCATATTGGCGCGACGGCCATTGAGCACCCGCGGCTGAAAATCGACTTCATAATTATCGACGTTCACTGGGATAATCTTCGCAAACAGCAAACCTTTTCTGGTGAGATGCACCTTCAGGATCAAGCTTTCTGTTGAGCGCCGGCTATAAGAAGAAAAACTAAAATTCCCCAATGAATAGGCAATCAACCGATTCTTGTAGATTTCCAGTCCCTGCAGGACATGGGGATGATGCCCGATGACTAAGTCGGCACCACAATCTATGGCCAGATGAGCGAAATATATTTGGTAATCTTTCGGATAATTGCTTCCCTCTGCTCCCCAATGGAAGGTCACCACAATGAAATCGCCTAATGAATCAGCGTGAGCGATATTGGCTGGCAAATTCCTGGGATAATTGGTGCCACCGCTGGTGCGAGTTGCCCAAAATTCCTCTGGAAATGTTAACGAGTATCCAAGAAAGGCGACCCGATAACCGTTACGTTCGATAATGGCCGGTCGCTGGGCTTGTTCCAAGTTGAGCCCAGCACCGCAATGGGCCAATCCGATGGAATCGAGCACTTGCAACGTATTCTTCAGGCCCTCTAACCCATAATCCAGAACATGATTGTTCGCGAGCGTGACGACATCAAATCCGGCATGAACCACGCTTGGCGCAAATTTAGGGGATACTTTGAAATTAAACTTCTTTTCAAATTTGGTACCGGTATGAGTGAACGGGGCTTCTAAATTTCCAAATGCAATATCAGCCGCAGCAAGGATCGATCGGGTGCTATCAAACGGGTAATCTATGCCGCGGGTGCGAAGATATTCGCTGGTATAATTGGCCAGCATGATATCACCCACGGCGGCAATCGAAACAGCCGACGAAAAGTTCCTCACCTCCAATGGCATTCTCTGGGATGCGGTAGTATCTGCTAAAACTAGAAGAGGAGCTTTCTCTTCCTGGTTCACTTGCTTTTGTTTCACGCAACTGCTAACTGAACAGAGAAGCAGCAGCACCCACACCAGATTGGTCCTGAATGTTGATCTCAATCGCATTAGCCCTTATATTCACCTTCGTCCACGGTTACATCGACTTCTTCTGGTTTCTTCCCGGCAGCTTTGGCATATTCTTCTCTGACGCGCTCCAGTTCTTCTTTTTTCTCCTGCAATTGTCGGTTCAGCCCCTTCACTTCCTCGATGAGCTTCTGCACCACTTCATCCGCAGCCACCTTCGTGTTGTTCTGTTCGACGATCAATTGATATGTTTTCGCTCCCAGTTCATTGAACTTCTTGTCAATGTCTCGCTTAATGCCGATGATATCGACTTTGATTTTGCCAATCTTGGTATACTCATCGGTCTTTCTCGCTATAGTTGAAATCCCCTTCTTCAGCGCATTGCTCAGATCATCTATGAATCCCATATCTCACTCCTTGAAAAAAGTTTATCCCTGGTTTTGAACGGCTTAATTTAAAGATTAATTCATAAATTGTCAAGCTAAAAAATTTCCAGCCATTTCAACGAACCGCCATGGGCAGATTCCCTCGGCTAGGCCGGTGGACTTGAAATCAAAGATGATCCGCGAAGATGGGCTGGATCACCGTTTTTTCGGCTCAGAATCGAAAAGAGCCAACGACCAGGTTGCTAAAATACCACGAAACGCAGATAGCAATAGACCAGAGGTGCCATGAACAATGGGGCATCGAATCGGTCCAGAAAACCACCATGTCCGGGCAAAATCCCCGAGGTGTCTTTCACTCCGGCGTCTCGTTTAAAGACCGATTCGACCAAATCGCCTATCTGGCTCAAAATGCCGATTAAGACACCGATGACGAGGCTGTGAACCAATTGGAATTCCCGAATGAACAGTCGGTGACAGAAATAGGCGGTGATGATGGCAAAGACAAATCCTGCCACAGCGCCTTCTACAGTTTTATGAGGGCTGACGCGAGAATAGAGTTTATTTTTTCCCCAGGCCGATCCAATGAAATAGGCCGCTGTATCGCAAATCCAAATCGTTATGAGCATCAACAGCAGCCACCTGCCTCCAGCGGCATAATCAATTTGCAAGGATCGGGGCAATTCTCGAATCAAAATATTGAACCCGAAAAATACCGTGGGATAGAATATGCCCCAGGCGGTTGCCGCGATATTGTAAGTCGCTGAGCCTTTATTTCGAAACAGCTCAACGAGCAGTATGACGTAAAATAGGCCAGCCACAATAGGCCATAGCTTTTCAATCCCATAATAAAACAAGCAAACCGTGATCAGCACCGTCCCGAGCAACCCTATCAGCTTGAGCGGATTCATCTGTTTTCGTTCCGTCAATTGGTAGAATTCATATTGCGCCAGCAAATTGATCAGCAATACCAGGCCAACAAAGGGCAGCCCCCCCAAGAGAACCAGAGTGACGATGATCGGGATGCCGAAAACCGCCACCAAAACCCGAAAGCCTAATTTCTTGAACGACAAATAGCAGCTCCTTGTGTGATAGTTTTAGATTGATTAGTGAATTAATGTCGTCATAGAAAACACCATCCAAGCACCCCACTTTGGCGGCACGTTGGGGTCGATGAATAAAACGAGATTGGCTGAATGAAAATGAGATCATTTATTGGTAGCGGGAATAGATAGGACTTCGATAGCCACCTGAACGACGCCGGCCGAAATCATGTCCAGCTTTTGCGCAGCCGCATACGAAAGGTCGATGATACGGGATTTCAGCTTCGGCCCGCGATCGTTGATGCGCACCACCACAGACTCATTATTGAACAAATTGGTCACCCGCACCAAGGTGCCGAACGGCAAAGAAGGATGCGCCGCGGTCATTTCATATGGATCATAACGCTCGCCACTGGCAGTCGACCTGCCTTTCATGCTCATGGCATAATACGAAGCATAGCCGGTTTCGAATTTCTTGTGATGAAGCTCAATCGGCTTTCCGGGTTGATCCGCCAGCTGATCCTCTAAATCGAGCAGGATAATTCCTTCCATGGCCTTAAAATCCCGAATTTCATTTTCTTCCTTTGCCTGATCAGCTTGCGATTTTACCCGATTCGCCTCGGCCGCTTTCGGTTTCGTCGCTTTGGCTTGCTCCCGCTCTTGTCGTTCATCAATGAAGATGATCCCATCGATCTCCTGGGACTGTTGACGCTGATGAAACAGACGAGAGCAGCTCAGAAGCACCAAAAAAACTGTCAATCCCGCGATTTGCTTCACCGTAGTACCCCTCCTTAAATAAACACACCAGGCCACTCGAAAATTTAAGGTCAACCTATTGCGAAGATCTGGCCCCTATCCCTTCCTGAGGATTCATCTCAGGGCAGACAAATGAATTTGTCCAATCACCGAATTTTTAGCCCACTGCCAGGCACCGATGGCCAATAGGAACCAGAGACCCCGAAATGATGGGTATGGAATCCTCGATCAGCGATCTTTGTATCGATTTTGTGTCGCTGCATTGACCGATCAAATCAAATAGATGCTGTTCTCCAATTGGCGAAGAAGTCACAATGCCAGAGCTTAGTCAGGTGCAACGAATGATAGATCATTAAAATTTTTGTTCAGGCAAAATATCAAAGCCGAAATCCCGCATCACTCTGGCACCTGAATACTGCCGATGAGCTCGTTGACATCGGAGATTTGGTGCAGGTTGAGATATTGGTTCAGCTCATGAACCAAGCGTGCGGCGATGTCGGGTTCGATGAAATTGGCGGTGCCGATCTGAACCGCGGTGGCGCCAGTGATCAAGAATTCCAGCACATCATCTAAATTCATAATTCCACCGATACCGATCACTGGAATTTTTACCGCCCGCACCACTTCAAACACCTTTGCGATGGCGATCGGTTTGATTGCCGGACCAGAAAGTCCGCCAGTAATCGTAGCCAATTTGGGTCGACGGGTGCGCACATCCACGGCCATGCCAACCAGGGTGTTGATGACAGAGAGCGCGTCAGCGCCAGCCGATTCCGCAGCGATCGCGATGTCGCTGATGGACGTGACGTTCGGGCTCAGTTTGACGATTAAGCAGCGATTGGTTTCTTTTCGAGCCAACCGAGTGACTGCAGCGGTGATGTCTGGATCGGCGCTGAACGCCATGCCGCCCTCTTTGACATTGGGACAGGAGACATTTAACTCGTAACCATCGACGCCGCCAGCGGCTTCTATTGTTGCTATCACCTGCGCAAAGTCATCCACTGTCTTCCCTGCCACGTTGACAATCACGGCGCAGGTCAACTGTTTCAAGAATGGCAGTTTCTCAGAAATAAATCGTTTCACACCCACATTGGCCAATCCGATGGAATTAAGCATGCCACCGCTGGTCTCAGCAATCCGCGGCGCCGGATTTCCAACACGCGGTGTTAGCGACACGGCTTTGGTTACCAGACCACCAAGTCGGTTTAGGTCGAAAAACGAAGCATACTCCTCGCCATAGCCGAACGTACCCGAGGCAGTCAAAATCGGGTTGGCGAGCGTTAACGGTCCCAGATTAACGGAAAGTCGACTCACGAAAGTCAATCTCATTTATTTGAAAAACTGGTCCATCTTTGCAGACATATTTATAAGGATCCATCGGGTCCGTGGAATTTACCACACACCCGAGACACGCGCCAAAGCCACAGGCCATCATGGTTTCTAACGATACTTGGCACGACCAGCCAAGCGTTGCCACCAATGGCTGGAGCTGACCCAGCATCGGCATTGGGCCGCAGGCATAGATGGCCGGAAACGACGATGTGATTGTTTCCCTTTCGCGGGCAAACAGATCAATTACGGTTCCCTTAAAACCAACGGAACCGTCATCGGTGGCGAGAACATAGGGGATTTGCAACGCATCAAATTCATCAAGACAACAAATGGTCGAACGGGATTTATTCCCGTAGAACAGTCTGGTTGGAATATCAAGCTGCCTAATCCGTTGGGCTAAGAACAGCAGCGGCGCAATTCCCAGACCGCCGGCCAAAAGGATAGCCTCGCTACATGGGGTGGGTATCGAAAAATGATTGCCCAACGGACCTAAAATTGAAAGGCTGTCCCCGACAGCGCATTTTGATAACCGTGTGGTTCCCTGACCGATAACCTGCACCAGGATCTCAAACCATTGGCCCATGGGATCGACTCGGTGAACGCTAAATGGCCGTCGGAGTAACGTGATGAAATCCTCTGAAACTTTGATATTGATAAACTGGCCTGGTTGCCATGCCAATGGCTGCTGGCCGCCGTCGAGTCGAAATCGGACAATTGTCGGCGTCAGCCAGACTTTATCGAGGATGAGGCAGTTTCGGATGTGTGGAGCGGAAGCGGAAACGGAATTTGTGTGCATGGCTGTCATCTGTTCCTACCATCGTCGCGGTGTTTTTCTTCGCGGATCATTTTTTTCCATTTCCTGACGTAACAGCCTGCGGTATTGCTCGCGGTCGGCTATAGCGCTGTCTGCCAATAACGTGGTATCGCTTACTGCTTTTTTCGCTAACGCGGTAGCGTCAATAGTCGGCTCAGCTTCTTTCGATTTGGTTGAAGCTGCCCGCGCTTTCACCACCTCGTCGACTTTGGATTTCACTCGCTTAGCATAGGCAGAACTGGGATAATCTTTTACCAATTGTTGATAAATTTCGAAGGCCTTATCGGCATGTTGGAAATTGTGCTCGTAAATGTATCCCATGGCCAGTAATGCCTTAGGGGCATATTCCGACGTGGGTGCCTGCTGGTAAATCGATTGAAACACGTCAAGCGCTTCCCGGTATTGGCGGCGATCCAGATAAGCCTGTTCCGCCAGCGCAAATTTAGCGGCAAGCTCTGCATTCGGGTCAACAACGGAGATACTCTTGATCTTCTTGCGGGCTTTCTGAGCTAAAGGGTCATTGGGAAATTGCGTGATAAGCCGCTGATAAACCGAATCAGCCAAAAGCGTATCCTGTTTGAACTTTTCACAGATATATCCAATAGAGAACAAGGTTCGAGGAATCACCGCTTGTGACGTGTCCATTTCAAGAATATCGATATATTCTTTGAGTGCCGAATCTGGTTGGGAAAATTCGAATAGATAGAGCTCTGCCAAAGACAGCTTGGCTTTGACCAATTCCTGGAAAGCGCTCCCCTGTTGTTGATTTTTGCCTGCTTCCCCTTGCGACTGATAGTATTGCTCGTAAATCAATTTGTTTTTGGTGTACTGGGTGTAATAGCGGTCGTACATCCCATAGAGCGAATCGGCGTAATTTTCCAGATAATTTAAAGGAATGCGCAACGATTGCGCCACCAAACTATCGAGCAAGGTGAGCTCTACTTTGGGCTTGCGATTCGGATTCAAAGGATCGGTAATCGTGATTTTCTCCCCAAATCGGTCATAATACTTGCCATAATATTTTTGATACACTGGGATCAGACGATTCTGGACGAACATGAGTGAGTCCAGGGGGATAAAAAGGGCGGTAGCGACCAGAGTGTCCAATTTCGTAAGGCTGAATTGTGGGAGTTCATCGCTTTTAAGATCGAATTTGTCCAGCATGGCAGCGATGGAGTCGCCGCGGGCCAGGCTTTTCTGTTGGGCGGCGATGTTCGCTCGCAGCGTCAGAAGCTGCTGAATATTTTTGCTGATCGAGCGCGCCTCCGGAATAATTTCGGCATTGGCGTTTTCCAATATGGCTTTATCGAAATATTCTTTGGCCTGCTCATAATTGTTATCTCGGGCCTGATAAATTTTCCCCAGATAAAAATGGGCCGTGGCAGCTTCTTCAGTTTTCGGATGGCGATTGATAATATCCAAGTACCATTCAATCGCATGATCGAACTCGCCCTTCAAACGATAACAATGGCCGATCTCGAGACGACAGATTGGCCAGTTTTCTTGATTCACCACATCGCCGAGCAAATTATTGAAGATTTTGATGGCTTCATCAAAATTGTTCATCTCTTTTAGCGCCAGGCCAGCCCGAAACATCGCATCGAACTCAAACTTAGAATTCGGACTATATTTTCGCGCCTGTTTATAGCTTTCCACAGCGCTGGCAAAATTTTTAAGTTGAAAATAGCACTCGCCCATTTCATAGAACGCTTTAGCGCGCAGTGTCTTATCGCGGCTGCGCCGTGCAGCGGTCTGATATTCCACAACGGCGGTAATATAATCCTTTTTGTGCTTAAACAATCCGCCCAGTAGTAACTGTGCCTCATCGCGAATTTCGCTTTTCGCGCTGCTATTCAACAAGTCGTGCAAATTCTTCTCGGCGGCATCGTAATCTTGCAATTCAATATTGGTCTTGGCCTGCCATAATTTGCTATCGTAAACAAATTCGCTATTGGGAAAATTTTGGATCAATTCCAGAAATTTCCGCTGCGCTTTGGCATATTCCTGCTTCCGATAAAAGCACTGGCCCAATAAGAACAACGCATCGTCCACATATTTGCTGTTGGGATAGATTTCCAGCACCTTGGAGGCTTTTTCAATGGATTTATCGTAGTTTTGCAGCTCGAGTGAACTGGGTTTATTGAGATTGGCCGATCGCTGCGGAGCAGCGCCTCGTTTTTTGGTGAGATCTTCTTGCCGCTTGATGCGTTGCTTCTCCGCTTCGTTGAAATATTTTTTAGCATTAAAAAATGTGTTATAATAAGCACAACTGCCGATGATGCTCAGCAGGACCGAAAAGATAAAAAGTTTTATGATATTAAATTTCATGACTCGCTCAAAGAGATCCGTTCTACCAATCGGGGCAAAATTTCTCCGGATTTTCCAAAGATCGCTTCGTCCACCAGGTTGGTAATGGCGGTGGGATTGGTATTAATTTCTACCACATAAGCCCCGGCGTTCTTGGCCTCAATTGGCAACGACGCTGCCGGCTGCACCACGGCGGAAGTGCCGATCGTCAGAAAAACATCGGCGGCTTCTGCCGCAGCAAATGAATCCAAGAGCACCTGGTGCGGCAACGCCTCGCCAAACCATACCACATCGGGCCGAATGAGCCCACCACAGTCGCAGCGCGGTAGCTCGTCGCTATTGAAATGAGGAATGGTATCCCACTGTTTATTACAGTCAACGCAACGATTTCTCATTATGTTCCCGTGGAGCTCATAGATTCTTTTGCTGCCCGCCCGTTGATGCAAGTTGTCGACATTTTGAGTGATCAAATGGAAATCATCAAACATAGCCTCTAATTTTACCAGCGCGTAGTGACCGGGATTCGGATCCACCTGTTTGATCAGGGTCTTCCGATAGTTGTACCATTCCCATACCAATTTTGGATTTTTCATAAACGCATCAAAATTTGCCAACTCTTCGGGACGGAATTTCTTCCATAACCCTTCATCACCACGAAACGTGGGAACTCCGCTCTCCGCAGATATACCCGCCCCAGTTAGAACGACCACGGTTTTAGCTGATTTTAATTTTGAGATGAATTTTTCTGAGAACATGGATTGCTCCTCTAAAGTTGTCATCGATAAAATAGCATTTTTCACTTAAATTAGCAAGCAATTTATTCGTCGGACTTCCTACCTGGATTTTGCCGCAACATTTCACCATCAGACTGATCCGCTGCTATGCAAAATGTTAAGCGGGAAATTCTACTTTGGATAAGAGTGAGGCTGATCGGATGGACAAATGAAGCTTATGATGATGGAATAGGTGCATAGTGAAGGCCTAATTGGCATGATAGTATTTTTTCAGGGACTGATTTTTGCAACAAGAACGAATTGGCGATGCAATAAATAAATTATTTTAACTTGATATTTGAGAATTTTTTTGCTATTATTCGCTCGCCAATCAAAAAAGCGATGTGTTGACGATCTAAATGGTGAGTTGTGTGATGGAGGTGCTATGACCACAAAACGTGGCTGGATATGGTGGGTATTGCTGTTCGCTATTCTTCATGGTTTTGCTCTGGAACAACTTAGTCTGGCGCAAGAGTCGAAATTTCCTCGGGGGGCACAATACTTCTTGGGGACGGATGATCAGCTCTTAATTAAAGTAAACATTTGGGGATTTGTGGCTAAACCGGGACAGTATCTGGTGCCCAGCGATACTGATCTGATTTCGTTGATTGCTTTTGCTGGCGGTCCCCGAGATGGGGCCAAGCTCAGTCGAATAAAAGTGATTCGTGCCAAAGCCGCTGATTCCACTGCGGTCGTCCTGGACATTAATATCAAAAAGTTCATTGAGAAAGGCGATCAGTCTCGTATTCCAATGCTTCAGCCCAATGATACCATCATTGTCTCCGGTTCCACCTGGTATCATGTCAGCAACTTTTTGGGATTTGTGACCAAGGTCGCAACGCTCGTGCAAATTTATTGGTGGATCGTTTATTATAGTCGCTGAGGGCAGTTTTTTTATCGGCACTGGCCTCATTTCGCAATTAAGTTGTTGTAATAAGAAAAATATTTATTGACAATATCCAAAAAAAACGATAATTTGTCATCGTCAAACCGAACATAATGGGGCATTGCATCCAATGGTTTATGACAACAATTTGGAGGTTTGAACTATGAACTTACGGAACGCTGTGCGTGCGGGGATGTTATTGCTTTTGCTGACCAACGCCATCCCGACGGCCTACGCCATTGGGATCAATGGTGGTAATGGCCTCACCTATGTAAAATCTGCCTGGAACCTTAAACCCGGTTACCTGACGCTCTACGGCCGCACTCGATTCTTCGGTAAGGTATCCACCCAAACACAGCCGACCGCTGCTACCTATTGGGATGTGCAAGGGGCGTTAAGTTTTAACTATGGAATTAGTCAACATATCGAATTGGCAATTTCGCCAGTGATGTACCAGGACACTCACCGAGGCCGAACTGGCTACAACATCCCAGATGATCTATTTTTGGGACTTAAATTAGGCTCCTATAATTTAAAGGGTACATCATTGACTTGGGCTATCAGCTTCGATACGCGTTTCCCCACCGCCAAATATCATAATATCCCGTTCGAGCCCTATTCTGCTGGCACCATCGAGTGGGGTTTCACCACCATGCTGACCTATGCCAGGGATCCGCTTTATCCTGATGACAATTTGAATGTCCATGTTAATTTCGGTTATGTAAATCACAACGACGTGGGGAAAAAATTAATTCCGTGGTCTACTATCAGCGTTACCAATATGAGCCAGCAATTCTTTTACGGAATTGGGATGAAAATTCCCAGTTCAGAATTCGATTTTTCGATCGAACTGTATGGCAACAAATTTTTGCAACCCCCCCCACAAACAGCTTATAGCCTGGAGGACTACCTTTATCTTTCTCCAGGGATCAGCTATCATGCCTATCGCTGGATGACATTGAGTTTTTCGACTGATCTTCGATTGACCGAGGATATCAACCAATCGCTCGTGCCCCCGCCAGCACCAGATTTACCCAATTATCCCAGTTGGCGGATCAATTTGGGTGTGAGCCTTACATTGCTGCCAACATCGGTTTATCGGCTGAGCGATAAGGATATCCTCATTCGCAAAGCTGAAAGTCGGCGAGAACTGTTCGAGCAAATTATCAAGGAACAACGCGAAACTGAGTCGGCCGAGGAGGAATTGGAACGTATTAAGGAGGAACGTCGCAAAGCGGAGCGTGAACTGGAACGGCTGCGAAGAATTCTTGAAGGCGATCTGAAAAAGAAAAAGGATGAAGGCGGCAAATAGCGTTCTGCTGAAATGTTCGACTCCAAATTGATGGATGAAATAAACGACTCCTCTGCGGATTATACCCAGAGGAGTTTTTATTTCAATAATAACGCATTGCCCGAGTATCAGATTTTCAGGAAAATGGACTTGACTTTTTAGAATTGTTCTTTTATATTGAAGGTGCAAATCGCATAATGACATGCTAATGGACTTCAGTGGTGCTTGTGTCACGTTCGAGCATTTTGCTCGAAGCCAGAGCCATTCGCTTATGGGCCAATCTGATACCACGTTCTTCATTTTTCCAGCGAGCTCCAAGATATTGGCAGCGAATGAAATATTGTCGTCAGCGATTTCTACCAAGATGTTGCTTCTTTTTTGATCGAAACTTGCTTTGGTAGGACCAATGCCAAAACCTAAAATGCTGTTGCACACCTGCTGCGCACCTTGTGTGACTGTCCCGTTGGTGCGGTTGCAGACAGAATATGATATCGTTTGTTTTTTCTACAATCCGAATATTCATCCCGAGCAAGAGTATCAGCGCCGGCTGGCCGAGTTAGAGCGATTGGCGAGTCAGCTTGGATTTGCGCTGCTCCAGCAGCCCTATGATGCCGACCGATGGATGGCTTTGGTCACGGGATTGGAAAACGCGCCGGAACGAGGCGAGCGATGCAGAATCTGCTATCGAATGCGTTTGGAAGCCACGGCCAAATTCGCCAGTCAAGAGGGCTTTGATTTTTTTACCACCACGCTCACCATCAGTCCGCATAAAGATGCCCAGATGATCAACCAATTGGGTGAGCAATTGGCGCACCAGCATGGGGTTCAGTTTTTGTCTGAAAATTTTAAAAAGAAAGATGGCTTTAAGCAAAGCCTGGAGCTCAGCGCTCAATTCCAATTGTACCGCCAGAGCTATTGTGGCTGCCTGTTCAGTCTGCGCAACAGTCAGCCGAAAAACAATCGTTGAGGTGATTGCATGAAAGAGGCGATGTTTTATCAGATTGAAGAGGACCTTCACGTAGTCTGCCAACTTTGTCCCCATTATTGTCGATTAAAGCCAGGTCAGGTGGGGATCTGCGGCGTCCGCAAGAATATTGATGGCAAATTATTTTCGCTGGTCTATGGCAAAGCCATCGCAGTTCATATTGATCCCATCGAGAAAAAGCCACTGTTTCATGTTCTACCTGGTTCCGAGTCGTTCTCGATCGCAACCGTCGGCTGTAATTTTCATTGCAAGTTCTGTCAAAATTATGATATTTCCCAGGTCAAGGATCCGGCAGACATCGATCGTTTTAGCCGGGAAATTTCGCCGGAGGAACTGGTCGAGATGGCGAAGCACAATCATTGTCGATCCATCTCTTATACCTATACGGAGCCCACTGTATTTTTCGAATATGCCTACGATACTGCGCAGCTTGCTCATCGCCAGGGGTTGCTCAATGTGTTTGTCACGAATGGCTATATCAATCCAGAGCCGCTGCACAAGATTCATGACGTGCTGGATGCGGCCAATGTGGATCTCAAAAGTTTTAGCGATCAATTTTATCGAAGAATGGCTGGGGCTAAATTGGGCCCAGTGCTGGAGACTTTGAAGCTGATGAAAAAACTGAATATCTTTGTCGAGATCACCACATTGTTGATTCCCGGAGAGAATGATTCCGACGCAGAACTTATTGCAATCGCCGATTTCATTAAGAACGATTTGGGCATTGATACGCCCTGGCACATTAGTCGTTTTTATCCGCACTATCGACTTACCGATCATCGGCCCACGCCGGTCGAGAGCCTTAACCGTGCCCGCGACATCGGCATCGCTCGTGGATTACGCTATGTGTACCTGGGCAACGTTCCTGGCAGCGATGCCGAAAACACCTATTGTTTCAATTGCGGCAAGTTGCTCATCGAACGATATGGATTTCAAATCATTCAGAATCATGTGGTAGCTGGGAACTGTCGTTTTTGTGGGGCGAAAATAGATGGCCGGTTTGTTTCGTGATGCTTCGGTATTTTGGGATACCGAAGCATCACCGAAAAATTGGCAAGATAGATTCTTCGCCAGAAGTTTACGGATGGAATATGGCCTGTTATAAAAAGAGATATCGGTAGTCCTGGATCTTGGCTTGATTCTTTAGATTCTGATACCAATCATCAAGCGCCGCCCGCTGCTTTTTCTGCAGCAATTCATTTCTGATGTTTTCTTTCTGTGCAGCAAAGGCACTTGCGTCGATGTCATTCTTCTGGATCATTTTGATTACCCATACCCCGCGATTTCCTCGAACCACTGAAGAGATCTCATCAACCTCTAATCCGAACGCTGCCCCTTTGAAATTAGGATCCTGCACCACGTTGCGGCCATAGCCCTCCATGGCAAAGAAATCGGTTTCGAGGATTTTCAAAGAATCTGCTTCAGCCAAAATCTCAAAATCTGAGGGTTGCTTGATTTTGGCACGAAATTGTTGGGCCGCTTGCTCAGCACGCTGTTTCTGTTTTTCTCGAATCACAGCATTTTTCACGATCTGTTCGACTTCATTGAGCGGCTTCATGCGCGCTTTCTTAATCTCCAGCAATTGATAGACAATATAGCCGCGGTTGTCAATGTAGTGTCGTCGACTGACTTTTCCCACCTTTGCATGAAAAATATCCTCAGCCAACATTTTTTGAATTCCCAGGCCAGGGATTACGCCTCGCCTGTCGAAAAAATTGGTTGTATCGACCGACAGTTTCATGAAAGCTGCAGCCGCCAGGAAGCCATCTTTTTTGGCGTTTTCAATGAAATTGTTGGCATCATCGGCCGCCAGCTCTGATGTACTGCGCGATGGGGTGATTCGTATCAGGATATGCCGAGCTCGCACCTTCTCTTTATCGTTCTCAACTTTTCGATCCTCAACTTTGATAATATGGATGCCATGTTGCGAGATAATCGGCCCAACCACTTCTCCTACCTGAGCGGAAAAGGCAGCATCTTCAAACGGTTTCACCATCATGCCACGTTCGAAATAATCCAGGTCGCCACCTTTTTGGGCAGAACCAGCGTCATCGGAATAGGTCTGGGCGAGATACGCGAAATCAATCCCTTGCCGAATGCTGTCCAACAGCGCTTCGGCATTGAACAGCGCGTCACTGGTGTCGCTGGCGGATGGGATAAGCGGAAAAAGAACATATTGAATTCGGCGGGTTTCTTCTTCCCGATAGTTATCTTTGTGCGCCTCATAGTAGGTTTTCAGTTCATCCTGGCTGATCTCACTATCCGCGATCTTGAATTCCGATGGATTGAAACTGACGTATTTCACTTTGATCGTCTGATTGCGTCGAGCAAATTCAGCCCGCACCTCTTCATCGGTCACGAAAACTGAAGTGAGAATCTGCTGATTGATCTTATTGAAGGGAATGGATTGTTTTAGATCCTTTTCGAGCTGAGCGAATAGCATGAAGTAACGGCCATCTTTCATCGCCTCTTTGTACGTTTTGAGGTCGAAGTTACCCTTTTCATCTTGAAAATAGGGCAATGAAGCCAAGTACACGCTGGGATCATCGAACATGTAATAATGCACTTCTTTGCTGGTTACCCCGATGTTTGCTTTTTCAGCAAATTGCTGAACCAGAATTTCCCGCACGTAGGACTCAAACAGCTCATCCTCGAGCCGTTGCAGCTCAAAACCCTCTGGCTCTTTTTTATTTTGCTGACGATAGTAATCGAAATATTGCTGCCGTCGCTCATTGTAATCCTCAATGGAGACATTTCTGCCATTCACCGATAATACTGTGTCTGGGCGACGCGTGAATAAATGGGTAATATCGGCACCGCCAACCAAGCCACCGATGGTCATACTGAGCAAAAACATGACCAACAAAAAGAACAGGATAATATGCGTATTCTCCCGCATCTTATGCATGATGGGCATAACGGATACTCCTTAATAAGTTACATTCCACCTTTATTATGAGCATGGATAGACCGCCCCTTCATCCCATGCAAAAAACGATCATCATTTTTTCATTGATCAGTCGATCGTAAAAGCCGCATAATATAGTCATTCATTCCCAAAAATGCAAGCTATTTTTCTGGTTCAAGGCCAAACTGCTTGTCTGAACCGATTGAGGCGGTAATGAATGAATGGAGCTCAATTACCTGTCGAAACGAGCTGAAATGATCGCGTTCATCCAGATTCCAGCATTCGTGCATGAGTGGGCTGGAATTAATGCTTGGATTTTGAGACAGATCTTGGTCCAAGCCTGCCCAGTAGCGTTTTGGACAGCGATATTTGATATTATGCGTAGATTCCTGTGGCATTGCTGGTCGGAATTTTTATGATGAGATGAGAGGTGCTCGGACAAAATCATCTGTTTGGAGATGCAGCTGTGACAGGGGGTGGTCTTTGCGTGCAAGCTTTTTGCTTGACAATTAGGGCTGAATTCGTTATATTAAACCGCCTTCAAATTCATGAACTAACAATAAAACATAGCCGAGGATAAATGAGGAGGATGCGATGAAATTTGCACATGCGAAGACAAATGAGATATTGCAATGGTTTGAGCAGATCACAAAGATACCGCGTTGCTCAAAAAAAGAGGAACAGATTCGATCGTGGCTAATGGAATGGGCAAAAGCACATCAATTGGTGTTTAAAACCGACGCCGCTGGCAATCTGCTCGTCAAAGTCCCTGCCTCACCAGGATATGAGCATGCTCCGCTCACCGTAATTCAGGGGCATCTGGACATGGTTTGCGAGAAGACACCGGACTCGGATCATGATTTCACGAAGGACCCGATCAAGCTGATCTATGACGGGGATTGGCTTAAGGCTGATAAAACCACGCTGGGCGCGGATAATGGCATTGCCATTGCCATGGCAATGACGTTGGCGGTCTCAAACGACGTGGCGCATCCTCCATTGGAATTGTTATTTACTGTCGATGAAGAGACCGGGCTCACTGGTGCCAATGCGTTGCAGCCGGGATTCATTGATGGCAAAATTTTGATCAATCTGGACTCGGAGGATGAAGGAGTGTTCACGGTTGGCTGTGCTGGAGGAATGAATACGACTTCCACGGTGCCGGTCCAATTTGAGGCAATCCCGAGCGGTTATCAAGGTTATAAGCTCACTGGCAGTGGGATGAAGGGAGGGCATTCTGGGGTCAATATCAAAGAGCAGCGGGCGAATGCCATTAAAGTGACGGCCAGAGTGCTCGATGCGATCCGGCACGTGACGGACATGCGGATGGCCCATATTCAAGGAGGGCGGGCTCATAACGCTATTCCGCGGGATTGCGAGGCGGTGATTTTCTTCCCCAAGGGCGATTGGGAGAAGGTCAAGAAGGAAGTCGCCCGACAGGAGCAAATTCTCAAAAGTGAGTATAAAAATACTGATCCAGAGATGAAAATTTCCATCGAGCCCAACGGCGCGGGAAAATTCAATCAGGTTTTTACAGCCAGCGATACTCGGAAGGTAATTGATTTTCTCCTGGTTATGCCCCATGGCGTTGCAGCCATGTCCACCGATATTCCAGGCCTGGTAGAAACGTCTAATAATCTGGCCAACATCACCGTGGAGAATCATGCGGTGAAAGTACTGACCAGCCAGCGCAGCTCCATTGTGTCCCGCTTGCAAGCGATTACGCAACGGATCGAAGCACTTGCTAGATTGGCTGGTGGCGAGGCCCGAAGCGGCGATGGCTATCCGCCTTGGCCGCCCAGAATGGATTCCCCCCTGCTGGCCCTGTGCAAGGACCTCTATCGCCGAATGTTCGGCAAAGACCCGATCGTCGAGGTGATTCACGCTGGCTTGGAATGCGGTATCATTGGGGACAAAAATCCCGGCATGGATATGATTTCCATTGGACCAGATCTCAAAAATCCGCATTCCCCAGATGAAAAGATCAGCATTCCAGCGATCGGAAAAGTGTGGGATTTTCTGGTAGAACTGCTGAAGGAATTAAAGGGCCATCAGGCGTTGGCATAATCTTGCAGCACGCGATGACAGGGAATAGCCGCAACGCTATTCCCTTTTTTATTGCTCGCAATGGACGGTTCTGATCGAAGGCCAATTCCAGTTGCTACGCATTGGTGGTTATTTCTCAAATGGCAAATTTAGGCCGAAACCTATCTAGGCCGAATGGTCGCCAGGAAACTGCTGATTCGATCGAGGCTGGAGGATAAGTAGCTGGCCGGGCTGCCGAAGCCGAATCGCAGGTGATTTTCCATGAAAAAATGCTCGCCGGGGACGACCAATACGCTGTACTGTTGTCTCAGCCGGGTGGCCCGTTCGATCGAAGCGATCTCCAGGCGATATTTGACCAGTGTGATGGCGCCGGCGAGGGGCGGGATCCATTCAAAAATATCGGCGTGTTGGTTTAACCAATTCTCCAACGTGGCATAATTGGTATTGATGATAGTTCTTGTTCGCTCCAGAATGCGCTCGCGAATGGGCGTGCTGAGCGCGATGCGTGCCAGATAATCGCTCAGCGGATTGGGGCAGATTGTGGTGTAATCGTGGTAGGCCCAAATCGTTTCGATCAGCTTGGCGGGCCCAACGATCCAGCCGATGCGCAATCCTGGCAAACCATAGGCTTTGGAAAGCCCTGACACGGCCAAGACTTTATCGGAATGACCCCAAAAGCTGGGGGTTAATTGGCCATTGCGTTCAGCCCCACGATAGACTTCGTCGGCCAGAATCCAGGCTCCTATTGGCTGCGCCAGTTCGCAGATCCGATGGATGTGCTCCGCATTCAGTTGCGCGCCGGTCGGATTGTTGGGATTGCAGACCGCGATCAGTTTGGTTTTGTGGGTCAGGGCTGATATGAGCTCCTCCCAGTCAATTTGCCAGCAGCCATGGCTTGCTTTGAGATGAAAGGGCTTAACCGTAGCGCCGAACGCCCGGGCTAGACCCCAAATCTGCATATAATTGGGCAACATCAGGACGATTTCGTCCCCAGGCTGAAGCAATGCCCAATTGATCAAAAAGTTCGCTTCGGAACTGCCAGTCGTGACCAATATATTCTCCGCTGTAGCGCCAGGGTAGAGCTGAGCAATTGCGGCGCGCAGCGCCTCGCTCCCATTGGTCTGGTTGTAACCCAGCCTCAGTTTTGAGAGCTCCATTAAGGCCGAACCATCCAATAGCTCCTGCAGTTGCAGCGGGTGAACCCCGCTTTCGGAGAGGTTATAATCCACGACATTTTCCCAGAGCGATTGAAACCGCTCCAGCGCGAATATTTCAATATCCATGATCCAGCCTCATATTTTTATTTTAGGACCATCCTTTTGGGGGTTAGTGGTACCATGTTCGGTGCAAGTATAATGATAAACCGTTCAAATGTCAAGCGAAATTTTTGCCGAATAAAAAGCTTGAAATTATAGTTGGGATTTAGTACATTTTACATAACCAAGCAGCGATCGAGCGTAGCACGATGACGGATCGTCGCGCACGGCCAGTGATTGACCTTTGGTGTTATGGAGCAGCAAATGAGAATAAAACTTGATTATGGCAAACAGGGACTCTGGATCGACGTATCGGACCGGAATTTGGTTAAAGTTTTGAAGATGAAGCCCACCCAACCAGTGCCGGATCCCGAAGCCGGTGTCGCACGAGCGCTGGAATGTCCCATTGGCTCGCCGCCACTGGCGCAATTGGCGCAGGGGAAAAAATCGGCCTGCATCGTGATTTGCGACATCACCCGGCCGGTTCCCAATAAAATCCTGTTGCCCCCGATACTTGCCACTCTGGAGCGAAATGGCATTTTCCGGGATCGTATCACGATTTTGATCGCCACGGGTATTCATCGGCCGAATTTAGGGGATGAGTTGATTCAATTAGTGGGAGACGAGATTGCATCGAGGTATCGGATCGTCAATCACGATGCCCGGCGAAACGACGCCCATACCTATCTTGGCAAGACATCTCGAGGAACGGATGTGCTGGTGGATAGCACCTATCTGAGCGCTGATCTCAAAATTACGACGGGTTTCATCGAACCCCACTTAATGGCTGGATTCTCGGGCGGCCGGAAGTTGATCTGTCCTGGGATTAGCAGCCTCGATACGGTCAGGGTGATGCACAGCCCGAACATCTTGGAACATCCCAACGCCCGCGAAGGAGTTCTGGACGGAAACCCGTTTCATGAAGAGGTGCTTGAAATCGCCCAAATGGCTGGCGTCGATTTTATTGTCAATGTGGCATTAAATGAGGATAAGAAGATTACTGGCATTTTTGCGGGCCATCCGGAACGCGCACATGAACAGGGCGTTGCTTTTGTCCGAGAACAGGTGGGAGATTCTGTCCCCGAACCAGTCGATATTGTCATCACCACCTCGGCCGGGTATCCGCTGGATGCAACGTTTTACCAATCGATTAAAGGGCTAACGGCCGCATTGCCCGTTGTGAAGCCTGGCGGGACTATCATCCTGGCCGCGGAATGCCGCGAGGGATTGGGCAGCCCAGAGTTCAGCCGGTTGATTCGAGAAACTGAGGATATTGAAATTTTCATGCAAAAAATCTGTCAGGATGACTACTTTGTTATTGATCAATGGCAATTAGAAGAATATGCGAAAGTGCTCCGCAAGGCGGAGGTGTATGTGTTCAGCGAAGGAATCTCCGCTGGAGATAAAGATCAAATCTTTGCCACAGCGATTCCTTCTATCGAAGCGGGGATCGCAAAGGCTTTGGACAAACATGGACATGACGCGACCATTGCGGTGATCCCGAAGGGACCATATATTTTGGCTGGCCGATGATCCAGTTTTGAGAAATGCAACAAATTGGGTTGGCGCGATGCACAAAATTCTTATTTTATTCTGTGGCGGTACGCTGGTCATGGAGGAGGATGAAGATGGAACGCTCATCGTTCCGCCCAAGGAACGGGCGATCCAGAACCTGTTGAACATCGAGCCTAAGCTGAACCACGTGGCTGAGTTGCAAGTTGCCTACATTGATAATATCGACAGCACCAATATCCATCCTGGGCATTGGGATCTGATGGCGGATATTATTGCCGATAATTACGAGCATTTCGATGGCTTTGTGATCACCCATGGCACCGATACAATGGCCTATAGCGCAAGTGCCCTCTCCTATATCCTGCAAAATTTGGGCAAGCCGGTGATCCTGACTGGGGCGCAAATCCCTGGCGGCAAAATCGAAACCGATGCTCGCCGCAATTTGATCAATGCCATTCGGGTGGCCAAAGAAGATGTTGCTGGGGTGATGATCGTTTTTGATGAGGAGATCATCCTGGGAAGCCGTGCTTCCAAAGTATCGGAATCGAGGCTCCGGGCGTTTGAGACGGTCAACTGGGATGTGTTGGGCGAAATCCGCATTGACATCCGGTTTAGCGACGAGCGGAAACGCCGGCATACCGGCAAGCTGGTGGTGAAAAAGGGGTTCGAGCCCAATATTGCCGTCATTGTTTTGATCCCAGGTACCCCAGTAAGGGTGGTTAAAGATGTGTTGGCTAGCGGCATCAAGGGGCTGGTATTGGTCGGTTTTGGAACTGGCAACATCGCATACCAGTATCTGGAGGCCATCAGCATGGCCAGGCAGCTCAAAATCCCAGTGGTCGTGACCACGCAATGCCGGGAGGGGGCGACCATGATGCACCTGTACGATGTGGGCCGACAGGCGTTGAAATTGGGGGCAATTGAAGCGTACGATATGAGCTTAGAAAGCATCGTGACCAAATTAATGTGGGCACTGAAGCACGCCGAAGGTTATGATCAGATCAAAACCATTATGCATACGAACTTCACCGGCGAGATCAATAAAGAGAGAAAAATTTTTTAACACGAGGGAAAATTGGCCGATAAGCGTTTCAGCCTGGTCTTTCGGCTGCAAGAATTTGCTGCCCGATTGACGAAACAACAATTGCTCTCCCGACAGAGCCAACTAAACGGGTGGGGATGGTTGTTCTCCCTGGCACTCTTGATGCTGGCCTATTCGCTATCCTTAGCCGGCTATTGGCGAATTTTCCTGCTGATTCATCTGCTATTTTTGATTGCCATTCTGGGGCATAGCTATCGAAAATTTCGCCCGCCAGTTGAAATGCTTCTCCTGATGCAGTATATATTGGTGCTCTTCGCTCGCTGGCTCATCGTTGCCGTCATTCAACACGACCCTGGTCTGAATCAGCACCACGCCGGGCTGGCATTGCAGATCTTGCTCAATAGCAGCATGGCACTGGTCTTTGCCATGATCATCGTTCATAATCGGCAGGGCAAACAGCGGCGCTTGCTGACGTTGGCCGTGCTTGGCGTTTTTGGCTATATCGCATTTTCAAGCAACAATGATTATTTGAAACTGTTTTTCTATGCCCTGACCGTCATCACCCTGTTGCAAACGACACAATGGTTAGAGGAACTCAGCAAGCTGGAATGCTGGATCTATTTGGTGTTGTTGTTCTTGCTCTACCGATCGGTCCTGGGAGTGAATCCCTTTTGGGGCATCAACAGCAAAACGCTGGCGGCTGCAAATGGTTGGTATCTGATTGGTGCAATTTTGTTTGCCTACTACAAATTTTATTTGCTGGCAATGCTGATCAAGATCCCAGTGGTGCTCATTTATAATCACGCCAGTTTGTCCCGCAAATTAAAAATATCCGGATGGTTCCAATCCACCTTCCCTCAGCTCATTCAATTCGTGCTATTAACGATCATTTTTTACTCATTTTTATCAGGCTGGCAAGCTGAAAATCTGCGTCGGGTCATTAAGGCCCAGTTGGATAAGATCGAACAGGGTGCGGCTGCGCCGGAAATCGAATGGTACCGAATCGATCTGGAGCGACTTAGCGAGACGAGCGATCAATTAAATTATGAGCCTGCTGTGGCGCTGGATCGGCTCAAAGGAACTGGCGTGGTTGAGATGCGCCGCCGGCCTGGAATGATTCCGTTCCTGAAACCGAAGACCGAGTATTTTATTTTTTCGAGGCATTCCGGGAATGATCTTTATTTGATCAAAATTGACGAGCCCTGGTTGAAGTCGCTGACCAGCAACTTGCGCTTTCTGGCGGGCACGACGATGACGGCCTATCCCCTGACACCCAGCAAATGGAGTTCGTATATCTACCGAGCGGATTTTTTATGGCAGCGAGAGCGATCGATCCGCATTTTCCCGCTGGGCGCTCTGCCGTTGGAAGCGGATTCCGCTGTCTCCATTCAATTGGATTATCCGTATTCGACGCCTGAAAAAATTTTAACCAAATTGGAATTCCTTTTCAAAGATAAATACAAGCTCGTGTTCGGCCGAGTTTATATGCCGTTCTGGAAGGCAGATGCCAGCCAAAATAGCTTTCTGGCGATCGATATTATAATGAAACTGGAGCCAGTTATTCTCTTATCGGGACTCCCCCAGATTCTGCTGGTATTGCTGATTATTTATCTGCTCTTCAATAGCTTCGTGCTGCGGCAGGTAGTGAAGTTCGGCGAGCAGATCAACGAGACGATCATCCAAAAATTTGCCCAGTTAAGGGCAGGGATTCAACAGATTGCGACCGGAGATCTGGATCATAGAATCCGATTGGAGGGCGAAGACGAATTTGTGGAGCTGGCCAATCACTTTAATGAGATGGGTCAGCAATTAAAGAAAAAGATTGCGGAGGCCCGGCAGCGGGAATTATTTGAATATGAGCTGCAATTGGCGCGGCAAGTTCAATTGAGCCTCTTGCCTCAGCAGTTACCCCAGATCCCAAATTTTGAGATCGCTGCTTCGATGAAGACGGCCAATACCGTCGGTGGAGATTTTTATGATATTTTTGCCATCGATGCAAATCGCTATCTGTTTACCATCGGCGATGTCTCTGGTAAAGGGTCATCGGCTGCACTGTATATGGCTCAATGTATGAGCCTCGTGCGGTTTTCGCGTCAGTTCACCACCGATCCCAAGCAGATTGCCTCACGATTGAATAGCTATTTTGCCACCACTATTGCCGATCGACAGATCTTCGTGACATCGATTATCGGCGTTTTGGATGCGACGGCCAGCCGGCTGCAATTTATCCGCGCCGGTCATTGCACCCCGATTTTCCTCCCCGGAGATCCAACCCAGGCAATCCAGCTAATTGAATCGCGCGGCCTTGGTATTGGTCTCACCCAAAACACCCGAATATTTGAACAAACCAATAAATTGCGCAAGTTGGGGTTCTCCTCTGGAGATACGCTGGTGTGCTATACCGATGGTGTCATCGAGGCTGCTCGATCGCCCAGCAGCCAGAATTCTGATTTCGAGCTTTACGGCGAGCAACGTTTGCTGAGATTGCTCGAATCGCTTCGCGGCAAAAGTGCTGAGGCCATCTTAATGGCGATCGAGCAGGACGTGGAGTCATTTTACGCGGGCCATACCAGGGTGGATGATCATACACTGCTGGTATTGAGATGCTGCAGATGATCCGAGATGCATTCCCTTCGGAGCTGGGCCACATCGATTCATTTGGTCCTCGATCTGAATTGACAGAATGGAGTTGAGGTGTTATGACAATTCGAGTTAAACTGTTTGCCTCGCTGAGAAAGAAATTGGGAAAAAGCGAATTGGAGCTCGATCTTCCAGCCACTGGGCAGATCCAGGACGTGCTGCTTCGATTGGGCCTGTCCCCGAATGATAGCTTCATCATCATGACTAACGGCATTCATAGCCATATCGATCAAGAATTGAGGGAGGGAGATGTTGTCAGCATTTTTCCAATGGTCGCTGGCGGGTAAAAAGGAGAATAGCGTGCTATTCGAATTTGGCAGAAAAGGGTTTGCTGGAGGAGTCGTAAGGCTAAACATGGCAGGTAGGAACAATCCAATTGGGGCATCGAATCGCTTCGCTGCAAAAGACGATGATCGCGCTTACCGACATCGATGGAACAAGCTGATTAGGAAGGATGAAGCAGCGGTTTTCAGGCGGCCCATTCGCGGATCTATGAATGATTCTGAGCAAGGAAATTCTATTTTCGGGTTTCAAATTATCAATCAACAGAACGATCAAATATGTGGAGAAAATTGAATGAACGGATGGATGGGAAAACTATTGCGGGTGAACCTATCGAGCCGATCGGTAACGGAAGAGCCGATCGATGCTGAAGTTTGGAGGAAATTTTTAGGTGGACGAGGCTTTGGAGCGTGGGTGTTATATCACGAAGTGGGGCCCCAAATCAAGCCCCTTGACCCGGAGAACGTCTTGATCTTTGCCACCGGGCCGCTGACCGGGACGACGGCGGCGACTCCCGGCCGGTTCAGTGTCACGACCAAATCCCCATTAACCGGAGCAATAACCGATGCCAACTCTGGCGGTAAATGGGGGGTATATTTTAAAAAATGTGGCTATGATGCGTTGATAATAACGGGCAAGGCCGATCGTCCAGTTTATATGACCATTTTCGATGATCAGATCGAGATAAAAGAGGCGGGTCCGTTGTGGGGCAAAGATGTCCATGAGACGACCGATCTGTTGGAGCAAGCGGAGGGGAAGGGCACCAGCGTGCTCTGCATCGGGCCAGCTGGGGAAAATCAGGTATTGATTGCCGCGATCATGAATGATAAAGATCGGGCGCTGGCGCGCGCTGGTGTCGGCGCGGTGATGGGCTCAAAGCACCTCAAAGCCATTGTCGTCAAAGGGACGAAAAAGATCGACATCGCAGATCCTGACCGAATGAAATTCGTCACATACGAAGCGAACAAGCTGGTTCGCGCCCATCCGATCACTTCCAAAGGCCTTCCCGAATTTGGGACCGCCGTGCTAGTGAACATCATGAATGAGGCAGGGATCTTCCCAACACGCAACTACCAGGATTCGCAATTCGAGGGGGCGGAGAAGATTTCTGGGGAATCGATCACGGATCGCATTTTGGTCAAAAAATCGGGCTGCTGGGGATGCATTATCCAATGTGCGCGGAAGACCCGAACTCGAAACGAGGAAGGCGAGGGTCCAGAGTACGAATCGGATTGGGCGCTGGGGGCGAACTGCGGGATCGATGACCTCGAAGCGATCACTGAGGCCAATTATCTCTGTAATAAATTGGGCCTCGATACCATTTCTACGGGTGGGACGATCGCGTGCGCCATGGAATTGAACCAGCGCGGCATTGTCGATACCGGGATCCAGTTTGGTGAGGCGCACAAAATGAAAGAGCTGATCCGTAAGATTGCTTATCGAGAAGGCATTGGGGCGGAGTTAGCCCTTGGCTCCAAGCGGTTTGCAGCAAAATATGGAGCCGAGCAATATGCCATGCAGGTGAAAGGGCTGGAATTAGCTGCGTATGATCCCCGGGGGGCCCAGGGACAAGGTCTGGCGTATGCCATTTCCAACCGTGGCGGATGTCACCTGCGCGGCGGATTCGTCATTGGCCCAGAGATTTTAGGCTCGCCACGCATGATCGACCGATTTGCCTCGGTGGGAAAAGCCGGTCAGGCCGTGCGTCACATGGACTTGGGCGCCGCCATCGATTCCATGGTCGTCTGCCGCTTTGCTACTTACGCCGCCAACGAGTTCATCTGGGCCCGATTGCTGGAGGCCGTCACCGGCCTGCCATATCGTTCAGATGAAGTGATGCTCATCGGCGAGCGGATCGTCAATCTCGAAAAGCTCTACAACCTTCGCGAGGGATTCAGCCGCAAGGATGATACCCTTCCAAAGCGGCTATTGGAAGAGCCTGTCAACAGCGGCCCAGCCAAGGGCAGAACCGTCGATCTGGAACCGATGCTGGATGAATACTATCAATTTCGAGGCTGGGACCAAAATGGCGTGCCTCAGGCGAAAAAGCTCACGCAACTTGGATTGGAGGGATTGATCAATGGCTAAAGAGAAATATCAGGACATCATCAAAGAATTTCAAAAGATTGGCCGCATGATCTGGGAGAAAGAGCTGAACAATTCCCATAGCGGCAACATGAGCATGCGCATTGGCGACCGCATTCTGATTACGCGACGCGGCTCGATGTTGGGATTTTTGAAGGACAGCGATATTATCGAGACCGGGCTGGAGCGGAACGACAGCGGCATCTCGCTCACTTCCACCGAGGTCAATGTCCATCGGGCGATCTATCTTGGAACCTCTTGCCTCGCCATCGTTCATACCCATCCATTAACCGCGACGGCGTTGTCGTTGGTGCAGGATGAAATCATCGCCATCGATGTGGAGGGCTCATATTACCTGCGAAAAGTGCCCGTGCTAGAGTTTGAGTTTGGCACCAGTTCCAAAGAGATGGAGGAAGAACTGCCAAAAGCGCTGAAGAATTATAAGATCGTGATGGTGCGCGGCCATGGCGCGTTTGCCATCGGCGATTTTTTAGAGGAAGCCCTGCAATACTCTCACATCTTGGAGAGCATTGCTCGGATCGTTTTTATGACCAAGATGTTGGGCGGCGATCTGGCCAAGATCCAAAAGGCGATGTACTCGACATGGTGATCGTTTGACTATCCGTCACAAGCGATCGGTCATCGGTGATGACTGATCGCGATTCGACAGTCGCTGGCAGCTATCTCCAGACGATGGCTTTGCAATTGCCAGATGCAAAATTTTTATTGATTATTGGGTGAAAATATTTTATATTGACGGCGATGATTGCTCTGCCCCTCCAGGGAGAATGAGGGAATTCATCTTCCCAGTCCGAAAGATTAAGAAATATTTTTTGTCATAAATATGCGGTTCGGCTCTGCCTGGCGGTGGGCAAAGGATCGTTTGTCGTGCGGAAAGAAGCAGCGAGATGACCGATATCCATCAAGAACTGATTTTAATCCTCGATTTTGGTTCTCAATATACGCAGCTCATCGCTCGTCGTGTGCGGGAGCAGGGTGTGTATTCAGAAATCAAGCCTTACAATTTCCCCCTTGCTGAAATTCAGACGCTGCATCCTCGGGGGATCATATTGTCTGGAGGACCGGCGTCCGTCTATCAGCCGATGGCGCCCATGGTCGATCCACGGATTTTCGATCTTGGGATTCCGATTTTGGGAATATGTTACGGATTGCAATTGATCTGCCACCTATTGGGTGGCACGGTGGCGCCAGCTGATCATCGGGAGTATGGCGATGCGCTGTTGCGCATCGAAGCGGACGATGGATTATTGGTGGATCTGCCGGTTCAATCGCGGGTATGGATGAGCCATGGTGATCGTGTTGAACGGCTACCGAAAGGATTTTTGGTGCTGGGGAGCACCGCCAATTCGCCTTACGCGATCATCCGCCATGAAACCCAGCGAATCTATGGCCTCCAATTTCATCCGGAAGTGGCCCATACCGAGCGGGGCACCCAAATCTTGCGAAATTTTCTCTATCAGGTGGCGGAGTGTCGTGGTCTATGGACGCCAAAGTCGTTCATTCATGAATCGGTGGAGCATATTCGCCAGCACGTGGGGAACAAGCGGGTCATTTGTGCCTTATCCGGCGGGGTCGATTCCTCGGTGGCGGCCGTGCTGGTCCATCGGGCGATCGGCGATCAGCTCGTCTGTGTGTTTGTCAATAACGGCCTGCTGCGACACGGCGAAGCTGAACAAGTTCAGGAGACATTTGGGAGACAATTAGGTCTGAATTTCCGCTATGTGGATGCCAGCGACCGGTTCCTGAATCGGCTGGCAGGGGTGGTCGATCCGGAGCAGAAGCGGAAAATCATTGGCGAGGAGTTTATTCGGACGTTTGAGGCCGTGGCGATGGAACTGGGGGACGTGGCATATCTGGTTCAGGGCACGCTCTATCCCGATGTGATCGAGAGCGTTTCGACGCGCGGCCCTTCGGCTGTGATCAAGACCCATCACAATGTCGGCGGGCTTCCTGAAAAGATGCATTTGAAGTTGATCGAGCCCTTGCGCGAGCTATTTAAAGATGAAGTTCGGCAGGTGGGCCGCGAACTGGGTTTATCGTCGGAATTGGTTGGCCGTCATCCGTTTCCGGGCCCGGGATTGGCGGTGCGCATTTTGGGCGAGGTGACGGCCGATCGGCTGGAAATTTTGCGCCACGCGGATCGGATTTTCATTCATGAGCTCCGAAAGTTCGGCTGGTACGATAAGGTATGGCAGGCGTTTGCCGTATTGCTCCCCGTTCAATCCGTCGGCGTTATGGGTGACGAGCGGACATACGAGGATGTGATTGCGCTGCGGGCGGTTACCAGCGAGGACGCTATGACGGCCGATTGGGCCAAGCTCCCCAGCGAGCTGTTAGGCACTGTTGCCAATCGGATCATCAATGAGGTGAAAGGTGTGAACCGCGTCGTGTACGATATCAGTTCCAAGCCGCCCAGCACGATCGAGTGGGAGTAAGATTGCATGGCTGTCAAAGATGACAGATCGATCCAAACATCCGTCGCAGAAAAAAATGGCCGAGCAGCGAAATCAGAAATCGTCTATGAACAGGAGAACAGAAAGGGCGTCTGAATGTGCGGCATTGTCGGTTATATTGGACCCAAACCAGCAGCACCGATTTTATTGCAAGGATTGAAGCGCTTAGAATATCGCGGCTATGATTCGGTGGGCATTTCAACCATTGCTACGGGCAAGCTTTTGATCCATAAGCGTAGCGGTCGGATCGGCGATTTAGAAGCGGAGTTGCAGAAGCGGGAGGTGCCAGGAACGATCGGGATCGGCCATACTCGGTGGGCGACTCATGGCGAACCGAACACGCAAAACGCCCATCCGCATGATGATTGCACGGGCAAGATCGCCTTGATCCACAATGGCATCATTGAAAATTACGCCACGTTGAAAACAGACCTGCAGGCGCGCGGCCATCATTTTAAAACACACACCGATACCGAAGTGCTGGTCCATTTGATCGAGCAATTTTATCAGGCCAATGGCAGCCTGGAAGCCGCGGTCCGTGAGGCGTTGTTATTGATCAAAGGGACCTATGGCATTGCAGTGATTTGTAGTGATGACCCGAACATATTGATCACCGCCCGGAACGGCAGCCCCATTGTGCTGGGCATTGGCGATCAAGAATATCTGATCGCCTCCGATGTCGCGGCCATTGCCGGACATACCTGCAACGTGACGTATCTGGATGACAATGAGATGGCGATCGTGCGGCGCGATAGCCTGGTGATTAAAACCATCGACGATCGCCCGGTGCTCAAACGCATCGAGCAGATACCATACAATCTCGAACAGCTTGAAAAGGGGGGCTATCCCCATTTTATGCTTAAGGAGATCATGGAACAACCCCAGACGATTTTCGATTCGATGCGGGGCCGGTTGCTGGAAGAGGAGGGGACGGCCCGATTGGGCGGCATTCAACATGAGGTGGAGTCGCTTCTATATGCCCGACGAATTTTGATCTCTGCCTGTGGCACTTCCTGGCACGCTGCCCTGATCGGAGAGTACATGATCGAAGAAATTGTGCGCATCCCGGTCGAAGTGGAATATGCCTCAGAATTCCGCTATCGCGACCCAATATTGGACCGGGATACGGTGCTGATCGTCATCAGCCAGTCTGGGGAGACCGCCGATACACTGGCAGCCGTGCGAGAGGCCAAGCGCAAGCGCGCCAAGGTGTTCGGCATCTGCAATGTGGTGGGCTCCAGCATCGCCCGCGAGACGGATGCGGGGATTTATCTCCATGCTGGGCCAGAGATCGGCGTCGCCTCAACCAAGGCGTTTACCTCTCAGGTGACCGTGCTTGCTCTGCTGACGCTATTGTTGGGCCGGATGACCTCGATGTCGGCCAGTCGCGGCCGCGAGATCGTTCAGGAGCTCAAACGTCTGCCCGAAAAAGTGAGCAAAATTTTGAAATCGCATCAAGACATCGCCGCCATTGCCGAGCAATATGCCACTAAGCAGAATTTTCTCTATTTAGGGCGCGGCTACAATTTCCCAGTCGCGTTAGAGGGGGCGCTGAAATTGAAAGAAATCTCCTACATTCATGCGGAAGGATATCCGGCAGCGGAAATGAAGCATGGGCCCATCGCGCTGATCGATGAAAATATGCCCGTGGTGTTTATCGCCACGCGCGATTCCACGTACGACAAGATCATCACAAACATCGAAGAGGTCAGAGCCCGCAAAGGAAAGGTAATTGCCATCGCCTCCGAGGACGATCAGTTCATCCAATCCAGAGTCGACCATGTGATCTATATTCCGACGACGCTGGAGTTTTTGGCTCCCATTTTAACGATCATCCCATTACAATTATTGGCCTATTATATCGCGGTGCGACGGGGATGTGATGTCGATCGGCCTCGCAATCTGGCAAAAAGTGTTACCGTTGAATGAGGGAAGGATATGAGGATTTCACCAATTATAACACCAGCAGTGCTGATCTTATGTTTCTTAACAGGGGTGATCTTCCATCACGATGGTTTCGCGCAAACCATTCGTGTTGATGGCGCTCGTTATATCCCCGAAGTTGAAATCACCTTCAGCGAGGGGGTCAATGAATATCGGAATCAAAATTATCTCCGCGCCATAGAGACGTTCGAAGGGCTGTTGTATCGAATGCCTGTGCATCAGCGCATCACCGCTACCTACCTGATGTTAGGAAAAAGCTATTACAAAATCGGATCGTACAAAAAATCCATTGCAATTTTAAACGAGCTGATCACCAAATTCCCGCAAAGCTATTATCTGGATGACGCCTACTATGCCCAAGGCTTCAGCTATTATGCCTTAGGCCAGTACCTCCATTCGTTGCAGGCATTCTTATGGGTTGCGGATTACGGCAAGGAAAAGAAATTGGTAGAAAAGAGCCGCAACTTCGCGCTAAAGATCATCGATAATAATATTGCGTTTACTGAATTGCAGGCACTGAAAGATCAGGTCACCAGTCCGATTGCCTCAGCGATTTTGACCATCAAATTATCGCAGCGTTACATGGAATATGGTGATCGCGATCGGGCAATTTCGTTGCTTCAAAATTTCGTCCAGCAGTTTCCAGATAATCCCTACTTGCCCAATATCAAACAACTGCTGAGCAAGACCCCTCTTGCCGTCCCAAAAGAGGAGGTGGCCATCGGCGTGATCCTCCCATTATCAGGCACATACAGCCAGCAAGCTCGGGGGGTGCTGGCCGGCATTCAATATATTCAGAAAAAGTTCAACGATACCTCTCAGGTGAAGATCCGGCTGGTGGTGAAAGATTCGGAAGGCGATATGGTGAAGCTGGTGAAAGCTGCTCAGGAATTAGCCCGGGATAATCAGATCGCGGCCATTATTGGAGAGCTGGAGCAGGATAAGACCGTTGCGATCGCTGCGGTCCTCGATGGCTTCAATATTCCGCTCATCGCGCCGACGACATCTGGTAATGGCATTGCATCCATCAATAATTATATTTTCCAGCTCAATTCTGACCTTGAGACGCGCGGCAATCGCTTGGCCAGATATGCCATGGAGCAAATGGGGTTAAAGACCTTTGCCACCCTCGCGCCAGCCGATAACTATGGCAAGGACATGACCGATAGCTTCACGGCAACCGTGGACCAGTTGGGCGGGAAAATTATCGCCCAAAAATGGTACTATGCCGATGCTCAGGACCTGAAACGCCAATTCAAGAGCATCCGCGATCTGGGCTTCCAGCTCAGCAACCGGGATTCGCTAATTCGGTCCTTTAGCCGAGAAATCGAGGATTTCCGAATGGAAAAGGTCCCGGTCACGGGAATTGATGGCGTGTTCTTCCCCTGCTATACCGATGAGATCCAATACATTGCGCCACAATTTGCCTATGCGAATATTCGCGCCAAAATATTCGGCGGAGAGTATTGGTACGACCTCGAAAAGCTCAGAGCCAACCAAAACTATGTGGATGGCATCGTCTTTTGTAGCGGCTATTATGTCGATGAGACCAATGTGGATTTCATCAAGTTCCGCAATGATTTTCGGATCGTGACCAAGCGGACCCCAGAAATAATGGAACTGTATGGCTGTGATGCAATGAGCGTTCTGGCCCATGCGATTGGGCATCAAAAACGAAATCGACAGGACATTCGGGATTTTCTCGATGAATTGGATAAATTTCCCGGCATCAAGGGGCCCATTACGTTTAAGGGCAACGGCCGCGTCAATTCCGAAGTGCGGATCTTGACATTTCGAAACGGCCGAATCGAGCCGCTCCGTTAGCTACCAATGAAACCAGTAACAATATATTCGAGAGGAACATCCATGAAACCGATTCATGTGATTCTTTATACGTTGCTCACCCTGTTTGCCGTCGCGCTGATTGGCGTGATCTTCCTCATCTTTATCATCGCCAGTTTTTCGGATACCACACCCTCGGTTCAAAATAATTCAACGTTGACCATTGAGCTGTCCGGCCACATCCCTGACTATGCCACAAAATCCAATATCCCCATCAAACTGGGCCCCAGTTTATCGTTCAAATCAATCTGCGATAATATCGAAAAAGCCAAGGTCGATCGCCGCATCAAAGGCATCCTGCTTCGGATCCATCGCAACACCATGGGCTGGGCCAAGCTTGATGAGCTCAAAGATCGGTTGGTGAATTTTAAGAATTCCGGAAAATATGTGATCGCCTACCTGGGATCTGATGTGTCGGAGAGCGACTATTACCTGGCATTGGCAGCGGACAGTATTTTCGTGGCCCCAGGCGGAATTATGGAGATGAACGGGTTGGTGATTGAGACCATTCATCTCCCTGGCTTGTTTGAGAAGCTGGGGATCACGATCGATTATTTTGCTTATGGCAAATATAAATCGCGTTCTGGGGAGGAAATGGGACGTAAGAAACATAGTGCCCCAGTGCTGGAGATGCTCAACGATCTGCTGGACTGGCAGTACTCCCATTTTGTGAATGCCATCGCCAAACGATGGAATATTTCCGAAGCTCAGGTGAAGTTGGTGCTGGATCAGGGCCATTTCTCGCCAGAGAAATTTCAGCAGCTTGGCTGGGTCCATGGCATTCTATACGAGGATCAGTTGTTCGATCGCTTAAAAACGCTCAATGGCACCGCTCAGGATGACAAATTGAATCAAATATCCTCCACCACCTACGATCGAATTTCATTGGAATCGCTGGGCTTAAATAAAGGCCGGGATCAGATCGCTCTGATCTATGCCCAGGGGATCATCCAGGAGGGGGATGATCGCCTCGATCCATTGACCATGACGTATTCGGCTGGAACCGATCCGATCATTCGCGCCCTGAGAAAGGCGGCCAAATCTCGATCGGTCAAGGCTATTGTGTTCCGCGTAGATTCGCCCGGCGGGACTGGCCTTGGCTGCGATTTGGTTTGGCGCGAAATGCTTAAAGCCAAAGAGAAAAAGCCGGTGATTGTCTCAATGTCCGATTATGCGGCGTCAGGTGGCTATTGGGTTAGCATGGGCGCCAGCGCCATTGTCGCGCTGCCGTCAACGCTGACTGGTTCGATCGGCATCTGGTCGGTGTTCCCCAATGTGAGCGGCCTGTACGATAAGCTGGGCCTGGTCCCGGAGACGCTCAAGCGCGGCGAGCATGCTGATATGTTCCTCGGAGTCAAAAAATTGAGCGATTATGAGAAAAAGCTGTTGAGTGATCGGTTGCTGGAGACCTATCGCGACTTTGTTGCCAAGGCGGCCAGTTCCCGCGGCAAATCCTATGAGGAACTCGAGCCCTATGCTCAGGGCCGGTCATGGATGGGCGAACAGGCTCAGCAATTCGCCCTGGTGGATGAACTGGGCGGTTTGGATCGGGCAATCGCCATCGCCAAACAACAAGCTGGCATTGACATCACTGCACCAGTCAGGGTGATTGTTTTCACATCAATGAAAAGCTGGCTGGAAAAATTGGTTTCCGATCCACTCATTGGCTGGATTTTCCATAGGGCGCCGTTGGAAACAGTTCAGAACCAGTGGCAGGAACTTCTTAAACGGCATCAAGTCGGATTATGGCCGATGATGCCATATCGGATAAGCATTCATTGATTGTCCAAACCCGGTTTTCCGTTTAAAATCTGGTTTGCTTGATCATCTGAAATGGAATCTGGAAAAATTTCAGTCATGGCCGCTTCAAGGCGATCCCTGGCTCGACTATCGCACCAAAATCGACTTTCTGGCCCAAGTCGATGAAGACCCGGCCCTCCAAGCCAGCCGCTCGGTGATGATGGCCACCCATTCATGCAAACCCTCATTGCTGATCTCTCTACGTGGCCGGGCATTGCCTTGAACTCCCACAAAGACGCCGTTCATGCCATTCACAAACTTGCGTTTTTGGCGGATCTGGGTTTCCAGGTTAACGATCCAGGAATGGACTGAATCATTCAAAACACTCTATCCCACCCATCTCCTGAAGGACACGGTCAGGCGTTAATCAATATTCCCACTCATTTCGGCGGCAGCGGTAAAGATGAATGGAGCTGGATGCTGTGCGATGCGCCCGTCGTGATGGATGCATTGCTGAGATTTGGCCTGGAGAACAACCCCCGAGCTCACCAGGCAATGAAACATATATTGGGACTGGTTCATGACAACGGCTGGCCCGGTGCGGCTTCTCTCGCGCTGGGCAAATTTCGAGGTCCAGGCCGAGAAGATGATCCCTATCTCTATGCCAATCTGACGCTGCTGAAAGCATTGTCTCGCGCGGCCAGGAGGAGATTAGCCAGGATTGCGAATTTCAAAAAGAGACCATTTATGTGGTCGATTGTCGGAATAATCATTTTTTGATTCTGACCATTTTTTCATTTACAGCGGCACAAAAAAAGAAAACTTAAACAATCGAAAAGGATTAGCTGGCGTTCAACAGGATGGGAAATGGGGCCTTATTGATGAAAAAGGTCAATTGGTGATGACGCCACAATTCGAGCGTGTCGATGCATTCAGCGAAGGTTTGGCCCTCGTCAAGATAAATGGCAAATTTGGTAATATCGACAAAGCTGGGAAATTTGCGATCAAGCCTCAATATGAAAATGCGGACAGTTTTTCTGAAGGGCTGGCTGCGGTGCAGGTGAACGGCAAATACGGTTACATGGATAATGCTGGCCATCTGGTCATTGAGCCGCAGTTTGATTTTGCAGGCAACTTTATGGCAGGATTAGCGCATATTATTCTTTTTGAGCAGCCAGAATTGAATATCAAAGAACAAGGTTTTGAGATTGATAAAGCAGGAAATATAATTGGAAAAAATAATTGTTATTCATTCGCCTCTAAAATAAAAACATAGGGCTGAAAATTTTGCTTGATTATCTGGTTCAAATTTTGTATAATTTTCGAGTCAAACTTTTTGTTTAGCATTGGTGAAAATTATTTCTCTGCTTTCAATATCCAATGATTCGACCGCTAAGAAGAAGCACATTCCTAAGCGTTGTTCACAGTGCGTTGCAGCGAGAGAAAAAACTATTCCAAGTTGCATGGAAGCGAACGAAAATAAACTAAGAAAATTTAAAGATAATTACCAGATGTCTTCTGATCAGTTTTTCAAGCTATATCAAGCTGGCAAAGATGATTGAGATGAGTATCTCGATTGGGATAGGCAATATCACATATATCTAGCATTTAAAAAGTCCAGGATGTCGAGGAATTGCCGATTGAATATAATTCGATAGAATAGTGCTCCGTATAATCCTCTTGTTCAATCATTCCATTTAGAATGTGCATTCGAAAAAAGTTGAATTTTTATGAATCCAATCTCTTTTCAGAAAAATCAAATCTTTTTAGATAAACGACCTCTTTCCCTCCTCAGCGGCGAAGTCCACTATTGGCGGCTGCAACCGTACTATTGGGACAAATGCCTGCAGCGGGTCAAGGAGATGGGCATCGGTATTATCGCCAGCTATATCTGCTGGGAATTTCATGAATACGAACCAGGCAAGTTGGATTTCACTGGTGAAACGGTCCCGGAGCGCAACCTGGTCGGCTTTTTGCAGTTGTGTCGGGACATGGGCTTCAAAATCATCATTCGGCCTGGCCCATACATTTATTCGGAATGGCCCCAAGCTGGCATCCCGGCTCGGCTCGCCCGCTATCACCGCCTTCACCCCGTGTTTCTCAAGGAATCCGAAGCGTATATTCAACAAGTGACGGATGTATTAAAGCCTTGGTTCTCGACCCAAGGTGGGCCAATCATCTTGCTCCAGGCGGATAATGAGATCGATTCGTTTGCCTTATTTCATGGTGGGCAACTGGGGCTATACACTGGAGAAGGCCTTTTCCAGCAATTTCTCAGGGAAAAATATCAGTCCATTGACCATCTCAATCAAACCTGGCGCTCTGATCTTAAAGATTTTTCCGAGGCGATGGTGACCATCAAAGCCAAGGATCAACATCCTGCCAGCCAAGCCCGTGCCCTGGATTTCTATCAATTCCATCACTGGTGCGCTAAAAAAATCGCCCGCTGGGCAGTCAAAACCTATCAAGACGCTGGCGTCGATATCCCAATTTATCTCAATACCGTGCATCATTGCTACAGCCAGAATTTGCGGGAGATGGCCGAGGAATTTGGATTGGTCGGGATCGATCTCTATCCATCGAATGAATTCCATGCTGCCGAAACCGAGCATTTCAATTTTTTGCGGAACGTGTGCTACGCCAGTGCGGTCACTCCGTTGCCTTACATCCCTGAATTTCAAAGCGGCATTTGGCATGGCTATCATTATTACACCAAAAATTTAACCGCCAATCATTATCGTCTCTCTTGTTTAACGGCACTTATGGCCGGCATCGTCGGCTGGAACTGGTATATGTTGGTGGATCGAGATAACTGGTACTATTCGCCGATCAATTCCAGAGGTTTGGCTCGGCCCGAGCTGTTTCAACCGATGAAGAAAATCGTGGAGGTCTTTCATCGCATTCATCCTGCCGAATTGTTCAAACTGAGCGCCACCGCTATCACCGAAGATGAGTACCACTTTTGGGCTGAAGGTATCGGGCATCAGAATCTGGTGGCGAAAGCGGTTTATGCATCGGGCATCCCGTTTAAAAGCCATGATCTCATCGCCGGTTGTGCCAATTGCCAATTGCTGTTCTACGCCGGACCAGACTGGTTGCCCCGAAAGAGTCACGATCAACTGCGTCAGTTCGTCGAGAATGGGGGGATCCTGGTGTGCTTCAATTCTTTTCCCCAATTCGACGAGACATTTCAGGCTTACGCGGCATTGCCATTCATTGCGCCCGACGGTTCTACTTTCGCTAAAAATTTCGATCTGAAGTTGGGCGCGGAGGTGCTTCGAATCAAAGATTCGCTGTCGATTTTTCGGCATGTTCCTGGTGAGCCGATATATGCTGTTCAATCGGAAAAACAGGTGGACAATATATTCGCCGAAGAAAATGAGCTGTTGGATGATCATGAGGCTGGCCAAAAATTCATCGCTGGCTATCAGCTTCCCCTCGGCAAAGGCAAGTTGATCTTTCTCGGTATAGCTCCACAACCAGAAATCGTCCGTGCCATTCATCGGATGACGGAGACCCCGATCTATTGCCAGGCCACATCGCCCCAGGCGCTGGCGGCGCTGTTCCAAAAAAACGAGAAGCAATATGAGCTGATGATCATCAACCTTGGAAATGAGGCTCGAGACGTGCAAGTCCAATTGGCGGCGCCAATTTTTGCCCGCTCGAGCTGGAATTGTACTGATCTGTTTTCCGATATAAGTCAGAAACTGGTTTTCTCTGAAAGCCCGATCCTCATTGCTTCGATCGGTCGGAAGGATGGAACCATCGTGGAATTGACGTTGGATTCCGTCGATTGAACTGACAGGATCGGTTTCTCAATTAAATCCGTTTTCAGCCGATAGTTAACTTGTAAGGATGTGTGGAATGAAGAAATTCACCCAATTGCTTAAAGTCCGCTCTTATGAATTGGATGCTCAGGGGCATGTCAATTACGCGGTGTATCTGAACTATCTGGAATATGCGCGGGTGTGCGCATTGGAGCAAGTGGGGCTCCGATTTGATGATTACATCAAACGAGGGATATATATCGTCATCGCCGAGGTTGTGATCAAATATTTGGCCCCAGCCACGTTAGGCGACGAGCTGGAAATCACTTTGGAAGGGATTAGCCTGGGTCGAACCAGCGCCCGGTTTAAACAGGAGATTTTCAACCTGAAAACTGGCAAGAAAATCGTCGAAGCCGAATTGGCTGGGGTTTTCATCAACAGAGAAGGGAAGCCAATCCCGATCGATGAGGAGTTTAAAAGGGCTTTTTTTGAATAAAGATGCCATCCACCTCGAAGGTGGACTCAATCCATCGGCTGTAAAATAGACACCGGCTAACAAATACATAACTTAGCGCTTTTCGATCAATTGGCGCAATTAGCACTCGAGTGCCCATTTTGGTTATGGTGCATTTACGCCCAGTAAGAAATTGGCGCTAGTTCGGTAGAACCATACCTGCTCTCCGGAACTGACCGGTCGCTGCCAGCGACCGGTCAGTCATAGTGCCCGATAAGGCAATTGGCCTACTAACCGGTCGCTTCAAAGCGACCGGTCAGTCATAGTGCCCGATAAGGCAATTGGCCTACTAACCGGTCGCTTCAAAGCGACCGGTCAGTCATAGTGCCCGATAAGGCAATTGGCCTACTAACCGGTCGCTTCAAAGCGACCGGTCAGTCATAGTGCCCGATAAGGCAATTGGCCTACTAACCGGTCGCTTCAAAGCGACCGGTCAGTCATAGTGCCCGATAAGGCAACTGGCCTACTAACTGATCGCTTCAAAGCGACCGGTCAGTGGCCGCTCTTATAGTCGATGGATTGCCAAGCAGGCACAAAGATCAAAAAACCGCTTGTTTTTTCCGCCATTGAGTGTAAATTATCTCTGCCATGGCTCAACAACGAAACCTCATTTGAACCAGCACTACGATTAAAAACACGCGCACCTGAAGCTGAGATGATTGCCGTAGACCGGTGCCCCATGGCCTTAGGGCGAGCCGGCTTGGTGTTGTTTTCCTGGCGCCTCGCTGATGAATTGAACAACCAACCCATTATTTGAACCCACGAAAGGAGCAGCTACCATGAAAAAATTAATCACTCTCTTTTCACTGATCACTCTCTTTTCACTGATCACGGATCACTGGGCCTTTTGCCAGGGCATCTGGAAAACCTACACTCGTGCCGATGGGCTGGCCGGGGATTCTGTTTATTGTATCACTCAAGATAAATTAGGTAATTATTGGTTCGGCACAAATGGTGCGGGAGTAAGTAAGTTGGATATTAATGGTAATTGGACCAGTTTTATGAATGGCGATAGTTTTGTAGTTGTTGGTGATATCGAAATTGATAGTATGAATAACAAATGGATGATAATACAGCAATGGGGTGGACATTATGCGGGAGAAAGCCACGTAGTTAAATTTGATGATTCAACATTTACCTATTATACACCAACCTGGAGCCCTTATTATCATCCTAAACCTCACTGTTTAGGCCAGGATTCTTTGGGTCACATTTGGTGTGGAACAACTTATATCGAGACATATTGGTTTGATGGCACAACCTGGCATCTCTATCAAGTGCCCGGGCTTGGAGGTTATTATTCTTATGTATTCGAAATAAAGATGGATCGTCGTGGGAAATTATATTTTGCTCATGAGTATGGAATTTCAACGCTGGATAAATGGTTAATCAGCGCTAAGACCGGCGACATGGCATTTGATCGCTTAGACCGCATGTGGTTTACCACCTTTTTGAGCAATTGGGGATTGGGAATGTTCGATGGTGTCAAGTGGCATAGTTACACCTACAAGGATGGTTTGCTGAGAAATGATTTAGGTGAAGTAGCCGTTGATTCCAGCAATAATATCTGGTTCAGCTATGCAGGCGGTTTCGGTGTTTGTAGATTTGATGGTCATGCTTTTTTGAATTTTGATTATCAAGACGGTTTAGCCCATAACACAGTTTATGACATCTACGTGGATGATAAGGGGGATATTTGGTTTGCTACCAAACGAGGTGTTTCTGTTTTGCATGACACCATGACCACTAGAGTAGAATTAATAAGTGAGCCTGCAAATGAAAAAAAAATAGCCATGTTCTATAATTATCCGAACCCATTTAATAATGCTACAATAATTAGGTACTCTTTAACTACGGGTGATAAAATTGAATTAAAAATATTTAATCTGCGCGGAGAGGAGGTGATCACTTTACTAAATAGCCCACAACAGGCTGGTGAATACGAAATTGTTTGGGAGGGAACAGATCAGCAAGGAAATGAGGTGAAGAGCGGAATTTATATTGCGGTGCTGAAAGCGAATGGGATGAAAAAAGCAATTAAAATCAGCATGACCAAATAAGCAAATGCCACCGAGAACTTACCAGATCAGGGACCTATACTCGAATGAGCTTTATGTAAGCGGTGACAAGACCTTTCGCGGAATCAGGATCTTGGCTGACCGAGGCCGGGTGTTTGAGCTCCGAAAAATATTCGATCAAAACGAAACCTGGGCCAATACGGTCAATGTTTCCAGCGCTATCACCGTGCCCTTGGGCAAGATATTGACTATTGCTGCCAATAGCGCGGTACATCTTTACAGCGCGATGGAGCTGAAAGTCCGCGCGATTTGATATCCTTAAAGCACCACGTTGTCATCTATCAAATTCATCGTTAAGCTTGTCTGAAATGTCCCCTCATATTTTTATCCGCATATAAAATCTATTTCAAACCGTCGCCCTCCTTCAATCCCGAAACCGAAATCCGTTACCAGCTTCCCGAAATGACTCATGTGACGCTGGTGATTTACAATTCGTTGGGCCAGAAAATTCGATCGCTTGTTGATAACGAACATGATGCCGGGTCTTATGCCATTCATTGGGGTGGCAAAGATGATATTGGAACATGGGTGACCTCGGGCCTCTGTCGGTATGTTATGAGCGCAATGGAATTCAGGGTGGGAAAAAGGGTGCTGCTACGATAACTCTCAGCAACCCTTCCGAGAGTTGAGTACATTCGGAAGGGTCTTTCTCGAACGATTGAGGAAAAATTTCATTTCATTGGCATTGGGATGGCATTGCATTGGGCAATGTAATGCAAATACGGCGCCAGCACCTCGTTGCGGCGCGTGGCGGTCCCATCATAGATAATCGACACGATGGGAATACCAATGTCTTTTTCGATCTTTTTGAACAGCGATTCGCTAACCAATCCGGGACAGCAAAAGATGGGATTGATGTGGATGAATAGCTTTAAATCGGGATAATGGTCCAGGAGGCTAAAAATTTTCATCACATTTTGGGCCGTTTCGCCACCATGACGGAGAGATAGGTTGTATCTGGCGAGGTGGTCGAACAAGGAATCGTCGAAAGTCGGAAACTCTTCCTGAAAAATTTCGTTGGCGAGCTGGAAGAATCGCTTTTCGAATTTCTCTAATACTTCGACCAACAATTTATCCCGCAGCAAGGCCAGATATTGTTTTTCTTCCCTGAGGTTGTAATTGTGCTTCACGGCTTGCATGCGCAAAATGTATGTAAACGGCGTGGTGACAACCTCCGCGCCCAAGCCTTCCAATTCTTTGATCAATTGTTGGTTGAATACATCATTGTCGCGGACATAAAGGTCTCCAATGATGCTCACTTTTGGTCGCGAGCCATAATTTTCGCTGACGGGTATGGATGCCAGCTCCGCGACAATCTCCCGAAATACTGCCTCTTTCGATTCCCCTTTCTTTATGCATTGGTACAATCGTTCCCGGGCTTGCTCGATCAATTGATCGGTCTGGCCGGGAATAATTTCGTATGGACGGATTTTGCAGGCCATTTTCCGCAATAGCCCGCCCAGCAAATAGCTGCAATACATATCGTAGATCAGCTCGAACGGCATGCCGCGCATCTCAAATTCTGTGGCAAAAACCTGGACTTTCTCGAACCCATGGCCATACTGTTCCAGCAGTTTCTTCGCCATTAACGGGTACTGGGGTAAATTGCAGGCCAGTTTGGATAGGGCATTGAGAAAAATGGCGGTGTTCTTTGGCTGTAATCGGTATTTTTCAATCGTCTCGATGGCTGCTGAGGTGATAGCGCTCACCGGGAGGCATTGGCCGTCGTTCAGACGCAAGCTAGAGACCACGCTGGTGGGCGTCTCCTCGATCATCTGGGCACGATAGCCAGCATGTTCGAACGCGGCGGCGATTAAGCTGCAACTGAGCCTATCGAAATTAGGGATAAGGATGGTTCCTCCTTTATGGACAGTGAGCAAGACGCTGCTTGGTGTTTTTTGACGGGGAACAGCGGCGTTCTGGCGATAGTGGTTGCGGAACGAACGCACCGCCGCTTCGATCCGCGTCTCATAGCCGACATCAGAGCCGTGCTCATCAAGCTGCAGCACCAGATAGGGCTTTTGATGGGCATCCATGATCTCTTTGAGATAGCTGAGCACAAAGGAGTCGGGCGAGCATTTAAAGGCGGTGAGCATCACTGGGTAAAGCCCGCGATGCTGGCAGACGTATTCTGCGGCCCTCAAAATATCTGCCCCAAATTTCCAATGATTCCAATTGAGATAATCTTCCGTGAGCGGACTGGGTTTCAATTCTGACAGCGGGAGCATGTCCTGAAAAAATGTGCTGATGCCCATGTCGGCGAATTTCTGGGGGATCTTTTTGCTCATCACCGGGTCGATGACCAGATAGGGCCGGCCTAACAGCACCACCGAGATGTCATCGAACCAATTGGATTGCTGCCGAAATAGGTCGACCAGTTGCTGTCTCTGTTCAGTGAACCACTGCCAGGCCTCGGTGTAGGCCTTTTGAATCTCACTGGGCGTCTGGATCAATTTCAGCGCTGGTGGGAGGCTCTCATAAAGCTGGTGAATATTGTAAATGGCCGGCCGAGAAAAGTCGATGATCGGTGCGATGCAGCGATCTTTTAATTTCAGGGACTCGATATTTTGCACCAGTGCGACGGCGTAATTGGAGTAGTAGCAATAGAACTTCGGATGATTTGGATCGCCCCCTTCAAAGCTATGAGGCAAAAACAGATAATCCACCGAGTCACTGAGATTTTTTACATGACCATGCCAATAGCACAACGGCGCACAGAACTCTGCCCCGGCTATCTCCTTGCCGCTCTCCAAAAATTCCGCTTGAGCTGATGATAATTTCACTGCATAACCCAATTTCTTGAAGAACAGCTCCCAAAACGGCGCATATTCGATGACATAGAGCGTATTGGGGATGCCGATGGTAATTTCATTTTTGGATTTCGTCGGCTGAATGTCCTCCTGCCTGAGCGTAAAGATCCGATGCCGCAGCGTTAGCAGGTTGAGGTTGATCAGTTGTTTCACCTTATCCAGCGGGATGTTCAAATCGAGCTGCTTCACTTTTTCCAGCAAGAGGTTCAGGTTCAGATCTTTCAGCTTTTCCAGCGATAGATCCAGATCGATCTGCTTCAATTTTTCCAATGAATCTGTGAGATTGATCTTCTTCAATTCTTCCAAAAGGGAGCCCAACTTATGTTCCGCAGCCTCAGCGGTTGTATGGCGTAGTGCCTGTGATAGATTGAAAATGCGTCGGCGCTGGCTCAACAGATCAAATCGGGATGTCTGACGCGGTATATAGCCATCGCTGGTCTCGTCCCGGCCGCAAAGATAACCCCACACAATGTCCTCATCGGCCATGCGAATGCGGATCAGCTTGCAATGGTTTTTGCAGCCATCGCAGATTTCGTTGATCACCTCTGGGGTTTCTTGATAAAAATCGATGCCACGAAATTTCGATTTTGGCAGGGAGCGCGAATCGGCCTTTTGCTGTTGGCCAATGGATTCCAGAGCCGTTGGTTCAATTATTTGATTCAGTGGCATTTCTGGGGTCATTTCTGGCGTTAAAGGGAGACCATTCAACATGGAGCTATCGCCAGGTGAAGAGCTAATTCGAGATGAATCGGAGCGGGTCGATTCAGCAGCTTTTTGTTGGCCGAGGAGTTCTTCCTTCATGAGCAAACATACGCCCAGCGCCCCGGTCAAATGGCAATATTTGGAAACAAAGATCGGCTTCTGCAATTTCTGCTCGAACGCCATGACCAAGGCATGATTCTTGGCGGTGGCGCCCTGAAAGCAGATCACATTGCCGATTTTATTCAAATGCGCCACCTTGGAGAGATAGTTGTCCCGAACCGAGTGCAGTACAGCGGCCAATAGTTCTGGCTTGGAATAGCCCTGACTCATGAGGTGGTTAAGATCGCGCTCCATGAACACGGTGCAGCGATCGCTGGTGAGCGGCGAGGCTGTTCCAACTGCCAGGTTGGAGTATTCGCTGAGCGGAACATTCAATCGCCGCGCTTGCTCCTCGATAAAACTGCCAGTCCCTGCAGCGCAGACATAGTTCATCACCGAAAAGGTGACCTGGCCGTTCTTCATCACGGTGAATTTGGAGTCCTGCCCGCCGATTTCGATAATCGTATCGACCTGGGGGTTGAGCGCATAAGCGGCCCGGGCATGAGCGGTAATTTCGTCGATTACCAGGTCGGCATTCAATACTTTATGAATGAATTTGCGGCCTGAACCTGTGGTGCCGACCCCACAGAACTCAAATTGAATATCATATTTTTGCTCGATCTCCCACAGCACGCGGAGCAACGCTTGGGTCGCTTTGATGGGCTGTCCCATGGTGCGCGTGTAGAGGCCTAACAAGATGGTGTCATTTTCATGTTGGGCATGCATGAGGATCGCCTTGGTGCTCGTCGAACCGATATCGATTCCCATGAGCACCGGTATGGGGCCTGAGCCCTGAGGAAGCTGATACACGTCCACTTCCACGCCGTTCGAAAGAAAATGGGAATGGTCATCGAAATTAGGAAAAATGGATTGCTCGGCCTTCAATGGTGGGAAAAAATAGTGCTTTTCTCTGGTCTGCTTTTTCAGGAGGGATACAAAGCCTTCCGAATCTGTCACGCGTTCTGAAGGCTGGGCCTGTCGAGCCATCAATGCGCAACCGATTGCTCCCGCCAGCTCGGCATAGTCTGGGATCACTACGGGCTGACCAATAATTTCTGAAATATATTGGATCACCTTATTGTTTTTGGCTACGCCGCCGACAACGACGATGGGTGGGCGCAATTCAACCCCTTTGACCAAGGTGTCGGTGATATTATGTGCCAGACCTTTGCACAATCCAGCCCCGATGGCGGCAACGGAATAGCCTTGCTGCTGGCAATGGATCAGATCGGTTTTGGCAAACACCGCACACCGCGTGGCAATTTTAGGCGGCTCCCCTTCGAATGTTTCTGCCAGACGACTGAGCTCTGCGCTGCTGGAGAGCCCTAATCGACCGGCTTGCTGATCCAGAAACGCCCCAGTGCCCGCCGCGCAGGAGGAATTGGAAATGAACTTCTGATAATGCCCAGACGCGTCGAACAGAATCAGCCCAAACGTCTCTCCACCAATGGTGAAAACGCTGCCCACCTCGCTGACCAAAAATTTCACCCCTTCAATGATAGCGACCTGCTCATTGACACGAACACCCTGATTGAAAAAATCCGCAGCTTTGTGATTATACGCCACCTGATTGATTTTCTTCAGATCAATCTGGGACAAGCATTCTTCTAATGCCGCAAAGATATTGCCTCGATGGAACAGATAGTCGCTCTTCAAAATGTAGCGATCTTGATCCATAACAACGTAAGCCAGAGAAACCGAACCGAGGTCGATACCCAGATAATAGCCATCACTTCGTTTACCGGTCATGATCCATTCCTCCGAGAGCTGTTCATGATCAATATATCATGAATTCAACAAAGTTGCAATAAAAAGTTCGCTGGAAGGTGAGTCTAATGAACGCTGGAAGAGTGGGTGAAGTTTCCTGATCATTTCGCATCTGGCTGGCGATATCCCAGATGTTTATGGAATTCGGATGGATAATTCTCGATCTATTCAATGATCAAAGCTTGAGAAGAGAATCCATATATGATCCTTATTTTTTGAGTCGCGTCGGAGCGCCCATTGCGCCTGTGGCAAGCCTTGTGGAGTGATCGGCTGAGGTTGCTATCTGCCCCAACCAAACAGGTTCAATCGCTAAAATCAAGTTGATTAGGCAGGATCACTCGATGTTCCAACCAGGCATTGGGGTCGCCCTGAGCGAATCAATGAGGGAGAGGGTCTATCTGACGAGCGCCGCGGCGCAGCATACCTTCGGTAAAGAAACATATTTTTGATTCGTTTAAAGAGTTTTATCCTTTTTAAGGCTTTTTCAGATATTTTATTAATTGCACCTCCAAGCCATCTGCATGTTGCACGAAATTGACCCGATCGACCAACACCGACATCAAATATACTCCCCGTCCGCTGGTTTTTTTGATGTTCTCTGGGCTTAGAGGATCGGGAAGATGCTGGTAATCAAAGCCATTGCCCCGGTCTTTGATGGAGAGTCGGATTTGATCGGAGTAAATTTGGATTTTCAAATCGACAAATAGCTCTGGATTGATTTTATTGCCATGAACAATCGCATTCGCTAAGGCTTCGGATAGCGCGGTGGATAGCTCGCTTTTGGTCCGCGCCGAGCCACACTCATGGTTTTCCAACAAAACATCAAATTGCTGGATGGTTTTGGTAATTTGATGGGTGGCGCTCCGAATCTTAAAATGAAATGTCTTTTCGACTCCAGTTCGGTTAATATCATCCGGATGATCCATCAAGGTTCTCTGATTCGCTTCTTCAAATAAATTTCTCATGAATATTTTCAAGCTCGTTGTGATTTTCCCAATTCCAATTCGTCAATCCGTTGCGTCGTCGATCGATGCCGTCATCGTGTCGCTCGGTCCACCGGATGCGCCATAGTGATGTCCTGAATGGCATTTTTAGCTTAGGACTCTATACGCACCTAGGGCAAAATTGATTCAACATTTCTTGTGTTCAACTGAAACAATGCATCAGCTTATGACAGCCCGCGCGGCATAACAACATTTTGATGCTACCCACCATGCTTACAAATTTGCCAATCGATGACCCAATAGGACCACGAAGATCGTCCTATATTTTCAACGATTGACTTACATTTTGCCCTCGCCGATATATGAACAGATTCGATTAAATTATGATAACAACATGGGATCGCCATGTCACTGGCATTTTCCTTGCAGATCGAAGCCCAGTGAATAATCCACCATTGCTGATCGGCATCAGGGCATGTTTAAGGGACGACTATGAGAGCGAAAATCTATTGTTGCCTGGGATTGATTTTGATATTGATCGGCTTTATCTCTCCCGGGGCATCCGCACAAACCGATACGGTGATCGTTGATCTGGAGCTATTTATTCCCAACAACGGAATTTTTTTTGTCAATGATTTGAACCTGACTCAGCTAAATAGAGCGCCACTGCTTTTTGCTGTCAAAATTAAAAATTATTTCAGCATTCCCAAACAAGTTGTGCTCCGTTTTGGCATTCGGCGCAATCTGCAGACGCTGATCGATGGAACAACCAGTCCGTTTACTCTATCACCTTTTCCTAGCGAGATCTATTTGACCAACCACAATATTTTGAGCGAAGGACAGCATTATTCGATTCAAAATTATGATATTGGAAATGCCACCGATGAGCTGCTCAATGCCATTATGGCTCAGGGGAAATTGCCCACTGGAGAATATCAATTCTTTGTCGAGATCGATTATGAGAAAAATGGCGTGGTGCACCAAGTTGGGTACGATGAAGAGACCATTGTCATTAGCCTCTCAACAACGCTGGATTTGATCGCTCCGGGACAACCAGCCGCTGGTGGCGAATTGATGGAGCTATATACCACTTTGCCTTTTTTCCAATGGCATTCTTCAGCAAATAAATTTCGTCTTACGGTGTGTGAGAAGCTGCCATTTAATAATTCGCCTCAGGATGTGATGAACAATGAGCCGAGATTGCAACAGATCATTGAGCATCGGACTTTTTTTCAGTATCCAGCATCGGGGGCATGGCCGCTGGAACCAGGCAAGGCATATTATTGGCAGATTGTCGCCATTACCGAATCGACCAGTGGGCCCGTGGAATTAGAAAGCGAAATCTGGGGATTTAAGATCGCGGATCTGGCCAACGGCGTCGGAACCATGGAGCATCAGCACTTGGTCAGCCTGCTGTTATCGATTCTTGGAGATTCCAGATTGGCGAGCCTATTCGGGAATGGCGGCGAACTCGACGGCTACAGCTTTACTGGAGTCGTGCTCAACAATGGTCAAATAGTGTCACAGGAAAAATTGATGACGATTATCCTGGAAATATTGAACAATAAAATCGTTATTGAGCGAGTCGTCGTCGAATAATAACCCCTGTTCATCTGAAATCAGTGGGGATGATGAATTCAGTTTCGGCTAAGAAGCGATTTGCGGGTGAATTGGTTCATCGGCAAAAAAGAAGCATCTTTTCCGGGCGAAGATAATGGGAGTGCAGAGCGGCGAATCGCAGCCGATCCAACGGAATTAAAAGCAACCTTTGAACGACAACTGGGACATAGCAACGATGAAGCATTTTCACTTTTTTTTGATGATCATTGGCGTATTGAGCTATGGATGGAGCGAGAACACCTGGGCACAAACCAATAAAGATATCGCCATTATATTAAAGTCAAAGGGCGAGGTGAAATTTCGGAAGGAGAAAGGGAAAGACTGGCGAGCTGGCCGCCCCGGGACACGACTGGATTCTGGGGATGTACTGAAAACGGCTGAAAACTCATTGGCCGCCATTATGTTCACCGACGACAAAAGTTTGTTGAAAATGCGCGATAATGCCACGCTGGCGATTCGCGGAAAACGAGTGGATAATTCTATAGCCAAGCGAATTGTGTGCAATCTGGGAGAATTTTGGTTGAAAGCCACCAACCAGCATGTCAAGCTTCTGGTCGAAACCCCCTCAGGTGTGGCAGCAGTGAAGGGGACAGAATTTTATGGCGTCGTGGACGCGGAGGGGAATACACAGATCATTGTCATTGAAGGCTCGGTGCAATTGATGAATAAATTGGGCGAGCTATTGATCCAGGCGGGACAAACAGGCAAATTGACCAAAAATGGTGCCCCAGCGGTTTTCGATACCGATCCGAATTCCGTACTGAATTGGGCTAATGAGGGGCAAGGCAGGAACGAGCTGAAGTTCGAGTTCCAGGATAGCAATGGCAATAAGAAAAGTTTGAAGTTGCTGTATCGATAATGCGCTGGCGGAGAGGCTATGAAAATTCATCAGTCATGGTTTGGTTTAGCATTCTTTTTTTTTAGCATGAATATTTTATGGGGCGAATACTGGCCTATGGGTCAAGCGAAAGCTCAAAGCCTGAGCGGCATCATTCACTTTCCGGTGAAAACGGCGACGGAAGGGGAAGCTATAAGGGTGGAAGCCCGACTGGAAGATCCTAACCTTCAGGTCCAATATTTTCGATTGTATTACCGGCAAAAAGGGCAGCCCAATTTCCAGCATGAGGATATGACGGAACAGGCCAGCAGTTTTTTCGCTGAGATTCCTGCCGGAGAGGTGAAGTCCCCGGGAGTAGAATATTTTATCATGGCGGTGTTGAACAATCAAACCCTCATCACCAATCCTCCATCAAATCCGTATTATGCCCCGCACGAAATCATTGTTAATCCGGCCAGCAGTTCCAGCGGTCAGCTTCGCCCCTCAACCGAGGAAAAACCAAATCAAGTGACTTCTCCTGTTGTTGCTGGTGCGAACGAGGTAGGTGACATCGTGATTCTCAGTCCTGAACCGAATGAAACGGTTGCCAGCGATGAAGTGGTAATTGCGGCTTCATTGCTCGGGGGTAGTAAGCGGATCAATCTTCGATCGGTGAAAATCTATTTGGACAACCAGGCCATCACCAGCCATGCCGAGATCACATCCCACGTGATTTCTTGTGTGCCGAAAAATCTTGCTCCTGGAGTGCATCGGGTGAAACTCACGATGAAGGACAAAAAAGGCAGGCCATTGGATGCCATCGAGTGGCAATTTTCCGTGTATTCTAAAGAACAACCGATCAGCCGCAAAAATCGATCGGGTTTTAGCGGTCGGATCTATGCCGAGTGGAAGAATGAACGGATTAGCGATAGCTCTTTGGTCAACCAGAATATTGGCGGCAACATTCGAGGGAACTTCGGTCCTATCGAATATCGAGCCATGGCATATTACACTTCCCGAGAAAATCCCAAATTTCAGCCGAGGAATCGGCTGCTTCTCGAGGCTGGAACTTCCTGGATAGGCGTGAAATTTGGGGACACGACTCCGCGGCTCAATGAATTGATGCTCTGGGGGAGTCGCGTCCGTGGTATCGAAGCCTATCTGAAGCTTGGATTTTTTAATGTGGAATTTGCCCAGGGTCAACTCCAACGGCCGATTGAAGGCCAGCCAATGATCGCAATTGCAACAGATTCAACGCGATGGGTCCATCCATTGAGCGGTGATACGGTGCAATCTACCACTGGCATTTATCGCTATGGAACCTATGATCGCAATCTGCTGGCGCTTCGAGCCAGCTTTGGTGGAGGCAAATATTTTCAATTGGGATGGAATCTGGTTAAAGTCAAAGACGATCCGCAGTCAATTCAGTATTCCGCGCAACCGAAAGACAATATCGTTGTTGGAACCGATTTATTATTGGCCCTGGATGATCATCGAATTGAGCTAAAAGGGAGCGCGGCATTGAGCTTGCTGGCCAACGATATCTCGAATGGCGCCATCTCGAAAGCGGAATTGGATTCTACTTTTGGCGAAATCCCATTCGATCCATCTCAATTTGAGAAATATTTTGTGCTCAATACGTCATTGATCCCAGTGGATCCTTCGCAGCTCACTTCATTGGCCTATCAGGCCAGCTTCAAATTCAATTATTTTGGTCATACGATAAACGCGATGTACAAGACGGTGGGCCCCGAGTATAATGCCCTGGCGAACAATTATCTCCGCAAAGACATCCGTGGCTTTTCGATATATGATAGGGTCCGACTGCTCAGCAACCAACTGTTGCTAAACCTGGGATATGAACAATACCAAGAAGGATGTTCCTATCAGGATGACGGCGAGCCAACCACGGCACCAACCGATTTTTCCGCATTCAATCTCGGCATTTCCGTGTTTCCAAGAGCCAAATATTGGCCAAAACTAACCTTCAACTGGAAAAACTATGTTCGGGATAACGGATTGGACACCTTGACATCCGCGAATGCGATCAATTATCAAAACAAGGATATCGCTGTGCAGGTGATGTATGATTTTCAATTGCTGGATTTGAAGCACAACTTTTCGATTAGTTATATCACTGCCGATCGATCCGATGGTTTTAAGCGATTGCGCAACGGAATGGCCAATGATATTCAGATGATCGCCTGGCGAACCAATTTTCAGATCCCGCTGACCACGGTCATTAGCTACGCGACCAATCAGAGCACCGCTGGCGGAGGTTTATCGGATTTTAAGTATCGAATGTTTGGGATCACGGGGGACTATCGTTTGCTGAATCATCAATTGATTGTAAAGGCAGAGTGGAACACAACCTCGGCGATCGGGGCGATGACCACCGACCAGGATAGCCTGGGTAACCCATTGCCTCATCCTGTCAGCTCCGATTACACCGATTATCGACGAAATGCAGTGACGATAGGTGCAGAATATCAGCCAAATAAATATCATTCACTGTTATTAGATCTGAGTTTTATTGATTTCAATGACAAAATCACCGGCCATTTTCGGGATCGAATTTTTTGGCTCCGTTATGAGCTGCGCTATCAGCGCTAACGAGCAAATTCTATGATGCACTTTTGTCCAACAGGAAGAAGAAATTCACTTGTCGGAAGGTGAAGGTGAACGAAAGGCAGAGGGAATCCCCTATCTCTCTGCCTTTCCAATCCAATGTCTCTGGAGGTGAGCACAATTACTAAATCGGCTCTTTCGAACCACCGGTGGCGGCGGATATCAAGATGCATGATGATAGAGGATCGCTTCGTCTCCTTCCGCTATCCTTTGGAATTATCCGAAAAGGGTAATGTCTTCTGAGCGACGTCCAGGAGCGAAGAATATTTTAGTCTCACGAAAGCAGGTGGGTTGAGGGAGATGACAAGTGGTCACGTGATTTGTCTGAATGATAATGTTTTACGAGCCAACTACTTGGGTTAATGCGCCTATCCCGCTGCCAGATGCTCACCATGACTTGCTTTCTGTGATATTCTTTCAGGATTGCATTTGGCCGAGTATCTGGAATCGGGATCATATTAGGATTTGATTCAAATCAACATCATTGGTCCATAGTTGCGAAATGAAAAGACAGGTTCAAAAACTATGGCAGGGAGGAGTCATATTCATCATTGGCGGATTAATGTTTGCCGCGCTGCTGCAGTTTCTTGGAGCGTTCCGGCTGCTTGAATTCAAGAGCTACGATCTCCGATTTCGATGGCGAGGCAAAAAGGATGTTGCTCGCAGCGGCATTGTGCTTGTGACCATTGATGATCAATCATTTTTGAGCCTGAAACGCAACTGGCCTTTTCCTCGGTCGTATTATGCTCGGGCGATTCTCAATTTAGCCCAGGCTGGTGCAGCGCTGATTGTATTAGACATCGAATTGACCGAGCCCTCAAATTTTGATCCAACCGATGATCTCAGCCTCGCCCAAGTCATTCGCTATTTTCCGCGTATCATTCTGGCGGGGAAGTTGGTGACGGAATACGGCAGCAATGAGACGATACATCGCTACACGATGAAACCATTGGGTCAATTTCTTGCTGCCGGGGCGCAATGGGCTTATGCCAATATCTATTTAGACGATGACGGTTTTATCCGTCGCTATCATTTATCTCAGGACCTAAACGGGAACCGACATTTTTCGTTGGCCATTGAGGTATTGCGTTATTTGCAGAAGCTTGCGCCGAATGCTGTTACCACGGACCCTGCGGGCTATTTCAGAGTGGGCAAAATTCGCATTCCTACCATCGGTGCCGGGGCCATGCTGATTAATTATGCTGGCCCTGCTGGACATTTTCCAGCCTATTCGTTCGCTAATATCCTCGATGATTCCCGCTATTCCTTACCAGATACAACCGAAGATACCGACATTTTCGATACATGGAAAGCGGCTGGTTTGTTTAAGAATAAGATCATATTCATTGGCGCATCGGCAGAGGAACTCCAGGACAATAAATATACCCCCTTTTTCAATTTTGGAGCTGTCCAACAAAAAATGCCCGGGGTTGAAATCCACGCAAATGCCCTTCACACCATTTTGACCCGTGATTTCATTCGGCCGGTCAGCGGAGGAATTGTCCTTTTGATTATCTTCTTGCTGGTTGCCATTGCTTATACCTTTGCCTCGAGGATGAGACCGGCGATGGGATTGATCGCGGCTATAGTGGTAATGGTCGGCTATTTCGGGTTGAGTTTGCTGTTATTTTCAGCATCAAATCGCTGGCTGCCAGTGATCTATCCTTTAGCCACTTTCAGCCTGTGCTATGCCACAAATTTGGTGCATAAGATCGTCCTTGAGCAACGGGAGAAAAATCGATTTCGCAAGACATTTCAGCAGTATGTGGCGCGCAATGTGGTGGAATCGATGCTGAGCACTGGTGAGTTGCCCAAATTTGGCGGGGAACGAAAGGTCCTTACGGTGATGTTTTCGGACATCCGTTCATTTACTACGTACAGCGAAAAATATCCTGCCGAGATGGTTGTACAACGGTTGTCAGAATATCTGACCAGAATGGTCGATGTCATTTTTGAACATGGCGGCACGCTGGATAAATTTGTTGGTGACGAGATCATGGCCATTTATGGAGCGCCTTATTATTATCCTGATCATGCACTGCGCGCCTGCCAAACAGCTTTGGATATGATCTCGGCATTGCGGGTGCTGCAAAAAAATTGGTCGGCTCAGGAAATCGAGTATTTCCAGATCGGGATCGGTATTAACACTGGCAATGTCATCGTTGGCAACTTAGGATCGATACAACTATTCGATTATACCGTTATTGGCGATGAGGTCAATTTGGGAGCGCGATTGGAAGGCGCCAATAAGCATTATTCGACCTCAATTATTATCAGTGAATCCACTTATCACGAAGTAAAAGGCCAGGCCATCGTGCGCGAGCTGGATTATGTGCGCGTCAAGGGCAAACGGCAGCCAGTGAGAATCTATGAGCTCCGCGGCTTGCACTCAGTCCCGTCCATTGAAAAGGAACTGATCATCGATGTTTATCATCATGGCCTGCACCTGTTTCGACAGCGACAGTGGAGCCGAGCGTTGAAGGAGTTTCGGCGCATCTTGCGCTATTTTCCTTCCGATGGCCCCTCGCGCGTCTATACCGTTCGCTGCTTGGATTTTCTTCAAAATCCGCCCAGCGATGATTGGGATGGTATCTTTGAATTTGCAGTAAAATAACGATCAAATTCTAAGTGATCGATCCCAACCGTTGAGCAGTCAATTTGAAAAAGAATCGATCCTTTGAAATCGATTTTAGCTGAATGCTTGAAATGATGTCGTGCGATTTTTCAGTCCATTTCATCATGTCAACCCTGATCCAAATTTCAAAAGTGCCAGCTCAGAAAAATGCTGGCAAATGCAGATATATCCAATCAATGGATGCCTTGAGTTCTATTTTTGAAAAAATGGCGATCATGCCAAATGAATCATTGTCAAATCCCCCCATCTCGTCCCTACAAGGGAGAAAGGAGTGATTAAATATGCGAAGCAGATTGATCATGAAATTAGCAGCGGTGTTCGTGCTCGCCCTCGGTTGCCTTCCTTTATATGGGCAGCAATGGTCTAATCCGATCTTGATCTCCAGTGGTAATACGCCGGATATGGATATCGATCCAAAAACTGGGAATGTTTACATTCTCACCATGAATAACGGGGTGATGCTGACCAAAGTAAGTCCCACCGGTGTAATTTTGTCCCAAGAAAAGGTCCCTGGGGCAGACAACGATCAAGGGGGCTGGCATTTTGGTGCATCGGTGGCCGTCGATATGAATGGCTACCCGCATGTCTGTTATCGGGTCTATGAGGGCGATGACCCGGATGGCGCACCGACCTATTCGATTTATTATGTGAAAAAGACAGCGGTTGGTTGGCAGAACAATATCCGATTGTCTCAATACGTTCGTCGCGGCTATATGGTGCGGATCGACGTGGATGAAAACAACATCGCGCATGTGGTTCATGGGTTCATTTTTGATGAAGAGGGCAGCATCCACGGTCGAATAAAATACCTTCGGATCAATAATAATGTCATTGACAAACAGCACGAATTAGGAGCCACACTTCCCTATGTCTATCGTGCTGACGATCGCATTGAAATCACCACGCGCCCGCCGGCCGAGGTCCATGTGATCGCTGGTATTCCAGATCCGAATGGCAAAGTGTATTATTTTTATTCAAAAGATCGTGGCGACAGCTTCACCACCTGGGGAGACATTCATAGCGCGCAATGTTTTGGCCGAAATGGCAGCCCAGATTTGGCCGTCGATTCCACAGGCTATCTTCATATCTGCTATGGCGCTTCTGAGGATGATAGTCGCAATGGACAGCCATCGATCCGCTATGTGAAATTCTGGCAGAATATCAAACTATTCGATAAAGCGATAACGCCTGCTGGCTATCTGGTCGATTGGAAGATCGGCATGGGATTGGGATCGATTGCTACCAGTAACGATGGACAAACCTTGGTGATTGCTTTTTCAGAACAGCCAGGAGGAAAGCTGTACACGACGCTTTCAAATGATAGCGGGGGTGTATGGCAAGCTCCAGTGGAAATTGTGCCCAAAAGCGGCAGCGAAGAGGGGAGAAATAAGCACCTGATCCGATCATTCGGCGAGCGGTTCTACCTGGTTTATCCGGACAACTATAATGTCTATTTGCGAATTCTTACTCTTCCGACCAATCTCGCTCCAGTAGCGAACGCTGGCGGACCGTACACCGGAGATGAGGGCAGGCAAATAGAATTCAATGCGTCGCAGTCGTATGACCCAGATGGGACAATTGTGATGTATGAGTGGGATTGGCAGAATGATGGTACAGTGGATACCACAACAAGCGGAGCTATTTGCAGCCACATCTACGAGGATGATTTTAGCGGCCAGGTCAGTTTGCGAGTCACCGATAATGGAGGGAAATTCTCCACCAGTTTGACCAATGTCACAATTCATAATGTCAGTCCCAAAGCCAATGCGGGAGGTCCGTATAGCGGAATACCCAAGGAGACGATCCTGCTAAAAGGATCCGCAACGGATCCCGGGAAACGGGACATCTTGACGTTTCAGTGGGATTTGGATGCCGATGGCATTTTCGAGATCATCGGACAAAGCGTCCCAGTATCCTACCCAAAAGGTGGCTTTTATCAGGTCGTGCTCAAAGTCTCCGATGACGACATGGGTTACGGATTGGATACGGCTACGGTTCAAATTACCAGCAAGCCACCCGTGGTCTCGGCGATTCCGTCCCAGACCGTCGCAGAAGGGACCCCTTTTAATAAAATTCACCTCGATGACTATGTGGCGGATCCAGATGATGCCGACTCGGATATCTTCTGGCAGGTTCATGGGACCAAAAATTTATCGGTGTCCATCGACGCAACCCGAAATGCCACCATTTCTCCGCTGGATGATAATTGGTTCGGGACAGAAACCCTGACCTTTGTCGCAATCGATCCCAGTCAGCTAAAGGACAGCACATCCACTACGTTCACGATCACCAATGTCAATGATCCCCCGCAGACCGCCATCATCAAAGATCAAGTCACAAATGAAGGAACCAATTTTGCACCGATCTATCTGGATAATCATGTCACCGACCCCGATCATAATGTCACAGAGCTAAGCTGGCGATATCTCAATCCCTCAAATCTTATATGTGACATCACGAATCGCATATTAACCGTTAAACCTCGGGATCTAGAATGGTCTGGGAATGAGCGACTAACCCTGATCGTGACAGATCCCGGAGGTTTGTCGGATACAACAACGGTAATGTTCATTGTCAACCCGATCAATGATTCTCCGGTTGCATCCAAAATTCCAGATCAGATGCGGTTCATTGGAGAAGGATTTGCGCCCATCCCTCTCGATGATTACGTGATCGATCCAGATCATCGCGATGATGAGCTGCGCTGGAGCTATATCGGGAATAAAAATTTATCCGTTGAAATCATAAATCGGACTGCTTCGATTGTTCGAACCGACACCAATTGGGTGGGAAGCGAAACGATTCATTTTATTGTTAAGGATCCTCTGGACGCATCGGACACCACCAGCGCGACGTTCACTAGCAAAGAACGGAATCATCCGCCAGTGGTCACGCCGATCCCGGATCAACAGATTTTAGAAGGACAGAGCTTTCAGCCTATCTATCTGGATGGCTACGTGGCTGACCCTGACCATCGGGATGATCAGATTACCTGGGTTATTTCTGGGAACAAAGAGCTAAAGGTTCGCTTGGAAAATCGAATCGCCACAGTTTCAGTCCCACACCCGAACTGGAACGGAACGGAGATCATTCAATTCAAAGCGGTTGACCCCACCGGCTTAGCCGATAGCTGCCTTACGTTGTTTCGTGTGTTTCCGGTCAATGATCCTCCCATGCTGGCGCCTTTCCCAGAAATCCAAATCCTTGAGGATGACACACTGGTTTGGACCTATTCTTACTTGCGGTCACGAGTCACAGATGTAGATAATGATTCCAGCGAATTTAAGTTTTTCATTAAAAATCAGATCACGCTTGCATGGCGTGCAGAGGATATAAAGCAAAGAATCATTATTTTTGGCCCACCCAATTGGTACGGTCAGGAGACCATAACCGTTCAGGTGTTCGATGGAGTCGGGGGCAGCGACTCGAAGCCGTGCACAATAAAAGTATTGAGTGTTCCTGATAGGCCCGAGCCATTTACGATTATTGCACCGGATCATGTGATTCTTGCTTCATCCCCTGATTCCATTTCCTTCATCTGGCACAAAAGCAACGACCCAGAAGGCGGAAAGCCCATGTACCAATTGAATATCGCAGATGAGGTGACATTCAGCCATGTGATTGATCAATATAACAACATCCTGGATACCAATTTTGTCTACGTTCCTAAAAATCCATTGGCAGATGGTACGTATTACTGGAAAATTGTCGCGTTCAACGCCGTAGGAGCCACGGAATCGAATATTGGGAGCTTTCACATTTCCACCACTTCCGTTGAAATGAATGACCGCAATCCCTTGCCCACTGAATATGCTCTTTGGCAGAATTACCCCAACCCATTTAATCCAGAAACAATCATCGTCTATCAATTGCCAGAGAAGACATTCATCAGTCTGGAGATATTCAATTCATTAGGCCAAAGAGTGTTAGTTTTGGAACAAGGGGTCAAAGAAGCGGGCATCCACAGGATAACTTGGAATGCCAATCATGGAAGAGGCGAAGGCTTTCCCAGTGGCATATATATCTGCCAACTGAGAGCTGGAAACAAACTCTTCGAGAGGAAAATGATTTTGCTCCAATAAGGCGTAGATCAACCAAGCCGAAGCATTCCTCTGTATTTTCATCCAACGACAATCATTGGGGACAGCAGGGCTTCGCTGTGCGCCATGCTGTCCCATCAAAAGGAGAAGATAAGTTGGAGAACGAAAAGAAGGCGTCAATATTTAAAATCAAATCAATTGAAAAAATTGGACCCTAATCCTTGAAAATGGAATTGAATAATGCACAGTCAGGGAGAAATATTTTTATCCAATTTTGAAGGGCAAATTATGTGGTGCGCTGAGAAATTCGTATTTTCTTCGATCCAATGAAAATTGATCCTGAAGGACATAACTTAGTCTGGCCCGATGGTCCCGATTTTGATCCAGCTACTTGGCATGATTGGGATGAATCTCTTTCATGCATGAAACAAATGGCAAAAAATTGGGAACGGCAGCCAATTGAATCGCTTTTAGACGAATGACAAATAAATTATATCGACAATATAATTGAATTTTGTTTCATACACCAGATCGTTTTTTCTTCATAATTTTTAACTAACCAATCCGCACTTATTGCAATTTATTGTTTCACCTCAATAACAACGAGCTAGAGACAAGCGACAATTACTGACGGACCGTGGTTACAAACAGATCTCTTTATTTTATACCTAAACCATTCCCAAATGCCGTTTCAATGCCTCATGATTGGTTGCTTCGCCATCATGGGGCCAAGTCGGTTGAAATTTGGCAAACGAATAGGCGTTCATCGGCTCGAACATAGAGAGTGGTGAATCTCGTATGGATCTTATTGCTCGTCGTATCGGAGATCGGCCATCCGTCAGCTTGGCAACCGCATTAATCTCAAAGGCAAAAGCCATTTTGAGCGACCGCAGCGAGAGCAAAATTCCATGGAGGTATCGAAAAGATGCGTGCTTATGAAAGGGGTACTTCATCGCCTCGCTCATCAGAGCGATAGCCCTTTTCCATGCATGTGATCATTTTGGAGCCATTGCTCTACGGCTGAAAATGGATGATTCCGGCCTGCACATAAGCGGTGATCGGCAAGCTGTCGAATAAACATTTTATCTGGAATTGAGTGAAATGGCCACTCTTCGATTGTTTCCTATAGGCCCGTTGGCGGATGTGGTGTTTGGATTTGCTCAAAGAAACAAAGAGAAAAATGGAACAAAAGAATGGCTGCTACGGGATGCCCGCTTCAAATCGAATTATAGGGTGACTAAAACCGAATGTCCCACCGCCTCAGCTCATCTAAAAAATCATAATCAGTTAGATCGAAATGAACCGGAGTGATTGAGATCTCGTTGTTCAAAATTGCGCGGTCATCGACCTCCGGGTCGGTTTCTAATTGGACTTTTTGGCCAGTCAGCCAGTAGTACACGCGATTATGCGGATCGGTGCGTTTATCAAATTCCTCGCGATACATGGCTTTTCCCTGCCGGGTAATTTTAACGCCGCGGATGTCCATCTCATGGTCCACGGCTGGGACATTGACATTGAGCAACGTCCCCTTGGGAAGGCCATGATTTAATATGATCTTTGCTAACTTGCCAGCAAATTTAGCAGCGATATCAAAATTTGGATTGGTAAATGTGGTGAGAGAGATCGCGAATGATGGGATATTGAGGAACATGCCCTCGGTGGCCGCAGAGACCGTGCCAGAATAAATAATGTTGATCCCGGTGTTAGAACCAAGATTGATGCCAGAAATAAGGATGTCAGGTTTGATGTCTAAAGCCCAATAGGCAATTTTTACACAATCGGCAGGGGTTCCATTTACCGCATAGCCGAAGAACTCATCATTTCTATAATAATTCTGAACGCGCAATGGGTCGGACAGCGTGATTGCATGGCCCACGGCGCTTTTTTCACTATCGGGAGCAACGATATAAACTTTGCCGTATTTTTTCATCTCTTTGAAAAGGGCATATAAGCCAGGCGCATTAATCCCATCATCATTTGTCAGCAGAATTGTCAGCGGTTTGTTCATGCGGTTCCTCTTTTCGACATCCAAAAAATTTCAGTAACAGGGTGAGCGTATCTTTCATCTCTTTTCTGGTAACGATGGCGTCGATGAATCCATGTTTTAATAAGAACTCGGAAGTTTGAAATCCCTCCGGCAGATCTTGTCCAATGGTCTGCTTGATCACGCGGGGACCAGCAAATCCGATCAGCGCACCAGGTTCAGCGAGGATAACATCGCCCAACATGGCATAGCTGGCGCTGACGCCCCCGGTGGTAGGATTGGTCAAGATGGATATGTAGGGCAGTCTTCGGTCCGATAATTGGGCCAAATAAGCGGCTGTCTTTGCCATTTGCATCAGTGACATCGCCCCTTCCATCATTCGCGCCCCACCAGAGGCGGAGACAATAATGAGCGGCAATTCCTTTTCCATCGCAACTTTGGTGGCGCGGGCGATTTTTTCCCCAACCACCGATCCCATGCTGCCACCAATGAAAGAAAAATCCATCACTGCTAAAACCACAGGATAGTGGTTGATTGTGCCAAATCCAGTGATAACTGCTTCAGTGACCCCGGTCTTCTTCATTGCTTCTTTGATCTGATCGCTATACTTCTTTTGCGCTTTAAATTTCAATGCGTCCACAGAGATAATATTGGCATTGAACTCATCAAAATTGCCTTTGTCTAAGAGCAATTTCAGGTAAAGAGTGCTTTGCATGCGAAAGTGATAGCCACATTTGGTGCACACACTCAAATTGCGATCAAGTTCCTTTTTGTACACCAATTCATTGCAGCTATCACATTTTAGCCACAGGCCATCTGGCAGTTCTTTTTTCTTTTGCGAAATCAAACCCGCTTTATCACGCTTAAACCACGCCATATCTTGACTCCATCGTTAATTTCTTGGTCATTAGCAGGGCATCTTCCCGTTCATTTTGGTAGTAATTTTTGCGAACGCCGACAATTTGAAATCCATATTTTTGATACAAAGCAATGGCAGGCAAATTGGACTTTCTCACTTCAAGGTGGACCCAGGTAATGGATCGCGTCTGGCCGATGTGTAGCGTGATTGCCAGCATCGTCTCACCAATTTTTTTTCGTCGATAGCGCGGCGCGACCGCCAAATTGCTAATATGAAGCTCGTCCGCCACGTGATAGGAGACCGAATACCCAGCCACCTTCTGATCAATTGTTGCAATCATTGAAAGATTGTAATCGTGATTTCCCAACTCGTAAAGAAAATTATCCATCGACCATGGGGAAGCAAAAATCTCCTGTTCCATCGCCCATACTTCTGGTACATCGGCTGGAATCATCCAGCGAACGGTAAATCTTTGGTGATCGGACGCCTGAACTTCAATACCGCTCGTCAGGTCCAAATCGGCATTGTGCATGTCTGTAAATAAAGCGTGCCAAGGTGCACTGTGAGAAAGTTCCATTAACTAACACCCTTGCTTTTTTTGGCTTTGAAATCCTTTAGATAAAGTGGTTCCAAGTTTTCGATATCTTCGAATCTTTGATCGCGGAACCGCTCAAAACCCAATCGGGCGACAGCAAATCCGCTGGTCAAGCAGCAATGCTCCGGGGCAATGGTAATCAGATTTGTCCAGCTTTCATGAAGGAATTCCGATAAATTATGTATGCCAATGTTGATCACCAAAGTCCGTTGATCAATCAAATGGCCCAATGATGACAAATTGACCAATTGGTAATCGGTATCCCTAAGCAGAATATCATGGTCAAAATGATATAGTGCAGCATAAGCTTCGTTGCTCTGGCATTTGACTAATGGGCAAATCTGACCTTCCCAGCCATACGCTAAAGAAGCAATGGCATCTAAGGATGGCACAGCCACCACTGGCAAATTCGTCGCCAGGGCTAAACCTTTTACCGCAGCCAATCCGATTCTTAGCCCAGTAAAAGAGCCAGGGCCAATGGAAATGGCAATGCCATCGAGATCGTGAACGGTTAATTTTGCATCTCTCAAGATCCAATCGATGGCTGGAAAAATTTTTTCCGCATGAGCGCGACGATTTGAGGTCCGATACTCAGCGATCAATTGCTGATCCTCCGTCAGCGCCACGGCACAGACGTCCGTGGATGTATCAATCCCCAAAATTTTCATAATCTCTTCCACTCATGGCTCTTGGATCAGTTGCCAGTTGCGGGCTTGCAGTCTTGGACCGATGATGTGTAAATCGATTTCTCTCAAATCATCCTTTCCCATTTCAAAAAAACTTCTCAAATGGATTTCAAGATGCTCGGGCGGCAACAGCGATTGAATCCGCTCGGCCCATTCGATCATACAAACTCCGTCATCATAAAAATATTCTTCATACCCCAAATCAAATAGCTCTTGTTCTGATCCAATCCGATAAAGATCAAAGTGAAAAATTGGAATTGTTCCCCGATATTCGTTGATGAGAGTGAAAGTAGGGCTGGTGACAATATCCTTGCAATCCAACCCTTGGCAAATTCCCTGAATCGTCCGAGTTTTGCCACTGCCCAGATCGCCGAATAGGCCAATGACATCCCCTGGCTTTAAAAAGCGAGCTAATTTTTTGCCCCACTCGATGGTCTCTCGTTCATGTTTCGATAGAAAAATATAATTCATAACATCATGGTGCTGCATGAGGTGAAGATCAACGGCATTTATAATTCGGCTGTTACATGAACCCATCATGATCCATCGAACGATAGATCATCTTTCAAATGAGTGACAAATACCATCATATTTCAAAGCCTCGGGATCGTTCCTGCTCCGAGGCAATGTTGAAAAATGTCTGGGTCTAATTTCACTCAAGATGTTTGAGTGAACGTTCATTTCTGCTCTAATTTGATGATGGGCAAGATCATCTCTTCCATTGAAACGCCCCCGTGCTGAAAACTATCTTTGTAGTAGTTCAAATAATGATGATAGTCAGTCGGGTAGACAAAATAGTAATCTTCTTTAGCAATCAAATAATTGGTGTTGATCCCGCGCTGTGGCAACATAAAGTCGATGGGATTTTTCACTTCAATGGCGAATTTTGGATCGCACTTCAAATTTCGACCAAATTTATACCGCAAATTGGTCGAGGTTTCTCGATCCCCCAACACCTTTGCCCCGCGCAAGCTCCGAATGCTTCCATGATCGGAGGTGATCACAATTGTGTTATTCGTTTTCGACAACCGTTTTAACACCTTAAAAAAAGTGGAATGCTCGAACCAAGATCGGGTTAACGAGCGAAACGCTGCTTCGTCAGGAGCGATTTCTTTGAGCACTTCAGAGTCACTGCGGCTATGGGCCAAAAAGTCAATGAAATTGATCACAATCGCCAGCAGAGACGCTCTGGCGAGCGAGATTACATTTTTATATAGATAATTTGCTTCGTTCTGTTCGAGAATTTTGATATATTTTATTGACGGCTCAAAGTTGCCTTGAAATCGAAAGCGCTGCATCTGATATGCCAGCAACTGGTGCTCATGTCGATTTTGGCTGGTTTCATCTTCTACGCCCTTTGTCCAAATTTCAGGGTAGCGTTGACTGAATTCATAGGGGAACAAACCTGAAAAGATGGCATTGCGAGAATAGGGCGTCGCTGTCGGCAAAATTGAAAAATAATATGATTTGCTCACTCGAAAATAAGGATAGATGAGCGGTTCCATTGTCAGCCACTGATCCAATCGCAAGTTATCCATGACAATCAAAATGACATTGGTTCGCTGCTGAAGGAGTGGAAGGATATGTTTGGTAATCAGATCCGTGGAGAGCATCGGCCGATCCTTGGATTCCAACCAGTCACGATAATTGCGTTCAATGTACTTGCCAAATTCGGCATTACAAGCCCGTTTTTGGTCCAACATGGTCTCTCGCAGGCCCATTTCAGCATGTCGGTCAAGCTCTACCTCCAGCTCAGTCAATTCCACATAAATATCGATCCAATCTTGCGGGGACAGGGCGCTCATCAGCCGCTGGGAAACCTCATTGAATTTCTGAACATAATCTCGAGACAGGCGCTCGCTTTCAATCTTTGTGCCTTCTAAGATCTTTTTGCACGATAATAAAATCTGCGAGGGGTTAACTGGCTTGGTCAGGTAATCGTCGATCTTGCTGCCAATTGCCTCCTCCATGATCATTTCCTCTTCGTTCTTTGTGATCATAACGACTGGCAAGGACGGCATAAGATCTTTTATTTTGGAAAGCGCAGTGAGCCCATCCATCCCGTTCAACATTTCGTCCAGCAGCACCAGGTCAAAATGCTGGCTCTGGATTAAAGAGATCGCATCCTCGGCCGTGGTTACTGGCGTGATCTGATAACCCCGCTCCTCCAAAAAAATGATATGCGATTTCAAAAGCTCAATCTCGTCATCAACCCAAATGACTTTTCTCTTTGTCTCCCTCATGTTCTTTTGCCCTGTTTATTCATTCCATTAATACAAAATAAGAAATTTTTCAGAGATTGTCAATGAATATTATTCAAGATAAATGATGATGATACCTGGCTCATTTTAGATCCCGCAGGCTGCAGAACAAACGGACCAGTTCGGGGTGCGAAATATGGACTTCAATGAGGCCGTGAAGAGGAAGCGATTGCGAGGAGTTGTCCGTCGCATCACAGACGAAGATGAAGCAATGTTTGGGTTACAGCTTATGACGAAATTTCTCATCGTTCGGCAATCGCCGAACTAAGAGGAATGGCAATTTTCTTTTATTCGTATCCGAAAATGTTTTTATGCAGATTTTTTGAACGATCAAAGATGAACGTGCCATTCGCAGCAGGTTCGATTCCGCCAAGATTAATTTGCTGTGCTTATTGCAATCGCTCTTAATTTTCACTTGTTAATCCACCACAATCACAAACTGATTCCCATAATCTTCTGGCGCTGCGATGCTCTTCGGGCTGGGCAATTTCGAGAGGATCAAAAATCCCACAAAAGAAATCAACGAGCCAAAGAGAATGGTCAGCGCAAAGGCGATGATGATAAACGGCGGTATCGAAATCAACGGCTTGCCGCTGGTTATCAATTTGTAATGCAGGGCGGTGAAAATCGTAAAGGCAAAGCCCGTTACGGTGCCCGTGATGGCGCCGATCAGGGCAAAGAATCGCAGCGGGCTGGGCGGCAGCTTCAGCAACTCGTCGACTTCGTGGACATGATAGGGCATCACGACCGAAACCTGCTGCGGCGATATGCCCGAATGGATGAGTTGTTCCAGCTTGTTGAGGAAATCGTGTTTATCCGCAAAGGTAAATTTCTGGCTCATTCGTGTTCCTCCTTCAATTCGGACATGGATAGTACTGGCAGCAGCTTGGCAAAGATCAAAAAGGCAGTAAAGAACAGTCCGAAGCTGCCGATAAAAATGCCGATCTCGGTGAATTGCGGCCGAAACAGGCCCCAGGCATACGGCTCATATTCATGCGACAACGAAGAGACGATGATGTTGAACCGTTCGCACCACATGCCGATGTTCACGAAAATCGAGACGACGAATAAATAGGGCAGGCTGCGCCGCAATTTCCGCCAGAACAGGGTCAAGGGGATAATCGAATTGCAAGTGATCATGATCCAGTAAATGATCCAGTAATCGCCCACGGCTCGGTATTTGAAAATGGAGGCCTCGAAGATATTGCCGCTATAGATGGCAATGCCGAATTCCACAATATAGGCATAGGTGACGATCAGCGAGGTGAACAACAGGATTTTGGCGATGCCCTCGAATTTATCCACGGTGATGTATTTTTCCAGCTTCAAAATTTTGCGCATGGGGATCATGAGGGTCATCACCATGGCCGTGCCCGAAAAGATGGCGCCAGCAACAAAATAGGGCGCAAAAATGGTGGTGTGCCAGCCAGGCGTGACGCTCATGGCGAAATCCCAGGAGACCACCGAATGCACCGAGATCACCAGCGGCGTGGCAAAGGCGGCCAGGAAAAGATACAGCTTGTTGTAATGCAGCCATTGCCTGAGCGTGCCTGTCCAGCCCAGCGAAAAGATGCTGTATACTTTCTGTTTAGCGCCAGCGAAATATCGGCGGACAATGGCAAAGTCAGGCACCAGTCCGACATAGAAAAACACCAGGCTGACGATGAAATAGGTGCTGACAGCGAAAACATCCCAGGCGAGCGGCGATTTGAAATTGATCCATAGCAGCCGCTGATTGGGGTAGGGGAGCAGCCAATAAAATTTCCAGGGTCGGCCCAGGTGGATGATGGGAAATAGACCTGCCACGACAATGGCGATCAACGTCATGGCTTCAGCCGTGCGGTTGAAGGCGTTGCGGAATTTCGCCCGAAACAGAAACAGTACGGCCGAGATCAGGGTTCCCGAGTGGGCAATTCCGACCCAGAACACGAAGCTGGTGAGGTAGACCGCCCAGCCGACAGGGTTGTTTTTTCCGACCACCTGCAGGCCGTTTTTGATTTGATAGCCCCACAGGCTGGCCCACATCAAAACCAGCGCAATGGAGAATCCCAGGGCGATCCAATAGGTTCGGCTGGGCTTGCGCATCCCAGCGAGGACTTCTTGTTCTAATTGGAGGTTGAAGTCTGTTGGTTTGGTTTCCATAGTTTGATTGACCGCTTTAAATTATTTTTTCCAAATTAGTAATTTACAAATTATGCATACTCATAAAGTGGAACCGTACTAATGGGTCTTTCTCTTTTTCGAAGTAATGCTTCAATTTGTCGAACCGTTTCTGGACGAAGCAAAACATCCCCACATACCGAGCATACTTCAGCAGGAACATGATCGATAACGATGACCTGTCCGTTATAGCGGACGGTGTGCACAATTTTTCTATCTTCATACTCTCCAGGACATCCTTTGATGCTGCATTTCATATTATGGTCTCCTTTGAGTTGGTGTAATCCACTTTGGTGGTTTGGGTTCATAAACGGTAATGATGATCAGCTTGGGTTGCGTTGTCGTGCAAACAATGTGCATAGGACGACCTCCTTGTGATAAATCATTTATTAAACAACAAGCACCTCGCTTATGTTCTGGATAATTCTCTATTATATTCCCTGTTTCAATACATTCTACCACGTCATCAAGAGTAAATTCGTCTTCAGTCATTTCCTGCTGAGCATGTTGAGTTACTCGTATGTTTTCTTCCTTGGCTTGAGTTCGGATACGATCTAATGCTGCTTCAACATTTTTGCTATTGTCTTCATTCATATTTTTTTATTTCGTAGCCCTTTTTTATTTGTTCAAACCACTTTATTTTGTTGATGATCTGAACAACTCTTTGAGGTCTGGCTGTAGTTCTATAATGAAGAAATCTAATGGCTTTATCAATCAGAATATACTTCCTCTTTTTTTAATTCAGCGTACAATGCATCAGCAGCTTCAAAAGCATCAAACGGTGACCAGACGGCATAGGAGCCGCTGTCTCTCCAATTAAAAATTGATTCCATCTTCACTGGAAAGTTTCGAGACGATGAATTGAATTAATCTCAGTTTTTCTCGTCTTGATAATTTTATTATTGATGATTGTATCTCAGCATAAGATATTGATGTCCCCCATTGATAAAAATTCCAAAGTTCGATTTATTCTGAAAGGCAGTTAGCCCCTTTTCCGATGCAAATAATACACCGCTGGTTCCGTCCCCAATTGCTCAAACACCCGAAACGCCCGCTCCGAATGCGCCAGTTGATACACCCGAGAATTTTCATCTTTGATATTTCCAAATACAATAGCATTGGTCGGGCAGGTCTGGGCGCAGGCAGGAACGATTTCGCCGTCCCTGACCTTGCGGTTTTCATCTTTGGCTTTGTCTTTGGCAAAACGAATGCGCTGCACGCAGAACGTGCATTTCTCCATCACGCCTTTGGGCCTGGCCCACATTTCGGGATTGACCATTTTGTCCATCGGCTCGGGTCGTGGCGGGGTCAGCCAGTTGAAACGGCGGACTTTGTAAGGACAGTTGTTGGAGCAATATCTCGTCCCAACGCAACGATTGTAAATTTGGGCGTTCAATCCCTCAGGCGTATGGTACGGCGCATAAACGGGACAAACCGATTCGCATGGCGCATAGTCGCAATGCTGGCACAGCATGGGCAGGAAATGCACGCCTTCGCCGTTCTCGTAGTACGGCTCGATGCGGATCCAGGACATTTCGCCACCTCGGACGTGGCGCTCTCGGCCGACAATGGCCACGTTGTTCTCGATGTAGCACGCCGCCACACAGGCGCCGCAGCCAATGCACAGGTTCAGATCGATGACCATGGCCCAGCGGTAATCGGGATGCTCGTGCTCGGGATAGAGGCTATGGCGCTCGTGATGATGTTCCCTGTGATTGGGATGCGGAATCACGCCCCGACCCTGCTGCGACAGCGAGCCCGAGAGAATGGACAGCCTGAATTTCTCGTCCGTTTTCTCCATTCGAATCTCATCCAGGTAACATAAACTCTCGCCCGTTCGCTCGTCCAGCGCCAGGGCAAAGGTTTGCAGCATGTCTCGCTGAATCATGACCACCTTTTCCGATAGCACAGGCTGAATTTTGGCGGGCAGCTCGACGATCTTTTTATCACCCGAATACACCGCCACGATATCACCATCTTTGATCCGCTTCGTCTGGGCCGTTTTTTCGTCGATGGCCATCCATTTGTCGAACGTGATGGTGGTCAGCGGGTCAGGGATTTCCTGGATCAATGGCAAATTGGCACTGCGGCCATCGTAGGATTTGATCGATGGCGTGGCCAGCAGTACCGTCGGTGGCAGCGAGGCTGGCAGCTTCAGATTTTGCATGAACTCAGTTGTTGATTTCGCATTCAAGCCAATGGCCGCTGATGAGTTGGGCAATTCGATGTACCCCCGACGCAGCATGGCGTCGATCTGGTCCTCGCTGAACTGTTTCTTCCATTGGGCGAAAACATAATCCTGAAAATTGGGGGCAATCACTTCGCCAGAATAGGCACTGATCAGCTTGATCAAGATATCGCCCTCGGCCAGGGTATTGTGTAACGGCTCCAGCGCAGGCTGAATGACGCTGAGCAAACCCGCATTGGGCTGCGCATCGCCCCAGGACTCCAGCGAATGGGATAGCGGCAGCAGGACATTGTATTTTTCCTTGAGCGAAGGCATAAAATCGCCAATGCCCACCACCAGCTCGGCCAATTGCAAGCTTTCCCGCAAATAGAACCCAAAAGGATGCTTCTCAATGGGATCGACTTGGGAAACAAATGCCACGCCGATCTTGCTGTTTTGAATCAAGGCCGAAAAATTGGCCAGATCCTTGAACGTCCCCACGCTGGAATAATTAACAGCGCTGGCAAAATCGATGGTCGTGCCGATCATGCCCAGTTTCCATTGGAGCAGTCCCGCCAGCACTGCCGTCTCCAATCCCCATGTGCTGCCCACGGCAATCCCGCCAACGATCAGCAATGGGCTGGCTGCCGAATTGAGTTTGGAGACGAGGCGATCCAATGTTTCCAGGCTCAGGCCTGTTTTCGATGCGGTTTCTTCGTTTGAAATATCTGGAATCTGGCCTAAAATATCAGGAGTGATGCTTTGCCTGGCAGCTACATTTTTCAAGAGAAAAGACAGCAAATAGATTTCGCTTTGCGGATGCAATTCCAATCGCTCATCGGCCTGCAATCCCGTCAATGAGACATGCGGCTCCAGATGCAGCCAGTCCAAATTAGCGTTCTTTTTGGCTCGGGCAAATTGTACCGCATGGCTTACAGGGCTGATGAAGGTCTCGAAAATATCGGCCCCGATGGTCAACAGCAGATCCGCCGTTTCGATTCGATAGGCAGGGATTTCTTTGCGATTGAACAAAATGTTGTTGGCTTCCCTGAGATTGGCGTGCGAGAAGACTTCAAATTCTGGCCATCGGTCGATTTTCAGCTTCTGGCAGAACGTGTCGATCAAGGTCGCCAGTGAGCCAGTGGTGCGGCTGGAGAGGTAGACATGGCGTCGGGCCGAGCTTTTAAACGCCGCCACAATTTTAGTGAATGCCTCGTCCCAGGTGCAGGGTTTCCAATTGCCGCTGCCGTCCCGAATCATAGGCTGGCGCAGCCGCTCGGGATGGTACAGGCGAGTCAGCGATGATTGTCCTCGCAGGCACAATTTGCCATCGTTGATCGGATGTCCCGCCAGGCCCTCCAATTTGATCGGATAGCGTCCGAGCCGTTGATTATCGATCTGCTTTTCCACGACTTTGGCCGATAGACCGCAGTGGGCGGGACATTCGGTGCAGGTGGTGCTGAAGTAAATCGCCTCGCTGGGGATGATTTCCACCTCTTGGGGAATGACGTGGGGAATTAATTTTTCAGCACCTTTTTTCGCCCCGCACGATTCCATGACCGCTGCGCCCGACGCCAGACCTAATAGTTTGATGAAATCCCTTCTCTGCATTTATTTCCTCCACTGAAACCGATTATTCTATGTTTGACAAGATGAGCAGCATGAACTGGATAAATTCTAAATAGCTTCTTTATTTTTTTATTTAGTTTGAAATATTCTTTCAATCCAATACTCGGGTTCTCGATGATGGTGAGCAACAGCAATGATGTAAATTTTGTTATTATGAATTGAATATATCAAGCTATAAGGAAATTTTTTCAAAACTGCCTTCCGAGTATGTTCAGTATTTTTTGCCCATACTTCAGGAAAAGCAGAGATTAATTTTATCATCCGCAAAACCTCCTCAAAAAACTTGTCACCCAGTCTATGAGACTGAAGATTATAATACGCTATTGCATCATCCAATTCAATTAAAGCAGGCTCGAGAAATTCAACTTCCATCTATTTGTACCTTTGAATTATTTCGTCCAAGGGAATAGTCTTGACTTTTCCTGCTATTAATGCCTGATATCTTTTTTCAGCCTCTTCTGCCCAAATTCGTTGAATTCTTTCATCTGGCTGATCAAGACTTTCAGCGAGCCACTCTATAAGCTGAAGTCTATCAGCAGGGCGCAAATTCAAAGCCTCTTTGAATAATGTTCGAGAGTCCATAATTATCTCACCTTTTTAAAAATATCACTTTTTATTGATTATTAAATCTTCATTATTTTTTTTAATTGACGGTAATGTCCGAGTTCTTTGAGTATTTCGAAATTCTTTTTTGTCCGATCTTCAACAAATCAATCCGAAATATGATGTTCTGAGCTTACTATTTCTCGTACTTGTATTTCACCCAAATTTCTAATATGTTCAATTCGTTCGTCAAGTAATTTCCAAGAAACCCTTCGTTTGTAGATTCCCCCATCACATATCTTGCGTTCAGTACTGGGAAATATATTTTAAAATATATAATCTTGCCATAGACTTGAGGGGAAAGTTATCGAAGAAGAATGATAATCAACAGATCTTATCCAAGCGCATCGACTTGCAATTGTAACTGGCAATCCAAATACTGAGCAATTATATTTTATTGGTGTTCCTACAAATCCAGCAGTGACTAAACCACTAGCAATTCCCATATGTGGACGATACCCAAGCTGATCATATTCAGCAATCATTCTTGTGGTTTGCAGAGCATCAATAAAAGGATCTTCTGAACCAAAATCTTTAGAAAAAATTAGCATTATTTCATCACCAATATATTTATCTACGATGCATGGTTTATCAATGAGGGCTTCTGCAGTAATCCAACAGAAAAACTTATTTACAAAAATGAGCGTTTCTATTGTCGATAGGTCTTTTGTCCTCCGTGAAAAACTGGCTATATCTGCAAAAAGTACAGTAGCTTCTATTTCGCAGCATTTTACGGGAAAATATGCAGCCAGCAATCATTTAAACTTCCATCAACATTCAAAGGAGTTGATATAATGTAATCTTCAAGTGATTTAAATTTGACTGACATACAAATTTCCTCTTCTATTTATGACACGTCCAACAATCATCTGAGCCACCGTTCTGGCGATGGCAGGTGAGGCACCAGCCCATGCGCAGCGATTTTACCTGCCGAATCTTTTCCATGTTTTTCACTTCGCCGTGGCAGAGGACGCAATCGAAGCCCCGTTTGATGTGGCGCTTATGGGTGAAATTGACATGGGGCGGCAAATAGTGCACTTTGTTCCAGGGCACGGGTTGCTTGTCGTTCCAATATTTGGTCAATTTGATAATTTCGGGCCGATCGGTCGCCACGTTTTTATGGCATTCCATGCACACCGCCACGGCAGGAATCCCTGGTTTGGCCGCTTTTTCCACATAGGCATGGCAGTGAGTGCATTGCAGCCCCACATAAGAGACGTGTCGCTGATGACTGAACGCAATCGGCTGGTCTGGCGCCTTGCGATAGGTTCTCCAGAGATAGCCCAATAACAGGACCAACAGGATCAAAAATCCGAAATAGCCACTGATCAATAATGCTCTGGTATTCAGTTTCACTGACTGTACTCCTCTTGATTTTTTTAAGCCACGCTGAAAAATCGATAACCCAAATCTATCTCCCACAGAAATGGCATCCCACAGAAATGAATTTTTTTTGCGCTTAGAACCGCCCGCAGGCAGTCCGACCTATACCTGGACGAGCCAGAACCAAAAAGAAATTTCAGGTCACAGAAACTGAACT
>Ga0209162_1000008_pt1 | contig 232675 bp, 201 predicted proteins | sample YNPNPMetaG_FD_187121 | JGI IMG/M metagenome (GOLD analysis project Ga0209162, IMG submission 187121) | Anoxygenic and chlorotrophic microbial mat microbial communities from Yellowstone National Park, USA - YNP NP MetaG (SPAdes) (version 2) ...
CATCAGTAGCAGGGGCTTCAGCCTGTTGCAACCAGGCAGGCACGTCAGTGGCAGGGGCTTCAGCCTCTTGCAACCAGTCAGGCACATCAGTAGCAGGGGCTTCAGCCTGTTGCAACCAGGCAGGCACGTCAGTAGCAGGGGCTTCAGCCTGTTGCAACCAGTCAGGCACATCAGTAGCAGGGGCTTCAGCCTGTTGCAACCAGTCAGGCACATCAGTAGCAGGGGCTTCAGCCTCTTGCAACCAGGCAGGCACGTCAGTGGCAGGGGCTTCAGCCTCTTGCAACCAGTCAGGCGCCTCGGCAGCAGGGGCTTCGGTCTCTTGTATCCAGGCTGGTGCCTCAGATTCTGTAGCCCCTTGTTCTGCCTGCTCAGTAGACTCTAATTCGCGTAGCCAGGTTGGAATGTCGGCTGATGATTCTGGTACGGATGCAGGAGGTTCCGTTTTCAACCAGCCTGGAATATCTTGATCAACAGCACCGCTCGGTGGGAGCATAACATTGCTGTCGGCCAATAATGTTGGGGCATCGGGTGCAACCGTTGGTGATGAAGGGACATCTTCTTCAAGTAACCAGGACGGTAGATCAAGACGTACTGAGCCGGGTGCAGCAGGTGGTTCATCGCCAGCAATGTTCTGTAGCCATGGTGGTAAATCGAGGGCAGATGGCGTGGGAGGTAACGGTTGATCTGGTGTTAACCATTCGGGCTCGTTGGTTGCCAGGATCGTCTCGTCATTTGCAGTCCCCTCTGGCAACCAATCGGGTGCCGGGGACTTAGTATCAGTGGCTAAGCGGTCTAGTTCACTCAGCCAATCAGCCATTTCCGGCTCGGAAGGAGTTTCTGCTTCAGCTACATTCAATGATGGTTCAGGCGTCGTAGTGGCTAATGCCTGCGTGATCTCCTCTTCACTCAATTCGCGTAGCCAATCTGGGACACCGCTATCGAGATCAAGGTAAGCCTCTTCTGCTGCCGGTTCTTGGGCTGCGGATTCGACCTCCTCTTCGTGCCCCATGCTGCGTAGCCAATCGGTTGGGCCAACCGGCATTCGCAAGCGCGAGGTCGTCGTTGGTGGTGGTTCAGAGGACAGGGATGACTCCGCTGGTGATCTACTCTCTAAACCTTGTAACCAATCGGCTGTACCAAAGGCTGATGGTCGTTCAGCAGCAGATTCTGGTTTTACGTCACTGATCCAGGGGGGCGGCGTACCAGACCCGGCCAGTGGATCGGACACCTCAGCCTGTAGTTCAGCCAGCCAATCGGGAATACTGGCTGCCTCCGCCTGCTCTGCCGATTCAGTCAACCAATCGGGTGTATGCGCCGCAGTTGATGGTGGCGGCGTAAAACTATCAATACCACGCAACCAGTCCGGCGTCTCATCAGCGTCGGTTGGTGGTGGGGGCAATGGTACGTTGCGAAGCCATGGCGGTAAGTGTTCCATAAGGCATTAGCGTGCCGTGCCGATCGGCTCAACGGTCAGCATACGGCATATCAAAACCAATGAGCAGACGAATCCCGGCTACCAGTGCGCCAATTGCCGAACCCAGTAGAAGGCCGCGTGCGCCAGCCGCAACCAGATAGTCATTGAGCCATTGGACAGCCTGCCCAATCACCGGTATTACAGCTAGTAGTGGCAATTGAAGGATCAACGCGAGCAGTGCCACCACAACAACAAAGATAGCTTCTGCCCGACCGCTACGAACAGCGCGTAGCATGGCGCGAAGGGCAAAGAATGTCAGCAATGCCAGTAAACTGGCGGCAAGTGGTTCATAAATCAGGCGAAAGACAGTACGGATTGGGATTGCAGCCAGTGTTGCCGGTAATGCCAGACCTGTTGCTGTGCGCGTTGGGTAGAGAATACCGGCCACAATGACAATCATCATTCCGCCCAGCAGAACCAAACTATAGCCTGCTTCTGGTGCACGCATCTGAATGCGTTGCAGATGGGAACGGAAGACACTGAATATCCCTATCACCACTGCAATAGCCGTAATCAAAGCTGCCCAGCGCACCAGCACTGTTGCCAGAACACGAACTGCCGGACCGGCGCCCACAAAATCGAGCAACACAATGAGTCCGCTTACACCGGCAATCAACACCGTGATAAGTTGGCGAGGGTTACGCAGTGGCGAAGACATTGACTCACCATCCCGCTAAGGCAGGCCATCCGAAGGCAATACGGAAAAATCCATATCCAAAAGCGATCAGCATTAGCCAGACAACTACGGTGCGCAGTGCATCGTGGGTCAGTAGACGAGCCTGCGGTGTTGCAGTAGGAGTTAAGTATGCTTCAGCAGCGTAAATTTCTTCCCCAATCAACGTATGGGGGGTGGTGATCGCCATCAAGCTCAACGCTGATGGATGAGTACTCCCCAAAACCTGCGGTACCATACGCTCAGCACCGGTTTCAGCGGTTAACAACACCTCCTGAGCGAAAGCACCGGCCAGTAAACTGGCTTCTAGCGGAGTTCGAGCATAGATGGCAGCCACTGCAGCCGTATAAGCCATCGCATCGCCATGGGCCCACAGCTCGATCTGACGTGGATCAAACGACTGCTCCTGCCCAAACGATCGGTACGATTGGCGCACTACCCCACGTAGCGCCAAGTGAGCAACCGCATCAGCCGAACTAACGACAATAGAAGCCCCGCCAGCAGCAGCTTGTTCGGCGGCTCGTCCAATAATGTTCAAACCGGCCAGCAACTCAGCAGTACTGGCCCGTTGCCCTTCACCGGCTGCAATCGTACTGGCGCCTGGTGAGAGATGAACCGGTCGGCCGGTTTCTGCACTGCGGGCAAGTGCTGCGCGTAGTACCTCTAATGCAGGCAGCGGTCGTCGTTCGGGCACGCGACCAGCCTGTACACGGGCATAATGAAGCCAGATCAGTGCAATGACCAGGACGAGAATGATAATGAAGAAGATTGCTGGCAAGGTCATGAGTTGGTATTCCTTCCGCCGAAAAGCAATCTTTTACAGCCTGATGATTAATTTCCTATTGAGTTTAACCCACCAGATCGGCTTTGTCAATTGTTTGACGGTATTATTCAGAGCTTTTCAATCTTCTCTCCCTGGTCGGCAGAGAATGGATGAGTGTCCAACCTGTTCACTGTGCAGATGGAGGTGTGCTGCTTCCCCTTCTGACAAACGTCTGCAATCAGATGTTCGCTGCCTCATTGATCACGTTCATCACGGCAGCGGAAGGAGCGAATTCCATCCCCAGCACCCATAGGGCTGAAGAGGTAAGTGCCTGGCAGCCAGGCAAGAATCCTGTCATCGAAGGAAAGAAACTTTCCTTACCCCTGATGGATCATTCTTCCTTGCGCAACCGTGACTGTAACAGATCACGCAGCATCGGCCAGTGGTCAGGAACAGTGAGCACATCGACTACTGAAGTCCAGCGTGTACCGTGCAGGAACGGTGCAATGGTTTGCACCGTCTGACTGCACACAACATCGAGCGGCGCAACGATGTGTAAGAGCATTGCTACAGGTACACAGAGACCAGTCCGCTCAATCTGATCGGCCAGTTGGTGGAGTGGATGTGACTGTTGCATGTGGTGTTTGTTCAACTTCACGGCGCAAAGCCTGAAGAAATTCTAGCGCTAGCTTTTCAAAACGTTTCCGTTGAGTTGCATCAATCAGATGGGCCACCAGATCGGGCAATTCTAACTGATCGAGCCGCTCGATCCGATACCTCCCATCCTCTAGTGGCATCAACCGACAGCGATTAATGCCCTGGAAAGGTGGAAAACTGATGCGAAAGCGCGTTGCCCGGCTGAGTGGTGTATAGTCAATCACTTCCATCTCGGCATGGACAAACATGCCATGCAATTTGAAGCGATAGCCGGTGCGCGGTCGTTCATTCGGTGGCAACTCGATCCGTACTCGTTCTAACGATGGCATCCAACGCGGCCAGTTATTGAAATCGTCGAGCACCGCCAGCACACGCTCTGGCGGTGCAGTGGTTACCGTCGTGGCAGCAATTTCGTAACGAATCATCGCGTATACCTTCGCTCTGTTGCCGACACCGTGGGCGACATCAGAGTTCATCACCAAACACGATCCCCAAACTACGTGCACAGAGTACCAGATCGCTGTGTGGGCGTACCCGGTTTAAGTGACCGCAGGCCTCATCTAACGGCACCGTCACAATGTCCTGACCACGGAGTGCTACCATTTCGCCGTAGATACCGCGTGCGGCTGCTTGCACAGCGGCGGCTCCGTAACGAGTGGAGAGAAGCCGGTCATACGGCGATGGCGAACCTCCACGTTGGAGGTGACCGAGCACGACGACCCGTACCTCTTTAGCCGTCAGCTTCTCGATCTGTTCCCCTACCCAATGTCCGATTCCGCCTAAACGACCCTCGGCAATGTACATTTCACTCCCACCGTGCGGTCGTGCGCCCTCAGCAACTACAATGATACTGAATGCACTTCCCTGCTGATCTCGCGTTATCACCTTCTCGGCGATACGCTCCATCGAGAATGGAATCTCTGGGATGAGAATGACATCGGCTCCACCGGCTAATCCAGCGTGAAGCGCAATCCAACCGGTATGGCGTCCCATCACTTCAAGAACCATGACGCGATTGTGACTAGCAGCCGTCGTGTGCAGGCGATCAATCGCGTCAGTAGCAACTTGTAGCGCTGTGTCGAAGCCGAATGTACGATCGGTTCCGGCGAGGTCGTTGTCAATCGTTTTTGGAACCCCAATAACCGGAGCGCCCAATTTGTACAGTTCGAGGGCTATGCGTTGTGTTCCTTCGCCGCCAATGGTGATCAACGCTCGCAGTCCCAGTTCTTCGATGGCCCTGACGGCGCGCACATACGGGTCCGATTCAGAAAGTTCATCGCTCCGTCGTGGCCCAAAGTGCCCTTTGTTTGTGGTACGTAAAATGGTACCTCCGCGTGGCAATAGTCCTTGAACGTCTGCGTTGGTCAGAACACGATAGCTTTTTTGACCTAATAACCCCTCAAATCCGTCATTAATACCGATCACTTCCCAACCGAGACTAGACGCCGACTTGACGACTGCACGGATAACGGCATTTAGGCCTGGCGCATCGCCTCCGCTGGTGAGCACGCCGATCCGCAGCTTCTTGTTCGCCATGGGCTTTACTCCCTCGGATCGATTATTCTTATTCCTGGTTTTTCCAGTCTGACAACCAGATTATACCACTTGCAACTATGTTGTGCTGGTAAAAGAGTGAAGGTTTTGCGTAATTGTGAGGCAACCATGAACAGTCGTTTAGGTGGAAATACCTGGGTGCGCGGGCCTCCGGCCCGCATACTGCCGTGAGAGGAAAAGTATGATGATGATCGGGAAGGGAATTTTCACCCACTCTCTAACCAGGTATAGCGCTAGACAGTCTGACATCCAAGCCGGTGACACAGATCGGTGAGGAAAGCCATGACGGTAGGATGGTCAAGAATTCGTGCATCGTAGCATACACTAAGCTGGGCAACAGCACCGATCTGCAAACTGGTCTCGGTCAGGGCGACCGCTTGTAAACGCGCCTCGCTCAGCGTGATCGCTGCTGCTGTTCCTGGTAGAGGTGGCATCAAACGCCACCAATCGGCAGTCACGGCAACGGCGCAGGTGGCCGGTTTCAGATCGTGATCTTCTCGGTTGAGTGCTCGTGCAATTCCACGTTCGGTAAGATCGCCGGCATCACGAATTAGTACCCACCGTCCGTCAGGGAGGCCAGCGGCAACGTGATACCGATGGCGTATGACAATAGCTGTATCGCTCCAGGTTGCATTGATCAGTGGATGAAGCGGAAAGATGCTGGCGGCGGCGGCGATCAGTGCGCTCAGCGGGGTGGCTTGTAGACCATACGCAGCAAACACTGCCGACTGCCCGGCACAACGTTGCAGCAACGGTTGGAGATTAACGGCAACAGTCACACTGGCCACCGGGATCAGTTCTGAGAACGTAACTTTTGGTAAGATTACGGAAGTCGTGATCGCTGCTGTTTCTGCGCCATACGCAGCATCGGTCTCTGAAGCAATAGACGAGGGTACGGTAGCCGGTGTCGCTGGTTGTGGGGGCGCATGCGGAACAGGTGTAGTGGTAAATCGGTCGGCTGCTCTGATCACATCGGCACGCCCGATACGACCGGCCGGGCCACTGCCGGTCAGTTTCGTTAGATCAATGCCCAACATTGCTGCCATACGGCGGGCGAGCGGTGTAGCCCGGAGCCGCGGCGGTGCCGTACAGCGTGCTAGCGCCCTACCGGCCGCGATAGATTCACCCTCCCTGACTAGGTGTTCAACCACCACCCCACTCCATCGAGCCGGTATCACCCATTCGGCATCGTCGGTCAGTAGACGCGCCAACGGAGTTGTTGGCGTGATTGTGTCACCCACCTGCACCAGCCATTTCAGCAGGCGCGCTTCACCTAACGCTTTAGGCATATCGATAATCTGATCCTGCATGAAGTGACCTCGAATGTTTCCTATGTGTACTCTGGTCAATCTTACTAGGCTAACCAGCCTGCATCGCCGCCGCCCAAAACTCATTCACCTTGCGACGGAGCAGCTCGTGTTCAAGACGTTTCAGTTCTGGATCATCGGCGAGAATAGCGTCTGCCAGCGCACGCGCTTCGGTCAGCAAGCGGGTGTCACCCTGGCGCGCCATCTTCAAGTCGGGAGTCCCACTCTGACGGGTACCAAAAAACTCGCCCGGACCCCGTAATTGCAGGTCGATTTCGGCCAACTTGAAGCCATCGGTGGTCTGCTCCAGAGCAGCTAAACGTTCTCTTGACTGTTGATTGTTGCTATCACTGATCAGAATGCAGTAACTCTGATGGTTGCCACGTCCAACGCGCCCTCGGAACTGGTGTAACTGGGCTAAACCGAATCGTTCAGCTCCCTCGATGACAATCGTGGTGGCATTGGGAACATCAATTCCAACTTCGATCACAGCAGTTGCCACCAGAATGTCGTACTGATGTGCGCGAAATGCCCGCATCACATCATCTTTCTCGCGCGCCGATAATTTTCCGTGCAAGAGCGCTACTTTTAGGTCGGGAAAGACCTCGTGCTGGAGTCGTTCATACATCTCTTCCGCCGAGGGGAGATCGAGTTTTTCGCTCTCCTCCACCAGTGGGCAGATGACATAAACCTGCCTTCCTTCCTCCACTTGCTTCCGAATATGACGATACACTTTTTCCCGTTCTGATCGGCTAACAACGCGGGTACGAATCTCCTGACGGCCAGGTGGTCGTTCATCAAGCACCGATACATCAAGGTCACCGTAGATCGTCAGTGTCAAGGTGCGTGGAATAGGAGTGGCGGTCATCACCAGCATATGCGGATTGTAGCCCTTGTTCTTCAGGCGCAACCGCTGTTCCACGCCGAAACGATGTTGTTCATCAACCACGACCAGGCCTAGATTGGCAAATTGTACTGTCTCGGTAATAAGGGCGTGGGTACCGATCACCAGGTCAATCTCGCCGCGTGCAATACCTTCGAGCACTTGCCGCCGCTCGCGCGCACTCAGACTACCGGTGAGCAAGGCTACCCGTGCACCTTCCGCATCCTCTTCGGGGGTTCTACCGAGGATTGCTATCATCTCGGCCAGCTTTGCCGACTCTTCCGCATCGAGTGCAGACTGCCACGAAGTTTGCTGATACGTAGGGGCTTTACGTGGTACCCGCACGCGACCGAGAAGCTGTTTCAAATTTTTGGCGTGTTGCTCAGCCAGGATTTCGGTTGGCGCCATAAGGGCGCCCTGAAAACCGTTGGCAATCGCTTGCAACAGTGCTGCTGCGGCAACTACCGTTTTTCCGCTCCCGACATCACCTTGCAAGAGGCGAGCCATTGGCGATGGCCGGCGCAAGTCGGCAAAGATTTCGCTGATTGCCTGTTGTTGGGCGGTTGTTAACTGGAATGGTAACAAGTGCAGAAGCTCAGCATGAACCTCTTCATTAATGGTAAAGGCATAACCCATCTCTTGTTGCCAGAGACGTTTACGCTGTAGAACACCGATCTGGATAAAGAGAAACTCGTCAAAACCGAGCCGCCGACGTGCCTCGTCGAGTTTTTTCTTATCTGATGGGAAGTGGATTTGAGCCAATGCCTCACCAAGAGGGAGCAGACGGGCTTGAGCACGACGAGCTGGAGGCAGATGATCAACGACTCGTGGGGTCATCGCATCGACGACCTGCTTGATAAAGCGGCGGGCCTGATTTTCATGCAACCCCTGAGTCAGCGGATAGATCGGCACCAGCCGTCCGGTGTGTAAGAGAGCATCAGGATCGTGCGTATAGCGTTCCCAGCGTGGACTGCTAAATTGTCGTTTGCCGCCGAACGTAGTGACTTTTCCGCTCAGGGCAATGGTCTGACCGACCCGAATCTGTTGGGCGATCCAGCGTTGATTAAAGAAGATCGCCTCGATGGAATCGGTCTCGTCACTGATCTCAACCCGCACGCGCAATTTGGGTCCGGTACCGATAGTACGTACATCGGTGACCTCGCCGATCACGGTTTCCTCGGCGCCAATCTGCAACTCGCCGATCATCCGTCGATTGCTAACATCGTCGTAGCGGCGGGGAAAATGGTAAAGCAGATCGCGAATGGTGTTGACACCTAGCCGACGAAAGCTGGCAACCAGTCGCCATTGCACGCCGGCGATCTGTTCTAGTGGGGCGTCGAGTTCAAGTTCGACCAATGATCGTTGCTGTGTCTTTACAGTTTGTCGGCGCGGTTGCCGTGAGCCAAGAGAACGACTCACCTTTGCAACGTTCGTTGATTTTGGTATTGGCTCGTTTGACGGTGTTGCGATGGAGGTAACCGTTTCTGAACTGTTACCGGTACGAAAGAGTGATCGCAGGTCTTCGATGGCTTCTGCCAATGCCTGATCACGCTCGGCAACGGTCATACTATCGTAACCAACCAGCCGACCGATAGCACGTTGGACGGCAGGGAGACGAGCTGCACTCACTGCGGTTGCCGACCATTGCTCGAGATATGTCATCAGGCCATCGCTTGCCACGCGATTTGCGCACCCATCACGGCGCTCGGCGGCCAACAGCTTACCGAGCGCCGTTACTTGCTGTCGCTCAGCCTCGGTCATGCCTCATTGTAGCCTTCAAACGCAGTTACTGCCATTGCACCAGGGCCAAGGCAGGCTGCAATCGCCGGTCCCATGCGCGATACCTGTACCCGATCACGGGGGAAGATCGGGTCGAGCTTCTCTAACAGTTTCTCCACATCTTCAGGGGTGGTAGCGTAGTGAATGATCACCCCTTCAACGTGAGGAAAATCCTCGACGAAGGTAAACAGACCTTCAATTGCCTTTGCCCGGGTACGGGTGCGCTCATACGGAACGATTTCGCCTTCGTCAAGGATCATAAGAGGCTTAATGCGTTGCATCGAACCAATCAGTGAATTACTGAAGGTTAGTAATCCGCTCTGTTCCAGATATTCCATGGTATCGACAAAAAATGCCGTGTGGGTGTGGCGAATCGTTTGTCCGATCCGCTCCTTGACCTCAGCCGGCGACATGCCTTCGCGAATCGCTTTTGCTGCCGCAATCGCTACCAAACCGAGTGCCATACCGGCCAGTTTGCTATTGATCACCTCGATTCTGGTACTTGAAGCGGGTAAGCGCGCACGTCCGGCCATGGCTTCACTGAAAATAGAGCCGAGATGTTGGCTGAGATGGATCGAAAAGACGTAATCGTAGCGTCCGAGCAGGCTCCGGTAGAGTTGCTCAAAGGTCGTTGCTGTTGGCTTAACGATCTCGACCCGATCATGGCCGTTAAAAAGCTGATCGTAAACTTGATCTTCGCTAATATCGATTCCAATCCGGTAGAGGCGGTCGTCGATACGGACAAGGAGTGGCACTACCTCAATCTCGAGTTCACGTGCCACCTCAAATGGAATGTCACTTACACCGTCGGTAATTACCTTCATCGTTGCCATGGTCTACCCTGTCTCGTGGGTGTGGTTTGCCAAAGCGAATGCAATATGGTATAGTCTCACGGAGTATAACTACAAACAATCTTGTATCTTTTGGAGTGTGATACTATGGCAATATGTGAACTCTGCGGTAAAAAACCTTCATTTGGACACAATGTCAGTTTCTCAAAACGGCGGACGAACCGTATGTGGCGTCCCAATATTCAGAAGACGAAGCTGATGACGGCCAGTGGTCAACAAGTTCAGGTACGGATTTGCACTCGTTGTATGCGTACATTGGCGAAGACCCGCTAAGCTGATCGCTGATCCTCATTACGAGAGGCCAGTGTCCGGCAGGGACGCTGGCCTCTGCGCTTTTTTCATTATAGCCGATACGATGGTGACGTGCAAACAGAAACGTCGCCGTGTAAGTCAGCGACGTTCGCGACAGGGCAGGTTGAGCACGTGCGGTTCATCCGAACCGGCCCGAAATGTATTGCTCGGTACGCTCGTCTTTCGGATTCTGGAAGATTTGTGCGGTTGGGCCGTATTCGATCAATTGACCAGCCCGATCACTATCCATCAGGAAGAAAGCCGTATAATCAGAGGCCCGTGATGCTTGCTGCATATTATGGGTGACGATCACAATCGTATAGTTCCGACGCAGCTCGAACATTAGCTCTTCGATCTTCAAGGTCGAAATTGGATCAAGAGCCGAGCATGGCTCATCCATGAGAATCACTTCCGGCTCTATCGCGAGAGCCCGGGCGATGCAGAGGCGTTGCTGCTGACCGCCCGACAGTGACAAGCCGTTCTGATTCAGCTTATCTTTAACTTCATCCCACAACGCAGCACCACGCAGTGATCGTTCGACCAGTTCATCCATCTCACGTTTCGAGAGGCGCCAGCCATTGACGCGCGGGCCGTAGGCTACATTCTCGTAGATGCTCTTAGGGAACGGGTTGGGTTTCTGAAAAACCATTCCAATTCGCCGCCGTACATTGACCGGATCAACACCCGGTGCATAGATGTTTTCTCCGTGAAAGAGCACTTCACCTTCAACCCGTGCCGAGGGTACCAGATCGTTCATGCGATTAAAGGAGCGCAACACGGTGCTCTTACCACAGCCTGAAGGTCCGATCAACGCTGTGATGCGGTTCTTCTCAATTGCCAGATTAACGTTTTTGACGGCTCGAAATGAGCCATAGTAGACACTCATGTTTCGCGCTTCAAGCGCATTAGGGTTATTTTGTTCGAGATCGTGAACTGTCATCGCTAACCTTCACTTGTACTAATAACGTTTCTGGTAACGGATACGCAGGTAGATCGCCAGTGCGTTGATAGTCAGCAGAATTGCCAGCAATACCACAATACCGGCAGCCGCCAGTGCACGGAAATCATCCTGCGGTCGCGAGGTCCAGTTGAAAATCTGGATGGGTAACACTGTGAAAATGTCGAAGAGATTGCGTGGCAGGAACGGCACGAATGTCAGCGCCCCGATCGTGATCAGTGGTGCTGCTTCACCAATAGCCCGTGAAACGGCCAGAATACTGCCGGTGAGGATGCCGCCAATTGCTTGCGGGAGTACAACATACCAGGTTGTTTGCCAGCGAGTCGCGCCGAGGGCGTAACTGGCCTGACGCAGGCTTAGCGGAACAGCACGAATTGATTCGCGAGAGGCCACGATGATAATTGGCACGACTAGGAGGGCCAGGGTTAGCGCACCGGTTATGATACTACGATCGAGCATGAGCCAGCGGGCAAACACCTGCAATCCGAGCAAGCCGTAAATAATGGAGGGAACGGCTGCTAGATTACTAATATTAATCTCAACTAACCGGGTAAACCAGTTGTCGTTTGCATACTCTTCAAGATAAATTGCTGCTGCTACACCTAATGGAAATGCAAAAAGGATTGTGAGCGAAATTGTGTAGAGGGTACCAACAATAGCAGCTTTCGCCCCGGCCCGCTGCGCAAATCGCGAGTCGAAGTTATTGAAAAAATCCCAGGTTAACCAGTTCTGACCACCAGTAAAGATACCAGTTGCTCGGTTGATCACGTCAATGATGAGAATCGCCAGAACACCCAGGCCAAAAATGATACTGGCCCAGCCAATGACAGATAAGATTGTCCCTTTGAAGTGACGCCATTTTAGATTGCCGCTTCCTCGATCTACCGTATCGGCGATGCTGGTGATCAGTTCAGCCGCCTCCTTGGCGTCATCCCGAAGTCGTTCCTGTGTAGACATTAATCGTAGACCTCCCGAAACTTGCGAACCATCCAGTAGCTGAAGATGTTGAGGATGAATGTAAAGAGAAATAGGGTAAAACCAACCGCGTAAAGCGTGTAATAACTCAATGAACCATACGGAGTATCACCAAGACTGACCTGTACGATGTATGAGGTCATCGTCATAACGGGGACTGTCGGATCAAATGTGAAGCGTGGATTCTGTCCGGCCGCGATTGCCACGATCATCGTTTCACCCACGGCTCGCGAGAAGGCCAATACTATCGAGGCTACTATGCCTGAAATGGCGGCTGGCGCTACGACACGGGTTGCTACTTCAAAGCGGGTAGAACCTAGACCATAAGCGGCTTCCCGTAACGAATTAGGTACCGCCGAGAGTGAATCTTCACTAAGCGACGCAACATATGGGATGAGCATAACACCCATAACAATGCCAGCGCTAAGTGAATTGAAAATGCTTAGGGTTGGAATAAAGTTTTTAAGAAACGGGGTAACTGTGGTTAAGGCAAAATAGCCGTATACGACGGTCGGAATACCGGCCAGAATCTCTAGCAATGGCTTAATCGTTCGGCGGACATTGTCAGAAGCAAATTCACTGAGAAAAATAGCTGCTACCAACCCCAGGGGTACTGCTACCAAGAGGGCAATTGCCGAGGTTAACAATGTTGCCGATAATAGTGGCCAGATACCATACTTCTTTATTGAAAAGAGAGGCGTCCACTCAGTTTCGGTGAGAAATTCAATGATAGAAACTTCGCTAAAGAAGGCAATGGTTTCAAACAAGAGTGAGAAGACAATACCTATCGTAGTCAGAATAGAAACAGTAGCAGCGAGTAGCAATGCAATCTGGATCAGTTTTTCGCGAGTGTTACGCAAGAAGCTCGATTGTTTTTGGAGGTCAGTAACAGCCACGTAATCCTCCCTGAAAAGTGTTTCAACGTACCATCTCTAGCCTACCATAGAGATGACGTATGAGCAAGGGAGAGAAACCCTTGCTCATACCGTGCCAACTGATTTACTTACCTAAATAACGGTCAAGCGTTAACCCAACCTCTTCACCGGGCTTCACCAGCGTGCCTACGACGCGGTCGTTAAAGCGCTTAGCAATGGCGGCGTAGAGTTGGTCTGACAGCTTGACATAGCCGACCTGGGGGGTCTGAATGATCGGTGTGAACTCTGGGCTGAGGTAGTAATTGACGAACGCCTGTACCTCTGGCCGCTCAGCCGCCTTCTTGTTCACGTAGATGAACAGCGGGCGTGACAGCGGGATATAGGTGCCGTTGGCAATCGTCTCGAAGCTCGGCTCGACACAGCCCTTGCCACCGTCGATAGCAATCGGCTTGATCTTGCCTGGGTTCTCGACGACGTAGGCGTAGCCCAGATACCCGATGGCATTGACATCACCACTCACGCCGACAATCGTCACGTTGTCGTCTTCGGTGGCCTGGTAATCACCACGGCTTGCCTTGGCCTTGCCATTAATCGCCTCGGTGAAGTAGTCGAATGTCCCAGAGTCGGTACCCGCACCGAACAGCGCGAGCGGTCGGTCGGGGAAGCTGTCACGAATTTGTTTCCAGTTCGTGATCACGCCTTGCGCCTCTGGTTCCCACATCTTCTTCAGCTCGGCCACAGTCAGACAGGTCACCCAGTCGTTCTGCGGGCTGACAATCACCGAGAGACCATCGTAAGCGACCGGTAGCTCAATGAACTCAATGCCATTCTTGGCGCAGGCCTCTTGTTCCTCCTGACTGATTGGCCGTGACGCATTCGAGATGTCGGTCTCGCCGTTGCAGAACTTCTTGAACCCGCCACCGGTACCGGAAATTCCGACACTGACCCGCACATTCTGGGCGAGCTTCGAGAATTCTTCTGCGGCTGCCGCCGTCACAGGATATACCGTCGATGAACCATCGATGAGAATGTCGCCGCTCAGCTTGGTGTAATCGAAGGTTGGTACGCTCGATGGCAGTTCACCGGTCAAGTATCGATCAAGTGTGAGACCGACTTCCTCGCCGGGGCGCACCAGCGTGCCTACGACGCGGTCGTTAAAGCGCTTAGCAATGGCGGCGTAGAGTTGGTCTGACAGCTTGACATAGCCGACCTGGGGGGTCTGAATGATCGGTGTGAACTCTGGGCTGAGGTAGTAATTGACGAACGCCTGTACCTCTGGCCGCTCAGCCGCCTTCTTGTTCACGTAGATGAACAGCGGGCGTGACAGCGGGATATAGGTGCCGTTGGCAATCGTCTCGAAGCTCGGCTCGACACAGCCCTTGCCACCGTCGATAGCAATCGGCTTGATCTTGCCTGGGTTCTCGACGACGTAGGCGTAGCCCAGATACCCGATGGCATTGACATCACCACTCACGCCGACAATCGTCACGTTGTCGTCTTCGGTGGCCTGGTAATCACCACGGCTTGCCTTGGCCTTGCCATTAATCGCCTCGGTGAAGTAGTCGAATGTCCCAGAGTCGGTACCCGCACCGAACAGCGCGAGCGGTCGGTCGGGGAAGCTGTCACGAATTTGTTTCCAGTTCGTGATCACGCCTTGCGCCTCTGGTTCCCACATCTTCTTCAGCTCGGCCACAGTCAGACAGGTCACCCAGTCGTTCTGCGGGCTGACAATCACCGAGAGACCATCGTAAGCGACCGGTAGCTCAATGAACTCAATGCCATTCTTGGCGCAGGCCTCTTGTTCCTCCTGACTGATTGGCCGTGACGCATTCGAGATGTCGGTCTCGCCGTTGCAGAACTTCTTGAACCCGCCACCGGTACCGGAAATTCCGACACTGACCCGCACATTCTGGGCGAGCTTCGAGAATTCTTCTGCGGCTGCCGCCGTCACAGGATATACCGTCGATGAACCATCAACCAGAATATCACCCTGTAGTGAGGCATAGTCAGTAGTTGACGCAGCGGTCGGTGCTGGTGCAGCAGTTGGTGCTGGTGCTGTGGTCTGTGCTGGTGCAGCAGTTGGTGCTGGTGCTGTGGTCTGTGCTGGTGCAGCAGTTGGTGCTGGTGCCGTGGTCGGTGCTGGTGCGGCAGTTGGTTGTGCGGTTTGCTGTCCGCCACACGCTGCGATCACCGGCACGATTAGTGCCATCAACATGAGACCGTAGATCCATCGTTTTGCGTTTCGTACCATACCTGATTCTTCTCCTTTGGCTACTATCTGTAATGCTGCAAGCGTCCCTAAAGACCGGGGCAACTCGTTGCCCGGCTTACCACACTTCCTGGTGCGACACTCTAAGGGATGTCGTGAGTGACGCTTGCGACTATACGATACAAGGGTTGATTTAAGGAAGTATCATTGGATGATTAAGAAAATGTTAAATTGAGGTGAACATTCGCAGGATGAGTAGTATTTGGATACGACAACTCCGAATCAAACGGATGGACAGGCGCAGCAGCGCTGCGCCCCAACCGATCTGCTGCTCCAACAGATGAGGTCGGATCGGCGCTCCCGTGACCATCGTCGCGGATACCGGCAAGGGCAAGGCACCGCTTCGGCCCTCCTCGCGAATCGCATTGCATCCATCGCCGAGGTTCATCTATCGTGATGTTATGTCGGATAGGCTCTGAAAGCAGATATTGTTGATGCCCGCGTGTCAACCCACACAGCTTTCCTGTAGGGCTGCCTTTTGTGTTATGTGTTAGTTCGTGATAATCATCGGTAGATAGGCGCTATAAACTGTATCAACGACTAATACTTCTGCTTCACCAATTGCGCTGCCAGGACCACTTAGGGTAATTGTTAGCGAACCCAGATCAGCCACGTCGGTGATCGTCAATGTTACCCGTAATTGCTGACTGCTGAGCAATGTTGTCGAACGCGGTTGCCCGTTGATGAGGGCCTGCGTTGAACTGGTAAAATCCACCCCGTGCAAAAGCAGCGGTGGTGGTGGCTGATTACGAGCGATGAGCGGTGGATTGGCAATCAAGGGTACTTTTAATTCAAATGCCCCCAGATCACAGGCCTGAAGCTGTGGACGACTCATCCCACGTTGGTCGGTCGTTGGGCAGCCACTGCCGGCGTCACGTGCCGGACTGTTGGCAGGAATAGCCATTGTCAGGGTTGGGCCACCATTGTTGTTTAATGGTTGGAGGAATGGATCGCGAAATTGACTATCACCGGTTTGAGTGGGAGCACTCTTGCCTGCAAAACAGGTCACATCGTTCCAGAAATTAGCGCTAGTGAGGCGAGGTGGATATTGTAGGCTACGACCATCATGCGTTAGCTCACGCGAACAATGCTGCTGAATCCTCCAGCCATTACCACCGTTGTCGGCAGTATTGTAGGCAAAGAGACTGTTGCTGACACTGCCGTTTCCCGAATGGCTGATCGCACCACCGACCCAACCGGCATAATTCTCGGCAAATGTACTGGACTCAATAACAAACGGCTCAGGACGGTTGTTCAGCACGTAAAGCGCACCACCGTTGGCATTGATACCGGTTCCTTCTGCGCGATTAGCAACGAAGGTTGAATTGACAATGCGCAGACGAACCTGCTGCGGAAAGGCAATTGCTCCACCTGAACCATCTTCACGCGGGTTTGCGTCGGCTCCTGGTGTACGCCGGGCTCGATTGGCGTGAAACAGACTGCCGCTGATCAATACCGAGGGATTGCCGGTACCGGTGCTAATCGCCGTACCACCGCCACCAATCGCCCCACCTTGCCCACGACTCCCGCCAACTACAGCGTTTGAAATAAATGAACTGTCAATGACCTCAAAACTACTACTGTCTTCATACAGATTCGCGTGAATGGCGCCACCGGAATTGTAAGCCTGGTTATCCTGGAAGCGACAGCGGACGATACGTAAGGTTCGGTTTGCTCCGCCGACCCCATCAGCCGAAATTGCACCGCCCAGACTGTCTTGGGGGCGGAAGCCGATTGCGGTGTTCCCCACGAATACACTATCTTCAACCAGCAGACTGCTTTGCAACAAATGGATTGCGCCACCGGCACCGTTGTTGGCGTGATTCCCCTCGAAGCGGCTGTTGGTTACGATAACCGCCCCGCCCTGGCTGTAGATTGCACCACCGCCGTAATCGTAGGCGTCCTTTCCTGTCGGCACAGTCGTCAGTGTAGTTTGATTATCGCGAAAAATGACCCGATCAATAACGAGGGTGGGGGTGTAGGCGGGGTTGGCTGCTGCAAAATAGCTGCGGATTGCACCGCCGCTCCCTTTGAACGCCGATTGATCGGTGCCTCCTCCGCTGGCACGTCCACCGGTAATGGTAAGGTTACGTAACTCAAGTCGACTGGAACCGCTATTTCCGGTGGTGAAATGGTCGATAATCCGCCCGCCACCACCCTGAAGGGTAATCAGGCCCCCGCCATCAATAATCGTCTGGGCGGAGGTGATGATCAGGGGTGTCGGCAGCACAATGGTATGAGGTGCTGCACCACAGTTGAACGAAATCTCACCACCACCCGCGACTGCTGTGACGAGGGCTGTTGTTGTGCAACTGGTTGCTGTACCGTTGCCAACCACCTTTGAGTCTGCCCTGACCGGCACTGTCGGCGTCAGGAACAGTGCAAGGATGAGTAACAAACCCGCAAGACATCGCCAGCCTGGTTGTTCCATAGTTTACCGTCATTTGCTGATGAAACACGACACAGGAATGAACCGTTTCCTTACAACCTGTGCATGTCCAGGTTTAGTAACAGTGCACTGCTCACTACCGCAACGCTTCGCGCAGACTCTCCAGCGGCAATCCTATCAGTGCTTCATCATCACTACCGGCCAGACTCGTCCAGAGTACAATCGCATCGGGCGATAAGTGGTAGCGCTCATCGAGCTGGCGCAGTAACCAGCAGAGTGCCCGTATCTGAGCGTCGGTATCACCTATGCTGCTCGCCGTTGGCCATCCAACCGGTCGTTCAAGCGCGATCCCAATGCTGATCCGGTTCAGGTTGTAACGTATTCCACTGCCGATGGCGAAACCGGCATGCCAGGCCGCCCTGGTTTCATCAACCAGACGATAAATTCGTCCATCGAGTCCAATCAGGTAATGAGTGGTGAAGCGCGCATGAAAATCGGTCATCGCGGCGATGGTGTCTGTTACGGCGCCGGGAATTGCGTGCAGAACGACCATACTTACACGCTCGCCACCACGCTCACTGAAAGCCAGTGCTGGCGGCGTTATCTGAATGATGGTCATTTCACCATCAATAGGTGGTTGAGCGGTTGTTGTCAATCGGGTACCGGTTGTGACCGGTTCTGTCGGTATCGCTGCTCCTAACACCGGCATTCCGTGTTGTCGAGCCAGATCACTCAGTCGCTTTACCTCGCTCCATTTCGGTACCACATTGTAGAGAACGTCGAGCGCAAATGGTTGCAGAGCGTAGGTTGTCTGTTCGAGCGTGATCTGATAGCTGTTTGCCAGCGGAACACCGATAGCCCACTGCCGGGCCAGTTGATGAAACGCCCAATCAGGCCGATAGGTCGTCCCGGCCTGCTTGTAGGTCTCCGCCAGTAGTGCATCACGGAGTTTCACCGTTGCCGCATCGGTAGCTGTACCAATCTGACTCAACCGACGCACGTCTTTCCAATTGGGTACCAGGTTGTAGAGGGTATCAACCGCAAATGCCTGGTACGCATACTGCTTCCCATCAACCGTGATCTGCGCACTTTTGCCAACCGGTGGCCCTAATCGTTGCGCAACAGCATATTGATGAAAAGCCCAATCGGGACGGAACGGCGAACCACCGGCCTGATAGGTTGCCTCCAGAAGTGCCCGTCCTAGACCACCTGCTGGAATACTCCCACCAAGCAACTCACTGAGCGTCTTCACGTCACCCCAGTTAGGCACTTCACAGTAGAGTGTGTCGCGGGCAAACGGTTGATAGTTGTATTCTTTGCCGTCTACTTTCAGGCGTGCGCTGGGTCCCATTGGCATCCCAAGCTGATGTTCGAGGGCATAGACATGGAAGTCCCAATCGGCGTTGTACCCCTGACCATTCGTCTTATGTTTGTATCCCTCTTCGAGCAGCACTTCGATCAATCGTTCATCATCGGGTGTTGGGGTGCCAATCTGACCGGGAGGTACGACAGGTGGTGCCGTGTTGTTGAGATATGCTTCTACCTGTGACCAAACCCACTCTTTCGTGACTGCCCAGCCAGGACAGCTCTTCTGGTTGGTATAGTCGCGGTGAAACGAGATCAACTGTCGCGGAGGTATCTTCAGACGGCGCGAGAGTTCTCCCATCACGGCCAGCGAATGCTCCCACACCTTTCCCGATGGTAAGACCTTATCGAAATAGCCGACCATCTCCAGTCCGATAGAATACCAGCCCTGGGCAAGCGATCCATTGCCGGTGCCTGCGTGAATCCCGATCTGTGACATTGGCGTGGCCAGCCAGATACCATCGGGACCGGCGAAAATATGGGGACCTGCTGTCCAGCCTTTTCCGGCGTAAAATCGCTGAATCCCGCGCATAGTCGTTAAACCGCGCCATGAAGCCTCATCTGGCCGGTAGGTGTGGTGTAAGACCAGGCGGCTCGGTGCAAGTTTACCAAAATCATAGTTAGCGACGTAGTCTCGCCATTCGGTGACGGTCAGCATCCGGTTGATGAACGGTGGTGAACCCTCAGTAGGAAAGTCGGGCATAAGACAGCTCCTTCATTGCAAGTCGGTTGCTTGCGACAAGCGGTGTGAACGGATAATTGATGCAATCACCGATACCAGCAGCGTCACGACGATCACCGATAGCGAGACGGTGGTGGGGATGTGCAGACCATGACCACCGGAGAACCAGCCGGTAATGAGCGGCGTTAACATCTTGATACCAATGAACGACAGAATAATGGCCAGCCCGAAGCGCAGGTAGTAGAACGACTCCATCACGCCAGCCAGCAGAAAATAGAGTGAACGCAGACCAAGAATAGCGCATATGTTTGAGGTGTAGACGATAAATGGATCGTGGGTGATACCGAAAATGGCCGGAATAGAGTCAACGGCAAACAGAAGATCGGTACTTTCGACAATCAACAACACGAGGAGGAGCGGTGTTGCCTTAAAATGACCTTGCTCATGTACGAAGAAACGGTCGCCACGCATCTCAGTAGTTATTGGCAGGACTCGTCGTGCTAGTCGCACTAAAAGATTTCGTTGCGGGTCGACTTCAGGCTCATCATCCTGAAAAATTAAGCGAATGCCGGTAACCAACAAAAAGAGACCAAACAGGTAGAGAATCCACTCAAATCGTTCAACTAATGCCGCTCCGAGCAAGATCATTGTTCCACGCATGATCAGAGCGCCTAAAATGCCCCAAAAGAGGATTCGGTGTTGATATTGCGGTGGAACGCGGAAGTAGCTAAATAGAAGCACAAACACAAAAATATTATCAACACTTAACGAATACTCAACCAGATAGCCGGTAAGAAAATTCAAACCATCTTCGGGGCCACGCCACCACCAGATCAGAGCGTTGAATGCCAATGACAACGTGATCCAGACGACTGTCCATAAGCCTGCTTCCCGAAGAGAAACTTTGTGCGAATGACGGTGGAAGACACCCAGATCAAGCGCTAAAACAAGAAATACGACTGCGTGAAAGCCAATCCAGGCCCAGATTGTCGGTTCCACAATGCCTCCAAACGATATAACCCTACCTCATACCAGGTATGTCTGTCCCGGTTACGTACTTGTTGCTACACCTGACCAGTAAAGGACAGCGGACTGGATTGCATAACTCGGGATTAGTCGCCCGTTCATCCCTCGATCCGCTCTTCATCAATGATGCGTTGCGGAAAACAGATCCGCGCTCGTGTCCAGCCCGCTTCGACATCACGAGTCAAACTAAACGAGCCGTTCAGATCACCCTTGACAAGCGTTTCAATGATTTGTAAGCCTAGCCCACTGCTCTGTCGTGATGGTGGTGGCGGATGCCTCGGCCCATCATCACGTACCTCAACCACGACCTGCCCATGCTTTAATACTGCTTCAACTTCAATTCGACCACCTTCAATACCTAACCCGTGCGTCAAGGCATTGTCAACCAGCTCATTAATGACCAGCGCCAACACCGTTGCATCGCGTGAACCAATGCGCACCTCATCACCAAGAAAGGCGAAGTCGACCCGAATATCTGTCTCGAACAGGGTGCTTTGCACGCTCTCGATGACTTGACGAGCCACCGCACTGACAGTAGTGACACCAATATCGTCACGCGAGAGAAGGTTATGAATAGCCGCAATTGCCTGAATACGTGCAGCACTCTCACGGAGGGCTTTCGCACCAGGACTGGCCGGATCAAGCCGACGCAACTGCATAGCAAGCAGGGCGGCAATCGTTTGCAGGTTGTTGCGCACCCGATGGTGCATCTCTTGCAACAGTGCCGATTTGATCCGTAACGCACGTAGACTCTCTTCGTACAGACGTGCATTCTCGATAGCTATCGCAGCCTCATCGGCGAAGGTATTTAAGAGGCGTACCTGTTCGTAATCAAACAGATGCGGCTCACGGCGATAGAGACAAATACCACCGATGGTGCGGCCTCTGGCCCGCAACGGCATACAGAAGAGTGAATAAAAATTCTCTTCACGAGCGACTGCCGGTAGTTGTGGAAACCGTGCATCCTGATAGACGTTCATCACGGCCAGGGGTCGGCCATCGCGTACTGTCTGAATAATCAGATCGCGTACCCCATCGCCTTCACCACCATAACTGGCAACCAGTTTCAGCTTGCCGTCTTCACCTACCTGAAAGATAGATGCGCGGTCAACCTTTGAGAGATCAACAGCCTTTTCAACGATCAAATTGAGCACATCCTGTAGACCAATTTGCTCGGCAATCGACTTCGATACCTGTTGCAAAGTCGTCAACTCACGTAGCTTCTGGTGTAACCGTTCATCGGTTTGCTGATACAGTTTGGCATTCGCAATAAAAAACGCCAGTTCGCCGGCTGCTGTCTCAACAAACGATATTTCTTCTTGGGTAAAATCGCGTGGTACGATTGTCTGCACGTTAATCACGCCTTGCAATTTATCGGCGCTAAATTGAAACCGCTCGGCAGAGAAGAGCACAATCGGTACTGCCAGCATCGAACGGAACAGCTCTTCACCGAGTTGTGGTTCCCGTTGGTGACGTGAGTCTTTGTGCACGTCGTGTACAGCTACAGGATAACCCAACTGCGCAGCCCAGCCGGTCACTCCTTCGCCGAGTCGGGCCACGACCTGACCAACCGCCGCTCGATTTAAGCCGTGCGTTGCCCGTAAGACCAGTTCATCACGGTGTTTGTCGTAGAGGTAAATCGAACAGGCCTCGACATTCATCACCTGGGCTACCGTCTCGGCAACTGTTTGCAATGATGAATCGAGGTCGAGGGTTGAATTGGCTGCCGAGATGATGCGGTGTAAACCATCGAGCTGGGTTGCCCGCGCCACTAGCCGGGCTTCCCATTCGCGAGTGCGCTGCTCCTCTTGAGCGGCGCCGAAGGCCAGGAGTAACTCGCTCACGACGACCCCTTGTGCCATTGGGAGGTGGGCCGCAAGATGCAAACCCAACTCCGTTAGCACCTCAGCCGTTCCACCACAGATGTACCACTCTGTACCGATCTGACGGAGCAGGCTTAGCCGGATTGCAGGATCGGTGCGCTGCTCAAGGGCATCGATCAGCATACCAATCGATGGCATTGTCTCACGGATTGCCCCTATCAGATCGGGTGGTTGTGAGGTCAATACCTCATACATAGGCCGGGGCGTCACGTCCATAGATCACTCCCTATTGCAGGGTGGTGACGAGAGCAAGCGAATACCGTATTGCCGGTATCTTGGTCTCGGTTTCGTCGCTGCTCATTGCTTCCTTCTTCACTCAATTATATCCGCTCGCGCAAGTACATTTAGCGCCAACGAGTGAGAATTTCCTCACGCTGAAACACTCTCGCCGCTATCCAGATCAGACCAACAGTGAGGAGCAATAACAGTAGCGAGAAGTTCAGTCCCACGATGACATCAAGGACAAAAAGTCCCAACATCTGACCGAAAAAGAGCAACATAACCGGCACAATCAGCACACCAGCAATCTGCTGCGCACTGCGCGGATCGTTTACTCGGGAAGAGATCATAACCGTGAGCGCCACCGAAATTGCTGCCAGGAGTGGACTGGCGAAAATAAGCATAATCAACCAGCCAGGCTGGAAAACAAGCGTCGGCACCACCGGATCAACCACGACCAGCACCAGACCGATGGCGAAAATCGTGGCACAAAGCCATGTCAGTAGAATACCAGGAATGATTGCTGCCAGTACTTTTCCTACCAGTAACTCGCTCACCGTGATCGGTGCCGCTAACAATGGCTCAAGCGTTCGCCGATTCTTCTCGCCAACGATGCTGTATGAAGCCAGCACATTCGGAATAATCATCGGTAACAAGAGAAAGAGGACTGAAAACTGTCGTCCGAAGATGACCTGAGCCAGTGCTTCGAGCGACAGGTTTGCTAGCGTTGGATCAACCGCTGCCGCCGGAATGTCGACTGTATCGGGATCACTGACGATCCCCATCGCAAAGATAAGCCCAAGCGTAAACAGCGGAAGGAGGAGTGGCGGCAACAACATTCCCGCCAGTAAACCGCGTGAACGTCGCAGTTCCAGCCACTCTTTGCCAATAATGACCTTGACCCGTTCCCAACGCACCATGCTGCACTCCTGCTCAGGTTTGTCGTCGTAAGCTCTCTGGTCGTAATGATCGTGGATGACGATTATTGTCATCGTTGACCCTTCGATTGTCCCCCTACTTGCCGATCGCTGACCCTTCTTGCATCAGCTCAAGATAGACGGTTTCAAGAGATGGTGTAAAGGGTTCAAGATAACGAATATCAGCGCCGGCGTTAACCAATGTTCGTACCAGCACCGGATTATCGTGTTCAGGATCGGTCAAACGAATAAATAACGTCTGTTCATCGGCGGTCACATCAATAACAAATGGTAATGCCTGCACAGTTGCCACCAGCGGCGCAGCCGGGCCGGCCAGCATGACTCGCACGCCACGACCAAACAGGCGAGTGCGGAGATTAGCCGGTGTATCGAGCGAAATCAGCCGTGTGCGAAATACCGCGATCAGATCGCACAGCTCATCGGCTTCGGCCAGATTGTGGGTCGTTAGGAAGATGGTACGGCCGCTTGCCCGCAACGACTTGATCAGATCGCGCACGGCCCGTGCTGCTGCCGGATCAAGACCAGAAGTCGGTTCATCGAGAAAGAGCACTGCCGGATCGTGTAGTAAGGCGTGCGCAATTGCCAGTTTCTGGCGCATACCCTTTGAAAATCCGCCAACCGGTTCGTTGCGCCGCTCCCAAAGCTCAAACAGACGCAAATAAAAGGTTGCACGCTCGGTTGCCTGATCGTGCGAAAGCCCATAAAGACGAGCAAAAAAGACCAGATTCTCTATCGCGCTAAGTGCATCGTAAAGACCGGGTGTTTCGGTCAAAATACCGGTATTCGCCCGTACCGCCTCAGCTTCGGTTTGGATGTCAAAACCAGCTACACGGGCGCTACCGGCAGAAGGTGCTATCAGGGCACACAGCATCCGCACGGTGGTCGTCTTACCGGCGCCGTTAGGGCCAAGAAAGCCAAAAATGGTACCGATTGGAATGCGGAGATCGAGCTGGTCTACTGCGATCACTGATCGAAAACGCCGACTGAGTTGGTGGCATTCGATTGCATTCATACATTCATACCCGAATCGGAGATCTCATCATCTGCTCATTGTACTACGCCGGGCAATATACCACCAGATGCGAGAAAATGATGCTATGATGAAACAGGCATGATCAAACTTAAATAGTGAACAGAAGCACATACTATTGCACGTGCACGTCATCGAATTCTCTATAATAGCGTGTGGGCAGACGATCAGTAAAGATGGAGGGCGTATGACGCAGCAAGATTTGGCCAGTCTGATCAGAAACATTCCCGACTTCCCCATCCCCGGTATTCAGTTTAAGGATATTACAACGCTTATCGGAAATGGCCCGGCGTTCAGTGAAGTGATTGACCGTCTGCACGAGCGTTACCGTGATCAGCATATTGATGCAGTAGTAGGAATTGAGTCGCGTGGCTTTATCTTCAGTGCCCCCCTTGCCTATCGGCTTGGTGTTGGCCTGGTGCCGATCCGAAAACCAGGAAAACTGCCAGCGGCAACGTATCAGATCGAATACCAGCTCGAGTACGGCACCAATCGACTTGAGATTCATCGCGATGCGTTTCAGCCAGGGGCACGGGTATTAGTTGTTGATGATCTGCTGGCAACCGGAGGTACCATTGCTGCGGCATGCGATTTAATCGAGATGGCTGGCGGGCGAGTTGCTGAACTGGCTTTCGTGATCGAGCTAACCTTCCTCAACGGCCGCGAGCGCTTGCGCGATCGCTCGGTCTTCTCGCTCATCCAGTTTTGAGGTTGATGGCGCTACGCTCGATGCAGGGGTAGGAGCAGACACATGCTCCTACCCGCTTTGGTTATCCAGTATGGTCAACATCTATCAGCACACGCCACGCACGAGGAGGGCTTTTCAGCGTCGTCGGCTTGTTCAACGACCGGTCAATACCGAAGAACACCATGCACTTAGCGCCTATCCGAATAATTGTCTCACAGTACAGCGGATGAAACCTGATAGATGTACGGCACAGCACCACTGCGCCCCAACCGAATCTTCTTCTGCGATAGGAATGTCGGTGAGGCGTTGCCTCGCCCCTCCTCGTGAATCGTATTACATCCATCGACGAGGTTCATCTGTCGTGAGGTGATGATAAATTCATTCGGATAGGTTTTTACTGCCGAGGTGTCCTGGGCGTGCGGGCTTCCAGCCCGCAGGTGAGCTGCACTGGCTGTGCGGGCTTCCAGCCCGTAGTGGGGGCGGGTTTGAAACCCGCCCCCACCATGGTGCTACTGATGCCCTGGGCGTGTAGGCTTCCAGCCCGCAGGTGAGCTGCACTGGCTGTGTGCGGATCGGTTTGTACTACCGAGGTGCCCTGGGTGCGCGGGCTTCCAGCCCGCAGGTGAGCTGCACTGGCTGCGCGGGCTTCCAGCCCGTAGTGGGGGCGGGTTTCAAACCCGCCCCCACCATGGTGCTACTGAGGTGCCCTGGGCGTGCGGGCTTCCAGCCCGCAGGTGAGCTGCACTGGCTGCGCGGGCTTCCAGCCCGTAGTGGGGGCGGGTTTCAAACCCGCCCCCACCATGGTGCTACTGATGCCCTGGGCGTGCGGGCTTCCAGCCCGCAGGTGAGCTGCACTGGCTGTGCGCGGATCGGTTTGTACTATCGATGCCCTGGGTGCGCGGGCTTCCAGCCCATAGTGGGGGCGGGTTTGACACCCGCCCCCACCATGGTGCCACCGAGGTACCCTGGGCGTGCGGGCTTCCAGCCCGCAGGTGAGCTGCACTGGCTGTGTGCGGATCGGTTTGTACTACCGAGGTGCCCTGGATGCGCGGGCTTCCAGCCCGTAGTGGGGGCGGGTTTCAAACCCGCCCCCACCATGGTGCCACCGAGGTACCCTGGGCGTGCGGGCTTCCAGCCCGCAGGTGAGCTGCACTGGCTGTGCGCGGATCGGTTTGTACTATCGATGCCCTGGCTGTGCGGGCTTCCAGCCCGTAGTGGGGGCGGGTTTCAAACCCGCCCCCACCATGGTGCCACCGAGGTACCCTGGGCGTGCGGGCTTCCAGCCCGCAGGTGAGCTGCGCTGGCTCGTGCGGATCGGTTTGTACTACCGAGGTGCCCTGGGTGCGCGGGCTTCCAGCCCATAGTGGGGGCGGGTTTGACACCCGCCCCCACCATGGTGCCACCGAGGTACCCTGGGCGTGCGGGCTTCCAGCCCGCAGGTGAGCTGCACTGGCTCGTGCGGATCGGTTTGTACTACCGAGGTGCCCTGGGTGCGCGGGCTTCCAGCCCGCAGGTGAGCTGCACTGGCTGCGCGGGCTTCCAGCCCGTAGTGGGGGCGGGTTCCAAACTCGCCCCCACCATGGTGCCACCGAGGTACCCTGGGCGTGCGGGCTTCCAGCCCGCAGGTGAGCTGCGCTGGCTCGTGCGGATCGGTTTGTACTACCGAGGTGCCCTGGCTGCGCGGGCTTCCAGCCCGTAGTGGGGGCGGGTTCCAAACTCGCCCCCACCATGGTGCCACCGAGGTACCCTGGGCGTGCGGGCTTCCAGCCCGCAGGTGAGCTGCGCTGGCTCGTGCGGATCGGTTTGTACTACCGAGGTGCCCTGGCTGCGCGGGCTTCCAGCCCGTAGTGGGGGCGGGTTTCAAACCCGCCCCCACCATGGTGCTACTGATGCCCTGGGCGTGTAGGCTTCCAGCCCGCAGGTGAGCTGCACTGGCTCGTGCGGATCGGTTTGTACTACCGAGGTGCCCTGGGTGCGCGGGCTTCCAGCCCGCAGGTGAGCTGCACTGGCTGCGCGGGCTTCCAGCCCGTAGTGGGGGCGGGTTTGAAACCCGCCCCCACTATGGTGCCACCGAGGTACCCTGGGCGTGCGGGCTTCCAGCCCGCAGGTGAGCTGCACTGGCTGTGTGCGGATCGGTTTGTACTACCGAGGTGCCCTGGATGCGCGGGCTTCCAGCCCATAGTGGGGGCGGGTTTGACACCCGCCCCCACCATGGTGCCACCGAGGTACCCTGGGCGTGCGGGCTTCCAGCCCGCAGGTAAGCTGCGCTGGCTCGTGCGGATCGGTTTGTACTACCGAGGTGCCCTGGGCGTGTAGGCTTCCAGCCCGCAGGTAAGCTGCGCTGGCTCGTGCGGATCGGTTTGTACTACCGATGCCCTGGGTGCGCGGGCTTCCAGCCCATAGTGGGGGCGGGTTTGAAACCCGCCCCCACCATGGTGCCACCGAGGTACCCTGGGCGTGCGGGCTTCCAGCCCGCAGGTGAGCTGCGCTGGCTCGTGCGGATCGGTTTGTACTACCGAGGTGCCCTGGGTGCGCGGGCTTCCAGCCCATAGTGGGGGCGGGTTTGACACCCGCCCCCACCTGTGTGGTGTGCAATTAGAACCAGGCCTTCCCAATGCAGAGACGATCTGCTTCGGTGCACCAATGAGCGTCTGGGTCTCTCACCTCGCTGTTCACCGAACTTCTCTCGGCTCGGGTGAAAACGTTGAAAACATCCTCCTTCCATCGACAGTTGCCTTGATCTTGACATTTGTGTTATACTATCGCTAAATCCCAAACGCAACATATGTGTCTCGTCCTGAGATGACAGCGCTGATGGCGCTACAGTGATTTCCCCAGTGTTACATTGCCGTTCCGGCACTATCAGGTATACATCTACGAATTCGAGTACAAATTACAGGTCTCATCATCAAGAACAAAGTCTGCTTTGCTATGCTGTCATTCTTTCATCTGCAATCTCACTATCTGACAGATTAGGTTGAGGTACTCTTCACTTTCGATACGTTTATCTGTTTCTGAATGTTTCCAAGGAGAATGTGTCGTGATGACGGTTGCTGAACTTGAAACGAAGACGCTCGCGGATCTGCGCGAAATGGCGCGTAAACTTGACATTTCAGGGATTAGCTCGCTGAAAAAACGTGAGTTGATCGACAAACTCATCGAAGCTCAGAATGCGAAGCAGATGATGAACACCGCACCAACGGTTGCGGTTGTCGATCCTCCTCCTGTTGTCGAGAGTAATGCCGTCGATAGTACCATTGTCGAGCGCGGTGCTATCGAGTTTGGCACGATTTATAGCGACGGTATCCTGGATATTATGCCGGAGGGTTTTGGCTTTCTGCGCGGCAACCGGATGCTTCCCAGTCCTGAGGATGTGTACGTCTCGCAATCTCAAATTCGACGCTTCGCTCTCCGCAGCGGCGACCGGATTTGGGGGCAGATTCGTCCGCCAAAAGAGAATGAACGCTACTATTCGCTCCTGCGCGTCGAGAAAATTAATGAACAAGATCCGGAAACTGCCCGTAAACGTCCATTCTTCGATCAGCTTACACCAATCTTTCCTAACGAACAGATTAAGTTAGAAACCGAGCCAAACCTCTTGCACACACGCCTGGTTGACCTGATTGCTCCTATCGGACGTGGGCAACGTGGTCTCATCGTCTCGCCACCCAAGGCAGGGAAGACGATGCTGCTCAAGGCGATTGCTAACGGTATTACAACCAATTACCCCGATATTACGCTCATGGTTTTGCTTATCGGTGAACGGCCAGAAGAGGTGACCGATATGCGGCGTTCGGTACGCGGTGAGGTGATCTCTTCGACGTTTGATGAGCCGGTCGAGAACCACACAAAAGTTGCCGAAATGACGCTTGAACGTGCAAAGCGGCTGGTGGAAATTGGGCATGATGTGGTGATCTTGATGGACTCGATCACACGTCTGGCGCGCGCCTACAACGTCGCGATGCCGCCGAGTGGTCGTACTCTGTCTGGTGGTATTGATCCGATTGCGCTGTATCCGCCGAAGCGATTCTTCGGTGCTGCCCGGAACATCGAAAACGGTGGATCGTTAACGATTATCGCCACCTGTCTTATTGATACAGGATCGCGGATGGACGATGTGATCTACGAGGAATTCAAGGGCACCGGGAATATGGAGCTGCACCTTGATCGGAAACTGGCCGAAAAGCGCATTTTCCCCGCTATCGATATTCAGCGTTCTGGGACACGACGTGAGGACCTCTTGCTCAGCCCTGAAACGTTACGCCAGGTGTGGACGTTACGCCGCATGGTGAGTATGCTTGGTGAAAATGAGGGCACGGAGCTGATGCTGACTCGGATGGCGAAAACGAAATCGAACGCAGAGTTTTTGCAGACATTGAGTAAGAGCTGACCCAATGCAACTTTGCCCATACGCGATACGTACAGAATGGTGCAGGGATGTGCTAGCCCGTCAAGAAGGAGGTTTCTGATGAATTGTCCACAGTGTGGCGCTCCGGTAGCCCCTAACACTCGTTTTTGTACCAACTGCGGCGCACGATTAACGCCATCGACACCAACACCAACACCATCGCCGCTCGTACCACCTTCCGGTACGTCTACCAGCATGGCTGATGTCTACGATAATCGCCCCGGTGAACGGCTCGATCTTCCGGATCCACCGATTGTTGGCACCGGCGTTGGGGCAAGTGGCTTACGCTACAAAATTATTGGGACGACGATGCAGGCAGTGGTCCTCGAAGTCCCCGCTGGACAGACGGTCTTTTCTGAACGTGGTGGAATGAGCTGGATGAGTGCCAATGTGCAGATGCAAACCAACATGGAGGGTGGTCTGGGAGGCGCTTTCAAGCGCATGTTCTCCGGTGAGTCGATCTTTATGGTCAACTTCACTCCACAAGGTGGACCGGGGATCATCGGCTTCTCAGCCGAATTCCCGGGGAAAATTGTCCCGCTCAACCTGGGGCCTGGTCAGACGATGATTTGCCAGAAAGATGCCTTTATGTGCGCCGAACGTAGTGTATCGCTTGATATTCACTTCCGCCGCAAACTCGGCGCCGGGTTATTCGGTGGGGAAGGGTTTATCATGCAAAAGATTACCGGCCCAGGCCTCGCATTTGTTGAACTTGACGGTGAGATTGTTGAGTACACGCTCGAAGCTAACCAGATGCTGAAGGTCGATACCGGCCATGTGGCAATGTACGAACCAACGGTCAACTTTGATGTAGAGATAGTCCGTGGTTTCAAGAACATCCTCTTTGGCGGCGAGGGCTTGTTCTTGACAACGTTGCGTGGGCCGGGGCGGGTCTGGCTCCAGACGATGCCGGCGATGAATCTGGCGAAGAAACTGGCTCAGTATATGCCATCTACAAGTAGTTCAAGTGGTGGAGGCGGAATTAGTTTTGGAAGTCTGTTCACGAACGATTAGCACAGGTCTGAACATTTTTTGCCGACAGTTGTCTGCTGCAATTTCTCCCTTCCTCGCCCAAAATGGCCGAGGAAGGGAGTAGAGGTGAGAGGGTTTTTCAACATTTCTGGTATGTTTGATATGTCATGCCATCCCTATCTCTCACGCTCTCTTCGCTCCGAGACGTCCTCACTGTTGGCTGAGCGCTGCTGCATTGGATAACAACTTCGGTTAGAATATTGCTGTACAGTCATTGAGGAGTGTGGTACGCTACATACACAACAGGTACTATTTAGTACGGAAGACGGATAGGGGCTGTCTGGCGTGGGGGAAGTGTACGACAAAGGAGTGAGTTTATGAATCAGCGGCAACTGATGCAAATGGCCCAACAAATGCAGCGCCAGATGCAAAAGGTACAGGAAGAATTGGCGGCCACGATTGTTGAAGGAACTGCTGGTGGCGGTGCAGTGACGGTCAAAATGAACGGTCACCGTGAAGTGCAATCGATCACTATCTCACCTGAAGTTGTTGACCCCAACGATGTTGATATGTTGCAAGACCTCTTGCTCGTTGCGATCAATGATGCCTCACGGAAAGCTCAGCAACTGGCCGAAGAGCGAATGCAGCCACTAACTGGTGGTCTCAAGGGGCTATTCTAGGCCAATGTGGTATTCGGTGCGGAATACAGTGATGTCGGGGAATAACCCCTGGCATCAGTTTTATTCGCGTGGGAGCCTATGGTATGACTGCGCGTCCTGAACAATTGATAGCCCCACCGGTGGCGCGCCTGATCGAGGAGTTTGCCAAGCTACCCGGCATTGGCCCAAAAACTGCCTCGCGTCTTACCTTCTTTCTCTTGCGTGCCGAACCAAAGCAGGCTCAGGCTCTCGCGCAGGCCATCCTCGACGTGAAAGAACAGGTCGGCTACTGTCGGCGCTGTTTCAACATTACGGTGGGTGAGTTGTGCCCAATTTGTCTCGATCCATCACGTGATCAGACGAAAGTTTGTGTCGTTGAAGAACCGCTCGATGTCCTGGCCATCGAGCGCACCGGTGCGTACCGTGGGTTGTACCACGTGCTCCACGGCCACATTGCTCCGCTTGAAGGAATATACCGTGAGGATCTCAAGATCGATGAGTTGTTAACTCGTATTCGGAGTGAACCGATACAGGAAGTGATCCTCGCTACAAATCCCAATACTGAGGGTGAAGCAACTGCTTTTCTGCTGCTCCGTGATCTGGCGCCGTTGGGTGTGCGGGTGACGCGCCTGGCGCGCGGATTACCAACCGGGGGCGATCTCGAATGGGCCGACCCGGAGACTCTCGGTTCGGCATTTGAAGGACGCCGTGAGTTGTAGGGGAAACCGAGCTATCTCTCATTCAGACAGGTATGAATGTGAATACCATTCTCAACGAAGCCATTGCCAGCGTGAAAGGGGCACAGTTTGCCGGTATTGTCGGCACCGATGGGTTAAGCGTGGCAATGGCTTATCATCCGAATGCCGCAGAACTCGATGTTGATATTGAACTCGCTGAACTGGAATTGGCCGATCTAACCTCACGTGCCGCGGCAGCCGCTAATCGGATTGGCGCCGGTTATGTTCGTGATCTGGTGCTGGAAACCGATGCCATGCTTATGCTGGCAACGCAGATCATTCCCGGTTACTATGGCGTACTCGGCGTGTTAAGTGAAATTGCTCATTTGGGCAAGGCTCGCTTTGCGCTTCAGGCGATGGTAGAACGAGTGCGGGTTGAGTTATAACCTGCTGTTGGTTGCGCCAACCACGAGCTGCCCCGGCCATAAGACCATTTGCCGAAAGATGTGATCGAGCATCTTCTGCGGTGACTCGCATAGTCCACAATGAACTGCTGAAGGCTGGATCATGGTACTGCGTGTCGCTGTGAGCCAGCGGAATCGTTCGTAGAGCGGAAGTTCGCCAATCGGCCCGGCCTTGGCGCCACCAGTGCAGACGACCTCAAACGCATGTAATTGCTCACGCACCGGTACCAGATCGAGATCAGGCCAGAGTGCGGCAATGCGTGCCTCATCGAGGTGAATACGAATACCTAGAAACCGTTGTTGTCGGCAGAGCAGCACCACACCAATGTTGATCCGTTCACCTCGTTCGACCCGTGGTACCAGACGCAACAACGCATATTCAAAGGCGCTCGCGGGCATCGATAGCCTCCTGTACAAATGCACGTGGTGCAGTCAGCCGCAGACCGAGATATTCTACATAGGCCGCTCGATGAGCTTCGATGGAAGGGAAGCGGTGATCGACCAGCCATTCCTCAGGGACATTCGCCACAATGTTCCAGAGTAGCTCTGGCGTGATCCGGCTTGTCAGTTCGCGGTCGGCGGTTTCCAGCTCGGTAGCGATGGGTAACAAGACATGATCCCGAATCTGGCTGAAGGGGTTACGGGCACGCTGTTGATAATCTTGCCATGTGTAATGCATATACAACGACGCACCGTGATCGATGAGAAAAAGCTGCCGATGCCACCAGAGCAGATTTGTATTGCGCGGTGTACGATCAACATTCGTGATAAACGCATCAAACCAGACAATGAGTGACGCAAGTCTCCTGTCGAGGGTGCGGGTTGCGACTGGATCGAACGCTAACGCACCGGGTAAGAAATCGACCGCCAGATTCAAGCCAGCACTAGCGGAAAGCAGGTCTTGTATCTCACGGTCGGGTTCGTTGCGGCCTAATGCCGGATCGATATCGATAAATACCAGTTCAGGGATCGGTAAGCCAAGCGCACGGGCCAGTTCACCACAAATCAGTTCAGCTACTAATACTTTTGGCCCCTGTCCGGCGCCGCGAAATTTTACCACGTACAGCCCATCATCGTCGGCTTCAACAATTGCTGGCAACGACCCTCCCTCGCGTAAAGGTGTAACGTAACGAGTGGCAGTTACTCTCCGTATCATCAGCGCTCCAGTTTGAAGATGTAGCCGGTTTGAGCCGGGATTTCGGTAAATGGTTGATAATCAACAATGACGCCATTATCAATTCTCAGTGGCGCTGCCGGTGCTGGTGGCGTGCCGAAGAGCGCAGTCAATTGGTAGGTTCCATTCGGCAGATCACTACTATCCAGCGTCAGTGAAAATGGCCCGGCAGGTGTCTTGTCAAAGTTGATCATCACTACTACTATATCATCACCGCTTCGTCGGATATAGGCAGCAATACCGGCGCCTTTAACGGTTAGTGGCCAGAAATCACCGGTTGCCAGGGCTGGGGTACCAACGTGGAGATGAATTAATTGCCGATACGTGTTCAGTAGCGAGTCTGGGTCTTGATCCTGTAGCATTACATTCTTTTCCGGATAGTCGCGTTGCGGAAGCTGCCAGGGAATACCAGCCGAAAACCCACCAAACTCCTCTTTCGTCCATTGCATCGGAGTACGGATACGTTCATCGGGTTTCACTCCCAGCATCCCAATCTCTTCACCGTAGTAGATGAAGGGTAAACCGGGCATGGTCAAGAGTGCCAATGCGGCAAGTTTCGCTTTTGCGAAGTCGTTGCCCAGTACCGACATCACCCGATTCTGGTCGTGATTGGTCAGGAAAGGCGCCCAGCGTTGGTAAGGAAGTTTGGTGTAAGCCTCTTGTACTGCTTGCATAAACAGACGCGCTAAGCCGGTATTGGCCGCTCCGCGAATCTGGTTGGCTACTTCAAACTCAAAATAGTAGTCAAGTTGATCGGGATAATACGGCGCCAGGGTGCGGGGATTCCCGTTGAAGACTTCACCAATTGTGAAGGTGCCCGGTAGTTCGCGCTCGAGAAAGCGGCGAAACGCACGCAGCCACTCAAATGTTTCAGCAGTGTCTTCCTGAAGCGTATGGTATTCAACCAAATGCTTAATGGCGTCAAGGCGGAAGCCAGCAACTCCCATTTCTTCAACCCAGAAGCGTGCAATCTTATATGCTTCCGCAGTTACGGCTGGATTCCGGTAGTTGAGATCAGGCATGCCACCCCAGAAAACGCCGTAGTAGTATTCATCACGAACGGGCGATTTATGCCAGACCACATTATTGCCAAACGGGCCGCGATAGCCAGGATCGATGGCCGACCAGAGATACCAGTCACGGTAGGGTGAATTCGGATCGCGTAACGCTTCCTGAAACCAGGGATGCTGGGTGCTGGTATGGTTCAACACCAGATCAATAATAATCTTGATACCACGTCGTTCGGCTTCCGCAACTAAACGCTTGAAGTCGTCATTAGTACCGTAGTCGCGTTCGACCGTGTAATAGTCGATGGTGTCGTACCCATGGTAACTTGCAGCTTCAGCTACCGGCATCAACCAGATACAATTGATCCCTAGATCGGTGGTGGTGGTCGGATCGCCATCGTTCAGATAATCCAGTTTGGCAATGATCCCGTTAATATCACCGATTCCGTCACCATCACTGTCGTAAAACGAGCGCACGAAGATTTCGTAGCAGACCGCACCATCCCACCAACCGGCTGCGAGCGGAAACGGTGTTGCCGTTGGGCCAGGGGTTATCCGCGGTGGTAATGTCGGCAATCGCGGATCACGGGTAGGCGTTGGTGGCCGGCTACTCGTTGGCGTGTTGGCCGTGGTTGGGGTGGGTGATGAGTCGGTCGATGTCGCTGCCGGCATACCACACGCCACAAGCAAGATGATCATCAGCAGGGTACATCCTGTTCGGTGCATAAGCAATCGTTTCATTGTGAATTAATCGTTATTATCTGCATTATAGCTGATGTTCTGCCGTTAGCAACTTCCTGGTTCAGGCAAAGAGCTGACGTAACTCTTCGGCAAAGCGGCGTGCACCACCTTGGGCTGGATGACGAACCACTGCATGGGGAATACCGAGACGGCAGAGGGCCTGATCGGCAATTCGACCCATCGCCACAACCGGGCAGGCAGAAAAGAGACTGCACACGCACTCTAGGAAGGGTAACCCAAGCCTCAGTTCGTGCTGGCGTGGAGTACGATTGCTCTGTGGTTGACCTGGTTGATGTGGATGTATCGGAAACGTATTCCAGCCAACGGCAAATCGCTTTAGTGCTGCCAACTCGCGATAGACAATCGTCGCAGTCGGTTCACGTGAAATTCGGCCATCAGTGGTTGCCAGGGCAAATCCCCGTTCAACCCCAAATTGATGTAGTGGTTCAATGCCGGACAGCAGAATCTGTTCACTGGTGAAAGGAACGCCGGTTCGTCGTGCACCGTTGTAACCGGGGGCTTCGCCGACCAATAGCAGATCGGGACCACGCTCCAGCGCCAGCGTCAGCGCCAGGGCCAGATTGTTCCGTCGAATGGCATTGCCGAGGGTTTGCAACGCATCAGCAGCATCCCAGGCATAGATATTGACCGTATCAGGTGGCGCCTCTAGCTCAGCCAGATCACTGATCAGTTCGTTAATCATCGATGGTGACATACTGTTTAACATCAGCTCATACGACTGCCAACAAACTGTAACTGTTTGGGATTATAGTGGATCTCGGAATAGAGGAGGTTCTACCATGACAACATTGTCTACGCTTTGGGAAATTGAGAGTCCACTGGGGCCGGTTGCTTTCCGAGTTTCAGGGCAAGGACGTCCAGTGATCTTCTTACACGGCTGGGGGGCTTCAAGTCGTTACTGGCAGGCCGCACCGGCATTTTTGCCCGACTACCGACTGATTGCGATCGATCTCCCCGGTTGTGGTGCTTCACCCGCACCGCTTGAACCGATAACTCTAACTTCGTATGCCAGAACTGTGTTAGCAGTAGCCGACGCACTCGGTATTGACCGGTTTGCGTTAGCCGGTCATTCACTGGGTGCCGCAGTCGCTCTGGCAACCAGCGGATTGGCACAAGAGCGAGTCGAGCGTCTCGTCTTAATCAGTTTCGGTTTTAGTGCCAACCTTTATGAAGAAAGCCTGGTCACCATTGCCGGTGCTCAGTGGCAGGTAGCTGCTGCTTGGTGGCGACCGTGGTTGCTCTGTTGGCGACCGTGGTGGGAAGTCACACACAATTGGCGGAGAGCGTGGTGGACACTGCCACCAACACCAGAGTTACTGGCCCGCCCGATGGTACGACGTCCACTTGACAGTTCACTGCTGGCGCAGGGGATCGCCGATCTGGTTGTGATGGATCCGCTAGTAGCTATCGAGTCGGCAGCCATTATGGGGCATCCACAGCTTAAACGAGTATTACAGCGCCCGTTGCCGCCGGTTTTGCTTATCAGTGGACGTAACGATCCGGTCTTTCCACCGGCAAATGTGATGGCGCTTAGTCGTTACTTGCGCGATGTACAGGTGTTTTTCATTCCTGACTGTGGTCATGTGCCAATGGTCGAAGAACCGGCAATATGTTATCAAACAATCACACGCTTTCTCGATAGAGAAAACGATTATTTGTCGTAAGACGCTCCGTATTGTGAATAAGTATCGTTCTGGGCTAAGAAGCCCTCTCCTATAAAGGTAGTAAAAGTACAGCGGCATCTACGAAAAACAACACTCTATTCGATGACCTGATACACATGAGTGGCTGTCTAAACCGCACCCGTTAAAGAAGGTGTAAGAATTCCTGTCAAAGCTTGCTTGTGTATGCTATAATGGCAGCGCAATGCGCGAAGCCGACCGGCTTCGTTGAACAGGAAGGTTGCCTTCTATGCAGCGTGGTGCGTTACTCTTTCTACTGATCGGACTTATTGTCATTATCGGTGGACTGGCGGCTTTCTTGATCCTGCGTGGTGGTGGGACGGAGATGACAACATCCCAAACGCCTGAGATTCCACCCCCTCCTACCCAGGTACCCCTTGTTCCCGTTGTACAGGCGCGTGTTGATCTTGAAGCAAATACCCTGCTCAATGATCAAACGGTTCTTGAGGTAGTTGAAGTACCGGTTACCGAATTTGATGAAGCGCAGGAGTTCAGTAAGATTAATGATGTGGTCGGCAAATTATTGATTAATCCGGTTCCTGCTGGTCAGCCGATCAGGCGTGCTGATCTGCGTGATCCCGGTCTGGCACAACGTATCCCAACCCCCGAACCCGGCCAGCCGCGAGTAAAGGCGTATCCGCTCTTTGTGAATAATCTGTCCGGTGTCGCCGACCAGATTGGAGTAAATGATTTTGTTGATGTCGTGGCTACGTTTTCGGTTGAGCGTCAGATTGTTCGCCCCGGCCCGCGACAGGTAATCAACGTGAATGATAACGATCAAATTATACGTGAGTTTGAATTTGGAGAGACACAGACCTTCTTCACGACCAAGACGATCATTCAACGTGCACAGGTATTGCAGATCGTGCGACCGGCAGTACCAACTGCATCTGCCGAAGGGGCAGGTACCAGCCCGACCGAAACGACCACACCACCGCAATCGTCAAGCCTGCCGCAGGTTGATGCTTCCGGACAGCCTATCACCGGTGGTCAGGTGGTTGAGGGTGGGGCAGGCGGTGTCAGTACATTGACTGAAGGATTTTGGATGGTCGTGTTAGGGCTGACCGACCAGGAAATCGAGTTAATGGAGTTCGCACTGCAATCAAATGCCCGGATCGTCTTGGCGCTCCGTGGTGCTAATGATACTGCGATAGAGGAGACCACAGGTGTAACCCTTGATCTCCTGGTCCGCGAGTTTGGGGTTCCTCTGCCCCGTCCATTACCGCCACGGGTATACAGCGAGGACGAAGTTTTCCGACCGACGCCCTAGCCTATTCCATGGAAGGCAGCTATGAGGTACAATACTAACGTACCGTATAGTCTACACAATGCTTGCTCGTATTCGTGATGCTCACGTCCGTTATTAACGAGGCAATCTGAGGAGTAATCGCATGAACGAAGGTGACAAGATTCGAGTCATGATCGTTGATGACATCATTGATACTCGCGATCAGCTCGAAAAACTGCTCTTCTTTGAAAAGGATATTGAAGTCGTTGCCAAGGCCAGCAACGGACGTGAAGCGATTGCGCTTGCCCGTCAGCATCGCCCACAAGTTATTTTGATGGACATCAACATGCCTGATATGGATGGGATTGCTGCAACGGAAGCGATCCTGACCCAAGACCCGACCATTCAGGTGATCATTATGAGTGTCCAGGGTGAAACCGATTACATTCGGCGGGCGATGCTGGCAGGAGCGCGCGAGTTTCTCATTAAACCGATCAGCGCCGATGATCTCTATCGCTCGATCCGTCATGTCGCACGTCTGGCAGCAACCCGTCCGGTGGTGCCGGTTATGGGGATGAGCGGTCAGACGGCGAGCGGACCGTCTGGTGTTGATGGAGAAATCTTTGCCGTATTTAGCCCGAAAGGCGGTGTTGGTGTTTCGTCAATCGCGGCGAACCTGGCGGTAGCTATTCGTCAACAGACAAACAAGAAGGTGGCGCTGGTCGATGGGAATGTTCTCTTTGGTGACCTGAGCGTGCTCCTGAATCTGCGGCCGGATAAAACGATCCTTGATCTGGCCTCGCGTATCGAAGGACTTGATCGCGATCTCTTGAACGATGTGATGGCGACTCATCCGACACAAATCCGTGTTCTTCTGGCTCCGCCTGATCCACAGCGCGGTGAACTGGTTACCGCCGATCAGATTCGCACGATCCTCGAAGCTTTGCGTCAGGAGTTTCACTACGTCATTGTTGATACACCAGCATCGTTTCAGGATCGCTCACTAGCTGCACTTGATTTGGCTCAGCGCGTGATTACTCTCATGACCCTCGAAATGCACTGTATCCGGAATGTCAAACTCTTCCTCGAAGTGGCCGATCTTCTCGGGTATCCTGCCGATAAAGTGATGCTGGTGCTGAATAAAGCAACAAACCGTACCGGTATTCGCGCTGAAGATGTCGAGAAGCATCTCCAGCGGAAGCTGGCGTTGCAAATCGGTGATGCTGCTCAGGAAATGACGCAGGCTATTAATCAGGGTACCCCCCTGATCCTGGCGAAACCTAACCATCATGTGTCAAAAGACATTATGAACTTGGCTCGTGAGTTGGTGGCTAAGTCGAATAAAGAGGCAGCAACGAGCAAAGAAGCTACGAAATCGCGTAATCTGTTCAGTGGTTTGATCCCCCGCCGTTAAGTGGTTGCGTCCATAACCGACGGTTGCTCTACAAAGGGAGGTTAACGCAATGTCATTGCTAAAGCGAATTGGAGGAGGCGTTCCGACACCTGCCGAACCGGCTATGCCGCGAGCGCCGATTCGGCCAGAGACAACCGGTCGACTACCGTCGGTTGGAGTGCCCGGTAATGACGAGACGTTTCGCGAACTTCGCTCGCGAGTCCAGGACCGCTTGATTAATGAGCTAAACCCCCAGATCGATTTGAGTAACCCGGCAAAGGTGCGTAAACAGGTTGAAGAGATCTTTAACGCCATTCTTGATAGTGAAAGTATTGTGCTATCGCGAAGCGAACGCCAGCGACTCTTTGAAAGCATTACTGCCGACATCATCGGTCTTGGTCCGATTGAACCGTTGTTGGCCGATGATGAAGTCAGTGAAATTATGGTCAACGGCCCAAAGCAAGTCTACGTCGAAAAGAAAGGGAAGTTGATCAAAACTGATATTACGTTTACCGATGATGAACACGTCATGCGGATCATTGACCGGATCGTGGCACCATTGGGGCGGCGGGTCGATGAATCATCGCCGATGGTTGACGCTCGCTTGAAAGACGGTTCCCGAGTCAACGTTGTTATTCGGCCTCTGGCGCTCAATGGACCGACAATTACCATTCGTAAGTTCCGCAAAGACAAGTTGACCGTCCAGGATCTGGTTCGATTCGGTTCTATGTCGCAAGACATGGCCGATTTTCTGGCTGCTTGTGTCCAGGCTCGTTTGAACATTGTCGTCGCTGGTGGAACTGGATCGGGGAAAACGACGTTGCTCAATGTGCTTTCGTCATTCATTCCTGAAGATGAGCGAATTATTACGGTCGAGAACGCAGCCGAATTGCAACTACGTCAGGATCACGTCGTAACGCTCGAATCACGGCCACCGAACGTAGAGGGCAAGGGTGAAGTGACCATTCGTGATCTGGTCATTAACTGTCTGCGTATGCGTCCTGAACGTATTATCGTTGGTGAGTGTCGCGGTGGTGAGACTCTTGATATGTTGCAGGCGATGAACACGGGTCACGATGGTTCAATGACAACTATTCACGCCAATACGCCACGCGACGCAGTGAGCCGAATCGAAACAATGTGTCTCATGGCGGGCATGGATTTGCCGGCCCGTGCGATTCGTGAGCAGATTGCCTCGGCGATCCATGTGTTCGTGCAGCAGTCGCGTTTGAAGGATGGTTCACGGAAGGTTACTCAGATTACCGAAGTTGCCGGTATGGAAGGCGATGTGGTCGTGTTGCAAGACATCTTCGTCTTCGAGCAAACCGGAATTGATGAAAAGGGGAAGATTGTTGGTCAGTTGCGACCAACCGGTGTACGACCACGTTTTCTCGAGAAATTCGAGGCCCTCAATATCTTTCTACCGCCGACCATCTTTGGTTCGTCGGAACGTTTCAGCTTCTAATACTCCCGACGATTGTCGGCGTGAGAAGGAGGCATCACCGTTATGGAACGCTTGCTCGCACCGGATATGTTGCCAGTTACACTCGCTGGTCTAGGGGTGCTTCTAATCCTGCTGATAGGTGCAGTCGTGCTGTTGATGCGTCAATCGGCAACGGCTGATGTTTCCCAGCGGCTCGAGACATATACCGGTGGTGGTCGCGTGCAAGAACGTGCGAATGAGCCAATTGCTCGTCAGGCTATTGAGCGCATCGACTCGGTTGTGTCGCGGAGTAAGCAGGGCAGTTCGATCAAGCAAGAATTGGCGCGTGCTGATTTGAAGCTGACGGTCGCCGAGTTTATCGGGATAAAATTTGGCGCTGCTTTGCTCGGCGTGGTATTCGGTTTCATTCTTGGTCGGGCTGATTTTCTTGCTCAGCTAGGTGCTGCGGTGATCGGGGCGATTGTTTTCTCGTTTCTGCCTAACATTTATGTGAACATCCGGGCTGCTCAACGGGTAAAAGCGTTTAACAATCAATTAGGTGACATTATCACGATGATGGCGAATGCGCTACGCGGCGGTTATAGCTTCTTGCAAACTCTCGATATGGTTGCGCGTGAAGCCCCAGAACCGGCGGCGACCGAATTTCGCCGTGTTGTGCAGGAAGTAGGGCTGGGTCGCTCGACTGAAGAAGCCTTGCAAAATCTGTTGCGGCGGGTACCCTCTGATGACCTTGACCTTCTGATCACTGCGGTCAGCATCCAGATGGAAGTAGGAGGTAATCTGGCGCAGATTCTTGATACTATTGGTCATACTATTCGCGAACGAGTACGTATTAAGGGTGAAATTTCAACCTTAACCGCACAGGGACGTATCTCGTCGTGGATTATTACTGGATTACCAATCGGTCTCGCGATGTTCATTACCGTGGTAAATCCCACGTATATGGCGCCTCTCTTCACCTTTGGCCTTCCGCCTGAGGCCTGGTGTTGTATGCCGGTGACATCCCTCTTTATGATTGCGCTTGGTTACTTTGCGATTCAGAAGATTATTGATATCGAAGTGTGAGGTGCTGCGATGTCTGTGATTGATATAACTATCGTGGCCCTGATTTTGGTAGTAGGTATGGGGCTGATCATCTTTGCCGTCAGGCAAATGAACCAGTCGAAGGCGATCAGTGAACGGCTTGATCAATATACCGATGTCTCGCTCTCTCTCGAAGAGTTGGAGTTACAGCAACCGTTCAGTGAACGGGTGTTAAAGCCACTCTTTCGTTCACTGTTAACCACGCTGGGACGGTTTGGCCTGAAACAGAATCAAGAACGCTTGCGGGTGAACCTTCAGTTGGCCGGTAATCCCGGTAACATCACACCCAATATGTTCATCGGTCTGCGGATGGCGCTGGCGATTTTGTTGTTGGTTGTCGTTGGTTTGCTGGTTATCGGGCGGCTGCCGTTTATGCAGGCATTGATGGGAACGTTGATTGCAGCAATGATCGGTTATATTCTGCCTGGTATCTGGCTCGACCGCAAGATCAAAGAACGGAAGAAGAATATTCTCAAAGCGCTGCCTGATGCGCTTGATCTGCTCTGTATCAGTGTTGAAGCAGGTCTAGCATTCGATCTGGCTCTCCAGCGGGTTGCCCAAAAGTGGGATAATGAGCTGTCACGTGAGTTTCAGCGCGTGCTTCAGGATATTCGTCTCGGACGTACCCGCCGTGAAGCGTTACGCGATCTGGTAACCCGCACTGGCGTCGAGGATGTGCAAACCTTCGTATCGGCAGTCATTCAAGCTGATCAATTAGGTGTGTCGATGTCGAAGATTCTGCGTATCCAGTCAGATCAGTTGCGCGTGCGCCGTCGCCAGCGGGCTGAGGAGGCAGCTCAGAAAGCGCCGGTGAAGATGCTGATACCGATGGTATTCTTGATCTTCCCAGCCCTGTTTGTTGTTATTCTGGGTCCGGCTGTGCCAAGGATTATGCAGGCACTTGGTGTTATGAATAGTAATATGGGGAACTAATAGCGGTATGGTTCAAGTTGTTAATCAGACGCGACGCGCCATCCTTGCCCGCAAGTGCGAGGTGGCGCGTTCGTTTGTGGCCCGTGGTCGTGGTCTGTTAGGGCGCGAGTCGTTGCCGGTTGATGGTGGATTGCTGATTGAACCATGCAGTAGCATTCATATGCTCTTTATGCGCTTCGCTATTGATGCGATCTTCGTAGATCGGCATGGGAAGGTTGTGGCACTTTATCCAAATCTGCCACCCTGGCGTCTCTATGCCGGCCATCGTCAGGCTCGTTATGTGCTTGAATTGCCGGTTGGGGTGATTGCTGCGACGCAAACAACGATCGGTGATCAGATTGTTGTGCAACCGATAGGATAACGTGGCAAGAAGGTCGTTCCATCTGCATTTTCTGTTGAATCCGTGGTAGAGAAAGTAAAAGGCAACCGAATGAGGAGAGTAATCGACGGGAAGGGTTTTTACCCTGTCGTGCTCTAACTATGCTCTTCGCGAGTGCTTGAGCATTCTCTACTCTGTAAGGGTGTGGAAGTTCCTACCCCCAGTGGAATGATGGGAGAGGGGTTCTGCTCGCTCTCGGCAGAATGCGGGCTGGTGGCTCGCTTTCCAGATAATAAAGAGCGTTTTTCAGGTGTTCTTTGCGGTGCTTAGTGTGAGGCGAGAAGATCAAGTTCTCGAACGAAGGTTTTGCATCAAGGTTTATCCCTGCGGTTCAGTATGCTGTGGTAGCATTGTAAGTTCTGTATGACAGTGTTTGATACTGTTTTGTCGCGGATTGGGTTGCGCTGGTTGGTTCTCATTCTCCTGCTGGCTTTTTCTACCCTCTACGGTGTAACGTTAACAAACGTGCATACCTTCGATGCACTTTCGTACATTCTCGATGTTGACCGGAAACCGTGGTCAGAGTTGTTTCATCCACATCACCTGTTATATGGCCCCCTTGGTGCAGTAATTCGGGCACTGGCAACCGTTATCGGATGGCATGGTAGTGTTGCTGTATGGCTTCAGGTTATCAATGCGATTGCCGGTGCGATCGGGGTGACAGTGCTTTTTGTTCTTTGCAGGTCAGTCACTCGGTCAACTGGTGCCGCATTGATAGCGAGTATCAGTATGGGTTTCAGCTATGCCTACTGGTACTACGCCGTCGAAGTTGAAGTGTATACCCTTGCAGTGGTGGCACTGATCGCCGGACTCTGGCTGATGTTCAGAATTGTGCAAACCCCAACGTGGCAACTATCGGCGTGGTTAGGTCTGGTTCATGGTTTTGCCGTTCTAGGCCATCAAACGAATGTCTTATTTGCAGTACCTGCTCTGCTGACGATTGGCCTGAGCGCAAAGACACAACGGCTTCGTTACCAGCTTGGGGTTGCTTATGTGCTACCGCTGGTGGCGGTGGTCGGTAGTGCGTATCTCTGGGTTGCCTTTGGGGTAAGTGGGATGCGGAGTTGGTCCGAGGTGTGGATATGGCTGACCGGATATGCTCAGACCGGTTTTTGGGGTGGCGCTATCGATAAGGCTAAGTTGATCGGATTGCTGAAGGGCTGGCGTGAGACGCTAGCACTCCAAGGAGGGGCATTTATTGGCATAAGCGGGATAGTGCTCTTGCTGGCCGGTCGTAGCGCATTTTCGCGCCTGCCTCATCCGTTGTTGATCGGGGTCTTAAGCTGGTTGATAGTGTACGGTCTGTTCTTTCTCTGGTGGGAACCTGACAACATCGAATTCTGGATTGCCAGTCTGCCACCGTTGGTACTCTTGTTCAGTGCGGTATTGACGATACAGTGGATTTATCGGGCGGGTCTTGTGCTGGTGATAGCCATGTTGGCACTTAACTTGCCAACGATTATCGAACGGGGTGATGCTCATCGTGATTGGCAACGGCGAATTGCCGAGGCGGTAGCGGCGCTGACTCAAACTGGCGATCTGATTATCGTGCCCGACGGTGTGCTCGAACTGTATCTACCTTATTACTGGGGGCACGAAAATGTCTACGGTCTCAATCAAGCGATGACTGCCAGTAGTGGTGATTGGTCGGCAGCCTGTGCGCGCATTCAGCAGCGGATTGAAACTACCCTTACTGCGGGCTATGCCGTCTTGATTGCCGACGAGGCACAACGACCACTGCCGGCGCCACCCGATCAACCCCCAACACCTGCCGAGCGTTTCGGGCTAACTGCGGAGACGGTAGCTGCGTGCTATGCGCCGATTCAGTCGATGTTGCAGATAGCCCCGTTACCGGCCGATCTACCGGTTTACCGGTTTATTCCACGTGCCAATATATTAGCCAGCGGCGAAGGATGGGATTTTCGTCGGGGGCATTGGGGGTGGCGCGCTGAGCAGGTAGAAGCAGAGCGTATAACGCCTTCGGGCTGGCATATCATTCCGGGGATTGATCCCAGGTTGAATAGTCCGCCGTTACTTCTCTCATCGGCTGATATTGTTGCGGTAGAGGTAAAGCTGGCGGCAACGACCAATGCGCGTGATGCGCAAATATTCTTTCTCGATCTGAATGGCCAGGCGCGTGAAGAACACTCAATCTCGTTTACCCTCATGCCGGGTACAGATATGACCACCTACCGTCTCCCGTTCAATAGCATAGCTGAACAGATGGAAAAGATTGGTGGTATCCGCTTTGATCCGGTTAGTGTAGGAGATGGGGGCACGGTGATCGTTGAGTCGATTCGTCTGATTTACCGCTGATCCGAGCCGGTGCTGCGGAGCACGCCTGGTGGCCCTCACCTTCCCCCCAGCCCCCTTCCTCTCCCACGCTGCGGGAGCGGAAGGGGGAGGGTGGCGGTGCTTACCTTCGTGCTGGCTCCGTTCCGCTTTCACACGGGGAGCGGAAGGGGGAGGGTGGCGGTGCTCACCTTCGTGCTGGCTCCGTTCCGCTTTCACATGGGGAGCGGAAGGGGGAGGATGAGCGGAGCAGGGGCGATCCTGCGCCTGCGTCTTTCAACGATACCGAGGCTACAACCCAGATCACCCCTCTCCCGCAGTGCGGGAGAGGGGTCGGGGGTGAGGGTGGCCCTCACCTTCCCCCCAGCCCCCTTCCTCTCCCACGCTGCGGGAGCGGAAGGGGGAGGGTGGCGGTGCTTACCTTCGTGCTGACTCCGTTCCGCTTTCACACGGGGAGCGGAAGGGGGAGGATGAGCGGAGCAGGGGCGATCCTGCGCCTGCGTCTTTCAACGATACCGAGGCTACAACCCAGATCACCCCTCTCCCGCAGTGCGGGAGAGGGGTCGGGGGTGAGGGTGGCCCTCACCTTCCCCCCAGCCCCCTTCCTCTCCCACGCTGCGGGAGCGGAAGGGGGAGGGTGGCGGTGCTTGCCTTCGTGCTGGCTCCGTTCCGCTTTCACACGGGGAGCGGAAGGGGGAGGGTGGCGGTGCTTGCCTTCGTGCTGGCTCCGTTCCGCTTTCACACGGGGAGCGGAAGGGGGAGAATGGAGCGGGAGCGAAAGCATGTTGGAATACCTCACGCGATGGTTGCACAGGTATCGTGTTTCATGCTTCAGCGAAACGACACAGAATACATCAGGGCAGGTACCACTTTGGTTATTCGTTAGCTTCTTCATCTGATTGTTGACGGCGGGCGATCACCGCTGCGTAGATTGCTTCGATAGCAATCGCCGCTCGTTCCCACGAAAGTTCTGCTACTGCTCTTGCCCGTGCACCAGCCGCACGTTCGGCTGCCAGCTCGCGATTCGTTAGCGCTAATTCCAGTTGGGCTGCAAAATCGGCTACACTACCGAGTTTGGCGTAAAAACCGTATGGCCCCAGAATTTCGCGGTTCACCGGTGTATCGAAGGCAACAGTAGGTAAACCCATCGCCACATAGTTGCCGATTTTACCATTACCCTCGGTTAAACTCATCTTCGGGGCGACGGCAACCTCACCGAGTGCCAGGTAACTGTGGAGATCACGGTACATAATCCGACCGGGAAGTGTAACGTGATCGGCAATTCCCAAACTGGCAGCCAGATTGCGGTAACTTTGTGGATCGGGGTGACCCATGATCAAGAAATGGAGGTCAGGATACCGCTGACACAGATGCCGGGCCACTTCGAGCAGCAGATTGGTGCCCTGATAAGGGGCCAGCAAGCCAATATAGACCACGATCCGCCGATCTGACGGAATACCGAGCTGAGCGCGCAACTCAGCGCGTTGGGCTGTCCATTCGGGTGAACCATCGAAGGGGCGAAACCGCTCGGTATCGACACCGTCGGCAATGGTGAAGAGGCGATCTTCCGCAACCGATCCATCACGACGGAGAAGATTGGCTGCGTTGTGAGTCGATGTCATTACCGCATCGGCGGTACGGTTCAGCATGCGTTCCAGACGGGTCAGAGGGACGAACAGCGGATTGCTGCGCCGAATGAAGCCATGGTCGAGCATCTCGCTGGTCATACTGCCCTGGTAATCGAGGATCAATGGCCGACGCAGCAGGCGTTGGAGTGGAAGCCCAATAGCAGCCGCCTCGTGAGTGTGAGCGTGAATAACATCTGGGTGCATCTGGAGAGCGGTGCGTAATACACGCCATCCCAAGCCAATATCGAGATAGAGTTTATGGCGTGATGATCCAACAACGGCGCGCTTGATCCAGGGAACGTCCCACGAACGGTAAATGGTGATCCCCGGAATATCATCACCATTATGGTACGTCACCAGTACAATACGATGACCACGGCGTTGTAGGGCACGAATCTCTTCTAAAATACGCACATGATTACCGTAGTCGGAAAAGAAACTCGTCGAGGCGATCATCAAAATGTTGTATGGCATAGCGATACAGGGCATTAGCCACGTGTGCGTGTGGTGTTCATTGCAGGAACACCAATGCGACGCTGCACGACCAGGTGCAGCGGTGGCCCAGCCGATGGTTGAGCACCGGCTAGAATAGCTTCATAGTGCAAATCGGGATCGGGTAAATCGAGGTGAGCAATCCATTCGTCGGGTAAGGTATCGGGATCAAACGTTAAATGAACGATACCCCGTTCACCGTAGAAGGTGGTTTCAACCGCTTCAAACCGTTCTTCAAGAACAATTGCTCCTTCATACAGGCCACGCGCCCAACTCACACCATTCCCGCCCACCTCGATCCAGACACTGCGCGTTTGTAAGCGGCTGGCCAGTCCTTTGGCTAGTGTACGGTCGGCGAAGTAGCGGGGGTCTTCCCAAATTGCTACCCATCCCTGCGCCGATGGTGCAACGAAGAAATGGCGGTAGGGTTTATCAGGTATCATGATAATGCCGCTTATCTCGTGCGGGGCGCGCTCAACGGCAATGAACCCCTGCTCGATGAGCAGTCTGTGCAGCGCCTCTGCAACGATAGCGTGATTAGTGTGAGCAACATAAATGGCAGCGCTATTGTTCATCATCGGCGCTATTGTAGTTCAGTCAGCGTTCTTATGCAAATGGAGTACTGTGATGAATCTGGCCGATTTACGTAAGGAGTACACGCAACGCGGTTTATCGGAAGCTGACGCCGATCCAGATCCAATTGTGCAGTTTATGCGCTGGTTCGACGAAGCGGTAGCAGCAGGTTTAATTGAGCCGAATGCCATGACTCTGGCGACAATCGATCCTGATGGACGCCCCTCGGCCCGTATGGTCTTGTTAAAGGGGGTAGATGAACGTGGTTTCGTTTTTTTTACGAATTACGAGAGTCGGAAGGGACAAGCAATGGCCGTTCATCCTGCGGTAGCTCTCGTCTTTTACTGGCCTGAACTTGAACGGCAGGTGCGGATAGAGGGGTATGCAGAAAAAGTCAGTGATGAAGAGGCCGATGCCTATTACGCCACTCGGCCACGTGACAGTCGTATCGGAGCGTGGGCTTCGCCACAGAGCAGGCCAATTGCTGATCGGGCCGAACTGGAACAGCGGGTGGCCGAAATAGCCGCTCGTTTTGCCGATCAAGACCCGCCACGGCCGCCGTTTTGGGGTGGTTACCGCGTGATTCCAGATCGGATTGAGTTCTGGCAGGGAAGACCTTCGCGCTTGCATGATCGACTCTGCTACACTCGTCATGATGATGGTTGGCAGCGCGAACGACTCGCACCGTAATGAAGTGGTAAGAGTTCGTGAGGGTTCCTGAAGCGTTTCCACTGGCGTAGCGTTTCGTGTTGTAACGGCTTTCTCGCTGCGAACGAACAACGACACGAGTGATAAACGCCATCTAGCAACTCACGTCCTCCCCGCTCTTCTGGTGGGCGCGGAAGAGGATTGGGACGAAGGTGAGAGGGTTGGTGCTACTGCGACGTGCGCTGCTTTCCACATGATCCCATCAGTTAGCATGTCACAAGTAGGGGCAGGGGTAGAACCTGCCCCACCGAGACAGTGAGCGGTTCGTGTTCCGAGGCGCGGCACAGCAGGGAGGAATAGCCCTTACAAGACGCTGACGGACGAAATCGGTGCACCGACGAGGGGCATGGTGTCAGACCACTGGCAGAACAGAACGTTACCTCTTCTGTGCTCGTTGTTCTTTTCTCTTTTCACCACTGCGAGAGGGGAAAATGTTGAAACGGTGCGTGGTTCTTGCTGAACGTTGCCCCATCAGCGACTATCGTTTATAATGTCAACAACGATTACCCGAACGATTGGGTCGTCTCCCGGCCTCGTTAACGTCTTTTGATATAAGCAGGTGGCCGGTTATGTGGAGGAGGATCGCGCGCATGTTTGGTACAAACCGCAAGCCCGCTCAAACGCCGACGATTGTTAATGGGCGGACAGAAACGGTCATCGGTGCCAATACCCGGTTTATTGGCAACTTGAATGCCGAAGGGAATGTTCGCATCGATGGCGCGGTGGAAGGCGATATTGAGGTCGTTGGCAATCTGATTATCGGCGAGACGGGGCGGGTTATTGCCACGATTAAAGCGCGGAATGTTCATGTATCGGGTGCGGTGAAAGGACAAATTACGGCGCTCGAACAGTTGGAAATCTCACCGACCGGTAAGGTGTGGGGTGATATTACGACGGCTGCGCTGCATATCGAGCCAGGTGGCCTCTTCCGTGGTCAGAGTTCAATGACGACCAATATTGAAGAGCCGTTATTACTTGAGCCACCACGTCCAGCCGCAGAATCGTGATCATTGCATCGCGTAGGGCGATGGGTACTTGCACAAGTTGCTACATCACTACTTGATGCAAGTACATATTCTTATGCGTCGTTACCGTTCATCACCAAAACCCTCATATTCATTCACTGCCTGGCGACGGATCTGGGCCACATTTCGTGGCCGGATGCGACGCTGGTTAAAGACAACTTTTCCCGGTGGTAGTCGCACGCTGGCTTCACTGGCGATCATGGGAGTCTTGCTGGTGATGATCGGGAGCATTACCGTTACGCTGGTTAATCAGATTATCATTGCTCGTGCGCTTGAACGCGAATTGGCGACTGCGCAGGTAGAGATGCAGGCATTGCAGGCCACGATGCAGGCCTTAACGGCGCGACTTGAATATGAGCAGTCGGATGCCGCAACCGAAGCGTGGGCTCGTAATCTTGGCCTGGTACGAGAAGGCGACATTGTCATCGTCCCTGAACGAGTGCCAACGCCAGTACCATCACTAACATCGCCAGTTGTACCGACACCTGCGCCGCTTCCATCGCCAGCACCTAACTGGCAGCGCTGGTGGCAAGCGTTTTTTCCCTAATCTGGCTCTATATCAGTGTCTTGTCTTACCGGTTTGCGGTGGACTATAGTTATTCCCCGCGGTTGTCATTCACCATCTGAGAGCCTGATTGAAAACCTGGGCTTTCTCATTGAGCATGTACCGTGACGTACTATACTCGTGCGATCATTGTGTGAGGGGTTGACAGCATTCTTTCGCTCCAGCTACCCCACGTTCCCTCTGTCTCTCCCCGCGTAGGAGTGGAAGAGGGCGAGGGGGATGGTAAGGAAGCACCAATTTCCCCCTTCCGCTCCCCAGGTAGGAGAGGAAGGAGGTAAGCGGGGAGGTGAGGGGCGCCAGGCATGTTCCCAGGCGTGCTCCACAGCACAGGCGCTAAAACCGTTGAAACCCTGTTTAGATTGAGGAAACGCCTGGGTTGCCCGCCAACGTTTGCAGATACTATTGTCGAGTCTCATCAAAAGTCCAGGTTTTTGATCACGCTTTTAGATAACCTTACTGCATCGCCCGGGCTAGCTTTTCAAGCTGATTCAGCAGAACAATTTCAAGAACAGCTATTTGTGAACTATGGGCGAGGGTGATAGCTTGCCAGATAAGTTGACGGGCTGCGGTAATGTTGTGGCGGTTGAAGTGTAGAACTGCCTGAGTACGTAATCCAAGCACTTGACTATACCGATCACCGATTGACTGGGCCATGTGCAAAGCTTGCTGTAGTCGGTGATCGATACCATCGTATTGCCCAAGCATTATCATCGTATAATACAGACCGATCTGAGAGCGATTTTCGATGATCTGGTCATTGACCATTCGTGCCAGTCGTATTGCCTGCTGGAAGCGCTTTTGTGCTCGTTGGAAATTATCGGACTCAATGAGTATCCAACCTTGCAATTCATAACTTTGGGCAGAGAGACTTTCCATCGCTATCAGATCGATGAGCATAGGTTGTGGTGATGTGTGGCGGGGTACCGTTTTACCGATCCGGTTTATACGGTGAAGCGTTGCCATTGCCTGCTTGTATCGACCCTGGAGGGCCAAATATTGGGCGTTGACGAGCCAGAGACCGGCTTGCAAAAGGCGACCGGCACGTGCATCATTCTGGCTTAAGCGGTCGATTTGCCTCTGAGTGGAGATACGTTGCGTGGCGAAGTGATCGAACTGACCGCTAACGAGCATATGATGGAGATACAGCACCGAAGCCAGAGCATGCAAAACCGGCTGTTCTTGTTCGGGCAAGATGCCCTTAAACAGGTGGAAATCTTCTGCCTGATGTAGATGATCACCAATCCGATCATTAAGGATGATACGCAAAACGAGAAGTTCGGCGCGCCGAGAAGAGGTATAGTTCGGCGCAATTCCCTTTTCAATGTAGTGCAGCGCTGTTTGAAAGAGTGAACGTTGGACGCAGATCAATGCCGCTTGCCAGCAGTGTTCGACAGCGTTGGCCCACATTTCGGCGCGTAAGCTGTGGTGAATCATAACGTCGTATACGGCCAACGGTGCTTTCATCTGAGTGAGTTCGTTCTGATACTTTGTCAGATACCAGGTATAGGCTGCCTGATGCAAATCGCGACGTTGGGTGAAGAGCAGGCTGTGGTAAGCGGCCTCGTGTGCGATACCGAAGATAAACCGATAGATCGGCTCTGGTTCGTTCATCTCGAGTTCGATCAACTGGTCGCGAACCAATGCGGCAATATCTTGATGCAATTCATCTTCAGTAAGGTGAGCGGGGTGAATATGCTGTAACAAGCGCAGCGGGAAGCTCCGGCCAATGACAGCGGCTATCTTCAACGTGAGGCGGGTGCGTTCACCCATTTGATCGATTCGCGCCTGTACGATCCCCAATGCCTGGCTTGAGAGTTGTAGCGATGGGATGGGTTCATGTAAGCGGGCAGTATCTTGTTCAATGGTGATCAGACGTTTTTGCAATAATATATGCACATATTCTTTGATAAAGAATGGTTGTCCGGCAGCGTACCGTTCGAGGTATTGGAGCAGGGGCGTATCGATCTCCTTCACACCGATTAACTGACGAATGAGATGGATGCGTTCAGCCGCAGGCAATCGCTCAAGCAGATGATGGGTTGTAAACGGCTGCCGACGTATGCTCTCGATGATGGGGGTTACGTGATTGGCGAGTGGACGGTACGATACGACGATCAACAGCGGTAAGTGAGGGAGCACTGCTTCAATGATCGCGTTCAGGAGTTGCAGCGACGCTGGATCGGCCCAATGAATATCCTCTAATATGATCAAGAGGGGTTCTCGCTTTAGACGATTGATCAGTAGCTCAATCACAAGAGGGCTAATATCAGTTGAGCGTCTTGCGTGCACAAATCCGTCAATGTTAAGAAGGTGCGCCAGCGTTGCGATGTGGTTGGGGAGAGCTGAGGATAATTCGGTTGCCATCTGCTGTAACCGTTCATATCGAGCCTGCAATGGAGTGCTATCATCAATGCCACACAACTCACCGAGAATGAACCGCCACGGATGCAGCGGCTGCTCTTGCATCCCGCTTTGACACTCGCCTCGGAAGCTATGATACCGACGCTCAAGCCATTTGATGCTCAGATGATGAATCAGGCTCGATTTCCCAATCCCAGCTTCACCCTCGATAAGTAAGACCTGACCCTGGCGCGGAGCATTGGCGATAAGCCGATCTATCATCTGACGTTCCTGTTCGCGCCCGATCAGCTCAGTGTACGCGCCCAGCGATGCCTGTAATGCTTGCTGAGTAGCAAGAGTTGGCTCACTGAGAACAAGCGCTGTGGGAATGGGTTGATTGTAACCCTTGATCGGCACGAGTTGCGGCTGAGTGGTGCGATACCGGCCCATAATATCTTGCCGTACCCTTCCAGAGACTACAATCGCGCCGGTTGGGGCTTGATCCATCAACAGGGCAGCCAGATTCATTTCTTCACCCTGCGCAGTGTACACTCGTCGCAGACGCCCCCCAACTTCACCGACGAAAAGAGTGCCCACAGTAATTCCTGCCTTGCGAATTACGCCGCGATTACGGAGTTCTATCGCACAACCAACCGCCCGGCTGGTGTCATCGCCATGAGCAACCGGTGCCCCAAACAAGAAGACCATAACCGCACCTTTGCTCCCCAGCTCGATCTCGTTGAGCCACCCTCCCCAGCGCATCGTGATGGCTTGTGCTTGGGTAACCAAGGCTTGCAGGTCAACCGGATATTCTGGTAAATCAAAGGCTGCGAACACCGGAACACATCGCCGATATTCAGCAACCAGAGTGTTGAGTTGGAGACGCCGAGCGAAACTCGGCGGGAGAAAATGTTCCCACCGCAGGATAGGGGCTTCTGAAGGGTAGTAATCGATGGTCGGAGTTGGCTGCGTATTGATCAGTAAGAACTGCACCTGCCCCGGATTGGCCTGTTGCTCGGCCAGACTGGCGGCATTGATCGGTGAACCGATCAATATCGGGTGGATACCTTGATTGGGTATCCCTACCAGGGTCAGATATACTGTCCCGACACTGATCCCTACCCGAAGTTCGAGCGTGAAAGGTCCTTCGGGAGTTGAGATAGGATTGAGGGTTGTTAGTGCATTATGGAGGACATAACCACAGCGCATCGCCAGCGCGGGATCGGTGATGTCTGGCCACCATGCGGTCAAAGCATCGCCAGCAATGTGGATGACGTCGCCGCCATTGGCAGTAATCGTAGCGATGATGACCTCGAAATAGCGGTTTAGAATATTGTGTAATTGCTCGGCTCCGTCGGGAAGTGTGGCAAATAATGCGGTGAGACGAGTGAACCCTTTCAGATCAGTGTGGAGGATGGTTGCCTGATACGTCTGAACCTGTCCTGCCCGTAATGCTCCAGCATCAAGTGCATCGCGTAAGGTGACAGGGACGTAAGGTCGGAATAACTGGTTAAGTGTTTGTTGTTCCATGTGCTGGTAATAAGCTGCTGTTGCCTTATCTTCTTATTGTACTCTAAATCGGGTTGTAAAACGTAGTATGGTATACTGTCAAGCGACGACGAGTTGTCATTCTACCGCATCTTCTCGGACGTAGAAAGGCTATCTGTGAGTCCTGAACGTTTGCAAAAGGTCTTGGCCAGTGCAGGTATTGCTTCACGACGTGATTGTGAAGCACTCATTGCTGCCGGACGAGTAACGGTCAATGGGCGTGTCGTGGTTGTGCCCAGCACACGGGTTGATTTAGAGCACGATGAGGTACGGGTTGATGGTCAGCCAATCCGTATGCCGGCCAAACGTACCTATATTATGCTTCATAAGCCGGCAGGTGTGGTGTCAACCGCTGAAGACACCCATGGTCGTCCAACTGTGCTCGATCTAGTGGATGTACCGGCACGGGTTTTTCCGGTCGGGCGCCTCGACATTGATAGTGAGGGTTTGATATTGCTGACCGACGACGGCGAATTGGCGTATGCCCTGACCCATCCTAGCTTTGAGGTTGAAAAAGAGTACCGTGTGCTTCTTGATCGGCCACTGACACCAGAGGCGTTGCGGAGTTGGCGTAATGGTGTTTTGCTCGATGGTGAGATGACAGCGCCTGCCTGGGTAGAAATGATCGGGACGGCACCGGAGGGGGTATGGGTTCGGATCGTCTTACGGGAAGGGCGTAAGCGTCAGATTCGGGCGGTTGCCAAACTGCTCGGTTATGAAGTGCGACGGTTGATACGGGTACGTGAGGGTAATCTGCTACTCGGCGACTTACCACCACGATCCTGGCGTTATTTGACCGATGAAGAAGTTGCCGCGCTGCGTGCTCACATCTCGGCCCGACGGCACCCGCCGACAAAATCAGACGAAACGACACCGGCTGTTCGACCACCAGCTGATCGTTCTACCATTGCTGTGGGTGGTGATGAGCGCACAGCAGGAAGGCGACCGGAGCGCGGCGAACGGGGTGCACTGCCACGCCAGGAGCGCGGCGAACGGGCAGCGCCACCACGCCAGGAGCGCGGCGAACGGGCAGCGCCACCACGCCAGGATCGCGGCGAACGGGCAGCACCGCCACGTCAGGAGCGCGGCGAACGGGCAGCGCCACCACGCCAGGATCGCGGCGAACGGGCAGCACCGCCACGTCAGGAGCGCGGCGAGCGGGCAGCACCGCCACGTCAGGAACGCGGCGAACGGGGTGCACCGTCACAATGGCGAGAAGAACAGCGCAGTCGTGCAGGGAAGAGCACAGGGCGGACGTATCGAGACGAGCGTCAGCGTCCAGCAAACAGCAAATCATCATCTGCACGACCGAATCGTCAAGGCGAACCTGCTCAGAACAATCTCCAGCAACGCATCCGGCGCTCGCATCGTGATAAAGATCAGGAATAATTCCTATCAAAATGAACTATGGATAAGTAGCACTGATGAGCTTGACAAAGCACAAGATAGTGGTATAAATGTTTGGGTGTATGCTTGTGATAGATGCCACAAGAAAGGAAAAGAGTGATGAAGATGTGGTCACGGATGCTCACATTGGTGGTCTTAACGTTGATGGCTTTGGCACTGGCAGCCTGTGGTGGTGGGAGCAGCAGTGGCGGTGCTACTGGTGGTTCTGGTAGTGGGCCGGTCACCTTAGAAATCGGTTCAAAGGGTGAAGAGCTGGCTTTTGATAAGACAGAGCTGAAGGTTGCGGCAGGTCAGACGGTCACAATCCGCTTCAAGAACAACTCGGCGGTGCAACAACACAACTGGGTTCTGATTAAGGGTGGCGATGCTGAAGCTGCTGCAATTGCTAATGCTGGTTTGACTGCTGGTCCGGCGGCAAACTATTTACCGGCCGACAAGAGCAACATCATTGCCTCGTCATCACTGGCAAACGGTAATGAGACGGTCGAGGTGACGTTTACGGCACCGGCTCCCGGTACGTATCTCTACATTTGTACCGTGCCAGGTCATTACCCACTGATGCAGGGTAAGTTGGTGGTAAACTAATATCTTAACCTGTGATACTGAAGAATCACGGAGCACGACAACACGTGCTCCGTGATTTTATGTTGTGTATGAATATGGCGGTCAAAGGTCGTGAGCAGAAACTCGTGGTTTTGATCAAGCGCTCATCAGGAGAGTCGGCTGAAGTGGCGAGTAACTCAGCCGCTGCATCAACAACCTGGGCTGTTGATAGTCTGTTTTGTTCTTCCTTCAAAGGTCATTGTTGATTTTGCCAGAGACATCCCTCCACCGTTCCTGTGCGTAACACAAGATGGTACATGATATACTGAATAACAAGTTGTAACGCTGAGGAACACTGATCATGCTTCGTCGTCTACCGCTTATTGGTCAACAAATTGTTCATCGCATCAATTGGCGGCGTGTGCCGACAAAACGTCGTGGGCAATGGCTCGTTGGGACATCACTGATGGTTACCGGCGCGAGTTTGCTTATCTATGTGTTGTTTGCAACCCTGCAAGTGGAATATTACCGTTGGGCTGCCCGTGGTGATTCACCTTTACCGGCGCCACGATTGACCACCAGTGGCTTTCGCCCGGCCGATGCACGTCCACTGTTGCCTTTAGCTGAGATCACGGTTGCCACCCCTGTACCGACTAACGCAACTGTTCCAGGAGGGGAGACCGCGTCCGACGCAGTGGTTGCCACGCCGGTACCAGCTTCAACCGATGGTACGCTACCGCCAATACCGGCAACGAACAGGGCAACGACTCTTGCCGGGGTTGATAGCGGTTTACTTATTTCTGAACCGCCTGAGTCGACGCGAGCTGAATGGGTAGCAACAGTTGAACGTTTGGTAATACCGAAGATTAAGGTCGACTCGAAGGTGATCGAAGTGGGATGGGAGACAGTGGAAGAAAATGGTCAGTTGATCTCGGTCTGGCAGGTCGCTGAGTTTGCGGTTGGTCAGCATCGTGGATCGGCTAATCCCGGTGAAGGCGATAATATCGTACTGGCAGGACATGTCGGTGGGTATGGTCGGGTTTTCAAAGACCTCTTCTACCTGCAACCGGGCGATGAGGTGATTGTGTACAGTCGAGGTCAGCCCTACCGCTACATCGTACACGAGCGGATTATCGTTGATGAAGAAGGGGTGCCCGCTGAGCAGCGATTAGCCAATGCTCGCTATATTGCACCAACCGGTTATGAGGTGGTCACGATGATTACCTGCTGGCCACCCAGTGGACCCGATAAGTTCAAGCAACGTGTCATTGTGCGAGCGTTACCCGCTGCGAGTGTAGATAACTCTGATGAGCGTGCTCCTTAAAGCACATCTGTACAATACTCTTCTACCAGGATTTGCTTTCACGATAATGCCGTACCTCTCAGAGTGTGTCTGAAAAAATGTTGAGTTATGTACAACACTGAAACGTGACTTCAGCAAGCCAATCATTCCGTCAATCCCTGGTCGGCAAGGGCATATTCAGCTACACGCTCAGGGAATGGAAGAAGCGCCTGATGCAGCACCGCTGCACCTCCGGCCTCGTCTCCCATCTCGATATCTGTCCAATGCCTGAAATCGCTCTCCCCCCTTTTTAACCCCTTGTCTGGGGATCGTCCTGATCCTGCATACGTGCCTCATCGCCATTGTTGCATACGCCGTTGTTGCCAATCTCTCAGAGTGTGATCAAAAACCTAGGTTTTTGATGTGGCTCGACCCTGGCAATGGGCAGGGGAACGTAGGCAGGTAACGCATGCGTCTCCGCGACAGTTTCCGGGCCTGTGCTGCAAAGCACGCCTGGTGTCCCTCACCTTCCCCCTTACCCCCTTCCGCTCCTCCACAGGGCGAGGGAGGGGAAGGTACGGCGCGGGAGCGAACGAATGTGGGCGCCCCCTAACGCAATGGTCGCACCCGTATGGTATGCGCTCGATGAGCAATCCAGGTTTCTGATCACCCTCTCAGTGTTGTGAGGACCAGTGTTGGCGGGCAACGCCATCAATCATTAGCAGTATCTTCCCGGTATTATGTAAGTTTGCATAAGTATTTCAGCCGCGATGTTCTTCGTTGATGCGTGTCGTCTCGAGCATTTGCAAAATGCTGGTACCACGAATAAACACACGACGGAGGCCTGCCGGTCGGCTGGCTGCCAACTGACCGCTACTGATCAGCCGTTTTACGGTACTTAGACTTACCCCTAGCAGACGGGCAACCTCTTCGCGTGAATAGACTGCATCGGGGTTGATTCCTTCACGGCGTGCCATTGGCGCTCCTTCTGATGTTTACTCTTACCATCGTGAAGTGTAGCACAATGAAACAACTTGTAGTTGGCGACTGCATGTTGGGCTATCTAGCTACGCTGGCGTTTCGCTTATACCCCTCTTGCACCATCGCGCCATTTGACACACTACCACGAGGAGTGTAGATGAGACGAGAGGAGATTCCAACGTTACTCTTTCCTACAGCGGGGCGTAAATAATGTCAGATAGCCGTGCCACGAACCAGTAGCTGATAGACAAGAAGTGCTCTGGCAATGAAGCTAAATCAGTCCAAAGAGTCGATAGACAACTAATACACACACTACCGCCAGACTGATACCGGCAATGACCTGCATCAGGGTGTGGTTGCGGGTGCGTAATCGCGCCCATCCCAACACAATAGCTGCCGCCCAACATACGCCACCAAGCGCGGGCAGGTAAATGCTTGCCAGCGTAGCACACGAGCCGATACTGGCCGAGTGAATGCTAATTTTCCAGAAGAGGTTGATCAGAAACGAAAGGAAATTCATCACCGCAACTGATACAAGCATGGCTAGCAGCGGTAATGGGGCGTGCAGTGCCCAGAGAATGACTGTGCCAATCAAGACATTGACCATTCCAAACAGGTACAGTTCGTTGCGTTGAGTGCGCACTGAAATGTCATCGTCGCTATAAGCCCCCTGCTGCAAGCGAATATTGAAAAAGATGGTTGGCGGCACGACGTGGAGCAGGGCGCAGAGGAGTGACCACCATAGCCCGTTGATACGGTTGTCGCTACCAAAGACCCCGACGATAAAAATACTTACGATGCCAAGTGGTACCGGATGTAATATTTGTGAAATCCGGCGGGCGATAGCGTATCCTCGCCCTGGTATTGCGCCTCGACTCAGTGCTTCGGCGGTCAGATCGTTCGATTGCATCATATACATAACCCTCAGCGAGCCTGCTTTATTGTTACAAGCTCACGATAAATAGCGACAAGCGTTTGGCCAGCTTGCTCCCAGCGGAACAATGCTGCCTGTTGTGGGCCGGCGGTGCGTAGTGGCATCGGGTTGCTCAGCGCAGTACGGATGCCAGCAGCAATATCCTCTGGATCGAGTGGATCGACGAATACGGCAGCCGATCCGGTCACTTCAGGTAAGCTCGAAACTTTCGTTGTCACTACCGGCGTTCCACAGGCAAGTGCTTCAAGAACCGGGAAGCCAAATCCTTCGTATAGCGATGGATATACGAAGGCTCTAGCTAAATTATACAATGCCGGTAAATCTTCATCAGCAACAAAGTCGAGGAAGTGAACACGGTCACGCAAATGGCATTGTTCAACGGTGGCAAAAATGTCGTCGTAGAGCCAGCCGCGCTTTCCGGCAATCAGCAGGTGCAGGTCGGGATGTTCTGATTGCAGCAGCGTAAAAGCTTGTAACAGTCGTACCAGGTTCTTGCGTGGTTCGAGCGTGCCGACGAAGAGCAAAAAATGTTCGGGTAAGCCCAGGCGTTGACGAACCGCCTGTGCCTCGGCTGTTGGTATGGGGCGAAAGCGCGTATCAACTGCCGGGTAGAGTAAGCGGATGCGCCGGTTGGGAATGCCGTACAGACGACCAAGATCGCTAGCCGTTGCTTTTGAGTCAACAACGATCAGATCGGCCCGTTGGAGTGATCGTGGGACGGCGGTACTCAGGTAGCGACGGAGCTTTGGCTCGGCGCAGCCTGGTTCGACCAGAAAGGTCAGATCGTGGATGGTAAGAAGGGTACGTGCCCGGGTCGGTGGTAATACGAAATCGGGGGCATGCACCACATCGAGCGGTCCGATCAGCCATTCAATCCGAAGTGGTAAACGTACACGTTGCCAGAGAATGGTCAGGAGTCGTGGAGTGATCGGGAGCGGTCGTAATCTGATATTGTGATACGTGGCTGCGAGTTGTTGCGCGTAGTGAACAAATGGTCCTTGCTGATCAAGACCGGTAGCCGCATAGAAGAGCTGAAATGAGAGTTCGGGATCAGACTGAGCGGCTGCACGGACCAATTCACGAGTATACCGCCCTATTCCGGCGCCCTGCCAGATGCCCGCTGTATAATCGACACCGATGCGCATGGCTTATTTTCGTCGGCTAAACAGGTAGAGGATGAAGCCAAAAATCACGATGCTCCAAAAGTTGATCAGTCGGTCTAGCAGCGTAACAGCACTGCCTAAACTAGCCGCGATCCCAAACAGTGTCAACACGACCGTAATCGTTCCTTCTACCACCCCCAATCCAGCCGGTGTAATGGGCAGTGCGGTCAGCAGCGATGAGGCCAGGGCGACAAAGATGATCGCAGCCAGGGTTAAGTTGAGGCCGGTATGATCGAGTGACTGAATGACAAACCAGAGCCGAAATCCTTCGAGCGTCCAGATTGCAGCGGTGAGCACAAACAGCCGCGGTAAGATGGCAGGGGTAAACGATGTCAGAGCCGAGTGCTCGAAGTTACCGTACACGCGGTGCAGACGACGCGGAATGAACCAACGGATTTGCGGGCCAAGCCAGCGCATACCGATCAGCCCGCCGATAATAATGACAACAAGCAAACCGCCGAATCCGAAGACGATCTGCGTGCCTTCAGGCATATGAGGGCCAAACGTGAGAAAGCCAGAAAGGACGAGTAAGCTGAACAGACCGATCATGTCGAGCAAGCGTTCGGCAAAAATCGTCCCAAACGTCGCCGAAAACGAGACATTGCCATTATGTTTCAATAAATAGCCGCGGTACGCATCACCCAATTTTGCCGGCACGATACAGTTCGCGAACCACGAAAGATAGATATATTCGATCAGCGCGGGCAATGACGCCCACGAATGGCGGCCACGCTCTACCAGTACGCCAGCATTGATCAAGAGCATGCGCCAACGGAGTGCACGTAGCGGGAAGGTGAGGTAAAAGACGATCAAACCAGTACCGAGCAGCCACGGATTGGCCGAGCGCATATACTGCCAGGTCGCTGAAAGGTCGATATCGAGGCTGCGCACCGCAAAGACAATGATAGCAATTGCGATGCCGAAGGAGATTAATGTTCGTGGCTGGCGCAGACGCTGACCAAGCGAAAACGTTTCTCGATCACCATCATGCTTTCTACTATCTTCAGGTGTTCTGGAGACCGGTGTTGGTTGATCGCTCATAGTCAGGTTAGCCTTCCCGAACCTGTCAGGCGTTTCGTTCACTTCTGACATAATCGTACTCGATGGTACCACACATGTGCAACCCGATCAGGTGTCCTGTGCGCATTCCATGCAATACCACTCCCAAAACCGGCTTAGCCCCTCTTCAATAGCGACGGTTGGCGAAAAGCCGAGAAGTTGGTGAGCTTTCGTTGTATCGGCATAGGTGATCGGTGGTTCGGTGGCCGGTAATGGCTTGATCTCGATCCGGGCCGGATAGCCGGTAATCTGTTCAAGCAGCGTGACAAAATGACACATTTCGACCGGTTGTGAGTGGCCAAGATTGAATATTTCGTAGGCATGCGGTCGGTCAAGTGCATGAATAACACCACTGATAATGTCATCGATGTAAGTGTAGTCACGGAAGAGCTTTTCGCCACCATTGAACAGCGTAATGGGCTGACCGCGCACCATGCGTTCGACAAACAGGTATGGGGTCATATCAGGGCGGCCTCGGGGTCCATAGACGGTAAAAAAGCGCACGACGCTGGTTGGTACCCCGTACAGGCTATGAAAGGTATAGGCCAGCACCTCAGCTGCTTTTTTCGTTGCAGCATACGGTGACAGAGGTCGGTCGGTCGTGTCATCTTCGCGAAACGGGACGCGATTGGTCTTACCGTACACCGATGACGTTGACGCCAGGATCAGATTTTCAACTCCAGCGCGCCAGGCCTGATCAAGAATGACCAGGCTCCCACCGATATTCACGGCTTCGTAGAGCTGTGGATTGGCGATTGAGGGGCGGGGGCCGGGCATTGCTGCCAGGTGAACGACAAACCGTGGTCGATAACGGGCAAAGATCATTGCTACCGTATCGGCGTCGCGGATGTCACCTTCGATGAGGGTAAATCCAGGTTGTTGCATCGCCCCCATGAGGTTACGACGCTTACGGTGGGGGCTGTAGTAATCGGTGAAATTATCCAGACCGATTACCTGCTCACCACGTGCCAGTAAGCGATCAACCAGATGGCTTCCGATAAAACCGGCTGCACCGGTGACGAGATAAGTCATAACTCCTCTTTGGGTTTTGGTAGTATGGTGTTGCCCGTATCAAGTGTTGCCAGCAAAGCGATCACAACACCGAATTGAATACCCATATTTAAGACGTGCAAATTCTCAAAGAGATTGTGACCGTTCAGTGCACCCACTACACCTGTTCCACCAAGGATGATTCCGCGGATCAATGCATGATGCGTTTGTTGTGCTGCTCGGATGATACAATACCAGATGCTGCCGATAAAGCCCCAATATGCGCTGAAACCGATAAGACCACTCTCAGCGGCGATGTGCAGGTAGTAGTTGTGGGCATGACCTCGAGAATGATACCATGGCTTGATCCAGGTCGGGGTTGATCCACTGTAGGTCGGGCGCTCGTAGGCGATACTAAAATTGCCAGGCCCAATCCCCAAGAGTGGTCGTTCCTGGAGCATCCGCCATGCCGCATGCAGGTGAGCCATCCGTTCGACAATGGCGAAGTTTGAGGGTGTAATTTCAACATGACGGGGATCGAATAGGCGCAAATTATCGGTGATTGACGTAATGCGATTGCTCAATGCTGGTGGCAGAATCCCACTTTGCAGCAACAGAATGCTACTTATGCTTATCAGCAATACGGTTATTCCGGTGCGGATAACCATCGTGCGGCCGTAGCGTCCGGCAAAGACGATAGCCGTTATCAGCCCACCGATCAGGGCACCGAGCCATCCACCGCGTGAAAAACTCGTGAGTAGTCCGCCAAGCAGGCTGCCGGCGGCAATACCGAGTGCACAAAGGATAGGCCAAAATTGCGAAGGGCGGGGGCGGGTTTCAATCAAAGCCACGATCAGCCCGACCGCCAGTGGCCATGCCTGATTCATGTAGCCGGCAAACGAATTGGGTTGCCCGATAGTACCGTATGCCCGTACTCTGCCCCCAGCGATGGCAAAGCTTTCAGGCCCGATTCCGGTGAGAAACTGTCCAATACCAATCAGTGCCGTGATGCCAGGCGCGACCAGTAAACAGGTGATCAATACCTTCCGACGCCAGGATATGCGCGATGGGTCTTGAAGCACCCAAACAGTTGCCGTATAGATCAGCAGTACCGTTGTCCAACGCAGCGTCTCTTTTAAGGCTTCGCTCCGACTCAGTGGTGTTGTAGCCGCCGAGAGCGCCAGCATCCAGATAAAGATCACCAGCGCAATACCAGGAGGTTTCAGGGCAGGCCAGGGTTGGCTGAGCTGCCTGAACAGACTCAGCAGCACCACGATCAAACAGGCCTGCGTGACACTCAGCCCGCCAGGGAGCGTGACTAATTGCTGAAAGGGAACAGAGAGGACGGCCAGTGCAACAGGCCAGACCGGATCACAGATTGCTAATCCCAGAGCGGTAATACTCAGCAGCCAGCTCGCTGCCACCAGCGGCGGGGTGAAGGCGAGGAGCAGACCTGCTAACCCCGCGCCGATCAGCCATATCCATCGTTGATCTGCTCGATACGCTATCGAAAACAACTGCATTACCAGGCACCACGACCGGACAGAATTGCCGGAATGACCATCATCAAGATGCGGAAATCGAGACTCAATGACCAGTTCTCGGCGTAGTAAATATCAAGCCGCACCTGCTCGTCAAAGGAGATTTCACTACGTCCCAGCGCTTGCGGAAGGCATGCCAACCCGGGAAGTACTGCCAATCGGCGATGATGCCAGGGTTCGTAGCGAGCCACCTCCTCCGGTAATGCAGGTCGTGGGCCGATCAGACTCATATCACCGCGGAGTACATTATACAGTTGCGGTAGTTCATCAAGGCTGGTGCGCCGTAGCCAGCGCCCGATCCGCGTTACCCGTGGATCGGCGCGTATCTTGAACAAGGGGCCATCAGCTTCATTGTAGTGAAGCAATTCCTTGCGCCGTTGTTCAGCATCAGGCACCATGGTGCGAAACTTGTAGCAGGTGAAGAGTTTCCCGTTTTTGCCAACCCGTTGCTGGCGAAAGATAATTGGACGTCCTGAGTCGAACCAGATGAGAAGCGTAATAACAATTGCCAGCGGAATCGTGATCGGTAAACTGATCAACACGACCGAGAGATCGAACATTCGTTTCAGAGCCAGGTTCAGGCCTTGAAGTTGAACCGCTTTTGGTTGGAGCAGGGGGATACCGCTCAAGTGCATAATGTCAACGCGGTCGAAGCTGAGCTGGTATATGTCGGGGGCTATCTGATATTCAACGTCGAGTTGCTGGCAGCGGGCGGCCAATTCGGGTAATCGTTCGTATTCCCAGAATGGTAAGGCAATAATGACATGTTGAATGTCCTGTTGGAGGACGACGGTTTCAAAATCGTCGAGATCACCGAGGTATTGAAAGACACGTGCTCGATTACCGGCAATAATTGGCTGATCGCTGAGATAGCCAACAAGCGTATAACCGATACCCGGTGAAGCAGTCAGTGATTGCATGACCAACTGACCGAGACCAGTGCCCCCTACCACCAGTACTCGTTCACGGCCAAGACCACGAGACCAAAACCAGTGACGGATGCCAATGAGCAACAGACGCCAGCTCAACAACAAGCCGATGATGGTGATGGCAGCAAACGCAAAGATTAAGCGAGAGTAGAAGAAAGGCCGGTACAGAAAGACCACCACCATCAGCAGTGCGATCATTGTAATCACACTCCCGGCGATGGCAGTGGTCTCGTCGAGCAGGGTCATGCGACGGCTGGGACGATAAAATCCGCTGCCGATAAAGCGTAAACTCAGGAGGGCCTGAAGAATGAAGACAATCGGTAGAAACGCACTGAAGGGAACCAGGTTCTCAGTAGCAACTTCGGCGATAATCCGATCAAATGGCACCGGCCAGCTTACCTGATAGCGTAGCAGGTATGCTATGCCGAAACCGGCAAAGATGAGCATCTGATCGATCAAAAACATACCGACGGCCGTCCAACGCTGCTTGCGGCGCAAACGTTGTCGGCTCGTTCGTGACGCACGCTCTGATGCTGGTGGATGTTCAATCATGCGCAAGTCTGTCTGCCTGTTTAACCATCAACAATGACATACTTGGTTCCCAGTGCAACTATTTACGGTGGGGTAATGTCATGATGATAGGGGTGAGAGTCTCGTGCCGGATCACGATGATTGGCGACTGACCGGCGATGTTCGATGTAGAGCATAATACCTGGCGAGGCTGCAATAAGTAGCATGAGAGCAATCAGGCTTATCCAGAGCATACGCGGCTCTTCTCCCTCTTCTGTTCTTTCCACACAATTGTGACTGCGCATCATGACGCAGCGCTCTATCTTACCATAATCTGCCGGTCTTGTAAGCTGATAAAAAGCTGATAGACGGGACAGCTTTTCTGTCCCGTCTATCGTTAGTGATGGTGGATTATGCCGCACGAGCAGCCGCAGGCTCTTCGGTACCTTCGGCAGCAGCCTCGATTTGAGCTACCGCGTCGCGTGGTTTGACCTTCAGGAAACAGGTACGGTAGTGATCCCAGCGGGCCAGAATTTCACTACCGCGTGGGCTTTTTGTCAGTGCAACATGGCGGCGGATCAACTCACGTACCCGTTTTTCATCCCGGTCGCTGAGCGGTCGAAGCTCGACCAGTTGTGGATTGTAGCGCTGGGCAAACGTACCTGCTTCATCGAGCACATAGGCTACACCGCCAGTCATACCAGCGCCGAAGTTGCGTCCGGTTGGGCCGAGCACAACAACGACCCCGCCGGTCATATACTCGCAGCCGTGGTCGCCAACGCCTTCGACGACGGCCGTTGCGCCGGAATTTCGCACGGCAAAGCGCTCTCCTACCCGACCAGCGGCATAGAATTCACCACCGGTAGCGCCGTAGAGCAGAGTATTCCCGGCGATCACGTTCTCGTGCCAGACGTATTGGGCCTCGGGCGATGGTGCGATAGTGATCAGCCCGCCAGCCATCCCCTTCCCGACATAGTCGTTTGCGTCGCCAATGAGATGGAGTGAGACACCGGGGGCGTTGAATGCCCCAAAGCTCTGCCCGGCATGGCCGTGGAAGGTGATGGTGATGGTATCGGGTGGTAGTCCTTTATCGCCGTAGAGCTGCCCGATTGCACCGGCCAGTCGCGCTCCAACCGAACGGTCACAATTGTTGATCGCGTAGCGGAGCCGTACCGGGCCACTCGCTGCCAATGCGTTGGCGGCATCGATCATAATCTGATCGTTCAAACTCTGCTCAGGTGGAAGTGCGTTGGGTTTTCCGCCGTGGCGAATAGGACCTTTGCCAATCAACGCTGCTGCACCGAGAACAGGTGTCATATCGAGTGCATCAGCCGCTTCAATGTTAGTCTTGCGCTGACGGAGCAGGTCTGTCCGACCAACAGCCTCGTCAAGTGATCGCAGCCCAAGGCCGGCCAGAATCTCGCGAACTTCCTGAGCCAGGTATCGGAAGAAGGCCATCACCATCTCTGGTTTGCCGGGGAATTTTGCCCGCAGATCACTGCGCTGGGTGGCAATACCAACCGGACAAGTATTATTGTGACAGGCACGGGCCATAATACATCCCTCGGCGACCAGTGCTGCGGTACCGAAAGAGAACTCATCGGCGCCAAGGAGAGCTGCTACAACTACATCACGGCCTGTCTTCAACCCACCATCAGCGCGGAGCCGGACTCGCTCGCGGAGACCATTCATGATGAGTGTCTGTTGGGTTTCAGCCAGACCTAATTCCCATGGGATACCGGCATTCTTAATGCTGCTCAACGGTGATGCGCCGGTGCCTCCGGCATGACCACTGATCAGAATAGTGTCGGCATATCCTTTGGCTACACCGGCAGCAATGGTGCCGACGCCGGATGTCGCTACCAGCTTGACTGAAACGCGAGCGTTGGGATTGACCTGCTTGAGGTCATAGATCAGTTGTGCCAGGTCTTCGATACTGTAAATGTCGTGATGGGGTGGTGGGCTAATCAGCGCCACGCCGGGCACCGTATGGCGAATCCGGGCAATCTCTTCATTGACCTTATGGCCGGGCAACTGACCACCTTCACCTGGTTTGGCGCCCTGCGCCATCTTGATCTGCAACTCACTGGCACTGGCCAGATACGCCGGCGTTACCCCAAAACGACCCGATGCCACCTGCTTGATCCGCGAATTACGTTCATCGTGGTAGCGTTCTGGTGCTTCACCACCTTCACCGCTATTTGCCATTGCACCCAGGCGGTTCATCGCGATTGACAATGTCTCGTGGGCTTCAGAGCTAGTCGAGCCATGGCTCATCGCCGCCGTCGAAAATCGCTTTACAATTGACTCAATGGATTCCACTTCATCAATCGGTACTGGTGGGCCAGCCGGTATAAACTCTAGCAGGTCACGCGGCTCGGTTGGGGGCCGGTTGTTAACCAGATCGGCATAAGCCCGGTATGTGGCGTAGCCTTCACTACTCAGCGATGGGCCAGTGCTATCACCATTGAGCGCATGGGGGTTGCGTACCGCCTTGTGAAGCGCGTGAACCACGGCTGGGCTAAAGGCGTGGTATTCGCCATCCTTCTTGAATTTGTAGAAGCCGGGATGTGGCAGACTGACCCGACCGGTCTGGAATGCACGGGCATGGCGGACGGCCAGATCACGAGCAATACGGCTAAACGAGACACCTCCCACTCGTGATGGAGTACCGGTGAAGCATCGTTCGACGACATCGTGAGCTAACCCTAACGCCTCGAAGATTTGAGCACCACAATAACTGTCGAGGGTTGAAATGCCCATTTTCGACATAATCTTGAGCAGGCCCTTTTCTAGAGCGTGAATGTAGTGGTGCTCGGCCTCTTCGGCGAGTGCAGAGGTGCGTAGATCATCGGTATAATGGCCGACACCATGCTCGGCCCGCTGCCGCACTGCATCCCGTTCAAGAGCAATCCGGCGCACACTGAGCAGTGCTAGGTAGGGATTGATCGCCTCGGCACCATAGCCGATCAGGGTCGCCATGTGATGTACTTCGCGGGCTTCACCGGTTTCGACCAGTAGACTGACCTGTGAGCGTAGACCGGTACGGATGAGATGATGGTGAACGGCACCGGTGGCCAATAGAATTGGTAGCGCTGCGTGATCAGCGTCAAGCCCGCGATCGCTCAGAATGATAATGGCTGCCCCCTCTTGAACGGCCGTCGCTGCGTCGGCGCACACTCGATCGAGAGCCTGCAACAGACTTTCTGCATTGATGTGCTGCGCAGAGAAGAGAAGACTGATCGTTACCGAACGCAGCAGTGGATCGCTGTGCGTGCGAATTGCCGCCAACTGCGCATCTGTCAGGATGGGAGAGGTCAGTTGTAACAGATGAGCGTGTTCTGGTGTTTCGAGCAGAATTGAGCGGCGACGACCAATGCCTACACTCAACGACATGACCAACTCTTCACGCAGTGGATCGATGGGAGGATTAGTTACTTCAGCAAAACGCTGCTTGAAAAAGTGGAAGAGCGGTCGTCCCAATTCCAACTGCGAGAGTGGTGGTATCGGTGTATCATCACCCATCGAGCCAACCGGTTCGTGACCGGTCATTCCCATTGGCTTAAGGATCACATTCAGCTCTTCAGAGGTGTAACCAAACGCCATCTGTAGTGGTTGCAAATCCTCTTCGTTCTCAGCCAAAGTGGGAAGATTTGCAGGTAGATAACACAAATGCTCTTTGAGCCATTCGGCGTAAGGGCGACGTCGCGCCAGCAGGGCCTTGACTTCGCTATCGGTGTAAATCTTTCCTGAGCTGGTATCAACTGCCAACATCTGCCCAGGGCCGAGTTTCCCTTTACAGACAATGCGGGTCTCGGCGATAGGTACAGCACCGACCTCTGAACCTGAGACAACCAATCCATCATCGGTGACGATGTAGCGGGCCGGTCGCAAACCGTTACGGTCAAGGGCGGTGCCGACAATAATCCCGTCGGAAAATGCCAGGGCAGCTGGGCCGTCCCACGGTTCGATCAGACAAGAGTGATACTGATAGAATGCCCGCAGCGTCGGCTCGATGTCGGGTACCTTTTCCCAGGCTTCGGGCACCAGCATAGCCGTTGCATGCCGAATATCTCGCCCGGCCATCACCAGTAATTCGAGCGTGTTATCTAGCATAGCCGAGTCGGAACCATTCTCGTCGATAACCGGCAGCAGTTCACTCATCGATGGCGCACCGCTGGGTAAGAAATCGTCTGGGAGGGTAATGGCTTGTTCGCGGGCACGCATCCAATTGACGTTGCCCTGCAATGTATTAATCTCACCGTTATGGGCCAGCATACGGAACGGTTGTGCCCGATCCCAGGTTGGAAAGGTGTTGGTGCTGTAGCGCTGATGATAGACGGCAATGGCGGTCGTAAAATCAGGATCGCGCAGATCGATATAAAAGTCGGCCAAGTGCGATCCGAGAAGCAGACCTTTGTATACAACGGTACGGGATGAGAATGACGGGATGTATGCCGGTAAGCTGGCCTGGCGGAAAAGCCGTTCCATCATCTTCCGGGCCAGAAAGATGGTGCGTTCAAAGGCCTGGTCATCGAGTCCTTGTGGCCGACCAACAATAATCTGGCGGATTGTTGGCATGGCTCGGCGGGCGCGTTCACCCAATACGTCGGGATCAATTGGTACTTCACGCCAGCGGAGTAGTGGTAAGTGATGCGCTGCTAATGCCTGTTCGACAAGCGAACAGGCGTTGGTACACTGGTCGGGATCGGTGGGGAGAAAAAGCATCCCCAGCGCGAGATCGGTATCGGGTACAGATACCCCAACTGCGGCTAACTCTCGACGCAGCAAACGGTATGGAAGCTGCGTCAGGACTCCAGCACCATCACCAGTGCGGGCATCGTCGGCTACGGCTCCGCGATGTTCAAGCCGACTCAAAGCTGTGAGCGCCAGCTCAAGAATATCGTGGCTGTCCCGACCATTGACGCGGGCGACAAAACCGACACCGCATGCATCGTGCTCGAAGCGCGGGTCGTACAGTTGGGCAGGGTCTCGCGCAGGAAGGTACATTGCTCGTTCCTTGGTTACTACTAATACAGCGAATCCCAAAATACAGAAATACACAAAAAGGCGCTCACCGTTCCTCAACTGCGAGGAGAAGGGTGAGCGCACTCTCGTTCTTTACATTAGAGTAAGATGATACCATTCACCGGGTAACGGTGACGGAATAGTGGCTACAGAGCCGTGCTTAATTTACTTAATGATGTGATTCGGATACTCTTAGAAATGTGTCACACAACGCCGTTGGGTGTGATCACCATTTCGATGGATCGCGTCAAACATCACTGTTGTAGTGGAATTATTATCTAGCATTCTACAGCATCTTGGGCAAGTGTGTCAAGTAATTTTGTACGAAAGTACCAACTGTTTCGCAATACGTTAAGGCATGAATAGAGATCGAACTGATCTACTTGTTGCAGGCTGTAGTGTGGTGAGGTACCTACATTCCGGTAAGACGTTGTAATTCCTCGACAAGCTTACGGGCTTGTGGTGAGAGGTTCGTTGGTAAAACAGCACTCACGGTCACGTACAGATCACCGAAGTGAGAACTGTGCATTGACGGCATGCCCTGCCCTGAAATGCGGAACACTTGCCCATTCTGCGTTTGGGGTGGAATGGTCAACCTCAGAGTTTTACCCGATAGCAACGCAATCGTTGTTTGACCGCCGAGGAGCAAAGTGTACATACTTACCGGCACCGTCGTGTATAGATCGTTTCCTTTGCGTTCAAAGCGGTCGTGGGGTTTTACTGTTACCACCAGATACAGATCACCACGGCGACCACCGTTTAGGCCAGGGGCGCCTTCGCCAGGAACACGCACGCGCTTGCCGGTATCGATCCCGGCTGGGATTTTGACCGTAATCGTTCGCGGTGTGCCGTTAGGGTTAGAAAATTGCAATGTGCGTTGCGTACCGGTATACGCTTCTTCCAGGGTTAGCTCAACCGATTGTTCAACATCCTGGCCGTCGAGCTTGACCGAAAAGCCGCTACCGGCTGTTCGCCGTTGACCGAATAACGTTTCAAACAGATCGGCAAAATCTTGACTCCCATAATTGAAGCCGCCGAAGCCGGTTTGCTCGTACCGTCGAAAGTCGCTGCCAAAGCGGTCATATTTGGCGCGCTGCTCTTTGTCGGATAACACCTGATAGGCTTCGTTGATCTCCTTGAAGCGCGCTTCGGCCTTGGGATCGCCTGGATTGACGTCAGGGTGATACTTGCGGGCCAGTCGTCGGTAGGCCTGCTTTATCTCTTCATCGCTGGCGTTGCGATTTACCCCCAATACCTGGTAATAATCCTTCATAGATATGCCCCGCGTCGTGTAGAAGCAGAAGCGCAGGATACCGATGCCTCGCGAAAGAGGTTATTTTTGATTGTAGAGAGCGTTATCTGGATCGTCAAGGCTGACTGTGTTAGATATGTGTATGAACTTTCTTTGCCGGTTAGCGACTACGGTCGTGTGCCAGGTAGAGGGGAGAGAAGAGTGAGTGGAAGAGCTGAAACCATCCGCACCATGTGAAGAAGTGCGCTGCTTTTTTCTCAACAGTGGGGTGGCAACCAGAGCATTGTCGATACGCCGATGATGTTCATTCCGACATTGACCAGGATAGGGTAGAGGACGGTGCTGCTTTGTGGCGGATTCATCGCCTTATTCTACAACTGGTGCGCAAATGTGGTCTAGGATAGTGGAATATGACACTTTTTTCGGATGTCACGATCTGGAAACGCAGCGATATTGAGTGAACTTCAGCTTCCCAACACAAGATTTTCTAGATAGGCTCTTGGTGTAAAGATGCAAAGCAAAGCAGTTGCATCATGCAACCGAGGGCAGCACCAGTTTACGGGAATTATGTGTTAAGTAGTGTTAAGTGAACATTAAGTATTCTTAGAAAGAAAAAATAGCTTCTTATTACTTGCAAGAATCGCCAACTTACGGTACTATGCGTATGCCCATTTTCGTTCACCATCGGCTTGCACCTTGAGGTTTGCACGTCCTGCTTGACCGACCTGGCTATCGGTTGGGTCACAGGAGATCGTTGTGGTTGTTCACGCATTGAAATGGAGATGAAACCATTATGGAGAAGATCTCACGTCGGCGGTTTCTCAAAGGGACGATTGCGTTAGGAGCGGGTGCATTGCTGTCGATGTACAGCGATGGCAGCTTTCGGTTGGCGTTAGCGCAAGAGAATCCCGTCTTACGCATGCGGATTTTGCACACCAATGATCATCATGCCCGGATTGAACCGGTCTTCAGTGGCAACAATCCGGTTCATGGCGGAGTCTCGCGTCGCAAGGCGTTGATCGACAAGATTCGTCGTGAGACAGCGCTGCCAACCTTACTGGTCGATGCTGGCGATGTGTTTCAGGGGACGCTCTACTTCAATCAGTATAACGGGATGGCCGACCTCGAGTTCTACAACGCGATGGGTTACGAGGCTATGGCGATCGGGAATCATGAATTTGACAAGGGGCCACAGGCATTAGCAGATTTTATTACTCGGGCCAAATTTCCCGTGTTGAGTGCTAATATCACGGTTGCGGCTGGAAATCCGCTTGCCGGGCTTATTAAGCCACGCACAATTATCGAGAAAGACGGCAAGAAGATCGGTATCTTTAGTCTGACGCCTGAAGATACTGGGGTACTTTCAAATGCCGGTTCGGGCATAACCTTTACCTCTGCCAATGAAGCTGCACGTCAGCAAGTGGCGGCTTTAAAGGCAGAGGGTGCATTCACAATTATTGCCTTGACCCACGTAGGCATCAACGTTGATCGCCAGATCGCTCGCGAAGTCGGTGGTATGAGCATGATTATCGGTGGTCACTCACATACGCCTATGCGGCCGATGAATAAGGTAGACTTCCCGCCGTATCCTGAGTTGATTGCAGGCCCAGATGGAAAACCAGTCGTAGTCGTCACGGACTGGGAATGGGGCCGCTGGCTGGGTGATATTACGGTTGCCTTCAATGCTGCCGGTACAGTGATTGACCTTCAGGGTAATCCAACCGAGGTTCTACCATCATTACCAGCCGATCAGGGGTTCGAGAACCGGATTGCTGTGTTCCGTGGTCCAATCGATCAGCTTCGTGCCCGGGTCGTTGGGTCGACTGCGGTTGACCTCGATGGTAGTCGCACCAATATCCGATCGCGTGAGACCAATCTGGGTAATCTGGTCGCCGAGGCTATGCTGGCGAAAGCTCGCAATTCAGGCGCGACGATAGCGATTACTAACGGTGGTGGGATTCGAGCTTCGATTCCGGCTGGCCCGGTTACCGTTGGCCAGATATTGGAAGTATTGCCCTTCGGCAATACACTGGCACTGGTTACACTCACAGGTGCACAGGTTATTGAAGCTCTGAACAACGGTGTGAGTCAGGTTGAGAGTGGGGCTGGGCGGTTCCCGCAGGTGGCCGGTTTGCGCTTCACTTACGATCCGTCGTTACCAGCAGCCAGTCGCGTGACCAGTGTCACGGTTGGGGGAGCAGCGATTGATCCCAACGCCGATTATGTGGTGGTAACGAATAACTTCATGTTGACCGGTGGTGATGGCTACAGTGTTTTCACTCGTGGGCGTAACCAGGTTGATACCGGCTTTATTTTGTCTGATGTGGTTGAAGAGTATATTGCCGCGAATTCACCGGTTAATCCGGTGGTCGATGGCCGCATCGCAATTGGCGCCGCACCAGCGACGCCACCAGCGCAGCCGACGGTACCAACGCCAGCGACACTGCCCAATACCGGTGGTGCGTTAGCGCCGTTGGCCTGGCTAGCCGGTCTGGGAGTGGCCGCACTGGCCGGTGGTGCAGCATTGCAGCGAACGGCAAGTCATTCACCTGCCGAAGAAAGCAACCCAACAGAGGAGGTTGCTGAGGAAGCAGTACACTAAGGGTCTATCTGAAACTTCCTGGCCGGATGCGGCACTGCCGCGTCCGGCCATTGGGGTGCGATCGTGAGGAAAAGGCGTTGTCTTGCCCCACCAGGCTACTTCACCCGCATCAGGCTAATCGTCCATCATATTTCAGCTTTAGATACAGTACAGGGAATACGCACCCACAAGAAAAGGGCGGGTGTGGCACCCGCCCTGCCAGCATACGGTGGCGGGTAACGCAGGCGTCTCTTCGAGACAATAGAAATGGGTAGCGGGTTCAGCGCCGGTGCTGCGGAGCACGCCTGGCGCCCCTCACCTTCCCCCTGGCCCCCCTTCCCTCTCCCCTTGTGGGAGAGGGAAGGGGGAGGATGGTTGGCGCCTTCTCACGCAATGCTCGCACGGGTACGGTACGTGCCCAATGAGGAATCTGGATTTAGGCTCTTACAGATCAAGACCACCATCGACCGGTAATACTTCACCGGTAATGAAGCTGGACTCATCAGAGGCGAGGAAGAGATAAGCGTAAGCCATATCTTCAGCCGTGCCTAGGCGACGGAGCGGGGTGCGATTCTTGAACTCATCAAGCACCTTTTCAGGGACGTGAGCAATCATCTCAGTCTGGGTAAAACCGGGGGCAACCGCATTTACCCGAATCCCGCTCGGCCCGAACTCGCGTGCCCACGTCTTAGTCATTCCGATCACACCGGCTTTTGATGCAACATAATTGGTCTGCCCAAAATTGCCGTTGAAGGCTACGATAGACGCAGCATTAATGATTGAGCCACCACCGTTCTCAATCATGATCGGCGCCACGTACTTAGTGCAGAGCCAGACTCCCTTCAGATTGACGTTGATCACCGCATCAAACTGTTCTTCAGTCATTTTAATCATGCGGGCGTCGCGTGTGATGCCGGCATTGTTCACTAAGACATCGATTTTACTGGCCCATTCAACCACCGCTTTCACCATAGCTTCAACCGATGCCGCTTGCCCGACATTCACGGTGAACGCTTTCGCATCGCCGCCGGCTGCCACAATATCATTGGCTGTTTTGGTGGCTGCTTCCTCATTAATATCGGCGACCGCAACCTTTGCCCCCTGCTGACCAAAAAGCAACGCGGTCGCCCGACCGATTCCCTGTCCGGCGCCGGTGATCAAAGCTACCTTTCCGCTGAGTCGCATGGGTTTCTCCTTTACTCAAACAACACACAGCCGATCCGACGACTTCCATCTGTCGGCTCACCAGAACATAAGACGATACAAAGCCGAACATCGTCTCAAGAGAGGACATCGACGATGCTCACGGCTGTACCGGCAAATTGAAAAGGGGAATGTCAGTTGCTACGTTCGCTCAACCAGGCTTCAATCTGCGGCCAGGCGCGTTTGCTGGCGCCGCTACCGACCATAATCCCGATATGGCCACCTTTCAACTCGATCAGCTTCTTATCTTTGCTACCGACTCGATCCATAATCGAACGCGACTGACAGTTAGGCACAATGTGGTCTTTGTCGGCGATCACATTCAGGAGATTCGCCTTAATGTTTGACACATCAACCACACGGCCTTCCATCATTAACTTGTTTTCCATCAGCCGGTTTTCACGGAAAAACTCGATGACCCACTGACGGAATGCAGCGCCCGGGAAGTCAACATTGTCGGTGACCCATGTATTCATCGCCAGCCAGGCCTCGACCACTGCCGGATTATCGAGATTATCCCACAGCTTGAGGTAGGTACCGATGTAATTCTCGACCGGCTTCAACATCTTATTGCCATATTCGATAATGGCTGCCGGTACGTTGCCAAACTGGCGTACCAGTTCATCGACGTTATAGTACTCGGTGTTGAGCCAGCGGCTAAACGTGCTACCCTCTTTGTCGCTGAAATCAAGTGGAGCAGTGAGCAAAACCAGGTTCCGCAGGCCGTCATCAGGGCGCATTGCAGCGTAGATCGTAACGATGGTAGCGCCGATACACCAGCCAAGCATCGAGAATTCACGTTTGCCGCTGTGGCGCTGCATCGCACGGACGGCGCGGGGTAAGAACTTCAGGGAAAAGTCTTCAAAGTCGTAGTGGGCATCCTCGGGACCGGGTGTGCCCCAATCGAGGAGATAGACCTCGTAGCCATGCTGGAGCATGTATTCGACAAAGCTGTTTCCCGGGCGCAGATCGAAGATGTACGGTCGGTTGATTAAGGCAAAGACAAGCAAAAGAGGAACCGGCTTGCGTTGTTCGGGTGGTACCTGCGGATAATAGTGGTAGAGACGCATTTTATTCAGCGCCCAGATCTGCTCTTTTGGCGTTTGACCGACCGCAACCCGAATGCGGTTTGTTGCCAGACGGGCAGCCATATCGCTGCTTTTCGTAGTACGCTCAATCTCTTTCAGCAACTGCTCGGTCATCCGCTCGAGATCGATTGGCGCGGCATCAGAACTTGTCATGATTAGACACTCCTACTCTTTCTCTTCTGTCGTCGCCTTACGCGGCCGATTAGCAGCACGAACGGCAGAAAGGGACGTCAGTTGCTCTTCGATCACCTGGAGGCGCTCGCCGATCATAGTGAGATCAGGGGCCGGCTGCGTCTCGGAACTGGTCAGTTTGCGAACCAGGTCGGTCAACTCATCGAGTTGGGCCTGCATATCATCGAGGCGAAACTCGATGTTGGTCAGGCGGCTGGCTAAGGTCACGACCTCATTACGCGAGGGTAACTGGGCCTGGGCCAGATACCGCTCCATGTACTGCTGCACTGCCTGTTGTACCGGACCTGATACTGCCAACAGGGCATCGAGCTGCGCACCGATAGCCTGCGAAAACGTCTCGGTGTTCACCAGTGCAGTCATACTCTTTGCCCACGCATCGAGTGTGGCATCACGCCATGCCCGCCATGTTCCGATTGGATCATTCGGATCAAAGCCATTCGGAGGCTGAGTCATTGCCAATCTCCTTTGACGACACGCCATCACGGCGCGTTAAAGCACGAAATTCTGCATTTAGCGTAGTGGATGTAGTTACAGCATGGTTACATATAGTATACAACCATCTTGACAAAGCACAGTAAAGCTCTCTATACTTGCAGTTGAGAAGATTTAGAAATTTGTCTAAATATCTATGGAACAGGCAATCACTCGTACCCTTCATGCCCTGTCGGATCCCACTCGGCGGGCGATTATTCGGATGCTTCAAGATCGTGATATGACTGCCGGAGAGATTGCGGCCCACTTTGCGATCTCGGCGCCGAGTGTCTCTCATCATCTGAACGTTCTGAAAGCCGCCGATCTGGTAACGGCTGAGCGGCATGGTCAACGGATGGTATACCGCGTCAATGCTACCGTCTTACAAGAGGTCCTCAGTAGTTTGATGGACATACTGCGCATTGGTGGCGGGCGAAAGGAGGACGGGCATGCGTAGTCTACGCTTCAGGATGATCGTTGTGGTGCTGATGTGGGTTTTTGGCTTTGCTATGCTGCCACTCATTCCCGATCCGGCGCCTATTCATTGGAATGCCGCCGGTGAGGTGGATGGATATGGGAGCCCGTGGCTCGCTGCCCTGGCACCAGCGCTAGGGGCGACCATTATTGCAGTGTTGGCCCCGCTCTTGCCACGAATCGATCCGCGAGGGAAAGGGTATACCGCTTTTTCGCGGACGTATGCGTTGATTATGAATAGCTTTGTCTTGTTCCTGGCTGCACTTCAGGTAATCACGGTGGGAGCAGCGGTTGGTTGGTCGTTTAGTGTGCCACGCCTCCTCAGCATCGGGATGGCGCTTTTCATGGTGGTGTTAGGGAACGAGTTGGGAAGGGTGACTCCGAATTACTTTGTTGGTATTCGCACACCATGGACACTCGCTGATGATGAAGTCTGGCGCAAGACGCATCGAGTTGGCGCCCGAATCATCGTTGGCAGCGGATTGCTGGCAATGCTGGTCAGTTTCTTCATCGCTGAGGACTGGCTGTTTATTACCGTTCTTCTACTGATCATCCTGCCAGTTTTGTCTACGATCCCTTATTCGTATATTGTCTGGCGGCAGGTAAAGTATCGACAGGTCGGGTGAGGGATCAAGACCGGTCAACCGAGATATTGTTTGAAGAAAGGTCTTGTGATGCGAGAACATATCGGGTAAATCATAGAGTGGTTTTCCACGTTTTCAGTGCTTGGGCTGCGTGCGAAGTCTACCCCAGAGCGAATACTGAGGGAGCTTGCGATGCCCCCTGTGCATCGCAAGCTACGCTGGCCCCTGGCCCGTGCTTTCGGAAAACCGTAGGGCATTGGGAGTGCGGTCAGCAAATGTGCGATGTTCGTCGGGGTCTCTCTGTTGTTGAACTGTTCGGTTATCGAATGTGAATGCGATCCGCAGACGCAAGGTTGTTGCAAGAAAGGAGACATAATGAGCACACTCAATTGGCGCGGTGTAAGCTGGTTTGTTGGTTTGGCCGCAGGGTTGGGGTGGCTCTGTTGTGCACCGTTGTGGATCAGCGGCGCCGGTCTGCAACATCCGCTGGCGCCTTTGCTTATGATCCTGATGATGTTTACGCCCGCGCTGGCAACCCTGATCGTCACTCGTTGGATCAGTCCACCGCCGGAGGGCATTATCAGAGCAACTGGGCTAGTGATCGGTAGAGGTCGTCGTTGGGGATGGTACTGGCTATTTGCATGGACAGTACCGGCACTAGTCATGCTCGTCTCACCGTTTGTCAGTGCGCTGCTAGGCGTGTACGATCTCGATCTGTCGTTGTCGCGCTTGCGGGAAGTGTTGAAGGCAGCAGGTATCGATACCCTGGACAACGGATCGTTATGGACGATTTTGGTCAGCCAACTTCTGATTGCCCTGATCATCGGTCCACTCTTGAATGCTATTCCCGTCTTCGGGGAAGAATGGGGCTGGCGTGGGTATCTGTTACCTAACCTGCTACCGCTTGGTCAATGGCCGGCACTGATCATCAGTGGCGTGATCTGGGGGCTATGGCACGCACCGATCATTTTGCTGGGATACAACTACCCGACAAATCCGGGATTGGGTGTCATTATGATGACGGTATTTTGCGTATTGGTTGGCATCTTGCTCGGCTGGACGCGATTGGCGACAGGGAGTGTCTGGCCGGCAGTGATCGGTCATGGCAGTTTGAACGCCTTTGGAGGTGTGATCGTGCTCTTTGCCCGTGCTAGTTCAACGGTTGATACCATCTGGGCGACTGCTCTTGGTCTTACCGGCTGGCCGCTGTGGTTGATCATCATTGCGCTACTGGTTCTGATGCGTCGCCTACCGGTTGCCGATTCACCTGACACCCATCAATCATTTGTAGCGCCGGAGGTGTTGATGGTCAAGCAGTAGGTTAAGAGCCGATCTGGAATACCCTGTTGCAGAAGAAGATCAGTTGGGGCGCAGCGCCGCTGCGTCCGTACATCTATTATCAGGTTTCATCCGTGCAAAACTCACCACTGCAAGAATAGACAAAATTCGCTGAATTCTCTGCACATGCTCTGTGGTGAAGGCCTTTTGCAGGGAACGTTAACTATTCCCCGATAACAACTTTACCCCCTCATCCAACCGTACACGTTGGGTTGGCGGAGCAATTCCTTCGGCCTGGAAGCGTGTGTGCAGCCGCTTGATCATTTCATGGCGCAACAGGAACTGATCGGTGAACGATTGAGCACGTAAGACAACGGTAAAGCGGATGCCGGACGCATCAATACCGTTGAAGCGAATCAGCGGCTCAAATGTGTTTATAGCACCGGTCGTTGCTGCCAGAACTTCACGGGCAACATCCAGCACAATGGTTTCAATACGATGTAGATCGGCATCGGGGCCAACCATACTGTCAACCAGGACTGCGAGTTCAGGTTCAGGACGACTGAAGTTGGTTACAATCTGTGAGATCATCTGGGCGTTGGGGATGATGATGATGTTATTCGCCAACTGCCGAAGATAGGTGTCAGACCAGCGAATATCAGTTACAAAGCCCTCTTCTCCCGACGCCAGTCGGATGTAGTCGCCGGAGCGAACGCGGTTTGATACGATGATCTGGACACCGGCAAAAAAGTTGGCCAGTGGTTCACGGAGGGCGAGCGTCAGGCCGAGACTCGAACCGGCGATCACGGTTAACACCGGACTGATGGGGAATCCATAGCTGATTAGCAGTGTTCCCCCAATAGCCAGTGCGCTCAAGCCGCGCAAGAGATTCTGGATCAACGAGACGTTTCCGATCTGTCGATGGCGAAAATAGCTATCGACAAGATTGGTCAGTAGCCGCACAATGAAGATAGCTATCGCGAGATTACCAGCTATGGTAAGGGTAGGTTGCCAGGCGGTGAGCAGATCAGGGCTGAACAGTGTACCACCGAACTGGTAGATGCAGAGTACGATTGCCCAGAAGGTAAATTGACCACTACTGGCAATAGCAATAGCTTCGCCGACGATAGCATTCCGGGCGTTAGCTCGGCGCCGAACCCACGGACGTAACAGCCAATCGAGGACGAGGCTTAGGGCCAGGATTGCGATGGTAAAGATGATAGTTTCGGTAAAATTGGTAGTATTGGTCATCATACGGAGATTATATCCTACTCTGAGAGGAGCAGAATCAACGTGGAAGACGAACAACAACGTATCATCAATTTACGGCGCATGCAACGCCTTGCGACCGGTTTACTGGTCGCAGCAGGCGTGCTCTTTGTCTTAACGAGTATCTTTCGCGATGTCGCGCCGTGGGTACCGTTTGTGCGGGCCTTTGCCGAAGCGGCAATGGTGGGTGCGTTTGCAGATTGGTTTGCGGTTACGGCCCTCTTTCGTCATCCGCTTGGTATACCGATTCCACATACTGCGATTATTCCAAACCGAAAATCGCAGATCGCCGTCGGTTTTGGTCGTTTCATTGAACATAATTTTCTCGATCCTGATCAGATCACCACGCGGATACGGAGCCAGAATCTGGTCAAGCGCCTAGCAAAGTGGCTCCGCAGCCCTGAACGGGCGAATCAGATCGCCGATGCGGTGACGGAGATCATTCGCGGCATCTTGAACGTGATCGATGACGATGAGGTGAGTCGGGCGTTGAGCCGCGGTCTCAATCAGCGTTTGGAGACAATACGGGCAGCGCCGCTGGTAGGACGGTTCCTTGGGATATTGCTGGCCGGTGATCGGCAGCGTGATGCTCTGGTGCAGTTGATCAATCTGCTGGCCGAGGTCATCGCCACAAACGAGAACGAAATTCGACGACGAATCGCCCGCGAATTGCCACCATGGGTACCACGGATTGTCGATCGGCGAATCTACGAGCGGTTATTGGAAGGAGTTCAGCGGTTATTAGACGAGTTACGCGGTAATCCTGACCATCCAGTTTACCATCAGTTTGCTGGTCTCATTGACCGTTGGATCGTCGATTTACAGTTTGATCCGCAGATGCAGCAGCAGATCGACGGATTGAAACACGAATTGATAAACCATCCGGTGGCACAGGAATTGGTGCGAATGAGCTGGCGCGATCTGAAGCTCACCCTCTTGGAACAAAGTGTTACTTCATCGTCATCACTGCGCCGTTCAATCGTCGTTGCAGTTGAGCGTTTTGCCGACGTGATCGAAGATAACAACGAATGGTACGAAAAGATAGAAAACTGGATGACAGCGGTGGTTGTAGCGTTGGTCAGTCGCTACCGGCACGTCATTGGCGAGTTTGTGACCCAGGTTGTCAATAGTTGGGATACGCAGATGACGACGCGCAAAATCGAGTTGCAGTTCGGTCGCGATCTGCAATTTATCCGTATTAATGGTACCATTGTGGGTGGGTTAGTCGGTCTCATTATTCATAGTGTCTCTCTTCTCTTTACCTGAGTGAGCGACGCTGCTCAACACGCAAGGAGGCGAAGTATGACGAAGCAGAGCAAACAAACGATGATTGACGATCATCGGCTGCATCCCGAAAGTTTGATGATGAGCTACGGCTATGTGCCGGCGCTTTCGGAAGGTGCGATCAAGTGCCCGATCTTTCAAACCTCGACCTTTGTGTTTCAAACTGCGGAAGACGGGAAGGCTTTCTTTGAACTGGCGTATGGTCTGCGTCGTCCGCGTGAAGGGGAAGAGATCGGTTTGATCTACAGTCGGCTTAACAATCCCGATCTTGAGATTCTGGAAGATCGTCTGACATTGTGGGATCAGGCAGAAGCAGCGGCAGTCTTTGCCAGTGGGATGGCTGCTATCACAACAACTCTCCTAACTTTTTTGCGTCCGGGTGATGTGATTGTGCATAGCGAACCGGTTTATGGTGGCACCGATTATCTCCTGAAGCACATTTTACCGGCCTTCGGTATCCGCCGCTATGGATTTGTGACAGGGGTTTCACCAGAACAGGTTGAGGTACAACTACGACGTGCCGGTTTGTTTGAAGCGGTTGGAATGATCTATTTGGAGACACCGGCTAATCCAACGAATGCACTGGTAGACATTGCAGGCTTTGCTGCGCTGGCAAAGCGCATGCCACGTCGAGTACTGGTGGCTGTTGATAATACCTTTCTGGGGCCACTCTGGCAACATCCGCTGGCCCATGGCGCCGATCTGGTGCTCTATTCGGCGACAAAGTATATCGGTGGGCATAGCGATGTGATTGCCGGTGTCTGTTTAGGGAGTCGTGAGCTAATATCTCAGGTGAAGGGGATGCGCACGATTATGGGGACTATGGCGGGCGCACATACCGGTTGGCTGCTCTTGCGTTCCCTGGAGACGCTCAAGGTACGGATGGAAGCACAACAGGCCAGCGCCCGGCGGGTTGCCGATTTTCTGGCAGAGCACCCTAAAGTTGCGCGGGTCTATTATCTTGGTCATCTGGAGAGTGATAATCCGCAGTACCACATCTATCGGCGGCAATGTTTGGGACCGGGGGCGATGATCTCGTTCGATCTCCACGGTGGCGAGGCGGAAGCGTTCCGCTTTCTCAATCATCTGCAATTGATCCATCTGGCTGTGAGTCTGGGTGGTACCGAGTCGTTAGCCGAGCATCCGGCAACCATGACGCACGCCGATGTCGATCCTGAAGAACGGCTTGAGTTTGGGATTGGGCCGGCAATGATCCGTCTTTCGGTAGGGGTTGAACATCCCGATGATCTGATCGCCGATCTGCGCCAGGCATTGCGCGCCGTGTAGACGGCTGCCGTTTTTTGCGATGACCGGCCATTGTTGCAGGGTAGCATAGAGCAGTGGCCAGCTTGAGTACCCGACCCAAGGGGGCGGCGACGATCATGGTTTCGGTGGATGATCAGCCCGGTACTGATGGTGTTGCCTGGTGAGGCGAGAGGACTCCTTCTCGCCACGCGGGCACCCTGATGGATAGCCCATAGAGGGGCGGTTTGTGAACCGCCCCTACCGAATCTTCAACTGCAACAAAATGTTATGGTCAGGGTTGAATATCGCACATAAAATGAAAACTACTCAATCGCATGCCTTCGCGTTCATAAAAGCGATGAGCATCTTTGCGCCAGGTGCCAGAATCGAGATGCAATTGGTGACAATGAGCTTTGGCTGCGAAATCTTTCAACCAGTTCAGCAGAATAGCACCATAGCCGTTGGAACGTCGTTCAGCACGAGTCACTAAATCGTCAACGTAGAGGAATCGTCCCCAGGCCAGATTTTCACCAATCCGAAAACCGGCGACGGCGACAATCTCATCGTGATCAACAAGTGCCACCAATTGATAACCTACCGCCATCAACTGGCGAATGCGTGGTACAAATGCTGTTGCAGTGAGATGCGGTCGCAACTCACGCATGACCGGATAGCAGGCAGCAATTTCCTCGTCTGTGGTAGCTATGAAGATGTTCAACTGTCAGCCTCCGTTAGTTACAGGAGGGTACCTCTCTCGACTGTCAATTACCGTTCACTGGCGCCGACATCCTCGCGATAGGTACGACCCGGAAAGCGAATACGTTCAGCGTTAATCAGTGCACGGCCGCGTGCACCGGCTAATGTTGCCCCCAATGCTACAACCGTCACAACGTGACCGCCGGTCAGGTACATGCCTCCGCTCCCGCCGCCTAATAAGCGTTCACGACGGGCTGGATCGTAGCGCAAGATCAATGGTGAATCGGTTTGATCATGGAAAACGAGGATACCTTCGTCTACATCGGTTAGGCCTTCTACCGTCGCATTGAGCGGATAATGATGAGGATAGCCCTGGGTTACCAGGGCTAAGGCTACACTAGCTTCATCGCGCCAGCGAATCGGTGGTAATCGGTGCAGATTACGGGCAATCGCCGCTTCAAAGTAGGGTACCAGATCATCGATCATTCGTGGTAAAACAGCCTGTGCTTCCATATCGCGGAGACTGCAACGCAAACCGATAATCCGCGGGCCTTGGGTGCCGATGATGCAATCAACACCGATGATGCCCCAGTAAGGCAACTGCTCGCGGGCGATGGCCGCAACTAATGGTTGCATCACGTGCCGCTCGAGGTAGGCTGTCAGGCGCTGTGCGTATGTCGAGTTACCGGTAATGGCGCCCATCCCCGGCGCCGGTGGACTGTCCGGCTGTGGTCCCAGACCTTCATAGATGCGGGCTGGAAGTAGCGATACCAGATGACTGCCGTCGGTGATGGCTGAAAAGCTTACCAGCGGCCCCTCAACAAATTCTTCGATGACGACGCCAGGGCTACTGTCTTCCACCGGTTGCGAAGTGAACAGCGCCTGCAATGCTTTGAGTGCTGTATAACGGTCGTGGTAGACCCCTTCGCCGGAGGCGGGATGATCACCGCGCAGCACAACCGGCAATGGCTGCGCGGCCAGGTATTTCTCGGCCATCGGTAGACTGGTGAAACAACGTCCGTGGGGGGTCGGTAACTGATAGCGTAACAGAAGGTCTTTCGTGAAACAACGACTCCACTCAAGCTGGCTGCTACGTTTTGATGCACCGCACACCCCGATGTGCATACTAATAACCTCATCAACCAGTCCGGCCCAGAGCGGTTCGCTTGCAGCAGGCACGATGAGATCGATCTGTTCGTAAAAAGCCCACTGTGCAATCTGAGCCGGTTGGAGCGGATCCAGGTCAACCTGCGGTGCGATCTGACAGGCGCCACCGTTACCCGGTGCTACCAGAACGTCAGCGGTTGGATTGGCGAAGAGTTTCCAAACTAACGCATGGGCGCGTCCGTCATTCCCAAGCACCAGAATTTTCATACTGGTAGTTTCCTTCGCTTGCTACACCATATTGCTGGTTACGCCAGGTCGAGCGCCGGTTCAGAGCGTGGACAATCCGCTTGTCTTGCAGGAATGTACCTGTTCAAATGCCTAGACGGGTTCGCGTTGCCGTGATCAAATTCCGCATTAGCATGACATTCGTAACCGGACCGGTACCGCCGGGAACTGGCGTAATTGCGCCAGCAACCTCAACCGCAGCGGCAAAATCAACATCGCCAACCATGCTGCCATCGGCGAGGACATTCGTACCAAAGTCGATGACGGTAGCACCAGGCTTGATCATGTCGGCAGTGATTAAACCGGGCCGTCCGGCCGCAGCAGCAATGATGTCACACTCACGTAAGACTGCGCTAAGATCGGGTGTACGTGAATGACAAATGGTCACCGTCGCATCGGCTTGCAACAAGAGCAAGGCCATTGGCCGCCCGACAATTGCCGAGCGTCCCACGACGGCTGCCCGTTTCCCACGCACCTCGATCTCAAAACGCCGGAGTAACTCCATGCCACCGGCGGGAGTATTCGGTATCAACGCGGCACGTCCCTGCGCAAGGAGACCGGCGTTGATCGGATGAATACCGTCGAGGTCTTTTTCAGGGGCAAGTCGGCTTAACACCCCATCGAGCGATAACCCTTGGGGGAGCGGTAGTTGCAGTAAGATACCATCGATGCGATCATCAGCACTCAGGTCGGCTACCGTTGCTTCAAGGTCAGTTTGGGTTGTTACGGTTGGTAACGCGATTGCGCGACAGGCAGCACCAAGCGATTGACATAACCGATCAATACTGCGCACATAGCGCGTAGCTGCCGCATCATCACCGACCTGAATGACCGCAATTGTAGGTGGACGATCAATCCGGTCACGCAACTCAGCGATCTGCTGAGCTAGTTCGGTGCGGAGCGCTTGTGCGACTGCACGACCATCAAGAATACGGGCGCTCATCCGACCATCCTTCCCCGAACAATGGTGACGATGCCATCAACCTCATCACCAAGCCCGATGAGTAGATCCTGCAATTGCGCACGAGTTTCGCGGACAAAGAGTTGATCCTCCAGTGTAGCGAGATTGATTTCAACGTTCAGTGCCGCGCTCTGCACTGTAGCCCGCACCAGGAGGGCAGCGACTCCTACATCACTGACAACCACGCGAGAACAATTGTTTGCCAGTGTTGTACAAAGTGGTAACAACGCAGCAGCAGCCTGTGCAGTGCGGAGTGGGACTTCCGCTGCGAGGCGGGTAATCTGCTGGATGGCAGCCTTGCGGGTTGCGGCATCGGCTTCAGTGGTACGTGGCAGTTTATAGGCAGCAGCTAGCCGGTTAAATACAGCAATATCTTCATCGGCAAGGCGCTGTAGCTCGTTGCGCAATTGCTCAGCCTGGGCATGAATCGTGCGTAATTCATCTTCCATTTCGGCAAACTGTGGTTTGCCGATGGTCAGTTCGCAAACCATGCTGACCAATCCAGCAGCCATGGCGCCGGTAAGAGCTGCCACACTACCACCACCCGGCGTTGGCGCACGTGAGGCCAAAGCGTCGAGGATGGCACCGAGTGGTTGTTGCATCAATGACTCTGACATATCGCCTCCCGGAGTAGAACGATCCCAATAAAACGCACGATGGCGTTTGATACCGATCATTATAGCCGATTGCTGCTACCAGCGATCTGCACCTAGATGCGGTAGGTTTCGACATCTGCGCTGGTTATGCAACTGATAACGAGCATCTTCCGCAACAGGGGTATAATGTGACCACGTGACAGGAGTGGTGGAGTATCATATGCAATACGCCACAAGGGCAAAGACCTTGGTTTGTGTCTCTGAAGTGAGTTTGTTTGTAGAAACAGCGCTTTCTCTACTCGCAATCCGGTGATCGTAGGGTATTTCCGGCAAGTGTGATGGAATAACCTATGTGGCCAGCACATTCGCACGTCATTATTTTTAGTGGTGAAGCCAGTGCTATCGCGGCGACCGCTACTGCTGTGGCCGCGTCAAATCAGGGGCAATCGACGCTGCTGGTTAGCCTCGCTCCGGCGCACCCTTGTGTTACCTTGCTTGGGGTTCCGCTTGCACCACAGCCGACGACGTTGACCGGGCATCTTGATCTGTGGACATTTCAAATCTTGAGTGAGTTGAACAGTGTCTGGAACGAGTTACAAGCCCAGTTCAATTTGCCAGGACCACCGATCAGTGGCGAAGATTTACCTTTGCTTCCCGGTATTGATCTGTTTTTAGCTGTCTACCGTCTGGCACAACATGCCCGTCGCGGTTATGCGCTGATCTGTGTTGATGCTGGTTCGGTCGACGGGTTGCTTCGTGCGCTGGCCGTCCCCGATACATTCCGTTGGCTGATGCGTCAACTCTTTGGGCTTGACCGTGGCCCTGGTCAATCGAGCGACTCGCTGGCACGAGCTGCGCTACCTGCTCATCTCCTGCCATTTGAGCAGATCGGTCGTATGCAGGATGCACGAGTGAAATTTGAGCAATTGCGCGATGCAGTACTCGATCCGACATGGGTTCGGGCAAGGCTGGTCATTCGCCCCGATCAGGCCGGTCTTCGGCAGGCAATCATCTCTGTACCGGCATTTCACCTCTTCGGACTGAATCTCGATGCGCTGATTGTCGGTCCGTTGTTACCGACCGGTAAAGAAGACTCTGCGCTGGCCGATGCACGCCATGAGCAGAACGCAGTGGTAGCGGCAGTGGCTACGCGCTGGTCAGGCTTACGCCAGGTACCTCTCTTTTTCAGGGCCACACCGGGGGCGATTGCACCATTTGTCACGCTGGGGCGTGAGTTGATGCTACCGCTAGCTCCACTCCAACCTCCTATCACCGTGAATTCGGCCAACGCTCCGTATCTGAGTCTGTTTTTACCGGGTGTCAATCGTGATGATCTCAGTATCAGTGTCAGTGGTGACGAACTGATCGTGTCACTTGGCCCGTACCGACGCCACTTGCTCTTACCGTCCGCTCTGCGCGGGGTTCCGATCCGTGCTATCCGGGAAGGTGACCGCCTGACCATCCGACGCCGTTAACCAATTGCAACCGTCTGTTGTATGCGAGAGAGGAAGTTATGGCTCGTACTCGTACCGATTTAAGCCATCTGAAAGCTGTCGTTACCGGTGGTAGCCGCGGTATTGGTCGCGCTATTGCTGAAGCGCTAGCCCGTGCCGGTGCGCAGGTCATTATCTCATCGGTTAATACCAGCAACCTTGCTGAAGCTGAGCGGGACTTGCAGGCTGCCGGATTAAACGTCAGCGGTATCCGCTGTGATGTCGCCCATCGGACAGAAGTCGAAGCTCTGGCGACAGCGGCAGCCGAACGGATGGGGCGCATCGATCTGTGGGTCAATAATGCCGGTATTTCTGGGCCGTTTGGCTATGCCCTCGATGTGCCACCTGAGGCCTGGGAACAGGTGATCCGGGTGAATCTACTTGGTACCTACTACGGTTGTCGTGCTGCATTACCCTACATGATCGGGCAGCGGAATGGTCAGATCATCAATCTGTCTGGTGGTGGGGCAAAACGTGCCCAGCGTTTTCTCTCGGCCTACAGCACCTCTAAAGCCGCTATTGTCCGTCTCACCGAAGCCTTTGCCCGTGATTACCAGGATCACCCTTATTTACGCTTCAACGTCCTCACTCCTGGTATGGTACCGACCGATATGATCAACCATTTTGAGACAGTTGGCCCTGGCGGAGAAGCGATCAAACAATTACCACGAGTGCTCCGCATCTTTGGCACGACCGCTGAAGAGACGGCAGCCCTGGCGTTGCGCATTGTCCGTGAAGGGAAGAATGGGCAGGTCTTTGAGGTGATGCCGCGCCATCGTGCGATCTGGCGCTTGCTGAAAGCGGCGGTGCAGCGTAACCGATAGCATACACGTTACTGGCAGGGCGCAGCACCGCTGCGCCCCTTTTGCAGCCAGGCCACGACATCTGTAGCCGTTAGTGGATGGGCGATATAGTACCCCTGGAATAGATCACAACCGGCTGCTTCCAATATCCGGTATTGCTCGGCAGTCTCAATCCCTTCAGCCACCACCTGCATCCCAAGACGATGGCCTAATGTGATAATGGTTTCCACCAAACTTCGTTCAACCTCTGAGTCAGCCTGATCGAGGCAAGCAACAAATGACCGGTCGATCTTGAGGATGTTGATTGGTAGCCGGTGGAGGTAGGCAAGTGACGAATAACCGGTACCGAAATCATCAACCGCTAGCGTCACGCCGAGCTGACGGAGTCGGTTAAGCTGCTGACGGAGATTCTCGATGTGCCCCATGAGCATACTCTCGGTCAGTTCCAGTTCGAGCCAGGACAACGGCAGATTGACCCTGTTAAGAATATTCTCTACCTGCTCAACAAAATCGGTTTGGGCAAATTGAATGGCCGAGACATTCGCAGCGACCGGTACAACGGGCAGTCCTGCCTCCAACCAGTATTTGATCTGACGGGCAATTTCGTGCAATACCCATTGTCCGATAAGCACGATCAGTCCAGTCTCTTCAGCGACAGAGATAAACTTCGCTGGCGAGACCATTCCCAGCTCAGCACTTTGCCAGCGTAACAACGCTTCCAAACCGACCAGGGTACCGGTTCGATCAACCAGAGGCTGGTAGAAGAGAAGCAATTCATTACGTTCAATGGCACGCCGGAGGAGCGTCTCGATCCGTAAGCGCTCGGATGAGATGGCCGCAATCGTTGCATCGAAAAACTGAAAGCTACTATGGGTCTGTTTCGCCCGATACATCGCAATATCGGCGGCCCGTTGCAACGCAACGACATCCTTTCCATCAATAGGATAGAGACTTGCGCCGATACTGGCATTGACAAAGATTTCGTGCCCATTGACGAAAAAAGGATGCATGAGCGATTCATGCAGACGCTGCGCTACGACGGCTACTTGCTGTGGCGCAGTAATATCAGGCAGTACCAGTAAAAACTCATCACCACCGTGGCGGGCTAAGGTGTCGGTTGCGCGAATGCACAATTCAAACCGGCGCGCCACTTGAATTAACAGGAGATCACCTATCGTATGGCCTAGCGTATCATTGATCTGTTTGAAACGATCCAGATCGATGAAGAGCACTGCCACTAACGTATCTGTACGCCGAGCGTGTTCGATCGCCTGCTGCAACCGATCTTCAAACAACAAGCGATTTGGCAACCCGGTGAGGGTATCATGATGAGCCTGATACGCCAGTTTTTCCAGTGTCCTCTGCTGTTCAATCGTGATAGTCGTCAATTGTTCAATCTGTTCAAGCAGATTTCGTTCATCGCCACTTAACGGCGTATCGTCCCGCCGACATAGCAATAGACACCCATCGGCTGCATCGCGGTTTGTTCGTATCCCGATAATCCAACCTCGTTTGATGGTGTACTTGCGGACAAGCGGCTCAACCGAAGACCACCAATATGGTGTATCAGAAGCTAGCTCGGTGATGCGTTGATACCGGCACGGCACCAATGAAAGAACCTCGTGTGCCCATGCATCAAATTGTTGCAGGTCGGCTGTTTCGAGTACAGCGCTGCAGCTGACAAATAAACCATGCGAGTGGAGTGTAAAGGCACTGTATATCAGATCGACGATCTGCTGCCCAATCAACACGAGTAACTCGCGCATAATCGTCTTCAAATTGTACTGGCGGGCAATCATCTCTAGAACACGACGACGAGCCACCGCAATTTGCTCGGCCTGATGACGAGTAGAAACATCTTCTAGCGTGATCACCACCCGTACCCGCTCATCGTTCCCAAACCGCACTGCTCGCACTGCTAGCCACCGATGCCCATCTCCTACGGCCGCAAATTCACCTTCAAAACGTTCGTCGGCCCCTTGCAACAACCGTTCAATTGTATCGGCAAGCAACCCTGCCGGGGGTTGACCCAGGTGGCAGGCAGCCAGAAATGACGCCCCCACTGCACAGTCAGCACTTTCAACACCCAATAAAGGTCCCAATTGCAGCCAGACAATGTTAGCTGCCAGAACTTGCCCATAGCGATTCAGGATTACAATGGCGGATGGCAATGCGTCAAGTGCTGAATGGAGTAACTGTTGCGTTTCGATAAGAAACTGTTCGGTTTGTTTACGCTCGGTAATATCGTGCAGCACTGCGAGGAGAGCCGATGAACCCTGCCATTCTATTGGCTCGACTCGCAGATCAACAATCACAACTGACTGATCGGGACGGATAATCTCGGCATCAACGGTTAAACCGGGTTGCAGGGGAAAACCAAACGGGCTGCCCTCCAACTGATCGGGCCGACGACCGAACAATCGCTGGGCGGCCCGACTCGCGAAGAGAACATACCCGTTCTGATCGAGCACAAGCAGGGCATTCGCGCTGTTAGCAACAATCGTTTCGAGCGTCCGCTGATCCAGATTCGACCACGCACGATCATCAGCACGTGATGGTTGATCGACTTCACTATCGTTGTGCTGCACGAAACGCCTCCTCGTACCTTACAGAACGGCGGTTTAGTTCGTTTCTGCTGTTTCCGTCCCTTCCTCGTCGCGGAACATTGCGCTTAACCGTTCAATTTCGCTCGGTGCGATATGCGTAAACTGGCCCGACAGAATACCAGAGATATTGCGGAATGGTCGTCCGATGTGCATTCCACGACTATCAATTGTAAACTCGCGAATATCTTTGTCGTGGCTCGAGCCACGCATTTTCAAGACCGTTAATCCGCGACGCATCTCCCCGAATAGCTCAACATAACGCAATAGAATAATCGAGTCGGTAATTGTCGAAATATGGGCCTCGGTGATAGATGAACCGCCGAGCAGCGTAGGGGTCGTTGAGGTATAGAGGCCTGCCATCTCTTGATGCTTGATAAAAGATGTCAGCCCAATCACAAACTCACGGAATCCCTTCACTGTCGAAACACGTTCAAGCGCCGATAGACTATCGACGGCCACTCGTTGTGGGCGAAAGCGCTCGATTTCCGCTTTCATAAAGATCAACTGGTCTTCGAGACTGGTCACTTCGGGGTAATTACAAACGACCCGCAAGAGACCATCGCGTTCCATCTGCTCAAAATCGATTCCCCAGCCGATGGCATTACGGAAGAGTTGATCACGGCTCTCCTCAAACGCAAACAAGAGTGAGCGTTCTTTCTGACGGACACCGGCTGCCATAAAGGTGGTTGCCATGAGGGTCTTGCCGGTACCGGTTGCGCCACTCACCAGTACAATAGAGTCGCGGAAGAAACCACCGCCACACATTCGGTCTAGCTCGGCATTCCCGGAAGTGGTACGGACATTTGAGGAGCGTTGCTTCAGTTCAATTGCCGACAGGGGGATCACATGAATACCTTCACCGGGGATCACGGTGAAGGGAAAGCTCCCTTTCTGGTGCGATGTACCACGGAACTTGAGAATCTCAACGGTGCGCCGCCGTTTTTCATCTTCGAGCAAGTTACGCAGAATTACCACGTCGTCAGAGACGAATTCTTCCACCCCGTAGCGCGCAATCTCACCATACTCTTGCGTTCGTTCGGCGGTTAACACCGCCGTTACACCGAGACGACGGAGGGTACTGACAATCCGAAGCAACTCGTTGCGTACCACTCGGGTATCGTTCAGACGAGTAAAGATCGCGCCTAGCGAGTCGAGCGAGAGGCGAACGGCGCCGATACTGCGTACTGCATGCTCGATTCGCGCCAGCAACGCACCCAGATCGTACGTGCCCAGTTCAACGATCTCCTCTTCAGGTTGTGGCGAAACATCGACAAACGCCCATTTCCCCTCTGCCTCCCAGCGGGCAATATCCCAGCCAAAGCCGAGCATATTGCGACGCAATGCTTCGGGTGTCTCTTCAAAGGTGACAAACACACCTGGCTCGCCCCGCTTAATACCGGCAGCCAGAAACTGGGCAGCAAAGACGGTCTTGGCGCTACCAGCAGTACCCGAAACAAGAGTGGTACGCCCTTTCGGCAAACCACCGTTGGCAATATGATCAAAACCGGTAATTCCGGTTGGCAGACGTTCGATGTGATCAGCGCACACCTGATTACTCCTTGTTTATCATTGATGAACCTGTCTTTGGTGGCAAATTCAGTACATTTAGGAGATCGGCAACACTCGATAGATCGCCAATAATTCGTCGATATGGCGGAGGCGAACTCTTTATCAGAGTCGGTGTTGCCAGGATTTTTTGATCTTCTGCCTGCTGTGGATCGGCCAACACATCAATAATTGTCAGTTCACATTCATAGCCGGCCAGATCATGTTCCAGCATCTGGCGTAGAGTGTTAATCGCTCGTTCAGCGCGTGGTGTCTGACCCGCAATGTAGAGATGCAAAACAATTTTACTCACAGTCCCTTCATCCCAGCAGTCAGCGTATGAGCCTCTGCTATTGTTCTGGAGGACGAGAAGCTAATTCACCAATTGCAAGTGATCGATAAAACGATGCTAAGTGACCCATTAATTCTAGCAAAAGTAAACGACCCTCTTCAACGTAAGCTTGCAGTTTTTTCGGTGGACTCTGTGCGCTCCGCTGCCGGATAGCCTGCAAATGAATATCGATCAGATCGCGCGGAGTAGCCCATCCTGAACCGAGAAATTCACCCAATTCACGTAACGCGCGCGGTGGCAACTGGGTACGGTGAATCCGACTTTGCAGTGCTTCATCTAACAATGATCCATAGCGATGCAACGCATACTCGAAGACCTCGGGCAGCCGCTGGCGTAGTGAACTCAAACGCGAACGTGCTGTGTCTTCGGGTCGCGAGAGCGCATCAACATTGGTCAGCTCGCGCTCCATCTGTCGTACCTGTTCGCGTAGCATTTCAGCTTCGGCAGCGAGTTGCGCTGCTCGCCGTTGTTCGGTAATGTCTGTATGAGAAATGACAATACCGCGCCGTTTTCCACGTAACGGCACTGCACGTAGGGCGAACCAGCGGGTTCCGGCTGAGGTAGGGAGTTCATACTCGCAGGAAAATTCTTCTTTATTCCCTGCTAATACATCCCGCAACCCTTGCAGTACATCTATGCCACCGGTTAACGTTTTGTCTACCGCACAGGCTGCAAAGTAATCAGCACCTACACTGATCGCAGCCAGATCGGTAATCCCGTTCTCGCGCCCAAACCGCAGCCAGGCCTCATTCACTGCCACGATCTTACCCTGCTCATCAAGGACAACGATTTCATTCGTCAACGAATTGAGAATAGTAATGCTAAACTCTTCCGCCTCGCGTAAGGCTGTCTCGGCCTGACGCTCGAAGGTGACATCGCGCAGAGTGATAAGCAGTGCATCCTGCCCTTCCCAAACAATCGACACGACCCTCATTTCGGCAACGGCAAATTCGCCGTTTGGGCGCAACACTTCAACCTCCGCTCGTTCACCAACGACCAGCGGAAAACCAAAAACTTGCCCATGAAGTTCAGCGCCATGTCGATCAAGCAGCCGTTCAGCGGCACTGTTCAAGAACCGCACCACGCCACTGTTATCAACAATAATGGCACCATCGGCGTCATGACTGACAATGGCTCGCAGATTTTCTTCGGCTGTTGAGCGGGTCGGCGGTTCGATAATGATCCTCCTCGTCGGACCGTGTTTGCCAACGCAGCGTGTAATAATGCCCGGATTGCTGCGCTTCATTCCATCCGAAAGCAAACGGCTAAGACGAACCTGTGTGATAACAGCATATTACAATATAATACTCACAGTTATGCATGATGTACCGGCTTTAACTGACTGTCAAGTAGTAAACAGGTTCGTGAGCAGTTTTCAACATTTTCAACCGACCTGGCAGAGGTGATATGCAAAGATGAGGAATGAAGCGTTTCCTGACCTGTCGGCAGAGCATCATGTTCAGGAGACGTGCCGCTTCCCATTCCAACGAATAGCGACGGTCAGACTCTGTTTCCTCGTTGCTCGTGACCATCTCCATTGGTAGAGGTGGGTTTCCTTCATTGTACCCTTTCCTCATTATGAAATGAGGGGGCTACGCACGCTACCCGGTACAGCCACTTGCAATAATTCCCATAGCAATTTGATATACATAGGAGCGTTGACTTTCATGACGCAGCGTGTTATACTTGGACGTGTAACGCAGCGCGTTATACGTCTACCGAAATCGCATAGACTGTGCTATGATACAGATGACCTGAACGTGATCCATATAAAGCAGGAGGCAAGTATGACAACTGTAGAAGAGATCGAAGTCAATGTTCGCCAAATCGACGAGAAGCCACCGGTCAATCCGAGTGTCCAGGTGTTTGAGATCGTTCGGAAGCTCATACTGGCCGGTATCGGCGCCTTTGCGCTCAGCCGTGAAGAAGCGGAAGCCTTCCTGAATCGGCTGGTTGAGCGTGGCGAGCTGGCCCAAAAAGATGCCCAGAAGCTGTTTGAGGAGGCTATGGAGAACCTCCGTAAGACGGCTGTGCCTCAGTCGGATCAGGTTCAGACCAATCTGAACAATCTGGCAGCCCAGTTTGAGACTAGCTTTGAGCAGTTCCTCAATCGGCTCAATATTCCTTCCAAGCGCGACATTGATGAGCTGAGCGCCAAGATCGCCCAGCTAGCCTTGCGTGTAGAAGAGCTGCGCCGGACACAAGAGACTCCCACGCGCAATCGCACGCGGGGTGAGGCCAAGGAAGAGAGTGCCGGAGAGTAGGAATACTCTGCCTGCCATGGCAAGACGCACGGTACCGTAAATGGAAAGGGCGAAGGCGTGTTTTTTCCTTCGCCCGTATCATGTTTCTTTCGCTGAACATGGTGTTCACCGCTGTGCATCGCTCCACAGCGAACAGTGCGTATTCGCCATCCGGGCTATTCAGCGTTCTTTTCGTCCCTGGCAATGTGAAGGATGGTAAATCGTCGTTGTCGGCATTTTGGCGCAGCGTGTTATAATTGCCGCTAAGACTGTTTGCATCTCGTGTTCGTACCAGTTGTGTTAGTGGGCACACTACGCATACCAGCATCCGGTACAAGGCGGCAATTCCTATGCACCTGATTAAGAAATACGCAAATCGTAAACTTTACCATACCAATCAGAAACGTTACATCACGCTTGACGGTATTGCTCGCCTCATCCAAGAGGGTGAAACCGTCCAGGTGCTTGATAACGAAACAGGTGATGATATTACCGCGAATATTCTGGCGCAGGTTGTGTTGCAGGCTCGTGGACGCCGGTCACCGTTGCCAACTAATTTATTGACCGACCTGATCCAGGTCGGGGGAGATACGATCTCTAACTTGCGTCGGGTGCTGTTTAGTTCGCTCGGTGGTGACGACTTGATCGAAGCTGAAATTGGGCGGCGTATCGATATCCTGGTTGACAAAGGTGAACTTTCCCCCGAAGAGGCTGATCGCTGGCGCAAACTGTTACTACGCAAAGAGTTTGCCGACGATGCCCGGCATCAACTTGCCGACCGGATTGCCAATGTGCCGACGCGCAACGATGTCGAGCGTCTCCATGCCCAGATTGATGCCCTGGCCAGTACAGTTGAACAATTGCTACGTCGTCGTTGAACATCGACAGCCAGCTTGACAATGACCTGGTTCTCAGTTGGTGTATCCAACGTGATCGTTGGGTGATGCTGAATCGCTTCTGTCAGGCTGTTAACTATCACCGTATCGCCCTGGCAGGGCAAACAGTTCGTTGGCGCTGACCAAAACATCGCACGATCCCTGGCTCGCTGGTATACGTTATCGCAAAGAGGCTGGTTATGCAGCGTAGCAAGACAGCTCTGGTTCTTGCCGGTGGAGGTGTCGCCGGTGCCGCTTATGAAATTGGCGCCCTCTGTGCCATTGACCAGGTGCTTGAAGATTTGTCAGTCAACGAGTTTGATATTTACGTGGGGACAAGCGCTGGGGCTTTGGTGAACGCCTGCCTGGCCAACAATATGTCACCGCGTACATTGATCAGTGTCCTTGAAAGCTCGTTGCTCGGTATTGATCAGCTTGAACCACATCACTTGTACCAGTTAAATGTGGTTGATATGCTGCGTCGGGTGATGCACTTACCTGGGGCGCTGGCTCAAACGTTACGGCGCTGGCTTCGTGAAGGTGGGGAAGCATCGCTTCTTGATTTGATTGAGACGCTGGCTGTTGGCTTACCTACCGGTATCTACGATTCGCGAGCCCTCGAGCGGTATCTGCGGCTGGCTTTTGAACAGCCCGGTCGCTCAAACCGTTTTGCCGATCTGGATCGCGAGTTGTTGATCATAGCGACCGATCTCGATTCTGGAGAACGGGCCGTTTTTGGCTTACCACCGCTCGAGCATGTGCCGATCTCGCTGGCAGTTTGCGCGTCAGCCGCTATTCCGATCTTTTATCAGCCAGTACGAATCGGCGAGCGTGATTATATCGATGGTGGCTTACGCGGTACGGCCAGTCTTGATGTAGCAATCGAGCGTGGTGCTGACCTGATCGTCTGTATTAATCCAATGGTGCCGTTTGATAATCGCCGCCATGCGCCGGGACAATCTATCAGCGAACAGGGTATTCAGCGGATTGGTAATCAGGTCTTCCGCACGTTCATTCACGCCGGTTTGCACTATCATATCAAGCAGGTGCGTCGTCGCCATCCTGAGGTGGATATTATTCTGATCGAACCGTCGCGCCGTGACCAAATCATGTTTGCCGAAAATACGATGCGTTTCCAGACCCGGATGACGATTGCGCGTCATGGTTTTGAAAGTGTGGCCCAGCAGTTGTGCGAACACTATCCCTATTACCGGGCAATGATGGATCGTCATGGCATTCCCATCAGTGATGAACGGATCAGACAAGACCTCCGTAATTTGGAGGTGGCCGGTGATGATCCTCAGCTTGTACGCGCTGCGTTGGTGACCGGCGGTTTATTGCATCCTGCGCCGGCCGGTCTGGCATCGACGTTAGCCGAGCTTGATCGTTTGTTGTCGCGGCTTGAGGTTGCGCGCTAAGATGATCGTCTATATTGCATACCCCACTAGTTTGAATTTGCAGTCAGCTAATGCCCTGCAAACGTTTACCACGCTCCGCGAGCTGATAGCTCGCCGACCGGATACGCTGGCCCTGATTCCACGTTGGGGGTTTGAACCGAGTCGCTTCAGTGAATTGAATGTCGTGCATCTGCCACGACCGGCCATTGGCAAGCTCTCACGCTTCTACAAGAGTACACTGTTGTACTACCTTGAGCACTCAGTCTTTGCAGCGATGACCGCGATGCGGGTTGCGCCTCAACGTCATCAGGTTGAAGCTGTCTATATTCGTCAGCCGATCATTGCGGCCTGGTGGGCCGGTATCTTCGGCCCAAAGCTCGGAATACCGGTGATTTACGAAGTCCACGATTTTGAGTCACGGAATCCTTCGCGGGCGAAAGAGCGTTGGGCGCGTGGATTACTCGATCTGATTGATCGTACCGCACTATGTCGGGCAACTGCCGTCGTATCACTGACAAATGATTTCCGGTCCCTGTTGGCCCAGCTCGGATGGCGTGATCCGGCAGATGTTGCGGTTATTCCAGATGCTTACGATGAACGAATATTTACACCGCAAGATCGTGCTCAGTGTCGTGCCGAACTTGGTTTGTTACCCACCGTACCGGTCATCGCATACGCAGGCATGACCTTTGCTCATCGCTGGCTTGAGGGTCTTCTCGGTGCTTTACGGGCACTCAAGGCTACCCATCCGACGTTGTGCGGTCTGATACTCGGTGGGCGACCTGGTGAGCGAGCAGCCCTGATTGCACACGCAGTCAGTGAAGGATTACGGGTTGCTGAGACAACAGCGACGCCAGCCGATCTCTACGTGTTGCCGCCACGACCGCAGGCCGAGGTAGTGCGCTGTTTAGGCGCTGCCGATGTTCTTGTCATTCCCGATACCGTTACCGATGTAACAGCCTCGCCGTTGAAGTTGTTTGAATATCTGGCATTGGGTCTGCCGATTGTCATACCGGCGATTCCGGCGTTACACGAGATTGTACCACCACAGCTTGCCTATAGTTTCCCACGACGTGACCTGTCTGGTTTGCAGGCGGCACTCACCGCGGCTCTGAACGAAGGCGACCCGGCGCTGATAGCCGCACGGCGAGCAGTGGCTGCTGAACACACGTATGGCCGACGTGCAGAGCGGATCATCGCGCTGGTTGAGCGGGTGCGGTGAGGTGTGAGAGCTTGCGCAAAAATCCCGATGTCGCTCAGGTTCATACGTAACCCGAAGACCAGGGCAGGGCAACGTAAGGGTTATTCCTTACCCCACGAGCGCATCCTGATGTACAGGCGTAGCGGTGCTGCGCCCCGACCGATCTTCTGCTGCGACAGGATATGTCGGATAGGTTCTAAACCTGACTCTCGACCGGCGCTTGCCAGAGGTAAATACGGCCATCGTGGGTACCGGTAGCCAGGAGTTGACCATCGGGGCTGAAGCTCAGGCAACTGACGCCAGAGCTGTGTTCGAGGATAAGGGGGAGTGGCTGCGATTGATCTATCAACCAAAAACGAGCGCTCCGATCTTCACTTCCTGAAGCCAGCAATGGGATACGCGGGCTACACGCCAGACCGCGCACCGGTGCAGTGTGGCCTTGTAAGGTGTCAAGAGGCAGAAAATCTCGCACGCGCCAGAGGCGAATAGCGGTACCACTACAGGCGGCAATGATGGTACCGGCAGTATTAAAAGTGACGCTGTAAATGAATGTATTAAACCCCTCAATCGGTTTTAACCGCTGATGTGTCGCTGTTTGCCAGAGGTAGATAGCGCCATCGTAACAACCGGCAGCCAGCAATGAACTATCTGGTGAAAAACTCAGTGAATGAACAAAAGGACTGTTAAACAGGCCAATCGGCTCGATCTTCCCTTTTCGGATCTCGTACAGTGTAATCGCCATGCCCCAACCGCCAACCGCCAGATAACGACCGTCGGGACTGAAGCAGAGACTCTCGATAGAAGTGCCGGTTTGACGGATGATCTGTACAGACTGCCAGTCGGTAGTTGTCCAGATACGGACTGTCTCGTCGTCGCTTCCGCTGGCAACCAGTGTTCCATCAGGACTGACAGCAACCGCACGCACAGTGCTCTCGTGGCCGCGCAGAGTTTGCGTTTGTTCACCGTGCGTTACATCCCAGACACTGATCGTATAATCATCGTGGCCGGCGATGATCGATTTGCCATCGGACGTAAATGCCAGGCTACGAACCTGGCTACCGGTTACCAGGCGGCGATACTGTGTTCCTACCGGCGTCGGTGATGTCGCACGTGACGGTGTTCCTGGTGGGGTGATCGGTGACGCCTGCGATGGAGTTGGCACTGGTTCGGTTGATGTTTCGGTCGTATCGGGAGGTACTGGCAATGGTTCTGAAGCGATAGGACGTACTGTTACCGGTGTTGCTGGTGTTACCGGTTTTCCGCGCAGTCGGTGCAAGGCTTCACGCATTTCACGGGCCGATTGCGGACGTTGATCGATCAGGGTAGCCATCCCTTGCTCGATCAACCGGGCTAATCCTTCTGGCACATGGGGCGCCAGACTGCGAATCGGCTGAAGGGGATCGGGCTGACCATGGATCAGCTTTGCCATCCGAGTCATCGCATCAGGTGGCAAAACGCCGGTTAGCAGATGGTACAATGTTGCCGAGAGCGAATAAATGTCGCTGCGCGGGTCTGGTTCGCCGTCGCGCATCTGTTCGTAAGGTGCATATGGTGGGGTAAAGCCGTAGACCTTTCGCGACCCTGAGCCGTCAATTCCGGCTACAACCGTCATTCCGCCGCGCGCTAGCCCAAAATCGAGCAAGATAATATCGTGGTTTGGGGTTAATTTCAGATTTTTTGGTTTAATATCTCGATGAATGACCGGTACCGGTCGTGTGTGCAAGTAGTGTAGCACGTCGAGGAGTTGATCGGCCCATTTTACTACCAAGGGTAAGACTTGCGGCGAGGCGAAACGACGACCGAGACGGGCCAGTTGATTGCCCAGGTCTTCGCCATGGATAAACTCCATAACTAAGAATTGACCTTGTGGTTCGATGAAATGATCAATGACCCGTGGTAATGCTTGATGGCGCAAGCGGGCCAGGATTTGAGCTTCGCGTTCAAATGCTTGTCGATATGCCTCATCGTTAAACAAGGTTTGTTTGATGGCAACATCGATGCGCAAGCGGAGGTCGCGCGCTCGATAGACCGCCCCCATACCTCCCTTGGCAATTTGGGATATGATGCGATAACGACCTTGTAAGACTGTTTCTGGTTCAATCATCGACAAATAGTTCCTACGCACATATAGTACAAGACTAGCACGTATTATAACAAAATGTAGGAGCAGCAGTGGGATACTACGCTGCTCCGAATAAAAGTTGAAAATACATTGAGATATACTACAGAACTCCGTATGCTTCGGCCAGGATTTCAATCGGGTGACGGGTTTCTACCCCGGTAGCACCACTGATTTGCCAGCGACAGGTTTCACTATCGCACAAAGCGAGGTTTTGACCACTGGCTTGTACAAAGTCAAAAAGTGGCTTCCCAACGTCCATTGCAATCTGATACTTTTCACGCTTCAAGCCGTATGTACCGGCGATACCGCAACAATCAGCCCGACTCTCATCAAGGTGCAAGCCTGGTACTAAACCTAATACATCGAGTACCGGACGGCCAATGCGATGGGCGCGTAACTGACATGGCGGGTGATACGGGAGGCGACGTTCAATCGAGCGGAAGTCGGTGCGTAATTCACCGCGCTCGTGAAGGTTACGCAAGAACTCGAAGATGTCATACGTACCGGCAGCCACTGCGCGAACATCATCACCGTGGAGACCGAGGAGTTCCGGAGCTTCCTCTTTCAGAGTGAGCGTACAACTGGTGCTGGTACCGACGATGGGTATACCGGCGCGAACGAATGGTAACAGTTGCGCAACGTTGTACTGGTGGTGCTTCTGCGCAGCCGGAAAATCGCCGTTGGAGAGTAAGGGCAGGCCACAGCAGCGCTGTGGTGGAATGATCACCTCAAACCCAAGATGTTCGAGCACGGCCACTGCCGCTTTACCAACGTGTGGTTCGTAGTAGTTTGTGCTGCAACCGTGGAAGTAGACCACTTTAGGGCGTCGACCGGCCACCGTTGATTTCCGACGTCGGAACCAGTGTTGGAACGTGTAGGTGCTTGCTTTTGGCAGTGGAGCGTGGCGGTGAATTCCCAGCACTTGTTCGATGAGCCAGCGTGCGGGCGCAAAGCTCAGCGTCAGATTGACGAGAGGCGCCTGTGGTCCACAACTCAGGCGCCCAACCAATCCAGAACGCGCAATGATTCGGTTACGAAGAGGCATCCCACGCTCGGCGACCATCTGCGCTCGAGCACGGGCATTAAGTTCAGCGATTCGCACACCGGTCGGACAGACCTGATTGCAAACCCGACATCCCGAACAGTAATCAACGGAGGCAGCAGGAACCGGCTGCGCGGCATGACGAAAGCGTTGGGCTTGCGGCCCGACATATTTTGGGCCGGGGAAGGCGTCGGTTACGGCGGCCACGGGGCAGGCCGCAGTGCAGATGTTGCACTTAATACAGTGATCGAGCGATTGCGTGAGCGATAGCTCAATATGATCCATGGTGATGGTCCCTCTCGCAAATGGGCTGCTACTGCTGTCCGGCTGCCCAGCCGGTGGCAATTGCAACTCCTTCAAGGCATCCTTCGCGAACCGGATCAAAACCGGCGAGTGCGCTGCCAGCCACCATCACGTTTTCATATACTAAGCGACCGCTGGCATCGAGGGGGCGTAGTGACCGATCAACGCGCACACCACTCTGAAAGACAGGGTGACCTTGCTCAGCCAGAAAACGTGCTGCAAACCAGCCGGATCGGCTGTCGGGTGTCTGAAGGGGTAGGTCAAGAGCGGTTTCACGCAGGTGACCTTCCGGCGTGGCGCGAATGCCACCACCAAGAATGCCACCGGTTGCCAATACCCAGCGTCGGGCCGTATGACGTTGTTCACGGGCTGCCGCTTCACTGAACACAGCCACCAGCGTTTCCTTGAGGGGTTCTCCGCGTTGGACAAATCCACCCAACTGCATTCTACCACCAAGACTGAGCAATGCGTTTTCCAGAATGTGATATAACCGCATACCGGCGACAGAGGTTGGTAGTGTGGGAATCTCGAAGATCAGGGCACCCGCCCGATTCTGGAGGTCGCGTACCACCTCGGTAGGATGCTTCAAGCCCAGAATTGCTGGCATACCAATACGAGCATAGCCGCCCTTGCGCACGAATGCAGCAAGTTGTTCACCAACTCTGGCCCGAAAGTCTGGTTGGTCGAACATGCGTGCCAGGATGACCGGGCTGAAATCGTGTTGGCGACCAGTTGGTGGCAGGGCTAACAATGCTGCTTCGGCAGCAATCCCCTGAGCACGGAGATTGGCGGCAATAAGCGGTGGAAAAAAGTCACGGAGTACGCCAAAACTGGCGATCAGCGTTGGCCGACCATCGCGCAACTGACGGGCATCACCGTTTATCATTGTTGCAGGTGCAAAAGCAGTGGGGCGCAACGCGCCTAAAGCAGTAGGGAGCAGCAGATTTCGGTTGAAGTTGCCAACCATCGGGTAGCCAGCCGCTTCGCAGATAGCCCGGAATCGGGCAACTCCCTGCTCGATCATTGTCAGGCCAACCAGGGCATAGGGGTGGTGTGGACGCTGGTCGGTAAGTTGAATGATACCGGCGATAGGATCATCAACCTCGGCAAAGAGGTCGAGACAGCCGGTCGTCCAGTGCGTTGTCCCATGACCCTTGGCAAGCACCATCACCTTTTCACCGCGTTCGGCACGCCCGATTGCTGCCATCAAACCAGCCAGGCCAGCGCCGATGACGATCGTATCATACATAGCAGCTCTCCTGGTGCCTTACGCCTGTACATATTCGGTTGCGATAGCCGGATGTTGGGTTACCAGACCTCCCCCCGGTTCGGCCAGTGCCCGCAGACGTTGAATTCCCAGAACGCCATAATAGATCAATTCATCAAGGCGGGCCTGGCGTAACTGATCACCCCACAGGACTGGGGTAAGACCTTTCCAGCGTTCCTGGAGAAAATGCAGTATCGCTTCATTGGTATGAACGTGGCTCAGACCATCGGCACAGCGCCGTTCATACAAAATATTTGCCGTGCGATAGATACACCAGCCACCCTGACACGGCCCCATGCCCATCCGCACATCGCGTCGAATATCGTCGAGATTATGAGCGCCAGCATCGATTGCGGCCTGAATCCGATCACGGGTAACCAGTTCGCATTCACAGATCAGATCACCGGCGGCGTGTTGGCTCTCGACCAGTGCCAGTGGTTTTCCGAGCCAGTAGTGGGGAGTCTGCGCTGCCGGATCAGGTGAAACGGTTACAGTAGCGTGACGAGTGTGCTCAAACTTCGGGATCGGCAGCACTTCACTAGCAGTGCGACAGGGTTGGGTATTGCCTAACCGTCGTGCAATCTCATTCACCGTCTGCTCGGCCATCAGGCGATATGTTGTCCATTTACCACCAACAATCGAAAAGATACCGCTCACGCCGTCACGCTCTTCGTGATCGAGTAACTTGAACGTGCGAGGAATATCACGGTCGCTGGCGACATCTTTGTCTTTGTAAAGCGGACGGACACCAGCCCAGGCACGTAGCGCACGATATTGACGGAAGCCGGGAACGAGCTTCTCACCTTCATCGAGCATAAATTGAATCTCTTCTGGTTCAATCCCGAAGACATCAGGATCGGGAACGTGGACATCGGTCGTACCAATGACGGCTACTGTGTGAATGGGTACAATAATGTCACCATCGGATGGGAGTTTACAGCGGTTCACCACCGTGTTTACCATGCGGTGATTCATCGCCACCATTGTACCCTTGCCCGGTACGACCGTTACCGTTACGCCTGCCAGTGCTGCAATTTTGCCAGCCCAGGCCCCAGCCGCATTTAAGACATAAGCACAGTCGATTCGAATCCGTTCACCGCTACGCAGGTCTTCAACGACTGCTCCTACAACCCGGTCGCCAACCCGGATCAATTCGATCACATTGTGATAGGTACGAATGTCGGCGCCGTACTCACGTGCGGCCAGCGCTACGGAATGGGTAGCGAGAAACGAATCGGCGGAAGCGTCGGGAACCTCAAAGACCCGTGAAATACGGGGATTGAGGAGTGGTTCACGACGCAGCATTTCGGCGACACTGATCTCTTGCACCGGCACACCGGTACGGTGGCAATTGGCGACGAAGACATCACCATAGCTTTCATCGTCCCACGGTGTGATGACAAAGAACCCAGATGTCTGCTCGATACAATGCGGCATAATGCGGCGCAAGATTGCATTTTCCTGCGCACATTCACGTGCCGATTGCGGGTCTTTGGTCACATAGCGCCCGCCCGAATGCAGAAGACCGTGATACCGGCCAGTTGTGCCATGGGTCAAATCTCCCTTTTCGACCAGCACGCAACGGATTCCACGCATTGCGAGGTCGAGCGCGCAGCCTGTGCCGGTTGCGCCGCCGCCAATCACTAATACATCGGTAGAGATGGTTTGCATCATAAGCTCCTAATCGTCAGCAAGACCGGCAGGGTACAGATTCCCGCCGGTCTTGCTACCATTGTATGCGTACAGGAAAGCGGGTTACTCTACCCAATCGAAGGTGCGGGTGACCGCCTTCTTCCAACCTCGGTAGAGTCGCTCGCGGGTTGCCTCGTCCATCTGCGGCGTCCACGTATGATCGACACCCCAGTTAGCGCGCATCTCATCGGTATTCGACCAGAAGCCAACTGCCAGGCCAGCGGCATACGCAGCACCAAGCGACGTTGTTTCGGCAACCTTCGGCCGAATAACCGGCACTCCCAGGATGTCAGCCTGGAACTGCATTAGGGTATTATTGTACACCATACCACCATCGACCTTCAATGCGGTCAGTTTCACACCCGAATCCTGTTCCATCGCGTCGAGAACTTCGCGGGTTTGGTACGCAGTCGCTTCAAGTACCGCACGGGCAATGTGACCTTTATTGACATACCGCGTCAGGCCGACGATTACCCCACGTGCATCGGAACGCCAGTACGGGGCGAAGAGACCAGAGAAGGCCGGGACGAAATAGATGCCACCGTTGTCCTCAACCAGATTAGCAAGCGACTCGACCTCAGCCGACGAGGTGATCAGGCCGAGATTGTCGCGCAGCCACTGTACCAATGCACCGGTGATAGCGATAGAGCCTTCAAGAGCATAAACGGCAGGCTGATCACCGAACTTATAGCAAACGGTTGTCAACAGACCGCTCTTCGAGGGAACGAGTTTGGTACCGGTATTGAGCAGCATAAACGATCCGGTGCCGTAGGTGTTCTTCGCCTCACCGACATCAAAGCAGGTCTGACCAACCATTGCTGCTTGTTGGTCGCCCAGAATACCGGCTACCGGTACCCCGGCCAGCTCGCCGATAGCAGTGCCGTAGACCATACTTGACGGCATAATCTTGGGCAGCATCTGCCGTGGAATACCCATAATGCCGAGTATCTCATCGTCCCAATCAAGGGTTTCGAGATTCATCAGCATCGTGCGCGAAGCGTTCGTGACATCGGTGACATGAACGCCACCATTGGGGCCACCGGTCAGCCACCAGGTCAAGAAGGTATCGATATTACCAAAGATCACATCACCAGCTTCAGCGGCTTCGCGTGCACCGGGAACATTGTCGAGAATCCAGCGGATCTTAGGACCAGAGAAGTAGGTTGCCAGCGGGAGACCAACCTTGGGCCGGAAGCGATCCTGTCCACCGTCGGCTGCCAATTCATTACAAATCTGATCGGTGCGCGTATCTTGCCAGACAATCGCATTGTAGACTGGTCGTCCGGTGTTGCGGTTCCAGACCACCGTCGTCTCACGTTGATTGGTAATCCCAACAGCGACGATGTCGTTCGCGCTGAGGCCACCTTTGCTCAATGCACTGCGGATCACACTTTGAGTACGTTCCCAAATCTCATCAGGGCTATGCTCTACCCAGCCGGGTCGGGGATAGATCTGTTCGTGTTCTTTCTGGTCGTAGCAAATGACATTGCCACTGTGGTCAAAAATCATACAGCGGGTGCTAGTTGTTCCCTGATCGATTGCGGCGGCATACTTTGCCATAATTCATGACTCCTTTGTCTACCTGTGCGGCATACGGGACACATTAACCTTGTGCTGCACGCTCAATGGTCTCGAGCAGCGCCTGGGCCATCAGATAAGCCGAGGCAGCACCAGGATCACGATGACCAATTGAACGTTCACCGAGGTACGATGCACGTCCTTTGGTTGCTAGCATTGGTTCAGTTGCAATCATACCCTGTTCGCATGCAGCGACAGCGGCACGCATTGCAACCAACAGATCACCGCTCGCTGCATACTGCTCTTTCAGCGTATCGATTGCTGGTGCAATCGCATCGATCATCGTCTTTTCACCGCGAGTCGCTTTCCCACGAGTTTGAATGCCATCAAGCGCAGCGCTCAGTGCAGCAATCAGTTCTTCAGCGCCAATCGTCGCTCGATCCCCAATAGCTGTTCCTGCGCGCAGGAAGGCTGTGCCATACAGTGGCCCACTGGCGCCACCAACGGTGGAAATCAGTGTCATGCCGGTCAGTTTCAGTAGACCACTAATGCTCCGGTCGGTTGCAGTTGGCAGCTTGCTCATCACTGTACTGAAACCACGATCAAGATTGACACCGTGGTCGGCATCACCGATTGCGGCATCGAGCTTGGTTAAATAGTCACGCTGCTCTTTAACCCGTTCAGCGACCAATTGGAGAAAACGTATCACATGATCGGCGGTGATCTGCATAGTTCCTCTGCGTGCGATCTGGTAGCGGGGCAATTTGCCCCGCTATACATACTGATACCTTACATTCCCCAGCGTAGCGCCGGCGTATGGACCGGAGCGTCCCAGAGTTTAATCATCTCATCGTCAAGACGGAGCAGGGTAAAGCTCACACCTGCCATTTCGAGTGACGTGATGTAGCTGCCGACGAGCGAGCGAGCAATGGTAATGTTCCGATCCTTCAAGATACGGGCAAGTTCATTATACATCACGTACAACTCGATCAGTGGTGTACCACCCATGCCATTGACGAAGGCCAGTACAGCATCACCACTCTTGAAGGGCAGGTCTTCAAGAATAGGACCAGCAAGCATCTCGGCAATATCACGCGCCGGCGCCAACTTCTCGCGGCGTCGGCCGGGTTCGCCATGGATGCCGATACCAACCTCCATCTCGTCTTCGGCTAGCTCAAAGCCCGGTTTACCAGCCTGGGGTACGGTGCAGGGGGTCAGAGCCATCCCCATGCTGCGACCGTTCGCGTTGACTCGCTCGGCAATTGCTTTGCACGTCGCCAGATCAGCACCAGCTTCTGCCGCAGCACCGACGATCTTCTCGAGCAGCACGGTCACTCCTACCCCGCGCCGACCGGCTGTCCAGGTGCTGTTTTCAACTGCCACATCGTCGTTGGTAATCACACTGGCAACCTCAATACCTTCGGCGGCAGCCAGTTCCGCCGCCATCTCGAAGTTCATCACATCACCAGTATAGTTCTTGACGACGTGCAATACACCTTTCCCAGCGTTGACAGCCTTGGTTGCGGCGAGCATCTGATCCGGTACCGGTGAGGTGAAGACGGCACCCGGACAGGCAGCGTCGAGCATCCCATAGCCGACGAAGCCGCCATGCATCGGTTCGTGACCAGAGCCACCTCCAGAGATAACGCCGACCTTATTGTGTGGTGCACCGACGCGCACGATGTAGTCAGGATCGAAGTGCACCTGGATCAGATCGGCATGGGCAATTGCCATTCCGGCCAGTGCCTCCTTGACGACATTCTCTGGAGCGTTAATCAACTTCTTCACAGGCTTCCTCCCTTGAAGTGATAATTGCTAACCGTTCGTAGGCGATGCGCAACAGTATCTAGTATCTCACATACCCAGCGCATTCGCCAATAAGGCGGCAATTGAGCCACCGATGAGCGGGCCAACGACCGGTATCCACGAATACCCCCAGTTGCTGTCGCCCTTCCCGGCGATGGGTAGCACAAAGTGTGCAATTCGCGGACCAAGATCACGTGCCGGGTTAATTGCGTAGCCGGTTGGACCACCGAGCGAGAGGCCGATACCCCACACTAGCGCTGCGACGAGATATGGACCCAGACCGCTTGCCGGGTTGCCACCAGCAGCACCGTTTTTGCTGAAGATAGCGAAGATGATGAATACCAGCGCGAAGGTACCGATGACTTCAGTAATGATGTTGTTGACCGGATTGCTGATTGCCGGGCCGGTGCTGAACCAAGCCAGTTTGAGGCCAGGGTCTTTCGTTACTTCCCAATGTGAGAGATATGTAAGCCAAACCAGGGTGGCGCCAATAAAGGCACCGATAAATTGCGCCACAATGTGCATCACGGCAGTTCCGAAGTCGTAGCCCCCGCGAATCAGGACAGCCACGGTGACGGCTGGATTAAGATCAGCCCCAGGGCTACCCAAGGCTGCTGCTGTAAAGACACCACACATCACTGCAAATGCCCAACCTGTGGTAATCACGATCCAGCCACCACCGTTGCCCTTCGATTGCGTCAGCAGGACGTTAGCTACAACACCATTGCCAAACAGGATCAGCACCATGGTACCAAAAACTTCGCCCAGAAAGGACGCAGGCATAGAGGGTCTCCTCCTTGCAATACAAAACAGCCAGAACCAGTTCCCAACGAATCACCTTTGATCCAGCGTTCAAGCAGAGAACGTGATGCGCGCCAATTGCCGTGCGACCGTGTCCCGTCGCGTTGTACGCTGCTCGTGGCGTACCGGCGCATCTGAACTGGGCGTACACGCCATCTAACGGGTAGCAATCGGCGACCCGCCCTGCGCACCTCCTTTCCTGTCACAATTTATGACAATGCAATGCATTGCATTGCGCAATGCGCTATCTGGGTTGACTGGATTTCCTGGCCAGCGGATATGTTTTGTAACTTTTTGGGGCATACACGAGTGTTGGGAAATCGCCCCTCTTCATTGGGTTGCTGCACGAATATGGTAACAAATGTGGAACAGGAGCGTCAAGCTATGGCTATGCCAGGTACTGAACAAAAGTGTTTCAATATTGCAACATTGGTTGATGAGGTTTACCAGTCCTAGCAGTGGTTAAGTGAGGAGAGGGACGAGAAGAGAAGAAGAGCGAGTGGGAGGGGCATCTTCATCAGCAGGGGCGAGTTCTTCGCTTTTCTTATGGCGAGCCACACGGGGCGATGGTGTGCGGCTGAGATGGGCACGGTGCAGGCTGCGCGCCGGAGGCTCGCACTCCCAGGCGACTGTAGGCTGCGCGCCGGAGGCTCGCGCTCCCAGGCGACGGTGGTTATGACACCAAACGATGAAAATTCAGAAAATCTCTAGTGATGCATCCGTCCGGTATCAGTTCGTTGGCGCCGTCGTGATGATGATCGTATCTTTTTCCCTCACAAACAGTTCAGGCAACCCACTCCCCGGCGTGGCAATAATTGCTGGCGGTGTCTGAAAGTGACCGGCGGTTGTTGTTCTGGCAGTAACGGTCAACCGATATACACCGGGGGTTAGATTGACGCCACCGAATCGAACCGTGCACCGTTCACGCTCAATTCGAGAATAAGCGAGCGTTGCGCCGCTATCTACCTGGATTGGGGTTAACCCCGCTGGTAGCGGAATGGTGACATCGAGGCGAAGAAAAGGTTCTTTGACGATCAGAATGAGATCGACCTGAACAGGTTGATCGATGGTCAGTGGATTGATACTCTGGTGATACCTGAGCTGTGCCTGTATTGCTTCGATTTGGGGATGCTCAGCGGTTGCACGGCGAATAGCGATGAATGCTGGCCCATTGGTTGGCTCAATGCGCAATGTTCCCCCTCGTAATCGCCAGCGTTCTACATTAGTCAGGGTTTGGGCTTCGGTCAGCCGGTCGTTGTTATGCCATACCGTAACCTCTGCACCATTTGCTGAGAGCATTGGACCCAGTGCCAGCGCTACACGCGCCGCTTCGTATGGTGTCGGCCAGCCCTCACCTTGCCAGCGTCGCAAGAGAGCAGTACGCCAGGTCGTGAGTTTGGGAGCGGTTGGTTGTTCTTCGGCTAATGCCTGAATGATACTTGCACTTACGGCCAGCGCGCTGGCAGGCATTCCTTCGGCTCCTGCCCACGGTAGGCCACTGCCGGCGGTGGTCCAGAATTGAGCCAGGAGTTGGTTTCTGTATTGGCGGAGCCGTAATGCGGTAAAAGCACGTGCGGTTGGTGTCAGATTGTCGGATGCCGGTTCCTGATGGTCGTTGATACCGTGTTTTGCCAGCACATAATCGATGTATGATTGCACATCGAGGGGAAGGGCTGATCGTTCGCGTTGCAGATAACGTATCGCAGATTCGCCTGGCAGTGGGTTCTGTCCATCGCGGCGGTCAATCTTGGCAATTGCTTCGAGCACAAAAGCGGTGATAAACGGATCAGATGGATGATCTGGCCACCATCCCCAACCACCATCAGGATTGCGAAGGGTACGTAATTGACGCAATGAACCATCAATGGCTGTCTGCCAATACTCGACTTCAGTTGTTGTTGAAGCAGTACGTTGTAGTTCGTTACCAATAATGATTGCTGCAGCCAGACTTTCGGCAGTGGGCGCCGTGGTCTGAAACAGGCGTTGTGCCTGGTCGGCCAGCGCAGATCGGGCATTAGCGGCGATGATAATCTCGTGCTCGTCATCTGCCAGACTCAGTTCGAGCGAATCGTTAACCAAACGGGTTTGGGTCGTTTGAGGCAAAAATGACTCGCGGATGACCGGTATCGCGTATTCAATCGGTGGTAAGGGTGCAGTGTCTATCACCTCGTAACGCAGACCGATAAGCGCGACATCGGGTTGTGGTTGTATGTTCCAATGGATAGGCATGACAGTATGCTCCGGTATCGTAACGATTTGTTCGATTGGATCAAGCAGGATGCCGCCACTTACCCAGAGACGAGTGCGTACCGTACGCGCCTCGCGGTCGATATTGCGCAAGATAAGCGTGGCAACGGCAGTGTCATTTGTACGGAGCGGCGGTAAAGGAGTAGCAATTGCTTCAACTGACTGAATGGTATCAATCAGGGTACTGGTTGCTGTCGCAAAACCACGATCATCGATCGCAATCACATTAAGGTACCAGCGTCCCGATTGCTGCGGGAGACGAACCGAGATTCGGTGTTGCTGATCGGTCGACTCAGGAGTTGCTGGCAGGATAATGCCAGAGAGTCCTTGCCGGAATGATGAGGAACTGGTGAGCGGGCGATTCCAATCATCGAGATTAATCGTCGGTGCATGAATGGGTGTCAGCACCACAAACAGATTTGCCGTTGATGCGGTAGTGGTCAGGGTAAGAGTTGAGCCTGGCAGTACTTCTCGTTGCGACAATGCGATCTGTGGTGGTGATGGTGGATTAATGTACAGGCTCACCGTACTTGTCCACAGATTCACCCCGTCGTCAATCAGTGCGGTAATGGTTGTTAGCGGTGGGAGATCATCGGTGATCGGAAGCAACATCATGTTACCGGCTTGTGCTCTGGTCAGCGCGATACGGGCTGTTTCACCTTGGCCGACAATAAGCAGAAGGGTACCACTGGTCGGTCCGTTTACAAGCAGACGAGCCGTATCACCAACTGAATAGGCGGTGCGGTCGGGAATCAGCCAGGGTTCACTACTGGCAATTCCAGAACCTGCTACCCACAACTGCCGACGACTCACACTCGATCCAGAACGGGCGCTCAGCTCGTAGCGTCCGGGGAGGAGCGGGACCAGTGCGGTCGTTGCCTGACCATTCTGGTCGGTACGTACCCGTCGCATAATTAGTGGTGGATCACCAATCTGACGCCGAACTTCCAGCTCTATCAGCGTATTGGACAGAGGTTGACCTTCAGCGTTCTGCAAAGTAAACGTAATTTTTGCCCGTTCGTTTTGCGCAATGACGGTTGGTGCATCAATAGACAACCGCGGGCTGCGCGGATGAATGATTCCACTTGTGTTTTGCTGGAGTTGCTCGCCGTCGGGTAACTGTGCAGTCAGGTGGAGCTCGTACCGGAGTGGACGGATCAGGTTTTCATCTGCTGGCAGATTAATTTGGACTCGGCCACTCTGATCGGTCGTTGCACTTGATGAGGTTTCACTCGCTGATCCCAGCACTTCACCAGCTATGCCATCAAGTTCAACGATGGATAGGGTTTCGAGTCGCAGGTTCCAGCTTATCACCGCACCACTGATTGGCAGGTTGGCACGGGTGACATCAACCGCGAGACCGGTGGGACGGGTTGGCGTTACGTGGATGGTGGCACCGGTAGTCGGGATAGTAACTCTGATCGGTATCTGATAGATGGTGTCACTGATGGCGACCTGTACGATGTATGTTCCCGGTGCGGTGCGCGCATCGAGCCGCAGACTACCGTTGAGGATACCTTTATCGGATATTGTGCAGGTAACGGCAGTGGCATCGCTAATCAAGGTTGTACTATTGAGGGTAAGGCGACACGTTCTCGGAGCGGGTAGGGTTAATCGGCCATTTGCCTGTTGTTCGCGAACAAGACCATTGACGCGCACGATGCTCCCTGGTCGGTAACTCGATCGATCAACAGCGACTAATGCTTTAACCGGAGGGGTAAATGTGTCGAGAAGCTGAATGCTACTCAGGGCAATACCGTCGTCTTCAGCTACTGCTACCAGAGTACGACCGGCACTGCCACCGGTAAATGTACGCAAATTGGCAAGTGGAACACGCCAGAGACCCTGTTCGTTGCTTTTGCCGCTGGCAAGCATTGTTTCGTCGAGATAGATGCTCAATGGGATGTCGCTTAAGGGTGCGCCGCTCCCACTCTTTGTCACCCATACCAGGAGTTCATCGCTGTTTGGTATCACTGTCAGACGCATTGATGAAATAAGTAAAAGTCGATCAACCCGTAATCCACTATCGGTCGTGAGGCGCAAGTAGTAGGCACCGGCGGGTAATAATTCGCCGCTACTGTTCGCAGTAATGGCAAAGACACTGCGTACCAGACTGTCGGGTGGATCGTTCAAGGTTTCACGCCAGACGCGCACTGGCGTTTGCACGTACCGTTCTGGGACAAAACGTGACCATTCGTCTGGGTGCAAAGAAAGCGCACGGATCAGGGTCGTAGTATCAAGCTGGTAGAGATGGGCCTGAAACGCACGCAGATTTGTGCGTTCAACGACAATTGCCGGCGAAGCGTTGACCGGAAAGTGTTGCAAGACATCCCCAGGAACTCGGAATAGTGGTGGACGGCTAGCTGTTCGTACTGTTAACGATACTGGCATGCGTAACGGGACTCCGCTGTGGTCACGAACACCGGCCGCAATTGTCATGGTATAGGTTGTTGCTGCCTGGATCACCGGTTGCACAATGACCCGATTTTCCTCAACAGTTAGTTTAAACTCGTCTACCGGTGGCTCAAAGCTGAGCCCGGCCCGCAGTTCCGATTCGTCCATCGGTGTGCTAAACAGCAGACGAATCTCTTGATCGGGCATCAGAACCTGACCTTGACCTGGAAATGAGGCCAGTAATGTTGGTTCTGGCTCGACATAAAAGCGCCAACTCTGGAGCAGACGGGTTGTATTCGGGATGCGGAGCTGAACCTGGTAGGTCTGCCCGGGCACCCAGCCGGTGTACGGTGTAAAGGTAACCGTGTATCGGTTATTCGTTGTGGCGCTGGTGAAACTACCACTGATTGATGGCGTAATATCGAGCGCCGTGCTGAGCAGACGAGTATCAACAGGGGCATCAAATACCAACACCAACGGTTGCTGCGGGTTTACCCAGCGCTTTTCTGGCGGAGGTGTCTGTTCAATCAGGTTCGGCCAGGGTGTAGTGAATTGCCAGCGGAACGGCTGCCCTAATTCGATACCCTGGGCATCGCTGAAGGTACTGTCTACTGTGAGAGTATATGTTGAAGCTGCGGTAAATGCGATGGTAGGCTGAAGCAGGAGCGTTCGTTGATCAAGCCATTGACCGCGTAGTGGCCATGGTGGTGAGAGTCGTACCCCTTGGAGCAAAGCCGGTTGATCGATAACATCGGCAGGAATCATTGGTTGACTAAAGATGAGTACGATTGGAGCGTCGAGTCGGCGCGGGGCGAGGGCAGTTTGAACTGTTGGTTGAGCTGCGGTAACAAATGACACATCGAGCGCCTGAGCCAACGGTCGCCACCACCGGCTTTGAGCAGTCGTGAAAACCTGTATGCGGTACGTCGTAGCCGGTTGAAGCGCTTGATTAGGAATAATGCGCAACACGCGCATATCTTCCGACCATTGATATGAGCTATCTAGTGGCGGATCAATACGGAGTGAGCGCACGACCGTGAACGGATTCATCGGTGTGCTGAACACGAGTGTTATCGTACTGCGCGGATGTACCGCACTGCTCTGCGGCAACGGATCGCGCAGTTGAACTGTTGGGGTTTCAACCCATGGGGACAACGGCGCTAGCCAGCGTATGACCAGGCCACCTAGTAATGTGATCACCACCCCACTCAGGAGGATCATCCAGAGATGGGCTAGCGCACGTATCCTTCGCTGAATGCTTGCTCTCATGCGAAGTAGAACCTGGATAAAATATGCTCACTCGTGATGCTGCATAGTGCTCAGTATACCATTGCCGCTTCCAGAATGCGGTCGCGATGGCGATCCATCCACTCAGCCAGCCACTGTCCCTGTCCTAGTAATTCAAGGTGATATTCAGGTTCGGCGTCTGGCGTGCTGAGCGTTCGGCGCAAATTTCCCTGTAGCCAGATGACTTCGAGTATCGCCGGTAGTGCCTGAGCTTCGGTGCGCGATAGCGGAACAACTGCATTATAGGCTTTGAGAAAGAGCCGTACTCGTTCGAGATCGAGTGGCGCCCGGTACACTCCCCACATTGGCCAGTTGGGGGGCGGCGAACCGATCGCCATATCGACCAGTGCATCGGCAATATCGACCAGGCGTGCATCAATACCAATCTGGTCATAATCGATTAAGGCCGCTACTGCATCACCGCGAAAGATGATATTATCGCGATGCATGTCGCCGTGGATCAGCAGATGTGGTAAAGATTCGTAGGTCTCATCGCTCAACTGATGGCATAACTCGGCAATGCGTCGCTCGTACCAGTGCAGTGGGAGCGTTAAATCACCGAGTATGTCACGAGTGATCAAGCGTTCGGTCAGTCCACGTAAGCTGGATGGTAAATAACGCGGTGCTGATGGTGGTGGTGGTTCGGGAAAATCGGTAACAGCCCGATGATAACTACTCAGGACCCGACCAACATCGCTCAGTTGTCGTGGACGAGCGGGATCGAACTCATCGCCGACGATGAATATGCTAAGCTCGTAGACTTGTTCATCGATGATCACCATTGTTTCGCCATTCCTGGTTGGCAGGACTCGTGGTGCAGGAAAGCCTCGTTGTCGGAGCCATTCGAGTAGGCGGTGACGTAGTTTGATGGTTTGTAAGCCACTAAAGCGCCGGTTACGGCGAAGCACAAAGCGTCCGAAGCTGGTCTCAACAATCGCTGTTTCATTGATCATACCGTGGCCGGCGGCGCGGCTCGACCGTAGCTCGCCGACATCGTAGTGTGCCAGTACGCGGGCAATATCTTCATGAGTCAGCATCTAGCTCCCTCATCGTCAGCTTCCTCCTGTATTGTACCATCGCGAGGATCAGTGACAATACAGATGCAGGTATCGACGAATGAGGGTCGGTTCGCGAACCGTCCCTCTCTATGGGCAACATCGGGTACCGTCCGGCAGCACCACCCACCGCCTGTTGCGATGCGTCGGTCAGGGAACAGCGCGCTGCGCCCGTTTATCAGGATGCGCTTGCGGGGTAAGGCATTATCCCCTCCCCACGCTATGCGATTGCAAAAGATGAAACCGGTCGTGGTATACTATAGGTATGGCAACAGGGCAAGGATCAGGACAACACACCATCGTTCGGGTGCCGCTCTCAACCGGTGCACCGTTGGTTGAAGCCAACTTTGCAGCACGATCCGGTCAATTCTTGGTTGAGGCGCAGATGGGTGGACGAATGGTACGTGCCCATCTCGCCGACAGAGGGCGTTTGATCGATCTTCTCGTTCCAGGGGCACGCCTGTTACTCGCGCCACGTGAGGAAATTGGCCGGAAGACCGCGTTTCAGGTTGTAGCTGTCTATCAAAATGGTGATCTCGTTTCACTTGATAGCCAATTACCCAATCGCCTAGTTGCTGCGGCTTTGTCACTCGGTGCGCTCCCACAGTTTGCCCGTTATTCACGTGTGCAGCGTGATGTGCAACTGGGTCCCCATCGCATCGATTTTCGCCTGAGTGAAGGGCTAGATACCTGTCTCTTAGAGGTGAAGTCAGTTACTCACCTTGTCGAGGGTGTTGCCGTCTTTCCCGATGCGCCGACCGAGCGTGGTCATCGTCATCTCGAGCTGTTGATCAACGTCGCTCGCAATGGTCAGCGGGCAGCGGTGGTGTTCATCATTCAACGTTCAAAAGGCTGTGCATTTACTCCCAATGAAACGGTTGATCCCGATTTCAGCCGTGCCCTACGACTCGCCCGCTCGGTCGGGGTTGAGGTATACGCCTACAGTTGTCCGGTATCGATCACAGGGGTTACCCTTGGTCGTGAAGTACCGGTTTTTAACTCGATTACCGCCGTACCACTTGATCTACGGCATGGCTGTTGACAAGCGTTAAGGGACCCATTCGGCATGCGTTGCTGCTGTACGGTGATACGTTGGCCTTCCAGGCGGTTAGCTATGGTTCACACAAAGTCTCACTGAGAATCGGTTAACAGCCTCCACAACGCCTCATTCAGTACCTGATAACCTTTTGGATTAATGTGAAGCAGATCAGCGCGGTATGCCTCAGCTACGTAACCACTTGCGTCGGCCAGGAGCGCTGCACTATCAAATATGATTACATCTGGCGCACTCATTGCACGTATAGCAGCATTCACCTGCTCAATCGCGGTCTGAATCTGACCCGTTCCCGGATCGAGGTGCGAGAACAGATCAGGACCGAGCGGAAAGATCGTGGTGAGAATCACCCGACTGCCATCGACTCTGGCTAGGTCTACCATCTCGCCGATATTCGCAATGGTCGTCTGAACGATCGATTCAGCATCGTTGGCTAACAATGGCAGCGCAACCAGATCATTCACTCCCACCTGAATGATAACCAGTGCTGGCTGCAAGGGACTGACGTGCATACGATACCGAAGCAGCGATTGGGTACTGGTATGCCCAGGAACACCCCGGTTCGTGATGAAAAATCCTGTCGGTGCTGGCCAGGCGGCTGCTCGTGAGTCGCCGAACATCACAATCGGCGCCGTTGATGATGGTTCATTCCGGATCATATTCAATCCAATCGGATCGAGACGGGTAAGGTAGAAGAGTCGTTCAAAGTGACGGGCCCGCTGCCAGACGACGAATCCGCCAATGCAGGTCATACCTAACAGAACGAGGCCGAGAAGACAAAAACGATGGCTCAAACGCACACCTCCGATCTGGTCGTTGTCCTACCTTCTTTTTACCACAATGGATGCCAGATGTCGTCACCGGAGTCGGTATGAATATGCTCTTTCCGCTCTCGTTTCGAGAGCGGAAGTGGGCGAAGGGCACGTTAGAGGTTTTCGGAGTTCTCAGCTTTGGTTACTGATAACCGAGTGATACCGACGAAGATCACACACTTGCTGGCAATGCCACCCGATGTACACAGTCGCCTTGGGGCCGCGGGTGTTGGCCCATACTCCCAGTTCAAGCGAACATAACGTAGTCATTTGGTCGTCGCAACCAGCGCTGGGAGGCGTGCAGCACTCATCGCGATCACCAAACAGGCCATGCCGCTGACCAAAAAGACACTTCCCAACCCAAGAGCACCTACCACTATGGTACCGATCAGTGGCGCAACTGCACGCGCAGCAGAGACAATCGAGCTATCCAACCCATAAACGGTGCCTTCATTACCGGCTGCTGTGTAACGACCAAGCAGTGCGCTTAATGAAGGTGTGATACCGCCTATCGCTGCCCCACTGAGCGCTTGCAGGATGAGCAGTTGCCAAACATTTGTAACCAGTCCTTGCGGCAAAAAGGCGATTCCGGCCAATATCGCACTCATCATCAATACCTGTTGATGCCCGATCCGATCACCGAGCCGACCAAGCCAGATCGCTGTTGCTGTTCCTGCTGCCGAAGATACTCCAACGATTAGACCAGTGTACGCACTGACCGGATCATTTGGATGAAGCAAACTGGCAATAAACAATGGCGCAAAGGGGAGCAAGATGGTTTGGGAAAGGCTGCTGAGGAAGCGCATACCGTAGGCCGGACTGATGCCCGGAGTGCGGATGATCGTCAACCAGCCTTGCCATATAGCCAACGGTTGCTGTTTGCGAGGCGTGGAAGGCCTCCTATTCCCACGCACGCCAATCGTTACCAGAATACCCGATATGAACAGGAGTGCGGCAGTGGTGATGAACGTTGCGCGAAAGCCAAGGGTTTCGGCCATTACACCACCGATCAGTGGGCCGGCTGCCGTTCCGCTCCACAAACCCATTTGCAGTGTTCCCATCGCAAAACCCATACGTTCGCGTGGGGTGACCGTTGCAACCAGCGCATTAGCCGCCGAAATGGTACCGGTAATCAAGCCCTGAATGGTGCGCAACAACGTTAATTCTTCAGCCGAGCGTGCAAATCCCATCAACAGCAAGATCACAGCACCACCGTACATTGCCCGTTCAACCATCAGTTTGTATCCGAACCGGTCGGCCAGTGATCCCCAGATCGGCGCTGCAATCGCCATTGTCAAGGCCTGAAGCGAGAAGACTAATCCTGACCATAGGGCCACCGTGCCAACCGTAGCCACACCGAGGTACGCGACATAGAGTGGAAGAAACGGAAAGATGATGGAAAAACCGATTGCGGAAAGAAACTGGGCGGCAAACATGATCCAGAGAATGGTTTGCCAGCGGTTGGGCATCTGTTGCGCAGTATTCATCTTGAACATCGCTCCACACCAGGCGCTCTCCATACCCTCTCATCTGTCACAGGGAGGGAAAATACTGCCTGGTTCAACACAACGTTTGACGAGAGATTCCATGCGGTACCGGAATCAAAACCAGTATGGAAGTATTGACAATATCTTCTTCGTCAGTAGGGGCATGCACTCACGCAAGTTGGGGCAAGACCCTATTGGCGAAGGCTGTTAAGCGGTCGAGATCATCGAGGTCGAGCCACTGCACCATAATGCGCTCAACACCGACAGCAGCAAAAGCTGCAATCTGTTCAACAATTTCGTCGGCCACGCCGACCAGAATCCCGCGTGCTTGCAATTGAGCGCGGGTGCGTCCGGCCAGTAGCCATTCCACTTCGCGCTCATCACGTCCGAACACCGACCCAGTCATAAGCGAACGACGCACCGCGCTGCGTGGGCGACCGGCTGCGGCCAGCAATGTATCGAGGCGGGCACTGAGTTCGGCAAAACGGGCTGGCGGCACGAACACGGCATTCCATTCATCGGCGTAGCGGGCAACGAGTGGTAGTGTTCGCTGCTCGCCATTGCCACCGATAACAATCGGCGGCCCGTCCGGTCGTACAGGACGCGGCAACAGGATTGCTTCGCGCAGTTGGTAATACTCACCGATCCAGGTGACCGGTTCATCACTGCGTAAAAGGCGGGTGATGACTTCCAGTCCTTCGCGAAACCGTTGAAATCGGGGACCAACTGCCAGCAACTTAAAGCCAAACATGGAATGTTCACGTTCCTGCCAGCCGGCCCCCAATCCGAGCTGTAGTCGTCCACCTGAGAGGTCGTCAACGGCGGCTGCCATTTTTGCCGTCAATGCCAGATGTCGAAATGAAACTGGCGAGACCAATGGCCCGAATTCAATCCGCTTTGTCTGTGAGGCGAGCCAGGTGAGTGAAACCCACAACTCCAGCGATTCTTTTTCGGGAGGATTCGCGTTGGGAAAGTGATCGGACCGGTACAGCCCCACAAAACCCAAATCCTCTGCTGCCTGCACCAGTCGTTGCCAGCGCGGCCAGGTTAGCCCATTCTGGCCTTCAACCATCAATGCTACTTCAATCGTCATCGTGCCTCTCCTGAGGATGTTTCCGCCCTTGCAGTTCTGTGCGGTTTGGTCAGCCAGCTTGCAGTGGCAGGCTGTGCTTATCACTGATCTGGCGAAACCTGCTATAGTATGTATGAGCCGCGTTGCGGCGTGTTGATAGTATACCGCGAAAAATAATTGATGCGTCCATTTTTTGTCTACGGAACATTGAAACGAGGCCAAACGAACTATGCCCGTTTCCTGGCAGGGCACACTGTAAGCGAAACACGTGCCTGGTTGTCGGCTGCTGCTCTTTACACGGCCGGACCGTATCCCTTTCTCGTGCGGGCTGCTGATCTCGTCCCACAAAACGCAACCGTCTTCGGTGAGCTGATTGATGTTCATCCGGCACGCTATCAGCATATTCTGGCATTACTCGATGAACTGGAGGATTACGTTCCCGGTCGTGCTGACAATTTGTACGAGCGGGTGGAATTACCGGTACAGACGGTTGATGGTACGCGATCCGCCTGGGTGTATGTAGCCGGTGCTGCGGTTGAAGCCGCTATTCGACGCGGCGAGTTACGCTTGATCGAGCGTGGCGAATGGTAGTCATCTTTATGATGAATGGAGTGCAAGAATGACCCGACGAATCGTGCAGGTCGGTCTGGTGCAGATGCGTTGTACTGCCGATCCCGAAACCAATATGGCAGCCGCAGAGGCAGGTATTCGCGCTGCGGCTGAGCAAGGAGCGCAGATTGTATGTCTGCCTGAACTCTTTCGTTCCCTCTACTTTTGCCAGAGCGAGAACCACGATTTCTTTGCGCTGGCCGAACCGGTACCTGGCCCCAGTACTGAGCGACTTGCTGGCCTGGCTGCTGAGTTGCAGGTGGTGATCATTGCCAGTCTCTTTGAGAAGCGGGCCGAAGGTCTTTACCATAACACGGCTGCTGTCATTGATGCGGATGGTCGTTATCTGGGGAAATATCGCAAGATGCACATTCCCGATGACCCGCTGTTTTACGAAAAGTTTTACTTTACACCGGGTGATCTGGGCTTTAAGGTGTTCAAGACCCGCTACGCCCGCATTGGTGTGCTTATTTGCTGGGATCAGTGGTATCCAGAGGCTGCCCGGCTGACTGCGCTGCGGGGCGCCGATATTTTGTGCTATCCGACAGCAATTGGCTGGCATCCCGCCGAGAAGGCTGAATATGGCGTGGCCCAACATCAAAGCTGGGAGATCATCCAGCGCTCACATGGAATTGCCAACGGTTGTTATGTGGTCAGCATCAATCGTATCGGTCACGAAGGCGATCCTGCGGGTGGCATCGAGTTCTGGGGGCAGAGTTTTATCGCCGATCCGGCAGGCGTAGTTATTGCTCGCGCACCGGTTGATAAACCGGCAGTACTAGTCGCACCCGTTGATCTATCCCGGATCGATGTGCAGCGTACTCATTGGCCATTCCTGCGAGATCGGCGAATTGACGCCTACGGTGAGATAACGCGCCGTTATATCGATGAGGAGTAAACACGATGGCAACCCCCGCTGAATTGGGTTACCGGATGCCCGCTGAATGGGAGCCACATCAGGCCACCTGGTTGTCGTGGCCTCACAAAGAGGCGAGCTGGCCCGGGATCATCGACCGCATCTGGCCAGTGTACGCTCGCTTCGTGGCTGAACTGGCTCGTGGCGAGACAGTTCATATCAATGTAAACGATGCTGCGATGGCCGAGCAGGCGCGGGCTTTCCTCGCTGAAGCCGGCGCTACCGGTGATATTCGATTGCACGAGCTTCCAACCAACGACGCCTGGTGTCGTGATCACGGTGCGATCTTTGTGGTGCGCGATACTCCCAAGGGGCGACAACTGGCTGCTACCGATTGGGAATTTAACGCCTGGGGTAATAAGTACCCGCCTTACGACCTCGACAATCAGATTCCGGCCCGCATGGCCGAGTACCTCGGTGTACCCCGTTTCTGTGGAGGGATGGTGTTAGAGGGTGGTTCAATTGACGTCGATGGAAATGGCTTACTGCTGACGTCCGAACAATGTTTGCTCAACCCTAACCGCAATCCACACCTTGATCGGGCCACAATTGAGCAGCGCCTGCGCGATATGCTCGGCGTGCATTCAATTCTCTGGTTGGGTGAAGGAATTGTTGGCGATGATACCGACGGTCATATCGATGATATTGCACGGTTTGTCGCACCTAGTGTTGTCGTTGCGGTCGTCGAGGAAGACCCTAGTGATGAGAACTACCACGTGCTGCAAGACAATCTACGGCGGTTGCAACTGATGCGTGATGCCGCCGGGAAGCCACTCACTATTCTGACCATTCCAATGCCGCCGCCGATCGTATTCCAGGGTCAGCGCCTGCCCGCGTCGTATGCTAATTTCTACATTGCTAACCATGCCGTTATTGTGCCGACCTTCAACCACCCCAACGATGTGCGGGCTTGTGAAGTGTTGCAGCGCTGCTTCCCTACCCGTCGGGTAGTGGGTATTGATGCGACCAATGTGGTCTGGGGGCTTGGATCGTGGCACTGTCTCAGTCAACAGGTACCGGCAGCAGCGATCAATTAATTAATGGCTCATGGCGATGGGAAGGGCGAGCGTAAACCTCGCCCGTCGCATGCGGTGACAGGTATGACCGCAGATGACGAGGGCAGGTCGTAACCGCCGCCGGTACAGGAAGTTGCACGTCTCTGCATACTAACGACCGGTTACGCACTTTCCCTCGCTGTCTACTCTTCTTTCTCTTCTCTCAATGAGAGTGCGACTACTGCCCAAGAATCTCGCGTATTCGGTTGTGCGGTTCGATAACCAGCATACCCGCTGAGCGGGCCACCGGCATCAATTCTGCCGGTTCCAACACACACAGAAACGGGTTATCACTGCCTAGTGCACTATGATCGGCAGCAGTGAGGCAGAAGAGATCAAACGACCCCATAATGTAGCGGGGCAATTCGAGTACACTATCAGCGCCCGGCGCTACTTCGACCCAGCGATCCATGGTGGGGATGCTCACGACCATTGCATCAGCAGTTGTGTTGCGGATAGTCAGTATTGGCTCACGTTCGGGCGGGATGATGACCGTCGCCGGAATACAGCCGTTGCTACGAATGGTAAGATCAACGGCTGCTGTGGGGGTAGCACAGGCGCCGAGCAGAAATGTCAGGAGTACCAGTATCCCTCTGATAGACATCATATCATTCTGGAGCGGTAGGGGCAGGTTCTAAACCTGCCCCTTTGCATGCAATAGCGTACAAGACGTACCGGCATTTAACCGGCTAACGACACTGTTGAATCACCGGTACAAATACCTGATAGCCGGTATCTGCCAGCGTAGTCGTGTTTGCCGAAAGATCGGGTGGCAGATCGGGACCTCTTACAATACCTAGTGGATTGTACGCTGCCAATCCGGGGAAGACTACACCAAGCTTTGGGTTGCCAAGTCGGCGTACCAGAATCTCACTCAGCACTTGCCGATAGTCGGTCGTAATCTGGAGGTCCTGCCGCTTATCGAGCTGATCGGGATGAAGCCCTGGCCAGGTACCGTAGATACGACGACCATTCACATTTCCACCCAGCACCATCATCACATTGCCGTGCCCGTGATCGGTTCCATTCGACTGATTACGGCCAAGCCGACGACCAAACTCACTCAGTACGACAATAGTCAACCGACTATGGTAAGCGCTCAGATCGTTGTAAAAAGCCCCCAAGCCCTGCGAGAGGATACCGAGCCGGTCAGGTAAATACCCGCTTCCATCACTATTCGCCTGCGCTTCGTGCGTATCCCAACCGCCGAAATCAATCGTTGCCACTTGAAGCCCCAGATCGGCCTTGATCAACTGTGCCACCGTCTTAAGAGCATCACCGAATGATCCCGATGGATACGTAATGCTACTGGTCGGCGTATAATCCCCCAAGGCACCCATCAGATCGATCACCTGCGTGACACGCCGTCCGGCCTGAGCGAGTGGGTTAATCGAGCTGCGGTTGTACATCTCGCGCAGAACATTGAGGAACGGATAATTTTCTTGAGGTCGATTGTAACGCCAGCCGGTATCTACTTTGAATGCCTTGGGTGACGTAACGGCTACTGCGCCATTGTAACTCAGAAGTGAAGCCGGTGTTGCACTGCTGGCAGCCACTGCCGGTAAGAGGGTCGTTGCACCACCCTGAGTTTGCAAGTGGCGCGTGAGCCAGCCACTGTTAGTCGTCTTATTCCCTGGTGTGCCACGCTCGATGTAATCCATTGCGTCAAAATGACTGCGTGTATCATCGACCAGCCCGCAAGCATGGATGAACGCGAGATGTTCACTATTGTACAGGTCACGCAGGTGTGGCATTCGGCTATTAAGGCCAAAGGCTGTCATGCTGAAAGAGGGATTGTATGGTTCAATTCGCAGCGGTGCATTTGACCCGCTTGTCGGTAATGCCAGCGAACCACGCGCCGTCCGATAATAGTTATCTTCATAAGGACAGAGCAGGCTCAACCCATCACACCCTCCACGCAGAAAAATCTGGATGAAAATCTCGTTGGTAGCCTGCGGTTGAGCCGGTTCGGCAAATGCCAATTGGCCGATGCGGGCAGCAGCCATAGCCGCAATTGCGGCGCTACATCCCATCAAAAATTCACGGCGTGTCCATTGCATAGGTAAGGTTCTCCTCTGGTTCGGTGCTTGTTAACGGAGCCAGAATTCGGGGCTCATTGCCAGTAACTGGACCATCGCCACAATGCGATCACGTACCGCTTCAGGTGATCGCCAGTCAGGTGCACCTGGAAGCGGCTGTGGTGGTTGATTCGGGTCGAAGCCCTGAGCCAGGAAGTCGATCAACAACGTTCGTAAATCGCCAGTCGGTGTGTAGGTCAGCATCCGCTGTAACCAGAAATCAACAATACCCGCGCAAGAAAGACCAGCCGGCGTCTGACCAACAATATCCATTTGAACATTGCCACCCCACGATTGGGCCAGGGTGTAAAAACAATTCCACGTTTTGAGCAGGGCATTCGTATTTGCCCAATACTCAGCGCGGTCAGGATGGCCGGTTGGTGTGTCCCATCCAAACAGCCGGTGACCAGTCTGATCAACACTCCAGAGCAGACCCTCCCAGTAGTTGCCTTTTGTCACATCACCGTTAACCTCGGCCACGTCGTTGGGAAGCGAGGCATTCGTTGCCCGCAGAAAGGCCCAAATTGCTTCTAATGGCCGCCGTATTTTAGCGCCGAATGTGCTCTTCGCTTCTGGTGCAAGTAGAATGGCCTCAACCACGCGCCGAATCTGGTCTGGCGATTCACGGTGTTGCATCCAGACGTTGTACGCGGTATTAATGAGCGATTCCGGTGGATTATCAGCAACAAGCCTTCGACACAACTTGGTGCAGAGGTGTCTGGCCGTACCGGGATGATAAGCCACCAGACGCAAGAGTTTGGTTCCATCTTGCTCGGCGCCGTTGTTGAAGGGGAAGTTGGGCGCCGGTTCGATGCCAGGGAGGGGAGGTGGCGCCAGCACGGTTTTGGGATAGTTGTCGTGCCAGGAATCCATCAAGTAGAACGCTCCCGTGTTGGGTCGACCGTCACGTCCGTTTGCAATAGTCCATCCGGTCAGACAACGCGAGGCTTCATAGACATCATAGTCGATGTAGGATGCGGCGTAGCGTTCGCTCCCATATTCAACCACCGGGATATTTCCCCGTTGATCGTAGAACTTGAGGTAGTTATCACTACCCAGTGTGTGTAGTTCGAAGAGTTCACGGGCAAAATTTTCGTTACCGCCCTCGCCACCACCAACTTTATTGCTGACATTGTTGAGGTAATACATCATCGCCACACTTTTGGTAACCTCAGTTAGCATCGCGTGGAAATTCCCTAGCGCGTGAGTACGGATGATGCGGTCGTAATCTGGCCAGGTAGCGGCGATACGTTGATCGGCTGTGGCGTTCACGTTGAAATGGTTGTGCCAGAAATCAACCATCACCTCAAAGAGCTGTCGACGACTGCACACGGCGCGAATCCAGGTGGCGACACGCACTTCGTCGTAGGGACGTATCCGTTCGGCCCAGGGTAAATCAGGAATAACTCGCTGTTGCCAGAGCGTTTCACGTGAAGCGGATAGCCAACTGAGCGGACGGATTTCATTGACGGTGCGATTGTTATAGGTGTAACGAATCTTAAGCTGAGCCGAGTCAATCCGATTGGTACACGGTGTATCATCGATTGCCGTGTAGTTAAGCTGCTGACGCACCCAGTTGTCAAACCGTTCCTCATCACTGGCACCCGGTGTGGCATCATACATTGCCATCAATTCAGGGCTGGGACCGAACGCCAGTCGGCGCATTGCGATGGTACGGAGCGATGCAGGTTGTGTGTGTGAACACGCAGCCACCGGCGCGGGTGGTGTTCCAGTAGCGGCCACTCCCGCAGTGACCACACCAGCAACGAGAGCTACACTTCCTTCCAGAAAGTTGCGGCGCGTAATTTCCATAGCTTACCTTTCAGATACTTGAGTCATTGCTCAACGATCTGAAAAAATTGTAATCTTGACTGGAAGAATTGAAAATCGCCTGGAGGTACTGTCTTTTGCTATCAATTACTACTACCGCTCAATTGAGACTTTTCCAGATTCTTTCCCAGCCGTGCAATTGGCGAGAGGCGTGAAGAGTGAGCAAGATCGGCGGCTGGAAGCCATCAGTTGGCGTATCAGCGCACATCATCCTCGCAAGCTGGGTCGTTTGGCGCCTGCCATTGCCGTGCGCCGACGGACATCCGTCGTTGCACCACACCCCTCTCCCGCAGCGCGGGAGAGGGGCCGGGGGTGAGGGGTTGAAAAAAGCCTACGAGCAACATCCGTCGTTGCACCACACCCCTCTCCCGCAGCGCGGGAGAGGGGCCGGGGGGTGAGGGGTTGAAAAAGCCTACGAGCAACATCCGTCGTTGCACCACACCCCTCTCCCGCAGCGCGGGAGAGGGGCCAGGGGTGAGGGGTTGAAAAAGCCTACGAGCAACATCCGTCGTTGCACCACACCCCCTCTCCCGCAGCGCGGGAGAGGGGCCAGGGGTGAGGGGTTGAAAAAGCCTACGAGCAACGTCCGTCGTTGCACCACACCCCTCTCCCGCAGCGCGGGAGAGGGGCCGGGGGTGAGGGGTTGAAAAAGCCTACGAGCAACATCCGTCGTTGCACCACACCCCTCTCCCGCAGCGCGGGAGAGGGGCCGGGGGTGAGGGGTTGAAAAAGCCTACGAGCAACGTCCGTCGTTGCACCACACCCCTCTCCCGCAGCGCGGGAGAGGGGCCAGGGGTGAGGGGTTGAAAAAGCCTACGAGCAACGTCCGTCGTTGCACCACACCCCTCTTCCGCAGCGCGGGAGAGGGGCCGGGGGTGAGGGGTTGAAAAAGCCTACGAGCAACATCCGTCGTTGCACTACACCCCTCTCCCGCAGCGCGGGAGAGGGGCCGGGGGTGAGGGGTTGAAAAACCCTGCGCGCAACGTCCGTCGTTGCAACGTTGCTCCTGAATAGTGGTATAATAAGAGGCCAGGAATGTCTTTTCAGAAAGCCGGAGTGGCGAAAAGGCAAACGCTGCGGTCTTAAAAACCGCTGGGGGAAACCCCTTACGGGTTCGAGTCCCGTCTCCGGCACCATACGAACAATGCAGAGCGACCATGATGGTCGCTCTACTGATTTGAAACACTGGAAGTGTGTTGATATGTCCAGAAAGGAAATATTACTTGAAAGGTGGGGATGAACTATACCTCAAAATCCTCCTTGACCCGATTAAAACCTGTGCGGAATATAAGCCTCGGTTTGGTCAGGGCGCTCCGAGCGGAGGCTTAACATTACAACAGTTTCAAAACCTTTACAAAGCTGACTCGTTGTATAGCTGGTTTGGACTGGATAATCCAATGATGTATACCGCGCATAGAGCCGCAGGTGGAATGACGAGTCTCTATCGACAGATCGGAATCGGATGCGAACGACTTTTTAGAACAATACTGAAAGACACTTTAGACCTCTCAGACGAAGATGTGATATGGTCTTATGATGTCCTCTTGGTATCGGGGAAGAAACGAACCCTGTACCTCGATGGTCGTATTCCTCTTGATCGAATTGCTGATAAGGGGAAACGAGAGAAAATTTTGCATGGATGCAAGAATCAACCAAGAAAATCGGTGTAGATCCAGGAGTCGCTGCTACGTTAAAAGGAACGGTCTTTGAGGTTCGACAGGGTTATAAGAGTAAGGACGCAAAGCGCCAAAATGCTGATATTGCGAATGCAGCAACAGCATATACACAAGCTTACTTGCCATGTGCTGCTATTCTTTCAACACAAATTGATACAGATATTTCGGATCGATATAGACGTGAGAAATGGATGCTGCTCACAGGTGTTGTTGGTGCAAATGATCCACTTATTTCAGTTTACGATTTTATGCGAGACGTGATTGGCTATGACCTTGCGAGTTTCTTCGAGCGAAATAGCCCGACTCTCCGTAAGGCAGTAGAAGATATTTTAAGAGTTTTGTTGACATAACAAGGTAGTGTATGAGTATATGTGCAAGAAGAGAACACCTTCAGCAACGAGCCGAGTATACGCAAAAATTGAACGCTAACAGTGGGAGACATGGATGGATCAGATTGACCCCAGCTTACTCTCTCAGACTTGTTGAAGAGATTATTACAGGCTGCTCCGGTTTCCAACGGATTTTAGACCCATTCTGTGGCACAGGAACAACAGCACTCTCCGCAGCGTATCATGGCCATGTCTGTGTGACTACAGACATCAATCCATTCCTGGTATGGCTGGCGCAAGTCAAAAGTGCCCGGTACTCGATGAAACAGATCGAGGAGACACGTGCAGCCTGCCATGAGGTGTTACACCTTGTGGAACGTCGTGCTGTTGAACCAATACCGGCGCCTCCACTGTTTCATATCGAGCGCTGGTGGAGTCCAGAGACTTGTGAATTTCTCTGTTATCTCCGTTCGGCTATTGAGCATGTGACCCAACCAAATACTTCAGTACGTCACCTCTTATTAGTGGCCTTCTGTCGCACATTAATGGAGGAGTCGAATGCCGCTTTCCACCATCAATCGTTGTCATTCCGGAGAGAACAAAATGCCAGACGCCTTTTGCTTTTCAACTCAGGAGATGTGTTTGCCAATCACGTTCAGTTCGTTCTTAGCAGTGCTGCCGATAATCCGACCGGTGAAGCCGTTGTCTCTCTGGCTGATGCACGTCACCTTGCAGAATGTGTCGCTGGGCCATTCGATCTGGTGATCACGTCCCCTCCCTATGCCAATCGGATGTCATACATCCGTGAATTACGTCCATATATGTACTGGCTGGGGTTTCTGAGCAATGGGCGGGAGGCAGGTGAACTGGATTGGACAGCGATTGGAGGGACTTGGGGGATCGCTACGAGTCGGCTTGCTGACTGGGAACGTCCAGAACAGCACTTCAAAAGTTCCTATCTTGAGAGTGTCTTACAAACAATTGCAAGTTCACGGCAAAAAAGTGGAGCGTTACTTGCAAAGTATATCGCTAGGTATGTTGAGGATATGTGGAAACATTTTTGTGAGTTGCCAAAGCTATTAGCGTCTGGCGCAGAAATACACTATATCGTCGGCAACTCAACATTTTATGGGACATTAGTTTCAACGGAACAATTGTATGTTGAGATGTTGTCAGAACTCGGATTTTCTCGAATCGAATGCCGTCCTATTCGGAAACGAAACTCGAATAAGCACCTCCTTGAGTTTGATGTCGTTGCTTACTGGAAATGAAGATAACAATGGGTTGGTTTCGCTAATGTCAAAATGGCGCCTTTCTTCTCCAATTCCAGCTCTCAATTAGCAAGGTAAGGCCAACGAGTAAGAACAACCCCGGTAGTAAAAGCTTCGGTATTAAAAAAAGCACACCTAACCCGAACAACCAGATGGCATTGCGGATACCGGGGAAAAGAGTACCCCGGCGCAGGTGGATCAATAGTTGGGCGATACCAAGCACCATCAAGATGTTGGGCCAGATCATTGGCGGCAGTCTGAAGATCATCGGAATTAAGAACGCTGCACCGATGAGAAGGAGGGTAATGCCAGCCTCAAACCCACTATCACGTGTCTGTTGTGGCTGCGGTAATGAAGTGCTGCGCGGCAGGCTCACTGCCGGTCGCACGGTACTATGTTGTATCGCAGCACCACAGAAGACACAAAAGCGGGCATGAGGCGGATTGATGGTATGGCAAGCCGGGCAGGCAATTGTTGCGCCGGGTGATGATGGCAGTGGAACAGTTTCACCGGTTGTTACTCGCACTGCTGTGCCACATTCGATGCAGAAACGAGCATCTTCAGGTAATTCAGTCTGGCAATGCGGGCAATGCATAGCATTCCCTTTCTACGTTCGGCGTTGCACATCTGTCGATATGACGCAGACAATCGGGTTATGGTTGCATATATTGATTCAGACATGTCAGTGCTGCTTGCTGCATCTTTGCCGGTATATCATTGAGGGGCAGTTCTGCGGTTGTTGCATTGTACAGATACGATTCAATGCCGAACACTGCGCAACGGGCAGCCGGTGTTGGCGGTAGACCTGGCGCCGTAGCCGCGTGCGCAGCGGCTACAGCCCGACGTGGGTTGGATTGAATACTCGGATCGGATAGCAGGCTTCCAAGCGCTGGCAGACGTCCTAGGGCCGCGCTCAGCCGTAATTGAACTTCAGGTTGATAAAGCACAGCAAGGAGTGCTGTGATGTCGTCGGTTGTGGCTTTGCCATCACGGTGGCGCATCAGCAGACTACCGCCAATCAGCGGACGTGCCGGCGCACCGGCGAAGGTAGGGAGTGGCGCAATCCCGATCTGAAACGTATCACTGATCGTCTGATACGTTGACCAGGCCCAATCGCCATCAATAGCGTAGGCAGCCATTCCCTGTACCAGCAAGCGCTGACCATGGGCATAGCTATCACCGTTACGGGGTGCTGCCCGGTAGAGATCACGCAACAGGGTTAGCGTCGCAGTCATAGCCGGTGTGTCAAGGGTTGGTTGTGTACCATCAGGGGTCGTAAAGGCGCCGCCAGCAGCATACAACCACGGCGCCAGCCAGCGTGCTGCTCCCCAACCCTGTACGAAGCCGGCTCGCTCTGGTGTGCGGGCGGCCTGGGTGAGCGTTACGAGTTCGGTTGTTGTTGCCGGTGGTATACGGTCGGGCTGGTAAAGTAATAAGAGCATGTCTTGGGCCGTGATTGGCGCCCCCCACAATGTTGTGTCCGTTTGCGCAATCGCTTGCAGACCGGGCAGGACATCAAGTGGTAGATCAACGTTGAGTGGTGCTAGTGCGTTATCGGCAAGCAAGCCCACTAATGCTTCTTGATTGGCCCAGATCAAGTCTGGTGGTGGTAGACCGAGCATCTGATCGGTTGCCAGGCTTAACAACAAACCATCAGGATTGCGTGGAACGATAGTTATATCAAGTGTGGCGATCTGAGCTGCCTGTTGTAGCTCGGCAGCAATTGCTGGTTGTGCATCATCTGGTTCTGCAACCAAGATGGTTAATCGACGAGCGACTGGTGTGGCTGTTGGGGGTGGCGGGGGAGTAGATGATGGCGTTGGTGTCGGTACTGGAGTGGCAGCAACGATAGGGGAGACAGGTGTTGGTGTTGGTGTTGGTGCGGCACACGCTGTACACAGAAGTGCCACGACGCCAATGAGCGCCGCGGCACGAATCACACAACGGTACACCGTGTTATCCCTGTAAGTGCGCTTCAAGGAACCACAAATCCTTATCGACAGCACGGGCAATCTCGGTCATCAAATCAGCCGTTGCCTGATCGTTCAGGCTGGTAGCGAGATCGATCCCCTGACGGGTAGTTTGGGCATACGCCGCAAAGCGGTCGGCAAGCGCGGTGACGTGGCTCATACCGTCGGTAATATCAGTCGGATATTCCGGCAGGCGGGAGGCAGCGGCGGCCATACGGGCTGTACCAAGAGCAGTGCCGCCTAGTGCCGTAACACGCTCGGCTAGCAGGTCAACAAAGCCAGCCAGCCGACCGGCAAGTTCATCAAATAACTCGTGTAGCTCTAAAAACTGTGGCCCTTTAACGTTCCAATGGGCCTGCTTGGCCTGACTCATCAGATCGAACGTATCGGCCAATTGCTGATTCAGCATCGCAATCAACGTGCGCCGATGCTCGGCCGGAATATCAATGCGCGTTGCGAATTCGGTTGTCTGTGTCATACTGTCCCTCCTTATGTCGCTTTGTCCTTGCCAGACCGTAACGATTACGGTTGACAGCGGCGATGACAGCAGTCGAGGGTGTCATCACTAGTACTATACTATCATCATACCAAAGTAAGGCTGGTTTTGCCAGACACAGTTTGATATATTGATGGGTGTGATAGCTATGTACCGCTTATTCGGTGACAACAAGATAGGCCGGTTAGTACTGATGTACAAAGCATAATCAGGACTGCATCCCTATGATTTTCCGCATGACAAATCTCTTTTTACTCGTCATCATGTTGGTGTCTGTCGCTCAAGCGCAGCAGTCAGGGCCGGTGACACTCTGGATTCCCATCGTGCAAAGTCCGCCACCGACCGTTGCCGGTTATCTTGGGAGTGAGCAGAACGATGCACTTGTTGCCGTTGGTATAACCTCTACCGGCAATGTAATCATTGCCGGAAATGTGCCGGTACTGGCCGGTGTACCAGAGACTGTTTTACCGAACGGTGGATCGGGTGCACTGGTGCAGATTGCTGCTGATGGCCGAACGATCAGTCGGATTGTTCGTGTCGCATCTACGCTGAGTCATGCGGCGTTAGCCAGTGATGGTAGCGTGGTTGTATGTGGTCCAGATGGATTGAGTGTGGTTGCTCCGGATTTGACGACAATCCAGTGGACGGCAACGCCAGGGAATGTAGTCCGTTGTGCTATTGCCCACGATGGCCGGGTAGCGGCGCTCATGGCTGCCGACCGGATGTTGCTGGTGTATCCGGCCAACGGTGGGATACCGCGTTCAATCAACGTACTTGGTACGGCAGTACACGATATTGCCATTGACGCTACCAGTGGATTGGTGTTTGCTACCGGCTATACGCAGGCCGCTTCTGATTTGAAAGTTGCCTTCCTTCGTGCGTATCGGCTGAACGATGGTGAGCTGGCATGGCAACGCTACGGCTTTAGTGCGAGTGTTGTTAAAGGGGCCGGTCTTACCGCTGATAGCGAAGGTCGGCGTCTGGTAATGGGGGCTGATGGAATGCTCTACATGGCCGGATTTACCGATGGCGGGAATTCTATCTTTACGCACGACCCGGCTGACATTCATCGCGTATTGAGCGCGAGTGAATTGATCAAATTTGACTCCTACAACAATCCGTTTAATCTCAGCGGCGCTAAATCGCTGGCCTGGTATGGACGTTTTGATCCTGCAACCGGCACGCTGCTACGGGGGCAGTGGTTGCTAACCCGCTTGAGCAATGGTAAAGGAAGTTCCATCTCGATTCGTGGGCTGGCGGTTGCAGCAGATGGAACGCTGCTCATTGTGGGTGATACCGCATGTTGCTTGCAAGGCCGTAGTGGGATGCAGTTATTTGCGCAAACGCTGGGGGATTATGAAAGTGGTGAACCGTTTGTGCTGGTTGTCAAATCTGATTTCTCACAGCGCCTGTTGTGGACTGCGCTGACGGCACCGGGGGCAACGGCTGGAAGTTCGCCGGCGGTTGCCGCAGCCGTTACCTCAGATCGGCTGGCGGTTGTCGTTAATTTGAACCCCAACTCGGTGAATTCGCGGGCATTGATTACGACCGGGAATCCGCCGTTCGCTACTCGACCTGGTGGCACTGATGGATACTACGTTACAATGCCGCTGAACCGTTAGCCGGTAGCAGGAACGGACATTGCAGGGTTTGTTATAATGCCATTGTTTGTCACCATTCTGTTTTCTCGGGAGTAGGGTGTTTATCGTGTCAACAGTTTCTGCAACTGCTATCGCCGAAATACATCGCATCACGACAGCCATTCGTGAGCAGATTGGTCGAATTATTGTTGGTAAAGAAGCGATCATTGATCTGTTGCTTGCTGCTTTATTGTGTGAAGGTCACGTGCTTCTCGAAGATGTGCCCGGTACGGGTAAGACAACACTTGCTCGTGCCCTGGCCGGTGCTCTGGGTTGTACGTTTCAGCGCATTCAGTTTACCCCTGATCTGTTACCGTCTGATGTGACCGGCCTTTCGTTCTTTAATCAAAAGATCGGTGAGTTTCAGTTTCGTCCCGGTCCTATCTTTGCCCAGATCGTGCTCACCGATGAAATCAATCGGGCAACGCCACGCACGCAAAGCGCCCTCCTCGAAGCTATGCAAGAGCGCACAGTCTCGATTGATGGTGAAACACGTCCCCTCCCACGTCCCTTTATGGTCATCGCGACCCAAAATCCGATTGAGCTAGAAGGTACTTTCCCGTTACCCGAAGCACAGCTTGACCGCTTTTTGATCAAAGTTGCGATGGGTTATCCAAATGCTGATGAAGAAGAAGAGATTGTGCAGCGATCACTCACAGCGGCAACAGGATCACTGCCATCACCAGTTGTGGATGCAGGTGAAGTACGCGCTCTACAGGCAGCCGTTCGTGGGGTATCTATCAGTCCGCCAGTACGTCGGTATCTGGTGACGATCACACGCGCTACTCGTGAGCGCCCTGACATCGAGTTGGGCTCGAGTCCGCGTGGTTCACTGGCGCTTGCCTATTTGGCTCAGGCGCGCGCAGCAATGGCCGGTCGCAGCTTTGTGCTTCCCGATGACGTAAAGGCCATGGTGATACCAGCGCTCAACCATCGTCTCATTCTAACGGCTGAGGCACGTTTGCGCGGCCAGACAACCATCGGTATTCTCCAACAGATGTTGACGCAGATTCCGGTACCGGTAGAGGGTGAAGAGGAGCTTCGGTGAGTAAGTTCTCCGGTTGCGACGGTGTCTTTCAGGCAGGTATGTCAAGTGCTAGCAATTGGCGTGTATGCCGCATGAGCATACTACGGTGTAGGGGCGCAAATCGCCCCTACGTATCATCCCCTTGCAGACGTAAAATAGTCGGCCAGACCTCCGCTGCCGGTAATGGCGGAGCGAACAAGTAACCCTGTAGAATGTCACATCCCATACTGGCCAGCGCGATGCGTTGTTCAGGTGTTTCTACACCTTCGGCGATAACAGCCAGACCAAGGCTATGGGCCAGATTGATAATTGCTCGCAGTAAAGCTCGGCTGTTCGTTACCATCTGGTTCTGCTCATCGATAGCCCGTACAAAGGCCTGATCAATCTTAAGTGCATCGAGTGGTAACTGACGCAAATACGCAAGCGATGAATAACCGGTACCGAAATCATCGAGCACCACCCGCACACCTATCTGGTGTAGTTGATCGATCTGGTGCGCAGCATACATTGGGTCATCAAGCATCACCCCTTCGGTAATCTCCAGCTCAAGGCAGTTTGCCGGTAAGCCAGTCGTGTGGATGATCGCTGCTACTTCAGCGATGAACTCGGGTCGTAACAATTGACGAGCAGAAATGTTAACACTCATACGCAACAGGGGGTAGCCAGCCTGATGCCATTCCATTGTCTGACGGCAAGCTTCGCGCAGCACCCATGACCCGATGTCTACGATCAGATCACTTTGCTCGGCAATAGGGATAAATTCACCAGGCGAGATAGGGCCGCGTTGGGGATGATGCCAGCGCACCAAAGCCTCGACACTGACGATCCGTTCACTGACCAGGTCGTATTGAGGCTGATAGTAGACCTTGAGTTCGTGACGTTCGATAGCACGTCGCAACTGTACTTCTAACGCGAGTCGGTTATGAGCACGGCGGCTATGTTCAGGACGATAATGCAGAAAACCGTTCCGCTTTGTTTCCTTTGCCCGATGCATAGCGCTTTCGGCATTCTTGAGCAGTGTCATGCTATCAACCCCATCGCGTGGGAAAAGACTAATGCCGATACTGGCAGTCAGCCGTAGTTCCTGTCCTTCCTGGAGATATGGCGTTTGCAGAGCCTCAAGGAGGTGGTAAGCAGCCATATCGGCCAGGCGTGCATCCGGCAGATCGGGCATTAGCAGCAGAAACTCGTCGCCGCCCATACGGCCCAGCGTATCTTGAGGACGCACACACGTCGCAAAGACCTGACTGACATGCTTCAGGAATCGATCACCTGTTGGATGACCCAACGAGTCATTGATCTGCTTGAAGCCATCGAGATCGATAAAGAGGAGTGCGACTGTACGCCGATGTTCACGCGCATCATGCAGGGCCAGATCAATTCGTTCCTGCAACAGGTGGCGATTAGGTAAGCCGGTCAGTGTGTCGTACCTTTCTTGATAACGCAGTTGGGTGTTCAGCCGGTTATGATCGGCAATCAAGCTTAGCAGGTCAGTGACAACTCGTAAAAGGACCTGATCACGTTCGGACATCCATTCAGTTTGGGTATGGAAGATAGCCAGTGCGCCTTTTGTACCGGCAAGGGGCCAGAGCCAGCAGCCAGTCACACCGTAATGGCACAAATCGGTCCAGTGAGTACGCAAATCAATCGGTATTGGTCGCGAATGGTGGGCATGGGCAAGTAATTGGCGAATGCGTAATTCAATCTGTTCAGCCGCCTCACTTAATCGCTTACTGAACACCGACGTATGCCCATCGATTCCCGTCCATACCAGCCAATGCGGGCGTTGTCGTTCGATCAATTCAACTAGCTTCGTCAGAACCGTGTTCACCGGACTGTGCTGAAGCAAGAGTGCCAGAATCTCTGAACGATCATGCTCAAGGAAAGAGGCTAACTTTTGCGCACTAATATCACGGTGCAGGGCGATGAAGTGGGTTGTCTGATGGCGCTCATTTGTAACCGGTGACAGGCTCATATCGACCCAGATCGGTTCGCCGGCACGGCTGTAGTAGAGTATTTCAAGGCGGATCGTTTGTTGCCGTTCCATTGCCTGCCAGAGCATCGTCAGCGTAGTTGGATCGGTCGCCGGGCCATGCAAAATTCGCAGGCTGCGGCCAATCAGCTCTTGGGTTGCGTAGCCGGTCAGATGGGTACAGGCAGCGTTGGCATAACGGATAAAAGGCCCTGGCGCCTGGAGTGGCTCGGCATCAAGGATGAGAACAGCATCGTTGGTATTGACAATCACCGACTCAAGAAGGCGCAATCGTTCTTCAGCTTGCTTACGGCTGGTAATATCGCGCACAACGATTAATGCGCCGCCGCTCGCTAGTTCATCGTCATACAGTGGATCGATACTGACATCAACAATCATCGTGCGCCCGTTGGGCAAACGATGCAGTAATTCGCCACGCCAACCTCGATGCAGAGTAGTATTCCAGGAAGGATGTTCGTATGACTGGTAGGGTAATGGCTCGGCAGTAAAGAGACGTGAGAGGGGTTGATCGATCACCTCTTCCGGTCGTACTCCATAGAGATTGGCGGCCATTTCATTCAGGTAGATAATCGCGCCACTGCGGTCGGTCACAATCACCGCTTCGTTGATCTGGGCCAGTACCTTTGCCCGCAGGTTAAGCTGACGTTCGGCCTCGATGCGATCACTGACATCGAACCCAAAGCTGAGCACCTGTAGCTCTCCAGAATTTTCGATAATGATACCCTGCACTTCCACCACTCGTACCACCTGATCACGTGCATAAATGTGGTAACGAGCGGGTTTGAGAGTCTCGCCATTTTGCAGCTCTTGCCGCCGACGCCACATACGGGTATGCTCTTCCGCCGAAAGGAATTCGGTGAGTGGGCAATTCAACACCTCTGCCGGATCAGAGACACCGAACATGCGGGCACCGGCTGGATTGCAGTAACGGATTAATCCCTCGGAATAACTGCTGATCACGATCAGCATTGGCATCAGTTCGAGGAGTTGGCGATACCGAATCTCGTTATTGCTCAACGCATAATCGGCAGCAAGCAACGCAGTAATGTCGTATCCGCTCAGTACAATACCGTTAATCGGCGCCTGGTTTTGGTGATGACAGATGTGCAGTTCAAAGATACGCCAGCTTCCATCGTCATGGCGCAGGCGCACCCGTAACGGTTGTGCGCCACACTGACCAACTGCTAGTTGATCCAGGTATCGCCGGACAATCACGTAGTCATCTGGATGAATGAGTTGGCAGAAGGAGCGGTTGAGGAGCGCTGCCGATTCGTAGCCAAGCAAGGTACTGACTGCGGTGTTGATGAATTGAATAGTGTAATCAGGTGCGAGAATAATAACGGTTTCAGTAAGACATTCTGCAAATGTTCGTAAAGCTTCTGACACTGAGCTATTATTGAGGAACGTGCTTTGTGGCAATGATTCGTGATGGTTCATACCATTAGCATATCGTTGTATTGGTCTTCATAGATGGTAGTATACCGCTTTTGCTGCATAGCGTTGCAATGATGTTTACAGTAATAGATGTCTGACTGTACCTGAGCATCAATTCAGGCTTACAGCAGGCATCCGTAGAGTGGGGACGTATCCTGTTTTATTTTAGTGCAATAGTTGCCAAATATCGAATCCCAGTGCAAAGAGAATAATGAAAAGAATGACACTTGAAAGGGGGAGCATATCAAACCGACGTGGATGGCGTGTTTGCCAGAAGTAGCGCAAACTGCGCACCAGCATGGCGATTGCCAGCAGATCGAGGAGAATGACCAGGGGAAGCGAGATGTCGGTTGTTAGTCCAATCAATGGCAAGACAATCGGCAAAAGTACATATTGCAGGGTACAACGGGTTGCCGAGATAAAGAGTGAGATGCTGAAAGCTCGCTCGCCGGGTGTGGCCGGTACGACCTCTTCTTCACCGACCTCTTCGGCGATATTGACTTCTGGTGCAGGTGGTTGCGGTGGCAGGAAGAGTAAGCGATCAAACACTCGATCAAGGGTGTCAGTTATGGCAGACATAGGAATTGTTTCTCCATTGTACTGCTTATGATAAAGGTGTACTTTATCTCATTATACCAGGAATTTATCCCCGAGACGGAATGAAGGCACGTGACCAACCTGGCAGGGGATTCCATTGTACGCTTTGTAGCGACATGGCGGTACTGACCCTGTGCCGGCATAAGCGGGTTGCTCGACTTTGGCTTGATTCGATGACCGACCCCGCAGCGCCGCCATCAGGCGCATCCCATCGCCGCCGTCCCAGTGGGTAGCAGTGCAATTCCTTATCCCGAACTCACGTTAAGTATGAGGAACATACCTGGAAGACTTTAAAAATCCTTGATCGACGAGAATGCTGTATACTGTAAAAGGATGTTCTGTATTGCTATGACGTTTTCTCTCTATACCTATGCTGCATCTCAAATGTGCATTGGCAGTTGTGTTTCTCCCACTGGCCGGCTGGTGGTGGTTTGAGCGCAGTGTCTGGATCACCGAATGGCTTCTTGGCCACAACGAAGGATTCCAGCGATTCGTGATCTGGCTCATTTCCACCTTACAGAGCAGCGGGTACGTAACGATCATTATTCTCGGCGCCGGGTATGTTCTGAGCAGTCTGTTCAAATTACTCTTCTGGCCAACCGGCATGCTTTCTCGCAAGTGGGGTTTCGCTGCGCTTGTTTTCTGGCTGACAGTCGTGGGTCTGGAGATCGGCGGGATTTTCAACGGTTACAGCATTCGCTACGTTGGTATGTTATCGATTGATGGTCAACCACCGCCAGAATGGGGACGCTGGTTGAGCGGTATTCCGCTGGCATTCCTCTTTGCTATCGGCCCTGAAGGTCTTGTCCGCTGGTCGTTTGGGTCAATCGCTGTGTGGTGGCGGCAAATGGTTGGGCAACGGATGGTGACCGGTAAAGGGTAATGGCTCGATGTGCTCGGCCCAGGTGTAAACCGGTCGCCCTCCCACAAAGACCTGTTGCACCACTGGATCGGGCATGCGGCGCACGACGATCAAGTCGGCAATACGACCGGGCTGAATGCTGCCGATAAGGTGATCGAGACCAACTGCTCGTGCTGGATTGTAGCTTATCAGCGCTACGGCAGCCGGTAAGCTGAGCGTTCCACGGTCGGCGAGACGAAAGATTACCGATAAGAGAGAGGCGGGATAGTAGTCGGCGCAGAGCCAATCGACAACACCGGCTTCAATCGCGGTCAGTGCGCTCACATTGCCGCTGCTCGATTTTCCGCGTAACACATTGGGCGCTCCCATGCCCACTGCCATTCCTGCGGCATGCGCAGCCTGTGCAGCGCGCAATGTAGTGGGAAATTCGGCAATCCGCACGCCATACTGAACCCACTGGGCTACCTTTTCTGGGGTATCGTCATCGTGGCTGGCGACCGGTAAGCCGTGTCGAGTAGCCCATTCGATAACTTGTTTAATTCGCTCAGGGATGTCTTTTTGGGAAGCCCGTTTGCGGTTCAGGATTTCATCGATCTCTGTTGTACTGCGGCCGGTCGTCTGGGCAACATACGCTCGAAACGCCGCTTCGGTCGTGTATTGTCCTTGCCCCGGACTATGATCCATAATCGAGACCAGCCGTACGAGGGGATGCCCTAACATCAATTTCAGCGCTTCAAGGCCACGTTGACTGCTCATTTCGACGCGCGCATGAATGAGATGACGTGCCCCGCAGTGGTGCTCTGTTGCCAGATGGTGGAGAAAATCATGGACAAAACGTTCACTGCGTACTCCAAATTCAGCATCATCCAGCGAAAGGGCATGAAACTGACAGGTGACACCACAGCCGAGCAAGAGACGGTCGGCGGCGTGTAGTGCAACACCGATTTCAATTTCGACACCGGGGCGCGGTTGTACCAGCTTTTCAATGGCATCACAGTGCAGGTCGATCAGGCCAGGGAGCAAATATGCACCGGCCAGATCGAGTTGGGGTATCGTTGCACTTAGCGGATGTGAACCGCGTCCGATGGCACTGATGTGCCCGCGTTCAATCGCAACCCAGCCCTCTTCAATGACTCGATCAGGTAATACTACAGTAGCATTAGTGAGTAAGAATTGCACAGCCTTCCTCGTGTTCCAGCAAGTAGATCACTGATCGAAGAACGTCTCAACATTTACCTTGATGGGAATGTCCACTGCCGATCTGCATACACTCCTAAACCCGTCAGGTCATGAGAGACGCTAATGATAGCCGTTCCTTCGCGTTGTGCAGCCCGGATCATGTTGATTACAACCTGTTTGGTGGTCTCATCGAGGCTGGCGGTTGGTTCATCGAGGAGCAGCAGGCGCGGACGGGCAATAAATGCCCGGCCCAAGTTGATCCGTTGTTGTTCGCCGCCGCTGAAGGTCATCGGACTGGCCTGCCACAATTCGGCAGCAATCCCTAATCGCCGTAACCATTCACGCCCAATCTCCTGGGCCGCTGTACGATCCAGGCCCTGGCGGTAGAGGGGTTCGCAGATTGTGTCAAGGGCAGAGACTCGTGGTAGGACGCGCAAAAACTGAGAACAGAAGCCAATTTCACGTTCGCGGAGGTCGATGATGATCCGTTCATCGGCACGGCTCAGATCGATTCGCCCAAACTGGTGCGATTGAAACCAGATTGTACCCGACGTCGGCACATAGGTGCGATAAATACATTTGAGAATACTGGTTTTCCCCATTCCACTGCGCCCGTGGATCAGGAGATGCTCGCCGGCAGCAACGCTAAAACTTACGTCACACACCGGAGTAATAGTGCGTCCATCGATTAGATGCAGTGTAAATGATTTATAAAGGTTTTTGACTTCAAGAAGATAATTCATACGTGTTAAATGGTTTACAATACCGACGAGACCAGGAGCTGGGTATACGGATGCTGAGGGTCTTCCAAGATTTGGTCGGTAAGGCCGGCTTCGACAATATGGCCGTTTTTCATCACGATAGTGCGGCGTGCAAGTTGACGTACTACACCTAGATCGTGTGAAACCAGCAACATTGTGATCCGATCCGTCCATTGGATACGACGGAGCAAATCGAGTACTCTGGCCTGAACTGAAACATCGAGGCCGCTGGTGACCTCGTCGAGTAACAGGATGGTTGGATGGCTGGCTAATGCTCGGGCAATCTGGACGCGCTGGAGCATCCCGCCACTAAAGGTTGTCGGTTCATCGTCGATCCGTTCGGGTAGTAATTCGGTCTTGTTCATCAATTCGCTGGTACGAACGCGAATGCGCCCAAAGTGCCGCCACTCGGCTAGCAACAATTTTTCGGCGACATTTCCACCAACTGAAAAGCGCATATTTAGGCCAAGCTCTGGCCGTTGATAAACAATGCCGAGGTGTGTGTTCTGGAACAGACGTGCTTCGTAGCGGTTAAGGGTGGTCAGATCACGCAGTTGACCGTCGCTCTCGCGATACCAGATATGACCACTGTCGGGGCGCAAGGCAAGATAGATCATTTGGAGCAGGGTGCTCTTGCCGCTGCCACTCTCACCGACGATGCCCAGGACTTCACCTGCGTGAAGTTGCAAATTCACATCGACGCAAGCCCAGACGGTGCCACACCGTGGACAGCGTGATCGACCGGTGGTCGGGCCGGTAAGCTGACGACACACCGGGCAGCCAGGGCCAAAGTGCTTCTCAAGCTGCTCGACTCGTAAAAGCCACTGTTCGCTCATGCAGTTGTCTCCGTTGCTGCACATCGTTTTGTACAATACGATACATCCGAGCAGGTAGTTTCCCACCGACCGCCATGCGCGTCGGCTACAAAATGACTGGTGAGAAAGGTGTTCTCGGCACCACAACGGGCACAACGTTGACCTGGACGATATTCCGTGCGAAAGGGATAGTCCTCGAACTGAAGTGGCTCGACCGCGGTGTAAGGTGGGACAGCATAGATCCGTTTTTCACGACCGGCACCGAAGAGATAGAGCGTCTCGGCCATGTGCAGCTTTGGTACATCCCAGCGTGGAATGGGTGTGGTGTCCATCATATAGCGACGATTGACTATGACCGGATATTGACTGGCGATACGAAGATCGCCTGCGCGCACAATACTCTCGTACATGTACACCCACATCTTGCCGTAATCGGCTTCACTGTGCATTATTGTTGCGCGCTCGATGTTTGGTTCCACCCAGCGGAGTGGATCGGCCATTGGTACCTGCAATACCAGAATTTGATCGGCCCGCATCGGCTCTTCGGGTATTCGGTGGCGGGTTTGAATGATGGTTGCTGCGGTAGTATCAGTCGTCGTCGCAACACCGGTGGTACGGGTAATGAGGCGACGCAGATTGACTGCGTTTACACTTTCGTCGTCACCCTGATCGATCACTTTGAGCGTATCTTCCGGCGTAATCAGCGAAAGCGTAATTTGTAGTCCACCAGTGCCCCATCCACGTGCGATAGGCATATCGCGGCTAGCAAAAGGAACGAGGTGACCGGGAATGGCAACGGCTTTCAACAGCTTGCGTCGGATTTCCCGCTGTGCATCTTCATCAAGAAGCGCAAAATGGTACAACTGGTCTGTCAGTTCAGTCATTATTGTTCCTTGATCGCCTGATCAACGAGCTGGTTGAGACGTGTTTGGCGCTGGGCGTGATGATCACGGGCACGGCCAAGGACGCTAAGGTCGGCTGCAAATGTGACATAGTGGGGTAATTTGAAGTGAGCGACAAACCCACTCGCCTCAATACCGTCGGTATGGAGCAGCACAAATTCTTCCTGTGCGGCTGGCCCTGACTCTCCTGCCAGGCTGCCGGCACGGGCCTGGGTTAAGACACTATCAAGAATGGCCATGCTCATGACCTTTAGCTCACTCTGACCAAACGCAAAGCCATATCCGACATTAAAGCGTGGCGGCTCGTTAGTATTGGTGACACTATGCGCTTTTGAAGCAACCTCAGCCTCAGTAGCCTCAATCTCACCGATGACGACCGGCTCACCTGTGAGGGGGTGAGCGACTTGCACCGCGATATACCCATACCGTAGTTCGATCAGAGTCGGGTGCGCATCGCCATAGCCACGCACACTGCTATACGCCAGACTCATCAAACTGCCGGTATCGGCCTGCGCCAGCGCCTGTAAACGGGCACTGCGTGGGCAGGGAAAGATGAGCGGTTCGCGAGTAATATCGTAAGGTTCTTCAGCAGACGGTTCTGGGGGGATGTCAACGATCATTTGCTCTTGACGCATATAGTCGATGACTTTCGGAAACTGACCTACTTCACCCGGCTGATGATGAGCACTGGCGATAAGCTCTCGATACCGTTCGGCAGCCTTAATCACTGCCCGCACATCTTCGTGCATCAGGGCCGGTTGCAATAGCCGAATCAAATAGTCGGTCGTTGGCCCCAATATCTGGCCGCCGGGTATGTCTTTGAACGAAGCAGAGATACGACGCAGGCAGCGCATATCACGTCCACTGAGCGGTAACGATGTCATCACACGCGGCAGCGTTGTACGATATGCGCGGAGTAGAAAAGCGGCCTCGATGCTATCACCCTCGGCCTGTTTAATTGCCAGTGCAGCCAGGAGCGGGGCGTAGAGTGCGCCCTCGTGCATTGCTCGGCTGACTGCATGACGTAGCTGATCCCGTATTTGTGGCAGTTGAAGTGGAGTATTGCCGCCAAGGAGGCGCAGGCAATCAACCAGTTCTTCGGCACGTGCTACAGCTTCACTCCCACCTCGTACAGCAACGTATCCCATAATTGCTCCTTGATCGGTGTTGTCCTGTTCAGAATACGACCGATGTGTGTCTCAGTACCGGCATAACGTAATCTCGGTCGTGCGTGGTAAGCCCAAACAGCGGCTTTGCCGATCAATCAGAAAGAGATCGATCCCTAATGGAAACTGTCCACGTTGCACGGTTAATACTGCTAGCTCGTTTGGTGTAGCCTCAGGTAACCCAACGGTCACCGTCGTGGCGATTCCCGGTCCTGCCAGACGCAGAGTGCTGCCACCGGCGACAAGGGTTGGTACGCAGAGAAAGACGGTACAACTCTGTTCGGGGTAGAGCATTGTTCCCACAGGCAATTCGGGCAGGAGTGCAATACTGACCAAATCGTGCAACAATGCGAAGTCAGCCATTGATGGCGTGAGCATGCGGACATTGCTACGCACCGTGATCCATCGCGATAGTGGATGATTGATTGGTAGCCAGGTCTGATTGATGGCATGCACAAAACCCACCGTTTGATCAAGCAGACTCATACAGGCAGCAATGGCCGTAAGCTGAGGCGGTGTTCCATCAGCAGGTGAGGGGACATTTGTAAATGGAGGTGGCGGTAACTGCCCGATCTTGCCAGGACGAGCCAGACAATCGAGCAGAACACGAAAGGTCTGACCGTTGAATCGCTCAAGTGGTGTTTGCGGTGCAGCAACGAGGCTCATAGAGATTACTCTTGCTCATCAAAAGGTCTCAAACGCGACTCTGGTGGCAGCGGCAGCGGCAAAACGTTGTTCGCAGGCGGCTCGTAGGGTGCGCTCCAATTCAGCAATGCGCGGGTACAGGTCAGCGTGTGGATTGCCCGGCATGCGTAGGGCTGCATCGAGCACAGCTAGCGCAGTTGCGTGATCGGCATCACGTCCGATAACCATGCCAAAGCCAAATTGCCCATTAAGTTCTAATCTGGTTTCGGTAGCCAGGATTTCGCCCGCATGAAAAACCGTCTCGGCTACTCCATCAACGACCCGCAATTGCACCAGCACATACCTTGGCCCGCTGATGAATGTTATTGCCTCACGGTCGTATCTGGTCAGCACCTGTTCGGCCAATTCACAAACCAGATGCGGTGGACTACAACTGAGAATATGAGAGGTACTAAGCATGCGAACTCCTGATCGATACTATACCGGACGCTTAATCCCGACCGTTTCTTTCAGACGAGTTGCGGTCCATTCCAGCAGAATGGCGAAGATCAGTACTGCATACGTGAACACACCCAGCTCGCGTAAGTCAAGGTAGAAGGCGCTTGCCATAAACATATCAAACCCGATACCGCCGGCACCGGCAGTTGCACCCATCGCAATCGCAACCGAGAAGTTAATCTCGAAGCGCACAAACGTCCACGAAAGAAGAGCAGAGGCAGTAGACGGCACAACTGCCTGGAACACCGTCTGCCACCAGTTAGCGCCACTCGCACGCAGTGCTTCCAGAATACCGGAATCAAGCTCTTCAAATGTCTCGGCGTATGCCTTCACCAGATAGCTGATCGAATGGAAGGTCATACCGAGAATAGCAGCGACACTTCCCAGACCGGTTGTGACAGCAAAGAAGAGTACCCAGAGCACGGTCGGAACAGCACGGATGAACGCCATCAGGGCTTTCACAGTGTCGGTAACCTGCCGCGGCGTCAGATTCTGGGCAGCAAATAAGGAGAGGAAAAAAGCAATGATCCCACCAGTAACGGTTGTTAGTAGCCCTATACCGACAGTAGTTATCAACTCCCGAAACAATTCAAACCAACTTAATCGTTCTAATCGTGCTTCGAGAAACACGATCCGAAAGTCGTTGAACATATTGCCCAAAGCGGCAAACACATCAATGTTGCGAGTGTCGAGTGTCACCAGGCCATACGCAGTCAGCAACACCAAGGTGATCAAAGTGACTTGTAATACGGTGTTGGCGCGATTGCGTGGGCGTAAACGGATTCGGCGTGAGGGTAGAGATGCTTCCATCACAGAATTATCCTTCGGATAGCGTTCGATACCGTTTCGATGAGTAAAACGGCGGCAACTGTCACCAATACCACTAGGCTGGCCGACCCGTAGTTGAAGTTCTTAAAGTAGAGATCAAACAAAAATCCAATACCGGTTCCGGTCAGAATCCCGACTAACGTGGCACTGCGGATATTGGTTTCGATCATGTACAGGAGCCAACTGATCAGTTGCGGCAAACAAGATGGAATAACGCTCTGACTGATAATCGCACCATAACTTGCTCCGGTGGCGCGTAGTGCTTCAATCGGTTCCACTCCCACTTCGTCGATAGTCTCAATCATCACGCGCGTGATGAAGCCAAGTGTAACGAAGAAAAGAGCGAAAAAGCCGGTAAACCCACTTTGCCCAAACGAGAAGAGCAAGATTAACGCCCAAACCGATACATCTATATTCCGAAACACACTGGCAATCGCACGGGCCGGCAGGCTAAACCACGGATGGGGACGGGTAGTGTTTGCACCAAAGAGGGCTAATCCCAGGCCAAGCACGGCGGCGATAGTCGACGATGCGATCGCAACCAGTACCGTCTCTTGCAGCTTGCTCAGAATATTTGGTAGCCGCGACCAGGCCCGTTCGTATGGGATGAAGTTTACTACCGCCCATGCAAACGCTTGTGGTACGGCAAGGAGTCCTCGTACCACATCGAACTGCGTGAGTACAATGCTGCCGTAGGTAACACTAAGAATAACGACGAAAAAGAGCAGTGATTGGAGACGGCGACGGCGAAAAAAAGTATCAGGCTGCATAGCGCTCCTTTAGATCAAGGATCAGTTCGCCAGCCTCTGAGCCGTAAATCTGGTAGATTTGCGCATTGCTCAGTGCATGTGGCGGGCCGTCGTAGATGACTTGGCCGCGATTGATACCGATGATTCGTTCGGCATAGTGCAATGCCACGTCAACCTGATGAAGATTAACCAAGACTGTAATCCCCATTGTGCGGTTGATTTCGCGCAGAGTATCCATAATGACCTTGGCTGAACTCGGATCGAGTGAGGCAATTGGCTCATCACAGAGCAGCATCTTTGGCTGTTGCACCAGTGCCCGGGCAATGCCGACACGTTGCTTCTGACCACCACTAAGCTGATCGCAGCGCTTGTACATCTGCTCGTACAGACCGAGTGTTTCGAGAATACGTACTGCCTCGCGCTTTTCTTCCTGACTGTAGAGGCCAAGAATGCCCTGGAATGTATTTTTGTATCCCAATCGCCCGTGTAACACATTTTCGAGCACACTGAGACGGTTTACCAGGTTGTAGTGCTGGAAGATCATGCCGATTTGAGTGCGGTGATGGCGGAGTTCCTTGCCTCGTAATTTTGGTACGCTTACGCCATTGAATAGAATATCTCCCTCTGAAACATCGATCAGGCGATTGATACAGCGCAGTAGGGTCGATTTACCAGCACCAGAAGGGCCGATAATCGCAACGAACTCGCCGGATTGAACCGAAAAAGTAATCGAGTTAAGAGCAAGGGTTTCGGCACCGTAGCGCTTTGTCACCGAATGCAGTTCAAGCAGGCTCATAGAACCTCACCTCTTTTCACAGATGAAGCACTGGCGCCAATCGATCAACTGGCGCCAGTGCTATACGTTGTGTTTCCGTCAGCGCAGCTCTCGGATCGGGTTGAAGAACGAGTCATCAACAACCAGGAACCGTTCGTCCTTTGTCTTGCGGAACAATGGCTTGAAGCCTGCATCAATCTCTGCTTTCGTCGCAAAGATGCGAGGATTATTGGCAACAGTATCGGAAGTTAGCACATCCTGAAGACGTTTGATCTCATCGGCAGTCAACATACTGCTGTTCGCAACAAACGGAGCATTAATGACCGGTGTTGACGAGATGATTACAAACTCGGCGCCAGGGAACTTATCGAACGGTTCTGGAGCGTTGTCTAATACACGATAGACAGCACCGGGTTTATTCTCCTCACCTGATACCAGATCGACATAGATGTCAACACAGGCATCGCAAAATGCGGCAACATCAACCTTCCCTGAGAGCAGATTAACTGCTGCACCCTGATGCGATTGGCCGAATAGAACTTCGCTGAAGAACTTATTCGGGCCGCCTTCAATCAGCTCTTCAGAGGTCAAATTCTTCCACTTTTCCTGCTGACTGAAGTATTTGACGATATTCGCAGATGGTACGCGGAAGCCTGAGGTTGAGCTAGGCGATACGAATGAGAAGCGCTTACCCTGAATGTTGTCGATTTTGAAGACGCCGTTTTCCTGGTAATTCCCTTCTTGACCACGTACTACTGCTAACCAACTGTAGTAGACAGCCGTTTCGAGCCGACCGTCAGAACCGCTTGGAATGACCAATGGTATCACTTTGCTGTTCTTGTCGTGCGCCTGCACGTATGCTTCAGCGCCGAAGAAACCGAGATGGGCAGTGTTGTTAGCCAGTGCTTCTACTGCGATCAGGTAGTCAGTGGTTGTTCGATGCTCAACCGGACGACCTAGCGTTTCACTAATGACTGTACCGATAGCGTCACGTGCATCTTTAAGTTCGGCGCCAGACTCGTTGGGTAACCAGGCAATGATAATCGGTGAATTTGGATTTGCTGCCGTACCACCACCGCTGGCACCACATGCAGACAGTGCCAGTGTCACCATCAACAAAACGATCAGGAATCGTATCGACTGCATAACCGGGCATCCTCCTTTGCAGGCATCGCTGACGAGGCTTTTGCATCGCCTTGTGCAATATAGCCGGTTATTGTTGTGAGAAGATTATGTTAAAGTTGTGAATTGAATAAGCTAGTATAAAGTCTGTGCAAAAGGTGTACATCACTCTTGAGAAGGAAGAGTTGAGAAGCGTGCGGCGCAACCATGTAGTCGTTTCGTGTGGGTCTGGAAAAATGTTCTTGATTGTCGGGGTATGCAGGCGGGTCAGTAACGTGCACTCTCGGACGAACGGCGCAGGGTGGAGATTGCTATTAGTGGCGACATGACGTTCATGCGTGTATCAAGCACGACTAACCATTGAAACATTGCGAAGCCTTCACCTTCCCCTCTAGCCCTCTTCCTCTCTCGCTTTGAGAAAGGAAGAGGGTTGATGCAGGGATAGGAAATCTGCCTTCTTACCGCTCCTTACTATTCTGAATATCGACTACCACGCGACCACGGGTCTGCGCATTAGTAATCTGTTCGGCATAAGCGGGCAATTCGGCGAATGGAATGACGGTTGTCATCCGATCCAGCAATACTGGCGACAAATCGCGGGCCAGTCGTTCCCAGGCAACGAGTCGTTCTTCGCGCGGTACCATGACCGATTCGATCCCGATCATTGTCACACCGCGCAAAATAAATGGATACACGCTGGTCGTAAACTCGGCGCCACCGGCATTGCCGCAGATCGCAACCGCGCTGCGCATGGCCATTGCCCGTAATACGCCCGACAACACTGCCCCGCCAACCGTATCAATGGCACCGCCCCAGCGTTCGCTTTCGAGTGGGCGACCGGGGCTACTAAGTACATTTCGATCAAGAATGCCGCTGGCACCGAGGTCACGCAGATAAGCTTCTTCATGAGGACGACCGGTTGCCGCAATCACCTTATGGCCAGCCTTTGCCAGCAAGGCTACTGCAACACTCCCTACACCACCGGCGGCGCCGGTGACAAGCACTTCGCGTCCGGGAATAAACCCATGCCGCTCAAGGGCCAGCACGCAGAGCATCGCCGTGAATCCGGCGGTTCCAATCGTCATCGCATGTTTCAGAGTCATTCCCTCCGGGAGCGGTACTAACCATTCGCCTTTTACTCGTGTGTACTGGCTGTACCCGCCCCAGTGCCGTTCACCGACGCCCCAGCCGGTAAGAACGACATTGTCGCCGGGCCGGTAGCGCGGATCTGCCGACTCGACAACGGTACCGGCAAAATCGATCCCCGGCGCCAGCGGGCTGCTGCGCAGGATCTTTCCCTTGCCGGTAATCGCCAGACCATCTTTATAATTGAGAGTAGAATAGGCAACTTTTACTAACACCTCACCTTCTGGTAAGGCGCTTAAAGGCAATTCGCGAAACTCAACCTTCCGACCGTCAGCCCCCTCCTCCACCACCAGGGCCGTAAAGCGTTCTTCACTCATCGCCGCTTCTCCTTTTGTGCTGTCAGGTGTGATTTCTGTATTGTCGATTATAATGAGGATAGGAGTCTTTGCCAACAGGAACCGCCACTATACCTTCTGTAATGGAGTTTGCATGATTCACGCACTTGATCACGTCGTCATTTTGGTAGAGCAATTGTCGTCGGCAGTAGCGGCCTATACCGCAGCCGGATTTGTGGTGGCGCCAGGCGGTGAGCATGCTGATCGCACGACCCATAATGCGCTGATTAGCTTTCCTGATGGAACGTACCTTGAGTTGCTGGCGTTTCGACGGCCGGCTCCTGAACATCGCTGGTGGCGACACGTAGCTGTCGGTCCTGGTCTGATCGATTTTGCCCTGTTGCCGGTCAATACGACGATTGCTGTTGCCGCAGCAGCCGACCGTGGCTTGATGATGAATGGACCCGTTGCTGGTGGTCGCATCCGCCCTGATGGTCTCAGCCTGGCCTGGGAGACGGCATGGCCGCCCAGTCCCGATCTCCCATTTTTGTGCGGTGATGTGACCGACCGTTCGTTGCGGGTGCCTGATGCTGATTTTTGGGGGCACAGTAACGGTGCGCGAGGTATTGCTGAGGTGATCGTAGCCGTAACCAATCCAATCGCGAGTGCTGGCCGCTATGCGATGTTGTTGGGGATAACACCCCAGGCGGCGCCGGCTGAGGTGCGAATTGCGTTGGGCGAAAGCACGATTGTACTGCGTGGTCCAGACTCGGGTGATCAGCGTGTGATTGATCGACTCGTGCGCCGGGGCGAAGGAATTTGTGCCGTTACCCTGAAAGGGTTGCACTTTCCCGACCTTACCGCAACGCTTGGTGCGGCGATTATGGCTGAACACGTAGCATAGGGCCCTACTTGTGACGATTGAATTTGAGCGTTTTTTGCAACGTGTGCGTGCCGAGCGAGGTGGTTTTTTCGACCGTGACCGCTCTATAACCGTGGTACGTGCACCGGGTTGGGTTGATCTGTGTGGTGGGGTGGTTGCCGAAACCGGAATCCAGACGCTGCTCTGGCCAACCGGTGGCGGGGTGTTGGTAGCACTTCAGCCTGATCCTGAACCGGTTATTCGGATTCGGGTGTGGCAACGGACTGAATCCATTCCTTGCACTGCCTTGTTTCTGTCATCGGGGCCGCACGAATATGCAGATGCCGTCAGCGAGATTGATCGTCATCGTCCACCGCGCAGTTCGTGGTGGGGGCCAGCACTAATGGCTTGGGTTGCCCTGATGCGCGAAGAGTTTGTGCGGTTTGGTGGGGGTGCACGGCTGCTTTTACATCCACTCGCCGGTGAAGCAAGTGCTGCTACGGTTATCGCTGCGGTCGCGCAGGCTCTGGTGACCGCCTATAATGTTCACCTTGCGCCACGCGAGCTGGCGATTACCTGCGCCGAGGGTTTGTATCATCTCGACAGTCGCGGGTTGGAATTGATCGGCACGCTAACGACTGTTTGCGCACCGGCCAATGAAGTACTGGTTGTTCAGCCACATCAGGCCCTGATCGGCGGAAGTGTTCATCTGCCGCCGAGTTATGCAATCTGGACAATTCGTGTCGGTGATGAACCGCGTCAACCGCCGTTCCGCTTGCGTTCCGCATTAACGCTCGCAGAACGCCTTGTCGCTGAGCTAGTAACAGCGGTTGACCTTCCGCAGGGTCAAGAGGGAGCAATCCTGGCTTCACTGCGTCTCACGGATTTTATACGCTACCTACGTGACCGACTCCCTGCGCACACGAGCGTTACAACCGGCGCGACGACCGAGCAGATGACACCTTCCGCATTAACCAGCTTTGTCCTTGCTGAACAGCAGCGATCGCGGCTTATCCTGGCCCTGTTGCGTGCTGCGGCAAGCCGACTACAACGCGAGGAGGATGTGCATCTGATTGGGGAATTACTCACCCAAAGCCACTGGGAACAAGCAGCACTTGGGTTGATCGACCCGCACGCACAAGCCTTAGCCGAACGTCTGGTCGCATCAACCATTCTGGGAGTACGCCAGCCGGTAGCTGCAACGCAGGCGACACTCGTAGTATTGGGGCGCAATGACGCCGAAGGCGATATCCAACGGATCACGGCTGAATACCAGTCTCTGATCGGGTTGCCGGTGCGGATCGTTGGCGGGAGTCTGGCCGGAGTGAGTCTTGCCGGTGCACGACAGGTTTAAGAATTGAACAGCGTGAGGCGCAAAAGCTATGTCTTCAGAACGATCTTGCCCACAATGTGGTTCGCCGGTCGCGTCTACCGGGCGTTTTTGCCCCAATTGTGGTAACCGTTTGTCGGAACCACCACAAATACCGCTACCATCGGAAACTCCACCCGCACCATCTTCCAGCATCGCCTCCGCTCAGACAGGCAGATGGCGCTGGATCATTATGGCTGTTGCTCTACTAGCTCTAGTTGTCATTGGGAGTCGTGCGTTTCTTATCCAATTATTTCGCTCACCTGAAGCAGCGCCGCCATCGGTGGCGACAGTGCTGACGCCTTCTCCTGCTCGCACTACCACTTTCGTACTCCAGAAAGCATCGGCGACCGCTATCGGTGGAATCATCGGTCAGCCGACACCTCTTGGTGCTGCTGCACTGGCACAAATAGCACAGGCACAGACGGCCCAGGCATTGACAGAGATTGCCCCTACGCAAACGGCAGCAGCACTCGACGCTGAAGTCAGTACACTCTTCGCTCATGCGCGACAAGTCTTTTACGATGAATTTGTTGATAACAGGAATGCCTGGTTTACCGGAGAATTTCAAGAGATTGAACTTGACCTGATCGAAGATGGTGTATTTAAGGTATTGTGGACTGGACGTGGCACATCGTATGAACTGTACGAACTCAGCTCATTCACTGATTTTATGAGCGAAGTCGATTGTCAAATCTTCCGTGGTGGAGAGAATGGTAGTTGCGGTTTGATTTTTGCCGAGCAACGGAATGTTGGCTTCTACAAGTTTGAATTTTTCATTGACTATTACCGCCTCTCGGCGATCACAACCGAAGGCGAACCGGTTGTGTTAGCCGAAGGTGATCCACGTCGCTTGGCCCGCATCAGTGAGCAGAATCGGCTACGTGTCATCAGACAAGGTGATCGGATTCGGCTGTTCGTGAACGGCGCACTGGCTGCCGATCTCCGTGATACCACCTTTGGCGCCGGACGGGTTGGCGTTTCAACGGCCTGCTACCGCGAAGAAGGTGGGGTTGAGGTTCACTTCGACAATTTTGGTATCTGGTCGCTACCGACCGGCTCGTGAAAGGATACGACGATGGAAGCTGCTTTTCCACATCTGCTCGAAGAATTTGTGGTGGTTCATGCCGCGATGGATCGTGTCGAGACAGTTATGACCGATGAGGCATTGATGAAACGCTGGATGTCGCCAGCCGTGCAATTTATACCGCTCGACGGCTGGAACTTCGCGACCGGTGCGCGCTGGCGGTTACGGCTAACCGGTGTAGGGCCATTGCTAGAAGCCGGTTATCTCGTCGTTGAACGACGACCGGGCCTGATTCTCTGGGCATTCGACGGCTTCTGGGAAGGGTTTGATGCCTGGCAGTGGTTCCCGTCGCAGGAAAATCCTGATCAAACGCTTATCCACAATCGCATTGAGTACCGCTTGCGGGTACCTGGGCTTGATCTCATCTGGCCGCTTACCATTGCCCCGCTGATGAAACTGGATGCCCAGGCCCAAATGATACGCCTGCGTCAGGTGTGTGAAGAGGTGACACCTTCACGGTGATTGGACTGCTTGCATACGATAACCGAGATCCTGCAGCGGAACGATAAAGGTATGAGCACAGCTCCCGTTTCTGAACCAAAAGTTTTGGCCAATGAGTTAGCCGAATACCTCGATCAACGACAACAGCGACGACGATTACTCCCGCTAGCGATGGTAGTAGGACTGCTGGCCGGTGGTTATACTACTCTTTTCTGCTGGCTTATTGGTGTTGCTGATGGATTACGCACGGTAATGATAGAGTCTTTCCAGCAGGTGCCCTTTGGATGGTTGCTAACAATACTATGGGTGGTCAGTAGTGCGACTCTAGCTGTCTGGCTCACGCAGCGCTATGCACCAGAGGCTGCCGGCAGTGGGATTCCTCACATTGAAGCTGTACTACACCGTCTACGTGATCTACGATGGCAGCGTATCATTTCGGTAAAGTTGATCGGGGGTGTCTTGGCCCTTGGAAGCGGATTAGTGTTAGGTCGTGAGGGGCCGAGCGTTCAGATCGGTGGTGCTGTTGGCCGGTGTTGCTGCAATGCTTCACAGCGGGCCACGCGAGCGTCTGACCTTAATTGCGGCTGGAGCAGGAGCCGGTCTTGCGTCCGCTTTTAACGCGCCGCTGGCCGGTCTGATTTTTGTGTTAGAAGAACTACAACGAGATTTCCGTCCGACGGTCTTTAGTGCTGCATTTGTAGCGGCTGTGGTTGGGAATGTGGTTAGTCGCCTGTTTACCGGGCAATTACCAGTATTTATTGTCCCCGATCATTCAATTCAGCCGTTGCACACCCTAGCGATGTTTGCTGCGTTAGGGGTTGTCTGTGGCCTGGTTGGTGTTCTCTTCAATAAAGCTTTGGTCGGAGGGCTGAGCCTGGTTGATCGTTTAAACCAACGCCAGAAACTTTTCTACACGGCTGTCATCGGGGCAATCGTAGCTCTGGCTGGTTTCTGGTATCCAGAATTTATTGGGGGTGGTCATCGCTTTACCGAGCATATTTTGTTAGGACAAATCGGCATGCAGTCTGTTCTGGGTTTTCTCACAATGCGCATGCTCCTTACCCTTGCCAGTTACAGCACTGGTGCACCTGGTGGTATATTCGCTCCACTTCTGGTATTGGGGGCATTGATTGGGTATGGGGCTTGTGTTATTGTCTGGATATAATCAGGACGTTTGAACTGCTGAAGCATGGCTTCAGTAGTTCATAGCACCCTTCCTCAACCTTGTCTGGGTAACCCGTGTACAACCATCCCATCAAACTCATACGTCAACACGAGGAAGGCGGTGAACAGATGGGAGTGACACGATCCGTGTCAATGATCCAGAGGTTTGCTTAGCAACATTTGGTATGGCATGAGACGTTATCAATACAATTGGCGCACAGTGCATATCCCACTGTCACAGTCAGGTTCTCACCTGTCCCAGGCAGTTTGGATCACCGTGCGTTCGTCACGTTCATTAGTAGATCAATCGCTATCGAACATCGGAGACCTGCTGACCACCACCAGAAACCTATCCTGCTGCGAAACGTGGTACCATCATCCACAGGTTTATTGCCAGTCAAGACACAAAGGTCGCAGATGAAGACTTCGGTCATTGTCCTCAGCTACAACACCCGTGAGTTAACACTTAACTGTCTGAGACAGTTTGCGACAGAAGCGGATCGGGCCGGTTGGCAAATCATTCTGGTTGACAACGCCTCACACGACGAGACGGTACCGGCAGTCAGGCGGGAGTTTCCACAGGTAGAGGTTATCTGTAGTGAAGAGAATCTGGGTTTTGCTGCCGGTAATAATCTCGGCCTCCGCCTGGCATCCGGTCAGGCAGTAATCCTTCTGAATAGTGACGTACTGGCTCCTTTTACGACATTGGTCCGTTTGCCGGCGCTGCTTGAAGCATATCCCCAGGCTGCTATCTTATCGCCGCAGTTGTTAACGGCTAGCGGGGCACCCCAAGCCTTCGCATATGGTAACGATCCGACATTACCTTACCTCTCCAAACGTGGTCTTTACCGGCTGTTCAGGCGTGGTGATCTGCACGATTGGGGTGTCCGGTCTCCTCTGGAAGTGGATTGGGTTTCAGGGGCGTGTATGTGTGTGCGGCGGGCCGCATTCGAGCAGGTCGGTCTGCTCGATGAACACTTCTTCCTCTATTTTGAAGATAACGACTGGTGTCTGCGGATGCGGAAAGCTGGTTGGAAAGTGATGTATATCCCTACCTTCGCTGTCGTTCATCTTGGCGGGCAAAGCTGGTCTGCTGCCCGTGTTGCCAGTCATCATTACCGCAACAGTTTACGTTATTTTTATCAAAAGCATTATGGGCTACTCGCAACCTGGTTACTCACAATTGGTCTGACTGTGTATCACACGCTCTTGAGAGACCACAGAGAGCACGGAGACGAAAAGTAGATGGATCGTACTCTGTGTGCTCTGTGGTGAGTGTCGGCAAAGGTAATGTTCTCACCACAGAGAGCACGGAGACGAACAGGAGATTGATGCTGATGTCGCGTATTGCCTGGTTACTGATCCTGGCTGGTGTCGTGCGTTTATGCGCAAGTTTATCTGCACGTGATATTATCGATATCCATAATTATCAACACGTAGCGGAGATTATTCATCAACGGGGGATGTTTGGTCTATACACGCATACGCCGGGCATATATCCGTACCCGCCGGTGTGGGTCGGCTTTGAAATGACTGCATTGTGGCTTCACTGGCAAGGTGTCTTGCCGTTTTCACTGGCAATTCGCCTCCCCATCATCATTGCCGATGTTGCGATGGTGGCTATTATCTGGAGGTACGTCCGGCGTCACACGCAATTCCCCCAGCGTGCGTTGTTAGCCGCCGCACTCTACGCCCTGAATCCGGTATCGATCATCATCTCGTGCTGGCACGGTCAGTTCGATGCTCTCCCTGTCTGTGGGGTAGCACTGGCGATGCTTTTCACCGAACACCACTGGCGACGGGCAGCCGGTGCGCTCGGCATTGGCATTGCGCTAAAGTCATTTCCGGTCTTACTGCTACCCATGTTTGCCCGTCAGCAACCATCATTGTCTCGCCAGATTCACTTCATCCTCTACGCCATACTACCGGTGCTCTTCCTGCTCATCCCATTTCTGCTCGCCGATGCCGCAGCCGTGATTCGCGAGTTGTTTGGTTATCGTGGACATGCCCTGCTCGGTGTGATGGTCCCGGTCCGCACAATCTATGTCCCGCTTACCGGTGAACGTTTTCCGGTTGATATGACTCTGCAAGTGATTTCGCTGTCGGCTTACGGTTTTCTTGGTCTGTACGGATGGGCGGTGTGGTACATGAGTCGGTTTCACATTACCTTGCCAATGCAGGCAACGATCGTGTTCCTGTTGTTTTATGTGGTATATGCAGGTATCTCACCGCAATATGTGTTGTGGGTGTTGCCGTTTATGATCATGGCAACTGCAAACCAACACTGGCCCGTCCTCCTTTACTCGGCTGTTTCAACACCGGCCTTGATTGGGCTGTATCTGTACGCAGTAGCCGATATATTTCCTTTTACCGTTGATTTGTTACCAGAATATACCCGCCTGGCTTATGGAGTGTTTGGCTCATTGTGGTGGGGGTGTTGTCTGCTGTTGTTGGTTGCCTTGACCAGACAGGCTGTCACATCATTGCCGCCCGGCGCACCTGTTGTACGGCAGTTTGCGCAACTGTCTGAATGACTTCAGTCGCTTCACGACTAATGAAGCTTTGAGTAGGATCGGCTCGCTGCGAACCGACATGCTCTTGAGCGTGATAGCGGATGGTAATCGAACCCTGGCCGGTTATGCTATATTTGATCGCTCGTTGACCTACGCCAAAACCAAACGTGGGCAAAGAGCTACATCGCTCTGCCCACGTTTGCTGCTGGCGCCCCCGGTGCGACTCGAACGCACGACACGCAGTTTAGGAAACTGCTGCTCTATCCCCTGAGCTACGAGGGCGTATCCTTCCCGAGTGTACCATACTCGTTCTTTACGTGCAAGTATGAGTGATGCGACAGCACGACCATCTTTTACGCGCACCAATATCAGACTCTTGCGCCAGGAACCTCTCGCCAGCCACGTGCGCCAGCAATTGGTGAGCACGGTACCGCTGCCACCTTTTTTCAAACTAGTACCAGACTCACGATGACAGTTAAGATGGTTACCGGCAGACCGACCTTCAGATACGCGCTAAAGGTTACCCGTACTCCCCAGCGCGCGGCTAGTTCGGCCATGATCAGGTTGGCGACCGAACCGAGTAACGTCAGGTTGCCGGCCAGGGTTGCTGTTGCCGCTAACGTTAGCCAGGCTCGCTGTTGATCGGCAAACGCCGGTACTAATCCCTGTAACAAGAGCACGGCCGGTACATTACTGATCAGATTCGAGAGAATGACCGATACGATACCGAACGGTACCATCCCAGCCTGAGCCAGTGGGCGCAGCGTAATAAAGAGACGTTCCGTCCAACCTTGAACATCGAGTGCGTGTGTAACCACAAAAAGTCCGGCAAAGAAGGTGAGAAGGTTCCAGTCGATGATTTTGAACACGCGCTCAGGACGTAAGCGCCGTGTGGTAAGCAGGATGGCCGCCGCTAAAAATGCCGCCAGCGGTACCGGTACACCGATGAGAAATGCGATCAGCATGAAGCTGATGACCAGCGCTGCTTTGCGAAGGAGCGGACGGTAGATCCGTGTGCGTAGAACATCAGGAGCAGTGAGGGTACCGCCCTGGAATTCGTCACGATAGACGAGCATGACAATCACCCAACAGATCACCAGCCCAATGAGGGCAGTTGGGGTCAGAGCGATGGCGAAATCGAGGTAGGGGATTTTAGAAGCGTTACCGATGATGATGTTTTGTGGATTACCGGTAATGGTAGCCGTTGAACCGATATTCGCCGCTACCGCCAGACCGATCAGGTAGGGTAGCGGGTTGCGACGTAACGAGCGAGTTACCTCGAGGACGATTGGCGTCATCATGATCACGATGGTGTCGTTGAGGAAGAGCGCCGATAATACGCCGCTCGCCCCAATGACCAGGGCTAATAACGAGCGTGGACCACGGGCGAATTGTACGACTCGTTGCGTAATAAAGCCGAAGAAGCCGGAGAGAAAGAGACTGCCGTTGATGACCATCATGCTGAAAAGTAAGAGGATGGTATCCAGATCGAGCGCAGCGTAGGCTTCTTCGAGCGAGATGGCGCCAATGCCAAGCAGAAGTGCCGACCCGATCAGCGCAATTGTGGTACGGTCGGCGCGAATTAGCGGCCAGCGACCAACGGCAATACCAATGATCGTCGCTGCAACGATGAGCAGCGTAAGAACGGGGATCACCATAAATGATACAGGTTTCTAAGAACAAGAATGATGACTGTACAGCGGTATTGTATGAGCAAATGCGATGCATGTCCAGGAGACGTATTGCCATACTGTCCTGTTGCCAGCGATTCAGCGGGTTTCAGAGCCTGATCCGCTCGTTTGTGTGGGCAGGGTGCAGCCCTGCATTCTGCGGTGAAGGGATGGCAAGCGCCCATCTCGGAGCACGCCATTACCCCTTGCACCTAGGAGAACATGTTCCAAGGCCTTGTAGCGGGTACGCCGGTCTACCAAACTCAGGGAGTCACGAAGATTGGATTAGTAAAGAGCCAGGGTTTCCCACCCCAGTAAGCTTCCACGCGATAGACGCCATCGTCGGTAACTGTTTGGCGTATCCGTCGCACGCCACTGGTCATGACCTCGCCATTCACGATCAGACGAACATAGGCATCGGCGCCGACATCAACTTCAACCAGAAGTGGGCTATCGGTCAGACTGAGCGTATCCCCCAGTTCGGCCAGGGCATTCGGTCGGCTTAACCGAAAAACTATTGATGGCGCATCACCGTCGAGCCGGTTGACGAAATAGCAACGACCGGCTGTTAACGCAGCATAGACCTGATTGGTGGCAATTGTCGCATCGTGACTGAGCGGCTCAGGCAGCAAGAGGTAATTGGTCAGCGTGCGAAACATCCACGGGTAGGGGAAGACTTCAATCTCACCCCACGGCGCCTGACGTTTGAAGCCATGAGCATCGACTCCGCCAATCCCAAAGGTACGTCGGCCAACCATATTGAGCCGATCCCACCAGGCCAGCGTCGCTAGCGTTGGACCACTCAGACCAAGACGCGGGTTTAGTATCAGTGCCAGCTTGTTGCGGTCGGTGAGATGTTCACTCCAGTCGCTCATGAGATTCCACAGCTCTAACCCAACCACTCGCCCTTCACGCTGACTCGGCCCATCAATCGTCCAGTCATCCCAGCGATAAATGTCTTTGAACGAATTACGAACTCGCTCATCGGGGTGAGCAATGATGCCGAAGCCTCCGCGATGGTACACTTCATCGATGAACTGCTGCGGCGGCAATTCATTGCTGATCACGGTATCCACATTGAGGGCCAGGAAGTGATTATGATCGGGTGTGATCTCGTGACCGACGATCACCAGGACATCGTCGTGCCATCCGGCAAACGGCAGACCGGCCAGTGTGTCGTGATCGGTCACGATGATCCAGCGTAGCCCTGCTTCACGGGCAGCCGCTATCAGTTGCGGGAAGGTCGCCGAGCCATCAGAATAGGTCGTGTGCATGTGTATTGCACCAGGATAGACGAACGGATAATTCATGGTACACTCCAGATGACAAATGTTGCCCTCTGCATGCTACCACAGAGCAGTATGAAGATCATCGATATTGATGCCAGTCGGGTGACGATGAAGCAACGTACCGGTACTGAACGGTACAGTTATGAAGTGATTGCGGCTCTTGATCGGATCGCACCTGCTGATGTTAGCTTCCGCTTGTATACCAATGGTGGATGTGAACGACTCCCGCCTTTGCGTCCACGCACAACAGTACGCGATATTCGTCTCCCGCGTCTCTGGACACACCTCCGGCTTGGTCCGACAAGCTGGCTCGCTCGCCCTGATGTGCTCTTTGTACCAGCCCATGTGATCCCTCTCATCCACCCACCGACGGTCGTTACCATTCACGACGTAGGGTTCCGCGTATTCCCGGAAGCCCATACCGCCCGCCGTCGCCTCGAACTCGAACTGACGACCCGCTGGAACGTCCGTGCGGCCCGTCACGTACTCACCGTCTCGCAAGCAACGAAACACGATCTGGTGACGTGGTACGGTGTTGATCCAGGGCGGATTACAGTTACCTATCACGGTTTGAGTGAGACATTCAGGCCACCTGCCGATTACCATCTGATCAGCGACGTGCAGGCTCGTTATGGCTTACAGCAACGTCCCTATCTCATCTACATCGGCACCGTGCAACCACGCAAAAATCTGACCCGGGTTATCGAGGCACTGGCAATAACCCTAGCCGCCGGATATGAGATCGATCTGGTGATCGTCGGCAAACGTGGTTGGTTAAGTGCTCCAATTGAACGTCGGGCGCAGGAGTTAGGAATCACGCATTACGTCCATTTTATCGGATACGTTGCCGACAGCGAACTGCCTGCGCTTTTGGCTGGTGCGCTGTGTTTTATCTTTCCATCGCTCTACGAAGGCTTTGGCATGCCGGTGATCGAGGCAATGGCGTGTGGCACCCCGGTCATTACCAGTACCAGTTCGTCACTGCCTGAAGTGGCCGGTGAAGCGGCGTTGCTGGTTGATCCCCTCGATACCAATGCGATTGCTGCCGCAATCATGCAGATGATCGACAATGCAACGCTGCGCGAAACGTTGCGTCAGCGTGGTCTGGCTCGTGCCCGTTTGTTTACGTGGGAAGCCTGTGCCCGGCAAACGCTTGAGGTGCTGCTGACCGTGTCGTGAGCAGATAACAACCAATGTATCGCCTGGGGCAGGTTCTACCCCTCTAACAACAGGGAGCGTGCGCCGGTTTCACCAATGCTTTCCTGGCACACAAGGCTGGTGGCGCGTGCTTTTGGGCTAACGTTGCAGGTGAACGATATGTATTGGCGAATATGACCAACATCCGAACATGTTGAAGCGACCTACGTTCAGATGAAGACACCTGTCGAGGCTCATTATGACCATTCACGACGAACAACCTTCCGTAGCAGAAGATCCGTTCAGCGTCGGGATTCAGCTTTTCAATCAAGGGGCATACTGGCACGCCCACGAACAGTGGGAAATATGCTGGCGAGCGGCGCAGGGCACAGACGCCGAGTTTTACAAGACGTTGATCCAGACCGCAGCCGCGCTGGTGAAGTGGCAACAGGGGAACTATCGTGGTCTTCGTCTCAACTGGGCCAAAGCCCAACGTCGGCTGCACCGGTTGCCATTGCACTATCGCGGGATCGATCTGAATGCGCTGGCAACCGCGGTAACAGCCGTGCTGGATAATCCGGAACAGGCACCGGCTCCAAAGCTAACGATAGTGAGCCATGAATGAGAACGCTGCACGCAAAGCAGATGGCTTGCATTACTCCTCATCGCGATCACGGCGCGGAATAACCCGTGGCGCTCGCCGCGGCTCTTTCGGCGGTGGCGGCCCCAACACCAGATCAAGCGCTTGTTCAATCCGCTCGATCAGGTGAATCTTCAGGTGTCGCCGCAATGTTTGGGGAATCTCGACCAAATCGTGTTCATTGCGCTTCGGTAAGATGATCTCGCGGATACCGGCCCGGTACGCGCCCAGGACTTTCTCTTTAACCCCGCCAATCGGCAAGATGCGACCTCGCAATGTAATTTCACCAGTCATGGCTATGTCATGGCGCACGCTCCGCCCGGTCAATGCCGAAACGAGGGCCGTGGCAATTGTTACTCCAGCCGATGGGCCATCTTTAGGTGTCGCACCTTCGGGAACGTGAACGTGAATATCAATTTTGTCGAAATGACGAATCTCAATCCCCAGCCGACTGGCGTTCGCCCGTGCAAACGAGAGCGCAGCCTGCGCCGATTCCTGCATCACTTCGCCGAGCTGCCCGGTGAGAAGCAGATTGCCCTTGCCGTCCATCAATACCACTTCAACCGGCATAATGTCGCCACCGGCGCTGGTGTAGACCATACCAATCGCCACCCCTACCTGATCGACCGGATCAACTTTGCCGATTTCAAAGCGCGGCGGGCCGAGCAGTTTGGTCAGTGCCCGTGGCGTAATCTGACGCGGATAGCGCTTCCCTTCGGCAATCCGGCGAGCGATTTTGCGACAGATAGCACCAATCTCGCGTTCGAGGTTGCGTACCCCGGCTTCGTATGTGTAGTGGCGAATAATGGTGGAGATGGTCTGGTTACCAAACCGAATAGTCGCTGGCGGCAAGCCACTATCGGTCATCTGACGCGGAATGAGAAAACGACGAGCGATATGGAGCTTTTCGTCTTCGGTGTAGCCGGGGAGTTCCACCAGCTCCATTCGGTCGAGGAGTGGGTCGGGAATATCCTCGGCGACATTCGCCGTTGTAATGAAGAGGGTCTGACTGAGATCGTAGGGAAGATCGAGGTAGTGATCGCTGAACGTGCTGTTTTGTTCAGGATCAAGCACCTCTAGTAGCGCTGCTGCCGGATCACCCCGAAAATCGCTTCCCAGTTTGTCTACTTCGTCGAGCATAAAGACTGGGTTGATCGTACCGGCGACCTTCATCCGCTGCAAAATCCGACCGGGTAGCGCACCGATGTAGGTGCGTCGGTGACCACGAATTTCGGCTTCGTCGTGAACACCACCCAGACTCAAACGGACAAAGCGCCGTCCGAGGGCTTCGGCAATACTCTGACCAAGGCTGGTTTTGCCTACGCCGGGCGGACCAACGAAACAGAGAATGGGCGCTCGTTTTGACGGGCCGGCCAATTGGCGCACTGCAATGTATTCCAGGATACGATCTTTGACTTTCCGCAACCCGTAGTGGTTCCGTTCAAGGACTGCTGCCGCTGCCCGCAGATCGCGATTCTCTGGACTGGCATTACTCCACGGTAGTGAAAGCAACCAATCAAGATAGGTGCGCAGCATCCCGTGTTCGGGAGACATCGGCGAAATCAATTCAAGCCGTGCCAACTCTTCTTCAAAGCGCGCCATCGCATGGGCTGGTAAACCGGCAGCCGCTGCCCGTTCACGCAAGAGGAGAAGTTCCCGACGCGACGGGTCTTCTTGGCCGAGTTCGCGTTGGATCGCCCGCAACTGCTCTCGCAGGAAGAGTTCGCGTTGGCTGCGATCAACCTCTTGTTGCACCTGACTGTGAATGCGATTTTCTAGTTCGAGGAGATCCAGCTCTTTCGCCAGCAGAATCTCAAGCTGACGTAACCGCTGCTCAATATCAACTAGCTCGAGAATACGCTGCCGGTCTTCAATAGAAATCGGGAGCAGCGAAGCAATAATATCGGCTAATTCGCCTGGTTCGGCACTGTTAAGCGCGGAAAGATACGCATCATCGGGCAGGTTCCGCGATAGACGCACGATCTTCTCGAAGGTGGTCAGAATAGTACGACTCAGCGCCTCGACCATCAGCGCGTCATCTTCATCGAGCGGCGGCGTAGCGAGTGGTGTTGCCAGTACACGCAGCGCCGGGTATTCGGCTACCGCACTGACAATCTGCATGCGCTGGTGCCCCTCGAGCACAATGCTGAGTGTGCCATCGGGCAAGCGGCGTAGGCGCTGCACAACTGCCTCAACCCCGACCGTGTAAAGGTCTTCAAGTCCAACGTTTGTATCAGCCGCCGGGCCACGCACGGCCACCGCCAGTACCAGCCTATCACTGGCGGCAGCCTGTTCAACTGCATTGATCGCCCGCTCATCACTTACCAAGAGCGGAGCCAGCATCTGTGGAAACAAGACACTATCAAGCAGCGGAAGTACCGGTCGTTCGTACACAACCGTACCGGCGGTAGGTGATGCCGATTGTTCATTAGCCGGAGTCGTGGTCATATCTTTGCTCCTGCGCAGGCTAATTCAGAAATTCAGGCGATCAAAAGCCTGCGCATTATGGTCTTTGTACATTCAGTGTAACATATGCCGCCAGTATTCGGGTGAGAGCAAATATGTATCCCTCCCCTCACCTTCCCCCCCTGCCCCCTTCCTCTCCCACGCTGCGGGAGAGGAAGGGGGGGCGCCTTCACCTTCCCCCCTGCCCCCTTCCTCTCCCACGCTGCGGGAGAGGAAGGGGGGGCGCCTTCACCTTCCCCCCTGCCGCTCTCACACAGAGAGGGGAAGGGGGAATTCGCTCTCGCAGTGATGAAAACGACTGCTCACCCTGTACTGTTCTCTGCCAGACGGCGCGAGGAAGGAGAAAAGGGGGGACAGGTTGACGACCTACCCCTCTCGTTCAATCCTCTCACCTCTCACCTCTGTCACTATTGCCCAACAGAAAGGACTTTGCAACGCATTCCCTCTCACCCCAGCATCATAGCAACGGTCGCCAGTATGATAAGATAATGACTATCGTATCAGGTTACAGGAGAACAATGAAGATCACACTTAACGACATCTATTTGTCCTTCGAAATAGCCGGTAACGGCCCGGCGCTGCTCTTGATCCATGGCTTCACCGGCAGCAGTCAGACATGGCAGGCACTGGTACCGGCGCTGAGCCAGCACCGCACGTTGATAATGATCGATCTGGTCGGACATGGTGCCAGTGCCGTGCCGTCTGATCCGCAACGCTACGCTATCGAACAGTGTGTTAGCGATCTCCTCGCTTTACTCGACCAGCTCGGTGTTGCGCGTACCGATCTGCTGGGCTATTCGATGGGGGGACGGATTGGGTTACTGCTCACGGCCAGCGCACCAGAGCGAGTCGGCAGGCAGGTCTTGATTGGCGCTTCACCAGGATTGGCTGACCCAGCCGAACGAGCTTCACGTTTGGCGAGTGATGAAGAACTGGCCGAACGTATCGAGCGCGCAGGTCTGGAATGGTTCGTTGAGTATTGGGAATCGCAGCCACTGTTTGCCAGCCAGCAGCGCCTGCCAGCCGCTGTTCGTGAAGCGCAACGCAAACAACGCCTGGCCGGTAGTGCAATCGGCTACGCCAACGCTTTACGCGGAATGAGCGTCGGGCGGCAACCGTCGCTGTGGGAGACATTGCCGACGATGACCACTCCCACCCTCTTGATCACCGGTGCACTCGATGAGAAGTTCTGCGCCATTGCCACCAGGATGGCTGCACTGATGCCGCGTGCCCATCACGTGATTGTTCCTGAAGCTGGGCACGCCGTTCACCTGGAACAACTGGCAGCGGTTGTTAAACTGATCGGCGCATTTCTACCATAGCTGACTCTAGGTGATCGATACGCCAGTAGGATTACGCAGGCGAGGACCTATTGCACGCACAGTCGAACGGGCAGAACAGGCACTCATTTGATCAAGCATTGAACAAATTAAAATTGTAGTAGCAGTCATCAGCAGCTTCATCAGTACAAAACTATCCGGTACATAACAGTGCGGAAGTGTGGTTTTCGCACGCTGCACAACGAACCTCATACATCACTGAGTGTAGATGTAGCTCCACGTAGAGAGATGGATGAAGTAGCAGCTTCTGTCTGAAAGCCTATGTGGTTTGTGGATCCTTATTGAGAGACATTAGAAATTGCACGATCCGAACAATGAGTAGAATGAAGGTAATTACGTAGCAAATAAAAGTAGCCGCGGCCATTATTAAAAACAGAGTTCCACCCCATTCGGTCAGAAATGGCTCCAAACCACCGGTGAAAGGCAAAAGTTGAATTACCCACCGTATTCGTAGATCGTCAGCATCGTATTGAAATAACCACGCCAGCATGTAAAACCAATGGACGGCGCCATAGATCACCCAATCTATGATGCTTGATCTTAAACTTAGAATAAATGCAGTCATCAAGACTATATGAAAACCTATCCATGCCACAATCAGCAAAATTCCAAAGATCAAAGCCAGCCAGCCCGCAATTGAAAGGCGCATAAGGCCAAGGATGCTAACAAACAGCACCTCTGCACCGATCAGCAAAAACTTAACCCGAATGTCCAGTTTTTTGTCTGACACTGTTGTTTCTTTCTGTGATCATGATGTTGCTTGTAATCGATGGCCGCTAGCCTACATCAGTGGGAATGAAGGGAGATAAAAAGCCAGGATCAGGGTTCCGTTCAAACGGAGGATGTTCGACACACAACTGCACGATTCCCATGGCTGGCTTGCAATATCTCAACCCCAGAACAGGAGGTAAACCGCAGCCAGATCATTCAGCACGTAGCATACCTTAACAGGAGCAGATGAGCAAGTGGTATTCTTCGCTTTAGCATCTATATATAATAAACTTTCACAGCTTTCACTACTAGATTCTTTTCCGCACCTATTTACGAAAAGACAAGGGGCCGCGTTGACCACTATACTATTGACCGCTTGCCCGCCATCTTCGATATGTGGATAGGAGCTCTCAATTCATCTTATTCATCCACACCCGGATGGCAACATAGATTGCTCGTCCTTCAGCCTGAACCAGCCGTAAACATAGCTTAGATGCGTTTCGGAGGAGCTTATCCCCGACCCAACCTGTGCTATTTGTGACTCGGCGATGGTATAATAGAGCAACTATTTTGTTTCCCTCAAAATACGATTGCAAACTCGCAGAGGAGGATCGCCGTGGGCTACGAAGCCGTCTATCGCCGATCGATTGAAGAGCCAGAAGCGTATTGGGCAGAGTTCGCCGCTGAACTACACTGGTTTAAACCATGGGAGAAGGTACTTGACAACAGTAATCCGCCGTTCACGCGCTGGTTTGTTGGCGGTGAAACAAACCTGTGCTACAACGCGGTTGACCGTCACGCCCTTGGCAAACGACGTGGGCAGGCGGCTCTCATTTGGGAGAGCGCGGAAACCGGTCAATCACGCACGCTGACCTTCTTCGAGCTATACCGCGAAGTCAATCGACTGGCCGGCCTGTTCCGCAATCTAGGTGTACGGAAGGGTGATCGGATCATCATTTACATGCCGATGGTGCCCGAAGCCATCTTTGCAATGCTGGCATGTGTCCGAATTGGGGCCATTCATTCGGTGGTGTTTGGCGGTTTCTCGGTTACTTCACTTGCATCGCGGATCGACGACGCCGAACCGGTGCTGATCGTAACTGCGGATGCAGGTATGCGCAAAGGTCAACCAGTACCGCTGAAAGAAATTGTCGATAAGGCGCTTGCCGAGGCTAATACCGATAGTGTACGCGATGTACTGGTTCTAAATCGCGGTTTGGTGCCGGTTGAATTGCAAAAAGGACGCGATCTTGACTGGTATGAGCAACTGGCGAAACGTGGTGAACGGTATGTCGAACCGGTACCGGTCGCTAGCACCGATCCCTCGTACATTCTTTACACTTCAGGCACAACCGGCAAACCCAAAGGAGTGGTACGTGATACAGGCGGCTACATGGTAGCCCTTTACGCCAGTATGAGTACCATCTACAACTGCGGTGACGGTGATGTCTTCTGGAGCACCAGCGATATTGGTTGGGTCGTCGGCCATTCTTACATCGTCTATGCCCCCCTCCTCAAGGGTGTACCGACGGTAGTTTACGAAGGGCGTCCGGATCATCCTGATCCCGGTGTCTGGTGGCGCGTAATCGAGAAGTACGGGGTCACGCATGTCTTTACTGCGCCGACTGCCTTGCGCGCACTGCGCAAATTCCCCGAACACTGGATGCGTGACGCTGACATTAGTTCGCTAAAACTCCTTTTCGCTGCCGGCGAGCCGCTCGATGCGCCAACTTACGAGTGGGCAACGAACACACTTGGGGTACCGGTCATCGATCACTACTGGCAGACCGAAAGTGGCTGGCCGATGGTCACCAATCCGGTTGGCGTCGAGTTGCTCCCGATTAAGCCAGGTTCCCCAACCAAACCGGCATTCGGTCATCGGCTTGAGGTGGTTGATGCCGATGGGAATCCGGTACCGGCGGGCGAGAAAGGTTTTCTGGTCGAGCATGGCCCCCTTCCACCCGGTACATTACTCACGCTGTGGAACGATGATGACCGCTTCGTAAAAGGCTACTGGGGACACTTCAAAGACAAACTCCTCTATATGACCGGTGATTATGCCATCAAAGATGAAGACGGTTATCTGTTCATGCTTGGGCGAGCCGATGAAGTGCTCAATGTAAGCGGTCATCGTTTAGGAACGCGCGAGATTGAAGAGGTGATCTCGGCCCACCCGGCAGTGGCCGAGGCCAGCGTGATCGGCGTGCGTGATGAGCTGAAGGGCGAAGATGTGCTGGTGGTGGCGGTGCTCAAACAGCACATTACACCGCAGATGCAAGACGACATCGCCAACGAAATCCGGCAACTGGTTCGTGAACGGATCGGTCCCATCGCCACACCAAAAGCGGTGCACTTTGTGAGTATGCTGCCCAAGACACGGTCGGGGAAGATCATGCGTCGTGTCATTCGCGCCGTCTATCAAGGTGATAACTTGGGTGATTTGAGCACAATTGAAGACGACGCTACCGTTGATATGGTGCGTGAAGCGATTGAGTTACTGCGCAGCGATCTCTCGTAGTGTCTGATCAAAAAACCAGCTCTCTCATCAGGCACGTCCCGTGCCTGCACGACCATCACCCTCACCCCCAGCCCCTCTCCCGCACTGCGGGGCACCCTCACCCCCAGCCCCTCTCCCGCACTGCGGGAGAGGGGTGTGTAAACGCGGTATCGGTGACAGGCATAGGATCGCCCCTGCTCCGCTCATCCCCCCCTTCCTCTCCTCTTGTCGAAGAGAAAGGGGGTCAGGGAGGGAAGGTGAGTAGCACAACCTCCCCCCTTCCTCTCCCGCTTTGGTGGGAGCGGAAGGCGGAAGGTGAGGAGCACAATCTCCCCCCGTCCTCTCCCGCAGCGTGGGAGAGGACGGGGGCCAGGGGGGAAGGTGAGGGGCCACCCGCACTGCGGGCACCCTCACCCCCAGCCCCTCTCCCGCACTGCGGGAGAGGGGTGTGTAAACGCGGTATCGGTGACAGGCGCAGGATCGCCCCCGCTCCGCTCGTCCCCCCGTCCTCTCCCGCAGCGTGGGAGAGGACGGGGGCCAGGGGGGAAGGTGAGGGCATGAATGATTTGGCAAAACTTTACTGTATCTTTAATCTCCGATCACAATCATTCGCTATCGTGAAAATATCCACAGAAGACTGGTTGACATGAGTGCGCGGCACAGCCTATAATCGGCATATCCACAACGATATGTAGACTGCCGTGCAAACACGTAACAAGGAGGTTCGACTCATGACCGAGACTCGCGAAGTGGCGCTGCCCGACACAAGTGAAATGTATTACCCTGACCCGGCGCTGGTTGAGCAATCGAATGTAATGGCTTATGCCCGCAAAAAAGGCTTCAACTCCTACGACGAACTCTACCAATGGACGATCACCCACCGCGAAGAGTTTTGGGCCGATATGGCTGGTGAACTGGAGTGGTATCAACCCTGGGAAAAGGTGATTGACGACAGTAACAAACCTTTCTACAAATGGTTTGTCGGCGGTAAAACCAATATCGTCGCCAATGCCATTGACCGCCACCTCAAGACGTGGCGCAAGAACAAGCTGGCCCTGATTTGGGAGGGCGAAGACGGGAGTCAGCGCACCTACTCTTACTACCAGCTCAATTATGAAGTATCGCGGATTGCTAACGTCTTGAAGAGCATGGGGGTCAAGAAGGGTGATATTGTAACCATCTACATGCCCCGCATCCCAGAGTTGATGTTTAGCATGCTGGCCTGCGCCAAGATTGGCGCTGCTCACAGTGTGGTCTACGGTGGGTTCTCAGAAGCGGCGCTGGCCGACCGCCTGGCTGACGCTAAAAGCAAGGTCCTGATTACCGCCGACGGTGGTTACATGCGCGGCAAGATCGTTGAGCTGAAGAAGATCGTCAACGAGGCGCTGTCGCGTACCCCCACCGTACAAACCTGCCTTGTCTTCCGGCACACAAACCACGGCGCACCCATGGAGCAGGGACGTGACTTCTGGATGCATGATCTGCTCGGCCTGCCAATCGCGAACGGTCATTGCCCAACCGAGGAGATGGACGCTGAGGATATGCTCTTTATCCTTTATACGTCAGGAACGACGGGCAAGCCTAAAGGGGTCGTCCATACGCACGGCGGTTACATGGTTGGGACGTACACGACCCTGAAGTTCGTCTTCGACATCAAGGATGAAGATCGGTACTGGTGTGCTGCTGACCCCGGATGGATTACCGGTCACTCGTTTATCGTGTACGCGCCATTGGTTTGCGGTGCAACCTCATTTATGTACGAGGGCGCGCCGAACTACCCCTATCCCGACCGCTGGTGGAGCATGGTTGCCAGGCACGGTATCACCATCCTTTACACTGCTCCCACTGCAATTCGCGGCCTGATGCGGTTCGGTGCACTCTGGCCGTCACGACACGATTTGAGTACGCTCCGCCTGCTCGGTTCGGTCGGCGAGCCGATTAACCCCGAAGCGTGGAAGTGGTTCTACGAAAAGATCGGTCACAACCGTTGCCCGATCATGGATACCTGGTGGCAAACCGAAACCGGACATTTCATGATTACGCCAACACCAGTGGTACCGCTGAAACCAGGCTCGGCGACACGGCCATTCCTTGGGATTGAAGTGGATGTCGTGCACGAAGATGGCACACCATGCGCGCCAGATGAGGATGGTCTGCTCGTTATTAAGTCTCCATGGCCCGGCATGATGCGGACGATTCTCAACGATCCGCAGCGTTACGTCGAAGGATACTGGCAAAAGGTGCCGCCGTACTACGCCGCAGGCGATAGTGCACGCAAAGACAAGGATGGCTATATCTGGATCATCGGTCGGCTTGACGACGTTATTAAGGTGTCGGGCTACCGGCTTGGTACTGCTGAAGTTGAAAGTGCGTTGGTCAGCCACCCGGCAGTGGCCGAGGCTGCGGCCATTGGTCTGCCCCACGAGGTAAAGGGCAACGCGATACACGCATTCGTCATCCTGCGTGCCGGTTACGAGCCGAGCCACGATCTGGAAGAAAAGCTGCGTGCACACGTTGGCCATGAATTAGGCCCCATTGCCCGCCCTGACTCGATCACGTTTGTAACTTCACTACCGAAGACTCGGTCGGGTAAGATTATGCGTCGTGTCTTGCGGGCACGGGCTTTAGGTCTGCCCGAAGGTGATATTTCAACGCTTGAAGAGTAGTCCGTTCAACAACGAACACGAAGCAGGGGCGCACTGCGGTGCGCCCCTGTCATTGTTACAGAGCGTGGCTGTGCAGCAGTACGGCGGCCTCCCTCCTCACTTACCCCCCGCCAGGTCAGGGTATGGCTGGCTCCTCACCTTTCCCCTTTCACCCCACATATGGAGAGAAGGGGAAGCACGCCATTCTGACCACTCCTCGTTGCTGTCGGGTCGGCTGAGAATGTTGATCCGTCCTCGCTGGCGACACAGCATAGCCGCTTCAGCGCAAATGGGAAGTTAGCGCAGAGACAACCGTGGCATACAGCCTCTCTCAATCCTCACTTCCTGACCCAGATTGTACCGGTCAAACGTGCCTGATAGGTGATTTGGTCATTGCTCTGATTTTTCTGCTCGGGTTTTCCGATGTAACTGATGGGAACGCTTGGGTTGATCTGAGTTTGCGCACCATACTCTTGTTGAACCTGTGTACGGAAAGCCTCTCGGAAAGCGGCAAGAATTTCTTCGTCAGTAGCATGAGACGGAACGGTTATCTCTAGCTCATACGTAACTTGGAGAGGTTCACCGAAGCTCGAATTGGTATTGTCACCTGATACCGGATCGATGATTAGTGTCAGCCAATCTGGCCGGGTCACCGTCGCAAATGTAGCCAACAGGATCAACCCAATCAACCCTAGCACGAAAAACCAACCGATAAACCGTGCCGGTGATCGACGCGGTGGTACCTTCGGCGATTGAATTGTCGTGCCGCTTGCCGATGCTGGTGGTGATTGAGGTATAGCAGGAGAGACTGTTGTCGCCGGTGCAGCTTGCGATGGAGAGACTGCCGGACGAGCGGCTGATGCAGCCGGTACCGGTTTGGGGACAACGCGCACCTGTACCGGTTGTGGTTTCGTAGAGGGGATCAGTGCTGCTCGAAACTCATCCATCGTAGCAAAGCGATCGGTGGGCGCCTTCTGTAGTGCCCGTTCTAACGCAGCACTCGTTCGTTCCGAGATGGTTGGAACCAGTGTCCGGGCCGGTGGAAACGAAAACGGTAACTCTTGGGTTGGATCACGCCCTGTAAGCAGGTGGTGCAACGTGGCCGCTAACGCATAGACATCAGATTGTGGGGTGGCCAGACCCTGATACTGTTCGGGTGGAGCATAGCCCGGTGTCCCGATTTGCGTCCCGCGCTCGGTGGGCTTAAAGAGTTTTGCGATGCCAAAGTCGATTAACTTCACATCGCCGCTTGGCTCAATCATCACGTTAGAAGGCTTCATATCGCGATAGATAAAGCCCTTCCCGTGCAGATAACTGAGCACATCGCAAATCTCATCAGCCCAGCGCAAGACCCGCTGCTCGTCAATTCGCCCCTCTCGTTCGAGGATTTGTTCGAGGTCCTCACCACGAATAAAATCCATGGTCAGGTAATGCCGGCCTTCGTCGGTGAAGTGACTGTAAACACGTGGAATACGCGGGTGGCGCAATTGTTGTAACAGCTCGGCTTCGGCGTTAAAACGCGCAACCGCCTCGGCCCGCTCTTTCGGATCGGCGAAACGGTCAAGCATTTCTTTGATCGCATATACTCGACCGTGCTGATCGATCCCTTCATACACCGCACCCTGACCACCGCGTTTGATGATCCGCGTAATGACGTAACGACGATCATCACTCGGCTGATCGTTATTCAGCACAACGTCATGACCGCAATGCTGACAAAATTTCGCTCGCCGTAAATTCGGCCTATGACAAATCGGGCAGAGGATCTCGGTTACCTCAGCCATAGTGTTTCCTGTTGTAGAGATTGGCGAGCGTTGCACGTTTCCCTCAACCTTATGCAGAGCAACTGTATCATTTCGTTGGTCACCACACCACATTCGGCTAGAAAGGAAGATGAATACTCATCCTGCCCGATTATCGGTGGCAAGTCATGATACGTTCATCTGCCACCAATAGAGAGCCCTTTCTAGCCCTGGGCACGTGATGATCTATCGAATAATACGCAAGCAGCGGCGGGGAAGTTGCAACTAAAGAAAATTCTTTGCCCGATACCCCAACCAACTGAGCGCACTCGGATCATCTCGCCAATCAGGACGTACCTTCACCCACAGATCAAGATACACCGGACGGCCTAGCATCCGCTCAATTGAAGCGCGGGCCGCACTGCCGATCTTCTTCAGCATACTCCCACCGGCGCCGATCAAGATACCTTTTTGACTCTCTTTTTCGACATTGATCGTCATACGGATGTACGTAATCTTCTCTTTTTCCTGCCACTCTTCTACTTCAACGGCAATCGCGTGGGGTACCTCTTGTTGCAGGTAAAAGAGGGCTTTTTCGCGCACAAATTCGGCTGCCAGTTGTTGCTCGCTCTGATCGGTAATCTGATCGAGCGGATAGAGCGGTGGTCCCTCTGGTAAGCGCGCACTAATTTCGGTAAGTAACGCAGCCAAACCCAATTGGCGCTGAGCGGAGATCGCAATCTCCATCTCCCACGGTCCCAATTCGCGATAGGCAGCGAGGTAACTCTCGCCAGGACGCTTTGGTTTCTTGTCTACCTTGTTTAAGACCAACAACTTATGACCACGCGCACGCTGTACCTGTTGCGCAATCATGCGATCCAGGCGAGTAGGTGGCTGACTTATATCGACCATAAAGCAGATGACATCGGCGTTGGGCAGAGTACGTTCGGCCAGTTCAACCATCAACTGCCCCAACCGATGATTAGGCTGGTGAATACCGGGTGTGTCGATGAAAATGATCTGCTCACCCGGTCGCGAGAGGATTCCGCGCACCGGCACTCGAGTTGTCTGCGGCCGAGGCGATACGATCGCCACTTTTTCACCCAACAACGCATTGAGCAAAGTGCTCTTGCCAACATTCGGCTTTCCTACCAGCGCAACGAACCCCACACGCCACCGATCTAACGGGATGCTCTCCCCTGTGGTTGAATCAGATGCGGTCGATGGTTCAACAGCGATCGCATTCGGTGGTGGCGTCAACACCACCGGTCCTTCACCGGCAACCGGTTCATCGTCGAATGACACCATAAGCGGCATCAGACGCTGTAACCGTTCGGAAGTACGCCACTCTGGAGGTAGCGCTAGCTCGATCCCCAGTACCAGATCATCATCATCGAGATCGAGGATCGCCGTCTCGCTGAGTGGAACCACTTCAGTCGGGTCTTCATCAGCCAGGCGAATATAAAGATGACCGTATTCGCCGTCGAGCCAATTGTACGGCTCGTCGAGGATCAATTCCAGTTGACTGAGAATTGCCTCATCATCAAGATCAACCCGACAACCGAAGATGGCCCCTTGCGCATCGAGGAGCAGGCTTACCGGATATTCCATTGTTGCCGTCGCCTGACCTTCCTCAAGATCGGTAAAGTAGAGGTAGAGCGTACCGGCATTCGTATCAAGCGAACAATATTTCATAACTATCCTTGTGAACCGAGCGCCATCTCACCGGTCACCGTCTCGGTAGTAGCATCGACTTGCGGTTGGTCGGTATCAGATGGCATTTCGGGCTGATCGGTCAACTTACGGTAGAGATAACTGAGTACAATCCGGATCACGGCTGCAATGGGGATTGAGATAAAGAGACCGAAAGCGCCTGCTAGTGCGCCACCGGCCAGAATTGCAAAGATGACCACACCCGGATGCAACCGTACCAGCGGCCCCATCACATTGGGAATAATAAAATGGTCTTCAATCTGGCGCAACACAAAGTAGATGATCCCCAGTAATATTGCCACCGCTACATTAGAGAGGCCAAACGGCGTCACCGGCTGAAAAAGCGCTACCGTCATCGCAATGCCGGCAGCCGACCATGGACCAATAATTGGTAAAATTTCGAGCACGCCGGAGGCTACTGCAATAACCAGCGCATAAGGCACTTGTAGAATAGAAAGCGGAATGTAGAGCAACACCGACATAATCACAATCAGAATCAATTGCCCGCGAATATACGCACTGAACACCTGATCAATCTGTGAACCGAGGTGACCAATCTCACGTCGGTACGGAGCCGGTATGAGATGACGGATCCATGCTTTCAACTGCGGCGCCTGTAATAGTAGATAAAAAGTGATAATCAAGTAGACTAAGAGATAGATCACGCTTTCCAGGGCTGAGAATACGATCTTTGGAACATTACCACTGAGCCAACCGGCCACATCACGAATCAGCCCAATCACTTGCTCCTCAAGAGGGGTAAGGCTAATAACAAAATCCCCAACTTCGATTGTCTGGTTTTGCGCAAAAAAGATAGTTAACTCACGGATAATCATTGGCGCATTCGCAGCTAAATCCCGACTCTGCTGAGCGATTCGCGGCCACAGGGCCGTGAAAAGACTGTATAGTACAATAAATGCGACAATGTAGAGGATCACAATCCACACCGCCCGACCGATACGAGTACGGCAATGCAACCAACCGATCAACGGATTAAACAGGTAAGCCGTGATAATAGCTGCAATAAACGGCGGCAAAATATGAGTCACAGCAAATAAGAACCAAATCGTCAGTATCACGACCAGGCCACTAGCAATCCATCTGGCCTGATACGAAAACCGAATCGGTTGATCACTCGACTCCATAGTTTTGTTCCTTGCAATGACATGAAACGGGCGCCGAATCACATGGGCCCGTGATTCGGTCGCCCTTCATTATAGCGGCAACTGCGAATGGCGGAGCTACCGCTTCGACGGCGGTTCTGCTGCCCGTCGTAGTGGCACATCAGCTTTTAGCAAATCGTGTGCCTCACCCCGACTGAGCGTTACTTCGATTTGCTCGGCATCAATGGCCGGAAGGTAGCGCTGAAGCACCTCAGCCAGATCAGCCTTCAGCTGTGCCATCATTTCTGGCGTTAGTTTGTAACGATCGTCGATCAGCACCGTTAACAGCCGTTGCTTGGCCAGTTCGGCACTTGAGTCGCGTTTCCGACCGAAGAGGCCATTGAAAAACGACACAGGCACTCCTTTCGTCTATGTCCGTCGCCGCCCAAACAGACTGAGCAAGCGGTCAAGCACGCCTTGCTGATCAGGGATTGCCATCACCGGTACATCTTCGCCTGCCAATCGCTGCGCAATATTGATATACGCACGACCGGCCAAGGAATTCGGATCATAGACAGCCGCTTCACCCCGATTGGTAGCAATCACAATCGTCTCGTCTTCGGGCACGATGCCGAGTAGCGAAATGGCCAGCAATTCAAGCACATCTTCTACCGACAGCATCTCCCCACGGCTCACTAGACGCGGCTTAATACGGTTGATGATCAGCGAGGCTGGCCCCTTCTCTGCCGCTTCGATTAAGCCAACGATCCGATCAGCATCACGCACCGCTGACACTTCCGGCGTCGTTACGATGATCACCTCATCAGCGCCGGCTATCGCATTGCGAAAACCAGCTTCGATACCGGCAGGACTGTCGATCAACACATAATCAAACTCAGCCCGCAATTGTTGTGTCAGATCGATCATCTGCTGCGCATTCACCGCATCTTTATCGCGTGTTTGGGCAGCCGGGAGCAGACACAGCTCTGGCAAGCGCTTATCCTTAATCAAGGCCTGCCGCAAGCGGGCACGGCCTTCCACGACATCCACCAAATCGTACACAATGCGGTTTTCAAGCCCCATGACCACATCGAGGTTGCGCAAGCCAATATCGGCATCAACCACAGCGACCCGTGCGCCACGCATCGCCAGCGCTGTTCCCAGGTTAGCGGTGGTTGTCGTCTTACCAACGCCCCCTTTCCCCGATGTAACGGTAATGACTCGCCCCATTATAACCCCACTAACGCTTAAACGTTTCCCATCCATCAACAATTATCTCACCGGCAACAACACGTGCAAACTCAGGTCGATTGATCGGATGCTGATCCGGTGGGCGTGCAATCAGATCGGCAATGCGCAATTGCGTCGGACGTAACTCGAGCGCACAGATGATCGCACTGCTATCGCCTAATGCCCCGGCGTGCACCAAACCGCGTAATCGCCCCCAAACGACAACGCTCCCACCGGCGATGATCTCGGCGCCAGGATTCACATCACCGATCAGCGTAATGTGCCCGGTGTGACGCAAGACCTGCCCTGACCGCAATGTACGCATCACGAGGAGCGCCTCTGCGTCGGGCATGGGTGTCGGTTCAGAGTAACGCGCTACCGGACGGGTGGCTAGCCCAACTGCTCGTGCCGCCATACGGGTAGCCCGCTCTGATGAGTCAATGGCTGTAGCCTGTACTCCATGCTGCCGAATCAGGGCCAGCATCTCGGCTAATTGGGCCGATGAGACTTCACGATCACCTAGATCGATCACAACACTGGCACCGTGAAAGAAACTACGTCGTTCACCCAAGTGATGATCGAGTCGGCTCAACAGTTCCGACCATGCAGCGTTGGCATCTAAGCGAAGCCGTAGCCCATCGCGGCTGCCCTTTATATTGATCAGATCGCTCATGGTCATACTACCATATAGAACGTATGATTGTCTGCAATTATAGCATAGTGACCCCTTTTTTGTGAGAATGACCGGCTCTAGCCCAGGTTTTCAACATTGTCGGTCTTGGATGATATTCAAACCCCGCTGCTTACCAACCGGTGTCGTTGCGCAGGAAACGTGAGTCTCCGGCCCGTGGTGGAGACGATGCTCAACCGGCTGGCAGCCGCCGGCGTACTCAGACATCAGCGGCGGTCGGTTGAGAACCCATCCGCTTTCCTTTTCTATTACCTTACACCAGCTTGTAGAATGCCCAACAATCGAGTACAATTATATCAATCTCGAATGATATAATTTGGGAGGCAAACGTATGGTCGCACGGGTAGGGATCAACGGCTTTGGACGGATCGGACGGCTCGCCCTCCGCGCGGCGTGGGGATGGCCAGAGCTGGAATTTGTACATATCAATGAGATTGGTGGCGATGCAGCAACGGCGGCCCACCTACTTAGTTTCGATTCCACACAGGGGCGTTGGCCGCACGATGTGCAGCATGAAGGTGATCGGTTATCCATTGACGGCAAGGAAATTAGCTACAGTCAAGAAAAAGACCCCGGCGCCGTTCCGTGGGCAACAATGGGAGTTGACATCGTACTCGAAGCAACGGGCAAGTTCCGCACTGCTGCCCAACTGGCAAGCTACTTCACCGCTGGCGTGAAAAAAGTAATCGTTGCGGCGCCGGTGAAGGGTGACGCACTGAATATCGTGATGGGTGTCAACGATCACTGGTACGAACCGGCCCGACATCATCTGCTGACCGCAGCCTCGTGCACAACCAACTGTCTGGCCCCGATTGTGAAGGTTATCCATGAAAGTATCGGTATTTCCCATGGCATGATTACTACCATTCACAGTTCAACCAACACCCAAAGCGTGCATGATCGTCCGGCAAAGGATTTACGGCGGGCACGAGCCGCCAGTCTGTCGCTCATCCCCACAACTACCGGTTCAGCTACCGCGATTGGGATGATCTTCCCCGAATTGCAGGGGAAACTTGACGGCCAGGCAGTACGTGTTCCGCTGCTCAACGCCTCGCTGACCGACTGTGTTTTTGAGGTACGCCGACCAACGACGGTAACTGAAGTGAACGAACTGTTGCGAACGGCAGCCGAAAGCTCTCTGCGGGGGATACTTGCGTATGAAACACGTCCCCTCGTCTCAATTGATTTTCTCGGTAATCCCCATTCGGCGATTGTCGATTCGTTGTGCACGATGGTCACCAACGACACGCAGGTCAAGATATATGCGTGGTACGACAATGAATGGGGTTACGCGAACCGGTATGTCGAATTAGCGCGAAAGGTAGCACAACTCTTATGAATACAGCACCTTCAACGCATGAAACATCGGCTGCGCTGGCACAACGCCAGGCTGACCGCCGTAATTACACCCTGGTAACCCTGGCTTACTGGGCCGATACGCTCACCGATGGCGCGATCCGGATGCTGGTCTTGTTCTACTTTGCGCAACTTGGTTACTCGCCATTTGCCGTTGCCTCACTCTTTCTGTTTTACGAAGTTTTTGGGATTCTTACCAACCTGTTTGGCGGTTACCTCGGTGCCCGTTTTGGCCTCAAGACAACCCTCTTCGCCGGCTTGATCACACAACTCATTGCCCTCAGTATGCTTGCCTTTGCACCACCTTCTTTGCTGGTAGTTCCCTACGTCATGGCAGCACAGGCATTGTCAGGGATCGCCAAAGACCTGACGAAAATGTCGTCGAAGAGTGCGGTCAAGCTGGTGGCAGGGAGCAGCGAAGGTCAACTGTACCGTTGGGTCAGTATTCTCACCGGCTCGAAGAACGCGATTAAGGGATTGGGCTTCTTTGTAGGGGCTGTATTACTTAGTCTGTTTGGCTTCCAAACAGCACTGATCATCCTGGCCACACTGGTGCTTAGCGCATTGATCGGCGCCGTCAGCACCATCAGCGGCGATCTGGGTAAAGCCGACAAAAAGGCCAAATTCAAGCAAATCTTTTCGCCAAATCAGGCCGTTAACCTGCTCGCAGCGGCACGCATCTTTCTGTTTGGAGCACGCGATGTCTGGTTTGTCGTTGGCCTTCCCGTGTTCTTCATTACCGTTCTAGGGTGGGATTTCTGGCTGGCTGGCGGCTTTATGGCAGCGTGGACAATTGGCTATGGTTTTGTGCAGGCAGCAACACCAACATTGATCCGACGGCGGGTTGCCGAAGCACACGCCCCCGACGGTCGTACTGCGATGTGGCTTGCGTTCGCCCTGGCAGCGTTTCCAACAGCAATTGCGCTGGCGCTGCGCGCCGGTCTGGTACCAACGGTAGCGGTTGTCGGTGGATTACTGGCTTTTGGTGTGGTTTTTGCTCTCAACTCGGCCGTACATAGCTACCTGATTCTGGCTTATGCCGACGACGCTAAAGTAGCGATGAACGTCGGTTTCTACTATATGGCGAATGCTATGGGGCGATTGACCGGCACGGTCTTATCAGGTGCGTTGTACCAATGGGGCATGCAACAGGGCCTGTACGATGGATTGGTGGCCTGTCTGTGGGCTTCGACCGGATTTTTGTTGCTGGCCGGTTTGATCTCGCTGCGCCTGCCAAGACCAACCCGCATTGTCACCGGCACGTGGAAGGTTACAGAGTAGGTCATCAGGTCATCAGCAGAGAAGAGAACCGGTAGCACTATTACGGAGTAAGTTGAGATATAGTATCTATAATCGGGGAAACAGTCATCTTATGGTGCGTGATTACTGAAACACCGCGCTCGACGTCACGTTGTCTCTTGCGCAGTCCAATCACGTACTGCGGCACAGATACAGTCTGTCCACGGTATAGCTACATCCTGACCACGCCGACGAAGTTCGATAAGCTGTGCCCGCAAGGTCTGAAGTTCGGTGATACGATGCTCAACAGCAGCAATCTGGTGATCGAGGGTTGCCAGCATCTCACCACAAGGAACCTCGCCACGATCATTAAGCGCGAGGATTGCTGCAATTTCACGTAACGAGAGACCGAGGCGTCGGGCACTGACGACGAAACGTAGTCGATCAACGATCTCCGGTGTGTAGAGCCGATAATTGTTTTCCATTCGTTGCGGTGGTGGGAGCAAACCAACCTGTTCGTAGTAGCGAATGGTCTTTTCCGGCACGCCGGTTTGACGAGCAAGCTCACCAATGCGCATCATGACACACCTCGCAAAGAGAGTTGTAGAGTAACTATAGCATACCAGAGCTTTGCAACGTTTTCCGGTACGCCTATGGGATCGCCTCACCACGCCGGAGGGGTGGTTCGCGAATCACCTGAAACTTCCTCTGCAGCAGGATAGTTCGGATAGATATGTAGAAGGAAAGATCAAGTTGTGATCTCTTCACTCACACATTCAAAAAATTGAATATAATGTCAGCTATGACAAACACAACTGTGACCAAACAGGCACGCCTTTTCAAGGCCCTCATGCACCCAATCAGAATCAAAATCCTCGATATTCTACGCGAGGGCGAGGCTTGTGTTTGTCATGTTGAAGCTGTATTAGGTCTCCGGCAGGCGTATGTCTCGCAACAACTGGCCGTACTCCGTAAGAGCGGGTTGATCGCCGATCGTCGTGATGGTCCGAATATCTACTACCGTATAACCCAACCGGAGATTCTGTCCATACTCGATCTGGCTCAGACGATAGTTGGAGGAGATACGCCAGCAGAGACTATTACCGCTTTATGCTCGTGTCCACGTTGTACAACTATCTCACGAACAAGAGGAGAAGCACGCTATGATCAATGTCAAAATCCTGGGACCGGGTTGTCCGAACTGTCGTAAGCTGGAAGAGCGTGTCCGTAACATTGTGCAGCGCTTTCAGGTGGAAGCCGAGATTGAAAAGGTTACTGACTACGCGCAAATCATGCGTTGGAATGTACTGCGAACACCAGGCCTGGTCGTAAACGATGTGCTGGTTGCTTCTGGCCGTATCCCCTCAGAAGAGGAAATTGCCGGCTGGTTGAGGTAACCGTATCCTGGCAACGAGAGCGGGCAAAAAGTAACCCGCTCTTCTTACCGGCAACACATTCAAAAAATTGCATATATAAGGAGGAGCATTGTGGAACAAACTGTACCCTCAACCGGCCGCCAGCAACGAACGTGGCGTGTCTGGGCACTGGTTATTGGCGCCAGCATCATTTGGCTCATCGCGTACAACCTGGTGCAGCCGCTGGCGCAGGTGATAACGTTCCGTGTACTAGGTCTTCAGGAAGGTTCACATCTCGGCGAAGCGGTCGCATTCTTTCTCTACGATGTACCGAAAATTCTCCTCTTACTGAGTGGCATGATCTTTCTGATCAGTACCATTCGCTCATTCTTTAGCCCAGAGCGCACTCGTGAACTATTGGGTGGCAAACGAGAAGGTATCGGCAACATCCTGGCAGCCGGACTCGGTGTCCTGACCCCATTTTGCTCGTGCTCAGCGGTACCGCTCTTTATCGGCTTTGTTGAAGCAGGCATTCCGTTGGGTGTGACCTTCTCGTTTCTCATCGCGGCGCCGATGGTGAACGAAGTAGCATTGGTGATGCTCTTGGGAATGTTTGGCTGGCAGATAGCTTTACTCTACCTGATTGCTGGGATGAGTATCGCGATACTGGCGGGGATGATCATCGGGCGTTTACACCTCGAACGTTACGTGGAAGACTTTGTCTGGCAGATTAAGGGAGGTGACGGTGCAACTGTATTGACCCGTCTCACCTGGAAACAACGCTTTACAATAGCCTGGGAAAACACGCGCGAGATCGTTGGGAAAGTATGGCTCTACGTTGTTATTGGGATTGCCGTCGGCGCTGGCATTCATGGCTACGTACCAGAAGATGCCCTGGCCGGTATATTGGGACGAGAAGCTTGGTGGTCAGTACCGGCAGCGGTCATCCTCGGCGTACCGCTCTATTCTAACGCTGCTGGGATCATCCCGGTAGTACAGGCCTTGATGGCAAAAGGAGCAGCTCTCGGAACGGTGCTGGCTTTCATGATGGCAGTGGTGGCACTCAGTCTACCCGAAATGATCATCCTGCGTCGTGTCCTCAAACCACGTTTAATCGCAATTTTTATCGGAACGGTGACGACCGGAATTGTCGTTGTTGGCTACCTGTTTAATTTGATAGTGAATTGAGAGCCTATCCGAAAGACTTGTTGTCACGTCACAACGGATGAAACCCTTTGATAACGTAATGTGACTCATGACCAGACTGATACCGACGTATCACATCGAGAGGAGTGGCGGCGCGCCACTCCTCTATGATTTGGTGACTGAGCGTAATTTGTAGGGAAAACCTCCTTCCGCTCCCAATTGGAAGAGGAAGGGGCAACCAGATCAGCAAAGTTCGATCCGATGCGAGTCAAACGCGCCACATCTTTTAAAAGTCACTGTCGGCGATCAGGTACATCCGCATGCTACATCTCCTGTCGCAGCACACAGTTTACCGGTCTTTCGCCAAATCTACCCAATGATCAACCGGTCGGCAACCATCACTGCGAAGAGAAGTGCCAGGTACAGCAAGGAATACTTGTACAGACCCCAAATTGCGGCCTGATCACCGACACGCCAGACCGCCCAGGCATCGCGCATAAAGCGGAGACCGAGCAGCACCGCCCCGAGCAAGTAGATCCAGCTCATCGCACCAATAGCCACCGGTAGCAGCGACACCGCCATCATAATCGCCGAATAGACCAGAATCTGCCAGCGTGTTTCTGCTTCACCGGCTACAACCGGCAACATCGGTACCCCAGCGCGGGCATAATCCTTCTGCTTCACGAGGGCTAACGCCCAAAAGTGTGGCGGTGTCCAGTAGAAAATAATCGCAAACAACACTACTGCCATCAGGCTCACCGAGCCGGTCACCGCTGTCCAACCAACGAGCGGCGGGATCGCACCGGCGCCACCACCGATGATAATGTTCTGCCAGGTGGTTCGCTTGAGCCAGCCGGTATAGAAGTAGGCGTAGTAGACAATACCCAGGAAAGCGAAGAAGGCGGCCAATGGCGTCGTGAAGACCCAGAGCACAATAATCGACAATATGCTCAGAACCGCCCCAAAGATAAATGCTGCTCGGGGTGAAATACGACCACTCGGCACCGGGCGACGGCTGGTACGGCCCATATTGACGTCAATGTCACTGTCAAACGCGCAGTTTATAGCGCCGGCGCCACCGGCGGCCAGATAACCACCGATCATTGTCCACAACACCAGCCACCACGAAGGTATTCCGGCTTCGGTGATAAACATCGTCGTCAGCGTGGTAACCAGCAGCAGAGAGATTACCTTCGGCTTCGTCAGGCTAATGTAATCGGCGATGACTGACCGCCAGGCAGGAGCTGGACGGGCAACCCCCTGGGTTGATACAACGTGAAACGGTATCCGTTGCAGAGCAACAGCTATCGCCAATGTACCGGCCCAAAGGATAGTTCCTGCGATCAAGCTTAGCAGATGACCAGTTGGCGTGATAAATAATCCCACCAGCGCCAGCAGTGCCAATCCCGGCAAGAGGAGGCTATAGCGTGGCACCGCTATCGCCAATGCCACCGGCTGCGCAACCGGTTGTAGACGACGGCGCAACTCGAACGCCATCCAGACTGACAGCAAAGCTACAAAACTCATGGCGCCAACACTATTTGCCGGTAGTGCAGTTGCCATTTCAAGCGTTGGTGCGGCACTACGTGCACCGATAGCCAGTGCAGCTACCCCGGTAGACGCCGCTAGCCACCACGCCATACGACGGAGACGACGTTGGGTCTGAGCGACACGCCCGGTAACGCGCTCTGATGGCGATTGAGCTGGAAGAGCAATCAACAAGAGTGTCAACGTCTGCGCACCAAAGGCCAACAGTGCTCCGCTCAAGTGCCAGACATCGGCAACCATTGCCGGTATACCCCAGACCAATAAGGCGCCGGCTAGCGCCTGTAAGATAAACAGGAACCCAGCCGCAAAGGCAAATATCCGCGGCAAACCGGTAGTTTCTGGCCGACGCCAGACAGCAACCATTCCAGCAACCACAGCCAACAGCGCCAGGGCAACCAGTGCCCGGTGAGTTAATGAAATCCAGATCAACGGATTCTGACCGTTACGCAGTTCTTCCAGACACAGCGGCCACGATAGACACGTCGTTGAACTGCCCGAAACACTCACTAATCCACCGGAAATGATCGTTGCCAGTGTTAAAAGCCATCCAATCAATAATACTCGAACAACAGTACGCGCCGCCATAACAACCCTCTCTGCTCAACTCAGCGGCTATGGCAATGCCAGATACGCAGCAACGAACAGCGCCAGCGTGGCCAGCGCAGTCAGGATCGTCCAACCCAGATCAGCCCGGCCATCACTGCGTGGTACGTTAGCCGGTGCAAGATGCGGTTGACGATACAGACGCCACGCGGCAATAATCAATGGAATCTGCCCGCCGATTGCTACAAAAGCTGTAACCCAAAAGATAAACCAGGCCATCATAAAGTCACCTGATATTTTGTGGATTCTTTCACGATAATAACACCGCCCGCACTATACCATGTGCTTCGTAGTCCTAACAATGGATATTTCGATACAGATTGTCTGTTCCCGCATCAGAATGCGCACAATCTGGTTGAGATCCGTTAACTCTTGATGTGAGGATTGATAAGCAATGAAGAAGGGGCAATGCGGTAGTGTGGGTGCAGCGCTGCCGTGCCTCAACCAATCTTCGTTCTGCGGCAAGATATTGCAATTAGCGCAATCGCACGTGATCGATAATCACCGCGCTAGTAGCAAAGGCTTTTGCCTCGTGCTTCATCGCTGCCGCTTCGCGCGATAATTCATCAACCGTCACGTCAGGGCGGCTTGAAACGCCACCGATTGCCATAGCGCCAATCGGAATCTGATGCAAATTACCGGCCCGATCATAGCCGATCAGATAACCACGTTGACGATCTGCTTCATCGTACAGCGGTAACACTTCCTGCTCGTATTGCGTAACCAGCCATAGCGATAGATTAGCAGCAAGAGCCGTTGGACAGAGGATCACGAAATCATCGCCGCCCACATGACCGACAAAGATAGATTGAGGGGCAAACAGTTGTTGTGCCCGTTCGCAAAGCTGAGCGATGAGACGGATAACCTGATCCCCACGGGCGAAGCCATACGCATCGTTAAAGGCTTTAAACTCGTTGACATCAAGGTAGAGCAAGGTAAACGCATCACCTTTCTGGAGGCGATAGCGAATCTCTTCCGCGATAAGCACATTGCCGGGGAGACCGGTTAGCGGATTGCGTACTGAACGTTTCGTCGTGCGCCGCAGCAATGACCGAATGCGTGCAATCAACTCGGCATCGTTGTATGGTTTCGTCACATAATCATCGGCGCCCGTATCAAAACCGATCACTACATCGGCAGGATTGGTCCGTGCTGTAACAATCATAATCGGCAGATGGGCCGTGCGCGTATCATTACGTAGTTGCCGAATTGCTTCATAGCCATCAATGCCAGGCAACATCAGATCGACCAGAATAATATCCGGCAACTGATCTTGCGCGATTTGGATCAACGAGTGGCCGTTATCGGCAGTTAGCACTGCAAAACCGGCTCTCGTCAACGTATCACTGAGCAAAAAACGAACATTTGGATCGTCGTCGGCAATCAGTACTGTTGGGAGGTGACTTTCTTCAGACACAGAGCAAAACCTTAAGTTGACCGGGTGCAGCCGAAAAAGCTTGTAAACTATCGGCAAGTGCATAGCGCGCACTGATGAGCGGTGTAGTAGCAATAAGCTGGCGCTCGAGCAAGCGTAATGCTGGAGCGAAGGGGCCACAACGAGATCCGATCAGTTGCACTTCATCAACGACCACCATACTCAGATTAAGCTGCGTTTCAGCGGCAAATGTACTTTTCAGAATCAATCGCCCCCGTGGACGCACCAACTGACGAGCAGTCGCCAAACCGGACGGATGACCGGTGCAATCGATCACTACATCAAACTGATCTTGCTTGAGTTCAATACTGCTGATACATTGCACCCCTTGCTGACGATACAGTTCCCACCTTTCTGGATGGCGACCAACGAGTGTCAGTTCACAGCCGGTAAGGCGTAAGACCTGAACAATCATAGCGCCGAGCTTCCCATCACCGATAACGGCTACCCGTTCGGTTGGACGGATATGACTCTGCTCGACAATTTCCAGTGCTGCGGCCAGCGGTTCGGTAAATACTGCCGCTTCATCACTGACAGTTGCCGGAACTTCGTGCAGACAGGATTCGGGTAACGTGAACAAATCAGCCATTGCGCCATCACGCCGATAGATACCGAGCGTGGTACGATGCGGACAATGGCTGACATCACCGCGCAGACATGTTGGGCAGCGCCGACAGGCCGCATTAATTTCGCCAACAACCCGTCGTCCTTGCCAGTAAGGGTTATCACTCTCAACAACGGTACCAACGAATTCATGACCGAGAACGCCATGAAAATTCATGTATCCGCGAGTGATTTCAAGATCGGTATTACATATTCCAACTAGATGAGGACGGATAAGAGCCTCCCCTGGCTGCCGTTGAGGTTCAGGATAATCGGTGCTATATTGGAGGTTGCCGTTGAAAAAAACCGCTCGCATAGCAGAATCTTTTTGTCGATGATAATGACAAACTCTATTATACTATATTCCGCTGCCTGCCGTGTCGCACGGTAAGCGAGGAGAGAGGTGTGGAAATGCGTGTCTTGTTCCTAGGAAGTCCATCGTTTGCCGTGCATGCGTTAGAGGCCTTGATCGCAGCCGGCCATGAGATCGTTGGTGTGGTCACCCAACCTGATCGACCAGCCGGTCGCGAGCGACGGCTTACACCACCGCCGGTAAAAGTCGCAGCTCAGGCTCATAATTTGCCCGTTCTGCAACCTGAAACACTACGCGACCCAGTGGTCATTGACGCCCTGAGTGCTCTCCAACCGGAAGTTGGCGTTGTCGCCGCTTATGGTGAGATTCTGCGGCGAGCCGTGTTACAAATTCCGCCACTGGGGTATCTCAATATCCATCCTTCATTGTTACCGCTCTACCGTGGACCAACGCCGGTTGCTGGTGCAATTCTGGCAGGTGAAACGGTTACCGGTGTGACCATTATGCTCCTCGATCCGGGGATGGATAGCGGACCAATTCTAGCCCAGGCAGTGGTCGATCTCCCACCAACCGCACGTACCGGCCCACTAACCGATGAGTTATTCCGTATTGGCGCCCAACTACTGGTAGAGACCCTGCCACGTTATGCAAGGGGAGAAATTGAACCGCGTCCGCAAGATCACAGCCGAGCGACTGTGACCAAAATGCTGAAGAAAGAGGATGGTTGTATCGACTGGTCGTTACCGGCGATTGTCATTGAGCGGATGACACGAGCGTATGACCCGTGGCCGAGTGCGTATACCTTCTGGCGTGGTCAATCACTACGGATCATCAGTGCAGCCGTCGTAGCGAACGAATCAACGGCATCACCAGGTACAGTTATCGGGCGAAGTGAACGGGGGCATCCGCTCGTACAGACTGGCAGCGATGCCCTTGAACTCGTGGAAGTACAGCCTGCTAGCCGACGGGCAATGAGCGGCTCGGCATGGTTGGCCGGTATCCACGCCGATACCATTCAGTTGGGGAATGGGTAGTAGAGGGCGATGAGAGTAAAAAGATAACGCAATGCGTTATTCAATCTTGCATTCTACTGCCGAACCTCGTATAATCACAGCTACAGGATCGAGTCAAAACAGTATCGTTTGTACTGAACGGTGGGGAGAGCAAAACAATGCCATTCTTCAAAGATGAAGCAGAGCTACGTCAAATCTTAGGCGCACTCTATGATCAGGTGAAATGCGACCCCCAGATCGCGCCACGCATTCGTGAAGGTCGGATCGTCATTCAGTTTCGCTACGAAGAACCCCATGGAATCGCCACGATTGATGCAGCCCATCCCCCTACCCAACCCGGCGCGTATTGCGATGTGTTCTGGGGAGAAGTAGATCTAAAGCCAGATGTTGAGATGAGCATGAAAGCAGATATTGCGCATCAATTCTGGCATGGCAAGATCAATCTGATGACTGCTCTAGCCCGCCGCCAGATTATCGCGAAAGGTCCCATCCCCAAGATTCTAAAACTCTTGCCGGCTGTCGAACCGATGTACACATTATACCCACGAATGCTGCGTGAGATGGGGCGCGAAGACCTGGTGTTGACCAAGTAGTTTGGGTTCAGCTCCTTCGCCTATGCCAACCACCAGCGAGATGTACGAACTTGGTGCTGCTGATGCTGAACGTGGTGAATTTAACCCCTTCTACTATCAACACTACTATTACTATCGGCTGGGGTATGATTCAGTACGCCGCCGGAATCGGCCAAGATCGGTGATAATTGGTTCAATACTCCTGATTGGCAGCATCGGGGTACTGCTCATCGGAGCACTGGTATGGTTAAGTAGTCAACTCGGCCCGGCTGTTGTTACCCAGACCGGTATTACTCCGACGGGAATAACGGCTGGAGAGACACTATCACCAATTCCGCCAACGCCAACCATACAGCCCTCACCAACCCCTTCTCCAACACCCACACCACCGACGTTGCAATTTGGCGCTCGTGCAGTCGTGGTCAACATTGGCGAATCAACACTGCGTCTGCGCGCTTCGCCAGGCTTAACAGCACGAGTGATTGCGCGCATTCCTGCCGGGCGTGAAGTTGTTTTGCTCGAAGGTCCGGTTGTGGCCGACGGGTATACCTGGTGGCGGGTTGCGGTTGGATCTCAGAGCGGTTGGTGTGCGGTAACAACGCCTGATGGGACGAATTTTTTGGAACCACTCGCACCATAAGGGCGAGAGACACCTGATGGCTATTATGGGCAAGATTATCGAATGGTCAACACTGCTTCCATGTAGTCTCAAATCGTGGGATATGACGATTTCCAAAACAGGATGTTTCGGATAAGCTCTTGTATCTACTCCCTTTTTCCCGATTAGAGAAGAAAAAGCTATGTGTCTGGCTACCTGTTGCCCGGAAGCGCCGACCTGTAAGGTGCGAGGAGAAGTCACCACACCACGTCAGTGACGGATAGAACTGTGCCCAGTCTAGAACTCCTCATCTTCCCCTAGGCCGTGAGATTAGGTTGAGAATGAGGCTTCCTGCTCTACCTTCTCACAGTTGTGGGAGATTCGAGCAAGGCCGCGTAAGGGCCACGTTGTGCCGGTGGCAGCATTGCCGCAATCTTCAACATCATCTCATTCGTCAACTGTTCCATAACATCGGCAGGAATCTTGTTGTCAGGAAGCGGCTCGACGTGGTACGGTTCACCTATTGTTATATGCACCGGCTTGCGCAATAACGTCCCCCGAAAACCGTGTTCGGTACCGGTGATCGCCATTGGAACAATCGGCACACCAGCTTGCATTGCCAGCCGAATTGCCCCACCTCGACCGGGTTGCAGTATACCATTACGACTACGATGACCTTCCGGAAAAATCAGCAACACTGCGCCTCTGCGCAGGGCTTCAGTAGCGGCTTCAAGGGCTGCCAGATCGCGTTTGCCACGGCGAATAGGGATCACGTCCATCTTCCGAAAGAACCAACCGGCCAGTGGATGCGAAAATATCTCGATCTTGGCCAGCCACGAGAGGCGATACCGGAAAGGAAGCATTGCACCCACGGCAGGAATGTCCACCCAGTTGATGTGGTTCATCACCAAGATCATCCCGCCCTGTTCACGTGGCGGTAAACGCTCAACACCCTCGATAGACCAGCGCCACCAGCCGATCAAACGAAAGAAGTTGATGAGAAGATAGAGAAAACCATAGACAGTGTAAGCAAACATGCTGTCCTCACTATCGGCCCAGATCAAATCCAAAGACGAGGCGACCACCTAACCAACCGCCCAATACCAGGAATATCAGGCCAGCAATGTGCCAACCGAGGTAGGCATTTCGCTGTACCACATCATTCAGAATGGTGTGCTGCCGCCGTCGCATCAGCCACACACGCCCGTAGCACAGTGTAGCGACCAGACTCGCCGCGGCATGGCCGTTCACCCACAGAATGACCGGATCATCGGGCGCAATGTGCGGGCCGGTCAGTTGTCGGGCAGCATCAATTAAGCCACTCACCATTGCCAGCACAGCTCCTAGTAGGCCGAAGATCAGGCAGTGAAAAGAACTCTGTTCCCATTGCATACGACCGGTACGCAGGGCAATAAATGTGAACAGAGTGCTGGCTAACAGCAACCCGATAGGAATGTGAACTGTCGCAGGATGCAGTGCGTACATATTCACCAAAATTATATCACAGACGTTACCGGTTCAAGATGAGCACGACCGCCGGTCATCTCCTCGATCTGCTGGCGCACCGCGTGGAGACGATCAACCGGCACATTGACCGTCATCATCACATCAGCAGCAAACGCCTCCTCAACAATGATGGCAGCATGAGCTTCGAGCAACCGACGGATCATGGTGTAGTCGGCATAATGTATGTGCATCGTCACCCGTTGATACAGCACCCGTTGAGTACGGGGCACAATTGCCAACACAGCACGGGTTGCATCACTATAAGCGCGTACCAACCCCCCAACACCCAACAGGGTACCACCGAAGTAACGGGTTACAATAACCGTGATGTCACCCAAATCGGCACCGCGCAGCACAGACAGCATTGGTCGACCGGCACTCCCCGCTGGTTCACCATCATCACTCATGCCGGCAATTGTGCTTGAACCGTAACCTATCAGGTACGCATAGCAATGGTGGGTCGCATCGGGCATTGCTGCCCGTGTTGCCGCAATCGCTGCTCGCGCTGCCTCTACGGTTGGGGTAGGTATGGCCTGAGCGATAAAACGAGAACCACGAACGACAATTTCGGTCTGTGCTGGACTTGCAGGGATCGGATAGTGTGCTTTGGTCATAGCGTATGTTCCTGCCACAATGGATGAGCGATCTCGGCAATTGCTGCCTCTATTGCCGCAATTTCGGTAGTAAGTGCATAGTAACGGGCACGATCCTCAGTATGCCGGGCCACCCAGAAGGGCTGAAACGGTTCAGGGATCGGGTTCCGCAGGGCACGTGCAACCTCGACCAACAGATCACGAAACTCTAATTCCCACCAGCGTTCGAGCGCCGGGCTTAGCTTACTACCCGGTGGACCGAAATCGGCAAGCAGTCGGCGAGCAAATTCTCGGGCTAGCGTTTGGCGTTCATGGGCTATCGTCACTGCCTGAGCGGCCAGCTCGGCCAGACGTCCTGCCAACGCAGTCGGTACCGAAGGAAGTGCGATCGCATCCTGAGCATGCCGGAGTGCTCGCCGGCCACCCTCGGTTGCCAGAAGCGCCAGCGTGAGATGATCGGCAGGTGCAAGGATACGGATCGGCGCAAGAACAACGGTATTGCCGGTATCCCAGGCAAGAGGTGGGTGATCACCAGTACCGATCAATATGCGCGGTGTAGCAGTCATCAAAGCCGCACTGGCTGCCGGCGGCATTTCCCACCAGTATGGTTCTGATATATCGGCATAGTGATTTAGCCGCAGCCGAAGTCCAGGATATTGCTGGATAAGGTCGGTAAACGTTGCAATGTTCGCACGCTGGCTATAGCCGTGGGGAATAGCCAGCAACCAGCGCTCCCCGACAGGTGTATACCATGGTTGCAGGGTATCGACATCAACGACAGGCCGCAAAAGCGGTGCGCAGGCAGGATCGAAGATCACCGCCTGGTTTCGTTCAGCGCGGTGAAAGAACAGCGCCGATCTGGGTGTTGGAATACCTGAAATAAGTATGGGCATTGCTGTCTGGTCATGCTACAATAAAAAAGACTATAATACAGTATACAACTGTCCTATACATGTGTCAGCAACAGATATTGATCGATTGCAGTTCATGGTCTTTCAACTTTTTCTGATCATTACAAGGAGCTATCCATGACCGAACTGGCCGAACATGCGCCATCGGTTGCGGTAAGTTTCCCCTTACTCCCTCTGAAAATTACGCCGCCACCGGTGCGGCCCGACGAGATTTTGCGTCCTGATCTGCAAGCCTTGCTCGCGGAGGTTCGCCTGTTACCGGTGACACTGGTCATCGCACCGGCAGGCTACGGCAAGACAACTCTGCTGGCGCAATGGGCCGATCAGCTTATTCAGACCGGAGCACAGGTCGTCTGGCTTGGTCTGGAAGCCAGTGATCAAGAGCCAGCGTTACTTCTGGCATATCTCATCGGGGCAATCCGCCGCGTAATGCCCTTCATTGGTGAACAGGCGCTGCGGATATTGCAAAGTATCTCTGGCCTTGATCGCAACTGGCCGCTGGTTGCGGGCGCACTGCTCGGTGATATCCAGCGCGAGCTTCAATCACCCACCGTGCTGGTTCTCGACGATGTTCATACCATTGCTGAAGGGCCCATTACTACCGATCTACTCGGCTACCTGCTGCGGGCAGCACCGCCTCATCTGCACATTGTCATGGCATCGCGCCGCCCACTCACCTTTGCGCCACTCCCCCGCTTACGCGCCGAAGGTGCGCTACTCGAGGTAGGTGCTCACGACCTGTTGCTGCGTCGCCATGAGGTGATTGAACTGTTGACACGCGCCGACGTTACCCTGTCTGATGAAGAAATCGATCTCCTCCTTGATCGTACCGGCGGCTGGATGTTAAGTGTGCAGCTTGCAGTGCGCACACTTGCCCGTCTGACACCAGCTCAGCGCTATCCGTACTTGCAGGGGCTGGCAACCAATCAGTACGATCTATTTGGGTATCTGGCATCTGAAGTGCTGTCTGAGCTACCCGAACGGTTGATTGACCGCCTGATTTGTGCCGCCTTGTTAGGACAGGTGAATCCGGCCTGGCTCGATGAGGCGCTACAAGTAAAGGATAGTGCCCAGTTGATCGAGCAGGCAATATCACTTGGCCTGCCCATAACCGTCGAGACCGGCAATAATACCAATGGTGAGCGTATCTTTCGCTTCCACCCACTCTGGCAGCGTTTACTGGCTGACCGGGCGTTGACACGCTTTGATCGCACCTTTGTCCGTGAGCTGCACCAACGATTCGGAGAAGTGTTGGCGCGTCATGACCAGATTGAGGCTGCACTGCGTCATCTGGCGGCGGCAGAAAATCCGGCTGCGATTGTCCGTGCCCTCCGCGAGCATGCCTGGCCGCTCATCGATACATTGCAACGCGAGAGTCTACGGAGCTGGATCGAACGTCTACCTCCTGAAGTGCGCGAACATGATCCCGAATTGCTCCATATGTACGGCTGGAGCCTCTTCACAACCGATCGTGAACGCGCATTGGAACTGATCAGTGAGGCGGCTGAAGCTTATCGCCAGAACGGATTACCAACGCAAGAATTACGAGCGTTGCGCGATATGACGATCCTGTTGTTTTGGGCTGACACCCCATCGAAATTTGACCAGGTCTGTCGGCAAGTGATTGCTGCCGCGCAACGAGCCACCGATCCGTGGTCACGTGGTGCAGCACTGGTCGGCTTGATGGCCCTCCTCTACAATCGGGGCCGGTTTCGGGCGGCATTACGGGTTGCCCGCTGGGCTGATCAGCGCCCCCTCAGCGTGCTATGGCAGTGGTTGCTGGCCGTCTTACGTGCTTCCATCTATATTCAGCAGGGCTATCCAGCCGATGCCTTAACGGCAATTCGCGCCGCGCTCGAATTACCGCGCATTGACCGCAACGACATGTTGCGCCAGTCGCTCTTGCTCTTGCAGGCGATGGCCCTGTACCAGCAAGGCAAGCGGGACGATGCGCTCAGTCAGGCGCAAGAGAGTTACCAACGCTTGAATGACTATGCCCCTGGTAGCGTTCTGACCGGTAATGCCGCTTTGATTCTAGCGATCCTGCTCGTTGAACACGATCAAAGTGAAGTAGCAGAGACCTATCTGCAACGGGTACGTCAGATCGCTGCTCATCTTGACGACCGGTTGCTCGCGATGCGGGCCAGGATTATTGAGATTTATGTACTGTTCCGCAATGCGCAACCGACGGCTACCGCGCAAGCCTTGCAATTCTGGCGGCAAATATCAACGCAGCGTGAAGAGGGTGTCTTCGCGACCCTGTATGCCCAAGAGCTTTGGATGCAGAGTCTGTTACTGATTGTCCTTGGTGAAGGTGGCGACCATGGGCAGGCCCTTGATCTGGCGCAAGATCTGATCAGAGCAATGGGCCAGCGCAACGATGGGCTGTTTCGCGCTCTCGTCCATATCTATCGTGCCTACCTCGTTGCGCAAAACCGACCAGACGATCCATCAATTACCAGCGATCTTACCACTGCCTGCGCAATCTGTGATCGGGCTGGTGTTCAGTCGCTACCTTTCATCCCGCAGCCGGCAATAAAGTGGGCGATTGCCACTGCACTTCGGCTTGGTTTGTCGAGTCAGGCGATGCTGGCTGCACTTCGCCAACTCGATGCCGCAACGTTGAGTACAACGCTCATTTCGCTCCTCGATGAATCAGTACCACTGAAGATTCGACTGCGGAGTGCTTCCCTGATCGGCGAATTAGGGTTGGTCAGTGCGTATAGTGCTCTGCGCAGTTTGTTGAAAGATCGCTCGTTACAGATGCGAACGGCGGCGAGCGAAGCGTTAGAACGTCTGATTTACCGTCCACCGTACCGCCTTGTCATACGTGCGCTGGGTGGCTTTCAAGTGCTACGCGGCGATCAAGAGATACGTGATCGCGACTGGCGCAGTGTGAAGGCTCGTCACCTCTTGCAGTTGCTGCTGATCGAGCGTGGTCGAATGCTACCCCGTGAACAGATCATGGATATGCTCTGGCCGGGATTGGATGCTGAGTCGGCGTCGAACAATCTACGGGTGACAGTGAGCAGACTGATCAGGGCGTTAGAACCGGATCGTCCTGAGGGCGCCCCTACTTACTACTTGCTACAACAGGGTGATACGTATGGCTTTAATATCGAGAGCGATCACTGGTACGATGTAGCCGAATTCGTGCGGGCAGTAGAACTTGGCCGACACGCATTGCAACGCAACCAGCTCAACGAGGCACGTAAAGCCTTTCAAGAGGCAGTAACATTGTATAGCGGCCCATTTTTGCCTGACAGCCTCTACGAAGATTGGTCGGTTGTCGAACGGGAACGATTAGGGTTACTGTTTACCGAAGCTGCCCTCAATTTAGGGCGTATCCTGTTCGATGAAAAACAGTTCCACGACGCCATCAAGCTAGGCTGGCGTGTGGTGGAATATGACAAAGCGCAGGAAGAGGCGTATCAGTTATTGATTCGATCCTACAGTATGATTGGTGAGCGCAGTACGGCTATTCGTCTCTATCACCGTTGTGTTACCGCACTGCGCGAAGAATTGGGGGTTGATCCATTACCGGAAACAGTTGCTCTGTTTGAGCAGGTGCGTGGCAAAAGAGCTTCTTAACTCTACACTGAATGATGTAGTCGATCTCGTGTTCTCTACCGGATACCGCTCGCCAGTGCGACTAATCGCTGCCACCGATTATCGGTTGGTCAGCACAATTTGCTGCACCACTGTTCACTCCAAGAGAAGCGGTGCTACGCAGGTGGCTGGCGATAAATGCCAGGAGTTCATCAAGCTGATCAATACGGCTCTCGAAACCGGTACCGATATGCTGAATTTTTCCGTGCCACTGCGGGGTAGCTTCGTCGCTCTCAGCCACTACAATCCGCACCAGAAACGATTCGACTCGTCGAGTCGCCATATCTCTTCCCTTATGCTACCATCTGTGACATATCGTCGCACACTTATGAGTATCATACAGAGGCATTCTTACCATTTCATAACCATTTGAGAGGTATATCGTGCAAGCAGTGATTGCAGTATTACCAGGTGACGGTATTGGGCCAGAAGTTGTTGCCGGGGGATTGAAAGTGCTCCGTGCGGTTGCAAGCCGTTTTGGGCATCAGTTTACGTTTCACGAGGCACTGATCGGCGGCTGCGCGATTGATGCAACCGGTAATCCATTGCCAACCGAAACTGTTGCCGTATGTCGTGCTGCCGATGCTATTCTGCTCGGCGCAGTAGGTGGGCCAAAATGGGACGATCCCCAGGCCCGGGTACGTCCTGAACAAGGCTTGTTGGGCATTCGTAAGGAATTAGGGCTGTTTGCCAATCTGCGTCCGGTCCGTATATATCCGCAATTGATCGATGCCTCACCGCTTCGTCCTGAACGATTGCAGGGGGTCGATCTGATCGTCGTGCGAGAGCTGACCGGAGGCATCTATTTCGGCGAGAAGCGCCGTGAGCAGGGTGATCATGGCGAATGGGCCAGTGACCTCTGCCTTTACAACGAAGAAGAGATCGTCCGTGTCGTGCGGGTGGCAGCGCACCTGGCCCGTCAACGGCGGAAGAAGCTGACGCTGGTCGATAAAGCAAATGTGCTCGAAACCAGTCGTCTATGGCGCAGTGTTACCACTCGTTTGATCAAAACGGAGTTTCCCGATTTGCACTTCGAGACCATGCTGGTCGATGCCTGCGCGATGCACCTGATCCGCCGACCAGCCGACTTTGACGTGATTGTGACCGAGAACATGTTTGGCGATATTTTGACCGACGAAGCCTCAATGCTGGCTGGTTCAATGGGGATGCTGCCATCGGCCTCGCTCGGTGATGGCCGACTGGGGTTGTACGAACCGATCCACGGTTCGGCGCCTGACATTGCTGGACAAGGTAAAGCTAATCCGCTGGCAACCATCTTGAGTGTGGCAATGCTTCTTCGTCATTCGTTGAATCTGCCCACTGAAGCTGACTGCGTTGAAGCTGCGGTTGCGTCGGTGATCGAACGAGGGATTGTAACGGCTGACATTGCCGTTCCTGGCCAGCACACGTACAGCACGACTGCAGTCGGCGACGCAGTTGCCGCTACCATTGCTGCCTGACGGTGTGGCTATGCTATACTGAGGATCACGCTACCGAACCACAAATCGCGAATAGCGGAAGGAGCGCTTGATGGAGCGAAAGATTCGTGTGTTAGTTGCCAAACCCGGTCTTGATGGTCATGATCGTGGTGCAAAGGTCATTGCACGAGCATTACGCGACGCCGGTATGGAAGTTATCTACACCGGTCTTCAGCAGACCCCCCAGATGATCGTTGAGGCTGCATTGCAAGAAGACGTTGATGTGATCGGTCTCTCGATCCTCTCTGGCGCCCACATGACGCTACTGCCGAAGGTCATGCAGTTACTACGCGAACAGGGTATGACTGACGTGTTGGTCGTTGCCGGCGGCATTATTTCAGATGAAGACGCCGAGATTCTCAAACGCGAGCATGGCATTGCAGAAGTATTCGGCCCCGGTTCGTCAACACAGGCCATCATTGATTTTATTCGTTCTCACGTCGAGCTGACGCGGGGTTAAGCTTATGAATGAGCACGAATTGGTAACGCGCCTGCGCAACGGCGAGCGGCGGGCGTTGGCGCGTGCCATTTCACTGGTTGAACAGGGTGGTCCAGTTGCCCGTGCGCTGATGGCCGCGGTGTACCCGTATGGCGACGCACACCGGGTAGGAATTACTGGACCACCTGGGGCCGGGAAATCAACGTTGGTGACTGCCCTGGCCCAGGAATGGCGCAAACGTGGGGTTCCAATTGGAATTGTCGCTGTCGATCCCTCATCGCCCTTCAGTGGCGGCGCCGTACTCGGTGATCGCATACGTATGCAGGCACTCGGTGGTGATCCCGGTGTTTTCATTCGGAGCATGGCCAGTCGTGGCCGAATGGGTGGATTGGCACGAGCTACGGCTGATGCGGTTACCCTCATTGCCGCAGCCGGTTTTCCGGTTATCTTGATTGAAACCGTTGGCGCCGGTCAAGATGAAGTTGATATTGCGCAAACTGCCGACACGACGATTGTCGTTGAAGTACCCGGTATGGGAGATGATGTGCAGAGCATCAAAGCCGGGATGCTTGAGATTGCCGATGTCTTTGTGGTAAATAAAGCTGATCGTCCTGGTACCGATCAAACAGTACGCCAACTGCGCACAATGTTGCAATTGGGCGCACCATCACCTGATGGTTGGTCACCACCGGTACTTACGGCCATCGCAACTACTGGCGAAGGTTGCGCACAAATTGTCGATGCAATAGAACAGCATCGACAGCACTTAATTGCTGCTAACATCAAAACCCAACGAGCATTAACGGCTGCCGAACGCGAGCTAACGGCAGCCGTTCAGGAGCTGATCCTCGAACGGCTGCGGGGCGAGCGCTGGAATGAACTGGTACAACAGATCGCTACTCGCCAGCGCGATCCATACGCTGCTGCAAGTGAGTTGTTACCTGCCGACCTCACTATCCGCAGTGGGTTAGCATAATCATACATGCACGCCGGATATGGTACGATAGCGGTGTAAAATCATCTGCTGAAAGGGACTATCGCCAGGCACAATCACAATTGGAGCTCCGTCAAACATCGCGAGAGCCTGCAATAACGCCCGGTACGCTTCACCACTCGACGACACACCGTTTTGCAGCAAGCAGTCGGGGATTATCCGGCGGAAGGAGGAAGACTGTGCAAGTTAATCCGGCTATTTTCAAGGCCTACGATATTCGTGGCATTTATCCAACTGAACTGAACGAAGAAATTGCCTATCTCATTGGACGCGCCTTCGTCACCTTTCTCGGCGCAGAGACGGTCATTGTCGGGCGCGACATGCGTACTTCGGGGCCGGTGCTGTTCGATGCGGTGACGCGGGGGATCATGGATCAGGGTGCTGACGTGGTAGACATCGGCATGGTCAGTACCGATCAATACTATTTTGCGTGCACCCAACTGGGATTTCCCGGTATGATGGTAACGGCCTCGCACAACCCCAAACAGTACAATGGATTCAAGATGGTACGGCGCATGCCATACCTCTTGTCGGGCGATGAGGGTATTCAAGACTTACGCCGTCTGGTCGAGAGCGAAGCCTTCCCAACACCAACCCGCCGCGGGCAACGTCGCGAATACGATTTCAAAGCGCAATTCGTCCAGAAAGTGCTCTCACTCATTGATGTCGAAGCGATCAAACCGCTCAAGGTCATTGTCGATACCGGCAACGGCATGGTAGGGCCGATTTTGCAGGAGGTGTATGCCCATCTGCCCATCCAGTTAACCGGGATGTATCTCGACCCCGACGGCACCCTCCCTAATCACGGTCTCGATCCGTTGATGCCGGAAAATCGGGCTGAATTGCAGCAACGGGTCAAAGATGAAGGGGCCGACATCGGCTTTGCTTTTGACGGTGATGGTGACCGCTTCTTTGCGATTGATGACCGCGGGGAGTTTATCTCAGGCGATTTCCTGACCGCTATTCTAGGTCGTTACCTCCTGGAGAAAGAGCCGGGAGCGAAAATCATCTACGATGTACGCGCTTCGTGGGCCGTACCTGACGAAGTACGAGCTGCTGGTGGGATTCCATTGATCGAGCGGGTTGGTCATGCGTTTATCAAGCGCCGGATGGCAAACGAAGATGCCATCTTTGCCGGCGAAGTTTCTGGACATTACTACTTCAAAGCCTTCGCGTTTGCCGATTCGGGGATCATTCCCTCGCTCTACCTGCTAGAGATGCTCTCAAAGCGCGGCGTAAAGATGAGCGAACTGCTTAGCCGACTCGAATCGCGTTACTTCATTTCTGGCGAAATCAATTCACGGGTCAGCGATGTCGCTGCCAAACTCAACGAAATCGCCGAACGCTACAGCGATGGCAAGATTGAACGCATTGATGGCATCTCGGTGAGCTACGACACCTGGCATTTCAATGTACGCGGCTCGAATACCGAACCACTCATCAGGTTGAATCTGGAATCGATTGCCTCACGGGCCGAGATGGAAGCCAGGCGTGATGAAGTGCTGGCGATTATTCGTTCATAAACCGTTCAGCACGAGCGTAACTGCACTTCTGTTGCCTTGTGCTACAATCAGCCTTGCCAGCTCGCCAATCATGCCATTGCCATATAAGGAGGTTTATTGTGAGTGTAAAAAAGATCGGTATTCTGGTGGGTCGTGAGTGGTCGTGGCCACCTGCATTTATTGAAGAGGTCAATCGTCGCAATGCTGGGGTGCATGCCGAGTTTATCAAGTTGGGCGGTACATGTATGGCCGAGCTGTGCGATTACGACGTAATCGTTGATCGCATCAGTCACGAAATACCATACTATCGCACGTTCCTGAAAACTGCTGCGCTCAGCGGTACCCGAATCGTGAATAACCCCTTCTGGTGGAGCGCCGATGATAAGTTCTTCGGCGCTTCGCTGGCAACTGCGCTCGGTATCCCGCACCCGCGCACCGTTGCACTACCATCTCACTCGTACATCGAAGGGGTGGTTGAAGAGTCACTGCGCAATCTGCAATATCCAATTCCCTGGAAAGATCATGTTGATTACGTCGGTGGCTTTCCGGTGATTCTCAAACCGGCCTGGGGTGGTGGTTTCAAGAAGGTTTACAAGGTTCATTCGTATGAGGAACTGTGGCGAGCGTACAACGAGACCGGCATTGAGTGCATGATGCTGCAAGAGTACATCCCATGGGAAAAGTATGTGCGCTGTATCGTGATCGGTCGTCGCCACATTATGACCATTAAATTCGATGCGAATGCACCCTGGCCACACCGCTATTTCCGCGATGACAACTACCTTACCCCCGAAGAAGGGCGTCAGGTCGTAGACGCTGCGCTCAAACTCAATCAAGCGCTCGGCTATGACATGAACACCGTTGAGTTCGCCATTCGAAACGGCGTGGCTTACGCGATTGATTTTACCAATCCAGCACCCGATTTTGATGTCAATTCGCTGACCCCCTACTACTTCGACTGGGTAGTGCGCACGATGGCCGATTTCACCATCGAACTGGCCCGGCAAGGGCGGGCCAAACCGGAAGAACTGGTATGGCATCGCTTCCTGGATGGGCCAATGGCGCCGGTAAACAGTGCGGTAACACCGACAAACGACAATCCGAAAGACAATTCATCACCTGGTGAAACACCTGCCGCTCCCAAGCGACGACGAACAACGAAGAAGAAAGCTGCTGAAGAGGCCTGATGATTGTGTTGAGCAGTAAATGGCTCGGTACCGGTCATTTACTGCTCACAAAGGTACGATACTATGACACTTGCTCAGGCAATTGCCGATTACCACGCTTTACTTGAACCGGCGTTGGCCATTGATTCGTGGCAACGGTTAACCGAAGAGATGCGTGCTCGCCAGCTCTACTTCGGTGAGCGGCCATTAGCAACTGTACTGCGACCACGACTCATCACCGCATCGCAATACGATCTCCTCCGCCGTGGTACGCAGCAGGTCGCCGAGGCAGCACGAGCCATCGTGGCGGCGGCGCTCGAATCTTCAGAGCTAGGGCAGGAAGTGCGCGATGTTCTCATGCTCACCCCTCTCGAAGAGCGCCTGATTGCGATGCATCCCGGTTATCTTGAACCAAGTGCCCATTCACGAATGGACACATTCCTGACAGTCGATGGTACCTCATTACAATTTGTCGAATACAATGCTGAGAGTCCGGCGGCAATTGCCTATGAAGATTTGTTGACGCAAGCGTTTTTGGCGATGCCGGTAATGACCGAGTTTATGAAGCGGTACGCGCTCACAACCCTACCGGCCCGCCAATACATGCTGCGCACCTTGCTCGATTGCTGGCAAGCGGCAGGAAGTCCTGGTCACGAACCGCGTGTCGCAATCGTTGACTGGCATGGTTTGCCAACGGCGACCGAGTTCGAGATGTTCCGGCGTTATTTTACCGAACACGGTCTCCCAACTGTGATCTGCGCCCCGCAAGACCTTTCCTTCCGCGATGGTCAGTTACTGGCGCCGACTCCCGAAGGTAGTGACATGCCGGTCACCATCGTGTTCAAGCGCGTCCTGACCAGTGAGTTCCTCTCGCACTATGGCGAAGAAGCGCTGACGCACCCGCTGGTGCAGGCCTATGCTACCGGCGCATGTGTGATAGTGAACTCATTTCGCGCCAAACTGTTGCACAAGAAATCGCTCTTCGCCCTTCTCTCTGATGAGCGCTTCCATGACCCGCTAACTGCTGCGCAACGTGCGGCGGTGGCAGCTCACGTACCTTGGACAAGAGTAGTACGACCCGGCATTACAACGTATCAGCACGAATTGATCGATCTGCTGCCCTTCGTCCGTAAGAATCGTGAACGTTTCCTGTTGAAACCCAACGACGAATACGGCGGTAAAGGTATCACGATTGGCTGGGAAGCCAGTGCTGACGAGTGGGATGCTGCACTGCAAGCAGCACTTACTTCACCGTTTGTCGTTCAAGAGCGGGTTACCATCGCTTACGAACCGTATCCTGCTCTGATTGACGGTCAGGTAGTGATTAGTGAACGTCTGGTCGATAGCGATCCGTTCTTATTCGGCACTGAAGTCAACGGATGTTTGTGTCGACTCTCGACGGTGACCCTCTTGAACGTCACTGCCGGCGGAGGGAGTACCGTTCCGGTCTTTATTATCGAGGATTCACCTGCGTCGGGAGCAGGCGATGATAGTCTATGATGCGCTTGGACGACGCATAGAACTAACAGCACCACCACAGCGAATCGTCTCGCTGGTACCGAGTATGACCGAGTGGTTGTTTAGCGTTGGCGCTGGGGATAGGGTGGTCGGCATCACCGACTATTGCATTGAACCGGCGGCGGCGCTGCAACACCTGCCACGACTACGGGGGACGAAGAATCCGGATCGCGCTGCCATTCTTGCCCTCAAGCCTGACCTGATCATTGCCGAGCAAGAAGAGAACCGGGAACGCGATGTGAACGCCCTGAGTGCTGCCGGGCTGCAAGTGTATGTGACGGCTATTCGGAGTGTCGCCGATGCCGCCGCTCAACTGGCGGCGTTGGCGGAAGTTTTAGATGTCGTTGCGGCAGCAACACCCCTTACTGATGCCTTGCAGCAAGTGCTTCTTGATCCTCCATTGCCAACGTATCGTGTGCTTGCCATGATCTGGCGTGACCCCTGGATGGCTATCGGGCGTGACACGTATGCTGGTGATCTGCTCCGGCTAAGTGGTTGCAGGAACGTCGCGGAGGTACTTCCTAGTCGCTACCCACGGGCAGCACTGGCCGATTTCCTCGCTCTCGAGCCAGAAGTGATCTTGCTACCAAGCGAGCCGTATCCTTTCGGTGAACGTGACAAGCTGGCACTGCTCGAAGCTGGTGCTCGTTGTCGGATCGAGTTCTGCGATGGAATGGCACTGACCTGGCCCGGTCCACGCACACCAGCAGCAATTGCCGCGTTTCGTCGAATGTTCGGGGGAGGTTATGAACCCACTCATCCGCTTACGTGAAGTAGCGCTCAATACCATCTTGGGAACCCGTGAGGACGAGGTGCTGAACGATCCTCCACCACCCGTTGCTGTCGATGGAGTGGCTCTGGCGGCTGAACTTAAACAAGCCGTGAACCGCTTTAAGGCAATGGCAATGGATGAAGAAGGCAGGCAGGTCGCGTACCAGCAACTGCGTGACGATCCGGCTTATATCACCTATCGCACCAAACTAACCCCTCTCCTCCAACGGTTTGATCCGGCCTCACTTCCGGATCGTCCGACCCGGTTGGCTTTCTGGATCAATCTCTACAACGCGCTGGTCATTGATGCTGTCATTACCTTCGGAATCACAACCAGCATCGCCGAGCAGTGGGCTGGTCTTAGCTTTTTTCGAGCGGCAGCGTATCGGATCGGAGGTCAACGCTGTTCACTCGATGACATTGAGCATGGCATTCTCCGCGCCAATCGTGGTCATCCGTTCATTCCCGGCCCCCAGTTTGCCGACAATGACCCACGGCTCGCCTGGATCATCGATCCACCCGATCACCGCATTCACTTTGCGCTCAACTGCGCCAGTAGCTCGTGTCCACCAATCGGGGTATACAGCGCCGAACAGATCGAACAACAGCTCGATCTGGCACTCCGCAATTTTGTAGCCGCCGACGTTACCATCGATCCCGACCGCGCCGAAATTCATCTGTCGCGCATTTTTGACTGGTACCGCGACGATTTTGGCGGGCCGAACGGGATTATTCAACTCCTCCGCCAGGCCCTACCGGATGATGAACGGCGGGCATGGCTGATGCAAGCGCGGCGTGGTCGGCTGGTCTATCGTCCTTACGACTGGACATTGAACATTATCTGATGGAACACCTATGACTGACGACTGGCGCAAACGATCGCTGAAAGAACTCTACCGCTTAACCGGTCAAATCTTCTCGCAGATTCCAGAGCTAGCGCGTCTTTGGGGAGGTGCTTATCAGGCACTCAACTTCGCCGATGTTCCTTTCACTCCTCTACGTAAACCGCTGTCCGCGTGTCGCCTGGCACTCATCACGACTGGCGGTGTCCATCGGCGCGATCAGGAGCCGTTTGACATGAGCGATCCACACGGTGATGCGACGTATCGTCGTATTCCTGCCTCAACTCCCTTGCATGAATTGACCATTACCCACGACTACTACGACCACAGTGACGCGGATCGCGACCTGAACATTCTCTTCCCTCTCGAACTCGTGCGGCATCTGGTCAACCGTGGTATTATCGGCAGCCTGGCCGACAGCTACGGCTTCATGGGCCACATCGAACCACCTCACCTCAACACACTAATCCAACAAACGGCACCAGAAGTTGCCACCTTCCTCAAGCAAGACCAGGTGGATGCCGTCTTGCTGACACCTGGTTGAGGGCTCTGTAATCAGTCCGTGGGACTGATCGCACGTATTGTTGAGAACGCTGGCATCAGTACAATCTGCATCGTGAGTCTGAAAGCAATTGCTGAACAAGTTCGTCCGCCGCGCACTCTGCATTTGGCGTGGCCGTTCGGGCATCCCCTCGGCGAGCCAGGGAATCGGATACAGCAGCTTGCCGTGCTGCACGCAGCGTTACAGGGTCTGGTTCCTGCGCAACCAGGGCAAATTTTGGAACCAGGCTGGCGTTGGCGACGCGAACAGTATACGCTGCCGGAGGGGTGGGGGTAGAGCCTTACCGCGAAACCATCTCAGCATTACGGCGAAACCGGAGTCATGCTTACTATCTTCTATGTGTTAGAATAGAGATCAGGATACACAAAAATGTCTGTATAAGGGCGCGGTCATGTTGCTGGTATTGTGGATACTCCCGGCGCTCATCATATTTTTCGTTATCCTGATCTACATCTACATCCGCCTGGATACGGCAGGACAAGCAGCAGTAGCACAACGATGGAAAGATCGTTTCGTGCCAATGCTACTCTTTGGCTTTGCGTTCTCACTTGTCTACTACTCTGTCCTTGCTCGCGCTGAAGAGGGTATTGCTCCATCTCAAGAGAATAATACATTATCTATAACTACAAACAAGGATGAGTATACGCTGTTCATTTTGTATCCGCGCACAATTCACGCTGACACTGTGACGAATTCACCACCCGAACTTATGCTTTGGCTGAAAAATAATGGGAACGTGCCTACATTGACCGTCACAGTTGAATTTTCCAGCACCATTCCTTTCACGTTCACTGATGATACCGGTACACCAGTCGCGTTACCGTTAACATTAACAACCGATAATACTCCACGCCAGCAGCGTCTGGTGATGCAATCCCTGCCCGTAAGTATGGAAATTGAGATCAAGGTCAGCGATAGAAACGGGCAGAGCGAGACGAAAAAGATTGGTATTGCGTATGAAACACAGGCTGCGTTCTTCTGGCGAACGTTCAGAAACTTCGTTAGTGATGAGGGTCTAGGGTTGGCAGCTGCATCGGCCGTACTCGGTATCGGCTGGCAAATATTTAGCGAGCGACGACAGGAGCGATTGGCTCAACAATCTGAACGTATTCGTGAAATACGTGATCTTTTTGAACGTGACCTTGTTGAATGGCATCTCGCTACTGAGACGCTTAAGCAGGAAGAGAGCCGACACTGGGAAGATCAGACGCGCAGCGAACTGGAGAAAACCATTAAAGACCAACGTCAAAAATTGACCAGTATTGCTATGAAAGAGCGGGTTATCCATCTCTTGCAGGACGCCGCAGGGTACTATCGTGCGGGAGATGACAGAAGATTGAAAGGCGTTTTCGAGTTGCTCAAGTTGGCGCAGCCAGAGTTTCGTCCTAAAACTTTCAGCGAGCCTGGATCGCGGCAGCAAGCCAGTGATGATAAGCTTAAGTTGGCGCAGCAAGAGTCTCGTTCTAAAACTGACTTATTGCTACTGCCGCCAGTGTATGATCAACAGAGTGCAAAAACCACACTTGATATTTGTGCGAACATTTTGCAACATTTTCAGATGAATGGCTACGAACTTGTCATCGCAATGCTTGAGAGGCTGGCTTCCCATGCTGAAGGGAGACAATACCTCTTGCAGTTCATTTCTGAGAATGTCACCTCATCTAATGCGAACGTCTCCGACATGCGCGAAGTCATCAAACTTGCATCAAACGATCCGCGCATCCGTCAGCATCTAGTCGATGAACTACCTCCAACTTACGCATGGCCGTTGTTTACTCCTCCACATCCAAAGAATATTGTCCGGCCTAAACCAATCACTGATTGGCTGGAAGTGAATGAATTATCGATCAATCCTTTCGATCTGGAAGAATTGCAAGGTTTTGGCAAGTTCTGGGAAAGTATCGAATTAACTCGCAATCAGCAACATGCTACAATTGTTGCTAGTAGCAAGTTCGACTGTTACATCGCTGCATTTGCGCTGTACAACGAACTCCGCAAACCGAATACACAGTGTCTCCCTTTCCTGGTTTTTCTATCCGATTTTGATCCGATTACCTGCGGGAGTCTGATACATTTTATCGGACGTAAAGCTGGAGAATATTGGTGTACTGCGCTGGCCCGTCAGCCAGAGACGATACTCTGGCTGTTAGAAGATGAACAGATATTACTGGCCGAGTGGATGATCTGGGTCAGCGGATCGTTGCCAGCACTGCGGAGAACCTTACGCAATCAGAGTTTACAAAACCAGAGTTCGCAAAGCCAAGGTTCACAAGACAGGGGTTCAAAGAGCGATGTGGTCAGACAAATCGTGCTCCATCTTCTTGATAGGTTGTTATCCAATGCTACACCGAAGATACCGGATGCCAGAACCGTGCTGGATTGGTTGACTATCTGCCCACTCGGTATCAAACAGATGCACCTAATTGTCATTGACGATACCGGAGACGATCGAGCTAGGCAACTCACCACATTGATGCATGATCTGCAACGAGCTGGTCTTACATGCACCTTATTTACAACATCCATGCATACTGGCAAACACGGACATTCCGAAAGTATCCGGTTGCGCTGGACAGAAAAGGATATGCTGTCGCTGCTGGATAGTACAGTTGTTATTGTCAGTGAACAAAAGCAGTCTCTACTTGGACTGATCGAATTAGGAAACTCTGCAACAAATAAAGAGGAATTCGTGACAGAAATACTCAAGCGTGCCCATGGCTCATTCGCACTAAGTCTGATCATATTTCAGCATGCATTGGAACGACACTTGGTGTTATATCGCGATCAGAACGATCCAGCGTATAGTCTTCTTCAAGAAAACGACTTCAGATGATAGACCATATAGACAATTACAACACGATTCTTTCCACTGAAGCGCTCGATACACTGGCTGCAGAGCGCGAATCCCATCTGCAACCGCTAGTGTTCGTCGAGCCGGACCGGTATGCCGCCTATACCGGTATGCGCTCGCTAGTCATCGTCGGTGACAGTGGTTCAGGAAAGACGGCGCTGCGTTTGGCGCTGACTCGCCAAGTCGCCCCGGAAAATACTCCGCCAACATACCTGGTGGTGAACTGGCAGCCGGAACCGTTTGAAGATGTGCATGGCAGTCCAGCAGTGCGGGTCTTTGTGCGCCAGGCACTGCATGCCTGCGCAACTACACTACTCACGATTCTAGTCAAACACCCTGACCTGTTTCGCCGTGCACCACCAACTGTTCAGATGACGTTCCACTGGTTTATTCAGGCACACATCAGCGCCGACCGGCAACATCTATGGGCGTCTATGGCAGAACAAGCGGTTAATGACGAAGGTAAAGCACTCGGTCAGCATCTGATATTTGAGCCGGCGACAGCAATCCTATACCCTGATACAACCGAACAACGTATCATTGCTCACCTGACCGCAACTCTCCAGCGGATTGGGATACGTGGTGTATGGGTAACGATTGATGGGTTCGATCCCTGGCTACGAGGATCAACCGCTCTCATGTCAGAACTCATGATTGCCATCCTCTCAACGCTCGAACTTCTCGATCTGAATGGTTTTGCAATCAAAATGTTTGCGCCACGTGCTCTCGAATCAGATATTACCAGAAGTTGGGGTATCGTTAAAGGTCGCATTGAGCTAGACACTCTCACGTGGACGCCAGAACAATTGACGACAATCACCGAACGCCACATTGCAGCGAAGATAGGAAAACCATCACTGCACTTGAGCGACCTCTGTGTGGCCGATCGGGATATTCGTGACTGGTTGCAACGCTACGGCGGAAGCACGCCACGCGGCTGGCTCAGATTGATTCGCCCGTTGGTTGATGCTTTTGCCGCTGCTGGTGCATCGCATTCGCTTCCTCATAGCGTATGGAATTCGCTCAAGCGCACTCATCCGCCCCGCCTCTCCATTGACCTTAAAGCCGACCGTGTCTTCATCGGTGAGGCCGAGATTGTCGGGCTGCAACCACGTTCCTACCGGCTGCTTCGCTATCTCTACGAGAACCGCTCGCGGCGCGTCCCGCGCAGCGAACTCTACTACCGCGCCTATCTGGGTCTTGCCGAAGAGCCGCGCACCCGCGACGATCACGGTTGGGAGGATCCCGCCAACTGGACAAACGTTCTCGATAACGCCATCCTGCGCCTGCGTCGGATCATCGAACCCGATCCCCGCCATCCGATTTATATCATTACTAATCGTGGTTGGGGTGTTAAATTGGAACATGCTATTTGAAATGATTCATTCCGGTTCTCGTCTTGCCGATTGTAAAGTCTCTGTTCACCAGCAGTCTCTGCAGGAAACACCTGATGAGGTTTTGGTGAGATGATATTCAGTATTCTATCAGCATACCGTTAGCAGCTTGAGGGATAAGTGTAAATGTGGAGTAGTATGATTCGATATAGCGTTTTATGAGTAAAGAAATGAACATTCGTTCTAATTTATCCTAATGCGAAAAATCTCTTTCTCAAGAGTGAAGTACTACATTCTCAATGGCTAAACGCGCCAATAAAGAAACGGTTAACACATGGGTAAGATAGTATGACTACTCGGGACAAGAACGAATATCCCGATGAGCATTCTCTCACATCTACCGACTGGTTTCGCCGCATCGGTCTGCGGTTCGATCCGTATGTTCATCTGGAAGCATCAAGCGATCCCCATCTATCCGAATACACTGTCAACCTCGACATATTCCGTGTCGCACTGGACAATAAACCAACCATCATTGTCGCTCCGCCGGGCGGTGGTAAAACCGCTATGCGTGTCGCAGTTACGCGGACATGCTGGTTCGATATTGGCGGAACATACCCGTTCCCATTACCCTATAATTTGGGTACAGCCCCCCTCACCGGTACCCCACCAACTACTAGGGAGCACCTGCGTCTGTTGCTTGAAGCCGGTACCTGCGCGCTACTCACCGGTCTGGCCTTTCGTCCAGAGCGGTTGTTTAGAGCATCAAGTACCGAGATTCGGGCAGTAACCGCTATTCTACGCGCTGGCTTGCCTGGACCACTCGATTACTATCTCGACATTCTACGTGAAACCGGTACTCCGGCCGGATTGACCCCACTCCTAGAACGAACATACGCTCTCACTGCACCGCCGCCACCTGATGTTCTTGATCGGTTTTGCAATACGTTAGCAACGTCTGGAACCGACGCTATGCGTGGGCGGATGGAGGAGGTCTTTCAGACATTTGTCGAGGTCGTGACCGACGCGCTCGGCTTCAGCCATGTTCTGCTTCTAATTGATGGTCTCGATGCAATGTATGAAAATCAGGAAGACTCTCAACACGCAGCACCATGGGCTTTCGAGCTATTTGATCGCTCTGAAACGTGGGCTAAATCGAAAACCTTTATCAAACTATTCATCCCCGATTCGCTAGAATCTGCTATAACTGAATACCTTCACCACCATGCTATTTCCACGCAGATAGCTCGTATCATTTGGAACCACGACTTACTGGTGAGTATGCTACGGAAACGCATTTCCGTTGCTTCCGAAGAACGCTTCGAGTCGCTCGACGCTATTAGCACGCCGGCACTAACCAATGTCGAACAACAGATTGTGAAAAATCTGCCGCCTTTGCCGCGCATTGCACTCCAGGTAACTCGGAAGGCAATCTTACATTACGCGGCGCGTTTGAACGACGGATGGCAACTTGATGAGGAGGACATTCGCTATGCTATCGCCTGGTATCACCATTACGCAACCCAGCGCAGTCTATCGCCGCCATCGCGTTGATAAGAACCAACACAGTCTAGCCTGGCAGGGCACCGGCTCCATGTCCAGGATTTCACAAATGTTCGGCGATCAACGAAACGGGAGGATAAACATGACACAAACCGATCTGCCGGTATACAAAGACGATCTCTTTGTCAATCGTGAAAAAGAGATCGAAACGGTAACCAAGGCACTTGAGAACATTGCACGCGGCGATGCTGAGCAGGTGCGGACAATAGTGTTTCGAGGCGAACGTGGATTAGGCAAAAGCTGGCTGGCACTTCATCTCCATCGCTCTGCTATAAAAGAGAAAGCATCCACTCGGATACCAGATTATCGCATCGTATCGTTCTTAATCAGTCTTACACCGCCCCTTAAAGAATTGCAAGTAGGTGAACGAGAATGGTATATCACCAGCAATGATATATCTCAGATCGAAAGCGGGGATGAGCGGCACTACGAACACTTGCTTCAGGAGCTTCTTGCCTGGATCGCAAAACAACTTGACATTGTTCGCTCACCTTACGCTTCATTGCGCGATCTCTCCGCATGGCTGGCACAGGACCTCAGAAAAAAGCTGGAATCAGAACAAGACCTGATAATCTGCCTGATTCTAGACTCGGTGTTCGAAGCAAACAGGGGCTTCCTCGATGATCTGGAACGCTACCTACTCGCCGCGTTGGCAGCGTTACCACGTGTTTTAATCATTATGACGGGCCGTGGCCGTCCATATCTCTGGAAATCTCCCTATCTGCGCCTCGAACGTGAAGATCAATCTCTCACCCCCTTCTCACTTGAACAGGTTGCCGATCAGATAGGAAGATCACTTCACGATATACCTGAGGCTGCCAATCTTTCCGACGAAGAGTTCAGACAACTGGCAGAGAAACTGGCAAAGAAGGTGATCAACCTCGGTGGTGGGTATCCGCTGACTAATGAGTTGCTTGCCAGAGCCTTGGTAGATCAGGTGCTCGGCAGATCACCGAAGAGTGATGATCTGGAACAAGCAATCAATAGCGCGACCATTGATAACAAAGTGCTAGAGGATGTAGCAAGCCGCTTGTTAGAAGTGATACCCGCGCAATGGCGCGACAAGTTGCGAGAAGTACTCAATGCGCTGTGTGTGCTCAAGGATGGGTTTCGTGAACATGAGATGCCTTACTTTCTAGCGGAACTGCGTAATACGAAACCGGAGGGACCAGAATACACGATTACAGCTATGCGTGGCTTGCGAGATCTTCTGCTTGAAACGAACCTAGGACGCTGGCAAGATGCAAGGTACGTCCTCGACGAAGCAGTGCGTACTGTTCTTGAACAGCTTCTGAAATTGCAAAAGCGAGAAGTCTGGCAACGCTTGCACGCACGGGCTGCAAATCTGTACGAAGACTGGGCGAAAAGGTATCCGAACAGTAGGCAGTACCTCGAACAGCGCGCCGAATACCATCGTAGGGTGCTAGCGGAAGATGTCGGTCATTCTGTCTCATTCGCCTGAACGACAAAGAGGACTTTGCTATGAGTGAGCATGAACTTGAGCGTTATACTGGAGCATGGGCAACTCCTGACCTGGTTGGACGGGAGGCGATACTTGATCAGATTAATACAGCGCTCTCTATTGCTTCGGGAGCATCTATTATTGTCCTCTATGGTAAGGGTGGTATCGGCAAAACGCGCATTTTGAACGACACGTTCAAGCGACGCAAACCCGGACTTTTCCTGGCACAGCAGGTAGTTGATCTGTACGACATGCAGTATCACAGTAGTCTAGCGCTTGCCAGTGCGATCTACGCCTCACTGAACGTTGCCAATAGTGGTCACTTCCGCACCTTTGAGGAAAAACGTGCGCAGCAGTACAAAGCGCAGATCTCGGGGGATGTGCGTGCGATTGCCGAAGCAACCCAGGAGACATTGCAAGCATTCATCACCGACTTCAACCGTTTCTCGCAGTCGCAGCACGTCGTGATTGCGCTTGATACGGTTGAACGCATTGCTTACGGCGCAACTGAACAAAGTCCGCCGTTTCAGGTAGCCGAAGCCTGGCAATGGCTGGTCGAGACCTTACCCGACTGGGGGAACGTTACCGTTCTAGTCGCCGGGCGCAACCAGATCCGCCATCTCTTTCGTGACCTCGATCAACGTCCGGCAATTCGTCTGACCACTATCGAAGTAGGGCCATTTACCCCAGAGGAAACAAACGCATATCTGGAAGCAGTGGTGGCCGTCGCCGAAAATGCGGGTGAGGAAGCGGAAGCGGTTGCGAATACGCTGAGCGCGCTGGAACCGCAGGACAGGGAGCGGGTGTACCGCTACTCCGGCGGTGCGCCGATTATGCTTGCACTTTTGGCCGATTACATCAGCATTTCCGGATTCGGGCAAATACCAGACATCCTCGATGTCGATACCGATCCTGCGCGTGCACAAGAGGAACTCGAGCGGCAGATCGTCAAGCGTATGATGGACTCTAAAGGCATCCGGGATATGCTCCCTATGCTGGGGCGAGTACCAAAAGGTGTTGATGAAGAATTGCTGGCGCATCTGCTCGAGATTTCAGTTGAGGAAGCACGTGATCGACTCGAGCCTGTTAAGCGCCTGTCGTTTGTTAAGGTGCGCGATGGTCGTTACTTCCTGCACGACGAGATGTATGCTATCCTGGCGCGGCAGATTTATAGTGCACCAGGCGACGCACCTGAAGCTGAGCGCGTTAACGAAACAATCATTAAGTGGTACGAGAATCAGATTGAAAAGTACAACAAACAACTCGACGACCTGTACGCGCCAATTGAGCAGGAAAACCACTCAGTCGAGGAAGCACCGCACCTCGATCACGAGCGTATCGCTCGAATCACCAGTGTTCAACAGAAGAAGCATCGTTTAATGGTCGAACTTATGTACTACACCCTGCGGTATAAGCCATACGACGGGTTTCGGGAGTACTTCAACCTGAGCTCCTACGCGACCTCAACCGGTAACACCATGCTTGATATTCAGCTCCAGGCAGAGCTGCTGGCATTCCTCGATGAGCGCGACCCGTCAGGGCAGCAACCATACATTGATGGTCTGGAACGCGAAGTGGTGGTGGGTGTTACCAAAATTTCCCCTGTAGTGCGCCTGTATGGGGAGGGAAATTACCTTGCTGTCATTCGGGAAGCGCAGCAATTGCGGCAGCAAAACATTGATCAGATAATCAAAGCTGCGCTCAACATTTGGGAAGCGCTGGCAATGACTGAACGCGGCACAGAAGAGGAGCAATCCCCTGAACGTATTAAAAGCCTGCTAGATGATGCCGAACAAATCTTGAGCGACGTGGATAAATCAGCGAACGTTTCTGAGACGAGAGAATTGCTCGTTAACAGTCTGCTGGCGCTGGTGCATCAGGTTCGCGGATTCGGGTTGCGGTTTCGTGGGCAGGTACACCAGGCTATCAAAGAATACCGTCGTGCCGCTACTCGCTGGCGAAGGGTTAAGATGCCAGTCTACCTGGCCTCGATACTAAACAACCTTGGATTTGCTGAGAGTGAGGAGGGAAGCTTTACCGATGGCCAGAGGTTGGTCGAGGAAAGTCTTAAGATCCGCAAGGAACTGGGTGACTGGGTATTGATCGGCCTGAGCTACGCCACTCTCTCACTCGTCCTTATCAATGCTGGCAATCATAAGCTGGCACAGGCCAATGCAGAGCGTGCGCTGAGATTATTCAGGGCCGTCGGATACCGCATGGGAGAAGGAACGGCATTGCGGAACCTGGCCGAGGTGCTGCGTCGATCAGCAAAGCATCATGATGATCTTAATCAACGCATTCAGTGCTTGCGGAAGGCAATCCAATATGCGCAGGAGGCCTATGAAATCTTCGGTGAGATAGGCTCGTCATTACGCCGGATCGAGCCGTTAATTGAAAAAGGAGATGCGCTGCGCCGTCTTTTCGCAGTAAAGCGCGATCATCCGTCGTTGCTGGAAGAAGACCTCGACACACTGTTGGATCAGTGTGTGAAGACACTAGACTGCGCCATCGACCTTGCACGTAAACAAAGCAATTCATTCCGTCAAGTTGTTGCCGGAGTCAATATGGCTTATGCCGGTTTTTATGGAGAACGACTGGACATCATTGAGAAGGGTCTGATTTCAGCACGTGAAGCAATCCCTGATAACTACCTAATCACTCGTCAAAGGCTACCGAATTCCCGAGACCCGAACATCTATCATCCCCAGGTATTCAACGAACTTGCACGCATCCATATGTTAATCGGCAACCGTCTCTTCGGCTACTATAAGCGTCTCGACCAATCAGTAGGAAACGTGAAAGAGGTTGCCCAGGAGTATACCAGGATCGCCGCGTTGTTCGTTGATCACAGCACTGCGGATTTTCAAAAGGTCGATGATTGTTTGCACTACGCGATCCGTTGTTATGCGCTGGCATTTGAGTATGATCGGGTATTCATGGGCAGCGACCCCCATTACACTCTCAGCGATCCCGGTGGATTGCGTGGACAAAACAGTGTGTATAACCGATTGAAGGATTTGAGCGCCAAAGAATTAGACATCGTTGCGCAGGCAGTACGCACATTCGAGCAGGACTATCCAGTTCGAGGAAAAAGGTCGGCGATGCGCGATCTCCTTGAACGTTGTGCATTGCTAATCGAGTAGCATCCCTGCTGATTGTTGGCCAGATGTCTATCTAACCGCAGCGGACGTAGCGAGTGCTTGGTATAAAGCGTTGCACTCTTAGCGTCGCTGCGGTGTATTCTTGTAACGAAGTTAATTCGGCACCCGGTATGCCAGAGCTACGAGCACTGTGCTGCCGCGCCCAGCCGCCCGCCTGCGTACCGCAGCAAACGCAATCCCTCCAACCGCAGCACTTCTGGAAAGAGGGCCTGATAGATACGGCAGTTCGGTGACTTGACATCGAAGCGTCCCGTTACACGATACGTTAGTGCCGGGCAGCCGCCAGCGCACCAGTAGCGCCACGTACACGTCCGACATCCTTCTTTTTCATCAACCGGAATGTATTGAATGCCTTTGGTGTCCTCGCGAATCAGACGCAGTGGATCAGGCGCATCAACATCGGTAATCGTCTGCTCAATCGCCATGTGACACTTTGCTACCCTTCCACGTTGGTCAATAACCATATACGAATTACCGACACCACAGGTATAATCGTGAGGAACATCGAACCGCACCAGATCGAGCAGTGCGAGACGGTACGGCGGCAGATGTTGTTCGATAACCGCAAAAGCCGCTTTCATTGCCGCAATGATCTCCTCTTCGCCAAACGCAAGGTCGGTGTATGCGGCAGCATAGTCATTTGCACGATAAAAGTTCAGCGAAAACGGTAAGCCTCGATTCAGTGCATACGCAACCGTTTCAGGTAGCCCTGCAAGATTTCGATGCGACAGGGTGATGGAGAGCGACAGTGTCACACCGTGCTGTGCCAGTCGGTCGAGTGTTTGTGCTACACGGGCAAACGAACCGCGACCGTTGACGAACCGCCGCTGGCTATCGTGTAGGTCACCGATACCGTCAAGTGAGATCATCAAGCGCAAGTCGTTGTCGCGGATCTGACGAATCTGGTGGTCACTGAGGGCAACGCCATTGCTGAGTATAACACCATCGAGAGTCAGATTGTGCCGTGCTGCGCTGTCGCGTGCGTACTGGTGAAGCATAATAACTAAAGGAAGGTTGAGCGTTGCTTCTCCACCTGCATATTTCAACTTTACTCGCCGAAACTGGTTTGCCACCGCAGAACGGATCACGGCATCAACCGCCTGCCGACCACGCATCTCATCCATTGCCTCAGATGTCTTCTTGAGGAAGCAGTAGTCGCAGCGCAGATTGCACGCATTCGTTATGTGCAGCCAGGCAGTTAACGTCTGTGATGGCATACGCCGCACATTTGATGGTTGATCAACAGGTTGCAACAATTGCAATCCCGCCAGACGAAGTACTCCGTGCTGCACCATTAGCGCATTATCACCTTCATAAACGGCATCAAACAATCGCTTGGGTTGACGAAACCGGTGAAGGAGTTGCCAGGCGGTCTGATCAAGGACGATCACACCAGCGTCGCCCTGCGGATTAAATGCCAGAGTCCAGTCTTCTGAAAGAGGAGCAGTATAGAGTGCGGGTAGCGTGTAAGCGGCTACGGGATTAATATCGGTATCGGTTGAGGGAGGAACCTTTTCAGATGGGCATGCGCAGTCTGGACATATCATCTCTGGTAAAGCAGAATAGTCAACGTCGAACTCATTCTTCATACGCGCTTCTACATCCGTTGCACAGAGGATATGCGGCATGAAATGAATTGGTGCTGCAACGTCCATTTGTCTCTCCTTACTGTTATTCGCTTTCACGCAGAGTATCTTCTCTCCGCTGCAAATCTGTAGCATACCCGTAGCCGGATTCCTGCACAGTTTTAACTTGCATGTAAGTACAATATACCTCATTTTTGATACCTGTCTAGACCATGAAAACGGACGGTGAGGTTTTAGTGAGATTATGGTTGTCTCTTCCTGAGTCAGTAAAGACCGGATTGTATGAAACCTGGAATGTAGTCCGGGGAATGGCTTTGATATGCTTTAAGCAGTAAACAGATTAGGGGACAGCACAGCATAGACGGGAGAAAGCAATGGACTTCAACACTCTCATGTTCATCGTCGTTGTCGTCATCTCGATTCGAGCGGGGTATTGGTTGTTCAGCGTACTGGTCGAGGCTCTTGTCAAACTGATCAGTGTACTCGTAAAGATCGTCGGTACAATTGGCCTGATCGGTATATTTGTCTGGCTGCTGATCAGTATTTCGTAGTACTATCGATCAGATGAACGCGCCATCACACACTTGCTGCCAATTCCTTCCGACCTACACGGTTCTCCTGGGTACGCAGGCCTTTGGCCTGCGTACACGGTGTATGATTACTACTCATGTTACTCCTCATCGGTTGGCTCATTCGTATACCGTCATACCTTCACTTTCAGATCCCATGCTTGCAGCACTCTCCAGGCCCCCTGCTTGCGAACCCCCTCGTCCTCCTGCTTGCGGAGGAGTGACAGGCATTGGCGATTCGAGAGACGTACAATAGTGCTACTCACGCCTTGCGTCACGCGGGCCAGAGGCCAGCGCACCCAGGCGTACGCTACGGCGCTGAGTGCGTGATCCATGCTCAAGTTTCTGGCGCACGCTCCCCCCTCTCATTGGATGCGCAGAGTGACAACGACGCAACAGCCCGCCTGACCAAGACAATCGGCAGCAGTAAGCCACACCCCCAATACAATGAGCCAAACACTCCATAAGCCAGGCGGGTAAATTTTGGTAACAAATCAATGGTAAAAGGAAATATATCGGCTACTGCGTGCAGATACAGACAATGATGGTTGCTGACGGGCAAACATCGGTAGCAGCAACACTGGAAACGCCTTGAGCGCAATTTCAACACTGCGAGCCTATCTCATAATCATCGTCTCACGGTACGGCGGATGAAACCTGATAGATGTACGGATACAGCGCCGCTGCGCTCCAATCACTACGACCACGACGACCGGCTGTCGTATTGCGGACGATCGGTGGCCGTGCTGGAACCGCTCCTGCCCTTCTCTGTGAACACCTATCGGTTTGGCGGCAGTCGCCCACACATGCCGGATCGCTGCTGCGCCGACGCCAGCGGTTCTGTCCTCCGTACCGGCAGTTAGTGGGCGGCGTGGAACGCGACAGACTGGTGCACCACATCCACGGCGGATGATTGCTTTCGCGAAGGGGGCCACTGTTGCCGGTGGCTTGATCGCCTGGCGTGCCGTTGGGGTATTCAGATAGACTCTTATTCCCCCCGCTGCAAGTGCTCTCCCCGGCGTAGCCGTTCTAACTTGGCCTGAACACGACGACGGGCAGCGGCAGTCGACTCGGGGTCGAGTTCAATGGCTGTTACCTGATGGTCTACGAATTGAATGCGCAGCCAGTCGCCTTCACGCGCTGTTGGTGGGAGTGCGGCACGTGCTACGTCAAGTGGTCGCTGCGCTTCACCAACGAGGATCACCGCGTATTCGCCTTCAAAGCGATCAATGACACCCTGCTCGTAGTGAACTTCTGTCATCCAAACAACTCCTTTCTCCTATCAGGGGAGACTTTCGCAAGCGATACCATCTCTATCGCCATCTAACCGGTGTGGATCACGGGCCGGGCCACCGTTGGCGAGAAAGAAGGCCTGCGCTTCAGCCTGAGTCGCAAAATCGCTGCAATCACGATCTCCTTGGGTCGCGTGGTTGGATGGTAGAGGAGGCGATCCCGGATCAGCAGTTGGTGGACGATCATAACGGGTGTGAACCTGGTAGTTGACGCCGTCAGTTGTGATGACAATCGTCCCGTGTTCGTCAGTGCCGTACACGGTAGCGCCAACTCGCTGCAGTGCCTGAATGGTCTTGCGGTGTGGATGGCCGTAGTTATTGTCGCGTCCGGCCGAATAGATGGCAATTGCCGGCTGCACGGCAGCCAGAAACTGGTCGCTTGAAGAGGTATACGATCCATGATGAGCAACTTTCAGGATAGTGGCTTTCAGGTGATCACGCACTGTTGCCAGCATCTCTTGCTCGGCAGCTTGTTCGGCATCACCGGTGAAGAGAAATGAGACATTTCCGTAAGTCAGGCGCAAAACAACTGATGTGTTGTTGAGATCGTATGCATTGGGATCGCTGTGTAAAACTTCAAAGGTTAGCCGACCAAGTGGAATGGTATCGCCACGCTGCACTTCGTGGTATGGAACCTTTGCCCTATCAATTGCATCAAGTAATCGTTCATATGTACCGGTAGTGTGTGAGGCGCCCGATGTCCAGAACCCGCTAACCGGCAGTGCATTCAGTACTTCAACCAGGCCACCAATATGATCGGCGTGTGGATGTGAAGCGACCATCACGTCGATGTGGTTAATGCCTTGCGCACGCAGATAAGCGAGCGCCAGACCGTTATCGTATCCGCCATCGATGAGCGCTGTTTTTCCCTCTGCCGTGCGAATTAGAATGCTATCACCCTGGCCGACATCGATCATGTGGACTTCCAGGAATTGCTTGCCGGTGATAGCGGTATCGTTGTGCGGTATGGTTGGCACGGGAGATGCAGGCTGAGTTGTTGGTGCAGGCTGTGATCGGGTCACAAGGCTGCTATTGCTCGATGCTGGCATTGCAGCGGACTGAGGCCGGTCTTGGCGGGATGTGCCGGATGTCGCTGTGCTGCCTGACAAGAACACGTTGAGCGCGCTGCAAAGTAGAACAAAGCTGATGAGGCCAATAAGCAGGCTACCACAGGTCAATCGAAAGCGAGGTCTGGTAAGTCGTTTACCACACATACTACAAAATCTGGCTGATGGCCGAAGAGTCGCACCGCAGAAAGGGCATGAGGTTTGACGAGACATGGACACTCCCTCTTCTTTGGAGTCGGAGCGTGATACGATGGTTAGAGCATCACATTTATTGTAGTATATCGCTAGTACATATTTGTATCCATACAGCGCATAAACTCTGATCGTTCGTCATCACGGTGGACGTATCGAGATGTCGCTGTTGCTCAGGAGGTTCCCTATGCAGGCAATTGTCTTAACCGAACCCGGTCAGCCACTCGAACTCCGTGATCTCCCTGTGCCGACACCAGGGCCGGATGAGGTGTTGATTCGGGTTGAGGCATGTGCTGTTTGCCGTACTGATCTGCACATTGTTGATGGCGAATTGCCGGCACCGAGGTTGCCGTTGATCCCCGGTCATCAGATTGTCGGTACGGTCGAACAGCTGGGTGAGCGGGTGACACGCTGGACAATCGGGCAACGAGTGGGAGTACCCTGGTTGGGTTGGACGTGTGGTTCGTGCCGGTTTTGTCGTGAAGGGCGCGAAAATCTCTGTGATCAGGCGCAGTTTACCGGTTATACACGCCCCGGTGGGTTTGCCGAGTATATCGTAGCTGACCAGCGGTTTTGTTTCGCACTCCCGGCGCATGAGCAGGCGACAGCGGTGGCGCCACTTCTTTGCGCTGGTCTGATCGGCTATCGGGCATTGCGTCTGGCTGGTGAAGGTGAACGATTAGGTATCTATGGGTTTGGGGCAGCAGCCCACCTGATAACACAGGTCGCACGCTGGCAGGGACGGCAGGTGTTCGCGTTTACCAGACCCGGTGATCGGAAGGGGCAGCAGTTTGCACGGGAGGTGGGTGCAGTCTGGGCCGGTAACTCAACCGATTTGCCGCCAACCCCTCTTGATGCAGCCATCATCTTTGCACCGGTTGGCGATCTGGTCCCGCAGGCGCTACGAGCCGTTGCGAAAGGTGGGGTCGTAGTTTGCGGTGGTATTCACATGAGTCCGATTCCGGCTTTTCCCTACGAGTTGCTCTGGGGTGAGCGAGTGGTACGTTCGGTTGCCAACCTTACCCGCGAGGATGGTGAAGCCTTTCTCCAGATCGCCCCGCAGGTACCTGTCCAGACTACCGTCGAGGTGTTTCCACTCGCGGAGTTGAATGCTGCCCTCTACGCATTACGTCAGGGTACGATTCACGGTGCAGCGGTCATTCAAATCGCTGGAAGCAAAGCATAGTATGCTCTGGGTGGTGTAGCGTTATCCCAGTTCAGTAAATATTTCAGCTTCCTTCCGCCAGTCCATGCAAGAGGAAGGGCGATATGGCAGATGGTACGCTGCGGCGCTGCAATAAGCAGCCCTACGCCGAGGAAGGTGGCTGCTCCCTCAAATGATGATGGGCGGGTCTATAACCCGCCCTGTCGTTGGTAGAACGTATCATCAGGTGAGCAGACATAGGTGGGACAAGGGTCTGCTCAATCGATGATTCAGGCATTTGTGCGCCGCACTCGTTGGAACAGGCGCTGCCACCAGCGGTACCACCACGATTGTTTGCGGCGTAACCGCTGCGCCATCCGCACCAATCGTTCACGCTCGGCTTCACGGATCAGGTCACGTTGATGGATCGTCGTTGCCGTTAATTCGAGCCAGGTGTCGTTCATAAGATTCCTCCTCAACCGTTGAGCGACGAAAAGACGCCATTGTCATTCGTCGGGTGCCAGACGATTGATATCTGACACCGAAATGTAGTGTAGGGCATAAACAGGCGATTGTGTAAAAAATAACAATCACACACGGTTAGCACTTGATTACCGATGAGCAAACGTCGCGCTATCCTCCAGCAAAGATGTGACCAAATGCGTTATGCGGATGCGCTCAGCCTATCGTTTTACCGAGAAGGAGTGATGACGCAGATAGATGAACGTGATGGTTATTGAGGCGAAAGCGTTTTCATTCTGATCACTCTTCTATCAGGCCTGGTACGATCGCGCAGGTTGTTGATCCAGACCTGGGACTACCTGGTAGAAGTGAGGAGAGAGGGAAGAAGAATGAGAGGAATGGAGCGATTCGCACCTTGTCCGCAGTGCGTGTAGAGGCATGCTGCATCTCTTCCGACATTGGTCATCCCAACCCCTTGTTGATCCGCTGATCATACCTGGCGCGACATCGGGAGCGGTGGGTTTCCTACCCCGTTTGTGGGAGCATCGTGCGCTCGCCTGGGTGCGCGAGCCTCTAGCTCGCATCGTGCGCTTGCCAGGGTGCACGAGCCTCTAGCTCGCATCGTGCGCTTGCCTGGGTGTACGAGCCTCTGGCTCGCATCGTGCGCTTGCCTGGGTGCGCGAGCCTCTGGCTCGCATCGTGCGCTTGCCTGGGTGCGCGAGCCTCTGGCTCGCATCGTGCGCTTGCCAGGGTGCACGAGCCTCTAGCTCGCATCGTGCGCTTGCCAGGGTGCGCGAGCCTCTGGCTCGCATCGTGCGCTTGCCAGGGTGCACGAGCCTCTGGCTCGCATCGTGCGCTTGCCAGGGTGCGCGAGCCTCTGGCTCGCATCGTGCGCTGGGGTGCCGGAACGAAGGTACGGTCAAGCCCGGCGCAACATCGGGAGCGGCGGGTTTCCTACCTCGCTTGCGAAGAGCATGGAAGTGCTTGCGGAGCGACGGAATGTTGATACGCCAATGGATCCCAGCCGCTCACCACACAATTCCCCAACAGCACTAAAGGCCGTGGTTACGCCACGGCCTTTAGTACAGCAGGAGGGGGAGGAAGATATGTGGTGGAGCGAAGGGGATTCGAACCCCTGACCTTCTGCGTGCAAAGCAGATGCTCTACCAACTGAGCTATCGCCCCAAAACAAGAGAGAATAGAGAATGGAGAGGCATTCCCTATTCTCTCGTGGTTGGTGGGCGTAGGTGGACTCGAACCACCGACCTCAATCTTATCAGGATTGCGCTCTAACCTGCTGAGCTATACGCCCTCGCAACGCGGAGAAGTATAACATAGCGTGAAGGGGATGTCAAGTTGGTATCGTTATGTCTAAGGCTTTTCAACGTGTTCATCCTACCCGGCAGAGGTAAGGAGCGATGGGAGAGGGGAGAGAAGTGAGCGGGATGGAGCGATTCCCAACCTGTCCGCATGGCAGACGGTAGCGTACAGCATACCGCCCCAAGATGATATCCGGCTCAGAGCCTCATTGGTGCACTGAATCACGTTCGTCTCCGCGTTGGGCGGAGAGTACTTGCGGGGGCTAGGGGTGATGGTGTGCGCGTGCGCTAGCCGATACCGTCCCGTTACCCACTACCCACCGCGGGCCGGAGGCCCGCGCACCCAGGTGACGCGGATGGGTGAGGGGCGTCGGTGTCGATCCATTGTGGCATCGTCCGATCATCCAAGGCGACCTGAAACTGAAAGCTCTGAAAAGCCCTGAGTTATGTCATTATTCATCATTTGTTCTCACATACGCTCAGTTGTGATGAATGGATTGCTCTTACCATTGTAAGGAAACGTTCCATTCAGGTGTTGGGATCGGCAAGCGGCTACTATTCAGTTGTTTATTACTGTTTTAAGTTGACAAACTTATTAAATTAGTATATTCTAATCTTGTCGCTTAGCACGTTCTGAATAGTATGTCACTGCTTATGGAACTGCTCGTCGCTCAGGATATTGGCTATCACATCGATGGACGCTGGCTGCTCCGTGAGGTATCACTGTCACTGTCTGCCGGTGAGGTGGTTGCCCTCGTTGGGCCGAATGGTGCCGGCAAGAGTACACTTTTGAGCCTGCTCGCCGGTGATCTGACCCCATGCAACGGCATAATTCAACTTTGTGGCAAACCACTTCACCAGATGTCTGCGCTCGCACAGGCACAACGGCGTGCCGTACTACGCCAGCAAGTCGCGTTGACGCTTCCCTTCACCGTGTTGGAAGTGGCACTTATGGGTCGGGTACCCTATCTACACCGTCGTGCAGAATGCGAAGAAGACCGCATCATTGCACAAGAGGCTCTGGCTCGAACGGAAACAGCGCTGTTCGCTGATCGTCCGTTACCGACCCTTTCTGGTGGTGAACAGGCGAGGGTACATATGGCGTGCGTTTTGGCTCAGACTACGCCTATCTTGCTGCTTGATGAGCCAACCGCTGCGCTCGACTTACGTCATCAACATCGGGTGTTACGTCTGACCCGCCAGCTCGCCGATCAGGGTGGCGCCGCTCTGATTGTGCTCCACGATGTGAATTTAGCCGCTTTGTACGCTGATCGGGTCGGAGTGATGCATCAGGGATGTCTCCGTGCAATCGGTAAGCCATGGGATGTCCTGCGTGCCGATCTGCTAAGCGACGTGTACGGTGTATCAATCATTGTGCAGCCGCATCCGCAGGTGGCTGCGCCGCTTGTACTTAGTTTGCCGGAAGGTACTGAAAGGAGTGGATATACGTATGTGGTCGAGGTTCGCTAAATGCTTCACGCTAATTCTTTTGCTGGTTGTCCTTGCTGCCTGTGGCACCGGTACTTCCGCGACAGTTCCAACCTCTCTTCCGGCGCCTACCAGTGCACCAACGGTTGCCCCGATACCGACCACAGCTTCAGCACCAACATCGGCACCGGTTGTAGCTTCTGAAACAACTGCTGTTGCCACGCTTGAACCAATACTGCCGGCAACAGTAACCGATTATCAGGGTGAAACGGTTGTTATCGATTCGGTTGACCGGATTGTCAGTTTGACCGGCGATATTACAGAGATTATCTTTGCGTTGGGGATGGGTGATTTCGTGGTTGGGGTTGACTCAAGCGCGACATATCCCGCCGAGAAGACCAAAGCTCTGCCTAACATTGGCTATCAGCGTCGGCTAAGTGCAGAGGGTATTCTCTCGTTGAATCCGACATTGGTGATCGGGGATGAGGCTGCCGGTCCTCCGGAGGCTCTGGCTCAGATTCGTTCAGCCGGAGTTCCGGTAGCGTTGGTAGCTGATCCGCCAACGCTAGAGGCGCCAATGCAAAAGATCCTGTTTGTGGCTCGTGCGCTTGGTATCCCAGAACGAGGGTATGAACTGGCTGGTCAGGTTGAAGCCGAGATCGCTCGTGCGCGTGCCGAAGCTGGTACTTTAGCGCGTTCGCCGTGCGTGTTGTTTCTCTACCTGCGTGGAACGGATGTGCAACAGGTGGCTGGCGCCAATACCGCGATTGATGCAATGATTACTGCTGCCGGAGGAACGAATGCCGCGACCGAGGCCGGTATTGTGAACTATGCTCCGCTCAGTGCTGAGATGGTGATTGCTGCGCAGCCAGATATAATCCTGGTACTTTCCAAGGGTCTTGAATCAGTTGGTGGTATCGATGGTCTGCTCCAGATTCCCGGTCTGGCCGACACACCGGCCGGTCAACAGCGACGAGTCATCGACTTTGACGATCTCTATCTGCTGGGAATGGGGCCGCGTACCGGTCAAGCACTGGCCGAACTGGTTGCCGCTTTCCGTGACGCTGTGGCACAAGCGGAGGGATCATGAGCGCAACTACGGTGTCGGTCACTCGCCCCGTGAGGGTCATTCGGCGAATCTGGATTTTTCCGGTGCTAGCCGTGATGCTTGGGTTTGCTCTCTTGCTGGGTATGGGCATTGGGGCTGTGCCTATTCCACCCGATGCAGTTGTAGCTATTCTGCTCAGTAAGGTGGGGATTTCCCTAGAACCCGTCGTCTCTCAACAACACATAGCTGTGCTGTGGAACATTCGCCTTCCCCGCGTCGTGTTAGGAGGACTGGTTGGAGCAGCATTGGCAGTTAGTGGCGCTCTCTTACAAGGTATATTCCGTAATCCGCTGGCCGATCCCGGTCTGATCGGGGTGAGTAGTGGAGCTGCACTTGGCGCTGTCTTTACGATTATCAGTGGGGTGGCAGTGTTCGGTATCTATACGCTACCGGTAGCTGCCTTCCTGGCTGGCGCTGCAACAACGCTGCTCGTCTATCGCTTATCGCGGCGCCATGGTCGCACCGACATCGCGATGCTCTTGCTGGTGGGCCTGGCCCTCAACGCGCTCGCTGGCGCGACGACGGGTCTCTTGACCTATCTGGCAGACGATGCTCAGTTGCGTTCAATTGTTTTCTGGACGCTCGGCGGGTTGGGGGGCGCGTTGTGGGAGACGGTATTAGCCGCAACTCCACCAATTCTGTTAGTGCTTGTCCTGGCTCCCCGGTTGGGCTTTTATCTCAACCTCTTCGCGTTGGGTGAAGCCGAAGCCCGCCATCTCGGTGTCAACATTGAGTGGGTGAAACGGTTTGCAATGTTGATGGCTGCCTTGGCTACTGGTGCAGCGGTAGCGCTGACCGGTCCGATAGGGTTTATCGGTCTGATTGTACCCCATATGGTTCGGCTGGCAATTGGGCCAGATCATCGTCTACTTATCCCGGCGTGTGCATTTGGAGGAGCTATCTTGCTCGTGTTCGCCGATTTGTTAGCACGAACCCTGGCTGCACCAGCCGAGATTCCAGTTGGATTGCTTACCTCTTTCGCAGGGGGCCCGTTCTTTCTGGCCCTCATCTTGCGGACTCGACGACAATACGGATTGAGTTAGTTTTAAGGAGATAACCCATGATTACGACAGCGAATCGGATTTTCGTTCATCCCGACTATGCAGAGCTGTTCGAGGAGACCTTTCGCAATCGTGCCCGTCTCGTTGACCGGATGCCTGGATTTATCAGCAATCAGCTCCTTCGTCCAGTCAATCCTGGTGATCCTTATATCGTGCTTACCACCTGGGAGAGTCGGGCACATTTCGAGGCATGGGTGCGGTCGGACGAATTTCGTCAGGGACATGCTCGTTCCGGTACATTACCGAAAGAAGCTTTTGTCGCACCTAATAAACTCGAATTGCACGAGATCATTCTCGATACAAGCCGACCTGATTTGGAGGCAGAGCCACGTGGAAAGCCGTTTAGGGTTCATAGTGAGTGATGACCCGATCAGCGCAATGGTTGTCGGCTGACTGATCCGGTATGGCGTGCGTGTAAACACCGCTGCCAGTAACAGATAGCGAGCGATCGGCGTCGATGCTTCGGACTCTCGTTAAGGTCGGCGCCGATCTTCTTGAATTGACATAAGTATCATTACGCAGTGGAGTGTTATCCATGGTCACATCTTCTCTACCGCTCCTTTTTGCACCAGGAATTATGCAGCTCGCGGAAACTGAGGCCAGATGTCTGCTTGTGCTGGCCGATCTGTCTGAACATAACGAAGCAGTTTTCACCACTCAATTATTGCGTTATTTGCGCGGTGAGCCTGAGCAGACCTTGCCGATTCTACAACGTTTACTGACGCGCCAGTTGATAACCGCCGATAGACAGGGGAAACTGGTATTAACTGCGAACGGCTCTGCACTGGCTCGACAACTGGTTGTGCGTCATCGCCTGCTCGAGCGGTTCTTGTTCGATGTGCTTGGCGTACCGTGGATATTTGTTCGTCGCGAGGCCATCCGGCTGGTGCCAGTAGTCTCTTCGCTATTTCTTGAGCGGGTGGCTGAACAAACACGCCATGCGCTGGTGTGTCCGCACGGCAACCCGATCCCTGGACGGAGTGAATTGGTACCGAGCGAGATACCTGTATCGAATGCACCGTTAGGGCAGCGCTGTCGCTTAACCCGCATCGCCGAATGGGTGGGCTACGAGCCTCATCTGTTGCAACGGCTTTGGAGTCATGAGCTATTACCGGCACGTAGCCTTATACGTGTTCTCGATCCCTTCCAACGCTGCGTTATTGTGGTTGATCAACAAGTATTAGTGTTAGGGCCACGAATTGCCGATGCACTATTCGTGGTGATCGAGTAGCTATGGGTTAGCCAAACGGGAAGGATTGTTAGTGATTAGCCCGTTTCCAACATACACTCTATACGCTCAGGTCATAGTTTGTGTTGAGGCGCAGATTGCCTCGTTTGGAGCGGTCGGCTCTTGCTCATCCCGAGACCATACCCATCTCGAACAACGTCTGGACGTGATCTTGTACCGGTGATACCGATGGCTGCTGGAATAGTTCAGCACGATTTTGGGTTCGGAAAACCAGAACGACTCTCAGTAGCAGTGTTATTGTCTCAACAAGGGATGAGAAGGCTTGCCTGATTGTGCTCCCTTGCGCGGCTCATCAAAGGTCACTGTGAGAAGCACTACCAGGCTTCCAAGCATTAGCAGTCAACTGCCTGTCATGTTCAGTATGCACTTCATTCTGCACTTCCATTCAGCTATCGACGTATCATGCGTGGGAACAAACTGGCATCCGACAGACTGAAGGCATGCAATTCAGCCGCTGTAGAGCACAGTGCAGCAGTGTTAGGTGCAAGCACGTGTTCGCCAGCCCCTTTTACCCATTGCCAAAGTAATCCGAATCAACTCGTTTAAGTTGGTACGTCGTTACAGTAGTAACACCTACATCGTAGTCTATGTAGTCTATCATCAACTCTGCCAGACGATTTCCGTCAATCAGGACAATTCTGGCATCAATACTCGATGCGTATGCCTCAGCTTCTTTAGAAAACGATGATGTTGTAATGAAGATTCCACTGCAAGAAGGCTGAACATTACCAACCAAAAAGTGACCCAGCTCGCCGCCAAGGGGGCAGGAGCGGGCGGCGGAAAAGCAAAAAAATAACCTCACCAGCCTGCGCCAGGGCCTTTTTTGCCT